>JADEYI010000007.1_pt1 | contig 445667 bp, 661 predicted proteins | sample 8542331 | NCBI WGS metagenome assembly JADEYI01 (sample SAMN16510988, study PRJNA670497) | mine drainage metagenome | isolation source: biofilm near Copperflume 1 | place: Germany: Marsberg coppermine Kilianstollen | collected 2018-02
TATTATTATTATTATTATTATTATTATTATTATTATTATTATTATTATTATTATAGTTACACGGTCGGCAAACCCAAAGCCAGAGGCCATAGGGCATACCCGCAGCCACTTCCGCGGGGCCTACAAAAGTCTGCAGCCTGTCAATCATGTCATCATATATGCATACTAAAATCACAAACTTGCATACCAAGACGCTAAATTGTAATGATGTGCGTCTGCCATATTTCCCACTCGGGACTATCCTCCAAACACATGCTTGGACCCACAAATGGCCAGCTTCAGAAGAGTAGTCAACAGTGTAGACACATTTTTTGGCAGTTCCTTAATACAGCAACACAACAGCTGCACGTCCAATGAATCATGTCAGGGCATGATTGTCAGTTCACGACCTCTGCACACAGCAGCCCCAATGGGCGGCATTTAACCCCTTTTGCACAGAATACGGCAAAGCACAAACACCTGTGCGGCCAGAGGCGCCTGCTCGAACCTATGGCAACGAAGGTATTTACCTCTCAGCAACGAAGATAACAAATTCTTAGCCCGAGAGACGCAATAATCACCACACACTACAGCAGTGCAGCAAGCTGAGGAAAGGTCACAGACATCACCATGCAAAGTGTCTGCTGATCAAAGATCGTCATGCAGAATGCAGGGCAGATTTTCACGCTCTTCCCAGGGACTGACATTGCACGCTAATGATTCCTGGCTAGGATCCTTTCCCCAGAGCCATCAAAGGCTTCTGGACTTCTCTTTTGACATCGCTTCAAGCCAACCAGAAGGAAAATTTGGCTGGCTATTCCCTTTCTGACCCCTTATTTTGTCAGAGCTCTAACGCTTCATTTTGGTTGCCAACAAAAAGTCTCCAGGCCAGGAATATAGAGCATCTCACTTTCTCGGCGCGGCTTTCGCCAGAATGTTCTGCTCACACCCCTTTCTGGCAGGGGGCCTCAAACGGGCAATGACATCACTGGATTGGAAATGCAACCCCCTTTGCGCACATGGCTCCCAACTCATAATAAAGAGCAGCCCGAACAAGAGCCTTGGAAGCTGGTCTGCATGTGTCAACGGCAGGCAATTCCCTAAACGCTACTCCAGGCTACAAAGCATATTCTCCAGAGCATCTAGGGAAATATAGGGCACCACTGAGCAGCATGAGCCAAAGTCACTGGGACGTGGAATAACACTTGTATGTCTGCCCATCTGCAGTGTCTGGCAGCATTGCTAAAGGGTGACAATTATTAGGCACACGAGCTAATACTCAGGTCCGAATCTGAACACAATTTCTTGGGTCTTGTTTTGCCAAAACCTCAAATTGCTCCAGGAGAAGGTAGCACACCGGGCCAGCTCACATGAAACAGTTAGTATCTTTTATCTTAAAAAGTACTTGGGGCTTTGAGGCAGCTTCAAATGTGTCAGCATGCCTGTGCCCCCCTGTTTATCTGTGTGATCGACAAGCAGGGCTCATTGTAAGGGTAACCTGGTCTTATCTGTGGAACAATCTGACACAAAAAGAGAGAGAATACACAACTCCTGTGCCCGGGCATAGCCACTTACTGCACCTAAATCGTTGCAAAAAGTGAAAGAACTCTGAGTCTAAATACTTTGCTGGAAATCCACAAAGGGTCGGCCAAACCTGTCTTCTTTGGAGCGTGGGGCAATTCCAAATTTTGGAATGCCACAGGGATTGGGAGGAAAGCAGGCCTTGTTGGGACATCTAATGCAGCTCACTTCATCACTGCATCCTAATCGGCCTCTTAGCCGGATCAAAGAAATGTTGAGCATAGATGGTATTCCTTGTCCAATCTTATCTCCGCTCCTCGAGTGTTTTGGACCCAGTTATGGGTGATTCGCTGGGCGGCTGGATTATTTGCCTCAGCTGATGGGGCTGTTTCATCCTTGCCTAGGCTTGCACCTCTTCTCTTTAGCTGCAGCGAGTGGCGCCTGAATGAGAGGCAGCTGCCACTTTCTGCTATCAATTCGAGGAAGGCTGCCCCTGCAGCCACATCCTAACTATCACATTCATGTCCTGCAGACCAATTCCTGGGGTGTGTCCTGCAGCTGTAGGATCCTCGTGACAATATCAATCTGACATCTGCACCCGTGAGAAATATCGCTACCTTCAGACCGGACCGAGATGCCCAACAAAACTGCAAAGGTCAATGCATGAATGGGGAGTTGCTTGTCAAGGGGGCGTAGAGCACCTTTTTGTTGCACAAGTCAGCGCCCTTGCGTTTCGTTCTCTTAGGTGCGGGTGCAGACAGAGTGATTGTCACTGCCGCGTCCGCCCCGGCGAAGCATGGCTGCTGGGGCTCCACAGCGGCGTTCCATGGTGCTGACGTGACAGCCGCCGCCGCGAGAACGTCAGCGATGATGTCAGCGGAGCCCGGCGCGTCTCCGACGGCGATCGGCGCAGGCGCACAGACCGTGTCATTGAGGCTGTATGTGGCCCGTTTGCCGGCCTGTGCACAGCCACATAATAAGACTCAGCACAACCTCCGGGGCGTGACTTGACTCTGATGTATAAAGACTAGGGGCCCCCGAAAAGTGATCAAGTCAGAAACGCACTAGTTGTGAGCCTGAAGCACCTTTTCAAAGACTAGCGGCTGTTCTGTGTACGCACCTTGGTTTGCTTGACGGGAGGCTTGGCCGGTTTGGCGGCAGCGGCGGTGGCAGTCTTGGCAGAGGGGGTGGTGCCTGCCTTGTGGCAGGCCGTGATCTCCTGGCACAGCGACAGGAAGGAGGCCGGCCCGGCCGGTGCGAGCGCGCGCAGATTGTTCAGCTGCACCTCATTCAGCACCTGCAGCCCCTCAAAGAGTGATCAGACTGAGATATCGGGTGGGGCAATCTATTGTATACAATCAAAGCAGGATTCAAAGTCCTGAAAGCCAACATGGTGATATTGAACACAGATGCTTCTTCGCTCTCGTACAAACCCATCGACTCATCCCTTGACAGCAGATCGAAGAGGGACAGCATGTTGTAAGGAGATGATGATCATGAACTCAGCAGAACGGCCCAAGCACCAGCATACTCAAGGCTGAGCAAGTGCACTACCCAAGACGCCGTTTCAAGGCAGCACTTTTCAAGGACCCATTTTGAGGATTTTTGGCACACAAGCATGCCTCACCTCGCTGCAAGCGTCAGAGAGGCTGCGCATGAGGTGGTCTGCATGCCCCGCAACGCCGCTGAGCTGGCCGCACACCAGGTGGGTTGCCAGCTTTGGCTCCAGCAGGCCCTCCTCCCCCCGGGGCATCATCTGCACACAAGGCGCTGACATCAGCAATGTGCCATGCGAGTGCGCTGCTTCGGTTACATTGCACAACCTTTCCTCTCCTCAAATGAAGCATGCGCATGCCAATTTGCATGGTACTTCCTCGAAAGATGATGTCGGTTTGGTAGTGCAGATGTTGCAAAGACCACAGGCTTGCTGATCATCCTTAAAAAAATGGCTGCTTCTGATCAAGAGCGCACCCTGACACGCTTGCAATTTGAATAACGTCCAGAACAATCAGCGGAACACTGGGGGCGTAGCACAGTGATCTGCTGATGATTTTACGGATGCCTGTGCACACCTGCAGCTTGTTAGCGATGCTGTAGCACTCGTTGCGCAGGGCTGCCACTTGCAGCAGGTGGGCGCTGTAGGCAGCTGCCAGGGCGTCCCTCTGAGCCTTGGACAGCCTTAGAAAGGTCTGCATGAACACCAAAATAGCCAGGATCTTCACAGTCAGCTATGGCAATATTATTGTACAGCATCTCAAAAATGCCTATGGCAGTGTTTGAAAGCAAAATCTGTCTCAGCAGGGGCACATGTGGGTGGGGGAAGAGAGTGCTTTGAGGGGATATTGGTAGAATAGGGCAGGGGTGAATGTGGAGCTTACCAGAATCGAGCTCCACAGTACGGCCTCTTTGCCGACCGGCTCCTGACTGGCGTCCTGCTCCTGAGGCCCTGAAGGCGGATTGATCCCCTGGACACCCAAAACGAGAACAGTGAGCACCCCTGCAGCCACCCTTCTTTCTGGCCATCAACAAGTACCCGTGCAGACACCCTCGCTGCTCGTCTATGGCCTTTTTTCGGGACTCAAATATCCCATTCGGAGCGGGAGCACCATCAGAGAATGCTCATCATTTGTGTCGCTCGATATGAATCAGCATGACGAAACCAGGCAGGGCCGCACCGTCACGGGGCCGGGCACACCGAGGCCGGCCGCTTTGTAGAGCTCGTCAATCGTTGCGCACGGCTCCTGTGGCATGCATGCTTCACACTCAAATAATGCAAGGAACCCGTTTGCTGTGTCCCTGCTGCTGCTTAATTTACTGAACGCATGCAGGGTTACAGGGCTGCAGCCTGTTTTATGGATATCTAGCAATCACACACAGGTCCATCCTTGATGCCCTTGGTCATGCCTACGACTGCATACTTACATGCAAGGACCGAGAACCATGCAGAGCAGGAACACGGGTCTTGCTTGACAGACCAAGTCCTTAGAAGTAAAAACTGAAAGCAGTAAATCAGATTTGGGCGCAGGGCTGAGGGGTGGGGTGTAAATGGGGACACACACCAGCATGAGGTCTTGGAGCAGGTTTGGTGAGGGCGGGGGGTCAGCTGACTGGACCGGAGGAGCCTGCCTGCCCGCTGCAGGGCCCATGCAGCTGGCTATGGACGCCATGAAGCCCACCTCCTCCTGCAGAATTGCAAAATCTGACTCAGCACATCATCCTCCATCAAATCAATCTCCCCTCTCCACTGTAACATTCTCCTTTCTTCCGCATGATCAAAAGCACAAATATTGTACTCAGCCGCTGCCCAATGCGCCGCACTGACCCACCGCTAGTGCATTCTCCCAAGCCTTGAGCACCAAGATTCGAAGTATCTACAAGGTCCTGACAAAATCAGAGGCCAGGGGCAAACTGCCAACCGATAAGACAGCAGGAGGCTGTGACAGCTCAGCAAAATGGACGCGTTCAAGCTCGGCCCTGCCCTCATCTGTCACTGACAATGCAAGCTTATCAGCAAGGGGGTACAACAGTAGCAGTTATAGGAAATCATGCAGCTCAGGGTATTCAGAGCGCACATGCTGCATGTGCCAGGGAAGGTTGGTGCTGAGCTCGGAGTGGCGGTTGAGCAAGTCCACCAGCTCTCGCTCCAGGGCCGCCTTGCGCTCGCGCAGACACCCCGCACTCAACCCCGCCGCCGCCACCTTCGCCTGCCAGCACACGCTCCCACTCAGCACAACCCTGCCTCGAGCTTTTATCCTGCCTACGCAGCTTGCGTTGTTGAGTGCGCTTTTCACCATGATGAGAAGCACTTGCATGTGCGGGGAGCCACATTTACTGTGGAAGCTTCCCATGTGTCAGAGGCATGAGCAGCAAAGAAGTACCTAGGACAACACAGATTGGTCAATTTGGCTTGTCGCAACAATTTTTTGTTTGCAATGTACCTTCTTGCGCTGTGTGGAGTCCTTGCGCGGCGGCTTGCTGGCCTCTGCCGGGGGCGGCTGCAGCCGTGGCAGAACCGGCGCAGGTGTGGCCGGCACTGGCCGGGCCGGCTCCGGCGCTGCACCCGGCGCGGCCCAGTTGGCGGCTGCGCGCTGAGCGCCGCCCATGGAGCCCTCTTCAGCCCAGGACGGCGGTCCTGAGGCGTTCACTCTTGAACCAACAGCAGCTGTGGGCTGCGCCTGACCATGATCGCTGGGAGCCCGGGGTTGCACCGGCGGTGTGGCAGGAGTCTGGTCTGCAGAGGCGTTGTTCTGAAGGCTGGCCTGGAGCTTTGAGGCTGGGCTTGGGGTGTGGCCCGGGGTGAGGACTGCGTTGGCTAGATCTAGCTCTGAGGGCACTGCTGAGATGCCCAGGGGAGGGCTCCAGGGCAGGAGCTGCAGAATGGGGTCTTGTTCTGCATTTGCGGCCCAGCCCATGCCGTCGAGGCTGTCCCATAGAGACCAGATGTCCCCTTCCAGGTCAGGTGTCCCATGCCCATTGTGCACCCTGGGCGCATTCTCCTTTGGGGTCCTGCAGCAGTGGACGCCGAATCTTCTAGGTGTATACGATTATTTATCTCCCCTTGCAAAATCTCATGGACTCTCTAGTGCCTGGGGTACCTCTGTCCTAGGGCTTTCGAACACGTCCTGAAGATGCCCCTGACAAGAACCTCGCCAAGCCTAAGTAGGGCTTACAGCGAACGTCTGGTGGAATAGTCTTATTAAGCGCCAGTTTGCAATGCAGAGCCAAGGATCGGCTCTAGGAATGATTGGGATAAGAGCGAGCGCGCCAAAAGAAGTGACCGCATGCTACCCAACACCCCCGTTGGCATTAGGATTTCAGAGGTCTGTAAGACATCAGATAAAGCTTTGTGTGCCCTACTTACGTCTTGATATCCCTGAATCAAGCTCAAGGTCGGGCAAGAGCGCGTGCCCACGCAAGCGACCCTATCCCTGCCGATCGCGTCTCATACTTCAGCTTCAGCCCGACGATCTGTACTTAAGTGACTACATGCGCACTCAAATCGGCTATGTGAGGTGATGTGTGTCCATACTCCTACCAATAGTCACGCACCCTGGAAGCTGCATTAGGCGCGCTTTGTGATGGGACCAGAACGGGCGGCAAACAGACGTTGGCGAGGTGATCAAAGTCGCAGTCCGTTTGCCTCCACGGTCTGGCAGCTCCACCTATATCATCGATTGCAGGTCCCCGTTGTTCCCTCAACTTCTGTGTGGTCTTTCGAATCAGGAGGTGTGAGGGTTCGATGTCGTACCAGATGCAGGGTAAATGGTAAAGTTCACGGCAGCTTCCCAAATTTCAAAAGCGAGGGTGCTGACTTGAACCTCTCAGCTTCTACTTCTACCTGAGGAGGATGAGAAATTTTGAGGCACCAACAGCACAAAGTCTTCCATCCTGTAATCATTTGCTCAGGATCCTGAAATCATGCCTGACTTGTTTTTTTAAATATCAGTGCACAGTGCACATGTCTCAGAACCATCTCAAATCATGATTCAAGGAACATCGATATAAGTTCAGAGTCCAGGTGAGAGCCCCACAAAGCAAGAATCATTGCACACCAATCATATGATACATGCTGAGCCTTCGAATTGCAGACCTCTGCAGCTGCCCATGGGCAGCACCCTCAGTAGTAATTGGCGACCTTGCGCCTGTGCACGGCAGTTTTGCTGTCGGGGTTGGTGACGTCGCCGTTAGTCACCTCCGCGTAGGTGATCCAGTGATCGGCCGTCTCCATGCGCGACTTGACCTGGCACTCGATGTACGCGATGGCGTCCGACAGCGCCGGTGATCCGTTGGCTGCCTCGAAGGAATCCACCCCTGCAAACCTGTCTGCTCCTGGAGGGAAGCGCTGCAGGAAATGCTGCACACACCACACAAGATTGCATCAGTTTGCATGCTAGTGATGATTGGGACCACTGTGGGACATCCAATCAACCTACAGTGCCGCAATGACATGATGTCTTAGTCTCTTCCAGGTCACGCCTGAGCAGCAGGTTGTTGCACAGGCTTACACATGCGCATGGACATAGCAGTCAGCCATGCCCGCCGCTCTACACTACTATACAGAGGTGCTGCATGTACCGCAGACATGCTCGAGTGAGGGTACATGCCTCTGGTGCGAAGGAGGCAGCCCTTTCTACTGACTCTGACGCTCGCACCAACTTGAAAGTCTTCACCACTTCTTCCTTTTAAGACTACAAAGAGTTTGAAGCAGGTGATGTCTGGCCGCCGCACCTTCATGAGGGGCCCGTACTGGCCCTCGCCAAGGCAGTTGAGCACAAAGGTGTCGCCGACCTGCATCAGGCTCTCAATGGCGCGGTCCTTCGCCACCGCCACCGTCAGCCCCAGCGGCTCAAAGCTCGCCTGCACAACACACCAGCGTTCTCGGCATCAGCACAGCTGCCCTGTCATTGATGCATGCACCAGGGCATGCACCCTCGCACATGCTTGCATCCAGCTGCAGTCAAGGCACGCATGGCAGCATGGACAGACATCCAGCTGACACAAACTTCCTCAGCAAGGCTCCAACACTTCACATCATGAAACCTGCAGGTCAGGCAGGAGCTTCCCCCTTTGGGATAGTACTGCTACGTTCCGTGGTCTAGCTCTAATGACAAAAGAGAGGGAAAACAGGAAAAAAAGTAGGTAACAGCGACTGAAGCGCACCTGGGCAACCCAGGAGGCGACCATGGCGCCGCGCGCGCCGCCGCGGTGGGCAGCGGTGACGATGTAGAGGCCGGAGCTGAGCCGCGCGAGCGCTTTGGCGACGTCGTTGCTCATGGCGGCCTTCTTGCGAGCGATGCTGTCCTTCTGCGTCAGCGCCTGCGCCAGCCGCGTCCCTGTCTGCTCAAACTCCTGCGCGCGCCAGCACACCTGCCACGTCAGCGCTCCAGCACACATGCATGCCAGCTCAACGGCCACATCATCACGCCATGTTAGCACACCATTCCAGCAAACCAGCCATGCTCCGGCCATGCTCGGCATGCCAGGGTTCTTGCTTACCCCTTCACTTGTGAGTGACATTCAAGGGCTGAACACACGAGTGCTCTCAGAAGGAAGAAATACACAAATTTCTAAAAGAAAATGCCCTGCAGACTTCCTTCTCAAGCACCGTCCCTAAGTCTGCCTTTAGTCTGCCTTTGCTGTCAGAGATCCCTGACTCTTTGTACCAGCAATGGGAAGGACCACGCGCAGGGCGGCACAGACCTACGACGAAGCAAGGGGGCTGGGGAATTGCTGAAACGCAATCATACCTGATAGGTGCCTTCGGTGGGGACGGCCTTGACACGGAGGGGGTCAAAGATTGGCGTGACGTTGATATCGACCAGGCTGCCCACCAGAGTGTCCACCGGCTCATCCCGGCCGCCATAACTCTCCGCAATCACCACCTGCGCATGACCCAGCAGGCGTCAGCCTCATGCATGACAGCTTCTCTACACCGGTTGTGCCATGCGTAACACTCTGCGAGTGCCGATGAAGGTTCTTCTTGGGTCACAACACACTGAAACGTGTGATGCCACGTCTCAAACTCCACCTCGCTGACTAGCGCATGCATCAAGCTGCAGCGGAGTGCCCATTGTGCACATGCTGTGAAGCTTTGACAGCCCGGCCAGGTGGTGGGCAATTCAACTGATGCCGAATGACGCTCAATGCAAAGAAGCCTCCCCAGAAGGTTTAAAGAGATTGGCGCAGGAGAGCGGATTGAGCACAGTATCAAGTGGCGGAGAGCAGCGGTCACCTTCTGCTTGGATTTGAGGGCGGAGAGGAGCGTGGCGATGGTGGCGCGGGCCTCGGCTGAGTCGTCTGGGGGAGCCATCAGCACCACTCCAGAGCACCGCCCCACAACCTCCACCAGTTCCTGTAAACAATGACATGAACCCATCGGTGAATATCTGCGGCTCTGCTTCTGAACATGTAACAATCAGCAAGGCATGATCTAGTTCCGGGATATTTTTGGCGAGGAGTGCTTCAAACGCGCAGTTGTTCACAGAGCAGCCAGGCATCTACATAATGGTGAGCACGGATTGGCACATGCAGTTTACAACCAAGACTCCCACGCAAGCACAGTGTCGCCAAGGAAGCAGCAAATACTTGCTGTACAGAGAAGCACGAGGGACAACAACAAGTGGCGCATGGCAAGAGGCGTACCTGAGGGTCAGCCGAGAGGATGTCCAGCATCTCGACGGCGACATCGACCTTGGTGATGCCGCGGGCGAGAGTCTGAGACAGCCTGTCGCTGAAGCCATAGTCGCTCGCGTACAGCACCGCCACCCGCGCAGTCGCCTTCTCCACCCCCTCGCTCCAGTGCTTGTACCTGCACATACACCTTTATGTTCACCCACCATGCAACCTAGAGTAGCCCCATACGGCACAAGAAGGCTGCGCGCAACCCCCATGGGCTGGCCATGTCGGTATAAGCGCCCTCTGGCCATTTGTCCCTATTTATCCTGGCCAGGAAGAGCCCACACCTGGCCAGGAGAAGTTCTGGCACCATTGACAATGGCCTGCATTTGCTGAGCTATGCATTTTCTCCAGGCCATGCTGGTACTCATCCTCATCATGTCATCGCACTGCCCCTTACTGCATGCGGCGCATCGACAGGCACACGACAACGAACGGATGCCAGCTGCATGCGCGGAGGCGGCACATGCGCGCACCTGCCGACGAGCTCCTGCATGTTGTAGCGCAGGATGGGGCCATGGCCGGTGGCGATGGTGGTGTAGGGCAGGTCCTTGGTCTTGCGCAGCGCGGTCAGCACGGAGCGCGCGTTGGGCCGCATGAGGCAGTCGTAGTAGAAGCGGAAGTGCGGCGACAGCGGCTGCAGCGCGCTGTCAAAGGGGTCGTCCTGGCAGTAGTGCGCGCCAAACGCGTCGCACGTGTACATCACGCCTGAGGCAGAACAAACCTTCTTGAGTCTCTCTCTCCACGCTTGCTCTCAAGCCACGCTTGGCATAAAACTGCCCCACCAGCCTGGTGGGAAAGCTTGAATGGAGGGAATGCCATGAATGAGAATGCCAGCGCATGCAGTGGTTCTTGCACTTCCAGCAGAGGCCGGCACCAAGAGAACTATGCAAAGTGCTGGCACCCCCAGAAGATCTTTCATTGAGGCTGCATGGGCTTCAAAGTGACACAGAACTCCTTAGGGTGGCATGGTGACAATCTAATCAGATGGAGTGTGGGCGCAGCAGCTGCACCTGTGGCGTGGTCGAAGGAGAACATGGTGTCCGGCCAGTGCAGGTTGGGCGCCATGACAAACTCGATGACGTGGCCGTTTCCCAGGTCGATTTTGTCGCCTCCTTTGACCGCCTGCTCCTTGAAGGGGCGGTGGGTGAGGTTTTTCAGGTATGTCAGTGCCACCTTGGACCCCGCCACGACTGCGTCCGGGAATGTGTCCAGCACGTCTGGAATCAGTCCTGTGGCAGGCAGGTGGGCAACTCAATAATGCATGCATATCAAAATTTGCGATTTGTCACCCGATGTCCTGCTATCCACATATCAAACTGGGCATTGCTGTCTCAAAGCAACAACGGAATACCCAAGCATGGAGGTATGCATGCAGAACATTGGCCATGACCGGTCCACAAGATCGCAGAGTCAGCGCTGCTAGGAGCACAAGGAAAATATGCTATGGAACATACCGCTGTGGTCTGGCTCTGTGTGGGAGACCATAATGTAATCCAGGCTGCGGCCCGCGGCTTTGAGCTGCTCCTTGAGGGTGTCCATGTAAAGACCACGGAATTTCTCATGAGATGCATCCACCAAAGCTGTCTTCTCGCCAAAGATCAGGAAAGAATTGTATGTGGTGCCCTTCTCCAACCTGAACCACAGTGGCAGTGCAGACTCTTCGCCATGCGTCCACAATAGGAGGGTCATCACTGGATTATCTAATACACATTCAGGCATGTACGTTTCTGCTGTAACCCACTTTGTGGTCAAATTTGGAAAATTGCGCATTCTCACCCGAATTCAATATCAAAGCGATCTCTGTCCCAGTCGAGTGACCTTATTGTAATAGTGTCTTCTGCAACCTCTGTGACCTGCACAGCAATGAATGCATCATGCATCTCTGTGAAAGTGCCTGGAGCGGATCACCCACTGCTGTATGTCCAGAGCTATGACTGCAGGTGCAGAAATCGACCTGGGTCTGCAGGCGCTTGTCGCTGTTGAACATTTGAATGTCGGACATCTTGACAGCGGGAGCTTCAACCTGCAAAGGAAGCAGTCCATTCAATGATACTTGAGGGCTTGTGGAGGACGGCATGTGAAGCTGGGAAGATATTTCAGACATGAGTCAACTGCATCGCATCGGCCAATGGCCTACCGTTGCTGTTGCAGCGGATACAAGTTGGCATGCAATATTCTGACGCTGGCGTTGACTGCCTCGCTGATTCTTTGGCCTGCACCTCCTCTGGTGGTGTGCAACAAATGGCACCCTCGAGGGGAGGCTCGATCGAGAGCTCGTGCTGGCCTGCTCGTACGAGCTCGTGGTCTGATGTGCGGTCCTCATACCGATTTTGGACTCAGACACCTTCCGACAGCTTCCTTACTGGCAAAGATCGGGTCTTCCCGGAACGTAATGCGTGCGATCTGACAGCACGCACTCCTGTGCACTAATTTCTGTGCAATTTACAACGACACAGACGGAATACCACCTCCAGTACTATTGGATCAATGAGAGAAAATATCCAGATGCCACGAATGCGAATTGGCTGGGGACACTGTCGACGACGGCGATGGCAATCTTAGTCACGCAACAAGGGAATGAGTATATCTACAGCTGCAGGGGTGTTTAATCCTCGCAGCAGGTCTCTGCCGGCGAACCTCTTTGGAACATTCTTGAAACACAGCCAGGCGGCCCCTACTTCCGTTACGTTTTGCAAGGATTACACTTGCACCTGAGCAATTTTTGATTGAAGAAGAGACTTCGTGAAGCTTAAAGAACCTTGCAGCCATGGCGAAACAGGCACCAGCCATCGGTATCGACCTGGGAACGACCTACAGGTGAGAGGTGTCAGCCTCTTGGTGTGTCTGCACAGCCATACTTTTGGGTGGCCATGCAGGAATCAAGTTGCATCTTGCTTGCCACTATTAAAAAGCAATTGTCTGATTGTATCCTAGATGCATAGTGTTTCTAAAGCAGGCTTTGTTTCTTCGGAATATCTGTGGATCAGTCAGGCTGCACAGTGTCCTTTACACTCTCGAGGCTGACCGTGTGTGCCTATTTCTGCTCGCAGTTGTGTGGGAGTATGGATGAACGATCGTGTGGAGATCATCGGTACGCTACGGGGACTTGCTCTTGCCTGTCGTCGAATGTTCTGGCTGGTTCTGCGCGCGATATGGTGGTGTCTGCAACGGAATACTGAGATTGCATTGTGTGGTTGCAGCCAACGACATGGGAAACCGCACTACGCCGTCCTACGTTGCTTTCACAGACACCGAGCGTCTGATCGGTGATGCAGCAAAGAACCAGGTGGGCAGTTGCCGGAGTGTTTTCGGTACAATGAAGTGTAGTGCTTTGGCGAGGCTGATGATACTCACTAAGAATTGCTGTTGTTGCCTTATAGGTGGCCATGAACCCCATCAACACTGTATTCGACGCCAAGCGTCTGATCGGCCGCAAGTTCCACGACGCCAGCATCCAGGCAGATATCAAGCACTGGCCATTCACAGTGAAGCCTGGCCCGGGTGACAAGCCCATGATTGAGGGTACGTCTTCAGGGGACCCAGCAAAATCATGCTTGATTTTCACTAGTATTTTGAAAATTGGCAGGAGGATCCTGGTCTGGAAGTGGTTTGCAGCTTTGGCTGACATGCCTTGCATAGCTGCGGCCTGAAGTGTAGGACTAACAGCATGCTTCTGCTCTGAACAGTGGACTACAAGGGCGAGAAGAGAGAGTTCTCAGCTGAGGAGGTCAGCTCTATGGTCCTGGTGAAAATGAAGGAGACGGCACAGGCATTCCTTGGAGCTGACAAGGAGGTGAAGAGGGCGGTCGTCACAGTGCCAGCCTACTTCAACGACAGCCAAAGACAAGCCACCAAGGATGCTGGTGCGCACACCTTCTGCTGCCATGCATGTCATCAGCCGTCTTTGTCAGTTTTATCGTGCTTTGTAGCATCATTGTTGGGAGCTGCCATCTGCTGCATGGTTTTGAGTGTACTGACCACACCTGCTATTGTTGGCAGGTGTGATTGCTGGACTCGACGTGATGCGCATCATCAACGAGCCCACCGCAGCCGCCATCGCATACGGCCTGGACAAGAAGAGCACCTCAGTGGGTGAGAGCAACGTGCTCATCTTTGACCTGGGCGGCGGCACCTTCGATGTGTCCCTGCTGACCATCGAGGAGGGCATCTTCGAGGTCAAGGCCACCGCTGGAGACACCCACTTGGGCGGAGAGGACTTTGACAACCGGCTGGTCAATTTCTTCGTGCAGGTGTGTCTACTTCGCTCTCTTCTGCAGTCACTGTCTACTCGTCTACCCCAGCAGTGTGCAGGAAAGATGTTGAAGTAGATTCAAGGAGGTCGTTGGCATCAAGGTCTGCTGGGGCATGCACTGGGCCGGATAGTTCAGGGCGAAATTTGCATAAGAAGGAGAAGTCACAAGAAGTCATGTATTCAATGGCATGGGCTTCTGGTGTGCGCAGGAGTTCAAGAGGAAGCACAAGAAGGACATCAGCGGCAACCCGCGTGCCCTGAGGCGGCTGCGCACATCCTGCGAGCGCGCCAAGCGCACGCTGTCCAGCTCAGCGCAGACCTCCATCGAGATCGACTCCCTGTTCGAGGGCGTTGACTTCTACTCCTCCATCACCCGCGCTCGCTTTGAGGAGCTCAACATGGACCTCTTCCGCAAGTGCATGGAGCCCGTTGAGAAGACCCTGCGCGACGCCAAGATGGACAAGTCCTCGGTATGTTTTTCTTTACTGCTGTCCTGTCTCTTGTGGGGACCCTTCTTGCATTTGTATATCCTTCACTTGGGCACCACAGAAGCGGCGTGATTTTGTATTGATCTTCGTAAAAATTGTCTGCATGGTCATCAGTATGCATGCCTCCATGATTTCCAATATACTTTTTATGTGATTTGGCCTTGGTTGAAAATTTTTTCAGCAGATGTCTTACATGGTGAAGTGATGGCCTGCAGGTGAACGAGATTGTGCTGGTGGGCGGCTCCACCCGTATCCCCAAGGTGCAGCAGATGCTCCAGGACTTCTTCAACGGCAAGGAGCTGTGCAAGGCCATCAACCCCGATGAGGCTGTCGCCTACGGCGCTGCAGTGCAGGTGTGTACAGCCTGCCTATCTTTTATGGTCCTGTGATTGATTTCTGAGCCTGTTTTTTATGCTTCAGCGCCCTGAGGTGTATTCTGTGAGCTGGCTGGCTGCATGCTGACAGGAGATTTGTTGCTGATGCAGGCTGCAATCCTGAGTGGCGAGGGCAGCGAGAAGGTGCAGGACCTGCTCCTGCTGGATGTCACCCCTCTCAGTCTGGGTCTGGAGACTGCCGGAGGCGTTATGGTGAGAAGCAGCATCTCCATGAATTGAACTTGTGGAGAAGCATGATCTTGATCGTTCAAAGCACCCAGTTGGAAAAGTACTCTCTTGTCATGTCCCGCCTAGCGGCAAGTTTTGTGTGGGTTTTCTCTGAAGACTGCATGGTGCTGACTGGCTGCTGTGCTGTGTTGCAGACCGTGCTCATCCCGCGCAACACCACCATCCCCACAAAGAAGGAGCAGGTGTTCTCCACCTACTCCGACAACCAGCCAGGCGTGCTCATCCAGGTGTTTGAGGGCGAGAGGTCTCGCACCCGTGACAACAACCTGCTCGGCAAGTTTGAGCTGTCCGGCATCCCCCCCGCCCCTCGCGGCGTGCCACAGATCAACGTCGTCTTTGACATTGACGCCAACGGCATCCTCAACGTGTCCGCTGAGGACAAGACCACTGGTACGCCCGCACTCTCTGCTCTCTTACCTGCTCATAGAGTCTTTTGACATGAAACACTCCTTGCTCGTAGAATTCTTCAAACACCATTTGGCTCATTGCAGATGAGGGCTTCTGGTGAGGAACACATTTGCCAGGGCTGGCACATGGAGTTGGCATCAGTTTCATTAGCCCCTGCATAGTTGCTAAGGATGATTTGATGCTGAGGGGTTTTGTGACTTTGTGGCTGCAGGCCAGAAGAACAAGATCACGATCACCAACGACAAGGGCCGTCTCAGCAAGGAGGAGATTGAGCGCATGGTGCAGGAGGCCGAGAAGTACAAGGCAGAGGACGAGGAGGCTCGCAAGCGCATCGACGCCAAGAACGCCCTCGAGAACTACGCCTTCAACATGCGCAACACCATCAAGGACGAGAAGGTACATTTGTACTCTGTTACTTGGTGATAAGGTCTTTGAACAGCCTGCGCACAGCTGCTCCCTTTGCATCCTGTTTTGTCACAACTGCCATCCTGCACCTGCTGTTGTCTTGCTGTGTTCCCATTGTCCCTTTTTAGCTTGAAACAAGCACAGGACAGGACACCGTGTGCTCTAATTAGTTCCTGTGTCAAGCTTTCCATAGGCTGACATGTGTTGATGTGGGTGCAGGTGGCGAGCAAGCTGGACAAGGACGACCTGGAGAAGATTGAGAAGGAGGTGGACGAGGCCATCAGCTGGCTGGACGCCAACCAGCTGGCAGAGACTGAGGAGCTGGAGCACAAGCTCAAGGAGCTTGAGGGCGTCTGCTCTCCCATCATCTCCAAGATGTACGGAGCAGCTGGCGGTAAGCACCCCTTCTACTTCTTCCTTTGTTGCCACTGTTGAACACTTGATTCCTTGCCCGGGGTCCAGGCTTGTCAGCTCTCCATCAGAACCACCAGTGGTTTAGTGGTGGAGGTTGAATGCTAAAGTTGCTCAGCTATCAGAAGCACTTTGTAAGTGGTTTAGTGGCGGAAATGAATGCTAAAGTCGCTTCAACTTGTGCTGCAGGCGCAGAGGGAATGCCCGGTGGTATGCCAGGCGGCATGCCCGACATGAGCGGCGCGTCAGCCGGCGGCGGATCCAGCGGCCCCGGCCCTAAGATTGAGGAGGTCGACTAAAGTGGCGGCCCTGCCATTACATAAGCACACAGCAGCCCCAGAACTGCCGTTCAGCGGCTTGCAGAAGTGTTGTGGAAACGCATCCCCTTGGTCACACCTTGTGACCTGTTGTCCAGAATGTGGAGCAGGCTTGCCCCCACGTGCAAGACCAGCATTTGAGCACTCTGCTTCTGTGCGCTGGCTCAGCTCAACGAGGGGCAAATTGGGCAGTTTTGCGCGTTCTTGAGCATGGTGTGGAGATGTGAGATTTCAGAGTTGGTGGAGTTTGGGGAAGGTCAGTGACGTTGCTCACTGCTGTTCATTATGCTCGGCACAATGGTACAGATGGTGTCTGCTTCCAGACAATATAATCTGGAAAGCACTGTCATTCTGGCTGCCTGCAAAATGGTTGGCAGGCTGCGGCCTTACAACTGTACATTTACCGCGCTCTTCACAGATTCTTGTTGTAGGTTTAGGAATTTTAAAGGACAATTGGAGAAGATGAGGAGGCGCCTCAATAAAATTATTGGCGCCTTTCTGTTTCTCGTGACTGTCTTGTTATCGGTGCTGTCTTTTTGAGCTAATTTGGGCATCATCGGAAAAGTCGCATTCTATCCCATCACATGAGAGGTTGCACCTAGGTGTAAGGATTTTTGTAACAACCATAAACCCATCCACTGTGTAATTGGCCAAGGCGCACTGACCAGTATATGCATATGCACACCCCGAGGTGACTATCGTGGATCTCTTGGGAGTCGATCAGCACAAAAGACAGTCGCGCATAATCACATTTCAAATTATCCAGGACCAGCAGGTTCTCTCCAAGCATGCTGCAGCTTCCGCTGTTACAGGAAGCTGCAGGGTGCCGAACTTATCTCTTTCAATTCTGAAGGACACAATGAATCCCTAAGAGGCAGAGCATACAAGATCTTGCCTGGATCGTAAAGCTTGCGAATTTAAAGTTCAATTAACAGTCTAGGAGAGCCTGGCGATACTCAAGGTTCTGGTCAATGCCAAGAGAAAGCTGAGAACGATGCAGACCGTGCCAGGCCAAAATTGCCAGCGATCTGATCTTGCAATAAGGTCTTATGGGAATGCAAAACCAAACACCCGTCCTTTCTCGTCCGGAAGGCTACCGGAGAGGTTGCCCGCTGCAAAGACACAGCGATCTGCATCTAGAAATCTTGCCAACAGTAGAAAAGGATTCAACTGCAGAGCTGCTGCTCCTCCAGCAATCAGGGAGGTGCGAATCGCAATCCATTTTAGAAGCATGTGCCATCTATGGAGGATTCACTAGTCGAAACGCGCCTATCTAACGTTCCTGTCTCTTGGTGTACTGCTCTGTGTATCCCTATTTGTACCAATTTGCAAATATGCAGGCGCCTCCCAGTGCCCCAAAGGTGAAGATTGAAGGCGTTGAAGCTGTTCCCATCAGCAAGAGCGTGACTCTACTGCGGGGCATATGCAATGAGCGGCTGAAGATCGATATTGAATATGGGCTCAAACGCGGCACTACAGACAACAGCTACCTTGTTCGGGTGCGCCTTGATGCCACGCAGACGTCCTCGTCTGTCCATCTTGACAGTGTCCTCTTCTGTGCTTCATGCTTCTTTACAGAACTTGCAGCAACGGACTTTCAAACGGTCATTGTGCACTCTGCTGCAGGATGGAAAAGATTTCATCCTGATCGATGTGCCGGATGAGAACTTTACAGAAGATCATGGTGAGCCTGCACTGCAGTCGCACAAACTGGCTTGACCTTAGTATCTGGTCCCAAACCCTTTTGCAAGTCTTGCACTGCATCATCCTGGATGTCCAGCACATGCTCATTGGCGGGTCCCTGATTGTATGAGGCATTTCATTGGCTATGGCAGTGGCAACGCTGGAGCAGACAATCCCCCTGCAAAGCCTCCGGCGGATCGTGGTGACGCACCTCACGCCGAAGCGGCTACCCTCGCTAAGAGCACTGCTGGAGCGGAAGCAGGCGGCTGGAGGTCCTCTGGACATCCACCTGTCCAACCCTGCCCTGCAGCTACTGCGCTCAAGCCTGGGTGAGCTTCCTGCTCTGTTACCTCTACCCCCTGCTAATGCCAGCCAACTATTGCCTAGCCAGAATTACAGAGCTAAGCTTCCCAGCTGCCTGCCTGCCTGCGAGCTGCTGGCAATTGGAAAGCTTGCAACCACCCTTTGGCAGGCTTTCAAGTCAGCTGTGAGCCCGGTCAGGGCGATTGTCAGATCGCGCACACCACCACAATCTGGGAAAAATTGTGCTCTCTCAAACACTACTCCGTTGCTTCGGGCCCGCTGCGCTCTGCGACAGCACATCACCATGCATTGGGCGCCGGCGGCACTAGGGGTGCTTAATGATAAAACACTTGTGTGTGAATAATACCGCCAACAGTTGTGCTGTTGTTTGCGGCAGCGGCGAGTGAGCCTGTGTGCGCATGTGCCGGCAGGCTGCTATTTAGCACGTGCATGCATGTGCCAGCGGGCAGCGACAAGTCAGTAATGTGCGTGCATGTGCCGGCAGGTGGCGACAAGGAGGGCGCGGCGCTGCTGTCATCGGTGGAGCTGGTGGCCGCGCGTTCAGGGGCATCACTGGAGGTCGGCACAGAAATTGCGCTGAAGCTTATCCCCTGCCCGACCCCCCGCTGGCCCGACCTGCTTGTGGCCTACAGCCCCGGCGACCGCCTGCTCTTCACCTCCAAGCTCTTCTCGGCCCACGTCAGGTATGCTGTCTCCCCCTCCCTAGTCTCATGTGTCCTGTACTACTATCGTTTCTTCCGGTCAAAGCTGGGACAATCTGCTGGCTTGTCAGTGTCCAGGACTGACAGCGAGGTGCGCTTGGCATGCCCAAGACTGGGATCCTTGAATTATGCGTTTTGCGCAGGTCAACGGCGGTCTTGATGAAAACATCACGTATATAGCTGTGATGCATGGCATACTGTTGTGAATTGTGGGATTGGAGATTAGAGAGCAGTGATGTGCGTTGTGCAGTCCTGAGAAGGCGGGTGAGGACAGGGGCGAGGTGACAGACAAGAAGGGGTGGGATGCATACCGCAATGACTGGCGCAACTTCTTCGAGTGCATGCTGGCCCCGGTCGCCCAGCAGGTGGAAGGTGAGGAGCCTTCACCTTTTTTTTAGAAGTCCAACGCAGGAACTTGGAGGAGAAGATTCTTCCTGCAAAAGCTTCTCTGCCTCGATTTGAGTCAATTGTTGGACTCCTTGACCAGCAGGTGATAATTTGCATGAACGTCACCTCATGCACTGCCTGCATGCCTGCCCCCTCGACACGTGTTTGAAGCCCAAAATGATTGCCATGATAACTTGTGTATTGGGCTCTTCCAACGCGTTGGCTTGAACAGCTCGAGATGACAGGCGTGATCAAGTGTGTGATTGGGCTCTGTTAGGGGCGTTGGAAAGGCTAGATGTGGTGGCTGCGCCATCCACACAGAGCGGCTCACCGCTGCAGGCGGTTTTGGAGGCGCTCAGAGCCACGCAAGCCATTCTCGAGGCCTCGCAGACAGCCCGCTTTGGCGCCAAGGTATCCAAATGCATGCTATCCAAATACCTCCAGCATCATGAGCTTTTGTCCGGAGGAATGTATCTTATTGCGCATTATTCTGAGAGCGTCAAGCCACCCATACCAGCCACAGTGAGGAGCCCATTGGCGCACATTGTGGTGGCATGAATTGTAGCACCATTTGCCTTGACTACCGAGTTACTTCTCCATGTTCAAAGGGTATTTCACAAGCCAACGCGGTCTTTTGTGGCAAGCAGAGCATGGGAGTGAGGGCTACAGGCGTTGGAATGGTGGCAGCAGCGCTGTGCCCCATGCATGGCCCTGTTGTCCGATCCAGCGTCACAGAGCTGGTCGGCCAGTACAGGCAAGGCAGCCCACCCTTTGCATGCCCACCTGTACAAACGGTCCCTGCAGCCAATCTCATCAATTTGTGTCTGATCCGAGCCCCAATTCTGTGAATATGCAATAGGATTGCACCTGTGTATGTGGCGGCATGGCTTAGGAAAGTGTAGTACTTAATGAGAGCTCCAGCAATGTGCATGCTGCCAAGGCAGCAGGAACCAGCAGGTAGAGTAGTAGAAAGGCCTTGAGGACGACAACAAAACTGACATGCATGGATCTACCCTCTGTGCTACAAGTCATGTAGCTATGTTGCATCCCTACTCTCTTACAAGCGATGCATGCTAAGATTATCTTTGGTCCAGGGAGTGGACGCGCGCGCAGATCGCTGCTGCAGAGCAGGCCAGCGTGGCAGTGTTGTACGCGTCAGCCTACGGCAACACCGCGGCTCTGGCGCAGGCCATCAGCCGAGGCATCACTAAAGCAGGCAAGCAGCCCCTCTCTTGCTCCCACCGTGTCACCACTTTGTCACCCAGCCCAGCCCCCTTTCCACTCTATTGGCACCATTCTGCTGCTCTTGTGCAGCCACCTTTGTTGGACCTGCATAGCCCTAAAGTCACTGTGGGCCGGACCCTTTAATCTGCCTCCTTCTCCTCCTCTGAGCAACATGAATAGAGGCCTTTGATGAAGCACGCATCTCAACTTTGATGCCCCTTTTGCTAATGGAGCATTCTGGCATGCCTTGCAGACTTCATATCTCGTGCGTGGTTCTGTTAAAGAACGGCAACTGAATCCCGAGCAGGCGCTTAGTTAGTCATTGGAATGATGAGCGCCAGGGGGTATTTGCAGGTGTGGGGGTGAATACTCTGAATCTGGAGGTGGTGCCCCTGGATGAGGTCAGCCTTTCCATTAGCAAGAGCGGCGGATTTGTCATCGGCAGCCCCACGCTGGGAGGCCACATGCCCACACAGGTAAAGCTCTCTGCCCACCAGTCCTACCCCATGCTCTTGACAAAGCTACAAAGCTGCGTTCCTATGACCTCAAATGAATGCTCTGTTGCCTGCATCACATGTGTCTGCTTCCACATTTGTCCCTCATTGTAGTCTCATATTGGGTAGGTCCCCCCGTTGCGTGCATGAGGTAAATGTGCCCCACCATCTGTCCTCCCATTTCTCGCAAAAAAAATGTTTTTATCAAGGGGTACAAATGGGCTGGGCCATTTGCTGATGTGGAAATTGGGTACATTATGTTATTTCCAGTAGCTCGCCACGCCAGCGGCCGTATCCCTGCAGGAAGTGAGTGTGATCAGGATCCATGCCTGTGGTGAAAATGGCACAGGTGCAGACGGCGTTGGGAGCGGTGCTGAGGGACGCCAGCGCAAAGGAGCTGCCCTGTGGCGTGTTTGGCAGCTTTGGCTGGAGTGGCGAGGCCGTGGACGAGCTGGAGAGCCGCCTCAGGGTGAGCTCACCATTCTTCACTTCTTCATCATCTTCACCGCATTCTTAGTTTAAAGCATGCATCAATGGGCAAAGCTCAATGTATGCATGTATCAAAGGCTGTGAAGCGCGTTTTCACAAGGGAAAGCAAGATGTTGCTGACCTCGCCTGACACGGATTTGTATTTCTTATCCAGTGCAGGCTTGAGAGGCACTTTGACATGTCACTAGCCACGCTCGCGGCTCACACAGTAAGCTGTGCTTTGCATGCCTAGCTGGTGGCATGCTGTGGTGCCTCACGCTGTTTTGTTTTTAGTCATTTGACTGATGTCTGCTTGGTCCCACTCTGATTTATTGGTTTGATGAAGCGATTAGAGATTTTGAAGATTTTGAGGGCCGATGAACTTTACGTATCAAGCTTGTTAGACCTGCGTTGCAATGCAAAAAGCAAGGGAGAGCGTAAATGCACTGTAAGTTTGGTAAGAGCATCTGGGTCGAACGACCATGCGCCTGCTGCGGGTGCAATTGGGTTGATCTGATGAGCGGCGGCTGTGTGCAGGACGCGGGGTTCCAGCAGGCGTTTGGCGCGATCCGGGTCAAGTTCAAGCCGACGGCCAAGGACATGCAGATGGCCGAGGAGTCCGGCACGGATCTGGCGCAGCGGGTCCTGAAAAAGCTCAAGGCCCAGCAGCGCAAGGCCCAGGCCGGCGCCAGCCAAGTCAGCACAGGCACGCACCATCCCTCATTCTCAGATGTGCATTCTTTCTAATCCAGATCCACATAGTGGCCCTCGTTCTTTCTGCAATTGGAGCTGAAGAACATGCAGTTCTCCCCATACTCAGATGTGCAAACTTCCCCTGACTGCCAATGCGCAAAAGTCAGATGTGAAGCTTCTCCGATTGGCAGCATCCTAGTCTTTGGCTGGCCTAAACAGCAGCTTTTCATAATTCTCGGCGCTTGTTGCTGCTCAGCATGCCTTGCTCAGCAGAGGCATTGGCAAGAAGTAGAGGCAGGGGCTATGACAAACTCAGCTACATACCTAGAAGCGCCCCACTTGCCACAGATGCAGCGTTTTTGTCTTGTGTAGGTCCCCGAGTGTTGTGTTGAGACTGTCCGAGCAGCCCATGTTGACGGTGTGGCGCAGTCTGCTGCACCACAAGTGGCAGCAGCAGCGCACAAGCTCCCGGTCAGAGCCAGTTCTCACATGCATGCATGCATGCAGAGCTCATGACGGATGTTTGGACACCAGATGCCAAGGAAGGTGCACAGTGTGTTTGATGAGGCTTCCCACTGACTGCAGGGAAGGCGACCGGAACAGAGCAGGCTGTTGGCCGTGTGCTGGGCGCCATGTGCGCAATAACTGCCCGAGACGACGACGCGCAGTCAGCCATGCTCGCCTCATGGATATCCCAGGTCCAGCTGTCCCTCTAATTGAATGAACATCCCTCTGCCCTGCACAGGCGGGATGCCCCTTGAAAACAGAGAGCGAAAGACTTTGTGGAGGTCCCTTGAATGGCGTGTCATTTCAGACCATTGCTAGCAACATGACAAGATGTCACAATGGGGTACCAAAGTAGCAATGATGAGGGATATGACCTGCCACTTCAAAGGAACGTACTGTTGGATCTGAAATTTTAATTTGAAGTGTCTGGATTGAAGATTTAAAATTTGGATCTTTCTGACGCAGGCGAGCTTTGATCCGCCGGGGCTGTCTGTGGCGGTGAAGAAGGACAGGGCAGCAGAGGCGTTGCTGGCGGTGGGCTCAAAGTTTGTGGTCAACATTCTGGCAGAGGGCAAGGAGAAGCCGGTGATCAAGCAGCTGCTCAAGCCCTTCAAGCCTGGCGAGGACCGATTTGAAGGAATGGACACACAGGTGCGCCAAGTGTCACCCTTCCAAATTTGCCTTGTGTGTATCCTACTAATATTCTGCTTCTGGCCAGGTCACCAGTGGCGTAGTGCATTTCAAGCATTGCCTGAGAGGGCTGCAAGTTTGTGCCGTATCAGGTTGCGAAATTAGTGTTACACAGGAAGGCCTTAGGGCAGCCACCAGCTGCATGGGAAGGAACCTCACGTAGGTTGGGAGGATCTTGTTTCTAGAGAGAGCCAGCTGCATTCTGAGCAGAGCCCATGAAATCTGCAGGTGTCCGAGGCGACAGGCTGTGCTATTCTGCCGGGCACAGCGGCCTACTTGGAGTGCAGCGTGGCCGACAAGCTGGAGGCAGGCGACCACTGGGTGGTGTATGCCACTGTGGACTCCGGCCAAGTCACAGAGGAGGGCGCACTCAGCGCTGTGCACCATCGGAAGATCGGCACCACCTATTGAGGGGATGAAGGCAGCGATTGGAGGGTTCAGACATGGAGCGTGTATGCATGTGCTCATGGGCATTGTGTGTGGTCAGCTCAGCATTCTGGGGCCCCATTTCTGGGCCAGCACTGGAATATGTCGGCAACAAGCTGCCTGTCTGCAGTTTTGCAGCCCTCCCAGGGTTGAACATCCAATGGATGATTCCAGGAAGATATCCCAGGGGGATATGGGCGTGTGCTCTGGATTCTGAGATGGGGTCCTGGTCCGCCCAGCACTTTCTGCCACATTGACTGTCAAGTGATTCAGGCAGGTTATGAATCCCTGGGCTTGCCTAGAGCCATCTTCAAGTGCTGACTGGGCATTTCTGGATCTTTGTTGAGGCACTGTCAAACCCTGATTATAGTGGTGTGAGTTGCAGGCTTTGTTGGCCAGGGCCGTGGCCACGGCCAGACAGTCCCACACCAGCTTTTACGTGTACACATGTGGCATCAAAGTCATGACCTGATGCGGATTGCAACTTGACGAATGGAATCATACTTTGCCAGTCAACTGACTGTCTGCAGTCCCCTGGCTTTGCAAATGAAAGGTATCGGACGCGTTTCTCGTTGCTTGGAATTGATCACCTTGTGATATTATCCTTTGTGGATCTTTGAGGGAGTCTGCAAAAAGAGAGGTGATGCATTTTTAATAAGAGACAATGAACACGGCAAGATAGTATCTGCATGGAGGAATGCTGATCAGTCATGGCCCAATACTTTCATGTGATCAGATTTCTCTCGTCCTCTGCTCACGCTTGCAAGCAATATGATGATTCCTTTATAGTAATAAGGATCCCTGGTCTGATGCTGAACAACCAGACCAAACCACATGCGTTGCTGCAAGCGCTGCCTGTACCCTTTTGAAGCCTCATCCCACGAGGGCACACAGCCGTGCGCAATGGCCATATCTGCATCTATCTCTGACAGCAATGCCTCATAACAGCACCCCTCGTAATCATATACAGTAACCTCAGCTGGTGCTCGTCGACTGTGAGCAGCAATGCACGTGTCTCGCAGCGTCATGCAGTGCCAAGTCATGCTCCAAAACGCACATCAGTACTCCTGGGCCGGGAGATGATTGTTCTGTCTGATGCCCTCTATTCACAACGTGGAGCAGCCCTTTCTCCTACTCTGGCGCTCGCAACGCCTGCATGTATTGCATTTCCCCTTCTGTGACTAAGCGGCTCTGTGCCTTTTACTTTATCCAGGCCCAGACATCATCGCGCTTGCGGCATTCGTCCAATAGAACCACTTTCGCGACCGCCTCCGCCTTGTCCACTGACTTTATCATTGTCCACATCCACGACAAGAACCTCGCTGCGTCATCGTGCGTCTGCAAACAGCAATGCGTCCGCCCGATCAGCGCTGATCCATAGGCGGGAAAGCTAGTTCTCAGATGCAGATGGGGTTTGACGGAAGAATCAGATCTGGGGGATGGGGCTATTCCCAAGTCCAAGACGCGGGGGAGCATGTTCAAAGTCAGCCAGCGCAAGGAACAACGCAAAGCTGCCCGGTACAAGGGCAGAGGACTTCCTCACCAGACAGGGAGCAAAACAGCTCCCACAACAGGAAGGAGCTCCTGAAGGGCAGAGGATGAGCAGGAACCCTCACCCATTTGGAGTGCGGGTGTGAGCACTCTAAGGAGATCAGGGATGGCCTGTCATGCAGTGTATCTGTCAAGTGGGCAGGAAAGACGTTTGCCACCCATTAGAAAGGGGTGCCTTTCTGGGAGTATTCTGCGCATAAAACTCACCAGGATGTCTTCCCTGTGGACTGCCGCCTTGATATTGTTGTGCATCTGCTCCCGCTGCGCCAGGTACACCGCGCGCAGCTTCCCCCTGGCAGCAGCACACAGCTCAGCATTAGTAATGTTACGCCCTGCATGGCCGGCATTAGTAATCCTGCTTTGCATGGCCGCAGAGGGTGGAACAGAGCCTCTTGGCGCACCCCTAAATTACTCATCACCTGCCAATCACTGCCTGGCCCGGGACTCTCTTATTCTACCTGCCACCTGATCCATGCGAGCCGCAACGAGCAATGAGTGGCTCAGCAATTCTCCGCCGGCCGCACTGGTGGGGGTTGTGCTCAGCAGTGAGGGGCTAACAAAGCACAGAAGGGGTCAGGGGCAGCTGAGGTTCAGAGGTGTGCCCACCTGTTGGCCTCCAAGGCCTTGATGTCCTCCTTGAGCTGCGCGTAGCTTCCCTGGCCGTCTCCCCTGAGCAGGGAGCAGGCGCTCTTGACCATGGCCCCCAGCGAGGCCATCATGCGGTCATAGTCCCCCTTGGCAGGCCCCATGAAATTCCTGAACGCCGACCCGGTGTACCTCCCGGATATACTGGGCGGCTGCAAGCACAATGCAGCGCAGTGAGAGCCCGCCAAAACACACGACACAGCAATTATATAACCATTTATGTGCAAGCTTGTCTGCGAACGCACCTTGTCCCTGGCAGGAATAGCGTGTGATGATCATAATATGTCACATACATTGAGTGAGAGCTGCCAGCACATGATGATGTAGTGCGAACTTCAAAGTTGGGAAACGCAGTGATATGGAGGAGCAATGAATTAGTGCGGAGCAGCAGTTCACAAGCCTTGCCTGTCTGACGACGATGTCAAGTGCAGCGAGCCTGTTCTGCAGATCCATCAGCTCCACCAGAGTGCGCTTCACAGCCTGCACAGCACACCATCCTCAGGCTATGACCCATACAAGCTTGCCTAATGATGTGCAGAACGAGACGCAAAACGGGCTGCGATAAGAGCGTGCACATGCAGGATGGGGATAGAAATTGAGGGGAAAAGACTTGTATGGAGCGTACTGGTGGGAAGGTGTACCAGCCCCTCTTCCACAGGACGCTCTCCTTTGCCAAAGCCATCTGCACCTTACCTGCCCATGCACGAAGAAAAGACCTCAACCTTCGGGAGCAGCACCCTCCAAATTTGACAAATAGACATGCAGCTGAAAATATTTCCAGCGCTGATCAAATATGGATCGGGCGAGGATCCAAATCTGCTAATGTACTGTACTAAAGCTGCAGGAATGGCTCTACTTGTACCAAGACAGCAGAGCCAACGCTCTGCTTCCAAAACGCGCAGTCAAGTTGAGGCATCAGGAACAGAGCAGGAGCGCACTGAGCGGCTAAACAAATAAATCTCCCGGCTAACATTGCAGATCGACCCTTCAACATGGTGGCGCATGTGTAAGGATCCACACATTCTGCACTTTTATACAACTTGCTGCGGCCAGCAGGTTAGTAGGAGCAGCGCACTCAGAGGCAGCGCGATACGCTGCTGCAACGCTGTGGTGGAGAATGGCGCCACCTCTTTGTCGGGTTCCAGGCCGGCCTCGGAGCGGTTGAGCAGGTAGAAGTGCTGGCAGTACTCGTCCATCAGCTCAAAGCTGTTCTTGTATGCAGCCGCCAACAAGTCCAGCGCCGTTTGAGACCCGTACCTGCGCCATGCGAATGGGCTTGTCATGAAAATATTTTGAAAGAGTGCAAGTGGATCCACCCCCACTGGACTCAGTGAGGTGCTCAGCAGGATGCAGTGTTTGCATGTGTGCAGCAGTACGCTCTATGCAAGTGCCTTGTAGAGATGTGGCACCAAAGCTATTGGCAAAATGACTCTTGCAGAGCACATCTGGAAGACAGGATGAGGTCACCGGGATCACAGGCCAGGGCGACACATCCATCCCTCTTGTGCTGCACATGGACGCACATGCTGGCACATCTTGTGGCCACATGCATGCACAGACTAGGACGCCAGAGAGAACCCACGTGCCACAAGAGCACTAAGCAGAGGCGCGCGCACCGGGCAGGATGATCTTGGCAACCAGCATGGGCACAACCAATAGAACCGGACAGATCACAGACTCAGTCATAATCTAGAGTGAGAAAGCGGGACAGCTGTCACAATGACCCAGGCACAGGGGCGCACCAGGGCAGGACGATGTTGGAGGCCAGCGTGGGAACAACGAATCAGCTAAAAAGTTCACAGATTTAGTCAGAAAAAGGAGATTAGGAAACAGAACAGCTGTCACAAAAATGCAGTAGAGGAGCGCACCAGGGCAGGATGATGTTGGAAGCGAGCATGGCCGCAAGGCAGCCGATGGAGATGGAGAGCACGCGCGCCGCGTAGTAGTGAGCGCTGCCGGCCTCGTCGCAGAAGGTGCAGGAGAATTTGGTGGCTTGGCACAGCACGAGCGCGTTGGCTGAGATGAGCGTCAGCATTATCGCGTACAGGTACTGCGTGCGGCCGCCAAAACCCAACAGGAATGTCACCGCCACCACGATCAGCTGCGCGGCACAGGGCAGCCCAAATTCAAATTTTCGATTCGAACTTCTCATTTCTAAATTTGAAATGCAGATTTACAAATTTGGATTTGAATTCTTTCATTACACAAACACCCCGCAGTTGACTTCCTCCTGGAAACGCAGACCCCAGGACTCTTGAGCAGAGACTGTCACATGCAAGCGAGCACCAGACGCAAGAGTCAATGCTCATGCTCCTGAAGCTGCATGGTTGCCTGAAAGAGAACACATAGCGCACAGCCTAGGTCTTCCTCCACAAGACTCCACACAAAGTGAGCGACAAGGCATGGGTGCATCACATCTCCATGACAGGTTCCTGGATCAGTTTGCAAGAGTGGCTGGCACGGACCATGAGCAGGTAGGGGTTGGTGGCCAGCCCAGAGCGCAGCATGACCAGGAAGCCTAGGGTCCCCCCAACAACAGTCCCCCCAATCCGCAGCACTCCCTTGGAAATTGTCATCTCCACCCGCTCGCTCATCACAATGGGCACGCTCAAAAATCCTGGGCATGGAATCAGTGTTCCGATGAGTGTTCCGATTAGTGTCTGATAGCAGCCAAGGTGGCTGTTTTTAACTGGTTTTGGCATTTTGGTGGCTTTTTGGAGAATTATTTGGCTGCCGCAGGCAGCCACACTGTGGCTGGCACATATTGATCGGCACTCACCAAATTCCTTGGGGGAGGTAATGACGCCAAAATGGCGATTAGTAAGCAAAATAGTCATGAAACGTGGCTAATTTCGTCCCTGCGGGGCTTATGAAATAGCCACGGGGTCAAATTCCAGCAGGTCCTTAATCTGAACACTGCATGGAAACACTACTTCAGAATTTCAAGATCATTTGTTTCCGTTCTACCTACGTGGTTTCCCCTTGCACCTCTGTGGAATTGGCGGGCCGCCCACACCCTGCATTTGCAAGAAGTGACAGGCCTGCCCACCAGGAAGCATGTTGGCTGCTTTGTGGGTGGCTAAGACAGCTCTCACAGAAGAGCGGCAGGGTTCGGGGACTTAGCAGTGCACAGAAGAGGGGCCAAGGGGAGGCTCACCATAGAAGGGATAGTACTTCCGCACTTCTGTGTAGAGGTCTGAGTGCACCAGGATCAGCACCAGGACCACCGCACATGTCAGCCTGTTGCAGCACAAAGATGGTCATCAATCAAGCAGCCACACCAATGGATTAGGAGATTAGCTCCTGAGGTGTACCATGGCCACTCAGCGACTGAGCTGCACAGGTGGCGGCAAATCAAAGCCTTCAAACAAAGCCAGGACAAGGGCAGAAGAAGGTTTATGTACCAGAATTTGAGCCAGAATTGGAAAAAACGGTCCTTCATGGCCATTACAAACGCTCCCCTGGAGCTCAGCGCCTGATGCAAACAATTGAAAGAGGTGATAATCTATTGAAATAATTAGAAGAAGTGACAATCTATTAATCAGGATATCATTTGACATGCCATGTTATTTAGACACCGAATTAGTACCTCAAGACAAAAGCATGACATAGCAGCTCTGATCATGTAAAACATCAGTTGCCTCACCTGTGGTATCTGCTGTGTATAACACTTCCACCAGGATTGGTAGACTGGCAGGCACAACAGATTTGGCAGCAGGTTTTTTATCCACAGTGTATTGCTGCTCAGCCGTCCCTTTAGGCCTGTGCTGGGATTCTGTGCCTTTGTCGGGCTCTTCCCAGGCTGTGGAGCCTCGATGGATAGCGAGCTCAATTTCGCAGGACCCTGCTTTTAACAAAGAAATCAGACATGTGAGAACATGTCAGGAAGTGATGCAACGCCCGCACCATACTGCGTTGCTCATCATCTTTAACCTAAGACGGCTGCAGCAGCATTTGGGAAGTTATTTGACCTTACCGGGGTTTCTTTTGCTGGAGGCAAAACTGATCCGGCCTCCTGTGCAATAGTGGTATAAGACTCTCTGAGGGAAGTAGGTGCTTTTGCAGTTCCACTGCCGCTCTCGCCCTTTGAGCTTGCTTCCATGACTAGCTCGTGAGCACCTGCACAAGCAAATTGATATGCATGGCATACGAATGGTAGATGTGCAGATGCAAGTCATGGTAGTGGGGCGCTGCAAGGGAAGAAGACGGAGACCCTCACGAAGATACTGTGTGTCTCGCCAGAGAAACATTAATAATCTATGTGGAGGCATGAGAGATAGAGGCAAACCCGGCTGATGCATGTCAAGAGCTTTGGCCACTGCCTTCTCCACTTCCTCCATGGAGTCCACTATGCCAGCTGTGAGTAGCGTCACAAAAAGCAGCGCGCGAATCTGCCAGGCAGATTGGACCCAATCATATGCGCATGCAATCACTGCCAAACACAACGTTGAGTGGATGGCCCTTTCCTCGCTGATCAGTAAGTCCTTTTGGACTGCTGCTGTGAAACGCATGCTGCATAGGCATGCTCTGCATGGAGACTTACACACCCTATCCTTACACAGGTGATCAGGAGGATGGGTGGCATGTAGATGTACCTCGGCTGCTGGGGTGATGAAGATGCCTTCCTTCTCCTCTTCCCTCACCCTCGCCCAGTAGCTGTCCAGCGCCGTGGCAATGTCCGCTGTCAGCACCTTGCGCACCACCCCCCACTGGTCCCCAAACATCACCTTCAGCCGCACCTGCCCGAGCACAGAATGTCAGTTTTATGTCTTGTCGAATTTTTGCTGCCGATTGCAATTTTATTCACCCTAGCAGAGGCCAACTTGACAAACTTCTCAAGCAGGCAGATCACTGTATGCCGTCCTAATGAGGAATTGGAAGTGCTACCAAGGAATGAGCTTTGGTGTGGAGTGTAGTGACCCCATGCAAGAGAGGACCTGAATTTTAGCAGCACCCCAGCAGCACGTTGGGGTTGTCTACTGCTCTCCCACTGTACAGGACACTCAATGTATGAGCTTCCAATTGCACACAGCATGCAACTATGAAGCAAACGTACCTCCTGCTTCCTGCGGTGGCACATGACGGCCTTGCCAAGCTTGGCGCAGGCGACGGCTATAAGGCTGTGGATCAGCCTGAAGCTGGGCAGCAGATCCACGCCAAAGTACTTCTGGAAGAAGGCGCTGCGCAGGTATTGGGACCTGCCCTCCAGTAGCGATTCTAGCGCTGCCACACGGATCGTGAGGTTCTCCACTGCCGCTATCAGCGCCGCCCAGTCACTGCTGACCATGGGCGACCTCTGCAGGAAAGCTGGCTCACAGGATGCCTGCAGAAAGGAGCATCGGTTGATAGATATAAAAAAAATACGTGGTGATCCTGAACATCTGAGGGGCGTCTCTGGCATGGCAAAGGAGTTGGTCCGAATGCCTCTTAAATCAAGACAAATGAAGTGCAGCGGAGTCAGCTGTAATAGTGTGGGCTAGCTCTGACAGGGTGCTGACAGTCATGTGTCAAGCAGCAATGGGAAAGGCAAGAGCGAAGGGAAGCACTGACCGCACGCAATTTCATGCGAGCATTGCCTAGGAGAGGCTGCAGGGATCCAGCCAGCACTCCTCCAGGGCCCCCCGGCTTTGGTAGCTGCCTCTGCAGCCGTGGCTTTGTGGCATGCTGCAACTCCTCAAAGAAAGCCTGAAAAAAAAAATTCCAGTCAGCCAACCTTCCCTGCTTTCAACACCATAAATCCTTCCATTTTCATACCTCTTCATAATTTTGGGTCTGGACCCTGCATGGTGCATTGCAAAAGGAATCTAGGCCACACCTCCTCAGTGGGCTCTTCTCCCCCATGCATGTCCACAAACTTGCCCAGCGTGCGCTTTGTGGCCTGCCGCTGCATGGCTATCTCATGCTGATCAGGCGCAAAAATGAAGCCAGCATACCTGCACCCACAGGCAATCTTGGTGCTGCACTCGTTTCCCCACCTCACTGTGCATGGAACCACCTGCCATGTTTGGCATGTATGCGAGGAACCTCCGTGAGTGCTACTGGAAATGAGCAAGGATATGATTTTCTTCACCCAGAGATGCTTTGCCCAAGGCCTCGTAGAGTGGCAGCAATGCTGCCGCGAAGCTCATCGCCCGCTAGAGTTGGAAGGACGAGTGCCCCTGACAAAGCTGTAGCTAAGCCCGCTATGACAGCGACCAGTATCACATTCGCCACGACCTGCATCAGATTGTTCATTTTATGCCCTCAGCATGATGTGAGCGAAGAATGCAGAGATTATTGACAACAGATGATGGCAAACACACCTCGCGCCAAACGCTGCGCAGCGGATCAACAAACTGGGAATTAAGAACCACCACTCCGTACACGAGCATGCCAGCAATGCCTGTCAAGCAGCAGAATTGATTAGTATTATCACTTGATACAACAAGAGCACATATCATTTGCTGTGCGTTGAGAGGAGGAGTGCGCACCGTTTGGATTCGAAATTGCCGGGTTGCTGCCTGCACGCACTGTGGCAAATGGGATCATGCCTATGACCCCAAAGATGCACAGGAACACTGTGCGGTGGTGTGTGGCAACAGCAAGACTCACCTGCACAGCCAATTATAACTTGCATATTAGGTACTACTGGCATTCAGTAAGAAGCAGCTGTAGAGGCGCATCATTAGACAGGCATCCCATGAAGCACAACTTGGTGTGCAGCACCACCGTGAGCATGCTCAAGACAGCATGCGTAGGCTGAGTAAGCTTACCACACAACCACCAATGACGGCTGCCAAGCTTGCAGGGCCAATCAACAACACGCAGCCAATGAATCTGTCACCCATGTTATTGCTCTGGGATATGAGCAGGCTGCACACGAGGTATAGGGTAGCTGCAAGGCAATCCTGGCTGAAGCGCATACGCGGCACCAGGGGGAACAAGCTGACACCGAACTGACCGACTGCCAGCTGAAGGCCTGCATGGAGCACGCACAGCAGAGTCAGGAGGGATTGATTGTTGCTTAGGGTGACCTGTTTACCTTTCACGATCTGCATGCTGCTGGCGAGGTTCTGGCTGGATCGTTGTGTCAATTTTCATCTTAATTAAGAACTTGCGAATCAAGTCTAATACATAACATTGCAGAGGAAGTGGGCGAGGTCTAGACATCTTGATGTCTACCTGTTCGGAAAGCGTCGGTAAGCAGGAATCCAAACAATATGTCTCTGGGGGTGCGCTTCCATGGGAAGTTTTTCTTGTGCGTTGCTTTGGCAGCAGGCGCTTCAACATCCTGGTCTTCTTCCTTCATTTTGGTGATGGCATGGACCCGCTAGCTTAATTTCTGCAGCACATACGGCCATTGCATTGTGATTTTCTGGATATTACAGAGAGCATCTCAGTGTCTACGTGAGCTGCATGCTGTGAGCGTTCTTCAACGGCCTTTATCTGACAATCTTCAACAAAGCGGTGATGATGTCATGCAGCTGGAATTCCTATATTCCGAGGGCACTGTCTGAGGGTGTAAACAGGTTAATCTCTTGTCCAGTCCAGTTGCCAATTCTTCTTTGTTCGCTTGCAGTTGCTTTTGTGAACAAATTGCACAAGCACCACCGCATACATATACGCGGCAGCGGCGGCGGCCCTCTGAGGCAGCATAGGCCTAAAGGTCGTCCATGCGCATGCATGCGTTACGGTACACTGATCCATAAGATGAATTGTCACGGATTGTCCCATGTAATGCATCTTTTTGAGAGACAGTCGAAGAGGACGTCGAGAGTAAACGGGCCTGGACGGTGCAGTCGTGGGTGGCATGAGTACGTACTGCCGTGTATAATGCCGTGATGCTCCTTCCACAAGAAGGGTCCCCGTGGCCCAGTTCCGCCGATCCGGTCCGAAGGATGGCGCCATCTCTTTTCTAAATCCAGTCCCACAGATGTGGCTGTAGACGCCCTGGATATGCCCTCTGGCCTCTGGTTTTGGGTTTACCATCCTGAAGAAGTGGCAAAAGGCACCAGACATATTCATGTGCATTACTTGCCCAGGGGCCGGCCGCCGGCATGACAAGCGGCGTCTTGAATACCGCGGCATGGCCAGATCTGGCCAGGCCTTGGCTGCAAGGGCTGCCATTAACCACCTGATCATGCTTGGCCTCGTGTGGCGTACACAATGCTGCTTCCAAAAGAGAGTCAGCTACGGCTGCGCATAGCTGCAGCAGTGCGCTTGGGGCTTGATTAATCTATATTGCTAGTTCACGGGAATCATCCCTAATTGCATACCTTGGCTACAATTGAAAAGCAGAAACCCACTACATTGCACCTCGTGGGACTTGGTACAACAGGCTGCCTGTCAGTCAGATGAAGTCGCTACAGGAGTATCTTCTGAGCCGCCCCACTCAGTCCATGATCCGTCATAAACGGACACCTGATCAGCACAAGCACACCCTCAGTGGTGTAAAAATTTCTTCCGCCCCTTATGACAGAGACCATTCTGTGCACGCAAGATCTTCCAAAACCGCTGTTTGAAAGCACATTTAGGACTTTGTGCACAGCTTGGCTCGTTCGAAATGGAAAGTCAAGCCATACCTTGGATGCGGGTGACACCTGGTGCAGCGCCAAAGCCAGCACGCTTGCAGTAACACCAGTGCCGCAAGACGCTACTATTGGTGCCTTAATATCCACCCCGGCACTGGCAAACACCTTCGCTAGCTCACCATTATCTTTGAACTTACCGCCTTCCAATACCTGATGCCCACACAACAAAAACAGCAATTGACATTTCTGCAATCCTGAGAGACTTTGCCTCTCACTGCAAATGTTTGTTACCGATCAGTCACTCATAAGTAGCGCAGTCCTCCATGAACAAGAAGACAAATGGCAGGAACAGGAAAGCTGCCTGCGTGAAGGGGATATTCAAGGAGTTGGGGATGTGGCCGCTTCTGACGCCAGCACGCGGCTCTGCCTCTTTGCCTGCAAAGCGCCCTGCGCCCCGAGCGTCGATGACAGTCTCCTCTCTGCTGTCAATATTGCTCCTTACTTGCTGCAATCTCCGCACCAACCCCTCCTGCAGAACAACAGACTATGTGCATGTTCCTCCAGTACACCGCCGAAAACTTGTCTTATTTGCAACTTGAGTGCTTGCCAATTGCAGCCATTCCTAAGGGATAAAGTTCTTCTACTGCTTGGTTTATGAGTTTATTGAGGAAAACTTACCTGCAGCTTGGCTGGGTACTTGGTTGATGCAGGAGGGTTTGCAGCTGCTTGCGCTGCACCGTCAACTGCGCCATCATCCACAGGATCGCTGTCAAGTGGATGGCCTCCCGCCTTCCAGGCAGGGTAGCCCCCGTCCAGCACAGCCAATCTGCAAATGACACTCACCTTCAGGCACGAATAATATGAAGGCACTGGCATGCGCGAACCCATTCGGTGGAAGGTCAGCCAAAGGGGCAGCGTAGAAGCACAGCCTCACTTGCAAGCAAGGAGCACAGTGCTACCTGTCATGGCCAAAAGCAAGGAAGGTCCACCAGACGCGAGGAGCACTGAAAATTCCACTGCGGTCATAAATTACAACCTGCAGAGGCACTCAGCAGCTTCACAAAAGTGCTTATAATGGTTTATCGATTATAGACAAGTACCTAGACCCCGAATCCAATTCATGGGAGAAATCAGAGCAGGGATGCATGAGCGCAGCTAATACTACCTCCACATCATGTGCTGGGGTAAGGATGAGACGTTCTGCGACGCACCTGTGTGTCCCTATCTATACCCAGTGCGTCAGCTGCTGCTGCAAATGCTTCCTCTGCGGGGAGCATGTGTGGCAGGTCTGTGTTTTGGTCCGAGATCTTGTCCACATCAAAAAAGCGGCTGCCAGGGATGCGGTCCAACTTGAATTCCTCGCGAGGATTTCTGCCTACATAATGCAGCCAAGCAAGATATTAGCACTGTGCAAAATTGTGTTTTGAGTCTTTTTCAATGTGCAGGAAGGACGGGAAATTGTTGTACCTGCAGCTGGCATGTACCAAGACCCATCAAGTATCCTCAGATTTGGATCTTGCAGCCTGCAAGGCAATCACTTATGGTTTAGGCCATGGAAGAAAAGGGAGACACACTCCAGAATTGACAACACCTTTCTCAGCGCCTTGCCTGTCTTTCAACCAGTTTGGTGTGACAAGTGAAGAGCTGGTTGCCATTGGGGAAGTCCGTTGGCTTGAGGATGAAATCCAAAGACGTGAGGATACGTGTGCCTTGGCACTGCCTTTGGGTGATCTAGATCTGGTACAGTCAAAGTGAAATGGGAATTGTCTTGTGTCGACAAGTCGTGAGCGTGCTGAAATCTCAAAGTGAGCCTGGCACTACCACAATCACATGTATCAGTATTGAGCAGAGAAAAACGGCAAAATAGACTCACATGGGGCACATGGGCACCTCATATGCTGAAAGTGGAGGTCAAATTATTACCTTGACCCCAGGACTTGCTGGCAACAAACAGCACCGTCTGATCGCTTGCATTCTTGTCCAATTTGAAGCAATGATGTCGTTTAGGCTAGAGAGCGATTGTTACTTGGGCACATGCGTCATGCAGCTCGTCACATGCTGCACATGCAACCATGACGTCTCATGTGCAGAGCAACAGAAGGCCTTGCTCCCTTGCTGAGACTCCCGCAATTTGCTTGCTTCAGGGACTCGGAAATTGGTTGGACTCTTGTTCACCGTGACACCCTGTGACTTGCTGTCAGAAAGAAGATTGCTTCACTGCTGCGTGGGCGTGTTGTTGTGAGATTCTTTTGTCGTTCACAATCACTTCTGATTTTCTTTTGAAGTCTTTTATATCAATATAAGGCGTCCATGAATCCATTGACGCAGATAAAAAACACACAGAAGGCCACCAAGCTTGAGATCGTTTCTGGTATATCTGATTCAGCTTCTTGGCACGCAAAATTCAAGCACTCAGCGTACATCTTTGCCGGTGGCCTTGCCTACACACTGACAGAGGGGGACCTCCTCGCTGTGTTCAGTCAGTATGGAGAGATCGTGGACGTCAACTTGGTCAGGCAAGGCTCCAGCCAACCGATCTCCTGTCTTGCTACCCCCTTGTAATTTCTCACATCAAATCACACTATTCACTGAACAGCATCCTTCTGAAAAATTGGCTGAAGCAGCTGGCCTGTCCCACGCGTCCACAGGGACAAGGAGACTGGGAAATCGCGAGGCTTTGCATTCCTAGCATACGCGGACCAGCGCAGCACCGTGCTGGCAGTAGACAACCTGAGTGGTGCAAAGGTGGCTGGCCGAGTAGTGACAGTGAACCATGTGGACAACTACAAAGTCAAGAGGGCAGAGGTGCACGCTCCTGCGCGTTTCCAGCATTCCTTCAGCTTTGATAACCTTCTCAATACTCGATGTACGTTTCACACTTGATACCTGAAGAAGAAGAGATGGTTGGAAGGGGCTGCGCACAATTTGCAGGTGGAGGGGCGGCCAGTGTCAGACTCTGAGGAGGACCTGGAGCCTGATGAGGCGGCTGCAGAGGCTGCTGTGAGGGCAGCTGAGCTGGACGGGGCACAGGTGGAGCGCATTGACAGCGGCAGCAGAGCAGGTGAGCTGCTCAAATGATCTCTTGTCCTTCACGTGTTGCCTGCTAGCAGTAAGGTGGTTATGCAGACAAGCCGCATGTAAAGGCTGCCAAAATCCTATGCTTTCTTTGGCTTGCCATATCCAAGCAAGACCCAATCATCGCCCAAGTGGCACTGTGCTCAGTATCTGTACCGCTCTCTCCAGCCAGGGTCCCACTGATCCTTCAAGACACCGGAAGGCTGCCCCTGATGCGTTTTATGTGCTGGCCTCCACAGAACAAATGGGGTATTTTGGGACCCCATGGAAGTGGCCCGATGCAAGACTTGAGCCCCACTCCTTTGGGCCAAGGCTTGTGGCCACAGCGTACTCATATATAGGGTCATCAGGAAGTGTTGTGGATCTTTTATCAGGTGGATCAGGCAATGGGCAGGCGGCGCCTGGTGATGCACCCTGGGCGGGCAAGACATCAGTGTTTGCTTTGCTGCATGAGGAACTGCCTGGGCCTCCCCAGAAGCGGCCACTGCCAGATCGTGGGCTGAATCCAATAGAGGAAGGGAAGCCCAATAAGCAGAAAAAGGAGAAGAAAGAAAAGAAGGAAAAGAAAGAAAAGAAGGAGAAGAAAGCGAAAAAGGAGGTAAGCTGCTGTGTGCGCAACACCATGGATTGCTCTCTGTACACATCTAATCGGATTTGAAAAATTCTTGTGTTCTTCAGCATTGGAGAGCCGGCAATTCCTGACATTTGTTGATTGTGTTCCTCTGCAGCACAAGGAGGGGCGACGGCGAGATTGTTAATGCCCGTGGCCACTGAATTTTACACAAATTATTTTGCTTGACCTTCCCGTCCGACATGCATGCATTTCTGCATGTTCCAGATATCTTTTTAAATGCTGTGTGAGAGTTGGACAGTGTTCCTGATGATGCTATGCCGCATGATCATCATAATGGGCATGATCGATATCGGCTCATCATATACTATCATAGTATGCTCATGAGCGGCTCAGTAGAAGTGAAGGAAGCAAATGCATGTAGAGAGGAACAATGGGAATTCAAAATGTTTCCAAGAAAGTACATCGCACCCTGCATCAGAAATGGTACCTCTCACAGTCACTGCCTGTCACAGTGTGGCAAGCGTTCAGCATAATTATAACTGGCAGAAGCTTGGGCTCACTGCTACACTTCCAGATAGCATCATTGATCAAATGCAATCAGAAAATCGTGACTATTAGCATAACAAATGTGGCATCATGCATGCAAGAAAAGAATTTGAATATGTGACCAAGCTCCAGCAAAGCATCCAGCACTTGCTGAGGTGGAAAGCGCGCAAAACCCACGTGCAAGGTTCACTCCCCAAGTTCCACCATCCGAGATCCCGCACAAATCTGCACGCACCGGGTACTGTGCCTCGGTAGTCTCACACATTCTTTTGCTAGGATGTAAGCGGGAATGTCCCAAATTGTTTGGGATTGGGAAAGCAGCGGTTCAAGAACACGTAGTATTATGTGCCTCTGTATGAATCGCCACCTCAGCAATTCTCAGTCTATATGATGCTATAACTTTGCAGATTTGTCCAATACTGTTTGCCATCTTTTCATTGAATCCTGTAAGATGCAAGAAACGGACGAAGTGTCCTCCTTGGCTTCGGCATGGCTGCCTAGCGCCCAAAGAAAGCTCCTGGCTTCTGGGGTGCTTGCCACAGTCCTTGCTCTCTCCGAGCTGTACAATGGATCTGTATCAAAAGTATTACGATATGTCAAGAGGTACGCTGCCCCAGACGTCTGCTCATCCAAGCCAAACACACCAGATCAGCCTTGTACATGGGACGGGCAACCAGTCGGTTGGCGCATGTCAATGAAATCTCGATACAGGCTCATGGAAGTATGCATCTTCCTGCAGGGGTTGTGCCGCTGCTTTTGCTCAGTGGATCGAAGACCAGGGCGGCTTCCCTCTGTTCACAATCGAAGGTTTGTTTCCACCCTTGACATTTTCATAGCGCATAACCGCCTGAAGTCGCTTAATTCTTGCCACTGACACGGATGATGGTGTGATAACAAGGCAATGAGCCTGAGGTGACTGAGGCCACCTGGAAACTTCCAATCTCAAGCTCACAGCAGAAGAGCCTGGTTGCGGGCCAAACAAGCAGCACGGAGAGCACTGCAGCTGCCGTCCCTGCTGAGGAGGAGAGCGCAGCAGATAGCAGCAGGTCTGCAATCCTTCTCCAATGCATACTTTTGGATTCTGACAAGTAGGGAGGCTCACTGACAATTGAGAGATGTCTGTGATGAGGTTGCCGGCACATCCTCATGAGCGATTTCTGTATACTTGTGTAATCTCCTTGTCTCACTGGATCTTTGATGCGGTTGCAGCTCGTCGGATCTGCCCAACTTCTTCGCATCCACAAAGTTCTTCGCGTGCCTGGACCTCTTGGAGTCCCAGGAGCTGTTCGAGGCCACTCAAATGGTGACCATCTCTCTCAACACACCCTGCAGCAGCTTCTGCATGAGTCCTGCTTCAAGCTGCTTCAAGGTGCAGCTGCAAGGGGGTGCCCATGCATGCCTGTGATTGGCCAATCTTGGTATCGATGACTTCTGAAGAATACTTGGTCATTCTTGGTGTCGAAGATGTTAGAAGGATGCATGGGACCATGTTTGCAGGTTAAGATGCAGCCAAAGGAGGTGCTGTTCCGCGTGGGGGATGACAGTCAGTCAGGCATCTTCATAGTGGTGGAGGGCCGCCTGGGGGTCTACCTTGAAGAGAATGACAGCGACTCCCTCACCCTCACCAACACCCTCATCACTGGGGAGAGCGTGGGAGACCTGGATGTCCTTGACGGTGTGTTTTGAAAACTGTCAGACTCAAGCACCTTCTTCCATTAAGTCAGTCATTACAGATATCACCCAGTGTTTGGATGTTCTCAAGTGCGATGCATGCATGCTTCACCCAGGTGGTATGCACATTTGATTGACATGATTGTGGGACTTGTGATGCAAAAGATTTGATACCTGTGGCTTTGACAGGTGCCAGGCGCAGTGTGACCTGCATAGCCATGGAGGAGGGAGCTACACTGGTCAATGTATCACGAGACCTCTTCATGAGTTTCATTGCAGCCAAGCCTCGCACCCTGCAGATCTACCTCCATAAGGTGGGTTACATGCTCGTCATCTGAGGTTGAACGTAGAGCCTTTTTTGCTTGGGGGGTAAGGAAGGGCATTCAGTGGCCGCTTAAGGGCGGTGTCAGCTCTTGAGATTAGGTGCCAAGAGACACTTGTACTTGTCTTATTCCAGGCTATGGCGAGGCTCTGGCGCGTGGCGCATTTTGTGCTGAGCGATTTCCTGGCGCTGTCTCTGGACCAAATGCCTGCCGGCAAGACTGCATACCCAGAGGGGATCCCTCCAGCGGCACCCAGCGCTTCCACAGCAGCCTTAGACCTGGGCAGACATGGCTCCCAACAGCCTGTAAGCCCTGCTGCCTCTTGCAATAGATTGTAGTGCTTTTGCAGAATTCATGACAGGAAAGAGGTCTCTTCTAAGCCTGTTACAGTAGGCATGTATAAATGCTGACATCCGCTCTGCATCTGTTCGAATGCTCCTGTGGGAGTGCAAGCATGCCACTGTGTGGACTTCATCTGTCACATGCACTGTTTCAAGGATTTGCGATCCCCAAGAACTTGAGCGTGGGCTCTTGCTGCAGGCTGAGGGCAGCGGCAATGGCAAGCCGCCCCTGACGCTGCCAAGAAAGGGCTCCAGACCAGGCAACGGCGCACAGAAGGTGCCGAGCCTGCCGAGGCCGCAGACTGCCAAGGAACGCGGCGGGGTGAAGTTTGCACCGCAGCTGGAGATTGTGAGCGAGGCGCCTGCCCGCGAGAGTTCTGCCGTCCTCAGCCAGGAGACCTCCTCGTCCGCCTTGTCCCTACAACAGAACGCCAAAGACTCTTGTTCCGAGCTGAGGCCTGCTATTCTGTGCGCACTTCTTCAAGCTTCTCTTGGTATCTCTGGGCATGACTTGAGCATGATCTTCAGTTCATGATCGGGTCACTTGCAGAATCTACAATACTCTTGATTTTTTGAGAGAGAGAAAGCGAGAAAGAGAGAGATTATACACATGACTGAATGTGTCGGCTATCACGCAGGCTACGGCCGGCGTCTGAGGAGCTCTCAGCATCAGCCTCCGAAGAGGCCAGCCCGGGGTCATTTGGCGTGCAGATGCAGACCCCCTTCAGGTATGCTGCCTTGTGGACGAGTCTCTGTCGGCTGTTACTCCCATGCATCCTGCTAAGTAGACAACAAAGAAGTTGACCTTGGTACCACTGCCCTGTATGTGCTTGTAGTGTGATAAGTTGCCCCATCGAGATGTCAAGGAGGTGCATTTGCGTTCAGTAGATGGATGCCTGTGGAGATCCCATCACGCGGAATCTGCGTGCATTATAATATACTTTGCCTTGATGTCTGCTTACCTCTTTCTCTAACATTTCCCGTGACCATGTCCTCTCTTCTGACATACCTCTTACTCTAGTGAATGGACTGTGACCAGTAGCTGAGGAAAGCGGTTGTGGCCTGCCCTCAGGGATATTCAGGAGGAGGTGGATCTGGATGGGGCGCTGGCGCAGATGGGGGCGTCCTTTTTGGATGTGAAATCACCCACGCAGGCAGACGAGGAGCTGTACGCTGCTGCCAGCCACCGACAGACCTTTGCTTCCGGCGCACTGCTGCACCAGTCCCAACAGGTGCTTCCTTCCCATCCTGCCACCTATCATATATCTCGCACCAAGTCTTGATGAATTGTATTCAGGCATGTCATTTTGTTTTGCTCCCATGCATGTATGATATTCACAGCTTGTCACAGTCCTCTGCAGATGACTGTCCAGGGCATCCAGTAAACAAGTGAACCCACGTATAGATGGGAGGAGTGGCTTGCTAAAGCTGGTGGCGATTTACCATGGCTTGTTTGTAGACGCTTCTGGCCATAGGAAGCACTTGGGTGTCAGAGGTTGATAACCAGCCACATTACGAGCAGAGCTGCAAAAAGGACCAGCTGCCGAGAGCAGACATCATGAGCCTTTGGTCTCACCTTCAACGCAGTGATCGATGTGTGCAGATGGCGCGGAGTCCGAGCAGCACATTGATAGGCAAGCGGCGGGTGGCGGGGCATGAGAAGTCGGACGTACTGCAGCAGCTGCGCAGCTCCGCCTCGCGCGCTGGCAGCCTGGCCGGGCCCGACAAGTCGGCCTTCCGGCGCAGCCTCTCCCTCAAACGCAACCTCAGCCACCACCTGGACCAGGTACCAAACTTCACACCTTTGTTGATTGTACATTTTTTTATGGCAAGGGCAGTGTGTCCGACTGAGCAGTGTGCCAAATGCTATGCCCTGCAGTAGGCCCGGGTGCCATGCAGGGCAACTGGTGCTTGTGGGCCCTCTAAAGCATATATTATCTGTGGCATGACAGGGGCTGTTTGTCAAACTGTGCCAAATATGCTCGTGCCCTGCAATAGATTTGATACCACGCCTTGACAATTTGTGCATGGGCCGCATTCTGGCAATGTGCAGAATTCATGCAGAATGCATTGACTACTCAGGGGTGAGTTGGACGCGTTGGTTGTTTCAGGGGACTGCTGCGGTACCAGTGTCTATGAGGCTTCCCGAGGCGGCATCCATGCAGTCCATACAGAGTGCAGAGGATACCAGCGATGCCTTCTCTCCCACTGGCATCCGCGACAAGGCAGACCTCCTCCAGGATCAGGTGTGCCTTCATTTTTGTCTTTGAAGCATGCTAAGGTGCATTGTTGGGGCATTACACAGAGGGAGACGTGCAGAGCTGCTGGCACGTTGCTACGAGCGTTGTGATCTTTGCAATCTTCAACAATGGAGTCATATGATGTCTTACTCGCTTGTTTGCTGCATCGAGGGCTGCAAATAAGGATTGGGTTGCCTGCAGGACTCTTTGTATGGGAGCAACCCCAATCTCGAGTCCGTGGACCCAGGTCCGATGGTGAGCGATGCAGAGATTGCGAGCTCCATCAAGAACACCATGAACATGCTGAAGACCATGTCCCTCCCGCTGTCCCTGCTCAAGGGATCCGCCTCTGCGGATGCTCTCGCGGACGCTTTCAAGGTGAGACCTATCCTGCCTGTGTCTTTATGCTGAACTGCGTTGCGTTTGGGCCCTGCAAGTCGCACCAGAAGGCTTGAAATTGCGCCATGCTTTTGAGTGTAATTTTCATACATCTTTCCATGCTGTTACACTGACTGTTCATTGTTTGATGACCACAGCAGGAGGATGTGGGTGCCTTTGGGTTTGGCCGGGCTGCATCTCTCAGGCGGCCGTTCAGCTCCGGTGCACAGGTGCGCTCATGCACCTCTTAGGCCGTTTTCTCAACAGGCCATCCTTGTCCTTATTAGCAGATCGCAAACTTGACAACACAATGCTGAGGCTTAGCATGCCTATTCCATCACAGGGAATACAGTAATTTTTCCGGTGCAGCTTTTAGCCGACTTGTCCTGCTTCTGCTCTGCTTTGCTCTCTTGTTGCACTCATTGATTGGTTGATTGCATGTGCAGGCGAGCCTTGCTGCCGGCTGGGATGTGATCAGTCCAGATGAAGGCGGCCTGACAGACGAGTTCTGGGACCTTCTCCTGTCCAACCAAGCTGCAGCGGCGCCAGGCCTCAAGAGTCAGGTCTCTGGTGCAAGCCCGCTCGGACAGCCTGTGCTGCTGCGCAGAGGCGAGCTCCTGCACGGGGTGGACCAGCCAGTGCGCCAATTCTATGTCCTTCTGGAGGTTAGACTCTGCCCCAGACATGCAGAACGCGTTTCTGTGTTCATAAAAGCACCTTTGCCATCATCATTCAAGTCGTGAAGCAAAAGCTGCGCGGCGTTCTTGTGCTATGCTGGAGGGTAAGACACGGCCATCGCGGCCCTCAGCACCCATCATGCAGCATAGTCATACGGAATGCATGATCAGTGCAGGAGGCGAATTTATGATTACCCAATCCTGTTATTAACATTCACAGCCACAAGTGTTGCTGGTTTTTCCCGTTTCCTTTTCTTTCTTCCACCCTTACTTACGGTGTTGGCGCAGGGCAACATGCTGGCGGAGCGGGCAGGCAAGGGGAAGAAGCAGGAGAGCGGGCTGGTGGGCCCGGGCAGCGTCGTGGGCGCGGCAGCGTTCCTGTCAAGCACGCGCAGCCGCACCGCCGTGCGCGCTGCCGGCACCTGCTGCCTGGCCGCCTTTGGGCCGCAAGAGCTGGAAGCTCTCCTGGTAAGATGTTCTCTGCATGCATGAAGTAGAACAATTACCTGGTGTCATGTTCTGTAGACGTTACAAGTGGCATAGCAATAGTATGGGATTTTTTTGCTTCAAGGTGCCAGTCTCTGGATGCAGAAGCGACAAATTGGGCTACATCTGGTCACAGAAACGTAATCAGAGGAATGCAAAACAAGAGCTGGTCAGAAGAATCAACACAGCTGGCCCAGAACATTGCATGGTGCGCTAATTCAGAGTGCGCTGCCATGGTATTTTGCAGGAGGAGGACTCGGATGCCTTTCTGGAGCTTCTCCTGCTGGCGGCGCGGTCGCTCGGCCCTGTCATCCGGCGCTTCATCTCGCTGGGCCTCAACAGAGTGTGGCTCAAAGCTGGAGACCCTGCCTACAGGTGTGTGTGGTTCCATGTTTCATCCTCTACTGGCATGATATGTACTGGCCCAAGAGATTACTAGGTGGTTGTCATTCAGGAGTCACTATGATCATATGGGAATTTCGCATTGAGCATTGAGCACTGGAAGTAACGCTGCAGGCAAGGGGAGGCTGCGGAGTCACTGTACATTATCATCAGCGGCCGCCTGAGACTCCTGCGAGAGGACCCCGCTGCACGGCTGCCCCTGACTGTGGAGGAAGAGGTATGGAGCAATCTTGATACCATGTTATCTGCATAAATAGTTGGCTTAATAGGAGCTCACTTGTTGTCTATGAAGCATGCAAGGCAGATGGCATTGAAGGAAATGAAGGGCTTGGCAACAAGTTGGGTGAGATAACCATGGCTGGCTGCGCAGGTGGGCAGAGGGGAGGCGGTGGGAGCCGTGTGGGCCCTGACAGGCGGCTACCATGACACCACGGCGCTGTGTGTCCGCGACTCTGAATTTGTGCGCATGTCGAAGGTGATGATGCCTTTCGTCAACCATCTTTTCATAGCACATCACTGTGCTGTGCTCAGGCCATGCACAAACTTTCAGTTTTATTCTTGCAGTAAGCTTGCGAATATCGGCAGATAGTATCACCTCTGACGTTTGAAATACTCTCACAGGGCGCGTTCGAGCTCCTAGCGCAGCAGAACCCCCGGGCCACATCCCGCATGCTGGAGGGCATGGCTCGCAGAATTGCAGCCGCATCATCGGCGCGCGGCCGCAGGTAACAATTTACTTCTGCCATATCTTCGATTGGTCCTCTAAGACGTCTTCCTCGCTCTTGCCAAGATCCTAGTTCCTGCATCCATTTCGGCAGACATAACCTTGTGATTAGCGCATATTGCTGTTGATGCTTTAGGCAAGTTGTATTGCTATTATTGCCTGCATGGTGGAATGGTGTCTGAGGGTGGCTGTCCCATTGCAGGTCTGCATTTACTGCCTCTACCCGGCAGACGGCCAACACAGCCGCCGTGAGGCAGGCAACCCAGGGCCACACCGGCAGCGAGGAGGATGCCAGGCGAGGAGAGATTGTTACCATCGCCCTCGTGCCAGCAGGTGAATGATCAAGCCTAGAATGCATGGTTGCCCTCTCAGCTTGAGAAGGGGCATAGTGGGCCTTTCACTCTGCCGATCTGGCTGGTTCCTCTTGAAGTGAAATTCTTGAATGCGACCGAGTGCATGCTCAAAAGAACATGCAGAGATTTTGCATTTGCAGCAAAATTTTGTACATCCAGCAGAGCATGATATGTGGTGCATCCAAGTGCTGACAAGTGCGTCTGATGCAGGGTCTTATGCATCTTGGGTGGCGGGTGATAACCTTGCGCCAGCCACGGATGGGGCGGCAGGGACCAGCGGGGACGCGTCCAGAAAGCCGCCCAATCTGAGGAAGAGCGTCTCTGGCTTTGCTGCAAACGGCGGCGCTGCCACAATGGCTGTGCGCAAAGTGGCAGCTGCCCTCAAGGTGCAGTCACTTTGACACCTTCTCAGCAGCTTCAACTCCTCAAAAACACCTCTTGTTTCTCCTCTTTGCAGCATAAATATTGACCCACAATGCAATTGTGCCCTGCATATGTTGCATGCGGATTCTAGACAGTGAAGGCATTCAGATTTTCCAGTGAACACATCCAGGTATTCATGCTACAGCTTTCAGTATCTCATACGTCCTTGTCAGTCAGGTAAATCAAAAGTCTGCAGCATGTTCAAGAATGACATGTGGCTTCGCAGAACTCCTTGGAAGAGCTGTTTGGCCCGACGCTGCACCTGAACGCCAGCACTCTGGAGCTCAGCTTCCCCACCGCCTTCCAGCGCCTCCACATCTCCTTCTACCGCTCCAAGCTCACCTCCTGGATGGCTGCTCAGGAGGAGGACTACAGGTATAGATACCTGCACCCCCCTTTTGTTCAATTGTGATCCACTGGACCCAATGCGGCCATTAGACCTGCTACACATGAGGGCATTTGATGGGAATTTCAGGGATGCAAAGAGGGGCCTGGCTTAAGCGTAGGGTACACGATTTATCAGCCTGTGGCACCCCACGCTTTGTTGTTGAGCAAGTGGTGTTCTGTACCTCGTTTTGGGATGGAGTGTGTGAGATGGTTGTGGTGTGGGCCAGGTTCATTCTGCTGGAAGCCGATGCAGCGCTGACGCCCTGGTCTCGCATCTGCATCTCCCACGCTGACTGTGTCCTGCTGGTGGGCGCTGAGGAGGCCAGCCCACAGGTGCTGCTGCGCTTCTGATCTTCCTCTGGATCTTCTGACAGATCCTTGGGCTGTCGCTGCTCAAGCAATTGATAAAGGGCTCTCCCATGCAATGTATGTGATGGTGCCGTGATGCATGGTATAAGGGTAGCCTTCCTTGCAGGTGAATCTGCTTGAAGAGCAGCTCGTCTGGGCGCCCATGGGCCCTCCCTCTGAGGCAGTACCCGCTGCGAGTGCCCCCAGGTGTGCTGAGCTCCCCCTTGTTCTCTTTCTTGCTAGATGCACTCAATCACACATTCAGGATGTCCTCACCGTAGATCCAGGGTGTCACACTCTAATCATTCCTTCTCTCCACCTGAGGAATTGTTGTTCCTTTTCTGCAGTACCTCCCAGACGTCCCTGCTGGGCCCCTTTGACCCGACCACCATAGCGTCCTGGAGCAACGTTGAGGGCAACCCCCAGCGCGGCCCGCAGCTCACTGGCAAAGCTGCCAACTGGGCCGCCCAGATGCGGTGCGCCGCCACATCATCTTGATGTTTCCTGCCGATGTCATGTTCATATCATTGGCATGATGCAGTGGATGTGAGATCAAGTGTAGCCAAATTTGCAAGCCTCATCACCATCGTGCCATGTGCTGGCATGTGCTTGCATGTGACACCTATGGGGATCTGCACAAACAGGAGAGTGGAGCTGGTTTTGCTGCATCGGCCAGGAGTGGAGCCGACTGGCACGGCAGCCTGGATCACGCCAAGGCCCCTGCTTGCCCGCCACCACCACGTCCGCCTCTCAAACTCCAAGGTACACCATCTGTGCTTAGATAGACTCTCGAGAGTTTTTCAATCAGACCACAGTCAGCAGTCTGCACTGAAGCAGGTGAAGGGGCTCCACCAACAGCATAGGCAGTTTGGGACTGCTCAAAAGGACGTTCACAGAGCAGGCCGGGCAAAGATGACAGAATCATATCTTCACTGCGCTCATCTGAGGAAGTGGGGCTCAACCTGCCATTCAGCAATCCTCTCGCCAGGTTGGTCAGCTGGCACATCAACGGCACTTGATAGTCATTGCCTGCTGCCAGGACATGGCGCGCGTGGCGCGGTGGATGGCGGGCAAGGCGGTGGGTTTGGTGTTGAGCGGCGGCGGCTCGCGCGGACTGGCGCATCTGGGCGTCCTGCATGCGCTCGACGACGCCGGCGTGCCCGTCGACGTCATCGGCGGCACCTCCCAGGTAGCGTTCCCTGCAAAGCTGTCTGGGGGCCCCCTTCGCATGCCAGTGAACCCCGTTGGTTCTGCGGAAATCAATGTCATGGCTTTGCTCTTGCTGTAAGATACCTCTTGTTCAGAATAACCTCTGAGCCTTGATGAGTTTTTTGGTTGGTGGGATAATTTTCTAATGCACCGAACGTGCTGCACAATCAACAATCATACAGTATCAGAACAGCATAAGTAAGTATTAGCGCTGCGATTCTGCAATGAGGTACAGGATGGCTAGATTTCCATACGGTGTAGGGAGAGCTTAGATGCCATGATCACGATTGCCGAAGCTCAGTGTGCTCACATGCTTGCCAAATGAGATTCATCGTTGCAAATTCACCTTCTTTGGGACATGGGTGGCTGATGCAGCTCTCTACATACATGTGTCACACTCTGACGTTGCTCTTGATGTGTGCTTAATACTTATGCTGGGTGTGTCATGTCTGCAGGGGGCGTTCATGGCTGCGCTGTACGCTCAGGGGCTGTCGTGGGAGCGCATGCACCGAGTGGTACGCGACTACGCGGGCGCCATGGGTAGCGTGCGCCACCTGCTCTCAGACCTTACGCTGCCGCTCATCTCCGTCTTCTCCGGGGCCGGCTTTGACCGCGTCGTGCGCGAATCCTTCGGCCACGGCGCGGAGCGCATCGAGGACCTCTGGCTCAAGTGCGCCTAACAACCATTCTTGAGAGACTGTGTTGCTAACGCTCGCAAAAGCAACGAGGAAGTGGAGCAGTGAGCTTTCTCTGAGGGTTCGAAACGTAATGACGCCTGTGAACAATAGTGAAATTCAGGACAATGGGGCAGACAACACATCAAAGTGCTACATGGAGCTGCTGACAGTCACGTTGACTGCACGTCGATGCCTTGCAAGTACTGCCTTGACCTGCATCTGGAAGTACCGAAACATGTCTTCTAGGAGACATGCTGACATTGGCTGGTTTGATCCATTAATGCTTGAATGTGGCGCCATTGGCTATGAATGCCACGCTCTTCAGAAAATCCAAATGAAAGTGCACATATCGTGCCTCAATAGTGATATTTGCTGTGTGCGCTGTGCGCCGCAGCTTCTTCTGCATGACTACCAATCTGACGCGTGGCGAGCCGAGCGTGCACGTGGAGGGCCTGCTGTGGAAGCTGGTGCGCGCCAGCATGACCATCGTGGGCCTGGTGCCCCCCGTGACCGAGGGCGGCGAGCTGCTCATCGACGGAGGGTACCTCAACAACATGCCCGTCGACGTCATGCGCGGCCTCGGCGTCGACACAGTATGCTACATCCGCCTTATGCAAATCGCATCATGCACATCATCCATTTGATGTGCTTCTTCTTGTGCATGTCAGCTCAGGGGACAAACCTATCCATCACATACCCTTTAGCTATGTCTGTACTTCTGACCGATTAAGTCAAAGCGCCTGATGCGATGCCGTCTCATCAGCATCGTCGTCAGACCTGCTTGCTTCCTAAGTCTGTTCTGAGAGTCCCTTGTCTGGGAAGTACGCATGATGTGGAATTGTTTCACTACCAGTCCTCGGCTTCCACAGCAGTCCCTACTTCAAAGACCCCGCCATTCTGCCGTACCCTCATTGCAGAAGCACCAGGAGGAGGTCCGCCTTGGGTGGCTGGCAGAATGGCTTGGTCTTTGATGTGCGATGGTTGCGCTGTGTAAAGGGGCAACCTTTAAAGAACTGTGGGAGTTTTTATTCATGCTCTCTAAGCAGGCGTTGTATGTGCCGTGCGAGCATGACTTTATGGCTTTTTTGTTCACAGGTGATAGTGGTGGATGTTGAGGATCGGGACGACTCTGTGTGGCACAATCTGACGCCCATCGATGGTGGCCTCAGCGGCTGGCGCCTGCTGTGGGACCGTTGGTGCCCCATCCCCGCCCTCAGGTGCGCGTCTCTCTCAGACACTTCTGTATAGCTATTCCCCTTATGCACCAACATGTTATCATGCCTTCATAGCTCCAATTGTCTGCAGCAGGTGTAAATTATACTCATGAGGTCAGAGGACGCCTCCAATCGAGGGCATTTTAGCAAGTATCGACCTGCGCAGTGCTCAGCTAGCCAGCTTGCAGGGTCACCCGCCCTCATTCGTGTATGATGCAAAGGTCAGGGCATCTCTGTCACTAGAGCTAGTTGTTGAAGGTTTGTGGGTGCATGGCAGGTACAACATAAAGATGCCGCGGTACAACCAGATCGTGAACGCGCTGACGTGGATGAGCCACAGCCAGAACCTGCGGCGAGTCGCGAGGGAACACCCCATAGACCTGTACCTGCAGCCGCCAGTCACGCGCTACCGCCTGCTCGACTACCACCTCATGGACCGCATTGTGCGCGACTCCAACCGGTGCGCGACCGCTGCTTGTTTACAGTCGACTGTGTGCAGCATGCAGCATCCAGCATGCAGGGATGCATGCATCTTTGAGGCTGATATCTACTACCTCGGGTGTTGCTTCAGCCCTTGCATGGTGGCTGTAATGGTATACAGATGAACTGGACACTGCACCATTATGTTGGCAAGTCAGGCTCTGCTGCGACATGCTCCTGGTGTCCTCCTATGACTGGGTGAGTAGCAGGTGACGTCTACATTTTAGTTGATGGCAGCCACTGGCAGTGATTCATCACCTGTGCCCACACAATGCTCCTTGGTATAACATGAGGAGTGATTACTGCCTGGGCAGGTATGCGTGGGCGGCGATATCGGAGTGGCAGTGCAGCCAGGGGGTGACGCAGCGCGGCCGGCTGACGGCGCAGTTTATGAATGCGGCCAAGGACAGCATGCGCCGGGCGCGCTCCGTTGCCTGCATGACCCAGCTGCAGGCCAAGCAGAAGCAGGACTTTGACGCTGACGACGCCGACAACGGAGAACGCGCGCCCGCCGAGAGGTGATCCGTCCAAGGATGTTTCAAATAACTTTGCATTGTGTACATTCGGTTGCCCGCAGCAGAATGTGGCTTCTGCTGGAAGCCTGTCTCGTGATTGGCCAACTAGGATAAGGCTGCTTCTGGCAGTAGTGCGTGCTGTTGCAGGCGCGTTGTGCGCAGTCCGACACGACACTGCTGGTCACTTTTCGCTGCATAGCTGGTGTTGGCCCAGCCACAGCAATGTCTGCATTTGGGTATTTTTATTTGGTCAAGAATCTTACATTTGTCTGACTGCATCATTGTGACGTTCACAGGGAGGAAGGTGCTGCGCCGGCACTGAGTGGGTCAGAGACAGCCGTGCTGAGCCAGGCGCCGTCGCTGCTGTACAACATCCCAGAGTCCATGTCTAGCGCTGCGTCCTCCTCCACTGAAGCCGCCCTCTCCGACATGTCCGTGGACCCCGCTGGCCGCTTCTCCTTTGACAGCATCAGATCTGTGCCGGGTGCGCCTGCCAACAACCTGGATCTCCTTCTTAAGAGAAGAGCTCCAATTTATTGTGATCTATTTGGGTGCGTGCCTGGAGCACATTTGCCTTTCCTGCTGCTAAGGAGGTGATGGCATGAGCGTGGTCGATGCATGGAAGATTCAATTTGTGGGGCGTGTGTTACAAGCAGGCGCTGGAAGGCTCAAGGGGCCGGTGGCATCGCCTTCGGAAGTGGATGTAGCAGAGGTGGCGGAGGAGGAAAGCAGTGCGCAGTTGGGGAGCACCGATGCTGGTGACTTGTCAAAGGAGGCGTCACAGCCTGTTGTGGTGCGCCTTTAGACTACTGCTACTGCCTATCTGTGGGCAACTCTTGGAACGTTTGTCTTGGTGCACTTGACAGAGGTGCAACTGGTCAAGGAGGGGCACGTTGCCATCTGATTTAGCTGAAAATTGTGTGTCTTTGTGGTGTATGCAGCCGGTGCCCTTTTGGGAGTCACCCACCTCTTTCCACCTAACGCCTTCCTCCACCGACATGGCTGCAGTAGCAGAAACAGGGGCAGCCCCGCTGCCCATTCCCATGCCCACCCAACAGAACGGCGGCGATGTTGGCGCCTTCATTCTGGCAGCCGCTGCCGCCAGCGTCTCAGAAGCCGGCAGCGCCTTTGACAGAGCCAGCAACGTCCGCGACTACCCCAGATCCCTGCCCATCGTGCTGAGCCCCTCCTTCCTGAGCTCAGAAGATGACGAGGATGAAGAGGGCAGCAGTGAGGTGGACGCTGCAGTGGATGCACTGATGGACGAGGAAGCAGCGGCAGGCAGCGCAGAGTCCGAGGATACACCCGAGGAGGAGGCGAAACCGGGCATGCAGGTTGGCAATGGGGGGAGCTTGACCCCCCGGCGGCTGCTGAGCAGGAGCAGCTTCAGCCGCACGCGCAGCAACAGCTTCAACAGCAGCATGAGCGCCGGTGAGCGCCCCTCCTTGGGCACCCAGCATGGCACCCTCTTCCTCGACGGGCACTACAGTTTTGTTGCTACCTTGTGCAAGGGTGCATATCAAGCGGAGAGCAGGTGCCTCTTTCTACACAGGGATGGGCACTGGTTGCTAATGCACCTAAATCAATGATCCAACCGGACTCTAAATTATCCATGTCTCTGCAGGCGGCCTGGCGGAGGACATGCGCACGGCGAGCACGGGGCTGATGGACCTGCCCAAGGCGGGCGGCCCGTCGGGCAGCGCGCCAATGCGCATCCCGGTCGTGCCGGAGGTGCGCCGGCCGTCGCTGCCACCCGGGCGCGGCTCGTTCGGCAGCGGCAGCCGCCTCGGCAGCGCCAACATGCACCGGCAGCTCTCATCCCACCCCTCCCACGCCATGCCCTCCGGTGCGCATGCGCGCCCTCTCATCTGCTGAGGAATTGAGCAGACTGCTATGTTATGTGGACCTCACCTAATGCCCCTTATTGCTTGCCCACACATATGAAAAATGCCTATAGCACTGTCTGCAGAGTCTCTTTTGCTGGTGGCACTATGGCCTGCTTGGCTTTCGCCAAGTTGGTTTAGTGCAGGCCGTGCCTGACTGTCAGTGCACATTCTTGAAGGAGGGATTTGATTGAGTGAATTGCTGTCAGATATCAGTGACACCATGCCAACAAAGTGTGAGGTGTTGCTGGGTGCTTGTGTGCGCAGATGACTCAGAGATGCCTATGGCAGGCTACCCATCCAGCTACAGCAGCAGCTTCCGGCTCCCCGAGCCAAATCTGGACGCGCGCAGGAACTCCCTCGCAGACATGTCAGACATCTTTGACTTCCCTGTCGGCACGCCTGATGCCTCACAGGAGGAAGCTGCCGCCCCAAGAGGAGCCAATTGAGGCAGTCCATGAGAAGTGGCCGTGTCGCCAGAGAGCATGCTGGGCTGCTGTTGTGAAATTCTTGTTGCAACTACGGCATGGTTGGGTTTGAAACGTTCAAGTCATCCTGACAGGCAAAATTCTCGCTTGAAGATGTGCTGGCCGCTGAACAGGAAAGCCCAGGAACCACGATAGGTTGACATTGCCGATTAAGCTTCAAAATTCATTCAACCCAAGTGGGTTCAAGATGTATGAATAACTCTAGCAATGCAGGTACAGGCACAGATCTGCAGGTATCTGTAACTTCATGACATGATATGATGCAATGACTCCTCTGTGCTGGGTTCTTGCCTCGCCATTTGTCAGGCTCAAGCTTGAAGAAACATCGATATTTGAAGCTTAATTAAGCTTATAAGTGATGTTTCGATGTTCACGCTTGTCTCCTCACGGCCCGCACACAAAATTGTTTGTGCTTGTCAGGAGAAACTACAGAAATTGCTAAAGGGAATGCTTTTGAATTTGTGAAAGCCAGGTCTTTGTACAAGGACTGCTATTATGATGCTCCTGAAATGCTGCAGCTGCTTTTTCAGTACTGGTGTATGTTGGTTTTCACGCCTGGTCATGCATGTGACGATTGGATTCCTTGAGGCCACCATATTTTTGCATATAAAGTGTGTCGCAAGGACCTGTAACATTCCATTACACGCCAATCAGAGCAATAAAATCAGATAAAGTTGCTTTGTTGAACACTGCAGCTGCCTGCGGCTCTGGACTGATGTCAACACTGCCTCCATTGAGCATGCTTGAGGAAAGCATGACCTAATATCTCCCCTTGATCCCACACACCTATAGACTCTTTGAAATCTAATCTTGTATGCAAAAGATTCAAAAGGCCTGCTTATCTGCCTACACAATCCAAACCTTGTCTCTATACTAGCTATAGCTACCAATTAGGACATGCAACCAGGATTGCACCTAACTATCTTTGACTATGTCTTAGCAGAAACATGCGTTTCAAAATGCGCCCGATGACATGTATATATAAACCTGCGCAAGCAGCTTTCAAAACTCTACCTCCACTAGCTCATATTTATACAGGCATTCTCGTTTGTGGCATTTGTCAGGCATTCCCTCAAGAGTCCTGAGCACACAAGCAGTGCCATCAGTCACATTGCTCTTGAGAGGGTGAGCACAGATCGCACATGCGTGTCGACTGTCAAATTAACGAGTGACTGGTCCCAATGGCGACCCATACATGTAGCTATGACAAGCTAGTGCGGAAGCACAGGCACCAGACCTATGCTTGTGCTCCCAAGTGCATCTCTTTTGTCGAATACTTCTCTCCCTGGTCACAGAGCTTGTGAGGGGTCCAATTGCCCCACAACAACCTCTCCAAGCCATGGACGGTGCTACAGACCCCTTCTACATGCCATTCAGATTCACTAAATAAGGAAATCGTGGAAAGGGGAAGCTCATATCAATACACATCCGCGTACGGGAGTCTGCAGCAGATCTAAGCAAAAGGAAGACATTACTTCAGTGTGCATTGAACGCCATTCGGGGCCCAGAGCTCTTGTGGGAAGGCTGGAGGCGTCGTTTCAAACATCACGGCGTCTGACAGTGCTTGCAGAAAGCCCGCCCATTTTGTTTCCAGGCCCCTGTCATATGGATTCCCCAGCATGCGGCAGCCTGCGCCATCCCACAGACACACTCAACACCAAATCATTGCATGCCCCTTTACTAAATCTGTGTAGGGATCCAGCCAGGAGACTGAACATTGCACCAGATTCACTCTCATTTGAAGGAAAGAGATCTGCACTTATCAAGGCAGAGCACATTTCTCGTTTATCAAGGCACAGCACATTTCTCTGAACTTCGACCAAATTATAATGACAAGACAGATTAAAAAGGGGCAGCACCAGTCATTGCGCTGGCAATGATGAGGCCTTCCAAGTAGGTCCCCTTCTCGCTGGGGTGGTTCCCATCCTCCTCATAAATCTCCGTGAAAGTATTCCAGCGTGCCGGAAAGTCCTTCACTCTGCAAATACTCACATTTTGACCTGCACCCCAGCAATTCCAGAACGTCAGCAGGTGCTCGTTGTCAACTTCGAAGCCTTATCTTGCAAATGGGATCTGCGGCGAAGCATTTCCAGGCTGGCTTTCTGAGAGCACGCATGGCCTGTAAGCAGCCCTGTACCTGGTGTGGTGGTAAAAGGCGCTGAGCCCGATCGGGCGGGCAGGCTGATCTCTAATCTCACCGGCTCGCCTTTGATACTTTCCGGCACTGTCACTTCAGGGCCCAGAACAGGCGCTTCGGCGACAGCTGGCCCAGAGGCCTCGTCCTCTGGCGCTTCTGCTTGCGGCTCAAGCGCAGGAGCTTCAGCTGCTGGCTCTTCTGCTGACGGCTCAGGCGCAGGAGCTTCGTCCTCTGGGGCTTCTGCTGGCACCCCAGGCGCAGGAGCTTCAGCCGCTGGCTCAGGTGCACCTGCTGCCTCATCCTCACCAACCTCTTGCAACCTGTGCCACCTGCCAGCTGTCATGGACCCTCCACCAGCACCAAGCATGCTCTGCTCCAGCTCCACAGCGTTGTCCTGCCGCACAGAGCGCGACTGGGCGCTTCTCGGCTGACAGAGGAGCTTTCTGCCGGCTGAGATGCTGGTCCACGCTAGGCCCAAGCCGCCACCTGGCACGGCAGCTGCCGCCGGCGCGGCGGCGGCCGAAGGCGTTCCCACCGGTGCCAACTTTGGCGCAGGCACCGGAGCATTAGTCAGGGGCATTCCCGCCGGCGCCAGATCTGGCGCGGGCGAGGGCGCCGGCACCTCGGCGCGGCGGGGGCAGATGGCGGCCAGCAGCGGCAGATTAGGCGCTGCCAAAACAGGCGCCGCAGCTTCCCCATGCGGCAGTCGCGCCGCCGCGGCCGCCTTGGCCTTCGGCACGGTCAGGAACGAGGCGACCGCCGAAGGATAGGCGGCAGAATCGACAGCTTCGGGCCCCAGAGCCGGTGCAGCACTGCTGCCGTCAGCGGGGCTAGGGGCAATGGCAGGCTGACGGGCTGCGCTGGGTGCGCCGGATTTCGCACTTGAGTTTGCTGCAGGGCTGGTTGCATTTGCAAGCACTGCAGTGCTGTTCTGCGACGGCCTCAGGGCGGCCTGCTGGGAGAGAATGCCTCTCACCGCCTGCCAAGCCAAGCCCACGGGCGCCAGGAAGACAGGAATGCCTGTGTCTTCGCGCACTGCTCGCAGCAGCTCCACGTAGCGCCCATTCACCTTGTTCTGCAGACACATGATTGCTGCTCTCACAAAGCACTAACACAACGGGCTGCAAAAATCTTGGACATTGTGGGCTCTCCAAGGTGTGTAAGTATGCCTTCCAAAGCATCAATGCAGGAGAAAAGGCAGACTCAGTGGGGAGGCAGAATTGCCCATCATCACATGCACTGACTCGAAGAATCACAAGCTCCTTACAAAATTATTTGGCCTTGTTTTGCTGGCAGAGTGACGAGGGGCATGCGCACCTGCATGTCCTCAAAGGAGGGGAACTTGTCATTGCTGCCGTCCAGCCACGCCCATGTGAGAACCACTCCGACTCGAGCGCCGCGCGCTGCCGCCAATTTAGCCAGCCCGGCAATGGCGTCCCTGGTGCCCACCTCACTCTCGCCCCCCAGTGCAACCTGCTCACTCTCCTCCTGCATGCGCACATCGACCCCAGTCAGCAGCCATCAGAACACATGCTATGAGAACGCCCCAAAGAATGGGAGAGAATCATGAAAGTACCTCAGGAGGCATACAGCAGGACATTACCAAGTGTGCTGCTCTGTATTTGGTGCAATGCACTCTTTATGGTTGCTCTCTATGTGCGATTGCTGCAGATAATCAGGCAAATGCCTCGCACATTGGATGAGTGGAAAGGAGATCGGGCTGAAGGGACTTCTGACCTGCAGGATGACATAGTCCCATTTCTCTATGCTCTCAGGGCCTAGAGCTGCATAGTCGTAGGTGCCGGGTGTCTCAGCCTTCTTCAGATGCTCGCTAAGAAACTCGCCAGACTCGGCAATTTGCACTGCCTCTATTGCAGTGTTGGGGAATTGCTGACTCAGCAAATTCGCCACCACCTGCCCATGAACAAGACATACACGCTCAAATTGATCTGATAGATACATATATTGGAACAGCAAGAGTTGCGATACAAGTGCACATTTGGCAGGAGCTAGTGGCTTGCCTGGTAAGTGCCGTTGTTTTCAAAAGACAGTGAGTTCCCCACAACAAGCACGCGCAGGGTGCGGCCTTCTCCTTCAGTTGCAGGTGCGGGTGCATCCGTTGACACAACAGGGCCGATAAAGAGGGAGACCAACACGAGGGTTAGGATACAGACGTCTCTGGCAGACATGCCCAGCTGCCAAGAAGCTTCCTGCGTTTGCAGGATGTCGTTGAGCACGGCGCTGCATCATAACCCAATAACATACAGCAACACAGAACCCCTTTGGGATCTGATCAAGGTGTATCAACTAGCCCAGCGTCCAGCAAGTTCTGTAAGCCGGAGACGCATGGAAAATGTGGACACATCCCGGTGACGTCACCTCTCAACGAATGCTCTTCGCTCGATCGCCAATGCGATGTGATTATACCCTTAGTATACAAGAATCGCAAAGTGCTCAAGTCGAAACGAAGAGTGCGCGCAGCACCTTACCGCGTTGGCGAACGCTTCCGATGACGGCTTAGCTTACAGAGTCTTTCACGCACAATGACCGACACGACGCTGACAATCACATACAGAAATTCTGTTCATCAGACAAGACTCCATCGCAGGCCAACCCTGAGGATTCTAGCAAACAATTGGTCATGCGTCTTGAAGCGACCGAGAAACCCTTCTTCTGCGCCCTTATAACGACCCTCAAGTCTGCCTTGAACCCTCTTGAGAACGGAGCAGGAACGTCTCTTCATGCTGTAATGCGACCTCAGATTGTACCCTGGAACCTGCAGTAGATAAACCTCGGCAAGGAGCCTGTTACAACACTCTATCGACCTGCATGACAGTTTGCCTCTCAGAATTGCTGCGAGGGCCCCTATAGACTGGGTGGGCGATGCCTCTAAGCGACAAGGACAAATGCCTCGCGCGACTCTTCATGTCAGGCTGCTTTCATCATTGGGAGTTGATACCAGGTGAATCATTGGCAAGTGCTCCTTTCAAATCTTGCTTATGCAAATACATTGCAGTGTAACCGTCAAGCACATCTAAGTGCGTTTCCTTCACGTCTGCTCGAGCTTTTAATGGCGATGATCATCGCATAAGACCACAGATGTTTGTTTTGTGCCTCTACTTAAATTTGAGGTCTTACTTGCAGAATTGGGACAGAAGTGCTATGCAGCAGGCTGCACGCTTGAGGAAGTCAGGGGTTGTGTTCGGCACCTCATCGTGTACGCCAGCTCTCTCGAATGCAACCAAGTTATCTAGTAGACGTTATTTTGATCTGCCTCATTTATCTAGTCATCTCTGTGACCAACCGCAAGTTGCCTCATAGAATTTTTTAAGAACAATGCGTGATGTGCAGGGTAGCAGGGTATGGGCCCTGCCTGGCAGCCACAAACCATCTACATGCCGCCAAGGCAAGCCATGTCTTATTCGTTATCACTACATTACAACCACCCATTTACTCTCACACCGCTCTTGCACCCTCCCCTGAAACCAGCATCAGATTCTGTCCTGATTTGCGCAGCTCATGGATGGCAACACCCCTGGGAAAGTGGGCGGCCCTCCAGGAAACGCCTTTGAGCTGGTGTACACAGTGGTGACTGATGCAGTGCGCGAGAAGATGCACAACGTGGACCCAATACTAGCTGAGTACATCAGGTGTGCCATCCCCTTTCTGATGTCCTCGCGTGCTCATTCCACCCATCAAACGCACCCAAGCACATGCAGTTTGCCGGCTTTGGACATCTAGCAGAAGGGTCCTCGATTGCCACTGAATTGCGTGGTGAAACCAGCTCCAGTGTGCAGCGCATCAACAAGATCCTGCAGGACAATTGGCGATGATGAATTCGGAATGAAGTGCAGGCGCCACTTGTACGGGGACATCTACAGCAGCCCGGGGCTGAGCCTGGCGCAGAAGCAGGTCCTCATGGTGGCCTTCCTGGGAGAGGCCAACATGCACGAGCAACTGTTTGGCCACCTTCTAGCGGTGCAGCAATCCAATCCATCACTATCTCAACTCACCTGTCTCCCATAAAATCCTGCGCTTTTTAGATTGCCTTGTCAAGCATGCAACTTTGCTCCCATAACTGACGAAGTCAGAACGCGGCACTGGGCACAAATATGCATGCATGCGGTGCAGGCCGTGCGCTTCGGCAATGATTTGGAGGCGTGTCTGAAAGCCATCCAGATCGGCTTTGAGCTGTCGCCCAGGCCCAACGATGCAGTCTATAAAGGGGCTTTGAAGACCCTTGAAATGGTCCGAACTAGCCTCCTTAGAATACCCTCTTTTCCCTCTCCACTGTCCTTTGTTTCTTTGCCTCTTTTGGTTGCAGATGCTGAGATTGTGAGCCCTTTGTTTCTGCCAGGCTTACAGGAAGTACAAGAAGGAGTTCAAGGAGGGAGCAGCTGCTTCACCAACAGTCACTGTCCCGGACCCGGCATCAGTACAGTGCGTTACATTGCATATTTGCTGTGATACGTTGTGCTGAATGTTTACCTTTTCATAGTTTATTATCAGAGAAAGCAGCATCCCGCTTTGCATGGGAAGCACTGGTAGGTCATATGCAATGATTCTGCGTTGGAGAAACGGTATCAGTATTCCCCAGCATGACGACAGGGATGAACGCCGGTTGGTGCAGGATCCCTTCCCTGTACAAGGCACCCCAAGCTCAGCAGCAGATGCCAGCTGCAGCAGAGCAGCTGCTGGAGGAAGACAATGAGGAAACTCCACTTGCAGAGCTGCCAGAGATGGAGAAGCAACCCAAATTGCAGCGTGCCGGCCCATCTGAAGCCTTTTCCAAGCTCCACATCGAGCGCTCTGGGCCATCTGGCAATTTCTCAAAGCTGTACGGGCTGAAGGTCAGGGCTTTCGCCCACGACATGTCACACAGTACTAACAGCACCTCGTCACCTTAGGGATCCCCTGAGTTTCAGGTATGGGCCAGAGGCACGCAATACTTTGCTGTGCAACTGGCTCATCAAAGCAAAAATCATGTATTTGCTTGGAAGGAGTCCAAGTCCTTCATCACAATAGGGCATGGTATCGCATACTTAGTGTTGGTTATATTCTTGGCGCTTGCATAGACAGCAGCTGCCGTGTTCTCATGTTTATGTTTCAAGACACATCATTCGCCTGTTACAGCATGAGCTGCTGCCTACTTGGTCTGGCTGAATCACAATAGATTAGGAGCATGTGTTCAAGGATTTGCCGTGGTCTTCATGTAATCCGAAGTTCCAGTCACACGTAAAAACACTAAAGAGAAGCATCAGGATGCATGGCATCACTTGCCGATGCAGAAGGTGGAGAATACTCTGTCCAGCACATCTTGGCCGGCCTCTGATCCAGTCACTTCTCCTAGGGCTAACAGCGCGTCCTTCACATCTATGGTCCAGAAATCAACAGGCAGGCCATCTTGCACGCTCTGTGCTGCCCTCTCCAGTGCCTCTCTCGCCCTCAGCAGCGCCTCTGCCTGCCTCTCATTAACCGCCCACCCGCTGCCGCCTGCACGCAATGAACCCAAGCTGTTCGAGACTTGTGTACTGGCCCCTTCGTCTGTCGTATCCAGTATTCCCTCCAGCACATCACAGGTCACATTAGGTCCTCCAAAAATAGCCAAGTTGCATTGAGACTTTCCTTGAGCTTTGCACAGACACTGCCATGCCTTAATGGCCCTCGTGCACGAGGAAGGAATGCCACAACAAGTAACGAGCGAGCAGTTAAAGGGATAACGTACTGAGGAAGAGGATTAATCTGGGTCTCGCCTGTATTGAGTGAGGGCAGGCCAGCAGCGTGCACCACTGCAGCTCTGAGGTCATCCAGTCCAGCCCCTGACGCAGCTGATGTGGAGACCATTTGCCTGCATGCTGCCCGCACCTGCCAAGACACAGCCACCCATTACATGCAGAAGAACCACATCATCCTTCGCGAGGCAGTGCCGCATTGAACTCCTCATGATGGCAGCTTTCTGGCTGTGAAGATAGGTGACACCAACCAAGAGTCACCTCGACAGGCAGGCTTTGCTGTGCGGATGCTGCGCCGTCGGCAAGGTCCATTTTGTTGGCAACAAGTATGAGCGGGGGCACTGGCAGCTGCATGCTACTCGTTGAAAGTCGCGCCCTGTGGGCCAAGCCCCTCTGCTTCTCCTCATCTAGAGGATTTCTCCTCTGATCAGCTCCATCAGACTGCCAGCCGTTTGTGCCAACATTTTCAGAAGTACTGACAGTGGCATCTGATTCCAGTCGTGCTGAATTAGCAGCCGCTGCATTGCTAGAACTGCCTGAAGTTGACTGGTCCTCGCTGGCAGTGCTGCTCGACCAAAGACCCCCAAACACAACTCCATCCTCCTCCGTCCATCCCTCCTGCGATGCAGCACATGTAATGCTCTCATGAAATCACCCTCAGAAATATCAATCATTAATCTGCAAACTACTCAGCATCAGATATCCCCAGCACTTACCCTTACAAAAGATGCTCACCAGCAGTCCACCCAACATACTGTATCAGGATGTGATAGGGGCAACCAATATAGAATCATTTGGTCTTTCACTACCCTAGATGCGGGCAAAAAATGAAATGGGAGGCACCGTGGCATCGTAGATCATGAGGACGATATCGGCCCCTTGCGCAGCCGCGCGAGAGCGCTGCACTCCCAGCCGCTCCACCAGATCCCCCGCCTCCCTCACACCCGCCGTGTCCAGCAGGCTCACAGGAACGCCCTCCATGACCGCGCCTGCGTAGTCATTAGTCATCATGCATGCCTAATGCGTCAGTCAACCGCATGCAGACGAGAGCTCTCTCTACAGTGCAGAACTTGTTCTCAAAGTACACTGCAAACAACACTGTCCTGCCATGTGTAAGAGCAGCAGGGGCAAGGGCTCGGGCCCAGGCAAGCAATAGGTAGATTGAGGTGTGCTGAGGCCGGAAGAAGAGGCAAAGGTGCTGCTTGTTGGTGAGTTGGTGACCTGCTTCGACGATGTCTCTGGTGGTGCCAGGGATGTCGGTCACGATGGCCCTCTGGCTGCCGCTGAGGGCGTTCAGGAGGCTGCTCTTGCCCACGTTGGGCCTGCCCACCAGAGCCACCTGGCACTCCAGACAAGTGTCAAATGGGCACTACCGAATCTGGTGGATTTGACAATGGCTGTTGTCCTTCATTCATTTGCACCCATCCCATGACGTCTGCCACCCCGTGCACAGGCTTGAGTTGAGCAGACAAGAGGGGGCAGTGCTGCCCCATGAATATGTTTGTGACGAGGTTGACACGGGGGTAGCAGGTGAGAACTTCACCTGCAGGCCTGTGCTGAGGAGTCTGCCTCTCTGGGCGGTGTCCAGCGCGCTGGACACCTTTTCCCTGAGCTCCGCCAGGCGCCGCCCCAGAAGCTGCGCGTCCATGGGCGGCAGATCCTCGTCAAAATCTATCCGGGCCTGCACACAGAGCCCGCTGACTTCCACACTACTGAAAAGCAATGGCCAACTAAAGGCTGTAGTGACGGTTTCGAGTGGACTGACACCACAAGGCCGATTGCCTTCACGTCCTACAGGACACCTTTTCCAAAAGACAACATTGAACAGCTGCACAGGACCGTCTACAGTGACACAGCAGACACTGCTGATCAGATTGGATACACATCGAGCAACCACAAGCTGGCTGGCCTGAGGTGCATCCAAGAGTGATCCGATATTTGGCAGGAAAGTCCTGATCGATCAACACAGATGCTTCAATAAGCCTGCTCACCTCCAGCTCAGCCAGCAGGTTCACCGCGTCGCCGCGCATGGCCGCCACCGCCGCGCCAATGCCCCCGGACATGCCCGCCAGAGCGCTGTCCGCGGCCGCAGCCGTGCGCGCATTCACAAGCGCTGCCACCGCTTCAGCCTATGCACACCACACTCGCTCTGTCTATGTTGCCCATTGCAATTCCGTGACCTATGATCTGTCCTTTGGATGTACCTGTTCCCTTCGGTACCTTCCAATGTTCCAGGCAAGCTCTTCCGCATACGCGAGGAGATAGCTCTTGGTCACAAAGTCGGAAGGACCCGATAAATGCCGGATTCCCTTGCCAATGTTTTGTCAATGCAAGTGCAATGGGGCACCAGCAGAAGCCAGAGCTCATCGATAAGCCCCTGGCCCCTCAGAATATCGACAATGTGCTTTTGTTAAGTGCAGCCTCTTGTCCCCGTGGCGCTGTGGTATGTACGGAGGATCATCTTCTTTAACAGGAAGGCAGTCACAAACGGGCGGCTCCGCACTGACAGACTTACGGTTGAGCAAAATGACGTTAGTGCTGCGACCGGTTTCACTGGTGGCAGCTGCACCTGGGAGAGGTCGAGGCGGCCGTTGAGGAATGCGCGCAGAGTGAACTCGCCCGGGCGCGCGCGGCGGGCGCCGGCGGCCAGGCATGCCTGCAGCGCCCGCGCAGCGCAGACGCCGCCTCCGTGCGTGTGCAGTTCCACCACGTCCTCCCTCGTGTACGATCGCGGCGCCAGCATCGCAAGCAGCAACACCTGCGAAGAAGCCAAGGGATGCAGACAGAGACAGGTGAGTCGCGACTTGACCATGCCATGCTTATTTTGACATGGTGAGTGATATCCATGGCTGACACTGCATGCTTCTCATGCTCTGTAGCAGCAGCCAAGAAGATGGATTGATAGAGGTCTGGTTCAAGGAGCAGCAATGCAATAGGAATGTGCCTCTGCCAGGATAGTATAAACAGGATAGCATAGCATGGAGGAGAGCGTTGTTCAGACACCTCATCAATTGCGCTCCCGTTGGTGTCTTGCAGCAGCCCATGGTGCACTCTGTGCGACTGTGGCTGCCACTGCTGCACCCGCATTTTCCCGCTCGGCTGGAAGATCTGCTGCGCAATCTGCACTGCCTCCGGCCCGGACAACCGCACTATTGACACTGCGCCCTGTGGCCCTGCGCGAGTCTCGCCTCTCAATAATTCTTACTCCAGAGGAGTAGTGACAAGCCCATGCCAAGTAGAGGAGAGCACCGGCTTGACCAGTCTGTAATACCTGTGACAATGGCAGCTATTGTGTCGGCCCCATAGCTTGTGGATGGTGCACTAGCAACTCCCCTTGAAGAAGCCTCACCAAGGAGGGAGGCACCAACTGAGAGAATTCCTGTACATGCAAAACGCATGCAAGCCTTTGGATGCCGAGATTAATATTAAATTGTTATAGCAGCACACTTTCACACTGCAGCTGTGCAGTTCGGCAAGTGCTTGCCTCGCCCATCTGCCACTCCCAGCAACTGCCTCTGACCGTCTTGGATACGCCGTATCCCTCCAGACACACGCTGCTTAATAAATGATGTACAATTCCACCTTGACGAGCCAGACGTCAGGCCACGAGCGATCTGACGTTGCTGCAAATGAGTGAGTGCAGATGCGGCATGCATCTCTCTGAGTCCAAGGTGACTGGCGCTAGTCCGATCCTTGGATCCAGGGTGGGAGATAAATAGAATTCATCTCTCACGATGCAATTGACTGAGCTCAGATCGAGGGCTGCTTATGCATAAGAATCTACGGAAGGTTACTGAAAAATGGAGGCTGCCTAAGAGAGATACTGTGACGTGAAGGCGCTTCTGTGAACAGAAAGAATCAGCCGGCTGCACAGAATCAAAGTCTTATTTTCAGCATACGTTCAATCTCTCACCTTCCCCTTCTGGCGACACTAGTGTGCGATTCCCTTGTTCTATTCAGGGGACTCTAAACTAAATTGCCTGCATGGTGTTCACACCCCTTGTGTTAGAAACCCTGCAGCCGGCAGGAGCAGGAAGTTAGTTTAGAGTCCCCTGGCAGGAGCCAAATCGGGCAGCATCAGCTGAATGGCCTCAGCTCAACGCCCAGTTCCATCGGCTCATCAGCATCGACAGATCAGCGAACAAAAATTCAAGGTGTCGAGACAATTCTGCAGGCATTATTTTGTCGATATCATATCAAATATTTCTGCAATTGATTGCAATTCGCATACCTTGAGCTACAGATCGCAGGAAATCTGATCGAACTGAGGACCAGTCAGGAGTTTAAAAGATAAGACTTCGAGAGTCTTTTGCGACGTTTCACTGCAGTTTGCGCAAATGCAAGCCGGAGGATTGAAACAATGCGCATCGTTCAGCGCACTAAACTTGAGGCCTAACACAGGGCGACATGCACTCACAGCACCACGGTCTTCCTTCAGCAGACGCCCAGCTGCAGGCAGAGGTACTCCTTCTTTATGACATTTGAATACATAATTACTTGAAATATGATTAGATCCAGGAAATGCACAGTTGCGCCTGATACAGAAATTTCAAGGTCAGGAGCACAGGCCAGCACTGTCTCAGGGAGACAATTGCAATGCCATAAAAGCGCGCGGTCTGCTTGTGAGTGTGTCACAAATATAGCCTGTGCCCAAGAACGTGTGCAGTAGCCTTGCCAATGTCGAAAGGTTGTGTCTGCCGTGGACAGGCCTCGTTGTAGTGCGTGCTGCAGTGACAGCGGATCCTAAGACTAGAGTCGTCATCACGGGCCAGGGCATTGCCTCGGTCTTTGGAAATGATGTCGACACCTTCTATAACACGTGCGCTCCCCTTATTTCCCCAGTGTTTTCGTGTGTCTAGAGCTTGTCACTGATTCTCCCTTTCACTGAGTATCTGATGACGCCGTGGCTTCTTTTTGGCGCAGGTTGTTGGAAGGCAAGTCTGGGGTAAAGCCAATCACCAGATTCGATGCCTCTGAATTCCCGACCACGTTCGCGGCACAGATTGAGAACTTTGACAACGAGGGGTGAGGGCACTCTCCCACAAGCTTCAAATCAGGGAAACTGCATATGCATGCCATGGTGTACTGTCGATGATTATCATTGGCAGGCATATACCCGATGTGACCCGATGTTGCTGCATGGCACAGGCTCATCGACAAGAAGAATGCCAGGCGGTACGATGACTGCATATCATACTCTCTGGTCTCCGCCAAGAAGGTGCGGCCACAGAGGCTTTCTCTTTCGAGTCACAACCTAGTCGTCAGACTTGTAGATAGTGTAATCACTAGTGTGCGCATGCTCCCACATGCCTGCAGTGAAAGGATGTGCATCGAAGGACCAAAGAACGCCCTCACATTCTCATCCTCCATCCTCATATTTACTTACAATCTGGCGATTTATTGTGGGCCTGTCTTCAGATCAGCCCACATCTGTGCAGATAGTTGCTGTTGATTAAGCTTATGCGACAGCCTGTGCTATTGGCTGTGGAGATCAGCCGGTATGAAGTTCAATGTCCAGCGGATTTTTTGCGCGCATGGAAATTTAGATGCGCTGTTTGCATTTGAAATAGGCGCTGGCGGACGCTGGGCTGGAGAAGGGGAGCGAGGCGTTTGAGAAGCTGGACAAGACACGCGCGGGCATCTTGATTGGCAGCGGCATGGGCGGACTCACTGTTTTCCAGGACGGCGTCAAAAACCTGGTCGAGAAGGGCTACAAGAAAATCACCCCCTTCTTCATCCCCTACGCCATCACCAACATGTGCGCAGTTCTAAAACTGATTGTCCTTGCAATGGTCTCCATCTCGTACACAGACAGTCTCACTGCAGATTTTTCTCTGAGATCTAGACTCATCAGGTTTTCATTGTGGGAGCCAGCGTGTTGGAAACAGTGACCGAGCATTTCGGGGGGTCCAGAGAGGCTGTCAATGACAAGTTGCGCCACAAGGCAGAGGGGGCGCGGTCATGTGCGTGGGCGCCCACCACTTCTGTACAGCACATTGTGGTTTGATGTCAGCCATAAGTGGCCCAAACGGCCGACTGCATGTGGGGAATGAGCCAAACAGTGCCATTTGGTGTGATGCAGGGGAGGCGCACTGGTGGGCATTGAGACGGGCTTCATGGGCCCCAACTACTCCATCTCGACGGCGTGCGCGACGGCCAACTACGCATTTGTGGCGGCCGCCAACCACATCCGCAAGGGCGAGGTCGACATCATGCTGGCCGGCGGCTCCGAGGCTCCCATCATCCCTGTCGGCCTTGGTGGCTTCGTCGCTTGCAGGTGAGAGAAATCCCTACATTTTTCTGCCTGTCTTCCATGCAATGCTCTTGCTCTGCACCGCAAGGTCTCTGACCAGCACAAACACAGCAGAAGCTGGAGGCTCAATGCACTCTTCTGCGTCTACACCCCACGCCTCTGTCCATCCCAATGACTCCTAGCCGCATCAGATGCAAGAGGCTCCATCAACTTCTGCATTAACATCAATTACTGCATCCACGAATCTTCTTGCATATAGATTGAAGATGCCTGGAGCAAGATACATCAGGATCGAGAAGTCTTAAATTTTGCTGATTCCCTGCAGGGCGCTGTCGTCGGGTGGGCTGACGGGCGAGCCGCAGAAGGCGTCGCGGCCGTGGGACAAGGACCGTGACGGCTTTGTCATGGGCGAGGGCGCCGGCGTCCTCGTCATGGAGTCCCTGGAGCACGCCCAGGTGCGCACCTTCCATCTCTCGGTTTCTCTTGCTTATAATTTGCCTTGCCAGTAGAGAAAACAGGAGGCATATCCCTCTCTTGACTCCAGACTTTGTTTCCTGCTGGGCAAGTGGTAGAGTGGGGTGGCAATTCTAACATTGCCACCCCATGCAGAAAGGGGTAGCAGAGCAGGGAGATCATGTTCCCTCCGACAAGAGTGCTGCCAGGTTTCTGGATAAGCTCTAGCGACATACAGCATGCCGGGTTCTCATTGGTGCAGCTCACTAGCAGGCCTGTAACTGTCTGCCCGTCCCTGAATCTTCCCTGGCGGCTGCAGGCGCGCGGCGCAAACATTTTGGCGGAGTACATGGGCGGCGGAATTACATGCGATGCGTACCACATGACGGATCCGCGCGCGGACGGCCTTGGGGTCTCCACCTGCATCGAGATCGCCCTCAAGGACGCCGGCATCGAGCGCGAACAGGCACGCCGCCAGACTGATGCCCTTTACTTATCGCTCACTGGTAGCAGAAAGTGCAAATTTGCTGGTTATGCAGCAGAAGGCCGTTTTGGGCGCCGTGCCTGCAGCACCTTGTTAAGAGGTGTCCTTTGGCATGCACCCTGTCATGGCTTGTGTTCTGAGTCCAGCTCTTCCCATATCTTGCTAGCCCAGAAGATGAAGCCCAAGACACTGATAAATATAACGGCAGATCTGGGCATGGCTAGGTGAGCTCAGGGTGTCGCTGTGCAATGGGGACATATCACGTGCACCAGATCTGAGCGATCAAACCACAAACCTGTTCAGATCCCAAAACAGAGACAAGACGGCTGACGAATGCTGTGCGCGGGTGAGCAGGTGAACTACATCAATGCGCACGCGACGAGCACGCTGGTGGGTGACGTGGCAGAGGTGAAGGCGATAAAGAAGGTGTTCCCCAGCATGGCGGGCATCAAGGTCAACGGCACCAAGTCCCTCATTGGCCACTGTCTCGGCGCGGCCGGCGGCCTCGAGGCAGTCGCCACCATTCAGGCCATCCGCACCGGCTGGCTGCACCCCACCCTCAACCAGGCATGCTCAGGACCTTCCTTGGGGACACACTTTTCGAGTGCTCCAGCTCCCCTTTCACTGCCTAGGACGTCCAAGAGGCATCAGGCACACGCAGAGCAGCACTCTGCAAATTTGCACCGGGTTTGCAACTTCAGTCTGGCACCTCGCCCCAAGCGCGGATCTTATGCAACGACAAGTTTCCTGAGCGCTCCAATCCCCCTCAGCTGCCTTGGAGAATGACCTGCTGTACGATGAGCCATTCTGCCATGCATCTCACCCTCAATCGGCATGCGGAGACCTTCAGATCAGATGCATTTCCTGACTGTTGCAGCTCTCCTCTTCTTCTTGGAAGTAATTGACTTTGAATGCGCGTGTGTCCTCAGCTAGTGGCAGAAGGCCCTTTGCCTGCCTGCTGCTGCGGTGTCTGGGATTCTGGGATGCCTGAATGGAAGGCAAAAAGTGAGAGCATTCTCCTTGTATTCATGGGCACTGTCTGACAGCTGTGGTGCTTTCCTGCAGGACAACCTGGTGGATGAGGTAGCAGACATTGACACCGTGCCCAACGTGAAGAGCCAGCACGAGGTCACTGCTGCAATCTCAAACTCTTTCGGCTTTGGCGGTCACAACTCCGTCGTTGTCTTCGCCCCATACAAGGAGTGATGTGCTGCTACTTTGCAGCGACATCTGTGGGAAGTGTGTGAGAGAGAGTGAATGGTAGGCATGGAGAGTGTGGAAAGGGAGCCCCTTGCTGTACAGGATGCTGCTTGGTAGTGCTAGAAGACTTTTACTTGCAATTCTTGCTGCGCACAGCGTACAGTGCCAGTATACGTATGACACACACAAGAGAGAGAGAGAAGGGACATTATATTGGCTAGGGCATATCGCCGCAAAAAATGACAAATGTTACGATTTAAGTTGCCTGTATTGCATACCAGGCATGAAGCTGCACACAAATCTTGCAGCACTATCATAATTGTAATAGAAATCTTATTTTATTGCAGAGCATGACAAGATGCTTCAGCTGATGACAGCTCCTGAACAGGAAAGGAATAAGTATCCCTTGAGGGGCCCTTAGGCTTTCTAAGACTGCAACAAGTGCATCCTTCAAGGTAGTCCGGCAAAAATGCAGATATTGGCTGCTCGCAAAATGGACAGTCGTCATCTAACTGCGTACTGTGAATACTACTTACAGAGGTAATTACAGAGATGGCTCTTTCAGGCAAGTCACATTGAAGTATTAATAGACACTGCAATGCTCTCAAAAAAGTCAAGACATCAATAGTATATCTCATACAAGTGCCTAACTCGTGGTCCCTAATCTAGAAAAACCATCCTGCATTATTCTGGTAATCACACCCTAGCTAGCTTAAAATGCAAGTTGCTTCACCATTATTGCCACGTCACAGCAAATCACCTTGAACACTTCACACACCCAAAACATACTGATATTCTGTCTGTCTGCTGCCCCGCATATATGAGAGATGCACACACACAGTATGGACACCACGATATTAAAACACTCCGATTTAAATCCCAAATAAATGCTCATGACATCAGATCACCACAACTAAGAACACTCCACAGCAATATCACCATTATAGGATGCCACGCAGGGCGTAATCCTGACGATCTTCACATGGAAAAGTAAATGAAAATCACAGCCGGTGCCTCTACAATCACCTGCAGGGACAATCAGCAACCCGAAAGTTGCCTCAAAATGCATCAGCACATATACTATGTCTCCCTTTTTGCAAGTGATTCATTGGCTCAAAATGCGCCGGCACGGATGATGAGCGAGCCGGCAGCGGCCACAGCTGCGCTGAGCGCGGCAGCAGCCACCTGCTGGTCTCCAATAGCGGCCGTGCCGCCCTTGCCGACAGCGACCAGCAGCTGCTTGGTCACCTGGTTAGGCTCCACCCCCTCGCGTACCATGGACCTCTGCAGCTCCATGCCCTTCTCCCTGTCACCATGACACAAGCTCAGCGAATGAATCCATATGGAGTTCAACAATGCCCAAATTTCTGCAGCCATATTGCATGTAGAGAGTGCCCCAACATTTCTTTGCATGTACTTCAATTTTGGGGTGGGCGTCATCAAGCACGTGCCATTGGGTGACAAATCATCGGGTGACAAATCATCTCGAGGTGTGCAGGGCTGCAGGCAAACTCTCTGCCATCAAGTTCATCTGCAGTCCAACCCTTGCCTGGGTCTACCATCACAGTTCTGTGCTACGGCCGGGAGTGCATGTAGGTGGAGGGCTCACCACTGCTGGGCGCGCTCGCAGGCGGCCATGAGGGCGTTGTAGACGTGCACGGTCAGCGGCACCCTGCGCTGACGCATCATCTGCCGCACGCGCAGAGCTCCCTTCCAGTCCCCCTTCATGCTGCACGGCCAATTATACACCCCGTCAACCTCCTGCCCCACCTCAACTCACATGACTCCACTCAATTTAACACATGATTCCAATCAATCCAACACCCGATATAAGCAAACTCTAGCGCACTTGTACTCTCATCTGTGGATCATGCATGAGACCTGCAAAGGATCTAGTCAAGGAATGCTGCAGCACAGGGGAGCTCAGCAAAAAAAAACAGCAAGGACGCCACACAAAACACGCATGCTGAGGACAAGACAAGTAACTCTTGACCCAAACTCAGCACAAGAAAAAACCAGCAAAGGCACATGCACAATAAGACACCTGACTCAGACCAAGCCGGTAACATATAAAGCTCAGCAGGAGAATTGCACACACCTGAAGGCGGCGATGAGGCCGCAGTAGGCGTAGTCACGCGGCGTGTGGCCCACTTTGATCATGGCCTGGTAGACCGCCTCGGCCTTGTCGGGGAGGCCGGCCATGCCGTACGCGGCGATGAGCGTCTCGTAGGAGACAGCATCAGGCTCGGGGATCTCCGTGAAGAGCTCCTCGGCCGCCTCGGCCCGCCCGGACTTGGCCAGCGCTGACATGGCGGTGTTGTACATGATTGTGTTGGGGGCGATGCCCAGCGCGCGCGCGCGCTCCAGCACTCCCAGCGCCTGCGCCACATCAGCAATGAGTCAGCAATCAGGTAGCACAGCAGCCAGACTTGGCTGTCGGATGATTTATTAGCCTCAACGCTCAGATGCTCATGACGAATCAAAACAGCTACCCAGAAATGTGGATCTGACAGCAACTTCTGACCTGAACCTCTGACGGCGGTCCCATCATTATGATGTCGTGAAATATGATGTGGTAAAGAGTGTCAAGATTGTATGAAAGGAGGACCTCTTTATCCCTGTCTTCTCTTCCGTACAGCCAGGACATGCCTTACAATAGTCATGATTGTCGGCACCGCTGTCGAAAAACAAGGATGACAGCCGTTGCACTTGCATGCAAGAAAGAGCAGAAGGGATTGGCATTCTCACCTCGTTCCACTTGCCGGCGCGCTCGTAGGCGAGCATCATGGCGCCGCAAACGACCTCATTGAGCGCGGTCTTGGCGGCGGTTGGGGGCCGCACAGGGCGGCCCGGCAGCTTGCTGCGGTGCTCATTGCCGCGCATCTCAAGACCCCACTTTGCACCCGACACTCCGTTTGAGACAGCCTGCAATCCAAGCATGGACTATCACACTTGGACTATCACACTTCGGTGAGGTGACTCAAAGCCGCATGCTTGAAGTCCATTCCTTCATGGCTCATCAAGGAGCGGTAACAAAAAAAGACAGTACAAAGGGAGCGCTGAGAAGAAAATTACCTGAGGTCGGACGAGACCCGGGACCACATTGCTGCGGACGCCTGGGATCTGCATGGGCTGGGAAGTGCTCCTGCTGGTTGATGCCTGGGTAGCGGAGGAGAACAGGCTGAAGGGCTCATGTGATCCTGCACTGGAGCCGCTGGTCTCTGAGACATTCGACTGGCCCGGCAAATTGTCCGGCAGCATGTCTGCCACCGAGCTGGCCTCGCCGCGCGGGCTTGAGGACAGCACCTGCCGCAAATCACATCCCTCAGCAAAGCACCTGTAAGTCTGCAGCAATCATTGCCACAGAGAAACAACTGTGTCATCAAACCACCCCTGCACGTCCACAGTTATCACTGCCACAGAGAGACGACTGTTGACATGTGCATGCGTCACAGCAAGCATCAGGCACACCCCTCAGCCATTTCAATGTGACACAGATTTCTGTCTAACGCAGATCTCTGTGGCAGCATGCAAACGAAGCACCGCCCTCCAAAAATAAAAAAAAGTCACCAGGAGAACCAGGAGAAGCTAAGCTGAGTATTTCATGTTGTGCTTGTTATGGCTGTCGGGTGCACACCTGCTCTGCGAGGGCAATCGGCATGTCGCCGTAGCTACCGGCGCCGTGCAGCTCCCCGGCGTGCAGCCGCTGCTCCAGCTCGCGGCTGAGCGCTTCAGCCACCCCTCCAAAATCATCACCTCCCTCGCTGCCGCTCGCATTATCCACCTCGCGCGCCACCCGGCTATTAGTCGCCGCTTGGGTGTCCAAGGACCGCCGCGCTGGTGTCACGATTGGCGCCCAGGCTCGGGAGAAGTCCATCTGGGAGGGGGCCTCGCTCTGCTGCCCCGACAGGCCCCAGGGGTGCTGCGGCAGGGCGGAGAAGGAGTCATCGTCGTCTGGATGGGACATGCTGGCGGCGCCGCTCGGGATGCCGTCCATCATGAAGACGTCCCGGTGAGGGAGTGCAGCTCCGTGAGATGCGTACGCCTCTGCCTCCAGCTCGCTAAACACCTGGGACAATGCCAGAAGCCCTGTCAGCACCGGTGCGCCTCGCCAGACCCAGAAATCAGTCGAGATGATAGCTGCACGCTGCTGTTGTACCTTGCATGTCTTTGCTCACTTTTGTCGCAAGCCACAACAGCGACGGCCTGCTCCTCTCTCGAATGTCCTCTGCTTTGTGCTGATGTAATTAAGCTCAATCCAGGCATGAGTGTTGGACAAAGAAGCACACAGTGAGGAGGATCAAAATTAGAATGAGAAGGCACCTGCTCAGCGAGCGCCCACTGGCCGTGCTCGCCCATGGTTTTCAGCAGGGCAGAGTAGGTGTACGCATTGGGCTCCACGCGCGCGGCAGACATGTCAGTCTTCAGGCGCTGTAGCGTGTGCAGCGCACGCTTCCACTGCTTCGCATTGCCCAGCGCCGTTATCAGCGCCGTGTAGGTACGCACATTGGGCTTCACGCCTGCCTGTTGACACAGCAAGGACTCTTCAGACGGCTGCACATCATCCTGTAGCCTCCATAGAAAACAGCACAAGTGCAATAGCCAAGTCAGACCACTAATCACAGTTTGAGCTGAGCCTCGGTATGCACAATTGCAGGAGAAGGGATAGCAAGCAATCAAAACAGCAACAATCGCCTGCTGCCCAATCCGAGTACCACCGTGAATCCCAAGCTGGCTTGCGCTTGGGTTGTAGTCAGTTGACCAGGAAATACGATACGACAGGAAGAGGGCCTGACCTGGAGCATCCAGGAGACGACGCGTTCGGCGCGCTCCCACTGGGCGTCTGCGCCGAGGGCGGAGATGAGGGCGGTGCAGGAGACGACGTCGGGCTTAATGCCCAGCTCCAGCATCTCGTCAAACAGCTCCACCGCGCGCGGCCACTGGCTGCCCGCCGCACACGCGCTGATCGCCGCTGCGTACGCGTGCCCTGCAGTGGTAGTATAGACACCTCAGCAAGGAGCACCTTTTCCTACTTTATCCAGAAGCCTGCTGTCGCATCATCCTTGCGAGTGGGACACCACATGTCAATCCAAATGGCTTGCCAAGAATCAATGCCTCCATATGCCCCAAATATGCACAAGCACGGCTGATCCTTGTTAATAAGCCCAACGATTTGTTGCAGTTTCCTGGAAGGATATCAACGGAGAGAAGAAGGAAGAATAATGTCTGACCTGTGGGCTGGCAGCCGGCAGCGACCATGTCGGACCAGATGCAGAGAGCCTTCTCCCAGCGGCCGCCGTCGGCAGCGGCGCGCATGGCAGCGGTGAACGCATGCACCGACGGCGCCAGGCGGCTGCCCGGGGCCGCGTCGCGCATGCGGTCGTACATGGCCAGAGCGCGGGCCGTGTCCCCCGAGCGCGTGCACACCTCCAGCAGCGATGTGCACATGCGGCAGTCCGGCTCGCACCCGGCCGCCACTGCATCGTCCCACACCTGACAGCATGACAGCACCACGAGTCAGAATCACAGCAGCTGAGCTTGATGGGAATCACATGTACACAATCCTGGCATGCAAGGCAGGCAACAACCATAAGCTTTCCAGCTGGTAGTTAAGGGTGTAAAAGCATGCATGCAAACACTGCCCACATTATCCTGAAGGGACAACCTGAACACCTAGTCAGGGAGTGCGCAGCTCGAGTGCCAGCTCAACGCCAGCGTCCTGCTGCAGTAGGTGCATGCGGTCCCTGTCGTCCGGGTACTGGCAAGGAGTTCATGTACACCTTTCATAAAGCAATGCCATCTGATCAAGGCACACCTTGAGGGCGCGGTCAATGAGGTTGCCAGCGAGCGCAGCGCGCATGGCGGCGGTGTAGGTGAAGACGGTGGGGCGCAGGCCGGCGCCGCCCTCGGCAACGCGTGCGCGCATCCAGTCATAGATGCTCAGCGCGTGCAGCGCCTGCCCGTGCTGCGCGCAGACGCGGATCAGCGTGGTGCACAGGCGATCATCCGGCGCGTGGCCCATGCCCAGCAGCCACTCGTGCAGCAGCAGCGCGCGCCGCCAGGTGGCCTTGCTGCGGCCCAGAGCCGCCACCAGCTTGTCCAGCTCACGGTTGTCCAAACCACGCGCTGACACCTGTCGCAGTGACATCACTGTCTAATCAGCGCCCTCTGTCCTGATGGCATCAGCCTGGCAGAGATGCATCGCGTGCTCAACAGCTCATAACGCATGCACAGTCTTCCGTGAGAAGGAAAGCAAAGGGGCGGTGAGGCAGCGCAAAGCTGAGGAGCTGGTGAGAAGGTTGGAGGTGACTACAGGGCCAACATGGGATTCTTTAGGCCTGTTGCGGTCAGTAAGGGTGCACCCTGCAAGGCTATCGTGTGTAAGAGGATAAAGGAGGACTCACCCTCTGGGCTGTGGGCAGGTCTACGTTGGCACTGGGGTCCAGCAGGCGGTACAAGGCTGGAGGCAGGCTGCCTGCATGCGGTCCGGAGGGGTCCACCACCTGGAATGTGGTCAGGCTTTAGCACATGCATATTGTCTCATCTTCGTAATCACACACAGCATGTGAAAAATGGCAGCAACAAGAACATAACATCCAAACGGTGGTCACGAACGGGGTGGCTTGGCATAGAGCTGCACGCTCCCGTGCTCGATCGCCCTTGCCAGATTATGATCTCCACAGATCGAAGGTACGAGAGAACATCAACACTGTTGAGCTCCGTCCACGTCACTCCAGAACAGGCAGTGACGAGACATCCACCAGGGAGAGATAGGGGAGGCCCCCTCACCGGCAAGAAGTCTGGCACATGGAAGCGTTGGCCCTTCGTCTGCGGCCGTGCCTCCAAATCGAGCGTCTGAGCGCTGACTGCATGAGCCTGGTACCGGTTCCTGGACAGGCCCCGGGCATCGAAGGAGCCAGAAGGCGCTGCGTTGGCGTGGCTGTTGAGGAAAGGCTTCTGTCCAAAGGTGACTGATCCCCTGCCGGACTGGGTGAGGGTGTTCCCGGCCACCGACTCTGCTCCCGGGAAAAACTGCAAGCCCCCGAGGGTAGCTGCCAATACCATTCTTGCCACTCAGAGCCCCTCAGACTCTACTGCCCCTATTGATAGCAATAATTTGTACTAATGAATTCACGATATTAGTTTGGTGCTTTTCATATGCGGAATTGATCGCCTATATCTGCAGATCTCGTAAAGGAAGCCACTTGAATCGCCTTGTTGTCCATTTTCTGCTCCTGACAAGATATTAAATCCACCCTTTACCCACCCTTCATTGACGTGGCCTCCTGGTGTGGCTTCATGAAAGGGTTTTAGAAATCCTGAGTCTATCCGAAAGGTTCGCCGTTCGAGACCTGATGCCAGGCAGAAGCCCTTCTCGGAGCCCTACACCTTTGCCAGTTCGGAACCGAATTTGATCGAGAGAGTCTGACCGCCTGACCCAAGAAGAGCCTTCCTGATCCTCTCTTTTTCAGAGATCAAGCTTAGGGGAGAAGTCAGATGGGGCTGTGCTACTCCTGCGTCGACAACGCTTCAGTCGAAGTCGTCGAAAGGGTACGCGCAGCTGCACGATTCCGAAAAGTGGTCTTTGCAAAGTAGTGTAGTTTATGAGACGAGCTCAGATGGCCTATCTGTGAAGCAAGAGAACCGTAGTTGTATTAGCACAAGGCGAACCTGGTCGGTTAGGGCTTAGATTGAAGAAAAGAAATCGAAAAACAAAGAACGTTGGGGAGGACCTGATCCTTCTGTGGTGGAGCATCGTTTCCTTACATGGTTGTTCAGTGCGATGTCGACCTGTTGAGTTGTCATCACTGTATGTGCCAACTATAAGTGTGGCCCTGCAGTTCGGAAAATTTCATCGGATTGCGGAGCCAGGCTTCAATTGTATCTGCTGCCTTATAGGTAAATCCTCAACCTTTACAATTTTCCTTGCACTGTTGCTCCAATGCAGGCTTGCACGTAAATCTGTGGGGTCCCAGCTGGACAACTCAACAAAGAACTCAACAAAGGATCAAAGAGTTACTCGGTGCACAGGAGAATCAGTGGCTGGGAGCCTCTCGTTGCGTGTACAGCAGCTTGACGTCCGCTGTGAGACCAAAACCAAGGACAATGTGAGTGCCACCTGACCTTGCACCAGCCTTTTGAGTGTCACTACATGCTAGCAGATGTGCCTTCAGCTTGCGCCGATCGACTTGCAGCTGAGGTTAAATTTCATCCTGCTGCAGGTGTTTGTGAACGTGGTGGTCTCTGTTCAGTACCAGGTGAGTCCTCAGTGGCAGCCCCCCAGACATGGTCACTGTAAATGACCCCATATCGCACTCTGGACAATGCATGCCTCTCTATATCAAACTCACAGTCTGCTGTGTAGGTCGAGAAGGAGAACTTGTACAGCGCCTTCTACAAGCTCACAGACTCCAGATCCCAGATCACCTCCTACGTGTTTGATGTCGGTGGGTACCTGCATGCATGACCTGATGTGAATAACAAACGCATAGGTGTGAATCTGCTCGCAAAGTCTACATTTTGACTTGTTGCGATCCAATGTTCCTGTGAGCAGTTACAATACAAGAGCAGATTGTTGACCTTGTGTTAATGCAATGCAGTGCGCGCCACCGTGCCCAAGATCCTGCTGGACGATGTCTTCACGGTGATTGCCTGCACCGCATGCAGTGCTGAGTATCCTGGCCTGGAAGCACTTTGATGGGTTTGTAGCATTGCATTAGGTCATTGACAAGGATCATTTGCCGCAAAGGGCACCTTGCAGCCCTGTGCAACAATGGTGATCATCTTGATGATTTAATGCAATGCTACAGCGTGGTTATGCCTAGGTTGCTACTAGCAGATTGAATCTAGCTCGTCTCCAAAAGCAGCACAGCTGTGATTTGGGGAGCAGATTGATGTGAAGAGCACATTGAGGTGAGCTTGACTGGCGCTTGACATATGTGCATGCAGACCAAGGAGGAGATCGCGCACAGCGTCAAGGAGGAGCTGACTAAGAGCATGTCCTCCTTCGGCTTCATGATCATCCAGACGCTGGTGACGGACATCGAGCCCGACATGAAAGTGCGCGCCGCCATGAACGAAATCAATGCTGCGCAGCGCATGAGGTGCGCCCAGCTTTCAATGCTGCTGTCCCTGGTGCTTTGCTTGCCAAATATCGAAAGAAGCAAGCCCGGGGAGGTAAGCAGGGACGCGCTTCTCTAGTAGGCGGTTGTTTGCGGGCACATAGAAACACACTGGAAAAGTCATCCTGGATGAAGTGAGAGCAGGGTTGTTCAGCATGGTGTACTGTACGTGCAGGGTGGCGGCCATGGAGAAGGCAGAAGCTGAGAAGGTGCAGGTGGTCAAGGCTGCAGAAGGTGACGCTGCTGAGTCAGTGCTCTGTATGACTAATTACCCTGGATGCCTTGCCAGTAATGCCAGGTGGCATCAAACAAGCCATACCATCATGACCCAGTAGCCTACAGCAGGCAGCCAATGCCGCTATTAACCAAATGCAGGGACATCATTAAACTATGCGCACACCTTCCCTGCAAGCACCCAGCCAATCATACTTTATCGAATAAGTGAGATGATGGGGCCTGGTGAGTTGATTCCCCTTCATTGCGGCTGCGCAGGTAATGCTGAGGCGCAGTATCTGGCGGGAGTGGGAGTGGCGCGGCAGCGGCAGGCGATCGTGAATGGTCTGAGGGACAGCATCAAGAACTTCTCCAGTGACATCAGCGATGTCAGCTCCCGTGATGTCATCGAAATGGTGCGCACATCCCGAGCCCCACCTGTATCTTTGGCTGCATGCTTGCTTCATCATCGCACTGCCCATGCAAGCAACACTTGAGTGTTTCGCAGTCTGCATCTGCATTGCTGCGCTGGCCAGAAGAGCTGTGTCTGTGCTGCCACCCTGCTGGACCGCCAAATTGTCCATGACAGCGACACTGAGGGATCTGAGTCTGCAGCAGATTGGCTGATTATTCCAGAAGATTGTATACTGACTGTGCATGGATTTGGGTGTGGCAGATGATGATCACGCAGTACTTTGACATGCTGAAGGATGTTGGCAGCTCAAACAGGTGAGAGTCACGTTATATTCTGAGCAGCAACGCCCTTGTGATGATCTTATATACATGCACTAGCACAGAATGCACATTGCTGCAGAGCGGTACACCTTGCGGAGGCAGAAGTGGACAAGCGCTATGTAGTGAAGTGAATTAGCATCCTGCTTGATTATTATACGCCGTGAGGGCTGCGCGCTGCTTTTCAGCCGTCTTTTGAGCAGTGTACAATTCTGCCAGGGTGTTGTTACTGATCTTGTTGGATGATGTGGGATCGCAGGAATTCGACGGTGTTCCTGCCGCACTCGCCGGGCAACATCGCGGACATCTCCAGCCAGATCCGTAACGGATTCCTGCAGGGCACCGTCGGCGCTCCACCCGCGCCCACAATGCAGCGCTGATAACGCAATATTAATGCTGCATTGTGTCAGCAGGCATGCAGTTGCAAGATATCACTTTCAAGACCATCGCCGTCAGATACAGGGACGATTCCTTTGCACAGTTCTGCTAGAAAGCAGTGGCAAGAAAGCAGAGGTAGCGACCGCTGGCTTGCAGCGGCTGACCGGGATGCATGCAGGGGGCTTGCCACCCTGTCTCAAGATCGCACTTGGCGTGTTGTCAGGCCCTGCATGGGCGCTTGAGAAGTGAATGAACGTGAGAAGAGGGCTGGCCCGCGGCTGACCCCGTCTGATGGAAGGGAGAGGAAAACGAATTGCCCACAGCTCGGCCAGGCCTCTTCCACTGGTATCAGGTTTGAATTTAAAGTTTTGTGGATGCTGGGTGGACTTCACAGACTCCGCAGTGGAGGGATCTGGCACTTGCTTTGCTGGGCAGAGGTGTTATGGACCTGTGTTCACAATACTTACCCAGCAGTTCAGCGCTCTGCTCAAGACAGAACTGCTAGGAGGCCCTTGTGAGGCTCCAGTTCAATAGAAATGGATGAGGGCCTCGGCCTTGGGTACTTGAGCAACAGCTGGTTGTTGCCCACTGGGAGGCATAGAGTTGGATGGATCAAAAAGATCTCAAGCAAGACAATATGCACTCATGATGCTGCCTAGTATAGATGCCACTGACTGTCTGCGATTAGGGGGAGTTGTTTTTCTTTGCATCTTAAGGCTCAATGAGTTTCTGCTTGCAGCGTGCAAGGCCTGTCCCACAAAGACACTACTGCGAACACTCTACAGTAAGTTCTTTGCAAACTTTGCAATGCAAAGTCATTGCACTGTTATCTGGCAGATGAGATAGTGGGAGGCCTTGTGACTCGTACAGCTCCTTGATCATAACTTGGGTGTTGAAGTGTTCTTGAATTGCGTTGCTATTTGCTAGCGCTAGCTAGTATGGGATGGCATCACAGGATAGTTGTCACAGCAATCATGGGGTCAAAGATAAGTCATGCAGTTTTGGGGGAATATTGATCACTACGAGATGCCAGTGTGGCACTGAAAGTGAAAGCACTGCTGCACTTGCTTTGGTTTTGACATCTTTTAAGCGGGTAAAGCAAAATCTTGCAAACAAAATAGATGATATGCATGGCGCCTCTCGCATCTATACTAGGCCCTAGCAATCCACAATGTCGTGTTACATGCATTACATTTCTCTTCTCTTGCTTACTTCAAAATTAGATTGCTTGCCAGCAGATTCCAAAACTTCTTCACGGAGCAGGGCATGACTCAGAAGAATTCTGCCACCTTGCTGGATTGCTTGCCATCGCCATTCTCTGCGGCTGCCTGTTGCTTCCTAGCACGCTCCTCTGCTTGCTGCTTTTCCACCTAAGACACAGAGCCTCCGATGTATCTTCTCCCATGTCTTCAATCAGCACATTCTCACTCTCATGCCATGGCACCCAAAAGGGCTGTTCATGCATGGACCAGGCATCATGCTTTACGAATTCAGGATAGAGCATGCGTCTCACATTAGAATGAAGGCAGAATGCCAGACATGCAAGGCAGTGTGAGCGCCAAGAAGGGAAGAAGGGTTGCCTCGCACAGTGAACACCGTGCATTGACGAAACAAACATCTCCCATGAATTCAGAATAGAGCATGCGTTTCACCTTTGCAATGAGGGGCCGCATCATGAGGATGTAGAACATTTGCAGGTATCTGCGCGTCTCCCGCCTCTCAAGATCGCTGACGTACTTCCAAAAGCTGTGCAACCGCACACACAAACATCAGTTGGCCTCCCATTTGATACTGTTGGTGCAAAAGCTGCCAAATCACGGCGGCACAAAAGAAGCAATCAGCTGGGTGGGCCCCGTATGCTTCCCAGAAAAGTTTGAAAGGTCTGCGTGCATCAGCAGACAGAGATCCTTTGCATGCAACATCGATTCTCACCTGTAGATTCTGCTGAGTGTCATCAGCCTGTCAGCATACAGCGTCCATGTGTACCTGCAGGAACAACAGCCCTTCTGATTCAGTTCAACAATCCACTCAAATCCCTGGGAAAGTTCTTATCAAATCTGCAGTCTTTCAAAAAAGGCGCTTCCCCAATGGAAGCAGCACAGCTGAAGACCTTCAAAGAGCTGGAGAGGGGTGCGCACTTTTCTTGGACGCGTGCCAGGGAGCCCTGAGAGACCTGCAGCCAGCGCTCCGGGTTCTTCGTGTTCTCCTCAAAGAAGTCTGCCATTGTCTCTGCAGCCTGACTGCCGTGGTAGGGGTCAATGTTGAAGCCCGACTTCTTGTCCACCACAATCTGCAGCAGATATCAAAAGCGCCAATCAGCAAGCTTGTCCACAAACAAGCAGCCTGGTCTGTCTTCCACTTCATGCCCAGAGCTTTTTAGAAAGCACTGGTGTGGCCAGGACATTATACATCCGGATCCTCTGGAAAGGCAGTTGTAAGCAGAATTGCTGTATGGAGTTGGCAGCCAAGGGGGCATTGGTCGACAAGTTGCATACAATGTCAGTGCAGAGTCTCTGTCAGCAGAGCACTAGTGCAGATTTTTCTTCTTTAAGCACTCCCTTTGGTGGGAATGATGCATTGAAAGCACGATGCAATGGCAGATGGGCAGGAAAGGGCGGGTGACTTGCCTCTGCGGGGCCTCCGCAGATGGTTGCAAATACAGGCAGGCCACAGCTCATGGCCTCAACCACTGTCAGCCCGAATGCCTCATACAGCGCCGGCTGCACAAACGCCCCTCGCTTGTCTGCGCAAAGGAAATACGTCCATATCATTTTTTACTCAGATTTCTGTGCTTTTTGAAAAGGCGTTGTGCACAGTGCATGCATGCAGGCAGCTGTGCCAGCAGGGCATTGCAGGAGTAGGGGAGTATGCTGTGCAGGGGCAGCCATCATGGGTCCTACATGCAAGTGCGAACACTCACCGGCAACATATCTGTAGATCTCGCCGTTGCGCACCGGATTCTTCTGCGCTACCAGCCACCTGCAGATTCAAATTCGAGCTTCAAATTTTGAAGTTTTGGTAAATGCCGTAATAGTGCCACAGTGACTCCTCACCTGCCTTAATCAGCACGGCACCAGACGATTGCAAACTGATACAATCTCTAGCAGGCTAAGTTACATCCATTTTCAGGCTGCCGTAAGACACTTTATTAGCACTCAGGAGCGAGGCACCCACCTCAGCTCGCCCTGGAGGCCATATTTTTCGATGATGATGTGCATCTTTTTGCACTGGTCCTTCTCCTCCCTGTCAGTTGTCTGTTCAGGATCCACAACGCCTCCCACGATGACCAGGTTGCACAGCTCGCGCAGCCGCTTGTTGCCGCCGAACCATTCTGCCAGGCCTGTCAGGTTCTTCACGTGGTCCAGGCGCGCCATGGAGAAGATTATGGGCTTGCTGGGGTCCTGCGCACAGCCGCATGACAAGGGCCTTTCTCACCTTATGGGCAGGACTTGTGCACCGTCCTGAAATGTGTACTGCAATAGAAGAGACAGGGAATTTCGTACGTGCTTTTTAGACATCACCAAGCTTAAACCACGCAATTGCACAATCTGCAGAAGCCACAAGTGTTTTCTCCGGCCAGTGGGCAGATATTTTGCATGGCCTTCAGATCAAAGCCACGCAATCTGATGGTAGTCGGATCGGTATGTTGTGCTGCAAAGCCTGTTTGGCAAGCTGCTTCATGCACCAATAGCTTGTGCGTTGGTGCTGCCACGAAAGTCTACAGAGGGGTCATGCATCCTCGATCCATGCACATGTGTTAGTGCCACACCTGTGCATGAATATCAAGCACATGGCCGCCTCTGGCATGCATGCATGCGGCCGTAGAAGGCCTGCTTCCGCCAAAAGGGCGTGTTATGGAAAGCAGCATGCTGCACAGAGGCAAGTGCTCTGGACACTGGAATCACATGTGCAGAGCTGCAGCCCACCTTGAGCACACCCTTTGCCAGGGGTGCCTCTTCCTTGCCAAACAGCAGCTCCTCGATCTCCGGGTGCAGGCTGGTCAGCCGCTTGTCGGCTTGGTCATAGGAGAAGTAGATGTCGCTGTCTGCGCCAGGGCTCACGATGTTGAACTTGGGATCAAACACGTCGATGCCCTGCGCCAGCAAGAACAAGCAACATCTTCTCTGAAAATGCCACTAGGATTTGCCAGTGCCATATTGCTTGGTGATCTCATGCCATGCTCACAGAGCACCGTTTGAAGCACAGTCTCCATGCCAGCAAGTTGCCAGTGCGGTCTGCCGGATGCATCACAAGGGATTTCACAATGCAAACTGCCACTCCCTTGCTGAGGACAACTGCAGGCCCCGCTCTGAAGACACAAAACTCCTGTGACAAGAGCCGAGACTTCATGAAGGCCAGACACTCTGCACCACACCCAGGCCTCCAGCGCAGAGGTGCATCAAGTGCAAAATGAGAGGCTGGGGTCGCACATGGACGATGCGGTAGAGGCCCGGCATGGTGAAAGACTGGTGGTCCTCGTACTGCCCCACAGTGTGCTGCGTGCCGGCAATTTCCTGGAACGTGGACGTGATGATGAAGTCGCTGTGGTTCATGGCGATCACGTCTGCTGTGAATTGCGCCGCGAAGTGATAGTCCTCGTCCAGCTTCTTCCTGTGCAGCATGCGTGGCTCTTTTCAGTGCTTCACCTGCATTCCGCCTGAGTAGCCCAAAAGAAAATGGAGCCCACATATGTGATGTGCCAGACAACATACGATGTGGTGCCACATGCAACATCCTGGACTGCAGAGCAGTTCTGTGGCACACACTTTAACAGATCCTGCGCTGTGAAATATGCGGAGTCACCTGCTTAGCAGTGATGCATGAAAGATGTGCATGACACCAGTGCCCGCACATGATCCGCGCATGGGAGGCTCAACGAACACAAATGAAGCCAATGGAGTCCTGCCAGTGGTGCATACTGCTTTTTCTGGTGCGCACCAGTTGACGTCGGCGTCGGGGTACTTAGTCTTTTCGAGGGCGTGCGCGATGGTGCACTGGGTCACGTTGAGGTGGAAGGAGAGCAGCGAGGCCACCAGGTTGCCGTCGCTGTAGTTGCCGATTATGAGATCCGGCCGGCCGCCCAGCTCCGCGCGGATCTCACCTCCGGCATCCACCGCGAACCGCTCCAGGTACGGCCACACGTCAAATCTGCGTCAGAGTTCCTCATTAGGTTTCACTTTTATTTGTTTTCTGTCGTTCGCATGCACACACTGCAGCATGATATTGTGATGGTGGAACACTCTGCAGGTTCTGCACGGCCTAGCCCACTTTCTTGTGTGCGGCCATGGAAAGAGGCTGCATGACAGACTCCTGCCATGCGATTTATCATGACGCGGTCCTCCATGCCTCATAGACCTTTCATCACGCATGCACTCATCCCAATTTCACTGAGATGATCTTGATGTCTGGTGGTCTTATTAAATATATTAAATATCATATATATTGAGAGCGTGCCTGGAGACCCAGTGCTGGAGGATGCCGTTGTCGTCGCGGAAGGGAACGCGCAGAATTTGCGCGTGGTGCGTCCCGCTGATGTGCTCCAAACGCTGGTCGCAGCTGGTGCCCTGCGCCCAGGGGGTTGTTTTAGAGGGTTTCATGGGGGTCCTCAAGATATAAACAGTGGGCTCCGATTGATAACTCTGGGACCATTTAGACATGTGTTCCTTGATCCGGGAAGCATGCAGAATAAATACCAGGTTCTCTAGTCACCCTGGACCCCATCCCGGAAGCCAGATTAATGTGAATATGTGAAAGTGAGCTCCTATACAGCAGAGTCCTTTTCTGTTCGCATGCAGTGTAGCTTGTAGAGGGTCCATATGGATTCTGATGTGGCCAGATCCAGGAGGAAGCCTGCCTGGGCCTCGGGGATGAGGCGGGTGACGACCAGGATCTGGGGCTCCACGCCCGTCAGCCCCTGCTGCCGGATGCGCGCCAGCATCTCACGCTCCAGCGCGCGCACCTGGTCCAAAATGTACACCACCTGCCGCCAGGAAACAAAAGGAACTTCAGAACGTCTGAGCACAGGGCATTGGTGGCTCTAGAAGTGCAGGCTCTGGACTTGAGCATGCTGACAAGTGGACCTGCGATCTGCATTGCCCATCTTGGACTCCAAAGGGATCACCAAGTTGCGGCTCAGGACAAGTGGTTTAAACTGCACAGCACCTCTTTGGGATGCTTTTTGGTGCGTTACCAGTGTTTGTCCAGAATAGAGTCAGCACAGTTTCAAAGCTGTAAGGCTGCATGCATGGGTCAGGTGAAAAGGTGAGGAGATCTAGATCAGCATGCGGTGGGCCTCACGCATGTAAAGGACAGGGCAGGAATGAGTGCAGGCGCGGTTAGGCATGAAAGGGTGGTGCAGACCTGGCCTCCAGTGTCGGGTTTGCCAAGGACATTCTGCTGCCCAAAAAAGCCATGCGGCGACAGAATGACCACCTTGAATCCCATGGGGAGCCTGCCCAAGAACGCCTGCACCATGACACAGCCATCAGTAATAATTGTCTAAGTATTTGTGAGTATAAGTAAGGACAACAGCGCAGACAATGGAGATTGTATCAATACCAATCCTGCCGAATATGCAATGCAAAAGAAGCAGGACAAAGACAGAGTCAGGTGAAGATAGGTGTTTGCGAAATTAATGCGTTCACAGGGTATCAAGTGGGTGACAACAGAAGGGAAGATTTATATCTACAAGGGGAACTGAGGTCTTGCCTGCAGGGTTTCAGGGTCGCAGGCCTGCATGATGTCAGCGAGCAGGTGCATGGTGTTCTGCGCGCGCCCCACTGTGTTGCCCCAGCCCCTCTCAAATCCCATGTCCTGGAGCCCTATTGCCACCTCCTCGATTGGCGTCTGCAGCTCCGGCACAAAACTTTGGTCCAACATAATGCCCATGGTTCACAGTATGGAATTGTGAGCTGAAAAAACCTGCATTCTCTGGATTACTCATTGGAATACATCTTTCAATGGAACAAATCTCAGAAGAGTAAGGCTAGAGATACCCTAAGCATGTGTAACGGTTGGTGGTGCATGGGAAATTTTACCTCCGGATCGTGGTCATTCAGGAACTCGTCTGCCTTGTCCAGAGCTCCGCCCATCTCCTGGGCGCTCTTGATGCGATCGTTGAGCATCAGAGACTGGCCGTTGTAGGACAGCGTGAGCAGGAAGTCAAAGATCGGGTGGAAATCTGCATTGTTGGAGGCAAACAGCCTGGAGGAGAGATGCCTGCAGCCCAAAGCACTCTGTTAGTCAATCATCAAGTATCTGCAACGCCTGCCTTGGCACTTGCAAAGCAAGCTACATTCTGATCTGGTGCATGCGAAAGGTGAGTGGCGCAGTCATGCTGCTAGGCTGACCTGTTGAGGAACTTGACTCCTTCTCCAATGGAATTTGGCCTGGTCAGCTTTGGGAAGTGGGAATTGAAGGGCTCCAGATCTATCTCCAGCTGCCAGAAAGCTTCTGTTGGGTCCCTCTTGCCATCTGCGCCCAGCAAAGTGTGAGCACTTGAATCAGAAAAATCACTTACAATGCGCCTGATTGTAGACTTGTAGCAGTTGCATGTGCGAGACACAAGGTTCTCGAGAACAGGGTGCCAAGGTCCAGAATTGCTTCAAAAATAATTTTCGGCCTGTCATGACCATTTGGACATCAGATCTGAGTAAGGAACCTACTGACGAGCTTCTCCTTGAACATGAGATACTCTGACATTGTGAGGTCGTCCACTTGCATGGAGCTGACACAGATGCGGCAGTGGAAGTATCGGCCCACAGTTGGCCTCAAGGCGAATGCAACACAGCCGTCATACACCACCGCCTGCATTGCAATGCGAAGTATCTAAGCATGTGTGACAACCTCCGTCAGGCAAGACGGTTTCCACATCAGCTGACTGAGTGGAAACATCATGCAACGATTGCAATGCAAAGCTGGTTTGATGATCAACAGGTCACAATGATGCCCTTCATTGAATTGCAAAGGGTCCTACCTCCTGGCACCATTCAAGCTGCGTGGCAAAAGCAGATTCCAGTAGCGCTGGTGATTTGCACTCATCAGCTACCTTCTTCAGCTCATCTTGCAAGACATGTGGTTTTAGAATTGGATTGTCCTGCCCGGCCTTTATGGTCCTGCAACAGGAGGCCTTTCAGCACTGCACAGAGACATAGGCAAGCTGGCATGATTTCTGCAACGTGTTCTCACCTGTTGAGCAGTAAGACAATCTCATTCCTGTGCTCTGCAACTGCTGCTGCCAGATCGGCAGCATATGTAGGCAGACTTGCCCCTGTCTTCACCATGCCGCTGTAAAACAATCCGAATGTGTCACAATGTGCTCTTGATGATTCTGCAGGTACAGACCTAGGATGCATTTTATTGCGTAAAATGCTCAAGTCCAATGTTAGCAAGTTCATCCCAACCGTCTACATTAAGACACAGCGAACGCCATGTTGTGATAGGAATACAATTCGAAGCCAACATAATCTTGCACGCATAAGGACAATCTAGCTGATGAACAAAGCATACAGATGGCATTATTACGCGTGCTCGATCCTCGGTATCTTTGATGACAATACAACCTTCTACAAACCTCTGATCATACAAACTGCATGAGGAAGAACATATATAGTAACGTAAAAGAATCACAAGAGCCGCAAGAAGGCACCTTAGACTCTGGAGAGAAGGTGCGATCCGCAACTTGGCTCTAGCAGAAGTGCGATTCTCCGCACAAGTTCGATGGAAGACTTCGCAGTACCTGAACGATATTGATAAGTGATCGCACTGCCTACTCCTTGCTTTTTGTAGAATTTTATAGAGTTGAAATGCTGACCTAATGATTTGGAGCATCTATATTCGGACTGTCGTCAGCCGAGAAAGCTGACGTGGATGAGGCATCATGCATGTGCAGAAATCCTTGGACCACTTGCTCCTCTAGCACTTGACATTGCCCTCAGCAGAGAGCAATCTGACTTTCAACTTACATTGAAAAGCTATGAACAAGGCTGTAAAACTAGTTCAGTCGGATCCGGGCAAAGATGTCAACAAGGTCCATCTCAACGATATCTGCAAGAACCATCAAGGAATGATTCCTTTAAAAATTTCTTTTGAAAGCCACAGAGGCACTCTCGTGTTGCTGTCCCCACATTCTTGCTTGCCTTCTAATAATTGCAATATCTGACAGTAGGTCTTCACTCTGCAGCCCTCATGTTAACAGTTCCAAACATGACAGGTAGGTTTCGCCCAGCAAGTGTTCATCCTGGATCTGATTCACACTAGAAGAATGGATCAAGCCTGATGTCATGCTCACGGGCAACCTTCTTGCCAGTGCACAGGCAGGCTATGCACATGACCTTGCCCGTGCCTGAACAGGACCCACACCGCTCCCCTGCAACCGTCATTGCGCCATTCGATGTCTTGCCAATGAGGGGTGTCTTGGCTCCCTCAGTCGCCGACGTGCCAGTGGCAGAACTTGCATTGAATCCGGCTGCGGTAAGGGCTCCCTCTCCGCTGCATGCACCGCAGGCCACATATCCACACCCCTGTGCACAAGCACAACCCTCAACCTGCTGCCACTGTCATTGCATCCCAATCATCGTGGCTTATATGGCATGTATATGACATCAGTCCTCTCGATGCCTTTCAGTACTGCCATCTGTATACTTTCTTTGCAGAGAAGGAAGCACTGAAAAGTCAGGATGGAAGCGGCTGTGAGCGCAGGGGACAGCAAGGCTTGCATTGGTTTGCGCAAGCTCGTGTGCGCTCCGCACTGGAAAGCAGAGATAGATGCACCATGAGAGCAGGGCGGAGCACGGGAATTTGTACTTTTTAGGGCTCAGTGCGCGCCTCGCAGTAGACGCAGCGGGTCTTGGCCTGCAGCTTGGCGTTGTTAACCTCCACAACGAGCAGCGTGGACAGGACCCCCACAGCACCGCCGCAGAAGGATGCCACGATGGGGTCTACCTCCGCCAGCTGCGCCGGCAGGTGCATCGACCGGATAAACTGCTCGTACGACGTGCCTGACATTGCATCGTGACAATGAGTACACGATGTTCAGATTGATTTATTTCAAGGCATTGTCCTCAACCTCAAGAAAGTTCAAGAGGTCTTGCGACTTCAGGCCTTGGCTGTATGAGCTGACAAATACTCCTACACACCAGAGCATCAATCTGCCGACAAGCTCTTGCTGGACGTGGCCAGAAGTTTTTGACCTTGGCACTCTCGAGTGAGTGCTTGGAGGCCCGACTTCATGCCACACTTGCCATTGACAAAAATGCACGATCAAGCATTTGATAGGGTCCCCACCTCCAATGCCCAGACGCACTTCCAGAATGGGTGAGAGCAGGCCGCCAAAGATGATAATGACAGCACAAGCTGCAGCGTAGAACTGAAAGTACCCGCTGATGGTGGCATCTGTCAGGGGAGGCAGGAAAGGCAGCGCACTGGGATACCTCTCTTCTCCCAACTCCTCCTCCTTTGTCTTTTCCCCGCCCTGGTGAGAAGCCAGCCGACCCTCTCACATACATTTATCATTGCAAGTACCCGCAGCACACTGATGGAAAGCGGTAGATGGGTGGATTGACACTGGGGAGAGAAGCTCGGGGCACATACTTGATATCAGAAAGCCAGGACATGGTGCCCAAGCTACTGGGCAGTTGGATTACCTTGATGCGCTGTTGAATGCGCAGCCGCCGCACTTCCTCCATAAGCAAGAATATCTTGTTGCGGCGCGCGGAAATGTTCTGGCTGATCTCCTCGAGCTGCAGCTTTGCAAAGTCCTGTGCACCCCACAGGCCTCAAATAATACAGATACACGTGTGCACACTTCATCAGCAAGCCCTCACAGCTGGAACAGGGTCCCTTACTCACCCTCACAGACTCGCGACTTTCAATGATGCAGAAGTTCTCCGGCAATGCCTCCGTGTCATACGACCTGCATTTCACAGGGACTTGTAACAGGCCTGGCCTTGAACATTCTACCGGCATGACAAGGCCATGTAACAAACTGTGCAGGTGGCTACACTCCACCTGGATGACTGGCTGGACGACGATGCCTCGCTCTGACTCCCCATTCTGTTATAGTCATTCTCCTCAGGTGTTGCGGTGCCTGCACTGGCCTGAGGCCTGCATCGGAGCCTTGGATGCCGTTGGAGCCGCCTCTGCTGCAGCTTGCAGGTGCAATACAGAAAGGGATGCTGAGTGCTGCCCACTCTGCCTACATCGAGCAGCTTGTTCAACACCATGGCCACTGGAGGTGAAGTTCTTGGGACTCTTGGGGCAAGGATATCGTCACCGAGGCGGCTTGCGCTCTGATAAAAATATATAAATCTAAAACTCTACTGGTTTCTTGCTGCTGACAATTTTCAAAGCTTGCAGACACTTAGCAGCAGTACGGTACTAGGAAATCCAACACAACCGTCCCAAGAACGAAGCACTAACACACCGATCACCGAAGCGCCGATTAGAAATCCAGTAACCCGCACACACTGGTATGAACGATTGGTTCTGAATATTGCTGTGTCCTTCGAAAGTCTATCCAAGAGAATCCACGTGGAGAGGCTGGAGGTGACTCACTACAGCATCATGCCATTGTGGGCCTCATTTGCGTTGGTCGTGTCTCACAGTGAGACTCTCACTCCAAGACTGCAAACCTGCTGCGTTCGTCTGATCTGTTGTAGACACTTTCAAGAATTCAGCAGAGCAAGTCGTTCACATTCGCTGCGTCGTATTTGCCTGTGCAAGGCTCCTAGTCTAAGCAAGTTTGTGTCGTCTTCTTGGAAAAGCGTGCAATCCTCGCAGATTTTTATTTAAACTACAGAACAAGGCATCCATCAATAACAATCCAATGATGCAGATGCAGCAGTCTGTAAGCAGGGGATGTCCAACATCCTGTCCACGTCACGCCCTGAAGCAGACAGCGAGGTCGCGGCAGATCGCTCCACAGAGTCTACAGTGCAGATATGGAGTAAAATTACCGAGTCGTCATCATCTGCATCGCCGACAGGGGCCCAGCAGATGTTGTTCCTCAAGAGATGCTTCTCACCAGGACACAGAGGAGGACAACAGCCGATCTGCTTTGCTGTCCGATCATGAAGAAGCAGGTATGATTTAGTTCTTCATTCGCTGAATGCTACTTCTCACACCAGTGACATATTCACTTTGTGGACAACCAGGGTAACAGATTGTTTGAGAAGAATCCTGTCTGAGTGCTGCCTTGAGAAAAAAGTTGTACTACTCTAGGAATTTTTTGCGTGCAAGAAATATAAATCTGCTCAGCTGCATCAACAATACTGATCATGGGCAGGAACCTCGGGGAACGTGGACAGCGAACCCTCAGCGTTGGAGCAGAGGAGTCAACCTAGGGAAAGATGGGAGATGGCCTCCTGGATGCTTGGGCACAAACATCCAGGAATGAGCTCAGTGCTTCTAGGAGCTGCAGGATTCAGCCTACTGGGTCGAGCCCCTATCCAGACAGTCCTACAAACATGCAACTGTAGAAATCTGCGTCTGAATGATGTGCATGCGATCTCTGATGCATCCCATCAATCAACATGTGGGATTGTGCTGTGCTTGAGGATTGTTGTTTTATGGCAGGTGGTACAATTGACTTCTCTGGGCCACAGTCAATAGCCACGGCACTGGGAGTACTGGCAGGCATCATCGCCATCCATGAGTGCGGCCACTTTGCAGCCGCTCGCCTGCAGGGCATTCATGTGACCAAATTCGCCATTGGCTTCGGCCCTTCCCTCCTCAGCTACCAGGTGACCACCTGTCTCGCCTCCAGGTGTCCGCTGCACATATCCAAAGTCATATTTGTGCTTGAGAGAAGATGCATGCACTTACATTCGCGGCATCCTCTTCTATTGCACCCAGCAAACAATGCTTCTTGCATTGCTAGAAGGCAGACACCCCAGAACTTTGTGGTTTTGAGATGGACAGTCAAAGAGTGCTCATCGAACCAACAAGCCTCCTTTGGCTCCCAACAGGTCTCTAAAATGTATCATTTAAAAGTCACCGCAAGACATACAAGTCAGAGCGAGCGCCATAAGTAGGGAGAAAGGGCTGCCTCGCAGTTTCATGCAGTGGGTGCAACAACTTGCAAGACATCTCCGGCCCAGGAATATGATAATATAATAATTGCCAACTCATAGGGAAAGGATGTGGAGTACTCACTGCGCGCAATCCCCCTGGGCGGCTATGTGGCATTCCCTGACGATGACCCGGAGAGCAAGTACGAAGCAGAGGACCCGGACCTTCTGAAGAACCGCTCCATCGCAGAACGCGCTCTAGTCATCTCCGCCGGTGTTATCGCCAACATCATCTTCGCCTTCAGCATCCTCTTCACACAGGTTAGAGCGCCAATTTTGTCCAAGGCTCATATTCCAAAGCTCTCCTATGCCTGAATGTGGCTCGAATGGCCCTCCATACAAGGGCTGATGCTCTAGCTTGTAACATGGGTGTGAGAGTCAAGCAAAACCGCGCTATATAGCAGACTTCTGACGGTCTTTTTGGCATTTGGATTTGATAATTCGAATCTCAAACTTGAAATTTGTAGTTCCAAATTGAAAAATATTAAGAGGGGCGTGTGCAGGTGTCGACGGTGGGGGTGTCGGAGAGCGTGTTCCGGCCCGGGGTGCTGGTGCCGGATGTCAGCCGCGCGTCGCCCGCGGCCGAGGCCGGGCTGCGCCGCGGCGATGTCATCCTCAAGGTCCAGGACCTGGAGGCCACCGCCAGCCGCTCTACCATCCCCCGCGTCGTCCAGTACATCATGTGCGCACCCCCACTGCTGCTCCACACCGCCTTTTCCGGCACACCAGATGAAAGATCGGCGTACACATGAACCTGCTAAGTTTTGAGTACTACATTGTTCAGGACCTGCAACGAACAATTTTGGTCAGGGAGTAAGCACTTTGTTTCATTTGCACAGCATCTTGTGCAGAGTATTTTGGTCACCTGTGAGCACCTGTGAGCAGGAAGCAGCTCCGTTGGCTGCTGGGCGTGCTGTGTGATAGAAGTTACTGTATTGCTTGCAAAGGTAATTCCAGTGCAAGGTTGGGCTGACCTGATGGCACGGACAGGTTGCTGCCCAGTACTGATTGCATGGCTTGTCTGCATATATAGAGACCACCCAGAGAAGAAGCTGGACTTCACAGTGTCGCGCGGAGGCAGCATTGTGCACATCCCGGTCACGCCGGCGCTGGCGGCTGACGGCGGCGGCCGCATCGGCGTGTCCCTGGCGCCCAACGCAAAAATTGTGCGCCGCGCGGCCAAGGGCATCTCTGAGGCCCTTTCCCTGACTGGCTCTGAGTTCTCGCGCCTCCTCAACATCGTCACTGGCGGTGCGCTGCCTACCCTCACAATGATCTAGACAAGGAGCTGAAGGAGTTCCTTGACAACTTGCGAGGCATCCCCTAGTAATGCCGGGCCGATCCAATAATTGGAATAAAGATGTGCGCGTCTGAAAACAGCAGTGCCGGACCATGCAAGTCTCGTTATGATTGTGGAGGATGTCATTGCAAGAAAGCTTACTGATAGGGCTGGATGTGAGGCTCAGTCTGTCTAGACACCTCTACCTTTTTGCAAATTATTTGAGGAGTTGAGGCAACCCTGCAAGGTGCTCTTGTGATCATCACCCATGCAAATTTGTGGTGACCTGAGTGATGAGCACATCAGGGTGAAGAAGAACGTGTGCTGAGAAAGGTATGTGTGCATGCGTGGGCAGGGCTGCAGCAGGTGATCTTCAATTTTGAGAAGACAAAGGACTCGCTGTCTGGCCCGGTGGCCATAGTGGCGGTGGGCGCTGAGGTGGCGCGGTCTGACGCAGCGGGCCTGTTCCAGTTTGCAGCCATCCTCAACATCAACCTGGCCGTCATCAACATCCTCCCCTTGCCGGTGAGCTCATGTCACTTCTTCACCTGATGACATCACTTTTTATCCTGAGACCATTGCATGAGCTGCACCTACCTGTCGCACATTGTTCTCAGTTTGAGCAGAGAGGGGCAGCAGCCTCTCTGCTGTCACGAGCAGAAGTTTCCTTGGGCTCAGCCTAATACCATGTCATTTGAGTCTGACTCTGCATGCAATGCTGAACTTGTAGCTGAAAGGTTGGTGCCGTTGATTCAGGCGCTGGACGGAGGGTATCTGGCGCTGCTTTTGGCAGAAGCGGTGCGCGGCAAGAAGCTGCCTGCCGGTGTTGAGCAGGGCATCATGGCTTCAGGATTCCTGCTTATCACTGCTGTTGGGCTGCTGCTCGTGCTGCGAGACACTCTGAACCTCACGCTCGGCAGCACTGGGTTGTGAATGGCTCTGGCGGCGTGAGTTGGCGGACGATGTTGGGTGCAATAATATCTAGAGACAGCACCTGGTGTACCAATGGGAGAGTGTGCAAGCGAGGCAAACACATGTTAGGGAGAGGTTTTAGCATGGCAGGTAGTGTATTCTAGAGCAAGGCCCTGCCATGTGAGGATGGAGTCTGCCTACTGACCTATGCTATTTTTTTCACTAGCTGTGCGCATGCGGGCGTGAACGAGGGGAGCAATATGCACTGGCAACATGCAACATTGACATTCCTTACCTTACTTGCTTGTTACTCTGTTCGCAACAATTTGCTGTACGTCGTTGGCATCATGCTGATGATCATGATGATCTGGGAACACTGATTGGATGACATGTGGCCATGGGTTCTTGTGCTTGCGCGCATGCATGCATGCGATGAGGGATTACATGAAAGTGCTTGGACTAAAAGCCTCCAAAGGCCTTAGGCTGAAGACTTGATCTTAATGTAACAGAAAGCGATGTTGTCATGTCCGTCCGCCTTACGAATGTGCATGGAGTGAGGAAGCAACTTCCAGCTTCGCGGCAGCTTTTTCTTGGAGCACGTGAAGCTGGCCTGCCACCTGACCATGACAGATGGTGCTCCCCAAATGATGGCGCGCGTCCCAGAGCCAGACGCAACCCGCACATCTTCTTGTCATCGCCAAGCACCCATCTTGTAGAAAGATTCGACTTTCCTGAATCACTTCAAAGCCGCTGCACGATACCAGGCACAGAAACAGGTCCTAGGCTCGGCTGGCGCTTGCAAGGCAGGTAGTGGCTGTGCTTCGGCCCCACCCCAGGTCCCCACATGCGCCATGAGCCTGCAGGTGATGTGCTTCCGGGTGTTCTGAGTTGATGAATAGTCTTTTGGGCCGGTCGAGGAGCATGCACGGCAATTACTTGGACGTCCACGAGAATACTGTACTGACGGAACCTTAGCTCTGGTGGTGCTGGCACTGTCTGAATATTCTGGCGTCAGGTGCGGGTGCCCATTTGATGGACGATGCTTTCGTATACCTGGCAGTCTGGTTGGTGGAGAGCTCATTTGTGAGTATCTTGAACCCTTCCTGAGCGACAAGGTCGACGTCCTCCGACCTTCACCATGCATTCTTCGCCTTTTTACTGCCTTTGTTTCCTGATCGTCTTGTCTGCTTGATGCACAGGTGCTATGTGCACTGAGCTGTGAGCATGACGGGGTTTCTGCGACGGGTGGTCTCGTGTCGACGACTCCCCGGCAGCGATCCTGAAGCTCCCGATCTGGAGTCTCCACTGCTTCTGAGCAAACTCAGCGGATCTTTCTCAGCCCCAGAGCTAGCATATCGCCAGCAGCACGCCCACAGCGGGCCAGATTCCCCAAATAGACACAGCCCAAGAAGGAAGATGGTAGGACAGCCCAAGCCCAAGCAATTTCAGCATCTGGCATTCGCCTTCGTCTTAGGCGGCCTGCTGACCTACCTCTGCACCAGCCTCATGGGCAAGGCAGGCTCTCACCTGGGCTTCATCAGCACCCAAGCATCCTTACTTACCAGGTGCTCCTTTTCCCTGTGAATAGCTGATTACTTGTGGCTGCAGACTAATGACCTTCCTCCATACAAGAGTGCATCATCCGTCATATGGGCATGAGATCTCAAGGATGCCCGGAAGGTGTGCAAAAGGTGAAAGGGCACTTGTTGAGAGTGCAGCTGTATTCTGATGCGCATATACACTGTGCACCGTGCCCACGGTCGATTGGTTCTTTCTTCAGATCTGGCGAGTCCATCAAGGGGTAGGATGTCTGGCAGTCCTACATGCAGCTTCTTTGCAGACGTACCTTGCCTCTTGCGCTAAAAAGCATTTAATTAATATGCCATCGGTGGAGAAAGCGCCAAGATAGGGAGGGCTGGAGGGGGCACATTGATGCATTGCTGCAAGGCACCTAGCCCTAAGGGCTGGCACAAGCGTTTGGCAATACTTATAATCATTATTACTATTATTATTGTTACATTTTAGAGTCCTTTTGGGAGCCACCTGAGGCTCATTGGTCTTGTGGGCAGTCTGTCACTGCCCATCTTCATATCACAGACATCTCAGGTGTCTGCATTCCGAAAAAAAATTGGCAATAATAATGGGTATGATGTGGTGTGCAACAGGCAGACACCCCCGGTCCCATGCAAGCCGGTGGATGAGCCGCGGCTGCCACCCGGCTACGGCCTTTCGCCACTGGCGCTTGGCAACTTGACAGGGAATGCCCCCGCCACAACTGACCGCCTCATTGTCGCCGTCAGGCACTCTGAAGTAAGCCCCCTGTCCTGCTTATTTTTTATATTCTGGCCTAAAGGCCTCTAGCTTCCATTCTGTTGCCACTGATCAGCAGTCAGTCCTGATGGGCTCTTGAAAATACCCAAAGAAGGTGTTCTTGCAAGCAGCTCAAATATTGCAAGTGGCTCTTTATGGAGCGGCTTAAAAGCTGCTGGCTGTGAGAGGGGAAGCAAGCGCGCCGACAGTCTGCTCAGTCTCAGTCAGTCTCAGCACAGTCTCTTTACCCCTCACAGGACCCGCACCACTTAGAAGCCTACTGGAGTGGCAAGGTGCACCGCTTTTACAGGCGAGACCTGCACACCCTGGATATCAGGGAGGGCATGACGGAGGTGCGGCTCACTCCCAGCCGCACCGAATTTTGCAGCGCTAAAGGGATCCAAACGTCCCGCAGCGCATGTCCGTCATGTGCCCCAATGAAAGTTCCTATGTGCGGTAAATCTGAATCCTGCAGACAAGGCCAGCACCTGACGTGATCGGCATGATTTACCTGGCTGAGTCTGTGAGGGTCCCACATAGAATGGAGACACAAGTCTTGTGGGGGGCTCCGAAAAAAGTGAAGACAAGCCCTCCTCAGATATTCCACTACTCAGACCCAGATGACAGAGTTTGATACCCACGAGAGTCTTTTTGGTGAGAGGGCAGTGCACTATTTGATGGACACTATTGCAGCGTGACTTTGTCATGCTGAACATCCTGAGGAGCTGAAATTAGGCCACACTCTGTTTTTCTGTACTACCTTCTTTTTTATAAGAGGGCAATGTGGGTGCGCGCAGGACACATCGTGGCTGGACATATACCTGTCGGAGATCCCCCATGTGGTATATCAAGTTGACGACTGGGATAAGACAACGGGTGCTGAGCATCGCACGCTGGTGAACAAAGGCAACGAGGCGATGGCCTACCTCCAATTCATCATCGACTACTGGGGCCGCCTGCCCGCCTCCATCGTCTTCCTGCACGGCCACAGGTGACCGCAGCATGCGCGCACCTGCTTACTGTTACATGCTACGCTTCTCCCTGCAAGGTTCGCAAATGTTGCATTGTGGGAGGCCCAGTTGAGGTTGAAGCAGCAGTATTTTCTGAGCTGAAAAGGCAGTTTTGCTTGAAACAGAGCTTCATGATATAGCTCCTGGATAAGATCAGGGTACCATTGCACCAATTTCAGCACTGCAGGGATGTTCGACATACTTTTGGAGCTTGTACGAGGCTAGCCTTGCAGCCAGGAAGCTTCTCTTGCATCTGGCAAGAGGGTGCTGTTTATCACGGGTGAAACATAACTTAATACTTTTATTGTATATTTATCACCCATGTTACGCCGCAGGGGCACTTGGCACGTGGAGGACCATGTGCCGATCCTGCGGCGGGTGCGTTGGGGGCAGGTCCCTTACGGGAACCTGCGGTACCGTAACGGGCCCCACAACCGGCTGCGGTGGAAGTGCGGCAACGAGACGGCCGACCCGGCATTCCGCAAGTTCGACTGCAACTGGGTCGGCAACTGGATCTACCCGGGCTCGCTCAAGCCGCGCCGCGAGAAGCTGATCACGCCCATGAACAAGGACGAGTGGATCGACTCCGTGGAGCTGACCGAGGTGAGCAGCGTTCCCTCCTTTGAATGCTGTGCCAAATTAGGCTCCTGATGACTTCAGAATTACTAACCCTCCACCAGGTTCTGCTGCAAAAAAAGAATAACGCGCAATACAACTTGTGATTGCCAGATGTGATGTGCATGCTTGGCAGGCGGCCAGGGCTAGTCCATCAGGCAAATGAGGTGATAGATGCTAGGTGTGACCGGTGCAACATGCACAGATGCTGAGGAGCACTGCAGATGTTGCAAGCTGTGTACTGTGATGTAATGTTGGGGTTGAGGAGCACCGGCTTTTCTCCTGCCTTTGCAAGACAACACAGGCATTTGTGCCTGTCGTAGCTCGGGATCAAGGCAGACCAGTTGCACATAGCAAGAGTGCTGTGTGTGCACAGGTGTGGGACCAGACGTTTGCTGAGGAGCTGGGGCCCATGCCGCATGTCATCCACGGGCCTTGCTGCGCCGAATTCATCGTCTCCCGTGAGCGCATCGAGGCACACCCCAGGTGAGTGGCACCGCCATCCACCCTTCTATTGGCAACATCAACCCCAGCCATCTGCCATCTGCCATTTGTCGGGGATCAGGGGTGCAATGACTTCTCAGACATCCTTCAAGATGACCAACTTTGTGTGCATAGAATTTAGCATAGATGCTCTCGACAATGTCTTGTCCAGATGAATGCTATCAAGGAACTTGATGCACAGATGCACTTCCTGTTAACTGGCTGCTGAAGTTTTGGCGCATGGGACAGGGAGTTCTACGTGCGTCTGCGCGACTGGATCCGCGACACGGAGCTGGACCGCTACAGGAGCGGGCGCGTGTTTGAGTACATGTGGCCCATCATGTTTGGCGAGCCGGCCATCACCGAGCCCATCGAGGAGTGCGACCTGCTGCAATGCACCGAGGAGGACCAAGCCGCCGCTGCAGCGCCGACTGCCGCCTCCGCGCGCCACTACATCACCACCACCAACACCAGGGACGATGCTCTGCGCCGCACCGCGCATTGAAGCAGCGGGCTGCGATATCCCAAGGATCATGAACTGGGCGATCTTGGAATCATGCGCAAGGAGAAGGCCCTGCGCCGAGCTGCTCGCAAATTCCTTGCGCGGTGTCATGGGTCTGAGACACTCTTTTTCAAGGATTAGAGTTTGGGGCACTCTAGGCGCCAAGGGCGGGGCCCTGCATTCCTGAGAAGCAGCCAAGGAAAGTAGCTGCAGAGCAGCAGACAATGGCGGATGAGTGGACAGGGCTCGGCTGCAGGTGTCGTTGTGGTCACTTGAAGAAAAGCAGCCGGATTTAGTATGAGGGATGAATGCATGCAGCATTATTCAAGCTGAGCATGCCAAGTGAAATGTCGCTGCCACAAGTATGGCGACGTTTGGGGATATTCTTATTAGGTGTTAATTATATGCGTCGTGGGTAGATCCGAAGTGAGGGCTACCTTTGCAGCAGATCTTGCAGTGGTGGAAAAGCTCACAAGAGAACAGCAGCCTGGGCACCTCGAACCAGGCAAAGGAGAGAGTGTGGATCACCTGAACGCCTTACAGTTGTAAATGAACCGGATGAGAATTGTAGGAGGCAAGCTTGCAAGAGTATTCTGCATGAACAGACAGAGGCAATCTGCATGTTAAGCTTAGCAGATGCAGGTCAGGATAGGTAAATTTAGTTTTTGTTGACATCATTGCAATGCAGGTGATGGCAGCGGCATTTGTTGGTATGTACACAAAGCTATTGGTATTGAGAAGCGTGGACTGAGAAACCGGCAGAACTTAGACTCCTCCTTGACTTCTGTTGAGGCTCTCTGATGTTGAGACTTTGCAGCATGTGTCTCAATGGCCGGACCTGTTTGCATGAAGTTTGCGGCACTGAAACTCCTCTTGAGCTCTTTATGGTGATCTACTACAGTGGTCAGTAGCAGGATACCATGACCCAGCTTTATGGGTTGCGGCTTCTCAAAGCAAACTTCTCATTTTGTTGTCTGCTCTTCAAATTCACAGTGTATGCCTAGTAAATATGTCTTATCCCAATCAACGCAGCTCCAGATACTCGCGCATTTTATGCACCAGTTGATTCATGATGGGCCAAGCTTGATCAAATCTCAGGAGTGATGGGCACGTTGCGCGAAGTTAGCAGGGACAGACCTCAGTAGGGAGTCAAGCATTTGCATTGTACATGCTCATGTAAATAATCTCCATTAAATTCAATGACAGCCCTGAGCGGGCCAACAATGACGTTATACTCCTCCTGATTGACGATAAGAATGCCCTACATAGGTGATGTGGAAAGAACTGCATTGTCATACATTGAAGGTTTTTGTCCAGGAAACTCCCAGTCTGTTGGCTCTATAGATACAGACAAGCATCCCAAGGATTGAAAAGCAAAGGTTCTCTCAAGCAAAAGTTTCTCAGCGCTGCTGCGCCCGTTCCAGCATGCTTTTGAGGTGCTGCTGCAGCATGGCTTCCTCGTCCGCCAGGCTCTTCAGCTTCTCGGCGTCCGCTCTCCTGATGTCCTCTGGCGTCTTCTCATAATCGCTCATGCCTCGCTTCGTGTTCAGCACCTTGATCTGCTCTGCCAGCTTGGCCTGTGCGCAGACACTTACCCCTTGCTCCCAAGCCTCCAAAGGTACTAGATGTACTGGGTGTTTAATTTTGTTGATTTAATTGGTGGTCAAGGGACCATCGGCCAAGACTTTGGGTGTCAAACAGGACTGCCCACCACGCATGCGCAAGTCGTGGCTGTACAAATAATCACACCAGGTGCACCACAGTAAGTACGTCAAGAGTTGCATGGTGTGTCCTCAAGGCTGCGTTGAGCTGGGCTACAGGTGACTTTATATCAAATCTACACACTGACCGTGAAGGAACGTGCTTACCAGCGTATGCATTTACCATATGCACACACAGGTCAGCAGACTCAACCATGGCCAGTGGTTGGCTTAAGGCCCCATAGAGGATGTGGGCCGGTACCTGCTTGGCCTGCAGCTTCTCTGCCTCCTTCTGTGGGTCTACAATGCCTTCCAAGTCCAAGCACACCGTCATGGCATCATTCACCACATACACTCCACACCCCTTGGGAGCCTCCTCCCCCTCCTGCAACACCTGTACAGCCACCAGCACGCAAGCTCGTCAAAATGCCTCACAACACACACGGGAGCAATTGCACAACCCACGGTGATCTGGGCCAGAGTGAGTTGAAGAATGACTCTCATGTGAAGCACTGAGCGGTGCTGAGCAGTATCCCAGTGACAAATCAGATTATAAAATGATATAATAGCTTAACTTCTGATGTCATGAATTGTTGCTCAGCAAGCGGGCATGTGGTCTGTCATTCAGCAGGCAATCACCATAGGATGCCTCACCTTGACTGTGTCTGAGAGCGCCAGGGTGCCTATGAGCTCAGAGCATCTCCGCAGCACGTCCGCGCTGGAGGTCACCTTGCATGCAATGTGCAGCGCCTGCCTCTGCTTCGTCTTCAGGTCGTAGTCTGCAACCCACCACACATTCCCAATCAGCACAAACAAGCCACCACTTTGCACAGCAAATTTCTTAGCCCTCAGCCCCCAGCCGGACAGCAGCAGGACAATCTCCCTAGCAGAACAGCTGCTTGCCAGATTACATGTCGCTGGCGTTGCAGTGATTATAAACGCATCGAACGCCTAAAAAACAGAGACTCCTTCACATTCATGTGCAGACATGTGCCGGCATGTCCGCGCACCTGACCGCAGGCTGCGCGCGGCCCTGACGACGTCCAGGATGAGGGCGATTTCGTCCTCTCCGGTGGGGTCGGCCCAGGACGGTTGCGCGGCCGGGAACGGCGCTATCATGATGGAGGCAAAGCCGCCTGAGTGATCCCGCCGCCCCGGCAGCCGCTGCCACAGCTCCTCCGTCACAAACGGCATGAATGGATGCAGCAACCTGCGCAGCACCAACACAAACTTCCACGACTCACCATTACTGGTCATGAGTACGCAATACCTACTACTGCCGTGTTACCCGTTAGTCCATGATGCACCACAAAACAGTGCCACTGCTAGCATGATGGCAATGGCAACAGTCCCCAGCAGCGCAACAGGCATCAGAGACTTCTCAGGAGCCTGTGGCGTCTTTGCAACTGGCCACCAGGTGCATGTGAATGCATGCCTCACACAGCCTAAGTGGGAGGAAGAACGGGAGGAAGCTGTCACCTGAGGCCGGTGTCTAGACAGAGCCAGAGGGTGTCCTTGTAGGCTTGCTGCCCTTCTGGGCTGCTGGTGGATGCGGCCGGGGCGGCCGTCTCCGCGCCCGCGGCCTCGGCTTCCGCGCCCGGCCGTGGGATCACCGGCTTCACCAGCTCTACGAACACGTCGCACAGGTCGTACTGCCACCAGCCGTACAGCGCCTGTGAGGCAACACGACTTCAGCCGCCTTGCACTTTGCGAATGGGCCGGAACAGAGGCGGTCCTTGTAGCATACACTCTAAAGCTAGGCATCCACGTGCTGTACTAAGGCATCTGAGCATATGGACACACGTAGGGCGCGAGTGGTATCTGATACCTCATGAAGTCTCTTCATCTCAAAAATCTCAACAGATGAGAAATGTCTCTGACACGTGATATTACCTTAATGACAGGGACCACTTTTATCACCAGTTTCTAGAATTCTAGATGCTCATGAGATAAGGTAAATCTTCCAACAATGCCAGTGAAGGTCACAAGTCATGCAGAGCTCCACAGAAGAGTACAGCAAACATGCCAAGTGAGATCTGACCTGGGTGCCGTCTGCGAAGCTGTAGGTCTCAAAGCCGGTGACCACTTTCTGCGTGGCGGCGTTGAGGCGGGAGAGGATCCATCGGCAGGGCAGCGGCAGCTGCGCGGCGGCTGGCAGCTGCGGCGAGGGCCGGAAATCGTGGCCGAGGCGCTCAAGCGCGAATTTGACGGCGTTCCAGAGCTTGTTGCACCAGTAGCGGTTGGCCACCACGCGCTTTATGTCCAGGTTCACGCTCAACGCCTGCGTGGGTAGCAACCCAGACAATCTCAGACTCTATTTATAAGAGGAGTAATCAGGTTGAATGCAGGGCTTAATCCCCAAGCATACACTGCACACTCAACAAGCTCATGCCGAAATATAGTGTGCTGCTGGGGCATGCTGGAGCATCCCAACATCTTGTCTGAAGGAGAGTTGACTTTGCTCTGCAACTTAACTTGCAGGTATATGTTGCTCTTTAATTGTGCTGTTGTGAAGAAGAAAGGGATTTGCTGCTAGAAACTTGCTGTGCAAGTCCCACAAAGTCTGTTGCCCATGTTGCGACACTCTCTCCCAATTACATGTAGAGCCTCCCTGGCACAGTATGGTGCCTAATGCAGAAGTGTGATTGATTGGGAAGTATCCAGCATGATTCAAACAAAGATCTTGGCATGATACGGTTGCGCAGTTGTGCATGCAGGCAGGGGGCGGTCACCTGCGAGGTGTAGGAGAGGAGGGTGAAGCGCAGGGCGTCGGTGCCGCACTCCTCGATGCCCTCGGGAAAGTCCGCCTTCTGGCCCTGCTTCGCCCTCTCCATCTCATTCTTCTCCAGGTTGCCCCCCTCCAGCGTGGAGTACAGCCCCTGCAGCCATCCAGGCTCTGTTGTCTAAGAATCCTGCCGCAAGATGCTCATCTGAAGGGTCTGCAAGCCTTGCAAAGCAACGTCTACTGGATATATTCCCAATGCCATGAACGCTTGCTGAGGCGCTCTCAGCCTGATTTAGTTTTTGTTTTAAGTTGCATCTGGGGCAGGAGGTGCAGCCAAGGGCAGAAGGTGGGAAGCAGTGATGACCCCGTACAGCCAACCTACTCAAGAGGCAATCCCAGCAGCTCTTGGGTCTGTGACAGAACGCCGTCAGCCCGCTGCACGCTCTTGCTTGCACAGGCTGCATCCCCTGCCCTTCCAGCACTGCCAGACAGCAAACCTGCTGTGCAATTCTCTGGGTGAAACACCTTGGCAGGGTGAAATTTCCCGGGCCCACGCTCGTGAAGTGTTCCTAGCCTGTTTAGGGCGTCAGGCTCAGAACGTACCTCAAGTGAGATGCCCTCGATGACATGGAGGGGGTCGATGACATTTCCCAGGGACTTGGACATCTTGCGGCCGTGCGCGTCCCTCACCATGCTGTGCAGGTAAATCTGCTTGAATGGCACCTCCCCTGCACAACGCCCATAGTATTTCCCCTTCATCATACGCAACCCTCTCATTCAGCTTGCCCCGCCCTGCTTTGTATTTTCCACCAGAATGGCAGAGAAAGCGCCATGCATGCCAGTAATGATCAAAAGGCAAGCTGGAACGTGCTCTGCTGAGGTCAGCAATGAAGTGAAAGACTGCTGGATCACCGGTAAGTTTCATGCCCATCATGACCATGCGGGCGACCCAGAAGAAGAGGATGTCGTGCCCTGTCTCCAGCAGCGTTGTCGGGTAGTACTTGGCCAGATCAGGCGTCTGCTCCGGCCAGCCAAACACCGAGAAGGGGAACAGGCCCGAGGAAAACCAGGTGTCCAACACATCATCGTCCTGCCATTGCACAACAACAATCTCTCGAGACAAACGGGATTTTGTTGAGTGATATTGTAACAATAAGCCAGGTTGCAGATCTTGAAAATGGCGGGTGGTCTGTGCCCGTGAATCTGTGAATTACTCCATGCTGTGAAAGGCTTGGAAGAATGTTCAGGAATAAGTGACAGAGCCGCTGTGATGCATGTGAAAGGCTTACTAAGGTAACAAAAAAATAATGTAGTCAAGGAAGGATCAGCGAGGGAGAGGATACATGCCCACCTGCACCAGGTTCTGGACCTTTCCAGGGAAGCGCTCTTCAGCGACCTTCCTGGCTGACTCGGCATCGCGCGCCACCACCCACCTGCACATGCACTCCAGTCATTGCAAGGATTCCGTGTGTATTTCATCTTGCTTCAGCTTTTCTGCATCAGCTGCCGTCTTCACTTGGAAAGTGGCATTGATTTGCATGTGAGAGGACAGCGGTATTCATGGAGCGCATGCGCTCAAATCACACAGCCATCTCAGCAAGGTTCACCATAGCATCCTTCAGGAAGCTGCAGGAAGGATTGGTCTCTTTTAAGAGTAAATACTAAAGTTCTGCAGGAAGGGTTGTGGCCGGAACATGGCAGCATACCTGTCCATGCGCTCGTCCATGGTGCCTGGGGGCGCTGCATCTCCCTCGCCCTCAAGGGTCACGTAGTAGGCGGGGATTCGGTGGCCAAACCACAGCTGCCGGCTGATGCACCAGTCACGGATGTTCTCCAGCCACCTGTGAAGGAAATGTCAGCTCAGCACAGCCCAGCTTAGCCCCGCAATGACTCGCCAGCCCCATGTGCTACACTTCTCCAACTTTGAGCCCAGCGCAAGTCATCTGCTCACCGCTTAATTGAGCCAAGCCAGCAAGGAGTGCGAGGGCATCTAGAGGGCATCGAGAATATCGAGCCGCAATCCATGCCCGGCGTGTTTGTACATGTTTCTGTATGGTTGTACGCTCTGCCACTGACGTCAAGTAAGTGGTGACAGAGAGTGTGTTTTATTTCAATGCTGCGTGATGTCAAGTCAGAATTGCAATCAACAACATGACAACCAGGCAGATGTGAATCATGGTACAGCTCGCACAGTAAGGCAGGGAGGCGTAGAATACAGCAGACCTGAACCAGGTGGCCTTGAACTCGTCGGGTAGGATTGAGATGCGGCCGTCGCGCACGGCGGCACAGGCATCGTCGGCCATGCCCTTGCAGGACACCCACCACTGCGGCTTGAGCACCGGCTCTATCACGTCCTTGCTGCGGCTGCACAGGCCCAGCCGCATCGCGTTGCCGGCCTCCCCACGGTACAGCCCCTTTTCCTTCAGCCAGTCCACCACCGTCTTCCTCGCCTGCCACACCCGCCATACAGCACAGTCAGCGACGGCTAATACGAAATTCAGAACAAGAGCGCCGTCACAGGAAGTGCTCAGTGCTTGTACTCTATGTGAGAAGATTGGAGCAGGGCCCCGCACCGACCTGCAAAGTGTATGTGACAGTTGATCAACAGGCACCCCAATTTCGTGTTGCTTCACCAATCAGCAGAAGGAGACAGTAAGAGATGTACCAATGATAACCTCACCATCGAGCACTTGAGAGTGAAGAAAAAGGTACGGGATGTACCGATGATACACCCAACCTCAGGCATTGAAAGGTCAATGAAAGACTAGCGAACATTCTAGATATACCTGGAAGCGGGGTTGGCCGGCAAACTGGCCGCCGCGCTCGTTGATGGCGCCGTCATTGGTAAGGATGTTGATGAAGTCGAGGGCGTGGCGCTTGCCCGTAGCGAAATCGTTGGGGTCGTGCGCGGGCGTGATCTTGACGGCGCCCGTCCCAAAGGACATGTCCACCAGCTCCGCGTCGGTGATGATGGGGATCTTGCGCCCGTCCAATGGGTGCACCACGTGCTTGCCGTGGAGGTGCGCGTACCTGCATGCGCGGGGGTTGTGTTAGTGTCTATTACCAACTCCATCCTGTGATATGACCATGGGCAGTGAAAGACTGCCTGCAAGACCAATGACCTTAGGTGCCTGCCAACAGGTCTGTAAAACTCAGAAGAATAAAAATAAGGCATGCTCACGCCAGCAATGAGGTGAGCTGCACCATGCAATTTGTGAAGCACCTCCTTGGGAACCATGTTGCTTTAACTCAGACACAGTAATGCGAATAACCTCCTCGGTTACGCATTTTGCATGTAATGATAAGGGCACCGCTTGACCAGGATCTCTTAGGGCAGTAGCTCGCAGGGCGTCCTATAGATATCCGAGCAATGACAACATTTGCCTGGAGGCCAGTACAGTGAAGCCTCTTTACCATATACATCAGCAGTCCACGGCTAAGAACTGCACAAGGGCGTCAAGTACAAGGCAGGGGCGCACACCGTGGGTCATCTGGGTGCACAGCTACGGCCGTGTCGCCGAGCATGGTCTCCGGCCGCGTTGTGGCCACCACGATCTCGCCAGCGCCGTCCTCCAGCGGATACGCGAACGAGGTGAGCACGCCAAACATCACCTTCTCGTCATATCCCGGCACCGCCAGCTCGGTGTTCTCGGCAATGTCGATGTAGTCCACCTGTCAGTGCAGTACCAGCCATGTGAGTGTCACATTCAAAAAGTTGAGCATTTTTTGCACATCAAGAATGGCATGAGGCGGATGTGCTGTGCAAAGGCTGAACTGTTATCTACAGGACTGCGAAGTGTTGGCAAACACCGAAATCCCATAATCGTCCTCTCATCTCTCAGGTCACCATTGACGGGCATCAAGGTGCTCTACGCTGTGGGCGAATGCCAGTTTCCCATGATTCCGCTCTCGTTTCTCAAGTCACCATGAAGGGCAATGAAGGTGTTCTGCGCTGGATCATACATTGCTGCTTTGTCTGCATTTGGCCTTCAACAAAGGTGGCAGCTAGCCAAAGAAGGGTCAAAAGAAACAATAAAAGTAAGGCATAAGGCAATTCACGTAGAATTGAAAGTAAGGCAGAAGGCACGTCCATTAGGCAAGCTGAGTGACATGCCTCGATGTCTGAGACGGCGGTCTTGAGGCGGGTGCACCAGTTGACCAGGCGATTGTCGCGGTAGATGAGGCCCTCCTTGTGCAGCCGCAGGAATGCTTCCAGCACGGCCGCGCTCAGCTTGTCGTCCATGGTGAATGCCAGGCGGGACCAGTCCGGCGAGGCCCCCATACGCCGCAGCTGCGCCAGGATCTTGCCTCCATAAGTGTCCACCCACTTGTACACCTCCCCCACAAACGCTTCCCGCCCTGCACAGCGTCCCGCGCAACTTCATAAATGGAAGTTGCAGGCAAGCCACAGGGTTCCAAACAAAGCCCACGATTTTCCCAAGGGCCCACTTACTGGAGGACACCCTGACTTCTCACTGTAATACTGCATAGTACTCTACAATTCTGAGATTTCAGAAGCCCAGGACCCCTTTCTGATCTGCTATGCAATTCCTCCTCTGTCGCCCACATGCCTTAGGCAGTGGCAGCTCTGGTGAACATATCTAAGGCTGAGAGTGAGCAGGGCAGTGCACAAGAGGCCATGACGCACCCAGGTCGTGGCGTGTGATGCCCTGCTCCCGCTGCAGCTGCTTCTCGACCACGGTCTGCGTGGCAATGCCTGCATGGTCTGTTCCAGGTACCCACAGAGCGTTGCGCCCGCTCATGCGATGCCACCGCGTCAATGTATCCTGCACACCCCAGCACTTCTGACCCCTATTCAAGAGCTCTGGCATGGAGTACGGACCTGTACACAGTGATCTGCACATGTAATTTAGCATGGGATCAGGATGCACCAGACATGGCAACAGACAATTAAATTGCAAAGGCAAGGATGAGGGAAATCACAATGCTGACCTCTATGGCGACCATGAGAGCATGGCCAAGGTGCAGCGAGCCCGTCACATTGGGGGGTGGAATCACAATCACAAATGGCTCTGCATCGCTCTTGTCATTCGGCTTGAAGTAGCCGCGGTCCTCCCACCAAGCATATCTGCACACGCCAATCAATTTCAATACGATAGATTTTACATTCCAACCATGCATGCCCTGCAAAAAAGCTGCAAGAAAGGTCAGTCCAGATGCAGCACAATGCGCTGTTCACTACCTAGGACAGCTTTGCCTGAGTACAGGATGCAGACAGTGTGTGAGTGAAGCTTACGTGGCAGCTTCCACGAATTTGGGGTCATAGCCCTTGGGCATCTCTGCAGCATAGTCCTTCTTCTGGCCCTTGGGCGTTGCCCGTGCCGCATCGATCATTTGCTGCACAGCCTGTGCCTCCGCAGCCTGGACACAAGGAAGACAGCAGATAAGAGTCTGCAGGGTAATCAGTACCTGAGACTACGCATAAGACGGTGGCTTGCTCGTCTGTGCATAGATGTATTCGAGCGCTGCAGCACTGCCTTGTCTGCCTCACCGTCTTCTCCTCTGCCTCCTTCTTGGCCTTGGCCTTCTTTGAGTCGACATCTTTTGGAGCTGCTGCCTTGGCAGCTTTGGCAGCGGCCTTGGCCTTCTTTGCCGCTTTCTCCTTGGCCTTTGCGTCCTGCACATCACACAGGCCTGGCATGCATAACCTCTCCTGGCCATCTATGCGCTGAAAAGCGATGTAAATGACAACACCAGGCAACCTTTAAGCAATCCTGATTGCACAATGGGCCCAACATGGTGAAGCAAGCACGGTGCAATCTACAGGGGCGTCACAAGATCACTGTACTGACAATCCCTCGTATCTGGAGAAAGTTGCGTTCAGGACAGCACCAAACCTTCTTGGCCTTCTTTTCGGGATTCTCCGGCGCTGCTGCTCCATTCTCAGATGGCTTTGTGGAGGCAAGCGAAGCTGGCTGCGCCTGTTCAGCAGCTGGTGCTTCCTCACTCTTACCCTCACACGCTTCTTCTGCCTGGATATTGGCTCTATTTTGGGGTGTATTATCTTTTGATTCCTGCATAGCTGGGGCTGGTGCGGTTTGCGGAAGAGAGCTAGGAGCGGCTGGCGTGTCGAGATCAGATGCCCGTGTCCTGGTGGTCTCAGATGGCTCGCCTCCATTCCGCCCCAACTCTTCCATCTTCTTAATGAGATCCTTTACTCCCATGACGTCAAGAAATTAGACAGTATTGACCCCGGTTCACCTCCAATGCTCAGACTGATTTCCCGAAATGCTTTTTATCTTCGGGATTTTGTTCTATAAAAAGGAGCTATACCTACGAATATTGTCAAGAACACCTTAAGATCATATCGTGTGCAGTGCTTTGCAATTCCAAGCAAATTAAGGTGGGCTTGGAACAGCTGCCAAATCTGGCTCCATTCCGAGCCTTGCTGTGCTTTGCATGGGATTGTCATCGACGATGCCCCATGAGACATTCGATTGCACTTGATTGATGATGGGCAATCGGGACCTTTGATGGGAATAAAACAACGGAAACGAGTATTTGCACTTTCAGATGTCATCAAAATGCTGAGAGAATCCTCCTTTTGATGCGCAATGCAAAGCAGCGACCGCGCATTGCATTTTGAAGATAAGAATTTTCTTTAGGGGAAAGGTGCATGGCGATTGCGTGATTCAAAATAACTCCAGCAGTGTACAAGCGGTCCCCCACGCTTGGAGACAATAGCGACCTTCGGCCTTTTCAGAGGGCTTGTGCTGCCGCTGTGCGCACGCTGTCATCAAAGATACAGCAGAGTGCCACCTAGGGGCCTCTTCTATCTGGCAGCACCCTCCAACCGCTCAGTAATGAAGCAGGCCACAATTGGCAGGTTTTTCACCACTCCCAGTGGCGTCAAGGCTTCAGACACTGCTAAAGCGTCTCCACAGATACAAACTGGGAGCAGAGAAGCTTTGAAGAATGTCAACAGCGTAGAAAAGAAGCGCGTTCGTGAGGTGCCGCTTCAGTCCAAGAAAACTACCTGCTACGCTTTCACTTGATAAACGTGTGCATTTTGTGCAAAATAAATGGAAAGTAAGACAGAAATATCACGTCGTCTTTCATGTTTCGTTTGTCTTGTTTCAGCATCGTCTCGCCTAGGGCCCCATGCTGCATGAGCTGATGGCAGTAGTGTCATTGCACAATTGTCGTTGAAACCCGGCGCATGCAGGTGGTGGCTGCGCGAGGCTCAGGCTCAGAAAGCAAGCCATTGCATGAGGAAGAGGGGTCAGGCAGAGGAGGTGGGAGGTTGAAGAGGCTTCGCAAAGCAGAGGGGAGCAAGAAGAGCTCAACTGATGCCCAAGTGTGGTTCTACACAATTACCACGCATCATTCCCTATTGGAAGCCACCACAAACAGGAAATACTTGGAAATCTTTTGTTAGTCGGCTCAGAACAACGAAAAATAAGGGGGCATGTCTGCATGCAGGCAGCGGCATCAGTTAATGAGCTGGAAGATGATATTGATGAGCCAAGCGACAATCAGGTGGGGAACTGCATTGCCTAGGGTCTCCAAAACATCTGACATGCACAAAACATGCTGCCACAATTGAGAGAATCTGGCTCTCACGCTGTGAACCCTCAACAGGTCTCTCCCACTCCAGCGGCAGCAGCTGAACCAATAGAGGAGGTGGCGTCTCCAGTGGCTGGGCCTTCAGCAGGGAAGTCCCCAGCTGCAGTGAATCCCACGCAGGAGTCTGACCGGATAGAGGACAGCGACAAGGAGGGAGCACAAGCGCCCCCGCACCCGATAGCACGTGTGACCCTCGCACATGCTGATCTGGACGCTGATATTTGTGGATACTTCCTTTCCTGCACATGATCACACATGTGCTCCCATGTCCACGTGTGATGCATAGTTGCCAGCCTGATGGAAGTCGTTGCATGTGCAGCATCAGTGGGGAAGGGCAAAGGGAAGGCGAAGGGGAAGGCAGCAGCGGCAACAAAGAAGAAGCCAACAAAAGCTGCAGTCAATTCTGAAGCTCTGGCTGCGGTGGGCAACGACAATGCAGATGACGAGGCAGACTCAGAGGCATCCTCACACTCGCAAGAGGATGGCGATGACAATGAGGGGGATAGTGCTGCCTCCAAGCCACTTAAGATGGCCGTGCTCAAGCCTCCTGGCGCCGGCAGCAAACCCGGCAAGGTAAATATAGATTCCCATTACTGCCTCGACCCTCATGCAAGCTGCCTGCTCTTCCTGAATTAGCTAGTCTGTTGTCACCAGGGCAAATACCTGATTGCAGTTAAAGCAGTGTGAGTGGGGGCCTGTCGCAGCGATTGCCTATCATCTATGTTCTCCACAGCTGTCATTAGACATATCTGCAAGTGACTGACTGGACTGCTTTCTCCTGGAAGCAGGGAGCCGTCAAAATGGAGGGTGTGGGGCTCGGGGCAGTGGCGGCAGCCAAGGCATACGCCAACTTTGACTCTGCTGAGCTGGCCACATGGAAGGCAGGGGAGCCAGTGCCCTTCTTGTTCCTGGCATCCACCTTTGAGGCCATCGCAAACCAGCCCAAACGGCTGCAGATGACCCAGCTGCTGGTCACAGCCTTCAGAACCATCCTGGCTACCACCCCAGAAGACCTCCTGCCCGCTGTCTACCTCTGCAGCAACCAGGTGGGCCAAAGTTCTTATTTGATCCCCGAAATGAGCCACCGGCACCAGTGCAGTGTTGTACTCTGTAGTTCTTGGTTGACCAGGAGTGCTTCATGTTCACTGATCCGACAGGCATGTAGCAGCAGCAGTAGCATGTAGAGAGCAGTGCGGTGTGGAGATGCACTGAGAGGCACTCAACAAAAGTATTCCTTGCGGCGCAGGTGGCTCCATCCCATGAGGGTCTGGAGCTGGGCATTGGGGACTCCATCCTGATGAAGGTGCTTCCCTACTCTCTTAAACAAGAGTATGCTAATGCAGATCCTTCATCACTTGCTGCATGAAAGCTTTCTTGTGTGCTTGTCTGGTTGACTAGGAAGTGACTTTTTGGCAAATCTCCCCAGCAAGTCCCTTCAGTGCACTGGTTTGTCGTGCATTGAATCTTGGAGAATAACAATCGCTTGGGGCTGTGCAGGCGCTCTGTCAGGCCACCGGCAAGTCAATGCAGAAGATCAAGGATGACTACGCAGAGGCGGGGGACCTGGGCAACGTTGCGGCGGCTGCTCGAGCCAAGCAGAAGACCATGTTCAAGCCCAAGCCCCTCACCGTGCAGGGCGTCTTCAAGTGCGCCTCCTTGGCTCATCAACTTGTGTTCTTTTTTACTTCTTACTGCTTATTATGTTGTCCATGACATTGTAATTGTGCAAAGCCAATCCTCTGAAGTGCCCCAGTGTCGAGCGAGGCCTGTCTTTGCACCCTCGCCAAGTATAAATTTGGTGCCTACATGCACAGTGGGTGAAGGTTGTCAGTAATTCATAGATGGCTGGTCAGGTGTGATGGCAATCTGGGTTTTGCACCCAGGGCATTCCAGGCCATAGCGAGGACGCAGGGCACAAAGAGCCAGGAGCGCAAGGTCGACCTCATCAACAAGCTGCTCGTGTCCTCCACCGATGTCGAGCCGGGCTTCATCATGCGCGCCCTGCAGGTCTGCTTTTTCAAGAGACGGCAACAGCTTGCTTTTGCGCAAACTGTTTATCTCCACATGTCTGCTGAAGAAGCCGCTTTTGTAAGTGACGCAAATATTTTCGAAAACGAATACTTACATTTCCATCCACATATCGTTGCAGTCTCGGACCTCTATTTGTCTTCTGCATGAAGCACAAGGTGCTTTACATGGCTGAAGCTGTGAGAATTGAAGGCCTTGTCGGTGGTTCTGCTCCACAAAAGGAGGAGAGCATAAAATTTACCATGCATGCGGCTGCGTGCAGGGGAAGTTGAGGATAGGCCTGGGGGACGAGACAGTGCGGGTGGCGCTGGCGCACGCGCAGTCGCTGCACCGTCACGGCGCTGACAATGCTGACGGCAAGCTGGCCAACCGCCTGGAGACGGCCGTGCAGGCCGTTAAGCAGGCCTACAGCCAGTGCCCCTCCTACGACGCCCTCATACCCGCCCTCCTCCAGTACCCCATCGAGGTGCCCCACCCCTTTGCGTTTGTTTTGAATATTTGCTCATGAAATTGTCGTTTCCTGGACGTGCTGAGCTGCATCTCTACCATGTGAGCCTTTCAAATGCTGTTGCTGAAAGAGCACTGCAGCTAACATTATCACGGGTGGTCATGAACGGGAGGGTCACAATAAGCAGCAAAACTGATGCTCAGGAACAAGTTGCATCAGTTCCTGTCGAAACTTTATGCATGCACCTTGGCTCACCCTCAGCCGATTGTCAGACTGGTCTTATGCTCTCTTTCCCTGACAGGAATCGCTTGCCTGTTATTGCCTGGCGTTGCTGCTACTCTCGATGAAATACTTCTGTTCAGCCAAGGTCCTGTGGATGACTGCAGGACTTGCCGGACCATGTGAGATTCACACCGGGCGTGCCGGTGAAGCCGATGCTGGCCAAAGCGACCACAGGCATTGCAGAGGTTCTGGAGAAATTTACGGACCAGGAGTTCACTTGCGAGTACAAGTATGACGGGGAGCGCGCCCAGGTGCACTACACTGAGGACGGCAAGGTCTTCATCTACAGGTGCCCCCCTGCTGCTGCTGACATCATCACCCCCTTGTCCCCTTGCCATTCAGACGTCAGGTCTCCGGAGGAAGGCCATTTATAGGGAAGTCTATCATGCTCTTAGCACCCATGGTGGGCTGTCGGCCACAGGGCTGCTTGCAGATGGCCTTTTCTCTTTGCAGAGAGGCCTGTCATGCTGCTGAATGCATAACTCTTTTGTTTGATATCAGAAGTCGAAGTGCACAGAGTGAGTGACAGCCATCAAACTTTTATCAGTTGGATGGGGGATGCTGTGAACGAGCAGTGCATGAAGCCAAGCAGGTGGGTGACATGTTCATGTGTGGCTGCAGCCGGAACAGCGAGAACAACACGGGCAAGTACCCAGACATAGCGGCCATCGTACCCAGCATGGTGCGCAAGGGCGTCAAGTCCATGGTCCTCGACTGCGAGGCCGTCGCCTTCGAGCGCGCCACCGGCAAGATCCTGCCCTTCCAGGTCAGCACCCGCCACTTCCATTGCATCTCCCAATGCTCTAGCGCTTCCAATTGTCCACTTCTGACAGGCTACCACAGCATCTCCTGTGCTGCTGCAGCCATGTGTGTGCAATGTCGCCCTCGAGCTGGAAGCATGATCTTTTAATGGGTTCAGTGCATATTTGAAGGGCACCAAGAGCCTGAAAGGGGATCTTTCGACCGTAGGACAGAGTCAAGAGGCCGTCAGCAATGCTGTGATGAGCAGGGCTGTCATGCTGCTGCCTGACGTGCGGCATGTGGCGGCTTTCTTCTTGCTGAGGGAAAGTATTTGACACGATGAAGTACTCCTGGTTGTGCTGAGGGCGCAATGATGACTGAAGTTTAAGTGATCACCCCTGGCTGCGGGCAGGTGCTGAGCACGCGCAAGCGCAAGGATGTGGAGGTGGCGGACATCAAGGTGCAGGTGTGCCTGTTCGCCTTTGACTGCCTCTACCTCAACGGCGCCATGCTCCTGCAGAAGCCCTTGACTGAGCGCCGCGCCGCCCTCTCCCAAGCCGTCCGCGAGAAGCCCGGAGAGCTGCAGTTTGCCCTCTTCAAGGCACGTTCTTCTTGATGTCCTCATCCCCTTGCCTTGAAGCAGTAACGTGCAGAATTAGGCAGCCGGGCAGCTGGGCATCTGTTGAATTAGATGATATGGACTGCAAGCAAGGGTGATCCATGCAGCAGAAGGTGTATGTTGTCAAGGCTTCTTTCATGTCTTGCAAATCGTCAAGAAGGAAAGAGTAATGCTCGTGCTGGTGCTGTCCTCGTGAATCTTACATATGCTGGAACCTCTCCGCAGTCTTCTGATGTTATGAGATGTGTTGCAGACATCCACTGATGTTGAAGAGCTGGGAACCTTTCTGAACGAGTCGGTGGCGGCGGGCACGGAGGGGCTGATCGTTAAGACGATGGACAGCACCTACGAGCCGTCCAGGCGCTCCCTGCACTGGCTCAAGCTCAAGAAGGATTACCTGGAGGGCGTGGGTGACACCCTCGATGTGGCTGTCATCGGCGCCTGGTTCGGCAAGTGTGTCTCTCGCACACCTTTCTCAAGCCTGTCAGGGCTCTGCAAAAAGTCTGTATAACCCTTATGAAGGCGTTCGAAACGGTGGAGAGCTTTGCTGACAGTGTGACATAGTTGGAAGCAAGCTCCTCGGAAAGTCTTCACAAGGATAGAGGCCGCTTGGGTGGCCGCATGCTGCTGGCAGAGTGCTTGTTATAGAACAGGAGGTTGGTTTTGATTGCTGGTCACGTCCAATCATGGGTTTATGGGAGGGTGATCCTGTGCGCTTAAGGGATGCTGGGTGATGTTTTGTTGTGGAACAATAGAGGAGAGGTCAGCGCAGAAGGGTACAGGGGCAGGCGCATGCAAGCTCAGTGTTGGGTGTTGGGTGCATGCAGGGGGAAGCGGTCGGGGGTGTTTGGGGCGTTCCTGCTGGCGGTGTACAATCCGGAGGGCGAGGAATTCCAGACCATCTCCAAGATCGGCACTGGCTTCTCCGAGGAGCAGCTGAAGCAGTTCAGCGAGGAGCTGCGCCTACACACCATCCCCACCGCCAAGCCCTACTACCGGTGCGCGCATGCCACACATTTCTGCTCTCCCATGTCAACTTCTGATGCTGTATCTGTGCTGTGAAAGCCCGGTGTGCCCTTTGATTGCAATGCACAGCTTGCACTGCAAGATGACCACGGATGTTTCTTCAGAGCCTTCATGTTTGTTGTGGATTCAAATATGAGTGAAGTTTATAGCACAATACTTGGGAAGGAACCCAGCTCAGCCATGGAGACATTTGAGAAACATCTGTGCTCACAATGTGCGGATTGATATTGCATGCTGTGCTGACCTTCCTGGAGATCTTACTTGCTGCGCACAACGCCCTCGTGCTGTGCCTTTGCAGCCGGGGGATGACAAGCACTGTCAGTTATTGCGGTGCAGGTACTCAGAGACACTGCTGCCGGACATCTGGTTCGACGCGAAGACGGTGTGGGAGGTCAAGTGCGCTGACTTCAGCATCTCGCCGCGGCACAAGGCGGCGCTGGGATTGGCCGACCCCGACAAGGGTATCTCAATCCGTTTCCCCCGCCTCGTCAAAGTCCGCGATGACAAAACACCCGAGGACGCCACCTCAGCCGAACAGGCACGCCCCCCAATTGACGCCCTCAATCCACCCTCACATGCATGCCCTTGCTGCTCTGCCACAGTATTGTTGTATTGGATGGATATTAACATATTTATATGAAGACGAAGATTGTGGCTTGCCATCTGCAACATGGGTTTGGCTCGGACGCTGTCTTACCGGGTGCACGAGGAAGGCCTTCCAAGAGAGAGCACTGTCTGCCTCTGATTTGTGGACCCGTTTTCTGAATTAAGAGCTGAGAGGATGTTTCCTGGTGGTCCAGGTTGCAGAGATGTACTTCAAGCAGGCGCTGACATCAGGGCAGCAGAAGGGAAAGCAGGAGGACGAGGAATGACAGGAACTTCTGAGGAAGTTCATGCCACATGTTTTACAGGATGTGTTCCCTGGTGCCCTGCTGACCCTGCGGATCTTGGTCATTGCTGACGTGGGAGAGCCTGCAGTGACAGTTTCCACCTGGATCCCCTCAAATGAATGAGTCATATATGGAGCTTTGTGCCGATTTGATGCAGTGCGCCGCAAGAGACAGTAAAGTGGATACGTGTGTTTCCATCGGACATTTGAGCTCGCTTTAGGGTGCAGCGCTGTTTTAAGATACAAATAGTTTCAGAATTTTGAAGACAACCTGAAATATGTGCACATGCACTTTTTACTGCAAATCATCACACAGTAGAGGACTGTTCGCCCAGGGGATGCTGAGATCTTCTATAACACAGGCTCCGAGTTGCAAGTTTTGTAAGGGATGCTTAAGAAGGAAGTGCATATCCCAATTTGTGCCCCGTGCTGCATGCATAAGAAGGCCTTTGCCTCGGCCCATAAAGTATTTGTGTCTCCTCTGCGGCTGTGTAGGCAGGTGTGTGCAATGTGACTACTTGACCTTGTGTTCCTGAAAGTGCGAGGAAAATCCCTTTTGAATCTAGCATGGCGCTGAACTGGCGATCTGCTGTCATGCCTTTGCAGCTCTCTGCAAAATGCATGCTGCGTGCCCAGCATGCTGCCTTGAGCAATGCGGTTGCTTTTATGACACTATCGCCGGGTTCCGGTGTTGTAAAATAAGCAGAATTGGTGTTTCAAGGCCGTGGCGCGTCTACATACAGGCGGTCACTCTGTCTGAAGGACCTGACGCTCTCGAGACATATCTCTGGGAGGATGGAAGAATCATTTACGTCGGGAAGCCCGGGGTTGTACTGCTGGGCGGACTAGGACTCTGGCCTCAGCAGCCGCTGCCAGTCTACAGTAAGCCAATCCGCCATGTCACAGACAACTTATATGTGCTGGCTGCCAATCCATTACCCCTTGGGCTTGCCAGATCCAAGCAAGGCCCAATCAAGCTTTGGCTCGGTGCTCAGTTTCTCTAACGGCCCCTGTAAGCTACCGCCACTGATACTGTTGATGTGCATATTCAAATGATGCAAGAAGTGCCGAGAATGTGCCCACGTGATGGCATGCCTGGTGTTTTGACATTGATGATGTCGGGGTTATGCTGGTGCAATGTGCAGGGTGGGTGTGGAAGAAGGTAGAGAAGGTGGTCAGGACAATGATGTATATTAGATTCTTCCTTGTCTGCTGCGGTACATCCTACTTGGCATGCAGCCCCATCAGATTCGTCAGGCTCTTCCTTGGCATTGAAGAGCTCTGATCAGGGTTGCTTGCAGCAGAGTGACTCTACTAGATTCCAGTGCCCGTAGGATGTGCAATTGATCACCACAGTCATGACTAATTTTTGCCTCTGCACAATGTGTGAGCACTGCTGGTTGGCCAGCTACCGCGCCCCAGTGATTGAAGCACCAGTGTACAACTATTTGTCTTATGGAAATGTGGTGAGTGTAAAATATTCCCTCATCGCTTCCTGCCACTTGCCAGGACTGTCAGATGCCAAAATGCGAGACTGTGCGCTCATGCTGCACATCATGACTCATCACACGCTTATTTGCATATGTACGGGTCTGCGGCTGTGTGCGAGGGCATAGGCCCTTGCCACTTTTACAACTGATGTGCACGGTCAACATCATGCCTTACACTTGAAACATGATCAGCATTTCAACAGAATGATCCATCATGTTTCTGCATGCACGCGCCGCTGGAGTTAGCTACAGTGATCCCTTCTCTACAAAGCTGTCTGCTAGATTTTGCTGCATTCTGGATGCCGGGCCCCCACAGCACCCTCTCCCACTCCCTCTCCCTCACCCAGTATGGCTCTGGGACTAATTAGCCCTATGTGTGCTGAAAAAGGTGTAATCTCTCTCTCTCTCTCTCTCTCGGCATGGCACAAGCAAATGCTGTGATGCATATGGCAATTGCTGCTGCATCATCCAATGGCATATGCTCAGTCAACATCCATGCACGTCAGGGTTTGACAGCCCCCCAAGGGGCCTCCAAGGGATTGGCAATTGTAGTGGGGATTGGCAATTGTGGGGATTGATTGCAATCGGCCCAGCCTCTCGGGTTGAATGCTAGGGTGAACTTTGCAGAGGACGTGCACACTGGCCACTCAGAATCTCAAGAGCATGAAATACTTGGATTGGATCGCATTGGCATTGTGCAAGCATGCCATCATGGCACAGAGCACGCCAAAATTGGCACACCATCATGCAAGTGACCACAGTCGCCATGTCAACCTGCCAAACATACAGTCCATGATGCCCTTGATACCTCACAAAATGCACAAGCACACATGGAAAGCCAGCTGCTAGTACAATGCGATGTCCAGCTGCGCTAGCCAGTTGGTGAGCATCCCTGGATATGTGGTGCTCGCACAGGTCTGCCGCTTGCAGGCCTTGGGCTCAGCAGAGTGACTCTACTAGATTCCAGTGCCCGTAGGATGTGCACTTGATCACCACAGTCATGACTAATCCTTGCCTCTGCACAATGTGTGAGCACCGCTGGCCCTCAAAGACTACATTCTGACGCGTGGTGGCCCTCATTCGCTCCTCATCCTCAGGTATAGCCGACGCCGATGCCGATGTTCATTGTCTTGATGGCGAGCACGCCGCTCTTGCCACCTCCACACAGAAGGGTATGTGCATGGGATACTTGCATCCATCACCACTGCATGGGCATCAAGAGCAGTGATGCAAGCATGGCGACAAATTGTGAGGTTGGTAGCAGCATACTGACGGCTATTATAGCACCCTAAGGCAAGCAGAGCACGGTCTGTCCTCCAATGCTGTCAATTTGCGTTTGCTTGTAGCCCTCCGTATCACCCAGAAAAACTGTGGCGCTGTGCACAGGCATGGCTTTCTTACACTGACCTGCAGCCGCCGCTCTTGCCTCTATTGCACCCAAGCTGCCGGCCGCATCCACGCTGCCAGTCGTGTTTGCCATGCTGGCAGGCGCTCCACCCGCAGCAGAGCCCCTGCGCAGAGCATAGACTTCTGTAGGCCCCACATGTGCTCAATAGAGGCTTGAGGAAGCATATCGAAGATTTAAGCAACACTTTAAATAGCTTTCACACACATGGTGGCGTGTTGTGCAGCGGCTGAGTGGCCAGGCTGTATGAGCTCAACACGCCTTGCATGGAGCAGCGGGCCCTTGAAGCCCGATGGTTGCCAGCGTGGGGAGACCGCGAAGAGTGACAGTGCGGCTATTTGACAGGCAAGATGCACCTAAAAACCATGACATGCATTTGGCATAAAGTCTTCGGAGCAAAACTCTCCGCACCATGACGTTGAGCTCGTGATGAAATCAGCATCGCTAGGCCCGGCTGCGCGGCTCACCAAGGACTCCTCCAGCCGCAGCATCAATGCCGCCTTTTGCGCCCGCAAAGCCGCCGCCTTGGTCTCAAGCTCTTTGACCTCTGTCTCAATGTTACGAATTTGCTGCGCGGCAACACAGAGCTTGTTCAGGCCAATGCGTCAAATGTGACATCATGCTACCAGGGAACTTGGCTTCTTAGCACCTCCGTCGTCGTTGTTGCAGACAGAGTGCAACAACCACTTGATCCTATGAAACTGCAGTTGCCGGAGTGAGCACTCGCCTGCGGGAAGGCTACAATGCTATGGTCCTAATGGCGGCCATGCCCTTGCATGCAGTCTACACCTCAAAACCATGAATTGTCCTGTGCTGCCAATGCACCTGCAGTGCGTGCACATGCTCCAGCTCCAGCTCGGGCAAGCTGCTCATCAGTGGATCCTCCAGTGCAGCTGGAAGTGCAGGTGTTGACACCGACATGGGTGCCGCCGACGGCGCAACTCCAGCTGCCAACATCATCTGCAAGCAGGGAAAAATTTGAGTGAGCCATCAGACCAAGCAACATTTGCTGTACATGCTGTACATGCTCACCTGTTGGATACATACAAAGTGCAACACATGTTGAAGTGCAAGTCAGCAGGTCTTGCCTGATAGACCACAAGCATGCACCTGCAAGTTTGAGGCAAAGTTGGTCCACTTGTGCTGAAGGCACTCCAGGATGTGGCATTGCAGCCGCTCAATGCCCGGGACCCTGGAGTACTTGGTCACGACCCAGTTGTAGTGCTTCCGCGCACTCAAGTGGCCGTCCACAAGTGGCAGGCAGAATGGTACCCCTCCTGCCTTCAGGGCATAGGCCACGAGCATACGGCCCAGGCGGCCATTGCCATCCTTGAACGGATGGATCTGGTGGGTTATGCTGAAGAACAGCTGGGCTGCACGCTGGATGACTGGATCTCCTCGCTCCACCGCTGCATTGTACTGACCCAGGAAGTGCTTTGTACTCGCTGCGATGAACTGTGCATCTAAGTAGTGGTGATTTGTGCCTGGACAGCAAGCCCCTGTGGTCCGGAATTCGCCAGCATTCACTTGCTCATTGTTCTCTGTCACTGCCCCTGACATTAAGCGCTTGTGTGTCTGCTGCAGCATTGCCACTGTCAAGGGTTGGCTGGCCGGCTCGCAGCTGTCACACAAGTACAGCAAAGCTTCCATGTGCTGCAACAGCTGCCGGCGTCCTGCGTTGAAGGCTTCCGAGCCAATTGCCTTTGCAGCTGCCCTCCCTCCGCCGTTGCCCCTGCCATCCTTCTTCCCACCCTTCGCCTTGGGGTCCTTGATCTTCCCGTCAGCGAGCCAAGTCCCATCTGTGGCGTACATGACTGGCTTTCCATCAATGAGATCCTTGAGGAAGTTGTGCGTCTGGAATGCTTCAAAGCCTAGTGGCAAAGTGCCTTCTTGCTCGTTGCTGGTGAATACAAATGAGATTGCCATGAACTCCTTGAACGTCTTCATATACTCACGACCCGTCACAGTGCTATTCCAGAGGGACTCATGGCGGTTAATGTCTTCCTCCAGACTTGCCACAGATAGACCATGGCCTTCCCACCACGGCAGCTTCCCACGTGGAGAGACTGCGGTGTACATTGATACTAGGAAACTTCCTTGAAGAAAAATCGCAGGAAGGAATACGCCCGGAGGAAAGACGTAATCTGACCCGTCTCAATGTCTGAAAGAAAGAAAGAAAGAAACAACCGCACAACCTGGGAACTCCATGGGAGACCCAGCATGCATACGGGCAGAGCCAAAGGAGGCTCTGCAGGGAACATCACTCTGTGAGCTTAGCCCCCGTCATCAAAAGGGAAATGGGAGGGCAGCGAGGAGGAGGCAGGAGCGGAGCGCAAGGAGGGCCGGCGGGCGCGAGAGGAGCACCGGAGGCCCGCGCCCGGGGAAGAAGCAGGGGGAGGAGGGGCGGGCGTGGGAGGAGCATGGGGGGGCGCAGCGCGGCGGTGAGAGCGACGGTGGGAAGAGGAGGGTTGGCGAGCAGCGAGGCGCACAGAGGGTCGAAGTGCACGGGTGGAGAACATGGAATCCGGTCTACAAAGCGGAGACGAGCGATCAGTGCTACAAGGATGTGGACTGTATGCGTGCAGGCGACCACGATATCGATAGGCTATCGGACTGGACCCGTCTATGCCTCCTGCCGGGAGGAGGACCGCGTCCTAGTTGGCACGCTCCACTCTCAGCTGCTGGGTGGATTGATAAGGACGCCAGAGCAGCCGTGGCCAATGCACCCCTATGGTAAAGAAACCTCAAGAGTTACGTGTTGATAATGCTCCTTCCAATTGAGTTGAGTGCCATTCTTGATGCATGAAGGGACGGTATCTGCACACTCGCAAGCTGCAACGCTGAGCAGGCTGGGATTGTGTGCAGGGTAGGATGTGGAGAAGACAATGAAGGCCACAGGACACTTGCTGGCGTCCATCACTTTCTGCTGGGGAGTGTGGTTTTTAGGAGGGCCCAGTGAAGCCTTGAGGAAGTTTGCCACTGTGTCTATGCTGTGTCTATTGAGGGTTGATCTCGGTGGTTTTCCATCAGTATGGCCATGTCTGCGCTGACATTTCGCGCTCAACTGTGTCAGCTGTAGACCAGAGAGAGTACGCCGTTACATTGCATGCCATCAACTTAATGCAGAGCAGATTATTCAACAGGACTATAAGTGCAACTTTGTCTCTAATCTATATGCGTGATTCCAGCCAAGAAGGCCCAGGCAAACAGTGTGCATCTGCAGACTCTGCCAGAGTCCGTCGTCCAGACAAGTTGCACTTGAAGACTGCCAAACATTCTGCCCCTGATTGAGTCTGCCAGATCCAAGCAGCATCCATAGAAACGGTGCTGAGTGCTTACAATGCTCTTGCTGTCCCGCGGGGACTCCCCGGTTCGGAACCGCGGGTGGGACACCGGGCCGGGGCCAAAGAGTTTTGAGTGCTTAGGCAGGCCTGCACCTTAAATAACCGCTTGCATGATTGAAGCATTATGCGTATTATCTTGGCCTTCACCATGATGGCAACCGTTCCAGCTGACAAGTGAAATTTGTTGATGGCCCATTGGGCCCGGTCCAGGGCATCATGCATGTCATGCTATGCAGTAGCACTAGAGGGGGATTCGACAAGAAGTTCCAGGATGTGACTCACGACCTCAGCACGTGCATGATTTTCTGACTGCTGAACGCTCGCGGATGTCGAACAGCCTGCTGTAACATAAATGTTCACTCTGGCTCGTTTTGTACGGACAAGAATATTTGTAGACGTTTCTTCTGCTCTTGTGGCGGTCCGTCAGGAGTCTTGATGCCAGCGCCGAAGTGGTCATGAGAAGGCAGACAAATGCAGACGTTTGACGGCCATCAAACCAGGTGAGTTCGGTATTCTACTATATGGATCTCACAATCTGTGCAAGTGGTTTCGAATGGGGCGGTGGTTTGAAATTATTGGGACCTCATGAATGCTGTGGCAAGTCTAGGGGTAGAGCATGCAAGATGGCTTGTCTTTATGAAATGAAATGAGAATCATACAGAAATATATAAGATTGTGATCGTCGCGATGGATTGCTTTCGGCATCCTCCAAGGAATCTGGCCTACGAGAGGTCACTGTCACGAGGGACCATAGAGAGCAAACCTGGCCGGGATCATCCGCTGTTCACCTTTGATGGAAATTGAACTCCTCTTGGTTGATTCCATAGATGTCCCAGATCTTGGTGTAAAAATGTGTGTTAGTCAGGTTGCACTTGCGTAGGAAACGCAGGCATGGGACACTGAGGTCTGGTGCACCAAAGACCAGATCAATCTGCCACCGCCTCTAAATATTCTGTCAGAAGGGACGCCTACAACATTTGACTGTAGCCACAGCTGTGCAGAGGCAATTTCCGGGTACTGGTGCAGAGGGTCAAAGGTGCACCTGCGTGGAAGCTGCAGCTCTGAGCCACATCTGCAGAGGCACACAAGCACATCCGGTCTCTCGCTGAATCAAAATCAGAATTGCTGCATTTACATTCTCTCACCAAGACATGCATCCGGCATTGGTGTGCAGGGGTATGGAGGGCAGCCTTCGCAGGGAGTATGATGGGAGGAGGCAGCCCTCTCCCAACCTGCCCATGCGACCAGACCACTATGCTGCCAGTTTGAGTGATAGCCACGACCTTGGCCCATACAGCCGGGCACCCACTCCCCAATCCGACACGTCCTCCACCTCTCGGTTTGGGAGCTTTGTGGACAGAGGGGCTTCGTCATCGTCGTCCTCTCATAGGATGCCCAGCGGACAGCCTCGCCATGCATCCTCCAGATCTGCAACGCCATTGGTGCGGTACCTTTTAAGTGGAGGACACCCTTTTGTCTGCTCTGTGTCAATGTCAACAAGTATAGGAATGAACAAATGATCGAGAGAATATGACCTGGCCCTTGACGGGGCAGGCCATGTCCCTAATGTCACCTTGCTTCTTTGGAAGGCAGGCAGCTGAAAAGTGTTGATATGAGAATTTGCATGCGACGCAGGGGTCACAAGGGGGTGGCACGGCGATTGGAGCGGTGCCCAGCTTCCGGGCACGCGGGCAGGTGCAGGAAATGGGCATGGCTGCAGCGGGCAGCCGCCTGCGCGGCCGCGGCAGCCATGACGGCCCTGCCAGGAGCCTGGCGTCCGTTGGCCATGAAGCACCCTTTGATGTCACCCCACTGGGACTGGTGAGCAGCCAGCTAGTGTCACTATTGAGCTCTGGATTTGGCTCTGTGAACACAGTTTTTCCACAGAAATACTAGCCGCCATCCATGAAGGCGTGCAGAAAGTGGCTCTGCTATCATGTGCACCCTGTCTTAGTTGCACCTCAGCCCAATAACAGGACTGAAGCCCACAACTTCCAAGTATTTCTGAGTAAGGCAGAGGAAGGATTTTGGACCTTGACATCTGGGGATGTCATGTTGCTGCAGTCACAGTCAGCACCGTGGCCTGAGGTGCCGCTGTCCCCAAAGACGCCGCAGACGCCGATGCTGTCCAAACATGGAACATGGCACACGCTGGACATACGAGGCGCCTCGTGCTCCGTGTCTATCCCAGAGGACGAGAGCGTGCACAGCGAGGGCGGCCAGAGCGCCAGCTACCGGACTCCGGTGCGCCTTCCTGTGCTTTGCTGTAAGCTTAACAACAGGACAGTAGCTCACAACGGGTGCCAATCAGGATACAGAGATATCTTTTGTGAGCTGAGCTCCTCTGTGAAGAGGTGCCGTTCAGGCTCAATGGCCTCTCGCAGGAGCCCAATTTGATAGGGTGCATGCATTGTGCAGGTGCTGCCAAAGGGAGCGGCGCCCTTCTACATGGACAGCGCAGCTAGGGAATCGAGCGATTTGGAGTCCTTACCGACAATATCCGGGTACCACACCCAACTTCCAAGTCACCCTTTCACTGCATCCGGTTCTAGCTACGTTGTCACGGATCGCCTCAGATGACTGGGTCTCAGACCCAAAAGGGTCATCGTTACCAAAATGTCCCTCCTTTAGTCCTAACATCGTCACATGTGACAGGCATGCCTTCACGCAGTCTCCAGTTGCAAGCATGTGACAAGATCTGTTTTCCTTGCTGCAGTAATTTCTGGTGCTGCTGCGCGTGCGCCGGGCGATCGGCTCTGGGGCGCTGTTTTGCGGCCTGCTGGCACTACAGCACGCTGGCCTTCGCAGAGTATCCGCTGCGGCGGCACCGCCAGTGGATGGGTGCGGTTCTGCCCTGCCCGGCTGACGGGGACGCTGACCGGGACGCGCACAACGGCGAGTCGGCGGCCGACGGCCGCAGTGGAGTCAAGCGGCGGCTGCCCTTCGGCTGCCTCGACGCGTCAGAGCCTGGCGCGAAGAAGTACGCTCCACGCTTTCCACCTAAACAATCCTACATGGCCCATGTTCTACTCTACCTGGCTGGGCCAAATAAGCATGTATCAAATTATGATTCTTGCAATCTCTCAAAGTCAGTGCAAGACCGCCATGTGAATTGCTGCGACAAACAAAAGACTGCATGCACAGAAATTTGTCATGGCGGCATCTAGGTGTTGGCAGGTGTGCAGGGTAATATCGATCACTGCAGGAAGGCAATTCCAGACTCCAGTAGGCTCATCGAAGTTTTTTGAACACATTGTTGTGTGCTTGGAGCAGGCAAGAATTGGAGGAGTTCTATGCCAACAACCGTAAGCGGCGACGGCTGGCGTACGCCCTCCGGCGCAGAAAGTCCTCCAATGGCTTCAAGGGCGCCTGGGACCGCATCTCCAACGACGTGAGTGTTGGAGTCATCCCTTTATGGTGCCTTACAAACGTCAGGAGCATGCGTGTGCCGATGACGCAGAAGAAGAGGGTTGCTGAGACACCTGCCACTTTTGACTTCTATGTACCTGTGTGTGCAGCTGTTCATCTTCGGTGAGGTGGTGTTCGACCGCAGTACGCCGCGGTGCCTGAGGCATCACATCCCCTGGTTCACCCTTGTCTTCCTAGCGGTGAGTAATCCATCCTATCTACTCTTTCAATGAGCAGCAGCCTGTCCAATTATCACTTCTGCTCAAATCCAGTGAGCCTGTTTGCACTCTTTGAAGTCCCCCAGAGGGCCATGATGATCAGTTTATATTTAGCTATCTGAATTCTGCGCAGCTGCAATTCATCACCTTTGCCTTCATGGCGGGCGAGTATGTGTCCTACCTCATGGGGCAGCCAGCGGCCGGGGAGTGCGCAGCTTCGGTGTTCAAGTCGGGCCCACACGCGCTGTGGCAGTGGGTGATCGCTTGGGAGCCCTGCCACACCTTCCAGGGAGACTTCCTCGTCCTATGGGGCGCCAAGTGCGCACCTGACCCTGCTTCCCTTCATTGTATCGATTACCAAGAATTTTCTGTATCTGTACCACATCATGCTGGTTCAAACCTCCATGCAGCCCACGCAAAAGAAATTTGCCGACGCAGCTGCCTTAAAGGTCAAGGAGGATTAAGTTCACAGCCCCGACACATCACGACGCACAGTTCACCTCGTGTCAGAGCACAGCAGGCTGAGACCATTGCAATGCTTGACTCCTGCTCATGCGAATGAGCTGCCCACCATCTCAATCGCTCTGCATGTGTCAGAAAATGTATTGCATGTGGCAGGTATGCACCTGTGATGCGGGCGGCGGCGGTGTGGTGGCGGTGGCTGTCATCGTTAGTCATCAATGACTCGTTCGTCCACCTGGCGGCCGGCGCGCTGCTGTTCGGCAGCCTGGGCTTGCACTTGGAGCGGCGTTACGGCACGCGGCGCATCGCCGTACTGGCACTCCTCTGCGGCATTGCCGGAAACTTCTTCGACACCACTATCATGGTGTGTTACATTACTGCGCAGCAGCAAGTATCCAAGATTTCGCTGGATATGCAATCCTGGTGGCGATGAAACACTGAGGTTGAGAGAAGCCTTTGAGGCTTTCGGGAGATCTGTAGTGCTGAATTATGCTTCCGTCATCATGACTACCAATTTTGTGTACCTGACATAGCATGTCCTCAGTCCACGCCAGCTGTTGCCTGCAGCTGGTGGGATGGTGGGCAAGACTGTTCAAGAACTGGAGTTGGTGGTCATTGTGGTTGAATTGTAAGGTACCCAAGTGCAGGATCCTCATTGAGTTTTCACGTCTGTGATTGTTAATGACTCTTTGGAGCAAGAGTCCCAGCAAAAGCTTTGCCCCACTGGCACTGCAACCTCTGGTACAGCCATAACTCAAGCATGTTTCTGCGGCTGAGGGGGCTGCATGGTGAATCGCAGGATCCCTGCGCGGTGGTGTTGGCAGGCGCCGGCTGCACTATGGGCCTGCTGGGCCCCTTTTTCATGGACATCCTCCTCAACTTTGATGCCATAAGGTCCGCCATAGCCCTCCTAGCCTCTCCCGTGACCCATTGCCAGTGTATTTTGGGAGACTCCCACCCTTGCCCATTGCTCCCACACTTGCCATCTTCATTGGAGGCTGGATCAGAGGGGATGGTGCCTGGGCTGGGGAATGAGGTGTTGTGTGCTGGTATTGGCGCAGGTATCCGGTGCTGCGAGTTGTGGGAGTGGCAGGGGCGGGGGCGTGCTTCACCACGGCCGCCTGCCAGACAGGCTACCCCTACCGGCTCACGCCCCTGGGTGGCTTCCTGGCAGGCATCTTCCCAGGTGTCTATCGCAGATTCTGTAGCCATCTTTCCCCGATGCTTTTCATTGGGCCTTACCCCAAGTTGTGGCGGCAGAACCCACAGGTTGCAGTGCTTGTTGCAGTGCTTGTTGCATTTATGTTTTGGCCACTGGGCAAATGTGGATAGCATGTTGGTGCATGCGATGGTGAAGGTAGCTGTCCTTGCCACAATGTACTACATCTGTTATGTGCTGGAATGCAAGGGCTGGCTTGCCAATAGTGGAGGATGGAAGGGAATGACTCTGAAGTTGCCGCAATGCATCTAGCCCTGTGGGCTGGAACAAGCTTTTTAATATGATCCTAACTGAATGGGTGGCATGTGGTGTGCAGGGATGGTGTTCATGCCGCACGTAAAGAGCGAGAAGTACGAGTGGTTCTTGCCCTTTGGGGCGCTGGCCACCAGCTTTGTGCTGCTCATCGTGCTGCCCATAGTCATCTACGCTGCGCGCTTTCCCCACATGGCCTGCCCCTGACGTCCTTGGAGGCATGCCGCATAATCTGTAAACGGCCCTTGTTGCATAAGTCCCCGCAATGGTCTTGTGTTTGTCCCGAGGCCGTGGATGACCTCTGAGTTCGGCACACTATCGTTGCTGAGATTCTGATATGGAATGGAGCCTCAAGCAAGCACAACCTGGACTTTGTTTCCTGGTCAGTCCCTTACAGCACCTCAATTTTGCCAGCTTTTGAGCTGACAACCCGGCATTTCATCCAGGAATGGAATTGTGCAGTATGTAGTGGTGATTCCCGATGATGCAGCCCCGCGCACCAGAAGTTGTATTTTGGCAATTGTGGCCCCGGGGACCCTCTCAGCGGGTAGGATGCTTCGCACTGGTCTGGGCAGCGCTGGAACACAGGCCATATAGAATAAAGTCAGGTGCGGAGCGGCAGTCAGAGTCATTTGGAGCCATGGGGGCAAGGGGTGTGGGAATGTTATTTTGGATTTAGGAGAGGCCATGCGAGCATTCTCCAAGTGTACACACGATTGAGTTTGCAGGCTGCAGAACTTTGTAGAGTTGTTGCGCAGCCTGACTAGATCTTTGCCTCTGCATTGGCACACAGAATAGCACCGATGCTGCGGCCTCTGTTAACTGCAACTTTACTTTTTCCATACTGCATGATGCTGCTGTTCCCGTCAGGAATCACCATCGGTCACAGGGTCTAGGATTCTGGTGATGTTTTTTCGCATGCAGGTGGGTATATTGCGGTAGCACGTTTTCATTTTGCAGCCTATTGCTCATGGGTGGTATTGTCTCAATTAGAGCTTTCTCATTTCTTTTCTCACTGAAGGCAGCCTCCTGCAAAACATGATGTACAGCACGCTGCTGTCCATGCAGCTGATCTCTGTTGTTAAGTGGGGCGCTGAAGGAGTTGCTTCCTGAAGAGGACTGGACTTGCAGCACTTCCGGAATCAAGCACTTCTGGATCCAATGAGGCGGTACATTTGCACATGCTGCTGTGCTAGATTGTGCAATGTTTTGCACATTGCTCATATTTTGTCAGTCTGATTGAGACTTACAAAAGTGCAATTAATTGCTTGCAAGCTTCATGATGCAACCCGTGCCGGGGGAGCTGATGAACTCTTGGTGCTTTTGTAGAATCTCTAGATAGTAATAACTCGCCGTAAGGATAGTTTGAAGGAACCATAAGGGCCTTCGATGGGGCTTTCAAGGCCATAAAAATAATGCTTGTGAAGTTGTCATATGTCATGAGCCACGTGCTAGACACTCAGGTTCACGTGCTGTAGTACCCAAAATTTTCCAAGTTCTCCGCTGCAGGAGAACGAATACTGGGAAAGCAAAGTCATTTCAAATCGCGTACATGCCGCTCACGATTTAAGTAATCATTTCGAGGCTCGTTTTCTTGGTGTCACTTTGATCTAGATCTTGCAGCTGAAAGCAGTCCTGCATTCAGAGTGCCAATCGCGACCTCCACGCACAAGGATTCCTGAATTAATAATTTTAGAAGTAAGAGTTCTTCGACTTAGTTGCAGAGCAGCATAAAAAGCAAGCAAGTTCTTCGAAAACGGCTTTGAGGAAAAGTGCTTGTGACCGATTTTTGATATGTCGCAACTTCGCAAGAGGACAGCAGCGACCGTTGAGGAGGTATGTAAGAGGATGTATGTGAAAAGGCACGCTTATATCTCAGATCCTTGCAGCAGAGGAAGGCTTTAGTCTCTTCATCACGTTCTCATGGAGTCAGATCTGAGCTGCCCTGTATCTGTAGGAGACCGTGGACGATGTCGACGAGAAAAAAACCGCAGAAAAGAACGAGTGCGTGACTCCATTATACTGTTGTCTCATAGTCTGCAGGTTTCAGCTGCCCTGCTGAAAAGGTCCCTGCTTTCTATAGTAATAGTCTTGCTGTGTGTGCAGGGACCTGCCGACGTACTGGGAAATCGTGAAATTTGTCCTTGTGGGGCTTAGCTTTGGTTTGATTATCATGTTTTTCGTGCACGCAACCCGCTTCATCGGCATGTGGCTGGATGGCAAGCTCTGATTCTGGCTTCAGGATTCTCAAGCAATTAGTCTGCTGACTGTTCCACTCGTCTGATGGAAGAGGCCATCCTTTGCACGGCTGGGGCGCTCAGCCTGAGGCTATTGTACACGCATGTGTGCACTCCCTGCACATTTTGACTGTCCTCAAATAAGGATGCCGCGCATTGATGGAAGCAGCAACATGGTGTTACAGCGTTGAACTTGAAAAGTTTACATTCCGCAACGCATGCTCAGCAATATTATTCTGGCAGTGACTGTTTCAGATTTTGCCACGGCGCACGATTATTTGACGTTGACAAGCCTCAAAGATCCTTGCAGAGCTAGGTTGCCAGAATCTGGCTTTGCAGTCTGGCCAGTCAACAACAAAGTTATGAAACTTTCATTGCTTGTACAGTAGTTTCTCCTAGCAGGACTATAGCCTGGTCTTTGAATCTCCAGAAAAGGAATGTCTTAACAACATTGCTCCAGGACTATTTTGCTTGTCTGTTGTTTGACTGGCGTTTGGTGCAATAAAAAGCCATGCACCGCCTGCCTTTCAGCTTTGTAATGCGTTTCCAGCAGTTTCCACAAATTTTTACCTGCGTTCCCTAGATCCAAACACCAGCCGCATCCAGCCAGTCCACCCCACAGTCAGCAATGCTGACAGCGTTCTGTTCTGCGATGTGCAACGGTGTTCTCACCACCCATTCCCGCAGCTGTGCTCTTTGCTCCGCTGGAGCCCTCTGCTGCATTATTAGCATTTAGTGCTGCCCCCTCCTGTCCAGGTGGCGCTCACACAAAGTAGCAGGTGTAGGAAATGGTGTAGTCCTGCGGCGGGTTCACGTTGGCGTCGTGCACACTGGCGCCAAACAGCGTCTGGAAGATGTTGTACTGCGGCCCGGCCGTCTCCACCTGCATGCATGCGACGGTTACGTCATGACAATTTCTAAAGAACACTTGCCACACATGCAGATTCCTGTCGCCATGAGGGGGAAAGCACATGCAGCTGCCCAGACTCCCAGCTGCAGTTGCGCACTCCCTTCTCTTCTCAAAGTGTTTGCTGCATGGCATGTATGGAATCTGTGTAGACACCCAATTCTAAAAAAAGCTCGTTTGTTCCAGGTATAACAGTGTCCTCTTTTGACCATTCAAAACGGGGCTCAGAGGGAAGCGCATGCAAAACATGCTAGCACATGCAGGAAGAAAAAACAAGAAAATCATTAATCCACGATGTGGCTTACAGCAAGCGTGGGCAACAGAGGGCGAAAGGGGGACCTTGGCAATGACGTAGGGGTGGTTGGGGTCAATGCCAGAGTTGTCAAAGCAGATGGTGGAGGTCTTGACTGGGCCGCCGTCCAGCTGGATGGCGCAGAAGTTGAGGGAGATGCCCGAGTAGGGCGCTGTGTTCTTCAGGGTGTTGAGCCCCGTGCGGTAGCTGGTCTTGTCAAACACATAGTAGCACTCGATCGTGCCCTTCAGGATGAGGCTGGCCTTGCACCTGCGCGGCAATCAGGGCCCTTATCAGATCTGAGCTAGAGGTCAGGACACCCTGATAGCCCAGCAGTAAGCTCCGCTGGCAGGTACGCTCAGGAGCCAGGCATAGACTTGATACACCCATGACAGGGCAAGAGGAACATGCCCAGTTGTCCGTAGGCTGCTTGAATTGCATCTTCGATCATCAGATAGAGTGTCTTCTGCTCTATGTGCATTTCACAAAGAATCTGGCAGACAAGATTGATGCTAGTCTGTGTCAGCAAGAGTGACAAAAGCGTCTTCAGTACTGAACATAAGACAGTTTATGTAGGCCAGGAGCGCACTGTGCAGTGAAGAAGAGGCCGCTCTGCGTGAACTGCTTGGCCTTGTTCTGCACGGCTGTCAGGTAGCTGGTGAATGAAGCGCTGGGGGTCACTTGGCTGTTGTCGGACCGCGCCGGGTTGAAGCAATTGATGGTGGGCCAGATGGGGAACACATAGTCCACAATGGGGTCAATTCCTAGTGACTGTATCCTCTGCACCTGCAGGAGTGAAATCAATGCCACTGTCAGTAATCCATGGTGATGTTGTGTATCTTAGTACACAGCCAACCAGCAAACAACTAGTCTCCAGGCTCATCACTAGTACAGGAATAAAGTGGTTGGCAAAGATGACAGTGCTCACTTGCACAAGAGCGAGTAGGCAAAGGAGTCCAGTTGCAAGCGCCTGGTGTCTTCTGGCAGCCATGACTGTGCAAAGTTCCTGGCTTGAGGAAAGGGGTCCCAAATTCCAGTGTTCAGCAGGTGACAGCTGCAGGTCGCCTTCCGCACTCTGCGAAGAACAGCTGCACCTTGTTGGAGTTATGACTTGTCCTCACTCTGCTATTTCGTTCCTTTGCAGGTTATCACAATAAAATGACACTAAAATCCTGGTCTGGCCCTTTTGCCAGAAAACATCCAAACTCGTGTCTCTGCCTGCCGGTCCAAATTGGACTAGGGCGGGTAAAATTGTCCCACAATGTGCTAAACTCAGTTGAAATCTCCTTTCCCATTGCGACAACGCTGCAGAAACCAAAGAGAATTGCAGGGTTGCTCCTGGGAAAGTTGGTGTGTTTGCAGCTTGCACCAGAAATCAGTTTGATTTGATTCAGTCCACACGAGGAGAAAACTGGTAGCACTTCTAGCATGACCCAGGCGCCTTTTGTGTTCGCTTGAGACAGTGCGAAACTTGGCAGCTTTCTGAGACATGTCCAACGGCACGCCAGAACCTCGCACCTGCTTGTCTCTTAGGTTGTCCACAGCTGCTTCTTTGTATTATTTAAATGGATAAGTTTTGAGAAGAAAGTCAACGGAAATACGCAAAAGCTGTCGACGACAGATAATCTGTCGGAAAGAACTTTTGGAGCAGTGCGCGTATCTTGCACGAGGGGACATGCAAGACTTCTAGCGACTCTCTCTGGTGGTGACGTCAACGAGCAGACTGTGCTTGTAACAAGCGATAGCAGTGCCTGAGAACAACGCTACTGTCGAGACAAGTCAACCTGCAGCCGGACAAAACATGGTGCTGTGATAGATGGTCAAACACATGACGCCCCACGCAAAGTAATTGAAGGTAGAGCAGCACAGTCTGCTGACTTGTTGCAACAACATTACAAGAATTTGATGGAGGTTTGAACAAGATCTTCAGTAAGAGGTTGCTGCTGGAAAAGCAAGCCAAGTAGATCTCCTCGATGGATGTATAGACATCGAACAGACACACCTTGCCGGCAGCAATGCGCAATTGAACTTTGAAACGAACCTTCTCGTCACTGTAAGCAATGCCGCTGCGGCTATTCCTCACACCAACTCGAGCATCTTATTGCTCAGGAGATTGCCTTACAGCCACCTTGGAGGTTTGCAAGTGCCTTCTATCGATGCTTGAAATTGCCACATGATCCATTTACTCGTATAACAGCAAGGAAGGAAGCTTTGTGTCTTCTACATTCACGTCGATCAAAGACCTGTTGTGCCTCGAGTCCAAATCTGCAAGATGGTGGTTGCAGGTATTGAATGACAGCAGCGTGCCTGAGAGTTTCAGTGGCCCCATTGAGGTGGCCACGGTGAATGTAGACTTCTCAGGCTCTGAGCGCATAGACAGGTCATGGGTGTCCTCGTCGTACCAGCCTGTCTCAGCCCGATTTCTCAGAGAGGGCAAACGGGAGGTCAGGCAGATCCTGCGCACGCCGCCGGCGAGGCTGGTCATGCAGGACACCATTCTTGTGCCTGGCGATTCGCGCAGGTGGCTGCTGAGGTAAGAAAGCACCAGATTATTCTGGCTATCAGTGTCTTCCATGCATGTTCGTCCCTGTCTGCAGGGCTGCATGTCTCACTTTCAGAGCTGTTATTGCCTCAAGTGCATGCAGACCAGCTGTTGCATGTAGCTCTGGTGTGCAGATCAGCTGTTGCATGTGGCCCTGATCTGCAGACAATTTTATGAATGTGGCAGTGAAGTTTGATAGTTTCGTGAGACGTGGCTGGAAGAAAGCTGTCTCACTTGCGCAGGTTCCGGCTGCCCAGAACGCTGCCGCCCAGTTTCAAGGGCGTGGCGGCGCGCTTCAGCTACCAGCTCCAGGCCACGGTGCAATTTGCGCTGCCCAAAATGCCTCCTAGCATGCCCAGCATCCCCCTCTCCTCCTCTGCCGCTGTCCTGGCTGACTCCCACGAGCCTGGCCGGAACGCCTTCGCCACAGCCTCCGCCGCAGCCTCCAACGATGGTGTGTTCTCTCGGCTGCACATGCACAAATAGTTTATTTCAGCAGGCACAGAAAAAAAGCCGAGAACCCTGTCACAGGCCTGTCTTTCTCTATGTGCTGTCGATGCTACCAAACTGTTGTCCCCTGCATCTGGTCATGGAGAGGCCAGCTTTTGAGATTCAGGCCCTCCATATATTTGCGGAGTTCCGTATGTGTGAGATGCTGCAGTCCTGCTGTCGAGGTTCGTTGCTGATGTGGCATAGCGCACATGGGTGCAGGCGGCGGCAGCTGGAGCAGAAGGGGGTCCAGTGGCAGCCTGGCCCAGTCAGCATCGCTGCCGCTGCCACCCAGCGACAACCTGGCGGCCCCTAGCAGATACCAGACGGCCGAGGCCAGCACTCCGGTGCACCTCTGGCCAGCCTGGGTGAGTGAGATATAAGCTTGGGCTGCCATTGCTATCTTTGTCAGTCCTAGGACCCCTTGCATGCATGTGAGAATATGTGCTCTCTTCCACTCCATGTGGGTCGGACCAACACTGTCATTCTTGTATCTGCATGTTTGAGGAATACCATCAAGCATTTGCCTTTGTGGGCCTTTCTTTATTCCTGTGGGTGGGACCAACTCTGGCATCGTGGAATGGCACAAGTGCTTGGCAAACAGATATTGCGGATAATGACATGGGGGGTTGTGTTGTTGAAGGACCCGAGCGAGAGGAGGGGAGGCGTGGGGTCGGTGGCGGCTGGGGATGATGCAGAGCAGGCGGCGGTGGCCTACCAGATGGGATATTTGCCCAGGGAGCTCACCATAGACTTCCAGGCGCGTCCCAAATGCCTATCGCTTTTTATGATACCTTCACAGTCCTGTCCCCCGCAAAGTTCTCACAGAGCCTACAGACATGTGTGTGGACTCATGAGGGCCATGATTCAATATACCGCGAGACCATTATGGCATGGCAACCTTTCAAGGCCCGCATCCAAGTAATGTAATTTGATCAGGAAGGCAGCTGTACTGTTCTCGGGGATCTGGACGACAGAGTCTGAAGTCTTTTGGAAATGTATGTGCAGGAGCTTGGGCGGGAGGGCGAGGCGGGCGGCAGCGGCAAGGGGTTTGCCTTCCAGCAGCTGGAGGGGGATGGGCAGGCGTGGCAGCCGGCCTTCCTGACCTCCATCGATCACCGCCCCTCTGTCACGGCTGAGACGCCAACATTCCCTCCACCGGCGCTCGGCCAAGACGCCGATGACCCGGGGGAGGCTGCAGACGAGGACAGCGCAGACGCCATCACGCCCCTATCCGAGGTGTCCACTTCTTTACCGCGCCAACACTTTGTTGGGCCGCCATGTGTCGCCTTTGCTCGGAAAACGTTACCACTCCAATATTGCTGGATAAGGTTCCAGATTGGTATCCCACCGCCTTGCTAAGAACGCCTCGACACCTTTCTGTGGGCATCGTGGTGGCTCTGTGGCTCTGTGAAACGAAACAGGTTGTCTGTAAGGAGCTGCGAGTGGGGCGTTGTGTTGCCCTGCAAAGCGATTTCAAAGAAAGTTGGTTGTTGGCCGAGTCAGGGCATCGACGGAGTATGCTCTCTGCATGTGATCTGCCGAGGAAAGCAAAGTACCAGTATCCCTTCTTGCTACAAGGAGGAGGGGACATTCGTTCAATATATTTGACTGCACCAAAGCTGCTGTTACCAAGCACTGGAAGATTCTGCTCCTGAGTTCGATTCCCAGTCGCCATGTCAATGCAATAGCATATTGCGGCGCACGTGAGAATTGTCATGGTGGCGCAGATGACGCTGCACCCTGCGGGGGAGAGTGAGGACGCGGAGGTGCTGCAGTCCTCGGCGCTGCGGAGTGCGCGGTCGGCCACCAGCACCGGCCGCCACATGCTCACCTCCCCAACCACCCCCGGCGAAGCCGCCCTCCGCTCCTACAACCTGCGGGTGCGCCCTACCACCTCCCTTTTCCCCCTCTGGAAAGGGATGTCCTAACCCTGAAATATTTTGCGTGAGCCTTATTGCATGCTGCCGTTTTCCCTTCCCCTTGTTGCCAGCCCCTTCTGTCCTGTTCCACTGCCTCAAGGCTTACCTTCTGCTTGTCCGGTGCCTGACAGCAACCTAGAATAGGACAGCGTTAATAATGTATTGACACAAATATCTTTACAGCCCCCCTTTCCCCTGTGAGTCCTGGCGTGGCTCCTACGCCATGCACACTGCTATACAGTGTCTGATTGTTCATTGCCGAGCAAACAGGCCGGTGACAGCGTCGTGCAGGCCTGATATGCAAGCATCCTAACATGGTAAGCTCACCAGCAAATGTCGGCATCATATTTTAAATGTGGTGAAGACGGGTGTGCTGTACCAAATGGAATGGCTGCATGTGCGCAGGTGGGAGATGCGGCATTGGTGCGGGTGGCGCTGCATGCGCCCTCGGACGGGCATGTTGCGCTGGGGTCGGTGCTGTCCGGCACGCTGGACTTCAGAGCGTCACAGGAGGCCGCCGCCCTCAACCCAGAAGCCCCCAGATGCGTCCAGGTGCGCAAGACCCCACTAGAACTTGTCTGCAACATTCCCTTCTTTCAATTATGTACTGGAGTGCGCCACTTTAGGGGTCAAGATGGTGCCTTAGGGTCCAGTGGTATACAAATGTTGGTGCCTGGCGTTGCTTCCGGGCAGGCGCCCTTCCCGCATGTATCAGTGCTGAGGCGGTGACGTGAATTTCATTTTGTGTTGCGTTGCAAGGTGGCCGTGTTGTTGGAGACGGAGGAGGTTGTGAACGAGCGGTGGCGGTCCAGCAGCGCTGCCCGGCAGCAGAACTCATCCATCCGCAAGGTGCGCGCCCGCCGACCGCCCCCGCCGCACTCCTCTTCTTCACTGCTTTTGCACTGCGATGTTTGTGCTTTACGCTGCAAGCTTCTGCCTATGCCATGAACAGACATATTCGCGGAGAAGCAGGCTTGAGGCCGGAAGCAGCATCCAGAGGGCTCTCTCTGTGTCATTGGAAGTTCTCATTAGAGTGTCATGTCTAGGTTGCTTGTCTCATTGCGTTTTGCTGTAAAATTACCAGGAGATGGCGTAGAGAGAGACGCCAGAGCGTAGAGGTCTGCTCGTGTGCAAGTGGCATGGCCGTTTACTTGTGCACGGCATCTGTTTCAGGTGTGGGGCGAGCACGTGGAGATAACAGCAGACTTGGTGTTGACTCACTTCATGTTCTCGCTGCCTGCGGACGCGCCGGCCTCATTCGCGACGCACCTAGTGTCGCTGCGCTGGGTTCTGCGCTTTGAGTTCACCACATCTGTCGCCAAGCCGGCCAGCTGGCTTTCTGGGGGCCCCACCCCCGAGCGCATTGCCTGGGCCCTGCCAGTGCTTGTACGGCCGCCAGCCGTCCCCAGGAACTTGTGACAGTGGACAATATGTGGGTGCATTGCGCTGGGAAATGTCTTGATTGCGAAGAGGTTTTACTTGCCCTGCCGCTTGCAGGAGTAGAGCACTTTTGCAGTTGAGGTGTTCCAGGGAAGTACGGTCATTATTGTAGTATACAAGCGTTCCATGTAAGGTCAGATGCGCTAAAGCTGCTCTGCGTATTTCTGCATTTTGCATGGCATGCCATGCCATGCCATGCACCCATTTGTCAAATAAGAACTGCCAATAATGCCAAAAAGATTCACTTGCAAGCTTGGCAGGCTTTCAAAATTGCTTCAAGCTTGAGTTAATCCTCATTCTAAGGTACTTTACTTGTAGCTGCAGGTTGTAGCGTCAAGCTTCCCCATACATACCCCATCATTCTATTCCAGAGTCCTGCATAACCACAAACTGAGGGAATGTCATCCCAGACCTGTTAATAGCATGGTAACTACACTGACATGGTAATGAATCGACATCTATCTTGCATGCAATGATCAATTGCTAGAATTGTCTTCAGTACGGATGGTGCCTTTCGCTGTCGCGCAATGAACATTTCGTCCTCTTGTGGTATGGATTTGTAAGGCATGCTTTTCTTGGTATGAGGTAATCTTACAAATTACGAACTATCTGCCATGAACACCTCCTCAAAACGCCATCTTCTCAAAACTACTTGTTCCAAGCGACAGCATTATCGCGTGATCAATAAATATACACAAGTCCCTGGCATGACTCAGTCCAGCCTCTGGATCCACACAGCGATCGGGCTTGTAAAGATACATCATGAAATGCGTCATGCAAGTGCAAGGAGTCTCCAGTCAATATTGTCACAGAAGCCCCAGCAGAAGCAGCAGTACAAACGCGTCGAAAGATTTCCAGCAGTTCAGCCCATCAGACATGTGATGCACCGTCTGTATCCCTGAGCAGGGGCGTGCCAGGATCCTCATCATGTGCTGCAGACGCATCCTCGCTGGCAGTCACAATGCGGTAATCAGGCTCCCTGCCGCTGAAATACCGCCCCAGGTTGAACACAGCCGCTCCCAGGAACAGCAGCACCGCGCTGATGCCTATGCTTATCCTGCATGCATGCGGTGACAGCAGTCCTCGGCTTATGAACTTGCAGCTACAGTCCCGGAACATCTGCTGCCCAAGGAGTGGCCCCCACATGAAAAAACCCCAGCTGATGCTAGATCTGACAGTGCTTGAGCAGTTGAGAAGAGCAGAGATGACAATAGAGGAAGTTAGAACCTGCTTACCGCCAGTTCTGGATGCGCTCCTGCAACCAGCCCAGGAGGACGGGGGAGGGAACGTCCCCAAACACGTGGATGACTATCACCTGCAGCGACATCGCAAACGGCCGCAGCCGCGCCGGGACCGACCACAGCACCACCGCCGTGTTGGGCGCCTGCAATTGTTTTGCAATTTCAGCAAATACAGCTTAGCACTCCATGGCGACATGATAATGACACTCACTTGGGTAGGCAGGGTACATCTGCAGCCAGCTGTTGTGGTGATAACAGCATAAACACGGGGAGGTTGAGACTCAAAGGGCTCATTGCGGGATGTTCACAAGAGGAATTGCAGCAGGAAAATCTTGCATTTTTTTAAAACACATGAAGAGGCAGGTGTGCTGACAGGAGTTCAGGAGCTCCCAGCAAGGGACTGGGGATCAGAGAAGATGAGGATGCTGCGAATATGCCGCAACGGCTGCAATTTTGGATGGGAGCTAACCTGAATGCCAAAGATGGCGAATTGCCCGGCTGCAAAGGGAGGTACAAATGCCAACAGCGATGTGGTCACTCCAAAGGCCAGCAGGATGAGCACACCCCTGAGCCAGAGCAGACCACGCAAGTGAGTCCTTGCACCAACACCTTGCCACCACATGCAACTAGCAATTCAGCAGGTGCCTCAGCACAGCGAGTCAAAGGCTCTGATGGTCTCAGGATGCAGCACCGGACCAAGAGACTCCAGCCATTCCAAGGAATGGGGAGGAGGCTCTCACCCGATGGCCATGCCGGCAGCGCAGATGGCGAGGGCATTGCCCATGGTGGAGCCCATGCGATCCAGCACATATCCGCCCGTCAGCGTGCCGAACACTCCAGTCAGCACCGTGACCGCCCCAAACACCAGATCCGCCGTCTCCCCGCTGATCGCAAACACATCCCTGCCCGCCTTCGGCCCTAGATACGCTATCGCCCCTATGAAGGCTGCGGCGGCACACAAAATGAGGTCAGTTCATGCTCTTGTACTCATCAGCAGCGCCGTATATATGAGGCCTCGGACGTCAGGATGCAGGTGTGGCTAGATGTACCTCCTACAATCATGTCTCTCCTGCGCAGGTAGGTAAAGCAAGCACAAGAGCAGCCAACTCCAGCAACAATTGAGTAAACGCATACCTTTTATGCTTAATCTGCAGGAGTGAGTGATAGACGCACCAGTGTACAGGGTCTGGCCGCCCACGGTGCAGACGTAGACAGGGTGCCTGCACACGGTCACCAGGTCCTCCCCAACCTCTCTCAGGGCCCCAGCCAACCCTCTCCCAAACCCCTTCAGCCCCTTCACGCCCTTCGCCACCTCTGCCGGAGTCCTGTCCGCCTCTGCGCACACCACAGAAATTTCAGAACTCGTCTTTCCCAATTCCCATCACTGTGCATGCATGTCCTCCCCAAGCACTCATAACGACACATGTGAGCATGTCAGATCAATTGTTCATTCTGCATTTACAGCGTCAAATGCAGGGGCCAGCCTGTCTCAAAGGACAAAGCAGGAGCACAGCACCATGTCAATTCAGGCTAAGGAAAGCTGTCCAGGGAGCAGGGAAGACATAGAAGGAAATATTGGAGTGCACTGTGGGCACCAAATAAGCTGAGGTGCTTGTCAGAGAGACCGTCTCAATCTTAGCATCTTTTTATTATCCCCCGTTGCAGGGTGCACCTTTGGTCATGCCGCGCAGGTGGATGGGGGGTGCGAGGGCGCAGAAGGCCACAAAGGGCGCCATCGCTGCGGCCTCCAGCAAAAACGCCGCGCGCCAGCCCAGAGGACCCGCCACCAACCCCCCAAATATGTACCCCTGCCAGCCCAATCGCAATGTCACTTACCCAGCACCCTCGACATAGAAATTTCTATGTAACCTTGCCCTGCAATGACTTGAGGCCTGCAGGATGATGCCAATGTCAGCAAGCTGGGTGGGTGGTAGAGGGAATGTGACCCACCAGGGCATAGCCAACCGGGATGCAGAGGTAAAAGGTGGCCAGCCATCTGGTCTTCGCATGCGGAGGCGCATTGTCATCTGTGCACATGATTGCAATGTCAGCTGATTAAGCGCGATCAGCTGCTGAAGAGAGTAGACAGTGAGAGTGTCTTTGTGCTGGTCAGCAATAAATTAGCTAGAGCTGCACGTACCTATGAATGGCGAGGCCAGCGCCACAAAAGAAGCCTCTCCGACCCCCACAAACATGCGGCATGTGAGCAGGCTCCAGAAGCCTGCAGGGAAGGCAACATTGTCATGCTCACACTTCTTACATACCTCTTGCATGCAAATGCATAGCTCTTAGCGAGTTGTGCACAAATCGGTTGGGAAGTCACCAATGCTCAAGCCGCACCCAGCTGTGGACAGGGTCCAGACACCCAGGCCCAGAGCGATCAGCCTGAAGGCATTGACGTGCTTGCTGGCCTCTGCGAAGATTGGCGACGACACAAGAAGGCCGACCTGCGCAGTGTCCTTAGTTTCAGGCAGGCATCTTGCTCACAAAGGCCTCAGATAAGCAGCTGATGAAGTGGGTAGTTACAATGGCCCGGTTTGTGGCTCACCAGGAAGGCTGCAGGAAGGTAGCCGTCCTGGGTTAGGCTCAGCCCAAAGTCACCCTGCACGTGCAACAGATCAGGTGAGCCCCGGGAGTGCTGACACCGCGTAAAAACAGGAAGACAAAGCTCCGGACATGAACCCACCTGGATGCCATAACCAGGCGACTTGTCATCACCTCGAGCTCCATTGACACCATTGCTCGATATAACGCCTGGAAGTTGAGCAAGACAGAAGAGTCCTTGGACTACATTGATATGCGTAAACTCTGGTGCCAAGCCTTGCTAGGCAAGGACATCGCTCATATTTAGATCACTAAGCTGCTTCAACCATATATGGGTTCTTGTGCAACGCTCTGACTGCTCGCACCTCTGTCCATGTAGACGAGCATGTTCATGGCACAAAAAAGCCACAGTAATCTGGCCGGTGTAAACCATCCTTTGTTCTCTACTTCTACAATATCTGGCTCTTCTGATGGCATCGCACGCACTATTCAGCGTGCGATTCGGGTCATGGAGGAGGTAGATGTTGTCGCTACAAGATATTGGATTAGCCACGCAAAGAGTGTGACGGATAAAAGAATTCTTTAGAGAGTACTTTCCATCTCTCGGATGTATAATTCCTCCTCCGCAAATGCAACAAGCATGTTGCAAATGCTTGTGGATGAAGCTGACTGATCTCAAGGGTTTATGTAGGGTTCTGAAACCTGCAAATTTCTCCTCGACAGCAATTGCGTGCCCAATGCAAGGCCTCATTGACGACCAAGTGTTGTCTCAAACGCTGAGAGGGGTTGTAAAGCCTGCTGCCTAAGTGCCACAACACCCAGGCCCATACAAGGCCCAGAGTAGCGTTGTGCGGACGTCCACATCGAGCAGGGTTCCGAAGTCACACAAGGAACAGGTACTGAAGGTGTGAGCTTGTTGAAGTATAAATGTATTTCTATAATGCTTTTCCGAGAATAATTTACGCAAAGCCTGCAGCATGGCGAGCAGAGCTCTTCCACAGTCACTTTACTAAAAGTGGCTAGGAACACCCAGGATAGGGAGAGCCCAGCAGCATTTGGCGCGGAAACGTTTCTCTGAAAGCCGTTCGGAAAACCCACTTTGTTACTGTTGATACTTCTCACCACTCATTGTTTCATCTTCAAGAAAGGCCTTTCTGAGCCAATCGCTCTGGACTTGCATAACAGCTCTTTGAAGAGAAGCGCCATGCTTGCAGGAGCACCTGGAAGTGGCGTAATGCGCATGAGAACGCACCGCACGGCTAGTGCAGCTTTGGGCTTTCTGCTCTTGACAGCCTGCGCACATGCCCAGTACCAAAGCCAGGCTAGAGACAGCCCAACAGTCTTCCAGCATGACAGGTGCTGTGCAGGCCTCCTTGAACACACGTCATTTCATCCTTCATTTTGCAGCAAGCGTGGACGTGTGTTAGCAAGATGTCCCTGGTTTACCAAGGGATGGGGACTCAAAGGATATACTTGTGTTGCTGCAGGCCTGGGCAGCCAACCATAGACATGAGCCACTGGAAAAAAGTGTATGCAAAGTGCACCACCCCCACAACCCAGACGTCCCCGACCAGCCCCATCTTTGACACCTACCTGGCTGACCTGGCAGCAACCTTCACCGCTGCCAACCCCCTGCTCCTTGCTGGAGAGTGCGCCCCTTTCTATCTCTTCCTTTCCCCTTGATTTTTTTTATCTGCCTGGGACTGGAACTCAGATCCCATCCTATGTAGCTGTGCAAGAGCAGGCAAACAGCCTGGTCAGCTGCCAGACATTTGTTTCACTTCCAAAGCGGCCCTCATCTCTGGTGCTGGCTTCGCCTGCATGTCTGCATTTCTCCTTGTCTAATTCACCAAGTGACAGCTGGTCAATACCATGACTGACACGTGTGCGGCGGGTTGTGTTCAGATGCAAGCGGGACCAGATGAACAATGGAGTGGCGGCGTGCGGATACACATTTGACCCCAGCGACTACTACCGGCAGGCCATCACCAACATGGACGGCCGGCCCAGGCTCACCTTCACCTCCTGCGGGTGCGCTGCCCTGTTGCCATCTGCACTGCCCACTTGCCTTCTGAACTTGCATGCGTCTAGCAGGAGCTCATGCCTTTAACCGATGGTCATAGCATCCGGCTATAAGGTCATCCTGCCTCTCTATGGCCACGGGAAGCTGACCGGATCCGCAGCACAACCAGGGACTTCAAGGCTTGCAATCTGAGCAGTGCAATGTCAGCAGTTCTGACAACGCCTAGGAAACAAATCCAGGGTGGCCTTTCGTGCCTCTGGACCCCCCAGGGATTTGTCACCAGCCCAACACATTTGCCTAGCAGAATGGCAAAATGACTGAATGGACAAGAACCTGTCCCAGAGCAGATAAATCTCTGGTTAATCCTTGGAGCATTTTTAGCATCCAGAAGGAACTTATTTGGGATGTCCTTGAGCATGAGATGATTGCCTCAGCTCGCAAGGGAAATCATCATCTCCCAAAGGTCTGGAGCGGGACTAAGATCTGCGGACACACCTTGCCTTTGTGGGCACAGACAGCATGTGGGAATTAGTCATGACATGTGCGTGTTGTGATGTGGCACAGCATCCAGCTGGACGGCGGTAATGTGGCGGCGAGCAACACCTGCTGGACAGATGCGGCCTCGACAAACGGGGAGGTCGCGTTGCGCTCGGCGCTGAGTCAGACCGCGCTGGGGCCGGTGGCATTTGCAGTGACGGTGCAGGACGGCAACCCGGCCCTGGGCGGCACATACGTGGGATCCATCACAGCGACTTTCACCTGCAAGTACTACAACCCTGCGCAGCTGATGCTCCCCGGCTGAGCCTGCGCATGTCTTACTGGTGCCTGGAGAACAAACAAACCTGTCGGAGGTACTGATGAGGTGTGCAAGGATCCTGACGTGCATTCCATGTTGCTGGACACTTTGAGGGGAGGTGAAGGGTTGATGCTGCTGGCAATTGAGAGGATGTGGCGGTGGACCAGCGCATGTACATTGAAAAGCTTTTGTGTGAATACGCATGGCTGATAGCAATGTAGATACAATAGAGGAATTGGTGCGGTTTGGTACTAGAGGTGGCATCCGCGTCAGCCAAGACATCACACTAAATTTACCTCCCACCTACTTAGTAATCCCCGATTTCCGCCCACTTGCATGTGACCTACCAGGGACCTGCTAGTGGCTTGGCTTCACAGTAGGCAGGCTGTCACTACAATGCATCATATGACTCCTGAACACTTCCAAGTCGTCATCACAAGGCATGAATCATTACAAGTATACGGACAGGCTGTGTCAAAGCCACAATTTGCTTCTTAGGCACTGGTGCACTACAATACCCAAGCTGGTCACACACACACTGCTCCTAAACACAAAATTTGAACCCGACGAAGAGCTCCGTTGTTCCTGTCCCAGATCTTGTACACCTAGTTATACATACAGAAACACACTCCCCTCAAAAAATGTTCTGCATGTGCCCCTAAGACGCTCCTGCAAGGGTCGCTGGAGCATGCGCATGCACAAGGGAAACAGCATACCGCCAAAAAGACAACTTGCTAGTCTCAGCCCCTGCTGGAGTGATCTCAGTATCAAGACATCCCCTTGGAGGACATCCCTAATGAAGACACCTCGTCACCGCAAAGAGGTGGTGTGTTTATCATCAGCATTCTGCAGTTACTTGCTGGGAGCGGATAGGGCAGCCAGTCGGGCAACAGTGTCCTTGGAGGGCGCTGCAGTGATGACAATGGAGCGGTTGAGGACGGCGTCGGTGGCAGTGGTCAGCTGCTCCTTGATGGCCATCAGCAGGGCTGCGGCCAGGATGCTCTGCACGATCTTCGTGCGCATCCCCTTGTAAAAGCCCAGCAGACCTGGCGAAAAAAAAGATTATTTCTCAATGAAACAATCTACAAAGGTTCTGCTGGGCTCACAGAGACGAGGGTAACACATGCCCCATTGAGCTCCCCAACCCAGGCAGCTGAAGCAAGTCAAATCGCAGCTGTGCTCAACGTGCCTCCCTTGCTCCTTAAATAACAATTGACTTCTTGGGGAGTTGTTTGCTTCAGCGTGTGTTGCGCAAGGTGTACAACAAGAACAGTGGACTCCAACCAAAAGGCTATTTTACTTGTACGCCTTGGAATGTATGAGCTGCCCATTGATTCCAAGGCGTACAAGTAAAGTAGCTGCAGCAGATGCTTGTTTTACACACAAGCTGGGGAGTTTCGCTGGCCGGAGGGAAGGCACCTTCCCCATGCTAGTGACATGTATGTTGTCAGATTGCTACAAGAAGAAAGGGTGAGCAGGCCCGGGCGCGCACCCTCGGTGCGCCAGATGCGTTCGAGGGCATCGAGGGTACCGGTGTAGCGCCGCTCTGCGCTGGTGTGCTTGCCGGATGACATGAGGCGCGCCTTGACCAGCTGCAGCGGGTAGGTCACCATCGTCGCGCCCAGTTTGGCCACCGCGCTCAGCCAGAACACGTCCCCGGGGCTCGTGCGCCGCGCGTTCACTCCGCCTGCATGCATGCATCGCATTTCTAAATATTACTAGTGGCATAAGCAAGCGAAACTGCTCCTGTTTCCTCCCACTACTATTACTACCACCTGCTTTTGCTGCCAGAGGCAGTGCTGCCAATCTCCAGCCCCTTCTTGTTCTCCCCAGATTCAAGCAAGACCCAAACAAACGCGAGCACGGTGCTCAGACTTCATACCGCTTCCCGCCAGCCAGGGCACACATCAAAATGAATGGTAGGGAATATGTTGCGAGAGTTGCTGGGCATCAGAATGTTTGTCCATGCATGCATGCACAAGCACTTAATGGGGCTTCCTGAAGAGGGATACTGGCAGGATTGCAGGGAGTCTAAGAGTGCCTGCTCTCTCTGGGAATGGCTTACAAGAGTCCAGCTGGCAAGTAGTAAATGCACCTGAGGCGACGCGCCGCCAGTCCTCAAGCCTGGATCTGAGGTACTCGAACAGCATGTAGTTCACGCTGGGGTTGGAAACCATCACCAAAGATGGCAGCACCCCCGTCCAGAACCCCTGAATCATAGCACCACCTCCTCAAGATATGGCGCACCATAATGATCAATAAATATCTTGTGTTTGTGAGCGCCAGCAAGCTGCATTGAGACATGTTAGCACAGCAAGAAGGAATGAAGACCACGAGCTCTCCGGGGTGGAAAATATCCTTACCAGAATGCCATGCTCCTTGTAGATCTCCCTGCATGTCTCCAGGGGTCCAGGCGGCTTCACATGCTCGTTGCCCTCCTCGATGCTCTTCTGGTACGCCTGCCAGCATTTTGCAAGATTTGAGGAATATACCTTGTGGCTATTCGTCTGTGACGTGCTTCGGCCGGCCAATGTGTCTGTTCTGCACAAGGATGGATACTCAGGGAGAGGTTGCGTTCACCTGCATGCGCGTGGCCACACACCAGATGGGGTTGGTGAGGAGCACATTGCCACAGCCAGCAAGGAAGGCCACCAGCAGGGATGGTCCCACTCCAATATCCTGCAGTTTCCAGACCCGCTTTTCCAGTAGATTGCGTTGCAAACGACCTTATGGCTGAACCCGATGCCATGATGCAATCCATTGTATTACACTGCAGGCATTGATGCATGCACCCTACCTGAGACTTTGTCAGCGTGAGGCGCTGATGCCTGGCTACAAAGAATTGGCGGAGTAAGGAATAGAAGTAGAAGTAGACGCCCTGGGACACGGCTGTGCCAAGGAGAGATGCCTGAAGCCCTTGGAACAAGCCAGTCCAGCCTGACTCGCGAATGACCTGCAACATTAGACGAGTGAAGGGGCATGTTGACTACAGGATGGGGACTTTGCAGAGGATATCCTCGCTCGATTTTGCTGAGTCTGATGCAAGCCATCCACCTACCTCCAGTATGTCAGCGATTGTCCCGGTAGCAGCTTTCTTGGAACTAGGCAGAACTGTCTCTCTCTTGTGGGACCTTGTGGCCTGCAGCGTTGACACTGTCATGAGGGGGTACGTGACCACCGTTGCTGCCATCCCTGCAGCTGCCCCAGAGACACCTTCCACAACCTCGGGTGCCACCATCGTAAATAGTAAGCCAACCCGAAGGTAATGTGGAATGTGCCCTGGTCTGCAAGACGCCCCAAAGGCCTAGGACTGGACAGCCCTGCAGCAGAACACTAATGCTGAATAAGAAAGAAGCGAAATTCACTTCAATTTAACTGGCACAAATATGTAGGAATCATTCTTGCCCCAAAAGCAAACGGTGACTCAGCATTTTTAGGCCACGGTGGACTCGACCGATTTGATCGCCACCCTGGCCATTCAGACTGGAATCAGGTTGGATTGCATTCCATCCACAAGAATTCTAATGAGAGACATCTTGAGTACGGAAACTGCCTCCGTTCAGGACTGTAATCGTTCCTGAAATTTTGCTGTTGCGAATCGTTTTAAATATATTTGTTGACACTGGCAGTCCTGGCGATCAGATTTCCTGCCGAAAAAGCCCTGGATTGTATCTGATGTCATTGAAATGGAGATCGCCCTGGTGAGCGCGTGGCACTTCACAACTGCTTTTCACAGCCCTCCTAGCTGCTCCACCTAACCACTGTGTACTATGACGACAAGTGCATTGGTCCTTAAATATGTTTCTATGGGCCTGCTCAGGGAGACGGGACATGCTCCCAAGCATGCTCCCATACCTCCACCCCCACACCCCACATACGATCTGGATCAGGTGTGTGCACCTGGAGCTCGAGCCTAAGATTTCAAGCAACGTACTCAGAACCGCAGTAATTGAGCATATTTTTCATTGTCAGATCGTGAGGCTGGCGTTGGAAGAGGACTCCGCAGGCATTGGGGATGTCACCACGCTCTCGACGTGCGCTCATGGCTCGCTGCCCTTTGCCGTTCTTCCCTGGAGCTATCACTTCTACTGTGGTCATGAATCATTGAGCATGACTGCAGGATCCCAGCAGACACCCAGGCTGTTGCAAGCTTCCTAGCAAAGGCTGATGGCGTCCTGGCTGGCCTCGCTGTGGCAGACAAGGTACGGCACCACTCCCAGATCTCACCCCAAAATACCCCTGTCATATGAGCCTCCACTTCCAGTGCCCTTATCTTTGCTAACAATGCATCTCATATCTGCCCGAGCGCATCTTACTGACCATCCTTCGTATTGGCAAAATGCATATTCCCCAGATTCCGCACGACTGAAGATTATTGGATGCAGGTGTGCGCAGCAGTGGACCCAGGACTGGAGGTGTCCTGGACGCACAAGGACGGGGACTTTGTGGTGAAGGGGATGATCTTTGGAGGCGTCCGCGGCGCGGCGCGCAGCATCCTGGTGGCAGAACGAGTGGCGCTCAACTTCCTGCAGCGCATGTCGGGGATTGCCACTGCCGCCCACACCATGGTGGCCGCCGTCGAGGTGTGCATCAAGTATTCCACTAGGGCGACCTGATATCTGGGTATTGCCCGGCACGGTGATAGCAATAATAGGTCCCATCACAGTGAGTGGGTCTGCCCAATGCGAGCAGTTTGAGCAGTTGGTTCAGAGAGAACCACTGCTCACATGTGCAGTATTTGCTCCTGGTGCTGGGGCCTATGCCTGTCTGCACCAAGATTTCCTCCGATTTGACAAAGAACACATAAACGTCCATCACTGGACAGCTGGCTGGGGACTTGAAGTACTCGAGGGAATGATGCGGCTGATTGACTTGCATGCATGTTGCACTCGTAAATGACAGGGCCACGCAGCGCGCATTCTGGAGACGCGCAAGACGGTGCCGGGGCTGCGGCTGCTGGACAAGTGGGCGGTGCTGATCGGCGGCGGCGTGAACCACCGCATAGGCCTCTACGACATGGTCATGATCAAGAACAACCACATTTCCGCCGCCGGCTCCGTCAACGCCGCCGTGCACCGCACCCTGGTGCGCACTTTTCACCCATTTCTATGCACATGGCGCTCCCGATGCCAGACACATCAAGTCTCTGCAGACGCTGTCCTGCCTTCGTTTGTTTCCTTGAACCCCTTGCGCAGCCGCAAGACAGGCAGTGGAGGCACCTGCCTTTGTAGCCTTGGTGCATTGGGTTGAAGGAAGCGGTTCGGAGCCATTAAATAGCTGCAGGAACTTGGTGTGCCTGGTGCCTGATAACACCACTTTGCCTGCCAACATTTGTGGGGGTCATGACTCCGATGAGAAGGCACGATGCCACCTTACTAGTCTAGGGGAGGGGGCCACTACAGTCTGTTCATCTGTGCGGAGCTCGCCACTCCGCTGGTGGCTGCTTACTCTCAATGGCTGCAGCAGCGGCAAGCGGCAGTTATAGCAAATATTTGTGCCATTGCAGGAGTACACGAGGGAGCGGGGGCTGCGGGTGCCAATAGAGGTGGAGGCGAGGACGCTGCAGGAGGTGCATGAGGTCCTGGCAGTGCTGGAAGCGGACCCTGGCTGCATAGACCGCATCATGCTCGACAACATGACCCGCCTGGACCCCACGCTGCCAGGTGGCCCCCACCCTCACTCCCCGCATATTTATTGACAGACCACCCCTATTTATCTTCAGCACAAGATGGTGCCTCTTAAGTGGATGTAGAGTTTTGAGGTTTCCTATGTTCCCCAAGCAAGAGTGAGGATCAGTATGACATGCAAAGCTTCAAGATCATGGGACAGCTTGCATGTGGGTGCTATCTCGGCACTGCTCTGCTGGTGCGATGATTAATGTCGGGTTGGTCACTTAATTTTGTTGTGGTGTCTGTGCAGATGGAGTGGATGTACAGATGCTGCAGAGTGCCATGGACCTTGTTAAGGGGCACACGATTGAAACAGAGGCGAGCGGGAATGTGTCGATAGAGACTGTGCGGCGAATAGCATCGACGGGGGTTGGATTCATTTCGTGCGGCGCCCTCACACATTCAGTCACCGCACTGGATATCTCGCTGCGCATACATGACTCTTGAGACTCTGCAATAATTTTTTGGTATTTGACTGTGCTTTATGTTGTTGCCATGTGTTGTATAAAGAGTGTGGAACTGTGAGAGACGTTCAGTAGACACAGTTGTTTCAGGTTCACTCTGCGCAGAAATAGAATTGCTGATGACCAAGGATAGGTAGGCCCTGCGTGGCAGCTTGTCCACCAATCATACACCAAAGAGGGTGCCCAAAAGGTAAGAGCTGGTATCAGATTGTTTTGTTGCATGCATGTGCATGGTAGAAGAAGGTACTCAATTATACTTCAAGCATCCTTTTACGGAACTGTCAACCAGGGGTTACCATGGTCATCGAGTTAGGTTTGCTACCAAGAGCTGTAAATTCAGCAGATGTCAGCACGTACAAGTGAGGCGCATACATGATTAGAGTCTATGCACAGCCTAAGGAGTGTCAGAATTTGTAAAGGTAGCCCGTCATTCAAAAAGCGCAATCAGTCAAGGACCTTGGAAACAACTCCGGCGCCGACGGTGCGGCCGCCCTCGCGCATGGCAAAGCGCAGGCCGGGCTCCATGGCAACAGAGGAGATGAGCTCAAAGTGCGCGGTCACATTGTCGCCCGGCATCACCATCTCAGTGCCCTCTGGAAGCGTCACAATGCCTGCAGTGCACATTATAGAAACCCAGATCAGCGTCCTGCATTTTCCGCACCGAAAGGGACGTAAGCAAATCAAGGAGAATCCCTCCACAGACAGGTGTTTTTCAGTCACTGTAATTGAGGAGCCCGCCTCCATTCTGGCACAGACTTTGCAGTCTGGAGGACACAGAGATACAGACAGCCCAGCGAAGACAATAATGACACAGAGATGTGATAAGTGCACCTGTAATGTCGGCGGTGCGGAAGAAGAACTGGGGCTTGTAGTTGGTGAAGAAGGGGGTGTGGCGGCCGCCCTCCTCCTTGTTGAGGCAGTAGATCTCGCCCTCAAACTTCTTGTGGGGCGTGATGCTGCCCGGTTTGCACGCAACCTGCCAGCCAGACACGTCACCATCACCTCGACCCCCTTGGTGTAGCAACAAATTCTGCCACAGCTGCTGCCTGTCCCATACCAATTTCTTCCTGCTTCCCGGCAGGTCGTGCAATTCAGTAGCGCTGCAGCTGAATAAATGACGCCGAAACCCAGTGGAAAGACCACCAGACGCCACTCTTCGCATTTCTGTAGCCTTTCTCCTGAAAGATCAGCCTCAGACTGACCTTCATAAAGGCTTTCAAACATGCCTCATGTCACCAGACTGTCAAAAAGAAGTCCTGTGACGAACAGTGATCAGAGGCTGGGGCAAAAGAATTCTTGAATATTTGGGATAGGAGACAGAAAGCGCACCTGGCCGCGAACGACGTCATCGCGCTTGATGCCGCGCAGGAGCAGGCCCACGTTGTCGCCGGCCTGGCCCTCGTTGAGCTGCTTCTTGAACATCTCCACGCCCGTGACAGTGGTCTTGAGCGGCGTCTGGATGCCCAAAATCTCCACCTCATCCCCCGTCCGCACTATTCCCTGCTCCACTCGCCCCGTCACCACCGTACCACGCCCCTGCGCGCACCAACACCCTGCCCTCCTCAGCGCGACACTCACATTATTTGGAGCACCCCCATACGGGACATAGCTGTGCATCCACAACCCGATGCTGCGGCTAGAGAGGTTGTGTGGAGGTAATTGATGGCCTGTGTACTGTGAGCAGCATATATCACAGTCGCTTGCAATTCCCATGTGCACTTCCCCATCTCATGATGCCGCATGGCACTGCATGGGAGCACAGACATGCTCTGGCGATCCATGCAGACATACCCGCCCATATTGCTGCATGGCACGGCAGAGGAATGAAGATGCGCTGTGGCCATGCAGGAGCTGAGAAAGGAAGGGTCTTATTGCTATACTAACCCATACTATAGTACCCCTCAAGCATACAGTCGATACCCCTGGAAGTGGCGGCGAGGGAACCGTGCCTGGATGGAGAAGACGTCTTCGACGGGCATGGAGAATGGCTTGTCGAGGGCGCGTGCGGGCGTGGGCACGTAATCGTCCACCGCTTGCATCAGCTCCAGGATCTTCTCCTTGCCCAGCGCCTCATTCTCGCCCTTCAGCGCCGCCAGCGCCGAGCCGCGCACGATCGGGATCTCGTCGCCCGGGAACCTGCATGCGCGCAAAGGGCCTGTTCAGGCAACATGCTAACTTGGGCAATAAATAATTCAGGAGAGGTGCTGACACGCGCACAGAGGCAGCAGGGCAAAGCCTTCTGTGCTTCTGAGCAGGGGTGGCAGAGGGTTGGCTACTGACTTCGTTTGTGCAAAACATTCAGGCTTTGCAATTGTCATCATACCAGATTGTGGCTGTCATAGGCACAATGACTCCATGTAGAAGGGGTCAAACTGTGGCCATGTGAGCCTCCCAAAAACTTCAAAGCAGCGAGCAGAGCCTCACTTGTAGAAGCTGAGAAGTTCCCGGAGCTCCATCTCTACAAGCTCCACCAGCTCCTCATCCTCCACCGCATCAATCTTGTTCAAGAAGCAGACTATGCTGGGCACGCCAACCTGCGACCACGCTCATGTATTCGAGTCTCAAGACGCCGCTTGCACACACAGCACAGCAGCCTCCTTCACACTGCAAGGTGAGCAGGAAAGTGCCGTTCTTTGTTGAGGAGGAACGAGGCCAGGGGTTACGCATTGCACACCTGCCGCGCTAAGAGGATGTGCTCCCGCGTCTGAGGCATGGGCCCATCCGTGGCCGACACCACAAGGATTGCCCCGTCCATCTGCATGCCAGCCAATGGCACTCACGTTCACAACCATCGACTGTAAGCACAGTGGAAACTTGCGCGCTCCATAAAATACTTTACGAGCAGAAATGGCCTAGCCTTGCCTGCGCTGCGCCAGTGATCATGTTCTTGACATAGTCAGCATGCCCAGGGCAGTCCACGTGAGCGTAATGCCGCTTGTCTGTCTGGTATTCCACTGCACAGCAGAATTTAACATGTCAATGACATCTTCTCAGCAACCATAGAGGCATCAGGGAGCTTTAACTTCCCTCAAAAGCCATAGCAAAGGATTGAGCTGTTGGCCAAGCCCGCACCATGAGCTGTAGCGATTGTGATACCACGGGCCTTCTCCTCTGGTGCCTGCATGAGCGGGGCGGTCAGCGGATCTATAAAGACTGGCGCATAGCAGAAGTTTTGAAGATGTCACGAGAGGATATCTCTCACCTTGTCAATCTGATCGAATGCCACAGCCTTAGACTGACCCATTTCTGATAGTACCTGCACCATGGGAACTTGTTCGTGGAACCTTGTACACACTTAATTGCCCTGGTGACATTGTGCACATGATGCAACAGACTTGATGAAAACCCAAAGTGGACTTGCCTTAGTGATGGCAGCTGTCAGGGTGGTCTTCCCATGATCAACGTGGCCAATCGTTCCCACGTTCAGATGGGGTTTGGTGCGAGTATTAATGTCATAATCTGCGGCGGCTTGAACAAAGCGTGCGCTCAATGAAGGCAGACAGCATGGCTCTAGCAACCTGGGACACAATTGTTGTATGTTAGAAGGTAGCTTCTCTGTTTCAAAGAACCCTATGAACTAGACCTCATCAAAATCAGCTGGTGGCGATCTGAAACATCAGATGTCTTGCAATCACATATGTTCAAAGTATCCACGATGGAATGCAGGCATCCCCAGCGCGAAACAGAAATATATGATCTGAAAGCTCAGCTGACCTCTGAGAAGTGCCTGGCAATTGCTGATTCGCTTGTTGTGCCAAACGCTGAGTGAGGCAGGAGAGCGCTCTTCTACCAAGCACTCCTGCCATCTTGGTCTCGCGCCTGAGAGGCAATTTTGCTTTTCCTCCTCTAGAATGCAGAAGCCGTCTGTTGCGTCAGGGCTTTCCAGCTCAGGGATTTATATAATATATGGAGGGATTTGAGGCCAGGTGTAGGGTTTTTGCACTTCGCGCTCTCTGGTCTTCTCAATATCCCCTACTTATGCTCTCGTTGGCTGTTGAAGATTTTAATTAAGGTTACTGTGGATGTTTATGTGGAAGATCTGCCACCAAGCAAAATAGGACGCGAGGAGCGGTAATTCATTGAGTAGGCATGCAATTCTTGCGTCTCGCTGCAAAGACCTCTGATGCGATCGTAAGATCGCCATGAGGTTCGCAGATGACATCATCGAGCGTCCTGGAACGGGCAGTAAGAGCAAGGACGACAGAGCTCCTCGTACACGCTGGCTGGTGGGAGGACGTTCAACTTGCTTTTTAAGTATAATGCAGCTGTGGCCAAAGTGCCTAGTTAATGGTTTGTACTACTTACAATAGCAATTGAGGCGTCCTACCGCTGACAGCAGCTCCATGACTGTACTCTCAACAGCCATCGTGCTCTATACTGACTCACTTCATGCTCGCAGGTCCTCTTCATATCTCTGATCCTTGTATGGTAAGCTCTACTGACGAAACTAAAACTGAGAAGTGGTATGTCGCATATAGGGTTCAAGTGCCAGTCAATGACCCAAATTCACTTTCTTGTACAGGGCTTACCTCTTCCACTATGCAGGCCACAGCATATCGAATAAGGTGTGTAAAAAAGACAGTTGCACTTCCATCAGATAACAATTACGCTGCACTGTGTTGCTCATCGAGTCCTTGATTGCAGAGGAGAGCTAAGGGAGCTCAAGCACACAACAGCAAGCCACAGATGCATATCAAGGTATGGATAGCTCCAGAATTTTTGCAAGCTATTAAGCAAGCGCTCTGAGAGCAGCTTAAAGGAGGCCCGTCAACACAGGTGTCTGTGAGCAACAGCAGTAGCTTACAAGCCCGTATAGTGGGAGCGCTGCAGAGCCAGAAGCAGCATGCAGTGGGGCAGCAGCTGTCTCGGTCCTCAAAGGGCCGAAAAAGCCTGCCAAGTCAAACAACGGTACGTCTCAGACGGCAGCACCGCAAACTCGCCTTGCTGACTTCAACGGCGTTGACGGGACCAACGAAGTGACATGGCACACATAAAATCAGTGGCTATAAAGCACTGTTTGCTGTTTTTCTGCCAACAGGGTGGAGCAAAGGTCCCTGTGGTTGGGCCCGGTTGGGGCTGGTACAGCAGTGCCAAGAAGGACGGTACTAGGGACACTGCGTTGTGGGCAAAGAGGCAGAAAGAAGTGGTGGAGGTACATCTCTTCTCCGCAATGCTGTCATGTTCCTCCTGGATAAATGCCAGCCCACCATTGATTAGTACAGCCATCTGTTGATACAATGATCTCCTGGCTGGCTCACAGGCAACCAAGCACTCATGGAGGGCATATGAGACCTATGCCTGGGGAATGGATGAGTTGACGCCCTTGACAAAGGGTGGCAATGATGCCTTTGGCGGCCTGGGAGCCACCCTCATTGATAGCCTGGACACTCTGCACATGATGGGCTTGTACAGTGACTTCAGAAGGTAGACAATTCTTCCAGACGTTCCTTTGTTTTATGGTGCCGTTTGCTCAGTAGCATTCCTACTCCTTCATAAGCAAGAAATAGGAGATTGCTAATTGTGTTTTGTCATCAACGCCATCTTGGGTGTGCATGCAGGGCGAGAGATTGGGTGGCAACACAGCTAGACCTGCAGCATGACGCAAAGTTGTCTTTATTTGAAGTCACAATTCGAGTTGTTGGCGGCCTGATTGCCGCTTATGACGCCTGTGGCGACGCAGTCTTTCTCACCAAAGCCGATGAACTGGCATCCAAGATGCTTGACAACTTCAGGAGCACAGAACAAGGTGTGCTGAAGCATTTGCATTTATTTTTAACAGATGTTCCATTGAACATCTTCAGATGCTGTACATGGAAAGCCATGGAAAGCCATTATGTCGAGCTCTCACATGTATGCTCGTCAATTTCAATGCTCAGCGCTATTGTGTGCAAATTGACTGCTGTGTGCCTGGCAGGCAAGCAGACAGTGTTGCCCGTGAACGAGGTCTTCCTCAACCCTCACAGCCTGGAGACTATGAGAGCCAAGGCTAACACGCCAGAAACTGTGAGTCTGGCAGAGTTTGGGTCGTTCTCCCTGGAGTGGCATGCTTTGTCGGCCCGCACTGGCAAGCCAGAGTATGGGATCCAGGCTGATAAGATCATAGATGGTCTCAATCAACGCTACCCAAAGCAGGTAAAGGCCTGGCCTTCTGACAAAGAATGTAAGGCTAATTCTCTGCATAGTCATGCATCTTGTGGCGTGGTATGTTCGTGGTGGTGTTGTATGTGGTGTGCATGGTAGTATGATGGTTTTCGAGTAGTCCAGCAGGACCTGAGCCCAAAGCATCTGAGCAATGACTGATTTAGCTGTACCTATGCAGGCGTTCCTGCCAACCTGGTTTAACAGGCACACGGGCAAATACAATCCGGGTAACATGTACACTGTTGGAGGACTGGCTGACTCATACTTTGAGTACCTGCTGAAACTGTGGCTTTTGCGAGGCAGAAGGGTGCGCATCACCTGACTATCCACTTCAGCACACTGTTGTTCTTGCGGATACCAAAAGTAATTGACTCATGACTTTGCCGACCAATCATGCAAAGTGCAGCAAGATTGCTGCATTTGCCTCAAATCATTGCCACATGGTAAAACCTGTCAATCAAAGCGCGAGGCCGGGATCACTTTGCAATGCATGCACATGAACATTGTCACTTGTCACACAACCCTGTGGTGTCATTTTGGGCTGTGCAGAGCTCAAGTGTTCCAAACCCCGAGAAGCTTACAATCATCCTTGGTGCAGGGAGAGGTGTACAGGAGTATGTGGGAGAGGGCTATGGATGAGGTTTTGGATCGGCTGCTGCATGTGTCTTCAGACGGCCTGAGTTATGTGGGCCATATCAGTGTTGCCAAGAGAGCGGGCTCCCAAGGCACCTTCAAACCCAAGGTAGCAAAGCCACTGATGATGCGTCTGCCCTGCCATTGGATGCTCGAGCATCTTGGTTTCCAACAGCATGCATGCTCTCTTTGAATTTTTGCAGCTGGAGAGACTCTTGCTCATCTTTCCGATCACAACTTTGTTCGGCATCTTGAGAGGAAGCCCTGTGTCTGCTCTCCCGCATCATCACAATGCTGCTTGTTGCTGACTTCTGCCGCCATTACCACTTGCAGATGGAGCATCTGGCCTGCTACCTGCCTGGTAATCTCGCCCTGGGGGTAGGGGAGGGTGCTGTCCGGGGTGCCAAGGCGCACCTGTATGCATCTGTGGCGGCCAACCTCACCTACACATGCTGGCAGATGTACGAGCGCATGCCCACAGGTGCCACTCCCGCACATCTCAAATTGCAAATGGAATTTCTTTAGATCTGCCTTTGTGACCCCTGATACCTGTCCGGCCAGGTAATTTGTGGCCTTGCCATGCGCCCATCAACTTCATTTTGCTTCATTGCTTTGCATGGGCTTCTTTTGAGCCTGGTAGTTGTTCAAGTACGGGACTTGTGCCTGCATTACCTTTTTGTGGTGATGTTGATGCAGGATTGGCACCAGAGGCTGTCAGCTTTGATCCAGTGGTGGGCATGACCGTGGAGAAGGGCTCAGGGAGGAATATCCTCCGGCCAGAGACCATAGAGTCCCTGTACTACATGTGGCGGCTGACCGGGGACCGTAAATACCGTGACTGGGGCTGGGAAATCTTCCAAGCCTTCCAGAAGCATTCCAGGGGCAAGACCGGCTACCACTCCATTTCGGTGAGCCCTTCTGCATGACTCTTTTATGCTGAGAATCTCACTTTTGCATGCTTGTGCCGCAGGCGACTGTCCGGCACACAGCTTTTTGTCCCTTCAGCGTTTAAGTGATGTGAGCTTCAATTCTTCCTGGTTCTGTGCTGGCCATGCAAGCTGTGGATCGGGCCTTGAACATTTTGCTGGGCTTGGCCTGCAATGCAGGATGTCATGAAGGTGCCTCCACAGGCAGAGGACAAGATGGAGAGCTTCTGGCTTGCGGAGACCCTGAAATATATATGGCTCTTATTCGGGAAGCCCGATGCTCTGCCGCTCGACAAATACGTTCTCAACACCGAGGCGCACCCTCTGCTCATTAAAGCGGCGGCGGCATGATACCTGCAGGACATCTACACCGGTCTGGCAGCCTCAGATTGGCAAGGCAGCGTTCCCGATGCGACATTGTGCATCGGATCTACAGCCGTCGAACGTTGTTGTTATCATGATGGCATGAGATTTAGTGTTGACATCACGTTTTGAAGCTGTCATTGAGTATCTGTTGAAGAGCCGTCCTGGTTGGCTTTGGGCTCTGAATGTTGCAGGACCAGTATATTGACATGTGTGCGACTGACTCACACTGTAGCCAGACTGATAGACAGCAATCATATGGATTGCTATGCGCGTCGCTTAGTGACAGTTGTGGCTAAGTTGCTGCCCACATGTGTCTGAACCGAGAGTGCCTGAGTTTTATTCAGTTGACAGGCTGTAGTAGGATTGCCACTGTCAGCGTGCACTGGGCAGGGCACTGCCAGTGATCGCGAAGTTCAGTCCAACTTGAATATTTCGGTAATATTGTCCACTGATCAATTATAAATTAGACTTGGACCACTGGCAGTGGGCGCCATGGTCCTGTGGCTTCCTTTCATCAAGTGATAGAACCTGGCATCTGCTCCAAGCTGAATCTGCGTTCTTGTAAAATCAAGCTGTCGAGGTGGGGACCAAATGGTCAAGGAGAGCTGCCTGGAAGCTCAAGGACACGCCCTATATAGGCACCCAAAGGGGATTGAGCCTCGACTAGGGCAACTGAGCACTCCGCAACGCAAAGTGGGCGTGACGGACTGCTTGCACCCGTGACGAAAGAAAGGGGTACAGGAAGCGTACAAATTCTGCTGGACGCAAGGTCAGCAGGGGAGTGATGGCCGCATTGGGAGCGGGCCTGCGCGGCGGGCTCTGCTGCCCCAGACTTAGTGCTGCGAGCTGTTCACAAAGACGGCCAGCCTTTAGCAACTCGGCCCCTAGAGCAGGTCTACGGCAATCTCTCGCAGGGAGCCGGCTTGGGAGCTCACTTTCACAGGTGCGAGGAGAAAAGCAGGCAGCGGGCGTTTTTTGAGGGGCGCTCCATTTAGATATTATCGATCTGGGTGGACGATACCTTTCGGTTCTTCACGCAACGGAGTTCACGGATGGGCAGTAGATTGCACATTTCCTTCACATGTGAAATATGGGAATCGGTTGCTGATGTGTCGCAGTTGTTAGTATCCAGTAATAATCGCTGTGTCCCTACTGCAGTCAATCTCCCCTCTTCAGCAGCAAGCGAAGAGGCCCACTCGTCCAAGCTTGTCGAGGCGAGCAGCGCAGCGACCTGTAGCATCTGCGGTCGCAGCCTCTGCTGCTGCTGCCAGCGATGGGGTTGATGTTGCACCACCCAAAAAGGGCTTCATGGGGATCGAGGCGATTACCTGGAAGAAGATTATCCCTCTGGGCTTCATGTTCTTCTGTATCCTCTTCAATTACACCATTCTGCGTGACACAAAGGTGCGTCAGTCCTCATTGTCAGTGGAAGCATGAGAGACACCTAGGCATTCATTCCTCTATAACCCTTCATCTATGTCCTGTATAAAAAAACAGAAACTACATCCGACAGATCTTGTCTGACCTGCAAGACCCTGCCTCAGAGGAAAACCGAACACAGTGTCCACTGTGCAGGACGTGCTCGTAGTCACAGCACCAGGAAGTGGAGCAGAGGTCATTCCATTCCTCAAAACCTGGGTGAACCTGCCAATGGCTATCGGGTTCACGGTGCTGTACGCAAAGGTGACACATCCTCGCTCGCATTCTTTCCTCGTTGCCATCATTGCTTGCCTCCAAGCCGCCGAGGATCTCTACAACCGCTGCAGCTGTCGTTGAGGTTTCTGTGCCGCCTGCACGCAGCTGGCCAACGTGCTGTCCACGGAGGCGCTGTTCTACGCTTGCATTCTGCCCTTCATTGCATTCTTTGGCTCCTTCGCCTTCATCATGTACCCTCTGCGCGACGTGCTGCACCCCACAGGTGTGGCTCTTGTTGCGTTATGCCTGGCTCCCTTTTATCTACGCGACTTGCAGCAATGAATGTCCCAAGAAGTACAGCACTGCGGCGCCACAGCGCAATACATTACAGCAATTCTGCTGGGTTGGCATGCATCGCATGGAGGGAGCATGCAACAGTGCAGGTGTTGTAGCAGGGCAACCCTGATGTGTGTATTGCTGTGGCAGCCCTTGCGGAGAGGTTGCTGGACACTTACGGCGTGCGTTTTGCGGGCCCCATTTCCATCCTGCGCAACTGGACCTTCTGCCTGTTCTACGTGATGGCCGAGCTGTGGGGCTCCGTCGTTGTCTCCCTCCTCTTCTGGGGCTTTGCCAACCAGGTCTGTCACCTCTCTGGCCAAATTCTACACGTCTCTGTGGCTGATGTTCCCCATCTGGCAAGGGAGGAGCGTGAACAAATTCCGGCAAGATAGTATGCAAAGAGATTCTGTTTATGTTCCTCTTGTGCGCATTGTCGTGAGCCTGCGGCTGCTGCAAGCTGTGTGCCTGCAGAAAGGATGCACAGTGGGTGTCAGTGTATATCAGCAGCTGAGGGACTGGGGTGTGCTGCACAGATAACCACGGTGGATGAGGCAAAGACCTTCTACCCTCTCTTCGGCCTGGGAGCCAATGTGGCGCTCATCTTCTCCGGACGCGCCGTCAAATACTTCTCCAACGTGAGTCACAGTGCCTCCTTGGGTCTCTCGTCGCCTTCGTAATATGGTCAATGCACCTCACATGCGATCAGCTCTGTTGCATGCATGCAGCAGATCCATCTTTGGACTCTGTGGTAGTGGACTTGATCCTGCTGAGAGGGGATGCTTATCCAGAAGGGCGCGCAATCCGACAATTACGGTCCCTTGCGCTGCTGGTTGGATATGTATCTACCCTCACGGGAGCTCGTCGAGATAAACCGTCCCCTGAGAGCTGTGTGAGATGACATGTGACGGGAGCATGTGTGTTGGCTGCGCGCAGGTGCGGTCACGCCTGCCGCCAGGTGTCGACGGCTGGGGCTACTCGCTGAAGGGCATGATGGGCATGGTGGTCATCGGCGGCCTGCTCATCACCGCCACCTACTGGCTGCTGCAGCGCACTGTGGTGAAGACTGTCAAGGCCGGCCAGCCCAAGAAGAAGAAGGCCAAGCCCAACATGTCCGTCGGCGAGTCCTTCACCTTCCTCGCCAAGTCCCCGTACATCCGCGACCTCGCCCTCCTGGTGCGCCCTCGCCCTGTTTGCCTGTATCTCAATGTGTTGAAGCATGTCATCTAACGGTCCAGTGCTGAGCTGCTGTATCAAGCCGAAATCTGACCTACCTGGCATGGTACTGCATGGTACGATGCACTGCCCTGTGCTCCATTGGCTTCCATTACATGGGCAGACACTCATATTAGGGGTGCCAGCCTGATCACGCATCTTGTCTGAAGCTTGAGATAGCAGGATAGCATGGGCAGGCTTTGAAAGTGTGCCGCCTGTTGCTGCTGCGCAGGTGGTGTCGTACGGAATCTCCATCAACCTGGTGGAGGTGACCTGGAAGAGCAAGATCAAGCAGCAGTTCCCCAACCCCAACGACTACTCCGCCTTCATGGGCGACTTCTCCTCCGCCACAGGTGCACACCTGGCCTTTTAGCAATCTCTCATCCTTTTGTCCTTTCATACCCCAGACGCAGTCTTCCCTTGCTCTTCAGAACCAGCCAGATATATTGTCCAAGAAACCTTGCAGGCAGCGTATAATTGCCAAACTCGACATTCTTTGTGATATGCTTCGGAGACCGAGGCACATTGCAGTGGAGCAGCATGCTTGTGGCATCATTGCAAGTTGCATATGCAATCTAATGGACCCTAATGCATGAGTTCAACCTGTGATTGGGGCAGGGTATTACAGGACATTTTAAGCAATTGCCTGACTTACACAATTACTGCATGGCGCAGGCGCGGTGACGTTCATCATGATGCTGCTGTCGCGTGTGATCTTCCGGAAGTACGGCTGGGGAGTGGCCGCCCAGATCACGCCCACCGTGCTGCTGATCACCGGAGTGGCCTTCTTCGCGCTCGTGCTGTTCTCGGCGCCACTCACCCCCTGGCTGGCCACCATCAACCTCACGCCCCTCATGGCCGCCGTGCTCATCGGCGCGGCGCAGAACGTGTTCTCCAAGTCCGCCAAGTACTCACTGTTCGACCCCTGCAAGGAGATGGCCTACATCCCCCTGGACCAGGAGACCCAGCTCAAGGTGCTACTCTGGTCTCATCTTCTACCTTATTAGTTTTCTCCGGGCAGATGGTGTCCTCAGCAAACACTCTCCTCCGGCCAGCGCTTTGCCGGCTGTCAGTTGCAGTCTGTAGCAAGAGTGAGACAATGGTTGCCACTTGCTCATATTGTCCCTGTGCAGCAACAAGTACACGTGGGGTTGTGACCTATCGTCCCAGAGCTGCTGCATGCGTTGGGTCAGAGAGCACTTGATTACCTCATGATCCCTACTGGTCCCAGTCAATCTTGTTTGCCGCAAGTCAAAGAGACGAAAGGGGGACACATGCGTCTCGCTCTGCTTCAAGGTATATAAACATATGAAAGGCTTCAAGAACATGGTCGACGTGTTCTGTCTTGAGCAGATTACTAATGTATCTTGGGCTTGTGTGCGCTGCAGGGCAAGGCGGCCATTGACGTGGTGTGCAACCCGCTGGGCAAGTCTGGAGGCTCGGCCATTCAGCAGATGATGATCATCGGGTTTGGCTCCCTTGCCGCCTCCACCCCCTACCTTGGCGTCATCCTGCTTGGTGTTGTCGTCATGTGGATCGGCGCTGCCGGCTCCCTCAGCAAGCAGGCACGCCCACTCTTTCCCTCCGTGCCTTCCGCTCTTGTGGATACATAGTAATCTTTATGGTCATGATTGTAGTTAGTAATACTGGTGGACATAAACATAGTAATCTTGGGGACCTGATTGTAGTAAAAGCAGCACATACCACTAGCAAGCATAGCTGCTCTGCATGAGCTGCGTGATCATGCAGCACCGATAAGCAAAAGGAAAGCTCATCGAACAATGGAGACGCTGACACAGAAGAGCAAGATCACCCAGGGAGATGGAACTAGTGATTTGGGGATTTGAGTCTCCGAAGGGCAAGTGACACTGAGGGGTGGTGGTGTTGTGTGCAGTTCACGGAGCTGCAGCAGAAGGAGCAGCTGGCCAAGCTGGCCATGGCGCGCCAGGCGCTGGCCACAGCCCCCGCCACCAAGAAGTTCAGGTTCATCTCCGGCGTCAACGAGCAGGTGCGCACTGGTTGCACTGGTAAATCTGTATCGCCGGTTTTACCACGACGATTCAGATTGACAAGCCTTCTGCTTATGTGCAAGTGCTTGCTATCTGTGTTTGTTGTATGGTGTCCCTGCTCCTTGTCTCGAGGCAAACAGACATGCACCGGGGAGGCATAGATATGGCTATCACAATTAGCGTGTATTTCTGTCAATTCATCCATGCGTTTTGCAGGTTCATAGCAGTGTCCCTGTAGATTTTGACATTTGCATAGCGCCGTGGGTATGATCATGGCAGCCATTGAACTGCACTTGTCTGCAGGACGCACCTTGCCTCTTGGCAGGAAACGCGTGTAATAGAGTCATAACGCCGTGGGCTGGTGACATTACTTTATCTGTCCATGTGCAGGGCTTCATCGAGGGCAAGTACGTTCCCCTTGAGGAGGGCGTGGACGTGACTGCCTCCATGGACATCGTGGAGGCTGAGTCAGCGGAGGAAGCCGCCACCAAGTCCGGCAATGGCAAGATCGGCATCAACGCCAAGGCCGAGCAGATCGAGTGAGCGCAGCTACACTCCAGCCAAGTCTCCATGTGCCCATTGGCCTGGCTCTCTTTCTGGCACCAGTCTGGGAGAGTCGAGCAGTAAAAAGGAGGCATGGCGAGTGGCAGTTAAGCAACGAAGCATCTTGTCTGGGGGCATCCCCTTCCTCCTGGCCATCAGTGCTGGCCTGGCAAGCGGTTCTCATGGGGCACTGGTTGAAACAGGGCATGTGCTTCCGGGCAAGGACATATTACGCCATCTGGAATGATATCTGATACAGGATGTCAGCAAAGGGTGATGAAGGAGAAAAGCAAGAACTTCAGGACATGACAAATTGCTGTCAGGAAGCATGTCAGCACTTTGTAGGTGCAGAGCAGCTTTCAGATGGTCACAGCGTAGGACAGGACAAGTGACTCGGGTGACTCTTTGGCAGAAAGATGTAGGATGATGCAAATGATGCTGAGGCTCCCTGAAGATGAGAAAGAGACTCAAGTAAATCCTATCATTCAAGAAAGGATTGATTCTCCGTTCCAGCTATTTGGCCCTTGATCAGATGTTTTGGGACTGGAAGATTCTTTGCAGCTGCCAGGCATGTTGAAGAACCCCTGCAGTTAGAATTGCTGGGTTGCTCTCTAGCGATCCGCATTGGAATTCACCGGTATTTGTGATTTACAGGCAGCCAGGTAATAATATGAAGTGGTGCTAGGCGGCCATATGTGCAAGTGAACCCTGGTTGCCTCTGCAGCTCGTTTGAGCAACACACCAATTGTCATTGTAATGCAATCCATCCAGAGTATCCTTCAACAAATCAACCAACCATTCGTAACAAGCAGAATCAAAGCGAAAACTGATCCAGATCTAGCCTAGCTACCGTGACATTACTAGGGGTCATTCCTCGGTAATATTGCATGCGCAAGTACAAGCTTCAGTCCCGGGTCTCTGCAGTCCTACTCAACACAGGGAGGAAGCTCGCAGTATCATATTAGCAACTAATGAGCTTGTGGCGGAAGAGCTCTGGGTACTTGATTTCTTCCTCCGTCCGGCTGTCAGGCAGCTGCAGCGGCTTGTCCGTCAGATACAGCGGCTCCCTGAAATTCTGCAACCCCCGCACACCAACACTTGACAACAGGCTAAAAATTGACACGCCTCAAATCTGCAAAGATGCAGAGTTTACCAGAAGCATAATGCATGGACCATGAATGCTCTTCAGGCAAATCATGCTGGCTTCCACTTACGCAGTGGTCACCAGAGGGTGAGGCACAATTCTTCCATGCACCGCGCCACCGGGCTTAAAGAATTGACATTCGTAAGGGTCAAGCGTGCATTGGTCTTGGAGGGTGCAGAGTGCAGGATGAGCGTGCCTGGTTGAGCCAGGGTGTGGCCACTAGGCGGTGGTCGCACATTGCTCTCAGCAGCTCGGCAGCGTCGGTGTCTGCGCCTAGAACGGCCTCGATTTCGTCGCGCACCTCCTGGCACATCACCAGGAGCCGGTAGCCGCGCACTGTCGCCGCATCGATGCAGCTCTCCTCCTCCTCCCTTGCTGCAGCACCCACACTTGTCACATGCTCATGCACTAGCACATTGCTATCCTCGTTGCACCGCAATTTGATGCGTGCAGTAGACATGCAAGAACATGACAATTTTTCAAATGTACAAGAGCGCATGTATGAAATGTGCCCATTATTTTGAAAAACAGTACGCAAGCGCCGCCTCCTTTGGCTGCAGAGTATTGCAAGGCTGCCTGCTCAGATAACAAATTCCTTCTGGGGGTTATGGGGGCATTTTGCAGGTCAAAAAGAAGCAAAGCGGGCATGGCAGAGATCTCACCAATGGTGAGCAGCCAGTGCCGGACGTTGGCGGCGCTCTGCAGAAGGCCGACGCGCTCCTCGATGAGCCGTGAGATGGCGAGCCACAAGGCGTCCCGGTTCTGCAGCCGTAATCCCTGCCCCATCTCAAAGGCTAGGCATGTTGACCCCGTGTCAAGGTCCTGTATGTGCGCAAACCTGCGTGCACACAGAATTGATGAGACTGACAGAAGGAAAGGGGCTGTCATACTGTTCCCTTTTCCTGGGAATTGCCTGAATTTGGAACTGGCTGTAGCAACACTGCCAAACCCGCAGAGGTTGGCTGTGGATTGGTAAGAAGCAGAGAACACCAAGGATGATGCTTTCCAGGACGAACTAAGCTCAACAACCAAATTAAAGGGATGCGGCGTCCCCTGACACACCCTTACAACATGCATTTGATGAGCAGAAGAGGACTCTTGTCGCTCCCCGAACACAAGAATCACATAAAAAACCTTAATATACATCAAGACATGTGGAGGGAGAAGAAACGCGCCAGTAGGCAGGCACGAAGATCGCGTCGCCTGGGTGCAGCACGGCAGTGAGCCCCTGCACGCGGCGCAGCAGCGGCCAGGCGCCCGTGTCGGGGTGATCCAGGTCCGGCATCGCGTAGCCGTCGTAGGGGTGGTGTATGGGGAATGCGTACATCCCCCTGTGCGCGTACTCCGGCGATATAAGCAACACCCGCCGCCGCCCCGCCACCTGTGCGCATGCAAATATCCCTCTCGAGAGCCGTTCTGATTCATGTTCAGACACCAAAGAGACTAACGCAGCATGGCCAGGTGCAGCTGCTTACTGAAGGCGTGTCCTCTCGGCCGTGAAGGGAACTTGCTGTAACGTGGGACCAAGCAGAGTGCACAAGCATGAGACAATGAATTGTGCGTGTGCAAGCCAAGGTCCCTGCAATACCGTAATCCCTGCAGGGCCATAGGGCAATTTTTGGGCAGTAATCAGCTGGCATGGCTGGCGGGGGGCGTTATAACCACTGAGCACCATGCCCACGGTGAATTATGGTTGCATAGATCTGACGAGCCCAACACTGGGTGGGACTTTGCAGCCTTTGACTGCGGCTTGTCTGCAGACGCGCATATGCACCTTGCCTCTTGGCTGCATGGGCGCGTATTTGTCATAGTAAACCAGGTGCAGCTGGTATCTTAATTGCATGGTGTAGTGCGCACCTGAGCTAGCAGGCGGTCATGTGTGTGGTAGCGCGCAGGCTGCAGGCCATTGGAGGAGCCCACCTCCAGACTGACCCCTCTGATGCCACCCCACTTGTGGATGTGCTGCGACTCCTGCAGTACATGCAAAGAGTCTCGAGGCAAACCTATCAATTGCAAGAGACCTGAGCTTACCGCCCCATCGCACCTACCACGAATAGGACGCTTGCAGGCAGACAGTGACCTGGCGAATCAGTAGCGCAAATGGTCTCAAATCGTGAACTGAACATGCCCACCACCAAATGACAACAAAAATCAGTGCTAAGCGAGGCAAGGAGCTAGTAAGCAGGGACCCACCTCAAGCCATTGCCAGTCTATGCATTTTCTAAGGTCGTCCTGCAGGCCAGGACCCAGGTCCTCACAGGGCTGCGCTGAGTTGTCTATGCTCCGGCCCATCATCACTGGTGCCTGCATTCACAAAAGCAACTGATCAGTATTCTCTATCATGCCATCAAAATTCACATCTGCATGGCGTGCCCCGGGGCCCAAATTGGCACACCAACTAAGCAAGAGCAAGATTTGAGTGTATGCTGCGCCTACATTTCTAGGTAAACTCCATTGCCTCAAGTATGTGTCCTACTGCTTGACAGCTGCATTGGGCATGCGTGGGTAGCTGGGGCGCACACCCTGACAAAGGCCTTTCTGGTCTTCCACGAGCTCAGGCAGTCCACGAACTCGGAGAACTTCATCTGCAAGCGCTGTGTGGCAGGCTCGCGGACATGATAGAAGGATCCAAACACATTCTTGCTGTCGTCATGCTCCAGATAAGCACTGCTCTTCTCTTCACTCGACAGGACCTCTACATTCCCCCGCCGCAACCCAAATGCACTCGCCTGCAATTGTCACATCACGTCAGCTGTCAGATGTCACAATTCCGGCGACTTTCAGGTGCTTGTGACTGGTGTGTGCCATTTTAAGGAGCTTCAAGCTGCTTCGAATAATGTGGGGACTGCTGCAGTACGTTATGTGCACAAGAGGAAGCCTACCAGGTAGGGCAGAGTCCAGCGCTCCAACAGCTTTTGCACCAAGGGACTCTTGGACATCACAGCAGGCTGACAGGTGCGCAGAACCTCCCAGGCTGCATTGTGTCCCCTCGCCTCGCTCACGTCAAATCTCTCGATGTCAGCTGTTGCTATCCACTTGGGATACCGCGGTGCTGGCAACCCAAGAACTCCCTGCCTGCTCCAGCAGCAGATTTAACAGCTTGATGAGCTCAAGTGATGCTGCAAATAATGTGATCTGCTGGAAAACTCAATCACGTTGGTTTGGGCCCCCTTTGCTATGGGCAGCGTGAGCATCAGGCATGAAGGGTTGCAGCCCTGCGGAAGGATCGACACCTGTCTATGGTCAGCACCGTCTGTTGGCCTTGCGTGGCATTGTTCTTTGAACCGTTCTTAATCTTCAGCTTACCGTGCCCCCGCCCATTAGCGGGCGGGATGATGACTGTGTCGGTGCGCACAGCCAGATCAGTCGTCATATCCAATTTCTGTGGCCTGCCGTTTCTGGTTAAATGCTGCTATTTTTGCTGGTTAATTTTCAATAACTCTATATTGCCGCCCATATATCTTGCATCGAGCAATTCAGAGGTGCTTTTAGAACGTACGCCCATCGCACGCCGTTACGGTTGGGTTTCCCTCAACAATTCAAAGCCCTTAGCGGGAGGGTTATAAACTTGAAACCCCAGAGCCAAAAGGCTTGAAGCTTCGAAGGGCGTGACCACTTCAATCTAGATCCCCCATTATTTATCACTTTCACACGACTCCCAGCTTGCAAAGATGTCAAACCCCGTTGTGTTCTTCGATGTCTCCGCTGGAGGAGCCCCCGTGGGCAGGATCGAGATGACGGTAGGACTTGAGACCAACCCCGTGCTTCCTTTTGGCGTATTCGATATTAATCTGCCCACAAGCAGTCTTGGAAACTTTTCTGCATATCTCTTGGATGCCAGGGTTTGTTGTTGCTTGTGTGCTTGAAGTCTGATCAGGTGTTGATCACCAAAGGTAAATATCTAGGGTGGCGGTTTCCATGAGAGTTGTCATTGTTATCAAGCAAATTGTCACAGAAGAACTTATATTATAGGTATGATAGGATTCACACCGTACTTACTGTTTTCCTGGCAGGGCAGCTGCTGTGATCGTCCCTCAATCTGTGAATCAATCTATTACTGCAACGTGCATGGTGATGCTCGTGAGTATTCAAAAGCAAAATTGTCGTGCATGCAGCTGCGAAATGACGTCACACCCAGGACCGCTGAGAACTTCAGGGCTCTCTGTACCGGTGCGTCATCTTTCTGTCTGCTGCTCTGCTGCAAATGAGAACAAATCTCGCTGCCCCAGTTTGTGCGCTGCGTTGTCATCTCAATTCAAGCTAATGCAAGCCCTATTCTTTTCCTGTTGTTGGGGGCACGTAGCCAATTCATCCATGGTGCTCTGAGCACAGGAGAGAAGGGCGTGGGCCGCATGGGCAAGCCCCTTCACTTCAAGGGCAGCTCCTTCCACCGTGTGATCCCCGACTTCATGTGCCAGGTTTGTAAGAAATGTCCCCCTTTCACTCCAGCCTTTCCATCATCAACAAAGGCTCCATTTCCCCTGCAGATTCGACTGTGGTTCATTATGATATTGCGGCTGCACATGTAGGGAGGTGACTTCACCGCCGGCAACGGCACTGGCGGCGAGTCCATCTACGGAGCCAAGTTCGCTGACGAGAACTTCACCCTCAAGCACACTGGCCCCGGTAAGCCCTTTTCTTGCAGCTCTTGACCGACCATGGAAAGCCCTTCTTTCCTTGCCTGGAGTCTGCAATGTGACAGTTTTGTGATGAACATTATGCCTTTGCAGGAATCCTGTCCATGGCCAACGCTGGTGCCAACACCAACGGATCCCAGTTCTTCCTGTGCACTGCCAAGGTGAGTGGCCTCCCTGTCAACAAATACTTGACAGTAACACTATTGCACCCTCATCTATCTTTTGTGTCCAAGTGTTGTGTGCTGCGTTTTGCATGTGTTTGCAAGGTGGGCTGATGCATGTGTGCAAACCTGCAGACTGCCTGGCTGGACGGCAAGCATGTGGTGTTTGGGTCTGTGACCAAGGGCATGGACGTTGTGAAGAAGGTTGAGAGCTTCGGCAGCGGAAGCGGCAAGACCAGCAAGCCCATCACCATCACCGACTGCGGGTGCGTCTTGAGACAGCCAGTGACAGACACCATATGACGGCAATGGTGTCAATTTTGCAAATTGGGAGTAGTGTTGACTGCGCGTCATTGTGGCTTGCTCAACTTCAGTGTGAATGTCAGCTGCAGGATTGAGAGTTTGCTCAACGGGCCCGGGCTGATGTGTGTATGTGCAGGCAGCTGTCTTAGATTGGAGCTCAACACAGCAAGTCGTGAGACGCGCACTGCGTAGTCAATCGGTTTCTCTTGAGTGTAGAAGCAGTAAAGACTTTCGCAGCCGCATGCTTGCTGTCTCAAAGACTTCTGCTTTTCTTTCCTTCTGGTGGTTGCTACTCGGTTGGCTCAGCTCTGCAGCGTGGCTAGCATGCTAGCATGCGCAGCGTAGGCTTTAGCTTTGTATGCATCTCGAGCTCGCAACTGAATTGCTCGACAACCTGATGGAAGCAGGCTGCTACTTGTGCCTTGCAACTTCACCGTTTAATGCCAGTGGATTCTGAGTCTGCAAAACAAGCCTTATGGGACGGCCCATGCAGGGAAGGAAGTGCACAGAAGGATTACTAACGACACGTCACCTTTTGGTCATGCCAGCAAGCTAGCGTCTGCTCCCGATTCACATCAAAGCACTGAAGCACATCAAATAGCTGCCAGACTTCCTTGTTTCTCACACTTGAAGAGTCCTGGACCGTCAACAATGCTAATCCGAGAGTAGTTCGACATTCTTAAGCTGCCAACTTTTCCGTTACCAGCGCATGGGGTGTAGCTCCGGTTCCTCTTCCTGCCAAGGCTGTGTCCCCCATGGGAAAGAATAGCCTGAGATTGTTGCATTAAAAACGCCTCGTAATTGGAGGGCATTTACTGTCTGCTTCCTGAGATGCCGATCCTAGGCATAAATAGGCGTGTGGGGGAGGCAAAGCAGCAAGGCACAAGCCCTGCAGGCTCAGTGCCAGCAGGGAAAACAGACCTTCTGCTTCGCTTCTTTGACTCCCATTTCTTCGACGAGTGGATAGCCTTGACGTGCGCAGCTGCCGCATCCTCTTGAAGTGGCCACAAAGTTTGCATTGCCACCAGACATATGTGCTGCTGATGCAGTGCCTCGTATCGTTCAGACTTTCTCATTAAGATTTTATGCACTTGTGTGGCTGGCCTGCAAGAAATGTTTCTTTTGCTTGGTGATGCAGGTATCTGTACAAGAGCAATTCTCCAGGCGTGCAGGATTACCTGTGCAATCGCCTCTACAACCTCCCTGAGGCGGGACTGGAGAAGTACCTGTCTCAGCTATGTCAGCTTATCATTAGCAGACCGTATGGACCCCTCGAGAAGGTGGTGGTGGACTTGTGTGCTCGAAGCCTCCGGTTTGCTGTGAAGGCAAGTGCCCGGCCTTCCTTGTAGATGCAAGTCACTCTTGGAATTGAATGTATTCCAGCGTAAATGACTTCCAGCTCCCTGTAATTATTGGCAGGAGACCTAGCAAGCACTGAAAACGGGCCACTTGACCGGTGCTCTAAGGGTTGCCTGCGTCCGCAGACATACTGGCTCCTGCTGGCGATATCCCAGGACCAGCCGAAGAACAAATATGTGTCCGACCTGCGGGACCGCTGCGAGCGCGCTGCACTGGAGGGGTCTTGGGTGAGTGCCTGGATGCTGCAGCTGGCCCCCTGCCTGTGGAAGAGCACCGAGACTCTGCACTTTGTCCAATTGTGAGGGAAATTTTCCCAGCATATCCTGAGCCCCTGGGCCTTGGTTAATGTATCTCTGTCGCTGCAACAGGAGCCGCCGTTTAGGGAAACAAAGCTGCTGCCGCTGAGCCCACCGCGGACCAGAGGCTGGCTGCGCTCCTCCCCCATCAGCCCCACTGTCTCTCTGCAGCCCCAGCCTGGCAAACAAAGGTGCACCACCTCCTCGCCTTGTCAGCGGTGTCTCCTTCACTCCTTTCTGCCTGCCGCCACTGCCAGTGCTGCGCTAGCGGTGGACAATCCTGTTTTGTATTTGTTAGGGGGTTGCTTCACAGCCTGCTGATGTAGTAATAGAGGGGACTGCCTACAGGGATCACATCCACGCAATCTGTAAATCAGCGTAGATCAGGGTTTCTGCAATGCATATAACGCACTCTCACACACCCACATAAACAAACACAGTCACTTGACAGATGGATGAATGTGCATGGCTCGGTCTTCTGATGTGCTGACTGGGTGTAATTTGCTGGCACAGGGGCCTGGCAATCGAGCGGGTGAACGGCAACGGGAGTGCGAACGGCAGGTGGGGCTCGCCGGACCCCTTCCTGCCGGGGGATCGCCCACCGGCGTGGGGGGCATCAGGGGGCGCCGGCGCGCACGGCCGGCCAATGTCGCCGGACGCCATCAGCCGACCGACGTCCCCGGACGGCCTTGGCGGCGGCCTCTACTCCTCCTACACCATGGGCACCGGCCTGGAGGGCCTCATCTGCGCATCCCCCTCCGCCGTCCGCGACCGCCCACCCAGGCACGCTGCCCCTTCTCTTGTGACCCACTGCTCTTGAAAAAGAGTTTCCACTAATCTTTTGATGTTTCTTCGATTCCACAGCTTTCTTCTGGCCTCCTAGTGTGCCTTGTGGAAGAGTTTGACGGCCCTGGTGCAGACGCTGACGATGAGGATGCCGACTGGATTGTTATCCTCTTCGCCTGCGGCTGCACCAGGGTTGCCAATGGGAGGGGTGTGGCAAATGCGAGGGGGAACTGCCCCACCCTTCTCTTCGCTTGCTCCTGGCTTTGCATGCTGGTGGTTAGGTTCTGTTATGAGCTTGAGGACCTTGGTGGGACCGCAGTAGCATGGTACTGCTGACCCCTACAGCATGCTCTGCGCCTGCGTTTGCACCAGGATCCTCGATGACATAATTGTTGGCAAAGCGGGCGGTTATACAATGGCGGTACATGAGCTGTGTGGACCACCAGTGGGTATTAGTACTGGTATGATTGTTCAATGGGCTTTTGTGTAGGGGAGTGACGTCGCTGCAGATTGCGCGTGCTACGGACGCGGAGCGGGCCGAGGCGCGCAGCCTGAGCGCGGACCGGCGGCGCAAGCTGCGCCTGGACCTGGGCGACTCTGAGGGCGTTTCCACGCTTCTCGAAAACAGCCTCCTCGGTGCCGAAGGCACACTTTCTGTCCCCGTGTCCCCACTCGCTCCTATTTTGCACGCTTGCCGGCGCTTGTTGGTTACCCTATACTTTGCTCCCTGTCTGCACCCCACAGACGCAATGCAAGCGGCTTGAATAAATATCCTTGCAAGGCTCTAGCCTCTGTGCGAAGCAACAGCACAGCACCCTGCTTGACAAAATAATGGAGGCTAAATGCAGGCAGGTGCACAGACCACAATGCGTCAGGGACAGGTCTTAGCATGACTCTGAGGAAGCACTGAGCAAAGCAAGTAATCATTTCGGGGTGACGTGTGCGCAGGTGGGCAGCCGGGCGTGGTTGTGGCAGGGGACGCCACTGCAGACATATCACCACCGTCGTCGCCGCGGCTGCGCCAGACGACCTTTGGTGCTACGCTGGACTTCATTGAGGCCCTCTGCGACGCGTCCTCTGGCCTCACCTCCTTTGCACCCGTGCGCCTCAATTCCCTGGCCTTGAATTAGGAAAAGAGATTGTCCTCACTGCCCTTTGTCTTGGCTGAAGATGTTGCCCTGTCCACAGGCTTCATTCTGTGGTCTGTGATGCTCTCCGTGCAGCAGGAATGCATGCAGAGCTCTGCATGCCAAGGCATAGAAGTATGACCAGAGAGGCTGGCGAGAGGTTTGGCAATGTGGTTGCGCAGGAGGACAGGGAGTGGGCGCTGAGGAATGGGCTGGAGGAGATCAACAAGGAGATAGAGGCAGCCAGCCGCAACGGCGTGGCCTGCTGGTTCCCCATGGGCACCCGCAACGAGCGCATCGTCCGCCTGGCCACCAAAGAAGCCCAGCTCCTCAACTCCAGGTGCGCCCCAGCCCTCTCAACCTTGGCAACTGCTCCTTGTCCCTCGCGGATAGAATGCACAACTCTGAACTTTTGCTGAGCGATCCCTATTGGATTGTCTCTGACTTCACGCCAGCAGGAATTGTATGAAGCGGAGATCGATGCTCAACTGACTGCGTTCCACAATCCTTTTCAGAGAATAGCAAAGTGATAAAAAGCAGTGCCGGACAGAGGTGGCTGCTTTGGTGGTGCAGGGAGAAGGCGCCGTTCATGCTGCTGATCGAGGTGCTGAGCAACGATGAGGGCAGCGTAATCGAGGACGCCAAGTACTCGGCCGGAAGTGACGCAGCCGCCGCCCTCAGCCGCCCCGCCGGCTCGCGCGGCAAGACTGTGCCCCGGCCCTACACGCCGCCTGGAGCCCTCAAGCCTGACGGCGATGGACCTGGTAAGTGCACTTCTACGCCAGGCAAGGTGCTTGTCTGCAGGGGATTTTCCCTTGGCAAAGGCTGCCTTCTATGTAAGATTCTGGCTCACTGTTGCAACAATGGCACATGGCACTTGTTGCTGGGGGCGAGAAGGTGAGAGCTTGGGAATGGCCCTAGGTCGGAGTGCAGAAAATACTTTCAAGTTTGGCATGTGCTCAGCATGCAACATGTAATTGCAGGATCAGAGGCGCCTGAGGGTGGCCTTCTGGGCGGGGCATCCCCAGTGCGTACGCTGGACTTTGAGGAACAGCCGCTGCCGCTGCAGCGCATCAGGGAGTCCGACCAGCCCAACACAGAGCCGCCGGCTGCAGTCGACATCGAGCTGCCAGAGCTGGCTGTCCAAGAATCAATCTCCCCCTCAGCCATGGTGCCCAAGTCTGTCTTTGCTGACAGCGGCGATGAGTTAGTGGCTGACATCAGCCGTCAGGCTGCGGCCTCGTTCTGTGTAGACGAGCCGCCTGCACCGGCCAACTCAGCGCAGCCGGCCTCGTCGTGCCACCGGCGACGCCAGGTCAGCCCGGGCGATGCGGATGACATCAGCGGCGCAGCATCCACATCAGCAAGCACCATCAGCAGAGCGCAGCAGCCGCAGCAGCACAGGCGGCCGCTGCCATTGGACATCCCCGGGGGCGGAGCGAGGGGGGCGGACCACTCAGCAGTGGTTGGCAGCCCCACCACAACGGCGCCGATCGTGGCGCAGATCCGCCGCAGCCGCAGCACCGACGTGGAGGCGCCCGCGGACCTGCACACAGCCGCCAGCGGGGGGATGCGGCTCGGCCCCAGCGCGCTCGTGCGGGCCGTGGGCCGCGCCCTGCGCTCCGTCGTGGGCGGCGACAGCGAAGAGGCCGTTGCGCCGCTGGTGCGCTCTCCTTCCGCTATTTGTGGTATCTCTTGTTTGTCGCGCTTCAAGGTTGAAGGCGTTCACCCCTGTTGACAAGCACTTCTGGGCACCCAGGCCCAGTGCATGGCTTGCTGAGGATACAGTAGTTCAAGGAAACAACAAACTGTACATGTGTAATGCTTGTTGATGCCAAGCAGGCTGCAAGCTCGAGCGGGGAGGCAGCGAGCGTGGTGGCGAATGCGGCGGCAGCAGCGGCTGCGGCCGGCATCGGCCCTGCCGGCGACGCAAACGAGGCGGCCCGGAGCCTGCGGCTTCGGCAGGCCATAATGGGCGACACCGCGGGCGGAGCGGGCGGCTCTGCCGCCGGAACGGCTGACCCAAAAGCCGTTGAGAGCCCCTCCAATTCCTTCTCCAGGTCCTGCCAGCCTACCCTCACGTTGACAAGATGTTCTCTTGAGTCATTGCTCTCACTTGCTCCGAGCTTGTGGTTGTGCTCCGAGCTGAGAGCTGTGATCATGTTGTACTAAGTACTGTATCTTGGTATGGTCTTCTTAGTGAGATAGCTCTCAGTGAGCTGGTCAGGCTGAGCTGGTTGATTTGTGGCGCAGGGGACTCCAGTCAGCGTTGGCAGGTCTGCGGGGCACAGGCCCTTTGGTGTCGGTGACTCTGGAGGTGTTGGGAGATGTCAGCAAGAACGCCGGCCCTGCGAGCATGTCTGGTGAGGCGTGCCAGCAGTGCGGCACGCGCTGCGACGCTGGACTGCCCCCGCGGCCGCCGACAGGTGTTTTCTCCTGCCATCTTGTTCACCCATCAGCTGCTGCTTCGGTTTGCTGTTCTGACCAGGGCTGTGACTTATTCCCAGGTGCATGATGGCAATGCTATCCTTGGTCCTACTGGATGTGGATGGCCAGCAAGATGATGCTTGCCCAAATTACTGTGTGAAAGACGTGCTGATGAGGTTTGGCTTGGCAGGGTCGGGTGTGAGGAGGTCAGAGAGCAAGGAGTCGGTGGCAACTGGCGCGCGGGCTCTGACGATGCTGTGCCACTGGGGCACCTGCAAAACAAAGGAGGATGACGCTGTGCCGGCCCCCTACGTCAGAGTGCGCCTGAAGGTGAGCCCTTCTCATTGCAAGGGAAATTCTGTTCTTTCGGTCTTGAAGGGAATGCAGGATTCTGTGGCATCCTTGCAGGAGTCAGGTATCCAGCCGTTCCAGTATTGTGTCAATTGTCTTCGTGCCTGCAAATTGCTTGAAAATTATGTGCGTGGAAATTGTGTCTACACAAGTAATGGTGATGACTGACATCATGACCAGGTGCATGGCGGCGTGGACTTGCGGCTGGCGGCTCGGCCCAGCCCGAACCACCGCCGGATACCCTCCGACGAGGCGCTGATGCGCATGGCCGCATACCACCGCGCCCCTGTCCCCGTGCTGCCCACCGTCAGCAGCCCCCCGTCCTCCCCCGCACCCAGCCAGACGCTGCCCCAATCCGCCGTCACTGCCGCCCTCGACAGTAAGTCCTGCCTCTGCCAACACAGTTGCCGTTGCCTGCATATGGCCTGCCTGCCTTGCTCATATTTCTATTCTGCCTGCTTGGCTGGCATATATTCAAGACGTCTTTCCCTTCTTTCTCTTGCGTGTTTGCGTTTTCAAGCTGTGGTATATTCTCCAAGCCCATCAAACAGCTGAAGAGCATGCTTGCGGTTAGACGTATGCCGTTTTCAGAGGCGCCAAAGAGCACTGTTGCCAATTGAGACTAATGGAGGCTGGGTTGTGGTGCAGGCATGAGCAAGCAGGGCAATAGGAAGCCGCTGCGGGAGAGGATTAATGGCGTGGAATCAGCGCCATCAGAAGCCACCACTCCTGAGGACGCCGCCTGCTCCGCGCATGCCCCGCTCCTTGATGCCGATACAGAAGCAGGCCAGGTGCTTTGATCTTCATCTCTCTTGCTTTCCCTTCATGCACTTGACAGCATGATACTGAGCCATGTCATTTTCATCCCTTGCCCTAATGGAAGGACATGTTTTTGTTTGGAAAACGTTCTCAGAAAGTCGATTTTATCTGTAATTCTGTTGCACAGGCCATTGGGATTTACCAGGTATGTACAGTGCAAAGGCTGGAGGACTCTAAACAGATCTGAGCGCGATAATGGCTCTCAAATAGTCGGTATTTTATCTTGACGGCTCGGTGTCACGAACAGGCGATGACGTCAGCGGCTGTCACGGATGCGGAGGAGGCGGCAGCGCAGGCGCGGGCGGTGTATGGGGAGCGTTTCGTGGACAAGGCGCGGCGCGTGCAGGCGCAGTCGCCGCACGGCCGGCGCCCCGGCTGGGCCGTCCGCCCCGTCATCGTCAAATCCGGCGACGACTGCCGGCAGGTGCGCGCACCTGCACACCTCACTCATGCCACTCCCAAGGCCTGCCATATATGACGGGCAACGTGCTGGTGATGCCCCTGGAATGCAGCCTGAGCCCCCTCTGCAGGGATGACATGTCGCACCACCCTACCTTGCCACGTTGTCCGTGCAGAAGGGCTTACTGGAGCTTTGCCCGTATGTAATGGGCATCGCGGAATCATGTTCTGCATTGCAGAATCCGCAGTGCAGGCAGTCCCTCTTTGCAAATCATAATGAATTTGACCGCCCTACTGCGCTTCTCTGAGTTGCTCATTCCTGCAGATGCTGCAACTTTCTCTTGTGTGAACCGCCAATTACTGCCGCTTCAGGAGCTGCTGGCGGCGCAGCTGATCCGCGCGCTGGCGGACATCTTCCAGGAGAGCTCTCTCCCGCTCTACCTGCGCCCCTACGAGGTCTTAGTCACCAGCAACCGCACCGCGCTGATCGAGCTGGTGCCGGACTCACTCTCGGTGCACACCATCAAAGCCAAGAGCGCGCCGGGAGCCTCGCTGTCGGACCACTTCTTCGCCAAGTTCGGCCGCGGCACCGCCGCCTGCCTCGCCGCGCAGCGCGCGTTCGCCGAGTCCATGGCCGGCTACAGCATCGCCTGCTACCTGCTCCAGATCAAGGTGCGCCCGCACCTCTCTGCATGCCTGCCCTTCTACCTTGCACTTGCTGTGTATGAAATGCTCGCCTGCTTGGCATGCATGCATGTGCAGCCTCTGCGTGCCTGTCAATTAGCAAGGAGGCGGACCTTGAGAAGGCTTGCTGTTGAAGTTCCCGCCTACTGGGAAGCTTACATAATATTGATGCATGCGCTGATACGTGGTACTCCTCATCTCACCCGGTCAGTCACAGCTTAGCCTTCAGCGAGCGGTCTTCATGGCTTGGCATTTGAGGGAAAAGGATCGATGTGAGAGTGGTGTGCGAATTGCAGGACCGGCACAACGGCAACATTCTGCTGGACGACGCGGGGCACCTGATCCACATTGATTTTGGGTTCATGCTGAGCAACTCGCCCGGCAGCGTCAACTTTGAGGCGGCGCCCTTCAAGCTGACGCGCGAGCTGCTGGAGGTCATGGACTCCTCCTCCGAGGGCCACCCCTCCGAAATGTTTGACTACTACAAGGTGACTCAACCCCCCCCCCCCCCACCTCCCAAACAGTGTTTTAAGCCAGGGCATGCTGTGCAGATCAACCACTCTTGCGTCGAGCATGCAAAGCACAGCTTTCCTTGTGTGGGCACCGCATCATGAAACGGATTTTTTTGTTGTCAGCTGTCAGCTGCTGATGGTAGTCTTGCTCCACGACTTGCCATATACCTTTGTGACAAGGCCTGACAAGGCTTGCGCAGGAGGCAGAATGCTTGAAGGGATGCCAGAGCTTCTCGCACTCCACCGGAGTGGTCCTTTAGTGCAAGACCTGACGGCGTGTGCTGACGCGAGGCTTGTGGCACATGCGCGCAGGTGCTGTGCATCCAGGGGTTCCTGGCGAGCCGCAAGCACGCGGACCGCATCATCCTGCTGGTCGAGATGATGGCCGCCAGCGGATGCCCCTGCTTCAAGGCCGGCGCGCGCGCAGTGCACAACCTGCGCAAGCGCTTCCACCTCAACTTGACGGAAACCCAGTGCGTGGAGGTCGTCTTGGCCATGATTGCTGACTCGTTGGACGCCTGGCGCACTCGGCAGTACGACTACTACCAGCGCGTGCTCAATGGCATCCTCTGAGCGCAACCGCCGCTGGCCGGCCCAGGAATCGGCTCGCGGCCGGCTGGGAAACATCGTCGGCCGGCCGCCATTCGTGCATTTGCGCGCATGTGCCCGCACATGCGGAAGAGGGTGGGCTGGAGCGTGATGGCGGGTGTGTGTGAGGTATTTGGAAAGTGTGCTGGGATTGGGGAGTGATGTTGGCAAGGGATTTATGCGGAAGGTGAGGTCTCAGCTCAGGGTGATTCTCATGAACTATGGTACGGTATTGCAGATAATAATGTGAGGGAATAGATAAATAATGATAGAGAATAGGCTTTGAAGATGTTCCTGGTGGTGCATGATGGTCGGGTGAAGGCTGTGTGAGTCTTGAGCATACCAGAAACATGTGGCTTGTGCTGGTTTCAAGGGAAGATTGTTTTTGCAGTTCCATACTGTTGGGTTTGGCCAAATAACTCTTGAGAATTTGGCTATCGCCACCTGGAGAGTAGAAGACAGTGCAAAAAGGTGGCCTATATGATATGCCGGGAATACTTTTGAACACAGAATCAGCCAGATTGCATCGCGGCCAGAGGTTATGAGGAAGGTGCTGTGTGTTGCTTTGCTTTGTGTTTTCTTGCTATAGTCCTTAGTTTATCACAACAACTAGAGTGTTACCTTTGCTGAGACGACTTGTAGTCTTCATGTGTTAGCTTTTGTGTCACCGGTTTCTGGAGGATCGTAGGGTAAACTTAGAGTCTTTTGACAATGTGGTGCCAGTATCAGTGATACGTGATACTGTATCACGGTAATAGGATAGGCCCTTTTCAGTGTGCACATCCTTGTCCTTTGAACATAGTACTTGCTTGATGTCCCTGCAGCAAACTTTGTCAGATCTGTTAACAATCTTCTGCTGTTTCATACCGTCCTGACACCATATTTAGATGATTGGCGTCGGTACTCACCCTTAAAATTGAGTACATTGTGCAGCTGGCTACACTAAAGGCACAGCTGCAGCAATACCAAAACAGAGCAAGCATGCATTCTGTATCAGACGACAGAGTGCATTGCTGTACAGGATGACATGTCCAGTGCCTAGCTAGCGTGCCGTACATGTTCAAGCCAACCATCCGGTCAAAGACCCTGTACAATGGCTGCAAATGCTTCTTGCATGTCTCAATTACAACATCAACGAGCAAACAGAAAGCTGCTGAATGTGCAGCGCATTAGCAACAAAGAAAAGCTACTTGTCCTTCTTGGCTTCTGCAGGAACAGCAGACGTTGAGGGAGCTGCTGCCTCCGTTCCATCTGTGATTGTCCCCTGCAAGTTGACAAACACAGATGTTGAAACAACAACCACTCAAATGTGAGGCAATCATTGCAGAGCTATGGCAGACGTGCTAGTCGCAACAAGTCCAGAGGCACAGCAGATCAACGCAGGGGTGCAGAAGAGACAGTGAAGGGCAAATAAAAAGGAAAAGCCCACCTGCTCAGCCGCTGGCTCCTCTGCTGAGAACCTGTTGCAACCAACACGTCCCACAACTCAGTATTGCCAATACTGCGTCAGAGGCTGCAACCCATGATCTCCGCCACACAGCCCCTCTCTTCAGCAAAGAGCCACATCAAGGCTCTCACACACGCAGCCGCCTGGGTGGCGTGGATTTGGCCCTTAAGCTGGCAAGCATGTATTTGAATGTACAAGGGAAAAGTTCTACCAGTCCTTCCTTCTGTGCCTTAAACGCATCATCACCAGAGTTGAAAGTGCATGCAGCGGATGTGCTGGCAACATCCATTGGGCCACACCCAAACTCGAAAATCTGCACGGCAGCTATTTTGCACCCCACAATGCGTGCATCAGCTCAATGGCATAGTATGGAGGAGGAAACCCCGTTCATGCCAAAAATTATCTACGCAGAGTCTGTCATCAGTTCGCATGCAGCAGATGTGTGGGCATCCAAGGAGAATGCGAGGGCCGCACCCAAACTCGTTGGCGCGCTTCTTGTCGACGCCGTAGATCCACTTCTGGTAGAGGAAGATGAGGAACACGATGTCGTCGCGGAAGACTGAGAGACGGTGCAGCGTGGGCATCTTGATGACAAAGGCAAAGAGGTCGTCGATGATGGTGTTGAGGAACTTGTAGGTGAGCTGGCGCCAGGGCAGGTGCGCCACGCTCTTCATGCGGTAGTTCAGGTACAGCTGCGGGCACTGCGCCAGTGCACACAATGGCATGCTCAGTGATTGCCTTCCTTTGCATTGGCACACACTTGCCCAAAAATGCAGGTAGAAGGCGCAGCTATAAGCAGACACACGCTGTCTCACAGCCAGAGTGCTGTGCAGACGAGGCATGATAAAGCAGGAAGGCACTCCCTAGACAGCAACTCCCTAGATAGACCACAGACTTTTGCACAAAGACACCGTTGCACAGCAACAGACCAATACATTCAGCGCTTGAGCGCTCCATTATTGCCGCATTCTCAGAAACGGAGAAAGACTATAATGAGGCGGCTGTACATTTTCCAACGTACCGCCAGCTGCACACCCTACTATTCATTGCAGCACATACCACCAACTGCAAGACTTATAACAGGGAGACAAAGACAAGGTGAGTGGCAGGGACTGTGCTATGTCATGCATGGAACGGCCATTGGCAGGTCATGAACAGCCAAAGGGCTATCCCACAGATCACCCCTCATTCCTTGATGATGAGGTGAGCATTGGTGGCCGAGCTGGGGTCGCACCATGAGCACGAAGCCGAAGGTGTAGACTGCGCCAACGAGGGTGTTGAGGACCCAGGAGTACCAGGAGCGGTGCGTCTGGTACAGCAGCGTGTACACGCTGTAGGCCGCCACGAGAGGGAAGAGCGCGTAGCTCAGGTAGCGCATCGCCTCCGCGTCGTACTGCTTCGTCTTGGATTCCCTGCACGCCGCGCATGCATGCATGTGAACCACGTCAGCGACACATCAGCCGCCGCATGCAAGCAGGTGAACTTGCCGGGCAGAGCACTGGAGCCTCCCATTTGCTCCCAAGGCCGGCATCACGCGGCGCAGGGTGTCCCCAGCTCCTGAATATGACCGACGCAATCGCTGATTAAGTTTGTCACTTTACAGCACCTCCAGAAGATCAATTCCCATTGCCAATACTTGACAAATCGACCAAGTGTTTCTGGCTCCGCTTTGGCTTGTGATTGAGGCTGCAGCGTTTCTGGGCGACATTCATCCAGGGCTGGGGCCGATCGTGAGGGGGCTACGCACGAGTAGGAGGATTTGTCGGCAAAGCGCAGGCGGGGGTAGCCGCGGGAGGTGTCCAGGGAGATGGACATGGCCTGCGTCAGCTTCCAGAACTCTATGATGAGCCCCAGGCCGCTGCTGAACAGCACCACGTAGCTCGTGTTCTCCTCCAGCAGGTACAGCATGATCACCACCTGCGCACACAATCACACACCTGCCTTCAACGAATGCACGCAAACTTTGCAGGAACCATGCTGGCCAGTGATCGCTTCTCCCAGCTGGACATTTGCCCTGCAGAGGCAGCTGGCTGCATGACTTGCTTGCGGCCTCAGGCGGCCCGCTGCTTCAATTTTGAGCATGCAGAGAGACTGGATCCCAGGGCCTGTCTGATGTTGCTCTCAACGTACATCGGGTGGACCACCATCAACAGACATGCGCCATTCGCAACTGCATGCACAGCTGCAGGAAGGTGCGCTTGAGGGTGCAAGTAAAAGCGAAGCACACCTGGCAGAAGCAGTTGATTCCGACGGTGCGCACGGAGAGGCCCTCGACGCTCTTCTTGTTGCGCCAGAAGCCGATGTCGTTCTTGAAGGCCAGCACGTCGAACACAGAGTGCAGCATGGACACCGCGAAGGTGATGGCCAGGAATATGGGGTTCCCTTCCAGCAGCACCCGCTTCAGCTCGTCCGACTCGCCGTCCGCCTGCATCCCCATATCCCTCTGTGCCAGCACAGAAGGTCTCCCTCAGACACTGGTAAGGAGTCAGGAGTGGCCATGATCTAGGCCGTGAAATGACACTATGTTATGAGTCCTCAATTAGCCCTCATCAGCATGTACTAAACCCCCCCATGAGCCACAGAGCTACAGTTCTGGAACATGCTTGACTTGCAAAGAGGCCGCTTCTTAAGGATGGTGATTAGATGTGCCCTAGCGTCAATGGCGTTTTTTCCTGCGAAGCCGTCAGCCTCGTGAAGTCAGCTGCCCCTGTCATCCTACCGGCTGCTCCAAGGCATGTGAAGGTGGGCAGTGTACCTGCATCTGGAAGCTCTTCTCCATCTGGGCGTAGATGGTGAACTTCCAAAGCGCCATCTGGTGCAGGTCCAGCGCCACTTGCACCTCCGAGAGCGTCTCGTTCACCGGCACCAGCGTGTCGCGCAGCATCCAGAAATCGTTGAAGAACACCGACGGCTTGTACGTCATCATGTCAAAGTCCACATCCAGGTACTCCTTGATCTGCGCAATGTATTGGCAGTCACTTGGAGTCCAACAAGCTGTAACTGACATGTCCAGACTCCAGGGAACGATTACAACCAGTCAGGCCTCCGCGCATCTCTCTGAAACAAACTGTGTGAGGTAGTCATATGGTAGTGGGGGATCAAGCGCTGCAGTGCTTGAAAGGGGATGTAGCCAATGCCAAGGCAAAGCAGGTGTTGGGATGCTCTGAGGGGGGCTGTGTACGTGGTCAGGCACAGCGTTTGCGGGGTAGGCAGTGGCGTCGTCTATGAGGGCAATGCTGACATAGGGCTTGATGAAGCTGATGTACTCTGCCGGCTTGGTCGCCTCCTCCTTGTCAGCCTTCCTCGCATCTACCTGCTCCGCTTGCGTGGTGGAAAGCAAGTTTACCCCGGTCTTGTTCTTGGGCCGCGGCAGGTATCTGTTGAGCACTGCAACGCCCAGCACACCCAGTCTACACATCTGAACTTGAGTAGGATATAGTGACCAGCACTGGGAAATTGCTGGCGTTTGCCAGGCCTGAACACTTGAGGGAAGGACAAAAGTAAGAATAATGGCAAATTTCAGCACAAGGACTTGGGGGACGAGGTGGGACTCACTGGCTGACTTGGAGAAGATTGTGTTATTTTTGTAGAACGGATCTGTCGGGTCAATGGCAACGCCTGTCGGTGCAAAGAAGGCGTGCAGATACACTGTCCCATTGTTCTGCACTGCCTGCAGTGCCAGTGCGCAGCTTTGCTACGTCACTGTGATCTGAAAAATGAAGGGTTGGAGAATGAGAGTTTATATGCAGTCAGCCACAGTGGACGACCAAGTAAACACTAAAACCTGGGCCATCAAAGATTATGGCCTAGTACAACTATAGGGAATGAGCATACCTCAGATGGGTGATACGTGATGTTGAGTTTCCTATCGGCCTCTGTTCCTAGGGCGAAATCCTTCTCTGCCCATACGAGGGCATTGGAGTCGCTGTACTGACTGAAAGAGGGCTGCTCTGACAAGAACACGTACAAGTCCAGATGTGTGCCTCTTTGGAACTGTGGTACGAGCATGTCTTGTCTCGTAAGTTGCTTCTTCTCGCCTCCTCCGCCGAAGAATGTCTTGAACATCCACCACATGGCTACCATGCGCAAGATGCCAAACAGAGGGTTTGACCTCTGCTGGCCCTGCTGTTGCCCGCCAGCAGCATCCGGGGCTGCAGGTGCTGCAACGGGATTGGCCATGATATCTATTGATATCTTGAAGGTAACTGTCCGATTAACAATATGATCGGTCGCCTATTCTAAAAGAAGAGCGCGCAGACTTGAAAGATCACTTTGGCGATCAGCCAACCGCTCGCTCTTGCTGTGCCAGAAATGACAACGAGGATCTCGTTATTGTGAAATTTACAGCAAACAGGCTTATCTCAAATTCTTACAAGGGACAATCATCCCATGCATCTCCTCTTTCTGGCAACCTCGATTTGCACAGCCACGACACCTGATTTGGCTCTGATCAGGGTCGTCTTGTAAAAAAGGGGTCTTTGGCTTCCAGGGTTCGCTGACCCTAGCTCCATGCAACATTGCGATCGTCCCATCGCTTCCACAACAAACGAACTTAAAGCATTGCAGCAGCTTTTTTGATAAGCGCACATTTCCCAAAAGAGCTTTTGCTGAGTCTGCTTAAAGGAACTGTGCCCTGCGTCTTCGGTGTTTGGCAGCTACTTTTACCAAAGACACTTCTCACCTGGAGAACGTACACCAGAGATATCTGCTGTAGATCTGCAAGGAACCAACAAGAGCATCAGCACCGATAAGGCAGGCTTACGGCAGCTTCTCGCTTTAGCGATCGTGCATTTTCTGCTCTACGATCGCAGTTGGAGTGGGTAATATCGATTGCACAGGTGAACACATATATTTTGATGTTAATAACATTCAGCGACCTCAAGCCACAGGTGGACTCAAGCATAAGTGAATTGTAACATCCGCACACTCCTCCTTGTGACTGACAGCACGTCTTTACTATTCATGAATCATTGAGCATATAAAAATAGCTCTTCAATATTCATAGCGCAATCATGAAGGATGAGGCATTGTGTGACTGGCAGGTCCAGTTGCCTCTTTGAAGGAAGGGCACCTTCTTCAGAGCTATGATCTTGCATAGTGTGCTTGCGGCCTGACAAAACCAGGATTGTAGACTGGTAGAACAGCTTCGGCAGCATGTATAGCAGTGCAGCGGAGGAGGAGGATCTCCCAGACGATGCTGAGATTACACAAGTGCGTCCTGGTTTATGCTCTGCACAGAGTACTCCAACTGTGCCAGTCGAAAGAAGCATTGCACATTCCAAATGCAAAATCAGAAGCTCTGAATTTCTAATATGGAAATTTGCCTGCATGCAGGAGGATGCCTGGGCTGTGATCAGTGCCTTCTTTGAGGCCAAGGGGCTTGTCCGACAGCAGCTGGACTCCTTCAATGAGTTCATCAACTCCAATATGCAGGTGCGCTTTATTTAATGCACTTAAATTGCTGCTTCGCTGAAGACCTCCCGCAGCGATCAGCTGCTACTTCTCGCAGCTGGATAAACTCGCCGTTTGGCAAGACATCATCATGTTTGTGGAGAATCTTGGGCGTTTGCGGGAGTCAGAGCAATGTGCATGCATGCAGGAAATTGTGGACGAATATGGGACGCTGCTGGTGAAGCCGGAGTCGCAGCACAACCCAGGCATGGCAGAGCTGGAGGAAAAGGAGTACAAGGTGGAGTTTGGGCAGATCTACCTCAGCAAGCCCACGATGACAGAGGCCGATGGGGAGACTGTCGTGCTCTTCCCCAAGGAGGCCCGGCTGCGCAACCTCACGTGAGTATTTATTCTCATGGTCACATGTTTGCAGCGGTCAGTCAGGTGTTCCTGCAGCGTTGGCAGGTCCTGTGGAGAGGGGCTCAAAGGGTGTGCTGCTGTGCTGTGCAGGTATGCAGCACCGCTGTACATTGACATCAAAAAGACAGTGATCACGCGGGTGCCCAATGGGGAGGCAGAGACAGAGGAGGAGTCCTACCCCAAGATCTTCATCGGGGAGGTGAGTGCATGCCAAACAACATAAAGTCAAGGGGAAGGAGTGTAGGACAAAATCATTGCTTCTTGTTAGCAGACCTTTTTGTAGTCTGCAGTGGCAGGGGATCTCAGAGTGTTAGTGATGGGTGCAGGTGCCCATCATGCTGCGATCCAGCTACTGCAGTCTCCACGAAAGAACCAATCAGCAGCTGACGCAGCTGGGAGAGTGCCCCTATGACCAGGCGCGCCCCGTACTCCACACCGTGCCAACTGGTTTGCAAATCAGCTTTGTGTGGATCTTCTTAGAAGCATGTCTGGTTGTTCATGGAGCCAACATAGCCAGCAATCGCTGGAGCCAATGAGTACTGGAAGGCCCAGTGCATGCGGCGCGACATGGCGCATGCCCCTGAGTCTTGCAGTGCGTTGCGCGCAGGGGGGCTACTTTGTGGTGAATGGCAGCGAGAAGGTGCTGATCGCCCAGGAGCGCATGGCGAACAATCAGGTGTACGTGTTCCGCAAGAGCCAGCCGAGCAAGTATGCGTACCAGGCTGAGTGCCGCTCCGTAGTGGAGAATAGCACGCGCAACACCAGCAGTATGTCCATCAGAATGCTCGCGCGCTCCGGCGGCAAGGGCGGCCAGGTCAGATTCCCCCCCTGAATTTCTTCTCCAGAAAGTCAAAATCTCATTTCTGCGTACGTCTCCCTTCTCGACTTCCCTGAGCTGCAGCATGTGAATGCCAAAAAGCCTGCTTTACTCCTGCACTTGAGATTGCTCCAGAAACTCGGGAGGTGGTAGATTTATGCCCTAGCTCACTACCGCAAGGGTGCATTGCAGGCATGAACTAGTCACTTCCAAGTTTTCTTGGGCTTATTCCAGACTGGCATCCAGGCAGTTGCCTTCACCAATTTCTGAACATATTCTTTTCCATAATCTTGCGTGGACCTGATCGGCAGTAGTCCGCATGTTATTATCACTGCTCAGAGGGTGACTGTTGTGGTGCAGGCGATCCGGGCGACGCTCCCCTACATCCGCGCAGACATCCCCATCCTCATCATCTTCAGGGCGCTCGGCCTGACAGCTGACAAGGACATCCTGCAGCACGTGGTGTATGACTTCAACGACACTGCCATGATGGAAGCGCTGCGGCCCTCCATCGAGGAGGCCTTCCCCATCCAGACCCAGGAGGTGGGGCCCTGCTGCTTCCCAGCTGCCTTTGACTAGTCAAACTCTGTATGCACATGAGTCCGTGCTGACCAATTTTGAACTCGTTTTTCCACTTTGCCGCTCTGTAAACATATTAGTCCAGTTACATCTGTTCAAGCTCCCACGTCAAGTGCAAGGCGCAGTTGTTGCAGTGGAAACGCGGCACTCTCATTTGCCTGGCCGGGTGTCCATGATAAACTGTCTTCGCAGCAGATTTTAACGTGCCCAGGTCAAGCGTGGCACGAGTCGTGTTCAAGTCTTACAAGGCTGTTTGCAATGTACTCAATGTGAGGGCTGGTGAGGTTTCAGTCATTGTGTGAGATCTGCGGCATATGACCAACATAGTTCAGACAGGTTCAAACTTCAAGATCATATTTTGTGCATGTGACGGCAGGTGGCGCTGGATTTCATCGGCAAGCGCGGCAGCAACCCGGGGGTGACGCGCGAGAAGCGCATCCACTACGCGCGGGACATCCTGCAGCGCGAGATGCTGCCGCACGTGGCCATCGGCGAGTTCTCCGAAACCAAGAAGGCCTACTTCTTCGGCTACATGGTCCACCGCCTGCTCCTGGTGCGAATGTACAGTGGCTGAGACACAGTCAAATGTCTGCTGGTCATTTTGGTGTCTTGCTGCATGCGGCTGTCTTCAATGCAGTTAGGTAATTGGGTGTCACGGTGATTGTCAAGGCCCATGAGATGAAGTTCACAAAAACCAGAGGACTCCATGCCTTGACTACGTTGGCGACAGGGAATGCTCGCGTTTGTGCATGCCCGAATCTTATGCTGTTTGTAGCTGAGATGCTCTTGAGCCGTGTATATTGATGCTGATGGGTGGGTGTTGGTGCGCAGGTGGCGCTTGGCAGGAGGGACCAGGATGACAGGGATCACTACTGCAACAAGCGCCTGGACTTGGGGGGCCCCCTGCTGGCCAACCTGTTCCGGCAGCTCTTCCGCAAGCTCACCAAGGACGTGCGCTCGCATGTGCAGAAGGCTGTCGACAGGGGTGAGCCTCTCTCATGCTTACTTAACTTCCATGTGTCTCTGAATGATATCATGCTTGCCGCTGGTGTATGGGATTGTTTTTGCCCCTGTCCCTGCCAATCTCCATTTTGGACCTTGCATGTTGAGTGCTGGGTTGCCTTGCTTGCAGGGAAGGAGATCAACTTGATGGCTGCTGTGAACAAGGACACGATCACAAGGGGCCTGCGCTACTCCATCGCCACCGGCAACTGGGGCATGCAGGGGACCGCCGGCATGCGCGCCGGTGTCTCACAGGTACTCCCAGAGCCTCCAGCCATTCAGCCATCTGTCTTATCTTCCCTTTTTGTGGTTCATCTGTCGGCATCAGAGATCGGCGTTTGCCCGTTCCTCGACCGAGGTTTGGACTCTACGGCAGGCCATTCAGAATTGCGAGATAAGTCATGGAGTTTGGGGTGTGAGGCTGCGTTCTGGGATGCAGGTGCTGAACAGGCTCACCTATGCATCGACATTGTCCCATCTGCGGCGAATCAGCTCCCCCATTGGCCGAGAGGGCAAGCTGGCAAAGCCGCGCCAGCTGCACAACTCCCAGGTGTGCCTAGTTTACCACAAGGAGCACAGGGAAGTCAGTGCCGTGGCAGAAGAATTGTGACAGGCTATGTTGGAGGCCTCTCTTTGACGAGAGGCTTGCAAGTATGACTGCAATATCTCTTTGGCCACTCCATTGACTCCTCTGCACAAATTTCTATGAGAGCACCTTGCCAGTATACGAGCCTTTGTGTGACCCGTGTAAATGCATGCACGGGGTACAGACTACCATATGCTCTCAGTCACGTCCAGGAGGGGCGAGGCTCACTTTGCGAGACCAGCAATATATGAGTCCATGTGAGTGTGTGTTGAGTGCGTTTTGATTTACTGGCTGCAGTGGGGCGTGATCTGCCCGGCTGAGACGCCGGAGGGGCAGGCGTGCGGGCTGGTGAAGAACCTGGCGCTCATGTCTTACGTGAGCGTGGGCTGCCCCTCCGCTCCCATCGGCGAGTTCCTGGAGGAGTGGTCCACCGAAAACCTGGAGGAGATCAACCCCAGCGTCATACTCGAGGTATTTTACCTTAATGCTGTCCCACTCTGCATTGAACTGGCTGTTCACCTGTCCCACTACTGCATTTACTGGCCTTATTCCAGGCAGTTGTGCCACTGCGCCCTTGACTCACGCGCAATGGTACTGTCGCCTGAAGATTGCCGGTAATCGTGGTGGTGCAGCACGTATGGCAATGGTGAAGCATCCTTTGTTCAGGTGGGTGCCCCACAGAGCAGCCCAATGTTGTGGGTGTTCAAGTTGTGCAAAATGTGGCGGTGTTGTGACTCTGTGTGTCTTGTGGTGCGGCAGGCGACCAAGGTGTTTGTGAATGGGGTGTGGGTGGGAATCCACCGGCAGCCTGCCGTGCTGGTTAACACGCTGCGCAAGATGCGCCGCCAGGTTGACATCAGCACAGAGGTGAGCGCCCCACCCATCAATTCAACCCTGGCCACCCACCCTGTCCGACACCCCAACACATGCTGATGCTGGATGGAGCACAAGTACACCACTGCACTCACTGGGCAGCAGAGTGAGTAGTTCGGGGATGCTGGCCTGCAAAGGGATCCTTAATGGGGCGGGCAAGAGGGTCTGGGATATTGCATGCCTCATCCTGCTGTGCATTGCTCATGAGTGTCCTGCGTTGAATTATTTGTGAGCCTTTAAGAAACTCAGCTCTTATTGATTTGATACTGGATGGCACACTGGTCGGCTCTGCAGTGCAATAAGGGTGCAAATTTTGAAAACTCACGCTGTGCTTGCTCCGCCCCTCATGTGCTGAACGAGCCGCTGGTTCCAACGGGGGAGTGCATGGCTCCATGATGCGGCTCTTGGACTCGAGTGTAATTGTGAGTGCAGGTGGGCATCGTGCACGACATCCGACTCCAGGAGCTGCGGCTATATACGGACTACGGGCGCTGCTGCCGGCCGCTGTTCATCGTGGACCCTGACCGCAAGCGGCTCACCATCACCAAGGACGACATCCGCCAGCTCCAAGAACGCGAAGTCACCCACTTCGGCTGGAACGTGAGGCCCCTGCCTGTTCTCCTTCAGTTTGCGGCATGCCAGCGTGACTTGCTGTGTCCCCTGAAGTCCGCCCTCTAAGCACCTTATCGTTTAGCATGACATGCATAGTTCCCTTGATTCACCCAAAAACGCATCGGGCACACTGTCGGCAGTTAGTGCTTCATGTTGCCTTCTCACTGTTGTCCTGTTTGTTGCCACAAAGTGGACAGCTTCCAGCATTACAGATGTCAACATCATGCCTGCAGCCTGTAGCGGCTGGTGCACAGCATGATTTATTGTGCCTGGCTGTTGGACGGGACCTGAGTTAAAGCTGAACCATTTGGGACCACGACTGCAACCGCAGGAGCTGGTGCACAAGGGGTGCATAGAGTACATAGACACAGAGGAGGAGGAGACAACGATGATTGCCATGGAGATCAAGGACTTGGAGAATGCGCGCACGCCCGGGCGGGTGGCCTACAGTGAGACATACACCCACTGCGAGATCCACCCCTCCATGATCCTGGGCGTGTGCGCGTCCATCATCCCCTTCCCCGACCACAACCAGTCCCCCCGCAACACCTACCAGTCCGCCATGGGGAAACAGGCCATGGGTGCGCCCTTTGCCCTCTCTCCTTCCCTCACTGCACTGGCCTGGAAATTTTCTTTTGAAAGAGTTCTCTTACTGCAGGCTGGAGCCTGAATGTCTCCAGCAATGACCCTAGCATCATGCCTCCTTCAATGGCCTCCTTCAAAGATCCCCAGAAATCTGCTGTGCCTCTGCGTGAAGGAATAGAGCATGTAGAGGTCAAAGAGATGAAGGTGATCTACACGCTGCAGCTGATCTCAAAGGGTGAGGAGGATGTTGAGTAATTTGGTGCGTGGTGCTGCGCAGGCATGTATGTGACCAACTACCAGACGCGCATGGACACGCAGGCGTATGTGCTGTACTACCCCCAGAAGCCACTCGTCACCACGCGCGCCATGGAGCACCTCCACTTCAGGTGCCTCCCATTCCTTCTTCTGTGCAGTCTGGCCCCCTTCCTTTCCACACCATCACCGTATCCACTCAAATATGACTTCAAAGGTGGTAGCTGCTCGCGTTGACAGTGCTGATGGCATACTCAACAGCCACAGCCTCTGTCTTGCTGGTGCTAGCATGTCTTCAAGAGGACAGCTATTTCCTAGGAAGGCGGTGGGGTTGACTGCTGGTTGGGGTTTGCTGCAGGGAGCTGCCGGCAGGGCAGAACACAATTGTGGCAATTGCATGCTACAGCGGCTATAACCAGGAGGACTCCCTCATGATGAACCAGTCCTCCATCGACCGCGGCTTCTTCAGATCCATGTTCTTCCGAACCTACCGGGTGCGCCGCCTGCTCCATCAAGCCATTTTTTCACAATTTACAGTAGCACATCGCAGGACTGCAGCTGCTGAAGCAATTCAAATAATGTTGCATGTCCAAGCTACCACCGTTCCTCCACCAAATATAGTCATGCAGCAGACATGACAGTCCCATGCATGTCAATTGTACAGTCATCTTGATGATCTTGAACCAAGATACTTTGCTACATCTTGAAATTGAGGTCATGCAAAGGCTTGCTGATCCCTCTGCTTGTGAAGTGCACAGAAAGATTCAGAACAGAATTCAGAAGGTCAAATGCTGGCATTGAGGAGACATGTGGAGAAGCTGACGCAGCAGATGTCTGGAAACATGTGCAGGCGGAGGAGAAGAAGCAGGGGTCGCTGGTGCAGGAGGTGATAGAGGTGCCGGACCGCAGCGTCACGGTCGCCATGCGCCACGGCACCTACGACAAGCTCGACGACGACGGGATCGCGCCCCCCGGCACCCGCGTCTCCGGGGAAGACGTCATCATTGGCAAGGTGCAGCCCTTTTGCACTCGTTTGCACTCATTCAAACAAATGATGCACTCTGCAATGTTTGCCATGATCCCACGCATGCCTGCCTTGCCCTGATGGGACCACGCTCGTCCATCCAAATATAGTAAAGGCTTAGATAATCTGTGCTTGATCCCATGCAACCCTGCCTTGCATTGATGGGAAATGAAAGATTGAGCCCGTCAATTTCGTTTGTCCAAATACAGTAAGGGTCTACCTCGCTCCTGTGCGCAGGAGCTCTGCTTCTCATGCCCTTCCTTGTAGGAAGTGAGATCAAGCCTGTGTTGCTGAGTGATGTGGTTCCAAGTGGGGTGCACGTCTCGCACCCTCAATTCATCAATCTGGGGGCTGCGCTTGTTCCGAAATCGATGAATTTGGGGTGCAAGACGTGCATTGTTGCCATGTGGCTTGGATACTGATGGCCGGAGATGTGTGGGCTGCATGCAGACGTCGCCGCTGGCGGATGAGCAGCCGGGCGTGGCGCAGCGCTTCAGCAAGAAGGACGTGTCGACGAGCCTGCGCAACAGCGAGTCCGGCATGATCGACCAGGTCATGGTCACCACCAACGCCGAGGGCCAGCGCTTTGTCAAAATCCGGGTGCGCCCTCTAACTTGCTAACTTTTTGCATGTTCTGCAGGCAGCAGAATTGCAGTTTGTTCCCTATGTGGCTGCGGACCATCTCTTTTCTTCAGGGCGGGCTTCTATTCTTAGATGCAGCAACCCCATTTGGTGGTCACAGCGGCCGGGTTGGCTGCGATTGGCGTGCGACAGATGCAAGCAGAGACTGCCTTCTTGCACGAAATGACTCCGCTGAATAGACTGCTTGTGAAGACCACGAATGCGTTCAAGCAGGGCAAGCAGCATGTTGCATCTCGTGTAAGGAGGACCAAAGAGCATCTCTTGCATGTTTGGCCACCAAATATCTATGTTGCAAGTGTTACCAATCATATATTCTGAGAGAAATGTTTGTCTTGGTGCGCAGGTGCGGTCGATCCGGATTCCGCAGGTGGGCGACAAGTTTGCGAGCCGGCACGGACAGAAGGGCACAATTGGCATGACGTACACGCAGGAGGACATGCCCTGGACGTCCGAGGGCATCGTGCCCGACCTCATCATCAACCCCCACGCCATCCCCTCCCGCATGACCATCGGCCATCTCGTCGAGGCCCTCATGAGCAAGGCACGCCCTTTTCCTTTACATATTGCTTTCAAGAGAGAGACTGCATTCCTGGTATCCGCCGAGCCCTTCCACTCTCGCTCTGTGGCCAAAGATACCAATTGTAGATTCTACAATCTGCAGACACCCTGCATGCAGTGCAGGACAAATTTTTTTCCGCTGCATTTTGTGCTCTGGGTATCAGCAGGGGCATGAGTGGGCTCCCGTGCCCAAGATATGTGCATCACTGGGCGTCTGGCGGCATAAGCTGAGATCAAGGGATGAGTCAGCGTTGATGTTCGGATGACTCAGCATTCTGTGCGGCCGTGACAGGTGGCGGCGCTGGTGGGCAAGGAGGGAGACGCGACGCCGTTTGCGGAGGTGACGGTGGACAACATCAGCGCGGCGCTGCACACCTGCGGCTACCAGTCGCGCGGCTGGGAGACCATGTACAACGGCCACACCGGCCGCCGCCTGCAGGCCCAGATCTTCCTCAACCCCACCTACTACCAGCGCCTCAAGCACATGGTGCGCCACTGCGCCACTGGAGGCCCCTCACAGCAACCGCTCCCCGGCTCTGCAGACCTGCACAGAGGATATCTGATGGAATTTGGCAGCCACCGGTTCTTGTGCCTCTTGTTACGTTTGGCAGGAGTGCAGACCTGGCACTTCCCTCACATGCTTGGTGTGGTGCAAGAGTCGCCTGCACCGCGAATGAGGTAGAATCATGGCGAGCTGGCTGTGGCCGAGAATCTTCCGAAGGGATATCCCTGTATTCTCACACAATAGAGCCAGAGGGAGAGCACAGGTTTGTCAAAAGGGCTGGGATGCGTCCGAAGTTTTCACATCTGTGCGTGCGCAGGTGGACGACAAGATCCATTCGCGCGGGCGGGGCCCGGTGCAGATTCTGACACGGCAGCCGGTGGAGGGCCGAGCGCGCGATGGAGGGTTGCGCTTTGGGGAGATGGAGCGAGATTGCATCATCTCCCACGGCTCCGCCGCCTTCCTCAAGGCACGCCCTGCTCTCGTACATCTTGTTGGTTCAACGTGGCTTCTGTGTGTCAACAATCAACTATCTCTTCTCCTGTCGCCACTTTTTCCCTTCCTGGCTTGCTAGTTTCACCTGCCTATGCAGCAAATTGCTGCAAGGGTTCACTGGGTCGTATGGAATTGCATTTGTACATAATTTGCGGGGCTGAGCAAAACTAATGCCCAATTCAGCCCAGTAACAGGCTCAACCTGAGGTGGCTGCAGCGGCAGATAGAAGTTGCGAAGGGTTTGCCAAATTTTGGTCCTGAATGCCGGTGTGGTGTTGCAGGAACGATTGTTCGACCAGAGCGACGCGTACAGGGTGCATGTGTGCGACCGCTGCGGCCTCTTTGCGGTGGCCAACCTGAAGAAGAACCAGTTCCACTGCCCCGCCTGCAAAAACACCACCGGCATTGTGCAGGTGCGCATGTGTCAAAACAAATATCTCTCGCTATTAATGCAGTATCTGATGCTTGCTATTATGGTTGCATCTTATTGGCTTGGCTGCCTTGATAGGCTTGATTGGCTTCAAGGACACCCTGCTTGCCTGTAGCAGGACATGTTGTGCTCACAGCAGTGAATGCATGAGCAGCAATTGTGCTGACAACAGTCAATGCACGAGCAAGGCTTGGATTTGCATGAGCTGAGGCAGCAGCCCTGACAAGGTTTGTGGTGTGGCAGGTGCACATGCCGTACGCATGCAAGCTGCTCTTCCAGGAGCTCATGGCAATGGCCATAGCGCCGCGCATGCAGTTCTAGCCAGGACTACTGGAAGCACAAGCCGTCTGTAGAGCGCAGTAGTACATGCAGCCCAAAAGAGTGGGGTTACTGCAAGCAGAGCTCCGTGAGAAATGCCAGTCTGGCGATTTGCACCGGTTTCATGTGTACAATTGATGTGACCTATCATTCGCAAAGAAATGACTCTGAACCCATTTTTGAACTCCTATGTATGGTCTGCTATGCTTCGATTGCTGCATAAGCATGTGTGATGGTGTCCTGTGAAGCAGAATTGCTGGTTGGAAGTCATTTGTCATAACAGTCATGTCTTCAAGACCTTGTCCGCTGCGACCCCTAAGGCCTTTGCGGTCAGTTCTGCATCTCTCGCATTTGTCATGATGCCTTTGTCTGTGCATGGGCCATACTCGGAGTGCTTCATGGAATGCGATGAGGACCGCTGTGCTGAGTCAAGAAGAGGGTTGAGCCTGTGCTGAGATGTCACAATGCTGGCCAAGTTTGCTGACGTCGATGCCATGGCCAGCTCGACAATTGAAAGGGGCGATGATGAAGCGATAATGATCAAAAGTCAACGACGCTCCGATAGGGGATTCTTTCCGGAAGCGCTGTGTTCTGCGAAAAGGGATCCGAGGACGTCAGGGCTTTGACTTAGTTATACGAGAACACCTGAGAAAGCTTTGAGAGGCCCAAAACGCTATCCGAAATGACGGGAGGAAGACGTGCTGTATTGGTGAAACTAGTGATCACGGCTCTTTCGATCTGCGTATGTCAGGTATGAACTGTCTCAGGGTGCCTGATTGATACATGGACTTACTTTATTTGCTGAATTGCCTGGTTGCATATAAATCGAGCCCCTCCAGCTGCAAAGCGGTGACGTCCATTGCTGCATGCACTGGGTCTGCGTAAGTGGTTGCCTGACATTGCGAAGTAGATTACGATCTCCTATCAGGCCATAGCGTACAGAGTGCTACGATGAGTCCACAAACGTCAGGTGCAACATCTCAGTGACCGAGCAATCTTGCGCATCGCAGGGCGCTGGGAACCAATACAAAGTCATTTTGCAGCGGAAAGATCCAGGAAACACATTATTAGGGGACCTACTGCACTTAGGATCCAATCTTCCTCGGATCGGCAGTCCCTTAGCGGCTCTTCACCGGGTCTTTCTGGGGAAGTACGTGCCCCTGGAGGTCTTCAACGTGAACATGACGGCGCTCAGTCCAGAACAATTGTGTGGTTACTTAGTTCAGCTGAATCCAGGTAAGCATCTTCGACTCTCTGGAACACACGCCTGCGAAGTTTCGTCAAGTTTCAAAAAATTCCAACGCTTACTTCATCGACTCGTTGATCGTCTCCACCTGGGCGTGGGACAGGGGCCTCCACCTGCTGAAACTATGAAGCTATAATAGCTACATGCTTACAGAGTACTTGAATTCTCAGAACTGGTGCTACCCCTGCAGGATTAGCTTTTTGTGAGCGTGATGGGCCAGTCACGCTTGACGCACCAAGCGCAACGCCCAATGATCCTATCTACCCTAGAGAGACCAACTTAGAAGCCATCAAAGTCCCACAAGCTTGGAAGACCGGACAATTCGGCAGCCAGAAGGTGCTGCATCCACCCAACCTTTAGTCCTGCCGCAAAATATATGGTGCACCTGCCCTTTGCACTTGACGCCCTGACCAAAAGCCTGTGCTTTTCTGAGCGCAGCTTGAGAGTGCACTGCAGCTGGATTTTGAACTTGAAATTTTAGATTGATCCTTTGTGCAGGTGCGTGTGTGCATCATTGACACTGGCGTGGACAATCTGCACCCAGACCTGGCGGGCAACCTCTGGATGAATGCGGCAGAGATGAACGGCCCCGGAGCGACCGCTGCCAACGGGTACAAAAATGGCATTGACGACGATGGCGACGGTGAGTCATCACCATCGTTGGTTGAACTTGGCACTCCAGCTCCTGTACGTTCGAGCTGTGCTCATGACTCTTCTCAAGGAGAACGCTAGATTTTGCTGTACTCTACTGCAGCTAATTACATCAATTAACACCCAAGGCAAGATTGAGCTGCACTCCCGGTCCTGAACGTGCTGAGCTCTGCACATGACATATATCTCCTGAGAGATTGTCATGTCACAAACCAGAGATCCTAAGGTCTTCCAGTATGGGCCTGTGCAGGCAGGAACGCACCACTGAGGTCATGGATTTACCATGATGGTGTGCAGGTGTTGTGGACAACATTTACGGCGCGAACTTCAACACGGACCCGCCGAGCGCGGACATTCTGGACGGCCACGGCCATGGCACCCACGTGGCCGGCATCATCGGCGCCGTCGGCAACAATGGAATCGGAGTTACCGGCGTCGCTCAGGTGCGCTGCAGCGCTGCTTTACATATGTTGCAGCAGAACATGCGCGTCCATGTCATTGTACACAGGTGTGCTGGACGATGGTGGCAGTCACAGGAGACCAGTATGTGGCAGCAATACAGTGCTCAAAGCCAGTGAAATGTCACAACCTCACCCAGCTCAAACAACACTATCCTGAGTTGTAGCACAGCTTTGATGTTGTTGTGATCAGCTGTGCTGAACGATCATGGCAGTCACAGGAGGCCAGCATGCGGCGCGAGAACACTTGTCAGCTGCAGAGTCCCCTGCCAGTGAATGTCAATACCAGTCTCGCCGGTAGCAAAGCACACATGTCTCCTCATTGTGACCAGAGCTGCTGCATGCCTGTGGTAGCCCACAGGAAAGTGTCCCTGAGGGGAGACCAGGCCTGGCAGGAGAGCAGTTGGCAGGCCGGTGCTCCGGTGCCAGAGAACAGTAGATGTCTAAAAATCTGAGATGTCGGGGGTTAAAACTGGTGTCCAGGTAGTGACGGTGCTGCCCTGCCGGTTCATGGACGCCAATGGCAACGGCAGCAGGGAGCAGGCCATCAAGTGCATGGACTGGTGCCTCAAACGCGAGGCCCATGTCCTGTCCAACTCCTGGGGCGAAGTCCCCAACTCACTGTCCCTCCAGGTATCGCGCGCGATATATTCCCTCAAGCCCTCGCCTCACCCCCCCGGCCCACCGCCAACCCCTCGCCATTTTTCCAACCCCCATTCTTTCCCCTTCCCCTTTCTCCTCTCTCCTTACCCTTGAGGGACTGTTAACAGGCAATTTTCTATTCTCCCTTCCTCACTTGCTCTGCAGGTGCCAGGGCAAGCAGGCACAAGCCGCCACGGTTCCTCCGCCACAGGGGCTTTCTTTTTCTTTCCTTTCCTCTCTTCTACTACTTTTTCGTGATCATTTTTTTTCACATTGTGTTGGTTTGGTGTGTTCCCAGACGGTGACGATCCTGCCCTGCCGCTTCATGAACAAGAGGGGCCTGGGCGACATATCCCTGGCAGTGCTGTGCTATGACTGGTGCCTCGACCACGGCGCCCATGTGCTCTCCAGCTCCTTTGGCATCTATGAGCAGTGGGGCGAGCAGGCCCTCAAGGTCCTCTTCTTCATTTATGCCTCTATCTTCCTCGCGATTTCTGCGATTTTCATTTTTTTGGAAGTTTTTTTTTCGCTTTTTTGCATGCTAATTTACCACTTTTTTCAATTTACTCACCTTGCATTCTGGGGCATTGAGGAGTCCTGCTTTCCATGTTGCTGGCTTCACATGCTTGCTTAAGATGGGCTGTTTTTGCATGTGGAAATTGTGCAGAGTCTCTTCCGCCTCGTACTGATGCGGGTGTCTGTGCATGCAGACGGCTGTGGCCACGGTGGCGGCCAGGGGTGTTGTGTTTGTGTCATCGGCAGGCAATGATCACGCGGACAATGACCTCAACCCCCACTGGCCATCCAACCTTGAGACTGACACCACCATTGCCGTGGCCGCCCTCGACCGCACCGGCGCCGTCTGGTGAGAAATTTCACACTTTCACACATTTTCCTTGCCGCCAGCATCTCAATCTGCTGAGAATCTCAGCGAGCAACAGCGCAAGTGACTGTCTTTGCTGTGCGACATTGCCAGCTTGGAAAAATCCATCAGCCTCGTACTTTACGTGTGTGTCCATGCTTTTCACAAGCTGCCAAACTGTTTTATTACCACCTGCGCAGACATTAAACTGCTGTACCCTCTGCATTTAATGCCACGCTTCTACTCAGAGTGCAGCTCAACAGTACCTTGCGGCCCCATGCCGAGGACAGATGCTGGCTGCAGGTCGGGCAGCAACTATGGGAACAAGACAGTGGACATTGCGGCCCCGGGCGAGAATGTGATATCCACCTACATCGGCGGTGACACCCCCTACACCACCATGACCGGCACATCCGTGGCTGTGCCCCACGTCGCTGGCACCGCCGCCCTCTTATTGGCACAGTGCGCAGCCCCATTCTCCTGCTGCTCGCAGCCCAGCAGCATTAGCTTTGCTTGCCCAGAACCAGACCTGGCCGGACATGGATACTTTGACCTGAAAGAGGGATCCCTGATCAAGCGCATGTGTACTCTCTTTTGTGGATGCTCCGTGCCTCTGAACATGTACAAATTTAGGTGTAAAAGGCACGGCGCAAGGCGATAGTGGGGGGATCACATCAGAAGCCCTCTGCTTAGCAACCTGTATCAGGCATGCACCTGGGTGGCTGAAATGAGTTGATGCTGAGATGGAGATGCGGTGGAGGATTGGCGGGTCATGGGAAGAAGTTTGTGTGCATGCAGGCTGATGCAGAATGGGTACAACATATCCTCGCTGGCGCCCAACAAGGGCGTTGGGGCTCTGGTCAAGAAGATCATCATGCAGAGCGTGGACCCCCTGCCAGGTCAGCACTCCACTCATGTCACTCCTCCAGTCTTCCTAAACAAAGTGTTTCATATGCATCCTTACTGTGCTGATCTGCCCAGGCATGCTAGAAGCAGCCTGATGCAGGCTGCGCACCTCAAGCAGGTTTGCATCTGTCCTGAATACAAGAGGAGGCCATTATTTGTCCTGAGGATGGGGTGTCTTTGTTACAGGGAATCGGGTTGCATGGGGTTCCCTCAACACAGCCGCCGCACTCAAGAGAGCCGCCGGAATGACGCCCACCAGCGCTCAAATAGGTGCAACCCCCGCTTACTATCAGCCTTGCAAGCAATTTACCTCTTGCCATGCAGCATGCACCCCTTGCCCCTGCACTCCATTGCGCCAAGAAAACAGGCGACTGTAATGTCAGACATCCCTTGCATGCAGCAGGAAGTTGGCATGCGTTAAGAAGCCATCCCTGTCGTGATGCTTGGGTGTAGGCTGGCCTCAAGGGACTAGCACTGCCTCTGCTAGTTCAGAGCCAAAGACTGGGTCGCTTCTGTCTGTCACAGAGCACCGACTCCAGTGCACATATCTGTTGCAGGCACTGTTTCGGATGGAGCGGTCACAGAGGGCTCCAGCGGAAGCTACAACGGGTCCTTCCCGGACCTCAGCAGCGTGCTGGGAGCGCTGGCAACCTATGGCAACACATTTGGAGGCAACACTCCCGACGGCCCTGCAGTGTTGGACGGCGCTACTGGTGAGTCATCATCTCGCACATCATCTCACAACATCCCACACAAGCCAACCTTCTCAGAGCCGCACAGTTGACCAATGTCGATACTGCTAGCTCTGCAGACTCATTGCTGAGATGCCACAGAGCTTCTGTGAGGCCACAGTCTGTCGTGTGTGCTCCTTGATGGATGTTGTGTGTGCTTCTTATTGTTGCTGGACTACAAGACACATGCCAGAATCTGACGAGTTGCTTCGAATTTTAATATCGTTGGTTTACAGGCGCAGGCGGTGCACAGAATGGAGGTGCGAGCAAATCGGCGGGCGTCCAAGCGACGGCGTCCCCTCCGCCTTCCATCGCCGCAACCGTGGCGTCCGCGGCGCAGGATTTTGCTCGGCGCGTCGGCGGCGGCCGCAACCTGCGCTCGGCCAGGGGATTGCGGGGAGTCGATGCGCTGCGGGACGGCAGGCCACAAGCGACCCAACACACCCAGCTCCTATGAGCGCTCTCAGAAGTTTTGAAAGAGCAACTTCAAGGGAATCAAGAGACTTTGACGCAGAGCATGTGCGGCTGGGTGCGAGAGGCAAGACTAAGGAGCAAAGGGCGGGGTAAGAGCTGCGGACTCTCATGCAGAAAGCCCAGCCCGGGAACGAGGGACAAGATATCTTGCTGTAGCGGCCGTCTTGATTTGCGTGTGAATCTCTCTTCAGTCCGCGGCTGAGCTGGCGGGTTGGGGTGCACCTGCCTCAACCCCGCTCAGCCGCCGAATTAATTGTTCAAGAAAGGTTGCGCGGTGCTCTTTTTCCAAATAGGCTAGTGAAGCGCATTCTTGCAGCGTTCTGCCATTGCGGAGCGAGCTGCAAGCCAACAAGGGGCTGCAAGCTGTCTGCAGAGACTTGTACATTCTGTGCATGCAAGGCCTTGCAAGCCTAGGCTCGCATGAGCAGCAGCGAAACAGATGTGAACAATGTCTGGAACCTTTTTGAGACTCACTGGAGCAGACAACGGGATTTCATGCATTGCGTATATCCTTTGCAAGTTTCCTACTGATAGCAGCATCGACATCGGTTCAGCATGTATTGTGCAACCATTCTTAATTGCGGCACAACGGTGCGGCGCAGAATTCTTTGTAGATAGCTGCAGATAGCTTGGAGACATTTAGCTTAATCAAAGCATGCATGAGTGCAGTATCTAGGGACCGGCTTGTAGCAGTCTTCCAGACAACCGAGAACTCATGGCTCACTTAGAGAAATGGTTCATACTTTGTAAACATGTCATACTGCACTCCAGAAATTTCCGTCTGTTGTACACAACAGATGCTAGCACCTGCCGTTCAGAGACAAGCTCTGTCGCCACAATCTGATAAGGATGCCATTCAAGCAGTTGCTCCGCACCTGCAGACCAGAGATGGTCGCATCTAGGAACTTGATCACACATGATTTACCTCACATACTTCATCGGTCTTTGAATTTTCTGCTGTGTCGGGCTCCCCAGCCTCTGAATCTTCATTTGGATTTGGTCGGGGTCAAATCTTGGCGTCCCCACTTTTATCTTCCTCTCTTCCTCACATGGTACTTGGCGGTCTGATCAGTGGCGCTTTGGGATGTGAGTGTCGTACTCCTACATTGCACAGCCACATGCTTTCACAGGCCTGCACTGTACACAAGCTCCTTCCCTTGCACCTGATACATCTGTCGAACTTTGACTTCAGCAGTACTCTGCAGGTGCTCTCATCCTCACACCTGGTTGCTGTGCAGTGCCACTCTGGCTTCCTGGGGCATCTCTCCAGGCTGTTTGCTGGAGTGGTGTTCTGGGTCCAGCACAGCTGTCAGGCGCTCCTGAGCCTGCGGCCTCTTGAAAGGATTTTCATCCTCGCCCTTGCGGAGTCTGTCGCCGGGGTCAAAGTCATTCTTCTGCGCTCACTCCAGCTGTCTCAGATCTTCGACATGTGCCCTCTCGGCACTGCTTGCAGCGATTTGGAATAGTAACGGTCGCTGCAACGACTTTTTGAAATCGAAGTAACATCAAGGTTGATATTATATTGGTATCCTGGAAAGGTTGACTCCGATGCATGCGGCTTCGGACATCAGCCCCTTCAGATTAACGCTTTATATCTGGTGGTGCAGACAGTACCAAATAATAAGCAACGACGAATTAAAGAAACGCACTCCTCCAAGCTTGCCTTGTGCCTCTGCAAGCTTGCCCTTCACCACGGCCTTTGCAGGCCCCTCAGGTCCAGCCTTCAGGTCAAAAACATCATCCATGCTGAGATGGCTTTGTTGATGATGGGTGATCTATCACAAATTTTATTTCTAATTGCTTCCTTGAGCACTTAGAACTAAATGCAGCCAAACGAGTTTTGTTGCGATGTACGGATATTGTATTTTTGGGACGTTGCCAAATTGGGTGACGGCTTTCTCACTCAGTTGGGTAGCTTTGCACGGGATGTTGTATCGATCTTAACTACTACGGAAACCCCTTTGGTGGGCTTGGGAAACAACGAGCTCCTGCTAGCACGGGCTGCAGATGTCCAAGAGATCTTCGAAACCCTTTGGCGCAGATCAATCATGTGAGGAGGGGGAGAAGTGGTGCTTGCCGGTCCCATCTGGGTCGGTTACCATCCAGATACATCTCAAAAGATGGTCCAGGCCATATGCATGGGATGAAATCTGTAAAAGTACTGAACTCAACGGAAAGTCTCTGACTCCAACCTCTTTGTACGGCATGTGCTGGGAATTTTCGCTGGTCTGCAGAAGACATTCCTTATTGCTGAAACAATATCAGCATTTACAAATTTATATCCCACTTTTATTAGATTGAAATTTGAGTGTGAATGCTTATCGTAGTATAGTTTGAGTGTACGGCAGATGCAGTGCAGCTCCGAGCAGTGTCGAGTCCATGTACTCTTCAGCTTGGTTATGAGGATAATTATGTTGATTATGAAAAGAACTTCAGCCTGGCATGCCATCCGTTCTGCGTTGCTGCTTCGACTGGTCGGCACGCATGTTCTTCACACATCTAGATCTGCCTCACATGGCGTAGTGACTCTCGCACCGGTGCCCACTGGCTTCTGCCACAAACAGCCCTGGATCTCACAAGCCTTCCCCATGTCTCCACCTGACTCTGTGTTATCAAGCTCAAGCGCCCATCTAAACCTTGTTCCAGGGCACATTACAAGTCAGGACACTCTACAAGTCCTAGGTCTTGTAGAGTGGAGCAAGAGCATGCAATATTACTCGCAGTGTTTATGGGTTGTGACTGGAGCTCCCGCGAGTCATCGCATGCACTTCTTCCAGTCTCTGCATGGGAAGGTCGGACAGTGGAGTCTCCGTCCTACCAGTTTGCATATTTTTCTGGACCTGGGGTCTGGCACACATGCTCAATCACACTTTGAAGGGCTTTGAAGGCTTTCGCCACATCAGGGTGCTCCTACAGATTTCTGTCAGCTCTGCACAGTGACAAATTCATGATCAGGGGTCGTTCGTAGAGGGTCGCACCGCAATAGAAGGGTCGATGAGTGCTGGGGGAAAGCTCGGTGGCCTCTAGTGCGGACTGAAACGACGCAAGGCGATCTCAAGGACTGTCCCAGATGAGGATGTAGAAAAGCTGCGGCATGAAAGGCAGCAGATGCAATTTTTTGGCCCTCACCTTGGCCTTGTTGCCCTTCTGCTGCCTCGGAGAGGTCTGCCCGGCGCTGTCAGATTGCTGTGCTGCAGACGTACTTTGAGTGTGTGAATGGCATTGTGGTCAGGATTGAAATAAGTCAAGATCTCACGATCCATCATTCCTTCCTTGGCGTAGTTCTGATGACCTTCCAATCATGTGCCTGGTTCTATGTGACAAGATGTGACACTCAAAAGAGTGGCTTTAGTCAATGAGTACCTGGATCTTTCCCACAAGCGAGGGCTCTTGCACATCTTTTCGTAGATGAACGATTTTTTTCTGCCAGACGTGGAATCGATCATTTGCAAGAAATGGATGAAGGCCACCAGCACCTCTTGAGCACTGCTGTATTGACGTCACGCAGGGTGTGTTCGATAACTTTAGGCTGCTCATCCAGCGCCCAAACTCTGCTGGCGTGTTCTCTGGCGACTTCAACGGGGGCAAGACAGAGGCGGATCCGCTCACCGCGTTGCAGAGGACTTTCGCTGGCTCAATAGTCCCCTTAGAGGTCTTCCAAGTGAACACGTCCCTGCTCAGCCCGCAGGCGCTGTGCGAATTTCTTATAAAATTTAATCCAGGTGAGCATCGGGAAGCCACAACAAGGCCCCGCCTGCTTTTGGCGATGTTACTGACCAGAAACGGCGTCCAAGGAGACATGCCACGAACTTTACATTGGCACTTTAGTGAGCTGCAGGCACCTGCAGCATTCCTGTAACAACTTGCACCAGTTTTTCGGAAACTCTTCTATCTAGCATGCAGCCATTGGGCTCAACAGGAGCCAGCATGGCAGTCCAGTGGGAGGCTGCAAAATTGCTGGATGTCACTTTTAGAGCAGAACGTGAGGAATGGAAACTGAGCAAGCTGCCTATTTGCGCGCAGAAATCACCATCTGTGAGCCGGACCAGAAGGTGAAGGTAGAAGCCCCCAGCGCGACACCCAACGACCCGCTCTACGCGCAGCAATGGAACATGAAAGCCATCGGCGTGGACAAGGCCTGGGCCAAGGGTCAATTGGGGGACCCCCAACGAAGGGTCAGCACCTCCCAGCTCACGCTGCCATACAGCAGCATGTGTGGACTATTGCAGAATCTTTGAGGGGGCAGCCTAACAGTAAAAAAACTCAACAATTCGCTGCTTGGCACTTCAATCTTGGGGGTGATTTTTGCAGGTGAGGGTGTGCATGGTGGATACTGGCATAGACATAACACACCCAGACCTGGTCAACAACCTGTGGATCAACCCTGTGGAGATGGCAGGCCCGGGCGCCACAGCTGCCAACGGTTACCAGAACGGCATTGACGACGATGGGAACGGTGAGTCACATTTCAATCCCTACTTAAATAAGCTTGCAATCCAGACGCTGATGCAAAGCTCAACAGATCATGCACGTAGCTCTGCAGGAGAGCTTGAAAGGGGTGCCAGCAACGCAGAGTTTCTATGGGCTCCAAGGATCTTATCAGCTGAGAGATTGAGCGAGAAACTGTGTACGTGCTGCAGGCATCATAGATGACATCCATGGCGCGGACTTTGTGAATGGGGGGAAGGACGGGAACATTCAAGACCAGAATGGGCACGGCACCTTTGTGGCGGGCGTTGTGGGAGCCATGACCAACAATGGGCTGGGGGTGGCGGGGATCAATCAGGTCAGCGCATGCCCCCTTCTGCATCACCCACTGCATCACCTAACCTCCATCTTGCATCCCTCTCGGATCACCCCTCTGCATCTGGACAAAAAGTATGGTCAAATGGTGGTCAAAGTCTCTAGCATCTGCAGCGTGGGGTGTCATCTACATGCCTCTTGAGAATGATACACTCTTTATCTGGACCCAAATGCGCACTCTAGCTAGCATACGGCATGGGAAATTCATCATCAAGCATTTGAGCTTGTGTGGCTTGGAGGACAAGATTGCCAGTGGGGTTGCATACACCAGGGCAGACGCTGTGGTTGAGACAGAGTGTCTGATGTGTGCAGTATGCGAGCCTGGTGGGGTGCCGGTTCATGGATGCGACTGGGAACGGGTGGGTGTCGGACGCAATCCGGTGCTTTGAGTACTGCCTGTCCAAAGACACGCAGGTGCTGTCCAACTCCTGGGGCGGCGTCGACTACTCCAAATCCCTGCAGGTACAGTCCTCAAACCATTGCACTCAACACAGGAGTTCAGTTGTGATGTATGTGAGTGTTGTGCTTGCGACCTGACAGCAGATATCTCACAGAGTGCAGAGTAGTGCTGAGCAGGCACCGCCTTTTGAATGGGCTCGACTTGGAGATCTGCTGCTTAGCATGCGCAGGAGCTTGAACGCTGTATAAGGCAATTATTATGCTCCTGCACCATCTCTAGGGCCTGATACCTTTCAAACTCTGGATTAGAGTCTCCAAGCGCCTTTGCAGAGGAGAGGCAAAGTAGTGGTGACGCATGCTGACGTGGTCGGCTGACGTGGCAGGCTGCGCTGGACCACCTGTCGGCAAGGGGGGCGCTGGTGGTGGCGTCGGCGGGGAACGAGGGAGTTAACACGGACACAACGCCGCACTACCCCTCCTCGCTGCCCGATGACATCATCATGGCAGTGGGCGCAGCCACCCGCCAAAACGCCCTCTGGTGCGCCAACTCCATACCCTCCTGCATGCCTCCCCATGCATGCCACCCATGCATGTCATACTGTACTCAACATGACTAGCTCAAGGAATTAAGCTGTTCATGCGCTCCCTTGCCACTGACTGCTGGGCTGATCAGGCTCTCTACATGCTGGGCCAAGCAGAATAGCAAGACTGTGAAAGGACGGCGCCAATGCAAGGGCTGCTCAGCAATGGTGTTGGCACCTTCTTGTACTTCTGCAACCAGAAAAATGACATTCTGGCATGTAGATGGGCACAGCTGCCTTAGAGTGCCACCCAGCGGTGCTGGCAGGGCATGTTGCGGTACAAGGCATGCATTTCTGCTTCGAATTGCCCCTTACTTTTGTGTGCAGCGCGCACGACTTCATTGCTATGCCCCTGATGAGAACGCAGTCTCTGTGGTGCAGGGCGCGCAGCAACTACGGCACGCAGACGGTGCACATAATGGCGCCGGGCGTGAATGTGCTGTCCACTGGGCTGGGGGGCCTCTATGTGCAGCTCACCGGCACATCCATGGCCACCCCCCACGTCGCCGGCACCGCCGCCCTACTCCTTGCGCAGTGCGTCCCCTTTTCTGACCCCTCAGGATTTTTCCAAACCCCTTCACTTCGTCGCAGCAGGGGGATCTAGACTATCAAGTCAATATTCCCCTGGCCCCAGCAGGAAGTCTAAATCAGCTTGACCTTCCAGCGAGCATCTCGTGTTGAGTTGGAGTCCCAATTTGGTCCTTGTGTAAAAGGCCACAAGCATGTGCTTCTTGCTGACTGCAGCAGCAATAAGTCTGGCAGCCAGTGAATCACGTCCAAAGGCTTTCATTTACCTGTGTCGCAGGGGGGGCATTGTTGCTGATGCGTCTTGTTGAGCCCAGTGATGAGTGTGGGGGCAGTATGCCTGTGCATGAGTGCTTTTTCAGGAGGTGATGAATTTGCGGCGTGCTGGGGTGCAGGTACCTCAAGAACGGCTGGGAGGTGACCACCAAGGCGCCCAACAAGGGACTGGCCTCGCAGCTCAAGAAGATCATCATGCAGTCCGCCAAAAAGGTCAACGGTGGGTCCCTGCATTTTCTTGCCCCCACACTGACGATCCCTGCCAAATGCTCCTTTGAAAGAGCCAACAAATGTACAGTGGAACAGAGATGTATCTGGACCCTGGCATCCAGATGAGCCCTACATCTGCAGCATGTCATCAAAAGAGGCATGCAAGCGGAGATTCTGTGTGTATGTTTCCTAAGACAAATGAAAACTGGCGCGCAGGGGCGTCCATAAAGAGTGGCCTGCTTGACACGGCGGCAGCCTTAGCGCTGGTGCCACTCAAGCCCACGACAGAGAGCATCGGCGCATTCAGCTCTGATTTTGGTGCGCCCACCTTGACTTCTTCATTCTTCAGATCATTCCTGGATGTACCCTGCCTGTGATCATCCATGCATTGGCCGGCAGATTTGCACCCAGTGCCTAATCGCAAGATTACCTTGTGCGTCGTCTCTCGCAAGCAGAAAGAAAGCCTCGCACCCATTGTCCAAGAGAAGGACTACGGCAAACAAGAATCAGATCTGCTTTCCTACCTTCCTGCCGCTGACGACAAATGCTGCCTTTTGGTGTGTGCAGCCAGACCAGAAGGGAACGTCACATCAGACGGCGGCGCCGCGAATACTACTGTTGTGGCTCTGGCCCCTGCCGTGGACTGGTCTGCCACGTTTGACCCCAACCAGCCGGGCGCTGCTGCCAGCTCCGGCGGCTCTAGTGGCAGCGATGCGGCTTCGCCCAGCAGCGCAAACTCGTGGCTGCCCAACTTCCCTTCCGACCTCTTCTACCCCTCGGTGAGAACTCCCCTCCCGCATGCTTCCTCTCAAACCTGCTGCGCACACCCCATCTTCATCTGGAGGGCAAAGCTCGTGCCAGCAGCACGCAACTGTGTTGCTCATGTTTGGCAGATCATCGGCAACGAGGTGCAGTAGCATATGCTAGAACTCTAGGCAAATATTTCATTTCAGGATCAGTATCTGCTTGTCCTCCACTCCCCATAATTGAGCCATTAAGTCACTTATCGAAGTCTACTGCAATGAAGCTCACTGTGCAAAATGGGGGACTGATGGCCGGTGTTTTGCGCGCATGCAGCCACCCACGCCGCCGGCATCGGAGACCTCCTCTCCGATCAACGTCAACGGCAGCAGCACAGCGGCCCACCCCTGGGACCTACCCTCCAACCGGCCGCTCATGCCGGGCGACTCGCTGGCCTCCATCGAGAAGCGCGCCGCGGCGGCCGCTAGCGGCTCTGCCGCGTCGGCCGAGGCTGCCGCGCCGCCGCCGCAGACGTTCCTCGACAAGATCTTCGGCCGGCGGCTGCTCGCTGGGGCCGCATTGCAGCCCGATCGCGCCGCCGCGCCGGCCGCATGACTGCTCGCGTCGTGTGCAGGAAGATGCCCGAATTTGCGCGCTCGTCTAGAGCCGGCCCCACTTGCCACCGGTGGAAAGTAGCAATTTTCCAGGCTGCCATGTGATGTAAGCAGCAGCAGCGGCTGCATCCGGGCGCGCAATGCACTGCGTGGGGCACATGAACGCCCTCTGCTGTCGCTCACGGGCATCCAGTTTTCCTATTGCAGTAAGAATACAGCAGCGAGGGAGTGGTCGGGGAGCCCTGACCTTGCCAGAGGCAAGATCAGGGGCCCCCATGAGGGGTGCAAATCGCACAGGGCCCGGCGATTGAGGGGGGTGGGTGGGCAAAATATCGACAGCTTATATTTTTTCTTCTTTTGTGCAAACCAACGCTTCAGTTGCCGGTTGCTGTTTGAGCCGGGTGCTCTCATAGCTCTGTTCAGTGCATGCACGGATTCTGAGGTGAGCATTCAGATTGTGTTGTGTAGATTTCCAGACCCAGTGTCGCACATGATAATGTGCCCCATCACGTGTAGGATAGGAGCCAACCCCTTACAACAGCGCCTTGCTTGGTCCTGGCTTCTCTTAAGCTTGAGATGAGACAAGGCAATCATGAGTGTATGTGCATAGAACTTGTGTCATTAGCTGCTTTTGGACTCAACCTTTCTTGCCCTCTTGCACATGCGCCCAGCAATTGATCCAGGGGCGGAGTAGCGTGTATGCATTCTGACAAGCACCCATCCGCGCAATATGCAAGGTTGAATGCTGCGGGAATTCATTTACGGATGAGTCAAGACTTCCAATTTGAGAGTGCAGTGCGCAGAACAAGGCGTGATCTGTGTATGGCACTCTTGAACCATGATGGCCGGCGCAGCAGCTGCCTGCCTACAGCTGTGAATTTCATTGCGCTAGGGCGGCGCCATATAAGAGCGGAAGAACTTGGAATTGAGCTGTTGAATAGCTTATTAGATTGAAGGTCGGTCTAGCTGATGTGCACGCGGTAATTTTGAGCGTTCAGACGCACTGACACCGCCAGCACCGATGAGTGTGGTTCTTGCATGCGAGGGAAATGACCAATGTCGTTCTCTAATTGTAAATAATTCAATTTGCATCTTGACATCATGTCCAGCGCATGCATGTCCATCCCAATATTGATTACTGATGCCTAGGAGGACCTACAAATTGTTCCAGTGTCATCAGTCCCTGAAGAATCCTACTGTACATCATTGGGCATTGCCAAAAAATTTCTACATGTACCAACCCCTACATGTACCAACCTAAACTCTAAATGACACCCTGGAGGCACTTCGGCTCTTACACCAATACAAGCGCCTTCAAATTGCCAATGAACCTGATCCCAGGCCTAGATCACACAGGCAACACGGCAAAGACTCCCACCAATTGCGCAGACGGCAATGGCACACATGGAACGTAAACAACCTGAAGTCTAAAACCTAAACGCAGTCCAAAATTGTGGGTCCTAGAGTCCCACTTGCATCCGTTTGAATACCAATCCCTAACCTGAAAGTGCTGCATCACACTGTGCGACACGTGCTGCTAACAGAATCACCTTGGAATAGCAAATTCATTGACTGCGCAACAGCACAAGCACAGTATATAGGCTGCTGCTGGCTCCGCAGAGTGGAGGCCCCTGCTTGCCAACTCACCCCAGGCATCCGCCCTTCCAGCAGACAACATGTCTCGCACAAAGGTCTTCGCAGTCCCGAGGCCCCATAATTACACAGGGTGGTGCTGCGCTTGTTGAACTCGGCAGGTAACGATACCAGCCGCCTCACATGCGCGAGCCGGGGGCGACGCCGGCGCCGAGCTGGGTGCCGGTGCGCGCGGCGTTGGCGAGGTAGTCGCAGGGCTTGAAGAAGCCGGCCAGGCCGCTCGCCTCAAACTGCGCAGCCCAGCCGTTCAGCCGCTCCGCCACTCGCGCCGGTCCGATGAGGTCCGCCCACTTTATCAGCCCGCCCCTGCACGCGCATACACGCCTCAGCTCGGTGTCGTGCTTGAGACCAAGTGATGTTCGTCATAGTTACAGAATACAACACTCAGCACTCAGCAATCAGCACTCAGAAAGCCCAGCAATTGAGCAGCTGTGCCTGTTATGTTACACAATGCTGCAGCCTGTTCCCAGGACACTCTAAAACATGCCAACAGTACAGAGTGATCCTGCATGGTAATGAGCCTGAAGGGATGGCAGCCTGGACTTGAAAAATGCCCACTGCTGTCTGAAAGCACAACAACAAGGTTGTAAGCAACACCGTGATTTGTGGCTTCATGGCACATGACAGGCCTGACAATCCCCAAGCCCTGCTCCTAACAAGATTACATTTCTTGTCAGGTATGTTGTCAGGCATGTCACCTACCACGAAGCACAAAGTCACAAAAAGGCAAAAGGGCAAAGGGGAAAAGGGTCACCTGTAGGCGGGGAAGCCCATGGAGAGGACGGTGGCGACGTCCAGGTCAGCAGGCTTGTCCACGATGCCCTCTGCGATGACGCGGCAGCCCTCGTTCACGACCGGGAAGAAGATGAACTCGATAATGTCCTGTGGGCTCATCGGCGGCGGCTTGCCGCCCTTGTACAGGCCCGCCGCCTGTAAACGGCAAAATAATGCAAAATCAGACAATGACCTCATTCAGCAGTGTGAAAACTGCCAAGGGTGGTTTTATGCATGCATGGCGCATGCACTGTGGTATCTGAGTACGTATCAACATCTATGAACACCACAATCATCCTCCGACACCGCAAAGCATGCAACATGCGCCTTAGATAAAATTGTCCCATACGAAAGGCCCCTCCACAATGCATAGGATCATCTTAAATGTAAGACAGTGGCAAAGGATACTATGCTTAGCATAATCATGCCAAAGAAATGTTGATGCCAGGAGCCAAACAGCTCAAATGCATTAGCACGACATGCATTACTTGACCTGGTCACAGGGGACTCTTAAGTTCATTAGTATCCCCCTGCTGGTCACCCATGAACAGGTGACAAGAAGAACAGGATAGGGAGCTAAGCATGCGGTGGAAGTGTAGGGTGATGTGTAGCGGGGGAGTGATACAAAGAGGAGCGGCTGCGCACCTTGCGGGAGGCCTCGACGATGGGGGCGAGGGAGGGGTCGGGCTTGGCCTTGCGGCGCGCGTCGTACGCGTAGAAGCCGGAGCCGGTCTTCTCGCCCAGGCGCTTGGCCTCGTTCAGCTTCACGATCAGGTGCGCCGGGTAGGTGCGCTCCGGAAAGGAGTCCAGGAAGTTCTTGCCCACATGCAGCCCAATGTCAGCGCCCACCAGATCGCTCAGCCTGCCCACTCAGAAGATTTAGTCTCAGAATCTGGTCTGGGTGATCACTAAATGGCACCATTACGTCTGGTGAATGGCCAGAAGGCCAAGAAATAAATAGTAACATGAATGGAGAGGATTTGGGCCGCTGTGCATGAGTTGCTCTTGGAGACTGGAAAACGTGACCTCCAGCAACCAGTGGGGCAGCAGCAACACATGATCTGCGGTCACTCTAAGTTTCTCATCCTATGCCTTCACATCAAGAGCACGTCCCAAGTACCCCCCTTGACGTGTGAGGCAAAGCAGAAAAAACTGTGAATGCCAGCAAACTGATGCAATGATGGCTGTTTAGATGCAGAGGTTGCGCTGTGTATATATCAGGTGAACATGAAATGAGGGGCCCCCCACCTGAAGGGCCCCATGGGCATGCCGAAGCCAGCAAAGATGGCCATGTCGATCTTGTAGGGGTCCAGGCCCATGTCGACCAGGAGGCAGGCCGCCTGCGTGTAGGGGAAGAACACGCGGTTCACCGCAAAGCCCGTGCAGTTGCCCACCACCACCGGCGTCTTCTTGATCGCGCTGCCATACTCCAGCGTGTCCAGAATCACCTGCACGCATGCACCCGTATTATGCCAGTGTTGCTGATTTTATTATCTCGTGAGTGTTTGAATGCCATAAAAGGCGCTCAGCTGAGGACCTCAGCCAGAAATCAGATCTGGTCTAACTTGGCTGGGAGCGATGTCAGCTATCTCAATGACTGAAACCCAGGGAAGCATCAACGAGATTCACAAGCCACAGCAGGCCTCAGGCAACCTTACCACTAAAGCTTTGAAAATTCCCAGTCTTATTGCTCGTGGCAGCAGAATCTTGGTGGTGTGCATTGCATGTGAGCAGACCTCACTTGCAGTCAAGGCATGTTTACATGCGGAAAGCGACGAGAAGTTGCTGCCGTATCCAGAAAATGAAGACCCCTGAGCCGGCAGGGCCCACCATCCAAGCCCATTGTTCAGAATCCAATGGTCATACCAGCAGCGTCTGGAAGTGAGGAATAAATATAAGACAGTTAGCGGGGGAGGAAGGAGGGTGGGGGCCGCGCCTGGGGGGAGGTCTTGTCGGTGCGCACGATCTCGAGCAGGGGCATGATGTGGGCGGGCGAGAAGAAGTGCGCGCCCACGATGCGCTCGGCTGCGCGAGTCTTGGCGCCTATGAGAGAAATGTCGATGGTGGACGTGTTGGACGACAGGATGGCGTCCGGGCGGCACACGCGCTCCAGGTCCGCAAATATGCGCTGCTTCAGGCCCACGTCCTCGATCACCGCTTCGATCACCTGCATTTCACAGTCAGTGCTGCTCAGGTCTCGAGATTTTTTAAGGTGAGTGCATGCGCATGTCCCACAACTTTCAAGACTGGGATGGTCTAGCTTGCATGCTGGAGAAGCAACATGCAGAGTGGAAACCTGCTTGATGCCTAAGTACGTCAAAATCCCATCATGCTAACAAAGGCTTCTTGCACTCCAGGCACCGAGCTGACAAGCTCACAAGCCCAGGCATAAAGTGCTGGCAATGAGAATACAATTGATTCTGCGTCAAACAGGAAAACACACGTGAGTGTAGTGCGCTCTATCTCGCAATATGACAAAGATAAAGAAAGCTTGAGGGGAAGGGCAGCTGAGGTGGCGCACCATGTCGACGGAGGTAAAGTCACTGTAGTCGAGGGCGCCCTTCACGCGCGCAAAGACAGCGTCGGCCGCCTCCTGGGTCATCTTGCCCTTCTTCACGCGGCTCGCCAGGTTGGATTTTATCCGGGCCATGCCTCCCTGTCGCTCATGCAATGCATCAGCCCGTCAGCATGACATGTTGATTTTCATAAGGCACAGGCCAAGTCACACAGTCAACACCCAAATGGTTTCGACATGCAGAAGTCCCTTTCGAGGCTTGACGCGTTGCTGTATAAATGCAGCAAGGTGAAAGCACTGGTTCTGCCAGCAGTAAGAAGGACAGAAGTGTTGCAGTCATCCCCACAAGGTTTCCCTGTATGCAAGTGCCGCCCACTTTGCGCCCATCAGCAGAGCGAACGACACAATCAAACAGGAGCACCTTGTGATGAGTGAACCTCAACAGTTCTGGCCTCGCCGAGGCACGTGTAATCCTTTGCTTCTTATACGTTCATCAATTCCTTTCTAAGACAGGGGGGGAGAAGCAGACGGCGGGCACCTCGAGGAACTTCTGGTTGACCTCCTTGACAATGACTTCAATGCCTGCGAGCGCGCTGGCAGTGGCAATGCCGGACCCCATGAGGCCACCACCCAGCACCGCGATCTTCTTGATGCGCCGTGGCTTCAGACCGCCATCCGTAATTCCCTTCACCTGCCCAGCAGCCAAGTAAACAGTCAACGGTGAAGTTTGACGCCTTGCATGCCTGATGTGCTATACATCCCAACCAGGACAGCTGGTACATGCACTGAAAGCTGCATTCTGATATAGAGATAGGAAGGGGACAGATTGAAGACGGGAAGAAAGCGTGTCAACCAGCGCACCTTTTTGGTGGCACGCTGTGCGAAGAAGATGTGGACGAGGGCCTTGTGCGTGTCCAGGGAGGCTGCCTTGTTGAAGGCCACAGACTCCTGCAGTCTCATGCACGCTTTTCACAACTTGCCACGCATTGCAACACTGTCTGTGGCCCCACTCACTGCACTATGTACAGAGCCCATCACAGACTAGTTTTGTGGTGCTTTTGCAAGGTGCAACACGTGCAGGTGCGTACCATCAACTCGAGGGACTTTGTCAAGGTGATCTATCATGGTGACCAACAGTTGAGTGGGCATATGCGTGCCTGCTTGAGGCCTGCAAGGCCACCCTCCTCGATGCCGACGCGGATGGCGTCCAGGCACAGCAGCGGGTGGGTGAGGTGGGGGGCGCGCTTCTGCGTCTCCGCACGCGCAAACTCCAGGATCGGCAGCGCCTCTCCCAGGGATTCCAGCTTGTCCGTCCTGCAATGCATTCCACATATTCCTCAGCCCCATCGCTGCATCCAATACACTCATCGACCACCACCTAAGCAGTAGTTTCCTGATGTGGCTAAAAAGATGGAAGTCGTATCTGCTTGTGGCTTGCAATGGGACAAAAGGCCCTTAGCCACAAGACAACTGTAAGTCCTCTCCTTACAAGAGTCACACAAGACAAGCACCAGTCCTCTCCTTACAAATTCCAATCTAAAAATCCATTGCCTCCACACCCAAAATCGAGAGTAAATATGTACAGGGACATCCACCTTCATGGGTAAAACAACCAGGCCAACCTGGGAGACAAAAGGCGGTGGGGCAGCACCTATAGAGGGAGAAGTTGCGGGGCTTGGTGCCGGCGGCAATCTCGGAGGCCCATGCGCGCGCGGCCGCCAGCAACTTCTCCTTGGGGACCACGCCGTCGACGAGGCCCAGCTTGGCGGCCTTCTTGTCATTGATGGGCGCGCTCGTCAGCATCATCTGCGCCGCCGTCTGCAGGCCCACCAGCCGCGGCAGCCGCTGCGTGCCGCCAAACCCCGGCAGAATTCCCAGCTGCAGCTCTGGCAGCCCCACCTTTGTGCCTGTGCAATAAGAGACCCCATCAGGTACTAGTGCCTCATCAGGGGAGACACAGCCACCTAAGTATTGATCAAGCACTGCCCAGCTTTGCATCTGTCAAGACACACGACAAATACACCCCGCCATGCACTTGGTCTCTTGCGCAAAGCAGGACCGGCAACAAATTGTGAGCCAAGAAAGCCAGGAAGGCTAGTGAGAGCGGACCAGGGGTGCAGAGGCGCGCATTGCAGGCCATCGCGACCTCCAGGCCGCCGCCGAGGGCCATGGTCTCCACAGCCGCCACCGTCGGTTTGGGCCCGCTCTCCAGCAGCGCGCAGAAGTTGTCATTGATCCTGCAGATCCAGTCAGAAGGCACGTCAGACATGCTCGGCACACGCGTGCTTGCATGTAAGTGTGCACACAGCTGCAGTAGAATGGGGAGAGATAAGGACAGGATGTGCACCTGCTGTCAATGCCGCCGCCGCCAGACTTGGCAAACTGGTTGATGTCAAACCCGGCGCTGAACCTGCCCTTGGCCCCGGTCACCACGATGGCCTTGACATCCTGCCGCGAGTGGGCTTCGCGCAGGCAATTGAACAGAGCGTTGAGCACTGCAAGAAACAACATTGAACATGAGGAGGGACACATGACTGCAGGCTGTAGAGTCCAACCAAGGTGCTTTTACTAGATATTTCCTTATTGAAGTATCGGTGCCGACGTGCGATTCATACATCCGAGATAACTCCTTTTGCACATTCACGGTAATTTCTGACTCAGTAAGGCTGCAGAAATGCCATTAAGAGCTCTATCAAGACCTCCAACAGGACATGCGACTGCTGAAATTACAAGCGGCCCAATATCATTGGGAAATTTTGTGTCCCGAAAATCATTCCAAGAAAATACGAAGATTGGCTGATATTATGTGTGAGCTGTGCAAACAGACGTGGAGAAGAAAGGCGCGCCTGCCGGATGGAGAGCGTTCACAGGAGGATTTGTGAGCGTGATGATGGCGACGCCGTCCGTACCAACGTCAAGAGTAGCTGTAGGATTCGCCATGATTGCTAGATTTAAGCACGTTCAATGAGACTGCGCGACCCAAACACGCCCCTCTTTGTTGGCGTCTGACTCGGCATACCACGTGGATAAAGTCGTTGTCCGACTGTTCGACGGCGTGATTTCCTTTCGTGATGGGAATTTCTTGCCTGTATTAAACGATCTCGGTGACTGTTTGCAGTCCCATGAGCAGCAGGTATCTCTCGGTGAGCTATAAGGCGCAGCAACAAATCACAAAGTCGCTAGCTCGCTGTTTCTTGAGATCCAGGATCGCGGTTGTCTCATTGCGACCGTCCAAGATCATGAGATCAAGGTGCGCTATTTCAGGCAATTCTGCAATAGCGCTGCTTCAACTGCCGCGCTCGAGATGTTGCTGAGCTTAGTGTAAACGAAACAAACAGATGTGCATGCGAGCCTAAATTGGCGTAACTGTAGGTAGCTTCAGTGCCGGTAGGCCGAGGAAGACAAAGCGTCCGTGATGATCGATCCTGGAATAGCAAAGCCTGCTTTGAGTGAATTGTATGAGTGATGGGGGAGGATTGCTAATCTGTGGCATAAATTGGCATCGCTTTGAGTGCATATATGGTCACCCCAGAGCACCTGCCAACACAAACAGGTGCAATGCACAACATTCTGCGATATGGCATTCATAACACATAGCTCGTTCGACTTATCTCGAACAGAAAATTGTGCCTCAGTGAGTTCCTCGTACCCGCAGACAGGTTGGTTGCAATGCTCTTATACCTGCAGAGCATGAGTGTTACCTCGTACATGTTAGATCCTCGCCCTGGTATTCTGTATGCTTATTTACTGATCAAATGACTGTAGCGCGTGATTCCTGCTGGTATATCGGGTATCGGGACACGAGAAGGTTGTTGAATCTGGACAATGCTGGAGGGAGCTCTGCTGTAGCAGGCGGTACCTTGTATGGGTGGCAGATTCAGAGGCGGCGCTTCTGCAGGCTCAACCGCAGCTTCACTGCCGAGGATGAGAACGAGGAGTGAGCATGCACTTGCAAGGCCAGACAACAGTCAGAGTGCAATGGTTGAGGCACCCACTGCTTCCGGCAATGCAAAACCACAGTCTGCGCGCGCACCCAGGAAGAAAACTCTCGCTGCAGCAGTAGCTGAGGAGGGAATCAATGACGCCACACAGAGCAGTGGGAAGACTGAGGGCGGTCAGGGGAAGAGGCCAGCAAGGGAGCGCAACACAGGAAAGGGAACTCGAGAAGATGCGAAAAGGCGTCGGATGGATGCAGCTCAGGGCACAGCTGAGAAGGAGGTGCAGACCGACCCTGTTGCAATCAGCGCAGCGGCGCAGCCAGACATCTCCCATTATGAGTGTCCCATCTGTATATCCATCATCATCGCCCCTGTTGTCTGTGAGTGTCCAGCATCCCTTCTACTCCCACACTGGCCTATGTACACACATAGTATTGCCCAGTATTGCCCATTGTGCGCAGGCAAACCCGGGTGTGCTAAGACAGGTTATGAAACTAGAAGCAGGGTCAACCATCAGTAATCTTTGAGCAATTCGTCGTAATTTACCTTGCATGCTGTGCAGCTCCCTGTGGCCATGACTTCTGCCAGCACTGTTATGAGGGCATGATGGCGACTCCCGGGTCGCGTTTCCCCGGCAATCTGAAATGCCCCATCTGTCGTGAGGCAATGCCCTCAAAGGTTCCTGGTGCGCCTCTCAAGCTTTACCATGTCTTTGGCATTCCATGCTGCTGTGCCGTTGCATGTGCGGCCCAATACATTGTGGAAATTTGGCAGTTGATGGGCGCACAAAGCCCCTTTCTGATGCCATGCCTGTGGGTATGGTGCAGGGGTCTGCAAGCGGCTGGAGAGCACAGTCGAGCTTCTGTTCCCTCAGCAGCTGACAGCCCGCAGGTAGGCACAGTCCATCCTTCAGCTTCAGCTGCACGTGTAATGGCCGTGTTTGGAAGTGCATCACAGGTGATGTGATTGAAATATGGGCAATCTGTTGGCAGGGCGCTATTAGCTGATGAGCTGGAAGAGAGAAATAAGGACAGGGAGCGGGCCAAAGAGGCACAGCGAGCACAGCGAGGTATGCCCTGTGTTGCTCAGACTCTGAAATTGCAAGCAATGTAATGCCAGAGGAATGTTGTCCCCCGCATTTCGCACAACCTTCAAACGTTGTTGCCAGAATGTTATGCATGTAAAAGCTGCCTTACTGACAGGTTGTGTTGTGCACAGGGGGGGGAATAGCAATGGCGGAGGTATTTGAGACCCTCCATCACATCACCAGAGAGGCCCGAGATCGTCTGGCAGCTGTCGGCACCATGTATGAACCAGGTCAGTGCCAGCATATTCTGCTCGCTCTCTCTGCATGCCATTGCCTGAATTGCTGGAGCACAGCTGCGATGCAGTGGCATGCATTCTTCACACTCACTGCTGCTGCTTTCACTGGTTTGGGATGTTGCTGCAGATGGAGAGGCGGGCGCGCAAGCGAGTGCTGCACATTCGGCCCCGGGCAGCGTTGCTTGGGGCATGGGGGGCATGCAAATGAGCGCATTCAGGCGGCCAGTTTCAATGGCTCTCCGGGCAGGCAGCCAGACTCAGGCGGCGCCCCGGCAACAGCAGAGCGGGGCGCAAGCGGCCGAAGCACCCCGTGAGAATGTTGCCGCGCCCCCTGCACCTGGGGATGATGGACCATGGCTCCCCTGGGGGCACTTACACCCGCAAACAGGGGGGTGGATGACTCAGGTTAGCTCCCCACCCAGGTGCTATCACCAAGGACCAGCTTTCCGGTCAGCTCAATTTGTTAAAATGCACCTTCACTGTTCTGCAACCCACCGGTCCATATTAGAATGCAAATTGAAAAACAAGCCAGTAAGTGGTCACTGTCTTGCGCTGACTGGCAATCATGAGGCCAATCTTGCAGAAGTTGCTGGCAGAGGGCTTTGCTTAATAAAAGTCGGTGCCTGTGTTTGGCAGGCGTCACCTGTGTCTTGGGGCCAGCCTGGGGCTTCCACTGAGCCCAGCCCAGCAGCGCAAGGAGGAGCTCAGCTGCCATTCAGCTGGGCCGCAAACACTGCGCCCATGCCGCAGCCCACGCTGGAGGCACCAGCCAGCGGGCCTGTCCCTGAGGACCAGCAAAACAGCATTGCCCAGAGCTTCCGGGTGCGGTCCCCGCTCAAGATCGGCACGCTTTCCACCAGTTCTTGTTTCAATTGGCGGGATCCCGGGAGGAGTTTGCGTCAGTGACAGTGCGTGCAGATTGATGCTTGAGAAGTCTTTGTGCTGCGTGCCAGCATTGGCTCGGCACCTGCATGCATGCAATTTTTAGCATATGCCACAGTTATCTTGGGCATATGGTGGCAGGGATTGGCTGCGCTGGCCAGCAGAGTCGTCATGTTCCACCAGGCAATGCACGCTGGTGGCGAGGACGAAGACGCGGCTGCAAGCCAGATGTACGCGGAGCTGCTGAACGCCCAACGCGTGGCTGAGGGGATGCAACTCCCTATGCCAGCAGGTGGGCACACCTACGCTCCGCCTCTTGGGCACCTAAATCTTGGGGATAGTACATCTGTGTTTCTCAGCTGAGACACTGCATATCTTCAGAGCCCCTCCTATAGGACTGTATACGTCTAAATGCTTTGGATTTTGACTCGGTGGAGGTCCTTGACTTGGTGTAGGGAGGCTCAAGGGAGACCAGGATGAAGTCTGTCATAGAAACGCTGCTGCGATGCACCTGATCCTTGAGGATTGATGAGGCGTGCAATGGTAATGAATCATTACTAATGATGACTGATTACCCATATTTGTGGCAGGTGTGGGAGGTGGAGGGGAGGGGGGCGCAGGTCCCCCCAGCGGCAGTCTGGGGCTGCCCACCTTCACAATGGGGAGGGTGGAGGACAGACCCCGGAATCGCCGCCAGCGCCGCCGAGCGCAGAACCTTCCCAGCCCGAGTTTCCTTGCAAGAAACATGCCGCCGTCAGGGGGAGTAGAAGAATAGGGAACCCCGTTCTTCAACGCCCCCTGCCATCGTAGCCCCTGAAGCTTGGAGGCTCGGGGTCCAGGCTGGAATTAGCCGAGAGATTCTGGCTTGAGACTAATCTCATGGCGCACATGACGGCCTTTGTATTGTGAGAAGGCGTCTCTGCCCTTGTGTACAGTAGGCTGAGGTAGCTTTGTCCGTTAGCAGATAGACAGGCTGTTGCACAACACTCCTGCCCCATTGTCAATTGTTTGGCAGTTGACTTGTGCCATCAAGCTGCAGCTGTAACTCAAGCCTCACTCTTTGTGCACGTTGAATAATTAAACTGACTGGCAGTCCGAGTGACGTCGTAGGTTAGGGGTCTGTTGGCGGCCACATATGGTCAGGTTCCAACCTGGCCGCATGTGTAGCATATGCTACATACATTTGTATCAATAGCATTTGGACTCATGGTGGATTGCCAGACCACTTTGAATTTTTGGTAGGATCAAGTTGATATCAGCCTAAGAGCTAGCTGGCGCCTTTTTTGGCCCGCGCCAGCGCCGGCGCCTTGGACACTTGGGTGAGAGATTACCATACCTGCAGGCTAGCTGCTGGTATATTGACAATTTCTGAAGACCATACCGCCATTGCTTGTAAGAAATAATGAAAACCCATTTACTGCATGTAGAATTCTCAAATGATCATTACTAATGGAGTGACTACCATACTCCGATTCAGGAACGCCGCTCTGTAATCCTTTACCGATCCAACGCAGCTCAGGTGGTTTAAGTGCAAATTGTATCATTCACAGCAGCCTTTGGCGTGATCGGGACCCTGAAGGTTGCCCTTGAGGCTCCCCGACGTGTACTAGGCGGGTCTTGTTTCCGTGAACCGGCGGAGTGAAGGGTCGATCACCCACTAGCTTCCAATAGCAATGTGTCAGATAGACGTCTACATGTACCTTTGGAGGGGCTTTCAACCCACCTAAAAATTCGAATACTTCATCGAAGCTGAAATTTTGGCGCATCAGAAAGGGCTGGCTCCCAACTCGCTGGGTAGCTAGGTAAGCAGAACACCTAGCATAGTAACGGCGATGGTCACTTTTATGCTCGCAAAATCGTACCTGCTCATTTTTTCTTATAATTTGAATGAAATGACTGCACTAAAATGCGACCTTTTTCGATCTGGACTTTCGTGGTTCTCAGGAAAAGAGCAGTACTGCGCTGAGGCCCGGAAGCAACTAAGCACAGCGGCTCATGCGACAAATAGGCTGAGGTTCTCCTCAGAGTCATGAAGAGGCTCTGGCAACGCTGGTTGGGGCTGATCCTGCTGCTCCTGTTGCATCTGTCACACAGCGACGCTCGGACCCAGCCCCTGAAACACAGGAGGGCGAACAGCGTTGCAGCAAAGTCAGAGCAGGGCACCAGGAGCGTCAGGCAACCCGTGGTTGCAGGCAGGGACACTGGTGCGGGCTTCTTAGCTGAAGCTTGTAGCCCACACTGGCCTTCTTTGTCTCTGCCCACCCGCTTATCAAATGAATGCATGCATCGCTTGTTCTTGGTTCCTATAGAAGAGGGCTGGCGTGAGAGAGAAGTCTGGAATTGGCTGCGTCAGGTGCCCAAGGGTTGCGAAGAGCCAGTCACCTGAGAGCCAGGAGGAGAAGGGCGCACAACGACGGTGGAGAGCAATTACCGCAGGTACGAGCTCATCAGCATGCCACCTGATTTGTTTGATCTGAGGTCAATCTGATACATTCGTTGCAAGAGATCAAGGCAGCGGCTGACCTTGCAGATTGGTCTTTTTCAGATACCTCAAGAGAGGCGCAACAGGAGGAGGCGAGCTGGAGAGAAGGTGTGCCTCTTTATTCCCGTTGCTCTCAACTTGCATGGCATCGCTCTCATGGGCCTTGCATGTTTGTGGATTATAAGAATTCAGGAAATTCGACATGAACATCACAAGTCCCAGGATTGCAGTTGAGTGCAAGTTTGCATGCACAGCTGGCGCTTCAAGCCGGAGACGAAGGGGCCAATCCGGCAGTGAAGGCCACGGGGACGAAGAAGAGAAAAAAGAAGACTGCGGGCAAGAAGAAGATGAGCAAGGAGGAGGCCATTGCAGCCGCGCAGGAGGCACAGGCAGCAGCTGCTGCCGCTCTGGAGAAGGGTGTATCTCATGAGGATGCTGCCAAGGCCGCACAGGCTTCACTTAATGTGAGTCCCCTTCTAGTGAATTGAAACGAAGCTCAGGTGTGATGGTGTCAAAACAACACCGGTTGGGCTGCACACTTAGGATACTCTGTCTTTAGTAACTGGCATTACATTCAGCATGTAATGGCACTGCCACGGTGTTGCTGGCATGCACTGTGAACATAGCACCCCTACACAGTTCTTTTTAATAGCCTTCCAATGTCTGGACTCGCTAAACGCGCTTGCTCTCTCCCCAATCAAGCTAGAGGGCATTATGCACCCCACCACAACCTGCTTTTCCAAAAAAAGACGCCAATATTGTGGCAAGGTACATTAAATTTTTGGCAGGGACCTGATCAGCATATTATTGTCCTGCAGGAAAAGGGCGCTACGGAGCTGACAAAGGGGGTATTGGGCGCGGAAGATGTGGAGAAAGCAGAGGGCCGGCCGGCCCCCTTCAAAAAGAAGGACGCTGCCACGGACGAAGCGGCTACAGAGGAGGCGGCCGGCACGGCAGAGGCGTCTACCGCACCAGCCAAGAAAAAGAAGAAGAAGAAGAAAAAGGCTGCCACGTCAGACGCCGCAGCTCTTACTGCAAAAGCTGACGATGCGGCAGGTGTGGTTCACAATGCACCTGTGTACACATTGTGTTGTGCAAAGCACATGTGCGACGCGCATGAGGACATCTCGTCCTGGCCAGTTCTTCATCAATTTTTTGGCATTGTACTGATGCAGTCGGCCTGGAAAAGGTCCTCGTCTGCAGTGCACTGCTGACAGAAGCATGTTGTTGCCACAGAAGAAGGCGCTGCTGACAAGAGCATTGCGGAGCCTGAGTCTGATCTCAGTGCTGACGCAAAGCCAACCGCAGCGGCAGAGGAGCCGGCCAAGCCGGCGCCCAAGAAGAGGAAAAAGAAGAAGGGAGTTATGAAGAAGAAGGCGGCAGCGGGCGAGGTGTCAGACAGGCAGCTGCGTACCCTAGACTCCAATGGCACCATGCTGAGTCAGCAGGGCGATGCCACTAGCTATGACGTGGAAGATGATGTGGATGATGACGACGAGGCTGAGGATGACTTCGAGGAAGAAGAAGAGGAGTTTGAGCTGAGCATGACGGGGACAGATGAGGCCGAGGAGACCGCCAAAGTCGCCGCTGCATCGTCCGAAGCCGGTGCAAAGCAGATAGGGGCCACCGCTGAGGCAGCTGGCACCCCGGAGCACTCAACGTCAGCGCCTGCAAAGCCGAGTGGAGAGAGCCAAGCGCTGCCGGGTTTCACAGCGGATTTCACGCCCCCAGAACAGCCAGTTCAGGGCAATGAGGTGGGCGCTACAGAGCACGCATCACCCCAGCCGGCCGCAGCGGCTCCGGAGGCGGCCGCGCCCGCGCCGGAGACGGTCGCAGCGGCCGCCGCGCCGGCTCAGCCGCCGGTGAAGGCGGCCCGGCCGTGGTTTCCGCTGCCAGAGAAGCGCGAGGTTTCGTCGGAGGTGCTGGACAGCCTGATCAATGCGTCGGGCGCGGCCGTGAAGCGCGACGCGGCGCCATTTGTTTCCAAGCTGCGCAAGCACACGAGCCCGCACCAGCCCAACGCCACTGCAGAGGGTGGCAGCGCTCACGGCCATCATGAAGCATCCTCAGAGGCCGGTGATGCAGCAGAGAGCCAGGTGAGATGCGCAGCCTGCGGAACTCCACTCCTTCTTCTTGAGCATTGTGTGCCTCTCGTGCGTCGCAAGTTCTGCCCTGCCAGCCTGTGCAATCATTGGTACTGCACATGCTTTGAAGAGTCTTCATTGCGAGGCCAAATATCCTGACATGCGCGGCTTGCAGGGCAAGCATGGGAAGGATGGGAAGAAGGATGCGGGCGGGGCGCACCCTACGCGGAAGGAGGCAGCCAAGGCGGACGAGGATGCCGCAGCGCTGCCGGAGGTCAAGCAGCTGCCACCCTGGTTCAAGGAGACCCCTGACGCCAAAGACGTGCGTGCAAGCCCCTGTTCTACCCCCTCTCCTGACCTATATACACATGGATGCTTGCGTGCTGATGCAATTTTTGGCATTTTACGTCCTATAATTGCCAGGACAAGTGCCCACTGAGCTTCTGCAGCACAAGCGCATAGATGTTATCAGTGCTTACTCGTTGACAGTGCATTACAGCGCTGCATATGTTGGCTGTGATGACAGCAAGAGCCTGACGTCATGGGTGATGCTCTGTGGGGTGCAGCGGGCGGCCAAGGTTGGGCAGCGGCACAAGTCGCGGCAGAAGGCGTTGGGCGCTGAGGAGAAGTGGCTGCGCGCGCATCAGCGCCACCTGGCGGAGGTGCGCGACGAGTACGACGTCATCTTCTATGGCGATGACATCGTCGAGGCCTGGAGGTGGGGTGTTCCCTCCCAACACACCACTAGTCACAATGTCAGACATGCATGGCTGACCTAGGATGCTGTCTGCTGCAACTGTTGAATGCTCCGCACCCAAGCCCCTGTTTATTGAGGTTTTGTGCGCTGGGCACTCCAAACCTAAGCAGTATGCCAGTGGGAAGCGACGTGTGCTGCTGGTGAACAGCGCAATGGATGCAAGGATGTTAGCGAATGCATTGTTGATGGAATGTGCTTGCGAGAAAGAGGTGATGACATGGGTGACGGCTGGTGCAGGGGGACGTTTGTGGGGCAGAAGTATGGCCCCTTCAACGACATCCCCGCCGTCTGGGACCATTTCTTCGGCAGCAAGGGGTACAAGGCGCTGGCTGCCGGCATCGCAGGTGATCCCACTCTCCCTCTCGGCGGGACTGAACATCTGTCCCTTTCCTTCTTTGCTGCGTGAAGCGCACTTCGCTGGCAGCTTCACCGCACCATGCCTGTCTGCCAACAGCCAAGGATATTGGGTGAGCGCCTTTTGGCTGGTGCCAGTTGGCCCGGGGCCGTTGCCCATGTTGGCGTCGGTGGGTATGAACATTTTGAACGCAGCGCAGCGATAGGAGGGGCGAGACAACCCCAGACTCTCACCCCTCCTATCGCTGCGCTGCGTTCAAAATGTTCATACCCACCGACGCCAACATGGGCAACGGCCCCGGGCCAACTGGCACCAGCCAAAAGGCAAGCTTCTGTTTCTTGCTCAGCATGTAACATTGTGACCTCCGCCAGGCTGATTTATTATTGTCAGAGTGTAAGGAGCAGTGGCTTAAGTTATCATGCTCTGTCGCCTACCAGGCCAGCCTGACAGGCCAGCCAAACCAGCTCCAACAAAGGTAGCGGCTTGAGGTCTAAAATCTGGTGCCTGTCAGTTGGTCTTCTAGCCAATGCCCTTTCGGCTGCAGAAGACTGGCTCACATCAAGGCATGCGAAAGCGCTGTCGCCCTCTATCTCAGCCATCAGCGCAGGCTGCCTGCATGTCAGAGACTCCCTTTCATCCTTCTAGTGGTGATTCATCCATAGTGGTGGTTCATCCATAGCCGGCACCTTCATAGTTCAGACCGCAGCACATTTGGGCTCATGTCCCTTTGTGTGCCGTGAATGGACGGGGCTGATTTTGCACTGGGCAGGTGATGGGGTGGAGCAGCTGCTGTGGCGGCTGAAGAATGGAGAGCTGCCGCCGATTGTGCCCCCAAAGGTCATCGTCTTAGCCTGCGGCACAAATTCAAAGGGCATGGTGCGCGCCCTACACTCTTTATGACGTGTCCACCCTGGCACTCTGTAATACGCTGGTCAAATTGTGATACACACCAGCAACTTGTCATTGTGATTAATGTAAGACACCCGCCCGCTCACCACATGACCACCACCATCTAGTCATGAGACGTGTGCAGTCATTGGATGTTACAAGTGCTCAGTCATCTATGGGGTGAGTAATGCTGAGCTGGCGGCTGCGGTCACAGAGCGGGGAGTGGGACTAGCCACGGCTTCACCGCTGTCCAGTCACACATCAGCACAACAATTGGGGGCTGACGTTCCGATGAGTCATGCTGAGCTGGCGGGTGCGGATGCAGAGCGGGGAGTGTGCGTTGCCGGCGGCGGAGGAGGCGGCTGCGAAGATGCGGGCAGTGCTGGATTTTGTGCGGGGGGCGCTGCCGGCCACGCGCATCGTGGCGCTGGCTCCGCTGCCCAAGGGTGATTACTGGCCCAACCGCTGCACGCCCGCCTTTGACATCTTCAACGCCAACCTTCAGGTGAGGTTCACTGGCTCTTGCAGAAATTAAAATCTCCCCTATGACATCCGGTCTGTTGTCTCACCATTTTGTGGCACCATGACAGTGCCCATGAGAACGCAGAAATTTATTCTATATTGGCTGAAAACGGCTGTTCTTGATAATTATGGCTTGAAGTGCCGCATTTGAGGACGCGCAAAGCTTTTCCAGACTGGCTGAAGACAGCTGTTCTTGATAGCCATGGCATGAAACGCCGCATTTCAGGTGCAGTTCTGGCAGGCCTCACTCTGTGTGGCATAATTCACGCATGGAGCTCCTGTAGAAGCATGGCACTCAAAGTGCAGGAGGCAGCAGGACGGTAACATTGAGCTGTTGGTGCACATGGGAGATAGTCATTTGATCTTGTCGTACGAATACAGATTCAAATTGAACACTGCTGCTACTGTCCTGCGCAGGCCGCAGCAAGCGAGCACCCGCAGCATGTGTTCTACGAGGATTACGGCACGGCGTTCCTGACCAAGCGGCCGGCGGTGGTGTGGGCGGCCAACTCTACCGCGCCGGTGCGCGAAGAGATCAACGAGATGTATATGCCCGACGCGCTGCACCCATCGGCCCCCGGCATGCGCCTGATTGCCGGCAAGCTCGAGCCCCTTATCAGCCGTCTACTTGGCGAGGCCGAGACCGCCGCGCAGAGTGCCTGAGCCGGGCACCTAATTAGGAGAGCGCGCATAACATGAAAGGCAGTGCAAGCGGGAATCCAGGCGGGAAGGGCTGTCTTGCTGTATACACAGGAGGGCATTGACAATGCAAAACTTTTTCTAGTCAATCCCAGTCCAGGAGTGAGACAGCATCTGCGCTGGACACTCCTCCTGGGGACTTGCACTCTGCAAATTGATTGCACCACTTGATTGACGAGCGTGGTTGATTCGTGGACTTTGACGGACACTTTGCGCCAAGAGATTAGTGTGCAATGACATCTGCCTGCATGGTGGCGCTGCGGATCTCACTTTGACATATGCGACCCCTGTGCGGGTGTTGATTGAGGAGTCAGTCTTGGATGCCTAGGGACTGGGAAGCCGTAGAGCCGGGATTTAGTTCTATTAAGGGTTGGTGCTGGAGAGAGGAATAGACAAGGGATCTAGAACTGGTGCAGCTAGCAGGCCTGCCCTGGCGCACACTGCCCACATATATCATATTGTCAACATTGGGTTCAGTAAATTGCATCTGAAATAGTGGGATGCTGCGTAAGCAGAGCAGCATTGTCTGAGGATATGCATGGTTATAGCTAGAGCTGGGATGCAGCCAAGTAAAGGGCAACAGTTGCTTAACTTCTTGCCAGGAGCTCCTATATAATGATTATTGTAGTGGCGTGTACTATGGGTTGCCCTCAGAATCAGAGCTGATCACAATGGGGACGGCGGCCGGCAGGTGAAAAGGGTAACCATCCCTGTTGCCAGCGGCAATGCCAAGGGGGGCCAGATCAGGGTCATCTGGCTCCGGCAAGACAGGGGCGGGAAATAGGTCCTGGTGAATCTCAATACCCATGTCTGAGGCAGGGCTGCCAATGCGAGGAGTAGGAGTGCCAGGCACTGGCAGCCCTCATGGGATATACCATGGCGTTGCAAGTGTGGAGCTTGCATGGACTGTCTGAAAGGTTTGATGGAGTCAAAGCTGTCAGTTCATCCACAATGTAATCACCGATTTTGGCCCTTGCAAACACAATGATTTGTATTGTGTCGATCCGCAATGTGTCACAGGGACCTAGTGGACTCTATGCATGAGTTTTATGCCAGACGATGGCAATTTCAAAATATCTGCTGTGCCATTCGCAACTAGCGCTCTTCAATGCATTCCCAACACAAATTGCTTGCGCCCAGTCTAGTCAGCTTGGAATGCATTCATTGCAAGCACCAGATCAACTTTTGAGCCTTGTCAAGCAAAGTTATCTTATTCCTGGGACTGCCAGTGTCGACAAAGCTCTGAAGTGCTTTTGATTGGACTGCCAGCAATAACCAATTTACTAAGCGCCGCCTGCAGTTCTCTTTACTGGCACTGCAGCGGCATCGTCTTGCTTAGCACGGCCACAAGGCACTCACTGCAATCCCTTGCCAGCCTTCTGTGCGGTTCTAGAAGATGCGAGGGCCGCAGGATGCTGCCGTTGCAAGAAAACCAGAAACAAACAGATGATGGTGATCCACAGCGCACATAGGCTGATACCTGCAAAAGCACATCTCCCCTTGTGTTCTCAGATTGGCAAAGGAATTCTTTATGTGCAGCATGCACTTGTCTCTGCTTAAGGGCATTCTGTACATCAATTTGCTCAGTTAAGCAGCGTGGCAGAACGCACCCAGCCATTTCACCCGCTGTAGGCTGGCCTGAAGCACTGCCTCAGCAGAGAGCTGCTCCTGGCTGGGCCCCCTCAGCACATCCATCATGCCACTGCTCCTCCCCTGCACGAGCGACCAGCATTCCATTCAGGCACAGGACCACAACCAACATCTCTAAACAATGAGAATGCCTTGCTTGCATGCAATCAAAATGCACGAGCCATCCATCCTCCTAAGCAGCCATATGCATGCACGAGCACTTCTCGAAGCTTTGTACAAAACACTGCATCAAGTTCCTTTACATTAAACGCTGCAAGAGTCGCATGGCCCAAGCCTATCTGAATGGCCCATGCAGCAGCCTGCGCACCTGGACGTGCACCTTGAGATGCGCGGCCCGCGGCTGGCCGCTTGTAGAGGTCCTCTTGCGCCGCAGCTTGAGGCGCACGTTGCCGATGCTGGCCTCTTTCTTCACCTCCATCGCGTCCTCCAAGTCCTTCTTAAGCCTCGGCAGCGGCCGCGGCTCCCGCCGTTTCCCTGCAGCCAATGTGCGACATTTTCACGATCAGAAATCGCACTTTGACTGCCAGAACAACGAGCATGCTCTGCTGTGAAACACACTGCGCTCTCAGATACTGTATGCTGTTAGAAGTCGCAGCAGGCAGATGACGAAGAGGACGGGGACCGCAAGACATGTGCTTCAAGTTGCAATTGGGGCCATGCAGGAGCAGTGCCGCCGGTACATTTTGAGTGGGAACATAGGAAGCAAGGTGTCGAAGAAAAGAGGCCACTCACCCTGGCCGCCCTTGCCAACGCCGTTGGCCCAGATGCGCGCGGCCAGGCTCTGCCGGCTGGACATGTGCCGCTCCAACAGCGCCTGAACAGGCGAGCGGCTCTGGCTGCTGCCGTCCTCCAATACCTCATCGTGGCCCCGTTCCCTCGTCTGCACACCCGGACAACCTAGGGCAACTTGAGAGAACTCCATATCAGAACTAGCCGGCATGCCCTATGAACACTGCGGCACTTGCTGCTTCCTGCAGAAACAAGGCCAATGCCATTGCTGGCATTCTCAAACTTGAGCGGCCTATATGCAAAGCCACCAATGTCATCCTCCTCTTCTGTCAGGCAACAGAAGTGCACCAGGGTGAGGAGAAGGGTGTGGATTTTCCTTGTGCAGATGGACAGAGATTGGGAGGGGAAGGCGTCACCTTGATGCCAGCATTGGCATGGCAGCGTTTGCAGGACTTGCGGCAGCCGGGGCCCAGGTCTGTGGCGCCAAGCATCATTGTGGGGTTCTCCACGCACTGGTTCGTCTTCTCCCAGCCGGGGCAGTCCGGCTGCGCACACACCGCATGCATGCTATGTAAGCTCATAAGACAGTGGCCGTGATTTCTCAACAGACCTGATTGCATTTCTGTCAGCAAGCAAGAAGCTATAGATCGCTTCTGCAACAGGGCCATCTGGACTTTGACTAAGGAGACTGTCTCAAGCGAGTGCATGTGGCTAAGCGGGCAGTCATGCACTTGTCATGTCTTGGTATCTGTTGTTGGGTCTGTAAGCCTAAAAGGCTGTAGAAGGTGTCAAGTGGGAAGTCAAGGAACGTACGTATTGGTCCTTGCATTCTGTGCCTCGGAGGATAGGCTCCAGGTCATCATAAGCATCATCCAATTCCTGCTCCAGCTTTGCCACCTGCGCACAGAGAAATCTCTTACAAGGCGCCAGCATGCAGGAAGCAAGACACTTGACTCCACGCAACAGGGATGTTTCTGCATGCCATCAGGTTGTGTGGTGGAACTGCAGATTGTCCCGATGTTTGCATTATGCGGAAGGGGGTATGTTGCCGCATGAAATGTTCTGCATACCTTTGCGCACTCGGTGAGGAGTTGGTCGGAGATGGGGCAGTGGGTGAGGTGGTGCTCACACAGCGCAGAATTGAGAACCACAAGGGGCTCGATCGCCAGCAGCAGCTTCAGCAGGAAGGGGCCCTGCAGGTCGCCGCACAATCAGCATTCAATAAGTATTTCACCCGCGGTATTGTACGGCGTTGATAAGCCTCACAAGCCCGCAAGGATCTGCATTGCAAGCGTGCACTACCATATGCAACTTACAACAGGCATCTCTGCATCCGGCCCTTGCTTTTGCAAGAATGTGCACGCATCCGAGTCTACCCAGGTTCCAGGCACGAAATTTACAGCAGGGCTTTTTGCATGGTGCAGCAGGATTGAGTAGTGCACCGTGACTTCTGTGAAGGTGGAGGGGCTTGGGGGCAGGGGGAGCAGGCCAGCAGTAGGGCGATCCAGGGAGAGGTCCCAGGGGGTGCACTGCTGCGGGTCAAAATCGTGGAACCAGGCCTTGTCAAACGCGAAGCCGTGGCCCTTCACCTCGAACAGCAGCCCATAGTGTAGCACCCTCGGCGGTTCTGCATGCGAACAGAATCTCAAGGTTATCTGCCGCCCATTCATTGGCGTCATTGTGTCCTTGTGTCAAGCCATCGGCATTCAGCATGGCTACACTCATCTTTGCTGACATAATGAAGGAAGGCTTGCAGCAAGGTCCAGATTCATGTGCAGAAGTCGGCCCCATCAATTGAGCTGGCAACACTTCTGTTCAGAATGCATGCAGGGGGACGGGATCTTGTGTTAGGTGTTCCACCCTCACCGCTGGTGAAGTAGCCAGGGTAGATCCACTGGAAATAGTCCACCGGGTTGTGCCACACGTTCGCCTTTGCCGCGCCAAAGACATACCCGTACATCTCCGCGATCCACGGCTTCTCTCCCGCCTCCATTGTGTGCATGTCCCCCGTCAAATTCCATGCCTGCCATGCATGCACTCAACACGTCAAATAAGGTATACTGCTCAAAAATGTCAAAAGTGCTTGAAGCAGAATATTTTGGATGTCACCGTTCTGAGCAAGGCTGAGCATCACAAGCGAGGCCCTGTGCATGTTATTGACAAAATCGCAAAAGAGGAGTTCCACAGGCTGTGAGTGAACAGAGTGAAATTCAAAATTAATTTCGTGCCTTGGGGTCGTTGCGGACTTTACGGGTGAAGGTGCTCCACATGGGCGCCACCATCTTCAGATCCTCCTTTGTAATTAAGTACGGCGCACCGGCCTGCACCAGCAGTCGTTTTGAATTAAAATCTGAAATACTGCAATTAACACGCTTCATGGAGAACCAGCAACCACACAAGATGCCAAACCCTTGTCGGCATTAAAAAGCTCTCAATTCCTTCTCGTTGGCGTTTGCAGCTGCGGGGTTCAGGCAATTTGAGTGCGTATCTGCATGGGGAGAGGCAAGGGTGATGTGGCGCACCATGTCAGCAAGGCGCCCCTTGGGCCCCAGATTCGTGTCTGTGCGCGGCTCGACTCCCTGGAGGTGTGTCCTCGCCAGCTCGTTGGTGACCCCCTTCAGAAAGTCAAAGTAGGGAGCGGCTGCCCAACCTGCCCACGCCAAACCCGTTTCTTAAAAACTTTTCAGCAGGAAGATGTGCTCATAGAGTGCCATCTCCATGCAAAGGTCTTCCAGCTGCAAAGGCGCTCCCCCTGTAACTTCAATACGAGCTGCCAGGGCACAGCATCCAAAGCGGGTAAAGCATAATTTTGTGACCTTCTGAAATGCTGCAAAGACAGCTGCGCACCTGGCCTGACTTTGAGCTCTTCGGGCACGTAAGGGCGGCGCATGATGATGTCGGAGTCCATGATGAGGATGTAAAGCTCCTCTGGCTCAGCAAACTGTGCAACCACCACACTGGCCCATAAATTATGCTTACACCTGAGTATGTGCTGCCACTGAAATCGCTTGCATGGGATAATGAGTGTGAAGCCAGCAAGAAGAATAATGCGATCGTAGCACAGAGGGTTGGCAGCCCACCCTGAGCCAGTGTGTGATAGCGCCGGGCTTGTTGTATGGCGGGTAGTTGTCGTCATGCTCAGAGTCCTGGGCAAAGCTGGGCGCCACGTACGTATTTACGCCCTGAATCTCGATTGGGGTGTGGCTCTTCAGCTCCTCCTTGGTGCAGGGCAGCAGCCTTGTCAAGGGGCCCTCCTGACCCGCTCGCCTGAAGCTGCACAAAGCAGACAGCTATGCAGTCAGCAAGGGCGCCGTCTTCCTTCAAGTTCTATTTTCTTGGGCAACGGTGAAGGAGTTTTGATACTGTCATTGTCGATCAAAAAGCAACGTGCACTTGTTCGTCATTGAAGAGGCATGTGGGAAAGAGGTGGTCTTACCTGTATGCAAAGCCCAGGATTTGCCAGTCAAAATACTTTGAGCACCCGCCTGTGATAACTGTGTGCACCTGGGCCGGCTGTATTTTAGGTGCTTCCTCTAATCCATCAATGGACGGTGCTGAAATAAGCAATGTTACAAGGAAAATATAGCTGAACGAAATTATTGTGAGAGACATCTGCTGTGCCAATTATCTTCGATCTGATCCTGTTAGTTGATCAGAAGATCACTCAGATCTACTGTCGAATCTCTGCTCGCATGTATGACTGCACGTGCAAGTCCCAATTGTTCTGGAGACTTTTCTGTTACTAAAAAAGACCCTCAGCATGCGATACTCGCTCCTCTTCAAGCTGCTTTCGTATTGCCAGAAGTATTGAACAAAGCGAGTATATATTTGCTTAGGAGTTTCAAGAATCAAATAGTCCCCCACATCGAGGGAATATTGCAACTATGCCTGCACACATCTCAACATATGATTGGGGTCCAGTGGAGCTCCAGATTGCCGGATCATCTTCAACGCCGAATTCAACTGATGTCAACACAAATCCTGGTGGTGTACTCGAAACTGCAGTTGCATCGGTAGATTGGATTTCTCGATCACAGCATTGCTGGCGCACTTTGTGTTCGAATGGTGGCCTATTCAGGCGTTGCCGCCCTCGCATGAAATGTGACTCCTGTCCACATGGACCAATAGGCAAGAGCTTTTGAGAAGCAGGGGATCTCTGAAGCAATCCATGGCAGGGAGCAATAAACTCTGTCTTGAAACAACTTCATGACACAAAAGAGTGATGATCAGAGCTGCCCGGCAGCCCCTGGCAGAGTCTGCCAGCTGCCTGCAGGCGGATCCGGATAGATCCAATGAATTTGAAGCTGAGCATACATTACGCTCAGTGCATGTGCCAATCTGCATTAAGCCTTCAAGCCCATTCCTGGGAGTGACACTCTCCCCAACAGTATATTACATAGAAATTGAGACTGAACATTGTGCCCTTCAGATGGTAATGCTGATGACATCATGCCTATTGATGTTGCAGTGCGCTCTGAACAAGAAGAGTCATCCGTGTTGACACGGTGTCGAGTCATCAAGCAGTGCCCAATCAGTCACATCCTTATGACTTTTCCTGGCCCTGATGAGATAGCTGCACCAGGTCATCAGACGCCCAGAGTTTGGGTGCGCAGGGGCCGAACAACCTGGTCAATGACCCCGTACTCCTGTGCCTCCTTGGTGTCAAAGTACTTGTTCCGGTTGAAGTCAAACTGGACCTGCATTGCACAAGAAGATCGATCGGATAACATTCATCCAAGCAAGGAAGAAACAAGAAAGCTCCAACATTTACCTGCGCATACACCTTGATTAATGCACTTGACTGTGTGCACCACCAGCATGGTGTGCGTATTGGACAAAACATTGTACAGCAGGCTCCTTGAAGGACTAAGTGGTCACTGGGTGTGCAGCAATAGAATGCAAAAGGAGTACATACCTTCTCGATGGGCTGGCCGGTGGCCTGTGAGAGGACCTGGTTGACATAGTTGCGCAGCCGCATGAGCTCGCGCGCCTCATTGTTGATGTCCGATGCCTGGCCGCGCGCAGAGCCCGAGGGATGATGCAGCATGATGCGCGTGTTGGGCAGCGCATACCTCTTCCCCTGCACCAGCCAACCAGCGATATGTTCAGGCCACGCTCACTTGAAGCTCTACAGCAATTTCCAAGCCCTCCATGCTTCTCCTCCTCAGTATCGCACAGCCCCACAACTCCGCGACAATTGGTCTACCGAGGCCAAACGATCATCACTGCAGCATGTAACAGGGGAATTGAGGGCAGGGCGCCAAGTGACAGCAGCTGTGATGCCAGAAATTTGGCGCAGCAAGGTGGTGAGCAAGGAACTCACCTTCTTGCCAACAGCCAGAAGGAAGCCGCTCATGCCCATGCAGCCGCCAAAGCCAACAGTGCCCACATCGCTGCCGATGTACTTCATTGTGTCAAAGATGGCCAAGCAGGGCACCACCTGCACCATTCCAATTATAACTTTCATAAACTTTTTATGCTCTTATGATCTGGAGCTGAGAGGGCTGATGAACAGTGCCAATGTCGCACAATTTGGCCAACCAATGTTCAGCAAGAAGGGTTTGAGAGGCTGCGTACATCTCCTCCCGAGCAGTTGATGTACAGCGTGATGTCCTTCTTGTTCTCTGAATCCAAATAAAGCATTGTGGCCACAAGCTGGTTCCCCAACTCCTCATCCACAGCCTTGCTCAAAAAGATGATCCGTTCTCGGTACTGCACACAGAGGCGATACTCAGTTCTTGCATTCGTCGACACAGAGTTGATCTCGCAAGTGAACAGAGAGATGTGCGAAGGCAATGAGACAGTCCTTTCACATTCAGCATTCCATTGCAGGATTCGCTTGCGCACCAGGCAATTCCAGATATCCACCCACTGCCATCCACCTGCCTGTGGGGCCCTGTAGGGTACTCTAGGCACCCCAATGGGCATCATGCGTGTGACTTGCCGCCTAGGCCCTCCAGTTTGCCTGCAACACCAGTGCACCCACGTCAACCAGATTGCAGGATCAGAAGACTGTGACAGTCACGCGCAGAACATCTCAAATTTTACCTGCATTGTGCAATGACTCCGTGTGTCCTGGACCAAAAATCGCTGCTTTGAGCTGAGGCAGAACTTGCTCTGGCCAGTCGATCTGCACACAAATAAGTGAGTCAGAATCCTGGAGTCTGAGCGGTCGGAACATTGCCTTACAAGCAACAAATGATACTTAACATAAGGAAGGACGCCCCAAAGGTCGAATGAACGCGTGGCATTCTCACCAGTGGTCTGCATGCCCACATAATGTGCTGGTGGTCTGAGGACTACATTGGAAGCTGCATGTGCACCAAATCGCGCACTGGTGCAGGCACGATGGGAGGATGATGACGCAACATTCGCCATCAGGCTCCCCTCAGCACTATTTTATTACTTTGTAGTCGCCCGAGACACCCGTCTGAAGTCCACGCACTTTTATGTGAGCGAACACAAACAACGTATACTTCTTGAAGAAAAGTGCCAGTCCACAGCAAATGTATCGTGCACCCTCTCACAGGAGTTGTGCACGTCCCTTGCCCAGCTGATCCATTTCGTGGGTTGCCAATATTGGACTTCTTGGATCAGACGTGGTGTTCTGCGGCCTTGCAGTGCGCTGCATTCTGAATCTTCACTCCAATTAACCTGCTCTTCATCGCAAAAATTACCTTTATTCAACCGTGATACCTCCTTACAGCTGATATCAAGGACTAGGTCTTGCGAGGAGACGAAGTAGTTGGCATAGTAAAGATGCTTACTTCTGAATTTCTGCAGCACGGCCTTTCATGTAGGCATCAATCAGGGACGAAATTGGTATGCAGCAAGACTTGCACAAAACGCCTGCAATTTAGCGGGAGCTGCAAGCGTACCCCGGTTCCAAGGGCTGAGGGGACGTCAGGTGATGGAGGAGATGCAGCTCCAGCGCTGGCATCGAAGCCAGCCCTTGCCCGCCCACCACCACGTCCGAAGCCTCAAGAAACTCCTCAATTTGGTCGATTGGACACAAGGACCAGGCGGAGGGATCCTGGGACGCAAGAAGGCCAAGACAGAAGAGGACAGATGAGCAGGGAGCGCTCTGCAGAGGGTACAATTTCAGGCCTGTATCACTCATAGGAAGCAACCAAATGGCTTGTATGAACCCCTGCACCATACTCACAGCAGACTGCATGGCTCCTGCTAGCTGACACGGGAGGTTTGTTCTCAACTGCATCCCCACCCCCATGCATCTGGCAATATTGATGGCCTGCTTTGTGGTGCCACAGGCAGGAACGGTTATGACAACAGCAATGGCAGTGGGCCCCAGCGCAGACCGTCCCAAGCCTACACCAATGGCGCAGCGCCCCCCTCCAGCAACAGGCCTCCCACCTACCCAAGGCCGCCGAGAGAGGACAGGAGTGACGCCGATGCGCCCGATGCAATGGAGAGGCCGCCACCGCGTCCCAGCACATTTTCGGCTGATGGTGAGGAATCAGCGCCGCAGGGCAGCAGCAGCAATGTACTGCAGCCCCCCGCTCGGGCAGGCTCCGAGGAGGATGCCAGCACCAGTGGCAGCGCGGATATTGCTCCACCAGCCGCTCCAGCTCCAGTGCCTGTCCTGGCAGCGGCTCCCAGGAGACCTTCACCTCGCCAAGTCGCACCTGCTCCCAAGTCAGCACCTCACCATCCAACCTCTCGAGACAAGAAAGCACCTGTTGTGATACCTGACATCATCTTGGGGCGGTAATTGCTACCAAGGAAGTGGCGATTGTCACAATTACATAGCAAGCATAGTGTTGCAAGAGAGTGGTGCATGGTGCACAGGTTCCGTCCTCCCGACATGCAGACCTTTGGGGGCCGCCGGGGGCAGACGGACGCTGGCAACAACGGGGCCCAGCCATACCGCCCGCCGCCGCCCAGCGGCCCGGGCGGCTTTGTGCGCGACACCGGCTTTGGCAGACCTTCTGGCAGGTGTGTCTCTCCCTCGTTCGCTCATTTCTGCCTCATGGGGGGGTGTAGCAAATGCAGTACTCATGAAAGTAAAGGGCCTGCAATTAGCATTCTTGTGAAGTATCATTGACAGCACCACTGGAACTTTGAGGGCTTCCCTTTTTGTAATGTTTCTTCCAGTCCGCACCATATAATGCCAGGAGATATAAGCGTTCTGGTTCTTTGCGTGCGCGTAGGCAAGGGGGCCCCGGGGAGAGGCAGGACGGGTTCAGGGGGAGGCGCCAGATGCAGGAGCGGTCGAAGCAGGACCCGACGGCGCGCCGCAGCAGCCGCGCGCAGCGGCGCATGGAGCGCGCAGATGCGCGGGCGGCCGCGGCGCCGGTGCGCGAGGAGATCTTTGAGCTGGGAGACGAGGGCATGAGCGTGGCGGAGGTCGCCCTGCGACTGGCGGTGTCGACCGCGGAGGTCGTCAAGACGCTCTTCATGCAGGGCATCATGGTGCAGGTCAACCAGGTGCGCACCTCTGCGCCGTTGCCTCTCTCCCGCACATGGGTCAGGGAAGATGACAATGGGCGGCTTATTATGTTCAGGATGTAGTTGTATCTGGGATATATTGAGCCTCTTGTTGATGTTTCCTTTGACCGCACCACATATTGTGCAATACCATGTGTTGTCCTCAACTATACAATGCCCATGTGTGCTTTCAGTTGTTACCGCTGCTTGGGAAGGCAGCAAGCCCAAAACCTTTTGCAAGGCGCCCTCTTCTGGTGCATGGAGAAGCATGGATTCTTTCCAGCGTGCTGCATGTATTGAGGGTACGGCATTCCCATGCGCGCAGGTGCTGGACAAGGCGACGGTGAAGATGGTGGCGGAGGCGTTTGAGGTGGAGGTGCTGGACAAGGAGGAGGAGGGCGTCGACTTCATGGCGCGCAAGACCGTGGACTACACCGAGGACGAGGACGAGGAGTCCCTGCTGCCGCGCGCGCCCATCGTCACCGTCATGGGCCACGTCGACCACGGCAAGGTGCGCCCATAGGCCAGCAAATAATGTATCAACAGGGGCCTGAACTCAAGGTTTGTGGGGCATCCTGGAGCCCGCTTTGTACTGGGGGTGGGAGGACCACACCCCCCGCCAACCACTCAGAAACTCTGTAGGTGTGAGGGGCCGCAGTTGAGCTGTTACATCCGCCAGGCCTGCCTGCTACTTTTTTTTTTATGTGGGCGACGATGGGCTACTGTGATGGGCTCGATGCCCAGCAAGTGCTATGACCTTTGCTGAGCCTACCAAAGTGGCCTATTTCTTTTCTGCCCCACTGCATGCACTCCTCTGGGCCCCACTTCGCCATCAAATCCATTCTGAGATGATTCTTCGCCGCATCTCCGCCGGCCCACATCTCTGCTTGGCTTGGGTTGAGAGAATGCAACGTATATATTTTTTTAACTGTATGGTGGGCGCGCGCAGACGTCGCTGCTGGACCACATCCGCAAGACGCGCGTGGCGGTGGGCGAGGCTGGCGGCATCACGCAGGCCATCGGTGCCTACACCGTCGACGTGCCCACGGCCGACAGGCCCAAACAAATCACATTCCTCGATACCCCCGGCCACGAGGTCTGCCTCCTCCAACACTCCTCTGGAAATCTGGATTCAGTACTTGAAGATTGAATATCCTGACAATTCTTCACTTACAATATGCATTTACATGGTGATGCAGTCCTGCCAATATCTGGCTATGTCTGGTTTTTCTTGGGCTGCTTGTCCTCTATCACTAGCTGGCACTGCTCCTTATAACCACAGGCAGTCTGTCTGTGCAGTTGTGGGGTCTTGATGCTCTTTTTAAGCAAATTACTGTAGCGTAGCTAAGAGGAACGCCCTGCGATTGTGCAGGCATTCAGCGCGATGAGGGCGCGCGGCACGCGGGTGACGGACATCGCGATCGTGGTTGTGGCGGCGGACGACGGCGTTCGGCCGCAGACGATCGAGGCCATCTCCCACGCCAAGGCTGCCGGCGTGCCCATCCTCGTCGCCATCAACAAAGTGAATTTCGCTGCTTGCTGCAAACCAATGTGCTCTGTCTGCAGCTCGTGCGGCTGCTCCGGCAGTGCGAGAAACGCGTGTTGCATGCTGCACACGTGGGGTAGTGTTGGGTATCTTTGGTGGGTTCCATATGGAGTTGCAGAAGATGTGAATAATGTCGGAGAGAAGGCCCAATGTTGTTTGATTGGCTGACTCTGGGGTTTTTGGTACAGATTGACAAGGAGGGTGCGAATATCGAGCGGGTGAAGCAGGGGCTGAGCGAGGCGGGCTTGCTGCCTGAGGAGTGGGGCGGCCAGACCCCCATGGTGGCGGTGAGTGCACCCGCTTGTCTTATTTGCATGGCACTCAAGGCTTTTACCTGATGAACGAAGGCCTCGCCCGCCTGTTTTAAAATGTCAACCTTGTGGGGACCCTGCTATACATGCTGCTCACATGGATGCAGATGCATGGATTTCGCCGTCCGTATGTGACAGTGTCTTAAGAGCTGAGGACTCAAAACCCTGCACATAAGGAGCTGAGGACCCAAAATCTAATTAGTCTTATCAGCTCCGTATGAATATCAGCACTACGTGCTGATGTGCCTGTGTGGCGGCTGTGCAGATAAGTGCAAAGAAGGGGGACGGTGTGGACGGGCTGCTGGAAACGGTGCTGCTGATGGCGGAGGTTGAGGAGCTGGTGGCCAACCCGGACCGCCTCGCGCGCGGCACCGTCATCGAGTCCCACCTTGACAAGCGCACCGGCCCCGTCGCCACCGTCCTCGTTGCGGCCGGCACGCTGCGCAACGGCGACGTCGTGCAGGCCGGCTCCACCTACGGCAAGGTGCGCGCTGCAGCTCTTCAGCCCTGCTTCAGTGGTCGACAGAGAGGTCTGCAAGACGCGCAGCAAGCATAAGAAGGGGGTTAGCTCCTTCGAAGCTGTGCACAGGGGATGCCCCGCAGCAGAAAGCAGCGCTTCACTGCTCAGGAGGACATATTATGTATGATTTCAATTTTGATACTGCGCAAGAATACATAGGGAAGGACACTTGAGGAGGTATTTTGTCTTTCAGATATTCAACAGATCTCTAAGATAGCAGAGGGCTGCATATTTAAGCAGCGCTTTTCAGGCGAGAGGGAAGTGAGAGGAGGAGCTTTCACTGTTGTGATTGCGGAGGGCTGAGGCGCACATGTGTGGCGCAGGTGCGCTCCCTGAGGGAGAGCCGCGGCGACGTAACAGAGGCGGGTCCCTCCATCGCGGTGCAGATGGTCGGCCTCAACGGCGTGCCCACCGCCGGAGACGAGTTCGCCGTCTGCGCCAGTGAGCAGGAGGTGCGCCTCTCAATCATCATTCTTCCCGTTATTGCCACCCTTTCACTCCTCCCCATCCGAAGAGCATGGTGGATCCCTCTCCACATTAGCAAGGAGCCAGGCTTGGCCTCCTCTGAGCTCCACTTTCTGGGGCCTGTTCTTGCGTGTGTAATTGCTTTGAAGGATGGTCATGAGTGCGTACTGCATACTCTGAGGGCAAAAGACATGCATGTGGACCTTGCACCGGTAGTGTTCTGCAGCGTCAGCAGCTGTGCTGTAGGAAAATCAGAATAGATGTGGCTCATGCCGAGGGTTTAACTGCTTCTTGTCTATAGGACGTACCTTGCCTTGTAGCGGGAAAGGCGTGTAACAATAAAAATAATGCTGAGGGTGGAAGGTGTGGTTGCTGGTGCAGGCGCGGAAGCAGGCGGAGGCGATAGAGATAGGGATGCGAATGGACCGTCTGGCGCAGCAGATGGGCGACAGCATGGTGACCACCAACACGCTCGCCTCCATGGACGAGGACGACGAAACAGCTCTCAAACGCCTTAACCTCATCCTTAAGGTATGTGACTTCTCCAGCTTCTTAGTCGAGGGAGAATGCCATGATTTCAACAACATGGTAGCAACTTCCTGGGAAATTGCTTTCACAAGTGGACATAGGTCTTGGGAAAGTGCTTCTAGGCTGGCCAGTGTCCGATTCGTTGGTTCACGTGCTGCAATCGCTTGCAAGGTGTGATATAAAAGTCACAATGTGGCTGCCCCTTTAATTGCATTGCTTTTGTTTCTCATTGTGCACTGATAATGCATGGCTGTGACATGGGGTTTTTGTGTGCATCTTCTGATCATCTTGATCTTGATGTCTGGCTGTGGAAATAGTTGTGGGTGTGGGCTGGTGCAGGCGGATGCAACTGGAGCGCTGGAGGCAGTGAAGGCGGCGGTGGGCGTGCTCCCCCAGGACCGTGTGTCGCCGCGCTTCCTGCTGGCCGCCGCGTCTGACATCTCAGCCTCGGACGTGGACCTGGCCTTTGCCTCGGGCGCCCTCATCCTGGGCTTCAACATCGAGCCCTCCGAGTCTGTCCAGGCCGCCGCCAAGCAATATGGTGAGCAGCCCTGCAGAGCAATTCGACATGATGCACCCATTCCAGTGCATCATGCATTAGTGCATGGCAGCCAATGGGAGCTCTGAGGCATGATATCCCATGGCACTGCCATCACAACAACATGTCCAGAGAGACACACACACTGCTGCTTTGTGATTGGGCCGAGTCACTTGAAGCATTTGAAGGTTCTGCAGGCCGTGGGTGTGCATGCGGCATTGCTGCTCTCTAGTAGATGTGCTTAGACGATCCTGCCTAAACCATCATGCACACTGGCTCGGCCCAGCAATCTGCAGGAGCAATATCTTAATTCGAAACATCTGATGGCACTGCTATGAGGTGGTTCCGTACATTGTTCTGCCATGCATGGAAGTGTGGAAACAATTTCCACCGTTCTGCTAAAATAACAAACAAACCAGTGCTTCGCTTTTCGATGCACTGGGTTGCCTTGGTCTCTCACTCCAGAACCCTGTGATGAAGATTTTTGATGGTCAGATCATAGCCAATGGTGGTTCAGAGTTAAGGGCCAAGTCGAATTGATAGTGTCACCGTTTGAAAGGGCGATTTATGCGTGTGCAGGGGTGGATGTGCGGTCGTACAGGGTGATATACGACATGGTGGACGATCTCCGGGCGCTGATGGAGGGCAAGCTGGCGCCCACAGAGGAGCGGCTGCCGCAGGGGTCGGCAGAGGTGCGCGCCGTGTTTGGGTCGGGCTCGCGCGTCGTGGCCGGCTGCATGGTCACCGACGGCTCCATCCGCAAGGGCTCCCTCGCCGTGGTGCGTCCTTTTCTCCTTTTTGCCGCCGGCTTCACTATTCAAGCCGTGTTCCGATCAGAAGCACTTGCAAGAGCAGGTGACAAGAAACACATGCCGCCTTTGTCTTTACAGAGCTGTCTCTGCTCTCTCCCTATTTCCCTATAGATATTCATTGCCGCTGTACAGCCAGGCAAATGCATGACGTCTGAAGCGCTCTGCTGCTGCCCTAAAGGGGGCTGCGTAGGACCATGCCTACTGACCTGAAGGTCTACAATGGCAGGCTTCTCATCATACAATATGCAGGCATCATAATCAGCTCATTCACGCATATGGTACATTGAGATGATGCTTCTGTTCACAGGTAAAGCGCGGCAAGAAGACGGTGCACGAGGGCAAGGTGGCCTCGCTGCGGCGCGTGAAGGACGATGTGAAGGAGGTGTCGGCCGGGCTGGAGTGCGGTGTTGGCGTGGAGAACTTCACCAACTTCAAGGAGGGCGACACCCTGGAGCTCTTCGAGGTCAAGATCAAGCAGCAGACCCTGGAGGAGGCCCGGCTTGTCACTGCGCCTGCAGCCGAGCCCGTCGCTGCTTAACGCGCCGGGACAAGTGGGTCATGCATATATGCAAGGAAAGCATCTTCTGGCAAACACTAGACATCCTGGGGCTTGTGCAGCACTGAGCGGGGGGGTTTTGAGCTGCGAGACTGGTCTGTTCCGTGAGGCAGTCTGTGATTTCAGATGCACGGATAGTGTGGGTGCTGGGTCCGCGCTCCTACTTCTCTGCATGCAGTGGTGATCGTAGAGGGATACGCAGCAGCTGATGATGATAAGTGGAATGGATGCTGAGAGATATTGGAATGACTTCTGAAAGTCAGTCTGCTCCACGTGGCGGTCACATTTATGTCATTGAGACTATAGTAACAGTACGCGTAATTGTGGCATGCCAGCAAATCGATTCCTTGTGGGATCTTTCTCCTCGGAGTTGGAGTACCTTTTTTTGTTTTTTGCAAGAGGATATAGAAGACTGCCTAAGGAAAGCGAGTTGTATTACGCAACTCCCGTTGATGGATCCATGGACTTGCCGTGATTGAGGTCAGCGGGCTTTGAGAAGAAATTGATGTGGACGAATTGGATATTGGTAAGATTTGTGCAAGGATATGAGACTGTGTAAGTATTTTGGGAAGACAATCCGGACATGAAGGCCGCCTACATCCAAAGTTCATAAGCAGAACCATTCTCCAAAAGCCATAAGATTTTATCTAGATTGCTGCACTGACTTGAGCTCTAGATTTAGATATCCAGTTGAGATCTCAGACGAGTACATCATGTCCTACCATTGCTCAATAGCATTCATGAATACAAGACAAGACAGACCGGACAGACAAGATACAGAAACGAGGCGCTACATTCCAACACTTACAAGCCATGCACCCATTGCTATCTGCCCGAAGACAAGCCTTGCACGACAGATCGCAGCTTTGCAATCTCTGCGTCCTTCGCCAGGAGCTCATCATAATGAAGCTTGAACACCGCTGCAAACACAGCGGCGAAACCCTCACACACTTGCGCAGTCAGGTACCAGCACTCTCAGGCGGCCATAATGACCATTCTGAAGGTCGATCTACACAGGCTTCTGACCTGACAGTCAATGCTGCTTAAATGCATGATCATATCAAGCGTGACAACTGATTGCCCCAAACCTGGCTCAGGTCCCAAAGGGTCCTGAGACCAAAACTTAAAATCACTCAATCAACTAAATGAGTAAAAGCTTAGCAGAGCCCTTCTTTCTCACGAGGGCATGGCTTGGAGAAGAGGCGCTTGCCTGCATTGTTTTCCAGCTCTTCTTGCAGCTCGCCAGCGCGTTTTCTGGCAGCCTGCGTGGTGGCATCCTGCTCTGCCAGCCTTCGCCGCGACGCCTGCAGCTGCTGCTCCAGCTCCGCTATCCGCCGCTGCTGCGCCTGTATTTATATGTTTCCTTTTATACTCATCCTATATCCCTACATTTATTCTATATGTAACACGGATGGCGCCGTGTCAGCACCACATCACCGCTGGTGACATACAAGAGCGATCTTGCTCCTGATACCGAATCGCTATTTGCATGCAATTGAAACCACGAGGCACCCTTTCCTGCTTGCCACTGCTTAGATGTCAATGCATTGTCTTTTCTTGAAGAAGCTTCTGCTGCACTGCACCAGCTGACCCTGCCACCAATTTCCTCTCACTCCTGGTGCATCCCTTGTTCCTGTGACCTGCTGGCATGGCAGCGCGGCAGAGGATGCTACACCCAGCCACTGAGCAAAACAGACACACATTCAGCATGTGTCAGCTGAAGGATGCAGGTGCAGAGGAGCAGGAGCGCACACCTCTATGGTGCGCGTGTACTGCTGCAGGGGGATCATCTGGTTGTAGGCATCCTCGTCCAGGTACACAGCATCGTCTATCGCGCGCGCAATCACATCCAGCGCCACCTTTGCATCCTCTATGTTGCCCACCGCAGCCTGCCACCTGTGCAGTAATGGAGTTCCATTCAGAGACTGCAGATTTTCCAGAAGCTTGGTGCCTGTCAAAGGGCAGTGAAGTGGACTGAAGGAAATGCCTTCCAGCAGCGCATGGGTCTGCGCAGAGCAGCAATGACCAACACGTGCCTCCGCGCCGGAAGCCTGTGAATGCCTATCAGCATTTAATATTGACATCATGCCCCTGCAAGCAGAGCGAGAACGAAATGGATGGGATGTGCGTCGAGTGAGGAGTGGGGATTTGCGCGCCTGTCTGGCCCGATCGGGTGGCCGAGCTCTGAGATGTCATCGGAGATCTCTGAAGTTGTGGCGGTGCTGGGAGCCTCGCTTGCGCTGAGCCTGATCTTTGACAGGGATGCCAGCGCTGCCTGCGCCGCCGCTGCAGCCGGGGGACCTGCAGCATAGGCCAGCATACAGTCAACTTAACGTCCTTCTGCCAGAAGCAATGACTTCCTGGTTTGTGCCGGTACGAGGGATGCATGCATGGCGCAGCCTCTTGACCAGCAGATTTTATGCAGCAGAGCAGGGGGCCAGCTGACAGGGCAATGACTGTCGGGATGGGAAGGTTGCCCTCACCATCTGCACCGTTGTCATCTGGCAGGTAGGCTGCAGGTCCCGGCCCAGTACTGCTCTGTGATCCAGTCCTGGAATGGGTCCTGCGTGTTGAAGCGCTGGAGGGACGCTGTAGAGAAGATGCCGGGCTCAGGCTGGGTTTGCTGTACAAGTAGGCTCTCCCAGGGTCCCTCTGAGGCTTCTCTTTCTCGTTGCGCCCAGTCTTGCTGCTCATCAGGTGCTCTTTTTAGTCTGCTAGTTCAGGGACACTGCCGCCCTTAAAAGAGACCGCTTAGCATGCCAAAATTACCCACACGACGCGTTGGGCTCGCAATAAGCGACTCGAACCCTGCAATGGGGTGGTCAGATCACATCCTCAACTATGACCCAGGGTCGCAACACCTCCTGAAGCCCACTCAAAACCAGCGGATGATTCTTTTGATAATCCCTGAACAAGGATCCTTGGTATCAAGAATCCTTTTCAGAAGTGTATGACCATCACGAAATCGAATGAAGCGGTTTTCAAGGGACTTCAGCCAACAATGGAAGAGGCGAGATCTGACTGGAACCGTAGAACCAGGAGTCTTTGTCCTTTGTCGGTAGACGAAAAGTTCTTGATGCTCTGTTAATTGCACCAGATGATCTCGTGAGTATTAGTCATCCTGTGTCACACCTGCCAAGGTGGAGCCCAGGGGCACTGCAATGGCTTTCTTGGAAATTTATATTCAATCTATTCTTGAGCTACTGTAAACACTATCTGTGCAGTGCATCCTGTCTAGACCGAACATCAGTGACAACCTCACGGTGGCGCCGGTGCGCCGCGTAAGGCGGCTATTGCTATCATACTCATAGCCTGCTGCGGCTGCTATAATAGCATGTTGCCGCTGCGGAAGGCGTCAAGCTGTGCGGGCGCAAGCAGGGTTGGACACCAGTAAGCATCATGCATGCATGGGACGATCTTGCAACCTGCAACCTCACTTTCTCACGGTTTTTCAGATACCATCAATGCAATTTGTCACGCGAGCTGCTGACTATTTGACGTCAAGACCATCGTACTTCTGACAGCCCTTGGCGGTCTCCGGCTGTTGGTATCTAAACAACTGCAGTAGCATTTAACGATGCCATCCCTGCTAGTAAATCAAACCTTCAACAATAGGAAGAGGGAAAGACTTTGTCATCATGTGGTCCCACTGACTCGAGTGCGAGAATCGCTCTTGCTCTCGGCGATAACGATCTAGCTGTACAGTGCACACACGTATACGAGTTACGTAACTCGCTGAAAATGCTAGAGCAGCCTGCATGCCGTCATGCGGTCATGTGCATTGGCTACTGTCTGAGGAGTATTTCTGCTGCTGAGTCTGTTGTAGCACTGCTGCTGCCACACTTACTGCTGCTTGCACTTCCGCATCTTCGGGGCTCAATTCCAAAGCTTTCCTGCGCCATGCCAAGAGCAAGTCCTGAAAGTTGTGCTCAGCCACGCATGGGGTTGTTATGAAGCAATGCAGTTTTATGTAGTCTCCTACAGTTTAGGTTGAACTGGTCACGGCACGCCACCTGTAAGCAAGGAGGGAAGCCCTGTAGTGACCAAGGCCCATTTGTGCTTCGCCCAAAGCAACCCATCCTGGCACCCTGCTCATGCATTACTATTTGGAATTTAGTTGCTTTCAGACACTACGACCTCCTCAGAAATTGAAAACACTTGTGCTTCACCCTTCACAAGTCAGACTCCTGGTTTTGGCCAGTAAGATGGCGAGTGAGATCCAGTATTCCTGCCATACCATTCTGGTTTCATGATTGTGACCATTTGCGCCTCATCTACAGCTTCTCTGAATTTGCCTTGCTCCAGTTTGCGCAGCGATCGTTGATGGTGCGCTTCGGCATTTGCTTCTTCTAGTTCCATTCCGCTAGTGATGTCCCTGATGTCCACAGTTGAAATCAGTGTTTTTTGCAGGCTTGATCGATACACCTTATTGACTTTCAATAATAATTCGTAAATATTGAGAAGAAGTCGTCCTGACGACAAGTTTCACAGAGTCAAGTCTTGGTAGAACCATCCGATCTGGGCATTTTTAAGAGATTGAATTTATCTTCAAGAGGATTGGTGCACGTTCAATCTACCGTCCGCGTGGCTTGCGCGATACTGTTCCTCGAGACCTTTCATATTCCGTTTCTTGGACGCCGAATGGGGAGATTATGGCCTTCCATGGCATGGACTGACCATGCCTTCCTTGTCTGATCCTTAATTTAATATCAATCGGAGAAAGAGACGTCAAGCATCTTCACGGCAAGCGAAGTAGGCGTAAAGTGTAAGAGAGTTCTGTCCTATTTCACGGATGCATACAATACATGTCTGGCAGCTCATGAGTCCTTCAAGAGCACTAGCTAGAATAACATTCTAGATCTAGTCTTCAATCACTTTCCAATCGCATACTAGGTAGTTCTGGCAGAACACACAAGTCTACAGGGCCAGCTACAGAATGCCAGATGTACTCTTCAAGCACTTGCACCAGCAATCATGGATATGGGTGGCCCACACAGTAGCACTTTCCTAGGGATCTGCAGCTGCCACTTAGAGGATGCGGCACAGATGCTCTAGCGGCTCTCAAGCTTCTTTCCGTTGCGCATGTACTCCACGAAGTCATCAAGAAGGTACGGCCACGCGCTCCCACTCTCCTCAAAATTTGACAGGTCCTCTTTGACTGCCTGCACATGACACTAGCACCGTCATCATCAGAGCCACAGCGCAATAAAGGCCCCTCCAGTACTCATGAAATGAGAGATGCATGCTAGCAAGACATACAAGGCAGGGCGAGCGCCAAATAGGGAGAAAGGACTGCCTCGCGGAGTATATGCAATGCTAGTGATGTACAAGACACCATGATACCTTAAAACTGTTACTGGAAAACAACACAAGCGGGACGCGTACTCTGCAGAAGTCTAGCAGCTGTATCCATGTGTCCCTCGAGACTGCTCTGTTGTGGTGCTGCTCCAGGAATGCACACCAGGCATCGAGCAGTGGCCAGGGCTTGACAGAGAACAGGAGCCGCCACAAACTGATGGCTGTGTCCTGTGGCATGCACTTCTTCCCCTTGTCCAGAGCAAAGCTGTATGTGTAATTGTAGATCTCCTGGGCATCACATTTGAAGGTCTGTCAGATTTTACGATATTTGGCAGAGTTCAGGATGAAAATATATCATCTGCAGGATGGAGGATGCATGACGCAGGAAGGCCCTTTTCAGGCATTGCTCCATTGCTTGAATTTGAAGTAGAGACAGGAGGACTGTTGAGCTACCATTGCCAATAAATTGGCACGTGGATGTGCATGAGCAAGCCACATTCTGTGAGATGCAGGAAAAGTCTAGCGCCTGTGCATACCTTGAACTTCTTGTCATCTTGAAGTTCCGCCCTGAGTCCTGGCAGCTTCTGCTGCAGCTTCTTTATGCTGTCACACCGCAGGCTGGCCATGCCCTTGATAAACTCATCCTTGCTGAACTCGCACATCGTCGCTGCACTGAAATGCCTGCTGAGCACAAGCATGACAGGGTCTTCTGGATTCACCTGTTCACATTGCACACTTCTCACTCAGCACAATGCACCACCTTCCCAGCAAAACCACTCAGGATCTTGACCACGGCAGGCAAATGACCCAGTCCTGGATATGAGGGGGCAAAGAATATGGAACGCTTTGGGAGACAGGAAGTGGCCTCGCAATCTACCCTGCCATGCACACCTGGAGGTCCTCGCAGAAGAGGCCGACACCTTCTGCCAGTATCATGTCAGAGTGGGGGTCCTGGTACCGCTGATACAGCTGCTGCAGAGCAGTCTGAGATGTGCGCTGGGGCGCAGACACTTGCGCGGGTGCCGGAGGCACGGACTGATAGTAGATCTCTATAGCTGCCTCTATGCTCCAATCTGCAGCCTGAATGCGCGCAGCAAGACCTCTCACACAATTAGAAGTCTGAAGGCGAAGGCTTGGTGAAGGACAACAGACTCAGGCGTCATCTACACCAAGACTACTACAAGGGACACTTCTGAGACATTATATAGCTTAAGCGTCACAAGCACACCTTTGGAACCACATCACAAGGTGATCCAGCCATACGGACCTGAAGGCATCTCAAGGCCATCTTTTCGTGTGCATTGGTGATACCAACGAACGCCTCGATCCTGTCTTTACTCTGACGATCTAACCGGTGCATTGTGGTCTATCAGATCTTAGTGCGCATCATTCGACTCTGCTCCACACAGTAGGGTTTTCGTATCGTTTAGCATCGCCTGCCCTTAAGTCTCAAGAACGTTGACCTTGCCTGCTGATCTCATCGCATGATTACACTTTAAGTGAATTCAACCACTCAACATTGCTGAGCAGTCCCACGCTGATAGCTCGAAGACGGTTGTGCAAGATTTGCAAATATGGCACAGAGCACCTGGCAAGGGCTGAAACACTAATCTAGCGTTCTTTGCGTTCCTCACCCAGCCATCTCTGTTCGGTTTTGAACTTTGAACTTTGGAATGGTTAAAGTAACCAGCAAAGAGACTTCAGACTAGGGTGTATAAATTAAGGTTCAGGTTACTCAGGGGATATGATGTAGACATTCTGACAGCACCAGCGCTAGTTCCTTGGACTGAGATGAGAAAGCACACACAATTGTAAAGCAGCTTGCAGCCCCGTAGAAGGCTCTGAGATACCTTGTCAGCCTTGACTGTCAGCTTGCAGACGGCTATCGAATAGATATTGCGGGACTAGGTCCGTCCATAATGTTTTGATGGTGAAATAGCATGAGGAGCACTATAAGACGATCAAACAGGGCTGATGCCCCTGTGCCAGGGCCTCTGACTTTCCTGTGCATCCTATGTCTGCTAGGTATGTTCACCGCTTACTACATGCGACTTGCCTTGAGTGTGCCTCGAAGACATCGCTATGTGTAATAGCAACCTTGGCAGCCTTTTGAGTCGTGTGGCGTGCACGATCGCCCGCCCATTGTTTACTACAAAATACCCCATGATTATTCAAGAATCTACACGGGCACGATCGCATCATTCAGTGTCCTCCTAGTGAATTAACTCACACCATCAGTGTTGTCCTCTTCTAGTGTTCCTCAGGCCGCCACAGAACTCAGATGGGGCTGTAAAGGCCAGGATAAGACTTTCCAAATAATATAGAAGGTTCTGTACTTGACTTTTGTTACCTGAGGATCCCCTGCTGGTGGCTGCATAGGAACTGTATGCTGCAAGGAAGGTGGGGCTGGACACGCGCTTCTGTTTGCTGATCATGCACCAGTGCTGCGGAATTTCAAGGTACGCTATTTTGTGATGCTATTTGGGAAGGTCCTGGTGGCCTCAGCCCCAATGTCTGCAGCACACTGGTGCTTTTGAAGCAAGAGTAACTGCAAGCTCAGGTCTAAAAAAGAGCTTGGTATAATTGCAGAATTTTGCCTCGGACGCCTTTACATTTGAGGCATGGGTGAGCACGTCAGACTACTGCCATCGAGGTAAGGTGCAGATTCATTGCTTTAAAATTACTCTGAAGCTGGTTCGGTACTCTAAATTTGCCTTCCGCAGGTGGAATCATGTCCTATGCTTTGGAGTCGAAGAGCAGCGATGCGAAGGCGCGCGACGAGGCATTCAACCATTTTGTGGTCTTTGATGCCTACGACCTCATTGCATGCCATGACTTCCAGGTGAGTGCTTCAGATCCGAATGCACCTGAGTAAGTGCGGTTGCAAGCGACTACCCGGAAAACTGACAGGCACATTACATCAAACAACCTGCCCTGCCGTTGCAGTGACTGCGCTTCAAGTCTGGAAGATAATTCATAAAATGGTGTTGGCTCTAAAAATGTGTGGTGCCTGCATACAGTATTTGGACCTGTGGCCGGACACCAACAATGTCAGCTGCATGAGCGCCTTCAACCGCACCCACACGGCCAACTACATCGACCGCACTGGCGGCTGGCACCACCTGGCAGTCACCTGGACCAAGGCCGGCAATGGCCGCACGCGCATCTACAAGGACGGCCTCCTCATGGCTGAGGTAACCTACCCAACCTTGCTGACCCAATGCTGTGTTTATTTCTTGCCCTGGGTGCGTGTCATTTTTCTCAGGAGCTCACAATGGCCGCAGCAGGAAGAAACATATACCCATTCTGTGTGTGTGGTATTTTATGTGTGTGTCCTGTTCTGGCATTGTCATGTCGAGGTGAATCGATGGTGTGGTGCTTTGTTCTGGCAGACGGCGTCTGGCAAGAGGAAGCCGCTGCAGTCCGGGGGCGCCTTCATGCTGGGTGGCGAGCAGGACTGCTACGGCGGCTGCACCGACGCTGGCCAGGCCTTCTACGGCCTCATGGACGAGGTAGGAGCAGTTCTCTGCGATCCTAGCCCCTTTTTGAGCGCTTGTGACAGGCACCAATCCCTGACAGCAGCAAACGTGTGGGGGATGGGCATGGATTGGGCAGGCAATAATTCTGTCACCCTGCTCCGCTACCGCAATGACACCTGGCAATAACAAATCATTGAGTGCCTGGCATGGGCGACATTGGGCAACTGTATCACCCCGATCGCTTCCTGGGCGCATGCGCTGAGGGTGATGACAGCTGGCAGTGACAAAAAGGTGAGTAATGGTGTGACTGGATTTTTGCATCGGTGTGCAGGTGCGGCTGTGGAAGGTGGAGCGCAGCCACGATGACATTCTGAGGTACATGCGCCGGACTGGGGGCAGCCTGGACAATCACGCCGACCTCATTGCCTACTGGAAGTTTGACGAGCCAGATGGGTGGGCCACCTGCAACCTCCCGTCCCTAGGACTCCCTTTGCTGCATCTGCAATGCTTTTTTCTGGATCAGCTCATGTCCTGCAAGCTGCCAATGGGGAGTAGTGAAAGGAACTGGAGTGTTGTGTGCAGGGCCGATGGGCTGACGAGCGCGCATCTGGTGGCAAAGGACAGCAGTGGCAATGGGAATGACCTCCCCCTGGTGTCACCACCCATGCACCTCGATGCTGACATCAGCAAGGCAGGATACTAGCTTACGCACCTTCTAGTTTTCAATTTTAGCCACTTCATGCAAGCCTCTGATAAGAAGTCATTGTGAGGAGAAGACGATTAAGAAAGACGCATGTAGGATGAATTGTGGATGGATGTGTAAAGAGCCACGTATGTATTGCGCAGGATGGCAAGCAGCTGTCAACGGGCAGCTTGAACTTTGCTAACAATTACGCCTTCAACCCGGCGATGGTCAACATGCCGGAGAAGGACTTCACTGTGGAGTTCTGGGCGCGCACGCCAGCCTACGATGAGGACACCACCACCAACTCCTTCACCACCCTCTTCTCCTACGCCACCCACACCCAGAGAAAGAACATCTGTGCGCCCACAGCCAATCTCAGATGGAACTTTGAAGCACAAGAGCAGAGATGTATAGCATTGACAGCATGGGCTACAACATGCTGCATTCTTCAGCAAGATTATGCTCATGCAATCTCTCTAATGACCTTGCTTCTGTCTGGGCCTATAGTGCTGATGATTGAGATGGTGCTCTGCCCCGATGTCAGGTTGTCAGGCTGTCAGGTTTCTCATAGGCTCAGGTATGCCCCTTTACAAGTTACAAGCTCTGCATGTGCGCCTTTGATTTGTCACGTGGCTGGTGCAGTCTCCGGGGGAGTCACTGACAGCGTGTTTACGGACGACGCGATACGGGTGGAGAAGTACTACGAGGAGTTCCGTAACACGCGCGACCTGGATTACCTGGACATCCAAACGCGCGGATCCATCACCGTCCACATCAATTCCAACCGCGACGGCAACGGCCGGCGCTTTGAAAACTGGCTCGATTATAACGTCCAGTGGTGGGCCCCCATTATTTTATCGCTTTGAACTGCATGTCAAGATGGTGTGCTGACAAGACCTCCTCTGTATGGGTATGCTGCTGGAGATGGCTTGTGGTGGCAGCACTTGAGCTTGCTCTTTGCAAAGGTTCACACGTTAGGAAAAGGACATCCAACAACATGGGAGGTGTCTGTGTCCACGTGAAGTAAGCCTGCATGCTCTTCACATATTCTGCATGTCCTGGAAAAGCAGAGCATTTTTAAATAGCATGCTGGGATGCCTCGATAGACACTGGTACCTCCCATGCAAACCCAAAAAGCAGATGTTGATGTACGAATGGATGCGATCTGGCAGGCTGGACGGCGACTGGCACCACATCGCAGTGACGTGGGAGGGCAACTCGGGGCTGACGGCGATGTACTTTGACGGCGAGCCGCAGAAGCCCTTCTGGCGCGCCACGGGCGGCCAGGTGGAGCAGCAGGACCCGGCATTAGGCGGCGTTGACTCCCACCTCGCCTGGGGCACCGACCGCCAAAACCATGGTGCGTGGGAAAACTGGAAGATGTGCACTGTCTGAATGGCGCTGCATATGCCTGGGTTGCAAGCCCAGGTCGCTGTGCAGTCCTGGGATTTTGTATCTCACACGCAGAAGGCATGACATGCAGCAGACACATGGGTGGTTTGGCATGCAGTGCGTGAACAATTATTAAGACTCTGGGTGATTGCGCTTAGCCAGAGACCAGCCGACAAAAAGGCCTTCAGAGCGGAGGCCACCAGAATTGCACCCTACATCCTATAGGGCTTTACAGCATGTGACGTGATGAGACTGTGTATGTGGCCAGGTTCACTGGTGCTGGGCCAGAATCAGGAGTGCTACGGCGCATGCTTCTCGCCGTCCGAGTCCCTCAGCGGCGACATGGCAGCGCTGCGAATCTGGGGACGCGCCAAGAATCAGGTCTTGACACTCTTCCTACTCCTGCCCAGTCGTGTTAGTCTTAGCAATCTTAAAAGTTGCCTGCAAAGCTCCTATGGTAGTGGTTTCGATGTCTGACGTGTTGGCACTGCTGCAGGAGGACATCCGCGCTGACATGTTCTCTGAGAAGCCGGGGACCGAGCTGGACCTGCTGACCATGTACAACTTCCGCAGCCAGGACATCTCCAAGGGCCATCTGGGCAAGGTACATCCCCACTTCACACCTTTGGACTCATGCATGCCTGCAACCTGATCTATACCTCATCCTCGGTTCTTGACACGGAACATGACACACCCCGTAGAGTCTTATAAGTCCCTGGCATGACTGAGAACAAGGGATCCCCACCAAGCCATTTCTGAATCAGAAGATTGTCCTGATGTGGCACAGACTGACTGCATGGCAGTTTGTTTGGCCAGGAATCAAGAGTGTCAGCCAGCATGCAAGCAGCAATGTAGGATATCACATGCTAGCTCTATTCTTCCATAAGGATTATGATTGCTGACGTACTGTTTGGCAATAGGAAATGGTATCGGATTCGAGGGGCAGCCAAGACAACAAGCTGGAGCTGTGGGGGGACACCCCCCGCTGGGAGTACTCCACAGCGCCCCTCATGGAGTGGGACTCCGGCGCGGCCCTCGCCCCCGCCAACCCCGGCAGCCGCGGCCACGCCCTGCACCTCAACGATCAACAGGTGCGACCTGTTGGCTGGAAATGCAAATTTCTGTTCACCTCACTCATTGCATGATACTGTTTGCACTTGTTTGGCTAAAGAAACATGCCAGAAGTCCCCAGAAGGAACTCCTGCTTGCGCCTTTCCATATGTACATTGCCTCACTCGTTGCAGGATCTTGCTTGCTCCTCTTGGCTAAGCAAGAAACATGCCACAACCCAAAATAAGACCACCTGCTTGCGCATATACCATGCCAAGAGTACTCCTTGTTCACTTTTATCATTTCCTGGGCGGTGCTTTCATTTCTATTTAATTTTGATGGTGTTGCATACTTCCAAGAAGAACTTCAGCTATGGATGGCAGCAGCACGGAATTTTCTGTGCCGCAGGCGTTGATGCTGACGGGATTCAAGGAGTGGCCGCGTGACGCAATAACGGTGGAGTTCTGGATGCTGAGCGTGGACAAGTGCCGCAAGGGAGTCCCCTTCTCCTACGCCACCGGCGGCTATGAGCGCGCAGACAACACCTTCCTCATCCTCAACTACAACGACTGGTGCACAGCCTGCTTTGTGATGTATCAACAATTTCATTGCAGCAAAGTCTTTGGAAGGTATTAGTATCTCTCAGTGGGTGCCTAGGACAACGACTGGTGCGCAGCCTTCATTTGTGATCTAGAGAGGGTCTCATGACGGCATTTTTCCTTGTAAGGTGCTGGTGTCTCCCAGAGGGTACGAGCTTGCCTGTCAGCGGCAGCCGCATCCTAAGCGGATTTTGTGCGCATGATGGCTAGTTGTCCTCCTTCAGCTGTGCAATCTCAACTGCTTATCGCCAAGGAGATGCGGTTGCTGACTTGAGGAAGGACAACTGGCCTGGTTGGGGCTCTGACGAGGACAACACAAGTGCAAGAATTGCATGCAGTGTTGTGGGTTCTCAGCGGAACCAGAACCTTATGCAGTCAGGACCTGGCAGCCGCATACCTGCGATTCTGGTTGCGCTGCACCCACAGTACTACATGCATGCTCGCTGGAGAGTCCAACGTTGAGGTGTTCAGAGGATTTATTTGATGGTCAGCGCTGAGTGGGTTGGGGCTGCAGGGGCATCTCTGTGATGGAGGACGAGGGGCAGCTGAGCGACCACACTGCGGGCATGTCTTCCACGGACGGCTCCTGGCACCACATCGCGGTCACCTGGCAGTCCTCCGACGGCTCTGCCTCCCTCTATGACAACGGCCGCAAGGTGTGTCTCACTAGGACCCACCTGTGAACCTTTGCCCATCTCATACACCACTCTCGACTATTGTGCTGGTGTCAGCTGCCACACCAGTGCATCTGATTGTAGGCGATGCTGTACTTGCGATGAGACCAAGGCTTTGGGTCTGTGCCTGGTCAGGTGTGGACGGTGACTCGCGGCAAGGGCAAGCACATGCCGTCTGGAGGCACGCTCATCGTGGGCCGCGAGCAGGACTGCGTCGGCGGCTGCTTCGACTCAGCCCCAGGTGTGCTTCTCTCATGTCTGGCAGGTGCTGTACTTATTGTGGGGCCAAAGCTGTTAATCTTGATGCATCAGATGTGGAGGAGTTTGCCCAGTCACAAAAGAAAACTGCGCAAGGTCCTTCTCACTGTTCCTCCGGGTTCACAGCTCTGGTCCTTACTTCTGATTCTGAGCATTTGCTGAAGTGTGTCACTGTCTTACTGTTGGATTGTGATCACAGCACAGAATGTGCTCAGCATGTCGTCGGACATTACCTGCAGCGGAAAAGCATGCTTTGGAGGACATTGTGAGCTGTGCAGGGGCGAGCGGGAAGCTGGACAGGATGAGGGACCAGGAGTATGGCGCCCAGGACTTCTACGGAGCCATCGATGAGCTGCGCGTCTGGCGCACCGTGCGCACCCAGGACCAGATCAAGCAGGTGCGGCAGTAGCCCTCACAATCACTCCAGTAGCCTGCCCATTAGGAGGTACTTCATGGTAGTGTTTAGTACCCCCTGTGCACATGATGTGCACATGGTACTTCAAGCTAGCAGTCAGCTCGCATGCACAACCAGAATGTTTACATTAGTGATTCTGGCAGTAAAAGCAGTCGCACTAAAACTTGTAAGAACGCGCAAGCCTGCTCTGTTTTGCATGCCTGCTGAAGCTGACATGCAGGTCTGCAACAAGCAACTTTGGATGCAATTGTCTCTTAGCTAATGGTACTGTGGGTGTGCAAAAGCAGCTTAAAAGCGACCCTCTTGTGACGGTCTGAATCTGAATGGAAGCTCCTTGCTGCAAGCTACTGCACCACTTCACAGCACCAAGCAGGAAAGAGGGATGCACACAGTTGCAGTGTGCACATCTCTGCCTGGTGTATTACTACTAATACTGAAAAATTGGTGTGACGTGGCATGCTTGCAGGGCATGGCAACGGCGGCCGAGCGCGTGGGAGCAGAGGGTGACGGGGCGGTGTCGGACCACGATCCGGACCTGGTGGCGTACTGGAAGTTTGACGAGGGCGCTGGCTTCTTAGTCAAAGACTCCACCGGCAGCGGCCACGATTTGTACCTCACCGGGGAGCCCCGCTGGCAGGTGAGTCACCAGTTGATGCAAGTGACAAGTTCAATGTTGCATGCACCCACAATGTTCTGTAGCTCTAGCAGTACGCCTGCATGCCGACAGTCAATACGCCTTACAGGAGCGCTGCACCTGCAGCACTATTGAGCTCTTTTCAGCTGCAAAAGCATGTCAGCATAAGGCAGCGAATGCAGACGTGACGAATTCGCAGGCGCTGGTATATGCTCTCCTGCTGTTGCAGCTGATCGGAGCACAAAGATGCGCTAACAGGTCCCTGGACGGGAGCATGTTGGCAAGATGTCTTTCAAATCATGGATGACTGAGCTGGCAAATCTGGGATGCAGGTGGTGAAGTGGCTGAGCGTGTGCGGCAATGGCATCGTGGAGGGCACAGAGGAGTGCGACGACGGTGACACAGACGACGGCGACGGCTGCTCCGCACAGTGCAAGGTGCAGATCCCTTCCCTTGAAAAGGGAAAAACGCAACCTGGGGGATCCCAAAAGTGCGCACGCAAAGCAGTGAAGTAGGCTGGGGACATCGCCTCACATATTCATGCTCCCGGTGGGCGTGTCTTGGCAGAACATGTGGCAGGAGGCAATGAGTTCCCTATGTCGCTGCACATTGTAACAGAAGGGAAGGAACTGTTTTTGAACAGCTCTGCGCTGTCCCTGCCTCACCTCTTGCACACTTCACCGGGCTAAAGTGGGAGCTGCATTTGTGACTTGGCGTGTGTGAGCCTGTAACAACCTTCAGGAAAGTCAGTTTTGCATTTGTGCTGCTGACTGCAGGTGGAGGAGGGCTGGCAGTGCACAGGGGAGAGCCCGTCCGAGTGCTGGCCCAACGACCAAGCTGGCAAGCATGCAGGCCCGGGGTCCGTACACCCTGTCCACCCTAGCCCTGGGTAACCATCACCCAAATTTCACCCAGCCCATACCCCATGCATTTTGGCCTTAATACCGCATGCATGTCGCTGTGCCCTTGTCAGCATTGAAAGGCGCCGAAGCATTGCAAATGCCCGTCTGCAGAAGGGTATGCTTGAGCTGAGCAGGGATGTATTGAGCCGGTGTTACTGCCATAGGGCGCACTCGGGCGACTCCTCCGGGCAGAGCGCGCAGGGAGGCAACTCCAAGAGCGTCTCTGGCGGCCACACTGTTGCCATCGTCCTCAGCATCATCTTCACCGTGCTCGTGCTGGGATGCCTCGGTAAGCACACATCCTCATCTGCATCACCCTCATACTCCCTTTTGTCACTGCAGATGCCATGATTTTGCCAATCTTACTTCAAGTGATTGACTAACTAGAGAGGGAAAAAATTTGCATTCGTCCTATCAAATACTACTGGCAAAGCTATTGGTATAATCGCACGCTTGCAGGTCCTAGAGATCTAGGATCTAGGCACTCTAGCGAGACGTCTACAAGATTTGTCCATCCTGCTGGCAAAGTGACCGGCGCCAGTGATGCGAAGGGATGATCAGGGACTGTGTGTGTGGCAGGCGTGGGCCTGCTGTACAGGCACTCGCTGATGGAGGCCTTCCCGGGAGTGGAGGAGAGCGTTCGCGACCTGGGCAGCCGCCTGCGCGGCCGCCAGCGTGGCACCCTCTACCAGGCACGCCCCTGCCCTAGTGATTGGTCATGATGACTCACGGCAAGACCTTGGGACCTCGCCGGCTTGTATAGTGAATTGGACATTAGGAAAATGCACAGGATGTGAGCAGTGTGTTTATGACCAGCGGCAAGATGGCGTTGTGACCCATCCCATTGAACAGGACTGGTCTAGGTATCAGAGTTTTCTTCAGACCATGAGAAGGAGGCATGGTCAGAGAAATAGAAACTGGCTGATACCATAGAAGTATTCCACCTGGTGGGCGGGCGCCTTGTGCAGATCAGTGAGAATTATGCCAGAGCCCTTGAGAGGCAATCTCTGGCAGCTCAGGGATCAGCCCAAGGCTGACGCACTTCAACTGAAGTGGTTCTAAGTGAGTCCGTTTCTTAGGTTCAATACAGCTTTTCTGTGCAGCGGATCGACAAATTTAATGTCATGCAGGGGCTGGACACGCTGGACCCTGAAGAGCGCTTGGATATCTCCCCTGAGTTTGTTGGCGTCCGTCACCCACAGGGTCCTTATGCACCCCTGAACGGAAATGAATCGGGCGCTGGCAACCGCTAGCTTCAAGCACAATACCCCTCATGGCCAAGTCTATGTAGGAGAGAAGATGGCCTGGCACTTGCTTCTGCGCAAGCTTGATCCTGTGCAAGCTGGGTCCTCTTAAGATCCTGCGAACTCTCCCTTTGAAATATCGCCCGAAAACATTTCCAAATCAAAGCTTAACAGCATTGAATCGGGAACTCTTTTCTTGGAATGCCCTGAAGACCCCGCTGAACAGGATGGGAAGGTCAGGTCTGCAGCATAAGAGAGAAACCTTTTGTGCATGTAGGGTGATTTGAGCAGCTGATGTCTTGAAATTATGCTGTCATGCCCGGCAGCTCCCCTGTATTATTATGCCTCTATGTGCATTTGCCATAATTATCAGGCCAGTGGAGTAATTTTGATATACTTGCATGTACTTCTTGTGCATGATTGTGAGACTGCAATTGCACTCTCAGCAACCAATATCTTGCTGGTAATAATTTTGGGAAGCAAGCGTGTTACACAATTCATTGGCACCTTCAGCTGTAGGAGCCAATACAATCATAGGACGGGCCGTCTCCAATGTGTAAAAGGCCTTGCCACTTTACTACTTCCCAGCGTTTCACAAATGGTCTGCTGTGCGCGGAACACAGTATTTAGAATGCTTCAAGAAATTGTCTGGTATTCCTTTGTTACAGGCTGTCTTTAATGGTACAAAGCGTTTAGTCAAGACACTGAGTCAACCTTATCTGTCTGCAGCTAGCCGCATGTCCACAGTCCATATTGTGTAAGAGAAACTCTCACACACATTCGCTGAGCTCACAGGCTGCTGTGCTCCTGCTGCTTTGCCTTCCTCTTCAGCAGCCTCTGCCAGTACATGGCCGCAGCACCCACCAGGACTAGAAATCCCACAAAGTAGAGGAAGTTTGCCAGACTGATGCGCGACAGAAGCCTGTAGCGCAGCTCGGCTCTGCAGGTCGGCGCAAAGGGGAACTCCTCGCAATAGCCATCCCCTGCAGTACACCAGCAACTAGCTCAGCTCCCTGCAACGACACTCCTCCAACAGCCACAAAGGTGGCTTGAAGCTGCCCCACAAGCCGAGCAGTTTTAGCCAACAAATGTGCCTGCTGACACAGTTCACAAGACCACCTAGGCGCGTCGCCATCTTCTTCTGTATGCATGCGATGTAAATGCGCAATGGACAGGAACCATTCAGGTGCCGACAAGCAGTGCCTCCAAGGCGCAAGTCTTGCTGCAGACTTACAGAGACATGTCATAGAGGCAGGCAAGGGAGGACATGCCTGGCTCGCAGACGGTCTGCAGGGCCTTGGCGAACTTGGGGTTCTTGGACTGGTCCACGCGCGCGCCATTCTCAAGTCGTATCCAGGTCTCGGCCTCGTGCGCCTCCTGCCCAGCCTTCAGTAGAATCACTCGCGCGCCATGGCCCCACCCGGGTGGCGGCCCGTAGCTCCCGTACCCTGCGCCGTCACCCGCCACCATCTTTAATTGCCCCAGTACTCCTTGCAACCCTCACAGAAACTCTCCTCGCATTTCCTAGCTTGCCTTACAAGGCGGGTAACCTAAGGTAAAGCATGCCCTCAACGATGCCCTCTGCAGGTCCAAGACATTTCGTTCCCTTTCATTTAATTTCCTCCACACTGTTTCAGGGGGAGACGGAATGCCATGCGAGGATGTTCACATGGGTATGCAGCATTGTGGCTCTGTGGCAAGGGTGAGCAGAAAGAGTAAGCGCTTGGAATGCTGCGCACCCGTCTTGTGGCCGTAGGCGAGGCGCACGCCGTGCAATAGGCCCTCGTAGTTGTTGTCGTGGTCGTGGCCGCTGTGCAGCGCAGTGACGCCCGCATCTTTGAGCGCGCCAAACAGGCCGGTGTCCGACATGGGGCAGTTGACCGGCTCATGCTTGCTGCCGCGCGCAGATCCCCGGTTCCAGACCTCCATGAACTCCGGCACCGGCACGTGCACAAAAGCCAGCGAGGGCACCTTTGGCAACCCTGACAGCGTTCGGTTCATCCACCAGATCGTCGGCCTCTCCACGCACCCCCTGCATTGAGGGCTCCTTTTTCAGAACCTTCATGGGGGCTGCAGTAATCCTCTCCAGAAAGGGGTGCTTGCAGAATGCTGACACTCCCTACGTTGACAAGGGTCCCAATCTATGGTTTCAGATTAGAGTTAAAAGTACAAAAGTGAGGAAGTTTACGGTCCTCTTTCTCCAGGAAGGGATGATAGTGGTAAGAGAGCCATGCTCTGATGGAGAGATGGTTTTTGTCCCAACAGAGCCACACAGGGCAAGATGGAGAGGCGATGTTTGTGGCATCATGCCATGTAGTCCCTAATGGAAAATGGCGTCAGCACATGCAGGCCTATGGATGTGATGGCCAGTGCGGTGGTGACAAGCAGACAAGCAGAGGTGTGTAGCACTAGAGGGGCAGCCACAGGAGCGGATGGTGAAGGCAGGGCACTCACGAGCCCCCATACATCCAGTCGCAGCCCCTGCCGCCCGAGTCCAGCATCCACAGCCGCGCAGCCGGCGCGCTTCCCTTGCTAGCCGCAATGTCCAGGTAGTAATTGGAGAGCCCAATCGCCTCCCGAGGCCCCAGCTGCGTCAGCGACCCCTGCTGCAGCCGAGTGTCGAGCAGCACTATCTGCTCGCGTGACAAATCCGCCTCGTCATCGTGGTTGCCCAGGATCAGCGCGTACGGTACGCCCGCTGCCGCTATCGGCTTCACAAGCTGGCGGAACCTGAAAGTGAGCGACAGCTTCCTACCTGAGCTCTGGTACTTTGCACTTCATCAGGTAGGAGAGCAAAGCTGATAGAGATGAAAGAGATCAGCTTGTTGGTGCTGCTGTGAGCACCGAGAAATGCAGAAAGGGTGCGTGAGGGCGCTGACCTCTTCTCAAACCAGCCCACAGTGCCGTCCCAGGCAAAGCCACTGACCATGTCGCCTGAGAGCACTGCCAAGTCCGGCTGCTCATATGACAAGATATTGGCGATGACCTGCGTGCAGATTTCACATTCTCACACCCAGAACCATGCTCATCAGTCCTCGAGCTCCTGAGACCCTAGGACCAGGAATGAGGCCTCTTGAGTCAAAGAACATGCTTGATCTCTGTTCCATCTTCTCAGCCGTTCCACTTATGTTGATACCTTGTCTGTGTGCTCATCAGTCTCAGGGAAGTGGCCGTAGTGGAGGTCAGCTAGTTGCACGATCTTGAAGTGTCCATCCTGATCAAACTTCAGCTGGACCTTCTTCGTGGACCTCGTGTATTTTGTTGCAGAACATAGACTAATTAACGATAATATTAGACCAAGTAAGGCGACTTGCAAGAGCGGGAATCGTCTAGCCATCGATATATCAGCCTCTTGCAAGAGGCTGCTTTTCGGCTATCTGCATCCATCCAGGTCGTAGATGTCAGTAAACATAGACATCCAATAATTCAAACGAGATAAAGTTGGCCACCCCTCACAGCATAGCGATGTCTAATGGAAGCGTTTGTGGGAAGGGCATGGAAAATTCCCCTGAATTGTAGAACCCTCAAACAAACAGGGGTGCGTATATACAGAATTTCCAATGAGTTCAATGCGAGCAAGCTTCCCGAAGGCAAAGAGCAAGCCTTCTCGAATCGTGCGCAAAAATAATAAGGATAAAAGACATTGATCCTGGTGCTGGTTTGGTTCCTTGACGTTCAGTGGAATACCTATCACTGATTTTCCATCGTCACCAGTCAAACCTTGGAAGGACTTTGGCCGGAGACAATGTCCCGTGAACAAATTCTATAGTGGATGATCTGAAGTGATGTAAACACATGGGGTCTAGAGGGGCCAAGAACCCCTTTGCACCGCCCTTAAGCGTGCAACAACCGTTGGTGAAAGGGAGAAACGCTGTCCAGGTGAACTTCCTCAGCACCGCTCATATTCTTCCCTGCATCGCATGCAAGTAATCTTTATCTTTATACGCTTGAATTCATTCTAGAAGGCACATGTTTTGCGCATCAAAGGCATCAGAATTTGGTCTGTGAAAGACTGATCAGGATGTGTTTTTGCATTCCAACTAGGTATGATTGTGCGTTCTTCTGATTGTTGGAATCCCAGCAACAACCATTTTCATGCTAATCGAGTATGGCATGTATCTCAAGAGCATTTTTGAGGTTGTTCATGTACAGGTGGACAAATGTAGGAAAAATAAACCTGGGAATGCCTGCTTCCCAGGAGATCAGTGCTTTGGGAATTATTTGATTTAAAAAGGGTCGCAGTTTTGTGGGATGGATTGACAAAGAGAGGATATCTTAAGCGTCTTGTGGACCTACAGGACCTGCTGACGGGAGACGCGTACTACTGTGCTGATGCTGACAGTACTGGAGTGCCCTCAGCTGGAGGACTCCCAGACATAACCTCAGGGCGGGACTCTGAGAAGTCGTCCCAGGTATAGTCCAATATTTAATGATTCATTCGGCAAACTATTGCTATGCACAGAGCCAGAGCAGTTGAAGTCGGTAGAAAGAAGCTTCCCTGAAATCAGATTTTGTGTGCACAGGAATCCCAAGCTCGTCCCTTGGGCGCCACAGAAGCCTTTGCGGCACAGCGGCAACCATTGGATGCATTTAACAGCTCGTCAGAGGCACCGAGCACTTCAGGTGGGTTGCCACCGCCCTGCCACAACTGCATGACCTCCTTCATTTTGGATGTGGCAGCATGGATGCTTTGAGGGTTTAAAACTTCAACAAACTTGATCTTGTGGTTCACAGGGAAGCAGTCAGGTGCATCCACACACGGTGCCAGTAGGGGTGTTGCAGTGGACGATGTTCCAGAAGCCACTGTGGACGCCTGGTTTGCTGAAGCAGACCGTGATGGGGATGGTCGCATATCTGGCGCAGAGGCCCGAGACTTCTTCCTAAGAACCAATCTGCCAAAGCAGGCTCTCTCAAAGGTACATCGTGCCTGCAAGACCATAGCCATTGGGCAGTGACATGCAGTGTACCTCCGCAAGTCTTAAAGAGACAGTGATCAACAGTCTGAAGGGGCATGTGCAGAGGCATGATGAGCTGATCATGCTGACCTGCCTGCATGACATGTGCAGATCTGGAACACGGTCAAGGCTGTGACAAATGCCACTCACGAGGGGCTGTCGAGGGAGCAATTCAGTGTCGCTCTTCGGCTGGTCGCCTTTGCGCAGAGCGAGCCGTATCCCCACCCGGACGCCATTGCCAAAGCAGCCAGCCCCAGCAAATGGCAGGAGTACAAGGGAAAGCCCTTGCCTCCGCCAAAGCTGGCCCCAGACCCCAGGTGAGACCAGTGTAATCAATTAAGAAGTGTCAGACTGATGAAGCATTATATGCACAATCGTGAGTCATCATTGTTTGTGCTGCAGGCTGGCGCAAAAGCCTCAGTTGCTTGCAGAGACGCCCATGGGACAGGATCCGCGCCTGTTTAGTGTCCCACAGCTGACGCCCCTTTCAAGCCCTTTCAGAGGTCCGCTGCTGAGCATCTTACATTGAGCAGAGATCAAGCCTGCTTTTATTCTTTGCGCTTTGTGCTCTTGAACTGTCTCAGCAAGTGCTTGCACACTTACAGCAGCCTCAGACTAGACATTGGTTTCAGCGGGTGACAACATGCCGGTGACCTGCCACAGGCTTGGATATCAGTGACAGCGCTGCCTCAATGGCTCCTGCGGCAGCGTCTGAAGTGGGCATTTCTCCAATGACACCCGCCCAGGATTCTGGTCTGCAGCCTGCTTCCAGCAATGGATCGTCCCCTCCTCGACCACCCCCTAATCTGCCCCCACTCGCCCTCGATGTGCGGCTGCCGCCCCTGCACCCCAAGCAGGCTGCCCAGCTGTACCTTCTCGCCATCGGCCACGGCTCGCTCTTTGCAGGTATCCCCTTGGCCCGCTCCCTCCTCTGGCTACATGCCAGATAAGCACCATGATTTTTGTATTCTGGTCCTCAAGATTGGGGCTCCTGAGCTGCATGCGAGCTCAATATGCATGAGAGCAGAATTTCTTACAGAAGAACTCAACTCTGATGGCACTATTTGCATGTTGACAGGTCCCACCAGGCAAGGCGGCGTGCTGCAGTGGGGAGATGTTGAGGGGGATATAGGCCGCCCTGACCTGCCGCCCGGTGTTGTCACCCTGCAGGAGGCCTGGCTTCCCCCTGACGAGGACGCTGATGCTGCTCCCTCCACAGAGGTCAGCCCTCCTCACTCCTCCACACATCACAAGCATCCCTGCCCTGCATGTCATGAAATCTTTAAAGTTGCCCCACTCACGGATCATCTGAGGCCGTAGGGTCCAGAGGACTCATATGACATTCACTACCCTTTGATCTACCTGGCTGTGACGGAGAGAACGTGACTGGTGTTGTGCACTATGATCCAGGCGGTGGTGGCTGAGGCTGGCAAGGCAACATGCCTGCTGGCGGACGAGCTGTCCAACGTGCTGTGGGTGGGCCACTCGGACGGCAGAGTCTCTGGGCACAGCCTGGGCGACGCACCCGGCACTGCCATCAATTCCCAGCAGATCTGCTGCTGGCAGGTGGGCGCTGCTTTTGTCACCTTACAAAGAGACCTTCTCCTTATTCAACCCAATTGAGCAGGGCTACCTGTGGAAAAAGTGCGCAAACTCATTGCCGGTGGATGTATGGGAGTACATCTGCTCATGCAACTGGCTTGGAAATTTATACCCCTGCCTGGCGCTGGTAGTGAGTTTGCTCACCGCCCACCGACATGAGCAAGCAGCAAACCTGGCCTGTGTGTTGGTTAAAGGGTGTGTTGGATGAAGGTTGTGTTGGTGGTGGACAGGCCCACAAGGTTGGGTCAGTGACGGCGCTGTGCCGGACGCCTTGGGGAGAGCTGTGGACTGGGAGCAGCCGGGGGTCGGTGCGCGAGTGGGACATAGCCCGGCTGGACGCGTTGAGCGAGCCGGGCGAGCTGCTTCCGCGCGAGTTGCGCCGCAATGGCGGCCAGCGGCCCCACGCCGGCAAAGTCTCCCACATAATCTGCCCGCCGGGCGGCCAGGTGCCTTCCCCTATGAAACACTCCCACTACTCCATGTTCCAAGCAGTGAAAATCCAGCTGCTCTCTTCTTGCTATTTTTTGGCAACCTCAGGATATCATCAAGGCTGCCTGATATTTGTAGCTTGGAAGTCACCATGTCAGAGGTGGTTTGCAAACAAATGTGCAAGTTTACCAGAGGTTGTACAGGCTAGTCATCCGTCCCCATTGTGTTGTTATTTAAACAAATTTGGCTATTTAGCTAGAGTACTTTTTGTGCAGGTGGTTTGGACGGGCGGTGAGAGGTCTATCCTGCTGTGGTGTGCGTACACGGGCGCGTATCTTGGAGCGCTGATCAGCAAGGAGGTCGACCCTGCGCTGGAGGGGGAGGCGGCATCCTCGGCCAGCGACCGAGAGGAGCGGAAGAACTTCATTGACCCCAGCAAGGTGCTGCCCAGGGGTCACTAAGAGCAATGAGGACAGAGTTTGCTGTTCTCCCAGCATGCCGTCCTGCTTGGCATGTGTAACATCTGCATTTGGCATACTGATTTCTCGCTGTACCCTGAGCTATTGTGGGCATATCCTTGACTTTATACTGGTGACAAACCACACCTGCTCACGGTATGCAAGGGACTGGCATGCAGGTGCAGATTATTACGACAATATTTATGGGTTTGTAATGCACCATGATATGGTGTATAGATGAAAGTTTGGTGTTTAAATGGAACATCTGGCATGGTGCAGGGGTTGAAGGTTGACAGCAGCGGGCGTGCAGTCGCTCGGCCGCACCGGCTGCAGCGGGAGCACTGGGTGGAGGAGCAGAAATGCTGGGCTGCAAACGCGGAGAAGCGTTCCGCGCAGTACCTCGAGTCCTTCGCCTTCCGCAGCGGCAAGGCCCTGGACAATGCAGGTGGGCTTGCCCAAATAAACCCTCCTTGCTCTGGTTCCTCACCTCTCCTGCAAGATAAAGCATGTCAATAAATGCCAGAAACTCCGAGAGACATTTGAAAGAATAAGCGGATGGATGCTGGATGGATGTTGCAGGCAAAGCTGCAAAGTTTCTGGGCAAGTTGGGGAAAAGGATCGCGCGCAATGCAGTGCAGGAGTCGAGCCTCACGCCCGAAACCTCAACTTCCAGGTGCGCTGCTGTTGACACATCCTCAACCCTCGCTTTCTGCGACAAAACCTGCAAAATCAAATGCAACCTGGCCTTTCTCCGCCATATTCTCTTTGCGAGTACTGAGGATGCAGACTTGAGTACATACCAAAGAACCAATTCCCCTTTCTTCAGTTGCAGTGCCAGCGGTACTCGGGGCTACCGCACAGCAGAGGCGGCCGACGACGACGAAGCAGCGCTGGCGCAGCCGCCGCCGCCGGAGCGGCCAGAAAGGGCGGAGAAGGCAAACGTGGAAAGTTCAGTGGGCCTGCGGACGCTCGTGAGCGGCCCGGACGGCCGTGTGTACGCCGGGTTTGCCAGCGGCCACCTCAAGTGCATCAGCGCCCTCGGCCGCCTGCTCTGGAAAAAGGTACACCTCCCTTGGGCCCCTGAGCCTTTTCTGTGTCCTGTCTAATACGCAGGCCAAATCCGTTCTCGCATGCGTGTGATTTGTACATCACAGACAGCATGCTTGTGGCCGGCGCTTCTGAGGCTGCAGGTCAACTCTCTCAAACGCCAGTCTCAGGGGACTAAGTCATTAGGTTGGTAGACTTCATCGGATAGGCTTTGGCCTCGTACTACTGCCTGCTTGGGCATGCTTATAGCACCAGGTGCATGAGGGCAACGTGCACATGACAAGGCCTGCACCCTCGTATCCTAGTCTCTGAGAACAAAGGCAAACTCCCCTTCCTCTATAGCATGCATCCGGCTATACTGAGCAAATATAGCGGGAAGTGTGTTCCACCGTAAATGATTCCCAAGCGAAGCATATATATACATCGTAAAGTCTTGTGGCGCGCAGGACATGGGGGTGTGCGTGAGCTGCCTGGCGGCTGTGGGGCCGCGGCTGTGGGTGGGCCTGGCGGACGGGCGAATCCGGGTGCTGGGGGAGCCAAAGGGGGGACCCGGGGGACCGGGGGGTGCAGCGGTGGTGGAGGAGGAGTGGCTGGCGCACGAGGCCGGCGTCTCTGCGCTGGTGCCGGCGCGCAGCCGCGTCGTGAGCATGGCGGCTGACGGCCACATCCGCGCCTGGTGCTCCACGCTGCCCTGCCCCGACGAGCAGCAGGCCAGGTGAGCATTGTTTCTGCCCCAGGGTGCAAGCACAATTGCGTCTCCCTGGATCTGGTAGTTCTCATTGTTCCAGCATATACGATTTTCTTGAAAGAGTAGTTGTATCTGGTGCTGATATGGTGCAAGCGCATTCTGGCTTATCAAGGTAAATTCTTGTGGAACTTTGTAGCAATGCTGGAAGGAAGACGGATGGTCAATGTAATCTTCTACACAATAGCTTGCAAGTAAGAGTGATGTGACATATTTGCAGGCGCACGTACGCGGACGAGGCGGGGAGACTGGTGGAGCGGCATGCTCTGGAGGTGTTCTGCCTGACCTGGAATGTGAACGAGGCGCGGCCGGAGGCGGGCAATGCGCTGCACCGCTGGGTGGTCGACCTGTCGCGCGACGCGGGTCTGCTGGTGGTGGCCCTGCAGGAGATCGAGAGCGGCGGCAGCAGCCTCGCGCTCGCTGCTGCTAAGGACGCTCTGCTCACGCGCCAGCAGGTGACGCCCGCATAGTGCCTTGTGTTTAGCCTGAGTGCCTGGCTTGTTCAGAGCATCAGATGTGCCGGTGAGCAGCGCAGAATGGTCATGCTTGGCAAAGCTCAGATAGCATAGGGCTCATGAGAAAGAGAGATAAGGGCCGCCTATCAATTCTTTCTCTATACTGTTGATTCTGATACCTCTGTCACTGTGCCCTTGGACGAAGCCAAAAAGTAAACTTTGTCAGCTCTTGCCATGGCCAGCACTTTACTGCCGACCAAAGCCTGACGTCACCTGGTGAAAAGTTTTGACGTTATTTAGCCGTGAGCGTGAAATGCCGTGAGCGTGAAGTGTGTTGTTCACGTAAATGATATCTATGGCTGATGCAGGAGAGAGGCAACGCCAATGCCCAGGCGTGGAGCACGTTTATGGAGATGGCAGTTGGAGGCGAGTGGACGCGGCTGGGACTCAGGCAGCTGTCCGGCATGCTCATCCTGGTCTACGTGCGCTCACAGTACCTGGTGCGACGCTCTCTACCGTCTCGGCCACATTGTCATTTCGCTTGCATGGATTCCCCAGGGCACATGACCTGCAAGCAAAGTGTCCCATGTTGGTCTGCTCAGTCAAGCCAATCGGGAGTGCGCATCGGCTGGTTACTTGGCGGGACTGTGTTTGCATGAAGCTAAGGAGGATGTGTTGCGGCAGGAGCACATTGGCGAGGTGAGCACTGCCAGCGTGGCGTGTGGCGTGCTGGGCATGGGCGGCAACAAGGGCGCAGTCGCTGTCTCCTTCTCCCTCTACCGCCGCCGCATCGCCTTTGTCTGCTCTCACTTTGCTGCACACCAGGTAACAACCTCCTCTCTAACCTTCTTACAGAATCCCCACTGCCCCCTTTACTGCAACATGCAGCCTCCTACTTTCTGCTTCTGCTTCCTGCTGTCATTGGGCTTCAGGTCCCTTTTTAGCCGTCATGGGCAGCAGCTCTCCGCCTGCAAGTGTCAGAGCTTTATTGTGATGTTCAAGGCGGAGGCTGAATTAGGGCATGCATACTCCAGCAGCAGTATCCAATTAGTGTACTCTGTCACTAAGTGGAGTGCTACCAGTCAGCTTATGTCGAGGTCCTCAGAAGACATGCGTCAGCTATCTAAGATGCCATGACTATTGAGGACCACTACGACGTTGGCCCTCTTCTTGCCATATGGCATAAATGATCAATCATCTTGGATGAAAGATATGCTAGAGACGGGCTGCTCTATACCGAATGTGACAGAAGAGGCATGCGCAGAAGCTGCTGCATAGAATTCCAGAGATCTTGACTCTGTCTCTGGTGGCTGCAGAACATGGTGGACGCCAGGAACGCCAACTATGCCACGATAGTGCGCCACCTGTCCTTTGCCAAGCGGGGGGCGCCCAACGTGGACCTGGACGCAGAGGGCCAGGGTTCTGGCAAATCCGACAAGCAGCACACCGCCGCCGACACCTACGACAACGGCTCCGACTCCGACACTGAGGCGCCTGAGCCCCGACTGCTTCGGGTGGGTTCCTCAATTTGCACATTTCCCAAATGCTAATAAAAGATCCTTGCATGCTCTTCTGCTGTACTATCAAAGCTGCGTTGCTTTGGACCCTGCCGGGCAGACTAGATTGCACAGGCGCCGGTGAAGAAAGGACATGCTCAATTGTTTCCGCTTGATGGGGTTCGAAGTTTTGCGGGTGGGCTTGCTCTGGGTGCCAGAGAGCCTCAGGAGCATCAGGCCGGTGTCTTTCTCTGGCCGTTGCCTCAGATCTTGGGAACATTTGAATGTCAGGACAATCTGAGGCTCTTGGGATGTCATGCGTGCAGGGGCAAGGGCTGAAGGAGGTGGACATGCTGGTGTGGATGGGGGACTTCAATTACCGCATCGACGCCACCTATGAGCACGCCAAGGAGCTCGCGCACCGCAATCAGCTCACAGAACTGCTCGCCAAGGTAGCCCATCGTTCATGCACTACCATACACAGCAGAGCATCTGGTCTCCAGCTTACTGCGACTTAAGGAATCCGATAGTTCTGTCTAGCCTATTGAACCCCCGCTGAGTTGCATGGCAGCTGCATGCCTGCCAGCCTGACGGTGCTGGCTGCAGCGGAGACTTGCAGCAAAATGCACCCAAATGACACGGCAGTGCTTCGAGAACCCTTGCACACACGCGCATAAGTGCACATCAGGCTCTGGACGCCCTCTCACTTTGGCTGCAGCAAGGGACAGCTACCTGAAATGGTTGTTCCGCCGGTGGGTCTTTTGCACAATTTTATGGTGTCAATTGTCTGCAGGACCAGCTGCGGGCGGAGATGGCGGCAGGGCGCACGTTCACATCGCTGCAGGAGGCGCCGATCACGTTCCGGCCGACATACAAGTTCAACAAGGTGGAGCCGTTCGACTACGACAGCAGCGAGAAGCGCCGCGTGCCAGCCTACACAGACCGCATCCTCTTCCGGGGGACCCAGCTCCGCATGCCCCACTCCGTGCGCCCCCGCCACTCCCCTCAAATTCCCCAGCAATACCTCTCTCATGTCAGACAGGACTTGCCGCGATGCACGAAAGGTTATCGCAAGCAGCAGCGCTCAAATTCCCCAGCAGAGCCTCTTTCTCATGACAGGACTTGCCGCGATGCACGAACAACAGGCATATAGGAGCCGAGCAGCCAACGAGCTAAGCTCAAGTATGTTCAAGACAGCGGCATGTGATGGAATGTCATCATGGCCTGGTCTCTGCAAGGAACTTTTCGTGCTACCAGGAGGATTCAGTGATGCATGTGGAGATGAAGCGACTGTGCATGGTACCTTGAATTTGAGTGAATTACTGCCTGGCCCTACAGGATGGAAGCCTGCACGGCGGCGCGTCCTTCAGGGGTGTCGGCTCCACACCCGCAACATCTGTGGCTTCCCTGTCCGACTCGCCCGCCCCGCTGCTCACCCTTGACAGCGACGACGAGCGCCCATTCGCCGGTGCAAATTTTACTCCTTTCTGCACCCGCTGCACTACATTCACATCCATTTGTATCAACAGCGCACCTGGACCACATCCAGCTGAGACCCTGCACAACACTGAAAGACAAATTACGGCCGATATATTTCGGTTCCTTTGTCGAATCTGGTGGCTCTGAAAATCCAAATGATCTGTGTTCAACAGCAAGCCAGGAAGGCAGGGAAGTATAAAGCTACTTCGAAGTATGGATTGCTCTGTCAGAGGTGATTATGGTCGAGAGACAGGCTGGCTTCTGACGGTCAGAGTGTCACGCGCGCAGAGGCGACGTCGGCGGTGAAGGAGGCGGGCGCGCCGGGGCGACTGCGGGAGCGCGCGGTGAGCGGTGCAGAGGTCACAGTCGCGCCCAAGATGTACAGCGCGTGCATGGACGTGGTGGACTCCGACCACAAGCCCGTCTGTGCGCTGCTGAGCGCCGTGCTGCCGGTGCTCGCGCCCGCCAAGGCCCGCCACCTGGCCGCACGCCTCATCAGAGCCGTCTTTGCCGCCAGCGCGCCCCCGGGACCCGCACTCGCCGTCTCCCCTGCTGCGCTCAAGCTGCACCAGGTAGGGGACTGCAGCCTTTATTGGTTGCCACCTCGTGAGGCTAGTAATTGCGAAGCCTTGGGAGAAATATTACGATGGCTACAAGGATGGGTTCTAAGTTGCCGTCTCTCCGCCCTGGACTCCAGACCACCTTTGTCTGCACAGGGCAAGGATGCACCGGAAGGCTTTTCTTGCAATCACTGGTCTGCCAGTACGATTCATCATGATAAGCCGGAAAGGGGTGTTGGATGGTAGTTGTGAGCTCTCTGAGAGCAGCCCTGAGGCCTCCGCAGTTGTGATGATTAGAGGGGCCCACTCTGCTGTTGTAAAGGAGCTGGCTTCATCTTGTCGCTAGCCAAACACGAAATGCGTTCCTGGCAAAATGCAGTGTTGGCGAGCATCTGAAGAATTAATATGGTGAAGGAGGGGTTTGTTGCTGAAGCGCCTCCGACATGCTGCCGCTGCAGATTGAGCAGCCGACGGGGCGGATAGAGCTGGCGAGCGAGAGTGCTGGCTGGACTGCGTTCCACATTGGGCAGGCGTCGCCTGACATGACGGCCGAAGGCGCAATCCCCAAATGGCTCGACGTCCACCCTGCCAGCGGCTACCTGCCTCCCCATGTGCGCCATCATATTATCCCCTCCCCCGAGGAATGAAGACCTTGAAGAATCACGATCACGCATTCTTGCTTCTCATTTTGAGAATGCAGGAAGCAGACAGCATCTCCCCAGAATCATCAGGAGCTGCAACCCTCTGTGCATGTCTCACTACAGACTGTTCATGTTTCATGCAGCCAGCTTCCACGGTGCAAAGCCACAACTGCGGGAGGTGCAGCTCTCGTAAAATAATTCATGTCTGGTGCGGCAGGGGAAGGTGAGCATTGAGGTGTCAGCAGCGATCAGCGAGAACTTGCACAGGACAACGGCGTTCGAGGTGGAGCTGCTGGTGTATACAGACAATGGCCTAGGCGCAGGGCTGGGCCGCTACGACCGGCACAGCAGAACAGACTGCTCCTTTCACGTCAAGTGCCTCACCGCTGCGAGCGTCAGATACACATCCGACTAGCGCAATGCAGCAGCTTTGCTTCCGTCGGGCTGCCCCTGAGGAACCCTGTTACTGGCAGCCATAGCAAGTAGCACTGCCAGTACTTGCGGCCAGGGCCTGGTGCCGCACACATGCGGCATACATATTGGCAGCAGATATTGGATATTAGAGGATCAGATATTGGATCTCTAGAAGCCACTTTGTTTACACAAGCCATAGAGAAGGAGGATCGAGCTCTAGAATTGTCGATACTGTGACTGCCTGTTGGGCATACTTGAAGCATGTCATGACTGATGTACCATATGGAGGCGCACGTGGGAGCAAACTTATGTAAGGAATCTTCGGGCAGCCCGAAATTGGTCTTTCACGTGGTTGCTGTCATCGGCCGAAGCCAAAGTGTTTTGCTGCATTCGGCCGAAACAAGCAGCGCCCCCTAATCCGGACAAGCACCCTTTAAAAAGGATACTTTTCATTTTCAGACACTTTTGAGACTTTCATCCCATCTGTTCCCGATTGCACACCTAGTCTTTCACCGCAGGCACAACGAAGTACCGTCCGGCCTGACAGCAGGTGAGTTGAAAATGCGGATGTGGATTTGGCGGTCGAAATCGCTTTTACGATCATTTTAGGGCAGCCAGTATACGTATGTTGGGCTTGCTGTCACGAGAAGATCCAGTGAAGCTTTTCCAGTGAAGACTGTCGAACAGTACGCATGTGAAATTGTCACGCCCGCGCGCCTCCTTGATCTCTGTTGCGGCCCAACTTTCTAACCTAATATCAACTGTCACAGGACTAGAGACCGAGTCCACGGTGCAGGCATCATGCAGTGCCTTCCGGCTCGTCACAGCCTCCTGAGACACAACGCATCCGCCGAAAGGAGCTGTGCAGCACTGAGTAAGTCAGATCAGCACGAAAGTCCTCTTCCAAGAATTGCAGTTGTGCGCTTGTAATCGAAGGTGGTCAGTATAAGGCAAATAAGCAGCTCTGAGCACTGTTGAGTAGTGCCGTAAAGTTGTGGCGATTAGGTCCTGCTTCAACTGCTCTCGTTACAGCAAGTGCCATCTATTTGCTGAGATCTCGGTGATCTGTCACAGGGTGTCAGTTCTCGGTGGGGGCTCCATTGCAACTGCTGCAAAGGAAGCAACAGGCTGCCAGGTATCACAGATCAGGTGAGCTGTGGGAGCCAAATAGTATCTGCTTTGTGTTCTGGGGTTGCTATGTAACAAGTAAGACCACGCCTGACTGCTGTGGTGCTGTGTGGCAGAACTGCGCGGCGCAAGGGCATTCACGAGCTTCAGGGTCTTTGCGGCAACAGCCGATGTGGACACTTCAAAGAGCCCCAAGTCGCAGGGCTTCACCATGCCAGGTGTGCACCAGCCCTTCTTTTCTCTTCATCAAACCCAGGCCCTCTCCCATGCGCGCACAGAGGCACCATGCCTGGCCACCGTAAGACGCTCCAGACATGTTTGCGAGGACTCTGTGTCATGGGGCGGCGATCGCGCTTCTCATCTCCGAAGATCTTATGTCCAGGGTAACTGCAGATGCGAGGGCTCTGCTTTCCTGCACACCAATCCACCCTGCTCCTGTCCAAGGATCTTGAGTCAGCAGCTGCAGCATGCACCGAGAGGTGCTAAATTATGGTGATGAAAGCAGCACATCACGTCGCTCATCTCAAAGGAGCTGATGTCAACAGTAGATTGCAGTGCGCGCTGAGAGGTGCTGAATAGCAGTGATTCTTGCTGCAGCCGAGTTTGAGCTCACCAAAGTGTCAGCAGACCGTGCTGCTCGGTTCCAAAGATCTGCAGGCTAGTGCAGCAGGCTCAAAACGATGATCGATGCCCCTGATCAGCTCATATCTTTTCAAATTTGAAACACAGGCGAGTTTGAGCCGCATGAGGGCTGCTGGATGGGGTGGCCGGAGAGTGATGACTCAAAGTACCTCTGGCGCGACGGCGGCGAGCCTGCTCGCCAGGCATACGCCAACGTGGCCAAGGCAATCTCGCAGTTCGAGCCGCTCTACATGGCCGCCAACCCGGGCGAGGCGGCCGCAAACGCGCGCAAGGTCTTTGCCGACGCGCCAAACGTGACGGTCATCGAGGTGCCCGTCAATGACGGCTGGACTCGCGACTGGGGCCCCTCTGTGAGTCGCTCTATCTTGCCCCTAGAAGCGCTGGGAATTTGATCGCAATTCTGTGCCAGCCTCGCTGGCATTCCATGCCGCATCGCTTCAGTGAGCCTGCACAATTAAGATTGACCTGCTGCAGATCCCATGCTCTGCAAAAGTGCAATAGTCACTGCAAGTGCTGCACTGACTTGCCCTTTCACTTGAAGCTCCCAAGCATGTCCAACATGAGGAATGGCACATGGGGAACCAATGTCTCTCTGGTCTGCAAGCAAGTTGGCAATAGCTTGTGGAGGGAGGGCCGCTGAAACACTGAATTTGGATACGAATTTAAGGGATTAAAAGGGCGCTGTTGCGTGCACAGTGCGTGGCGCGCGACGTGGACGGCAAGCGGCAGGTGGCGGGCGTGCACTGGGACTACGACTGCTACGGCGCGCCTGGCAAGATTGCGCAGGGCCGGCCGGCCATGATGCCCAACTGGGACAAGGACTTTGAGGCCGGGCGCACGCTGCTCACCATGAACGGGCTGCCAGTGTTTGAGGCCCCGCTGCACTTGGAGGGCGGCTCGATTCACAGCGATGGGCAGGGAACGCTGGTGGTCACTGAGGAGTGCCTGCTCGACCCTAGCCGCAACCCCCACCTCGACAAGGAAGGCATCACAAACGTACGCCACTTTTTGGGTGTTCTCTAGCTAAGGGTGTCTTCTACTTCTGTTTTTTCCCCTCTCTTCTTTCGTTGCCGAGTCCTTTGCGTGACTGGGTGCCGGACCATCTTGCACATCATTTGCGGTTCAGTTTGTCACGATGGTGAAGATGGGTGTTGAGCGGCAAGTCTTGCGGCAGCATAAGTGATGCGGACAGCATGCTGCTGTCAGTGAGTGGAAAGGCAGTGTTTGCAGGGGGTCATGGGGGCTGACAGGGTTGTGACGGGTGAATTTGCCAGGTGCTGTGCGAGTACCTGGGCCTGGAGAAGGTAATCTGGCTGTGGCGGGGAATGGAGGGTGACACCGAGGTGGTCAACGGCCACGTGGACAACATGTGCTGCTTCATCCGCCCGGGCGTTGTGGCCCTTGCCTGGAGCGACAACGAGGACGACCCCCAGGTGCCGAGCCCCTTCTGCCTGAGTACACTTTCTAGTAGGCAAGAATGAGCACGTAAAACCGCACGCACTATCACTTGAATCCAAGTTCTTCTATTTCAGGCCTTGGTGGAGTGAACTTTTGCAATAGTGTTTAGTCATTGCACCCTTGGCGTGAGGGGCAGCACGGAATGTGTGGAATGTAAGGCATTGGTGCAAGATGTGCTGGCTTGGCCTGCTGAACACGAAGGCACCTGGCAGAAAAGGCAGGGATGCCAAGTCAGTGCTGGCACTGTTTCAGCGATGCCAACATCATGAAAGTTGCAAGACATGGGCTAGACAGAGATGTGAGGGGGTGTTGTGGCGCGCAGCACGAGGTGGGTGTGAGGAATCTGGAGATTCTCAACAACTCGACGGACGCCAAGGGGCGCAAGCTGGAGGTGTTCAAGGTGCACTGCCCCCCGCCGCTCTTCCGCACCTACCGCGAATCCGCCGGCGTCGACGTGAGCCCCTTTTCTTTCCATTCACCGCCTCCTACACACAGCACACGTTTGCCGTCTCCGCAAGCACAGATGCACCCCTTCCCATGCCTCGCCTTCTACAGCCCTGCTTGCATGGTCTTTTTTCTCAGTCAGCCCAGCACCTGCACGATTCCAGTGGATGCCCATCATCCATCTGTTCCATGACCGCCAGAAGGTTCAGCCCACAAACAAGAAAGGTAGGTAGTAGGCAGGTAGGTAGATCTTAAAATGCCCGAGCTTCTTGAAAACTCGTTTGTGGGTGCTTTTTGCAGCCGGAACACATCAGCAAGGGGTACTGCCCGCGGCTGCCGGGCGTGCGCATGCCGGCGACGTACATCAACCACTACTGCGCCAATGGCGGCGTGGTCGTCCCACAGTTCGGCGGCGCCGCGGCCGAGATGGACGCGCGCGCGATCGAGACGCTGCAGGAGGCCTATGGGCCGGACTACAAGGTAGTCGGCGTCAAGTCCCGCGAAGTTCTGCTCAATGCCGGCAACATCCACTGCATCACCCAGCAGTGGGTCAAAGCCGGCTGAGCGCTGAGCCGTGTGCGTGCTGCCGGCTGCCGACAGGAGCCGGTGACGGCTGCTGTGGCTGCTACCCGCTTGTGGCAGCGCGGCTTTTTGTGAGAAAGTGTGGGGGGGTGGTAGGGGTCGGTGGGGTGCTGCACAGCAGGCCGGCTGCGCATGGAGAGGCTGTGCAGGCAGAGAGGGGTGGAGTAGGGGATGAGAGATTCTGCACTTGCTGAGGGTGCAGGCAATGGGTGTTTCCAAAACTGCGTTCTGGAGACGATGAGCTGGGAGGACAACTGAGATGATGACCCTGGTGGTCCAGGTAATAATTGAGCTTGGTGCCGCAGATTTTCCAGGAACCTGATGGTTTCCTGCTTGAGAAACCAGATGACTTAGATCTGATTGGTTGTCGACAATTGTGACTGATGAGTTGTCAAAAAGACATCTCATACCTTGATGCGGCAGCTGCGGTAGAGCAAACGTATTTGTGGATTGGCATCTGCTTTAGATTGAGTGTTGACCCAAGACGCTTAGGATGCTATCCTTTAGGACCATGCAGCTGTAGCGTTTGGTGCTCATGCAGCAGCGATGTTTGCCATGGTTGCCATGCGCCGCTGAGCTGCATATCAACCGCTCTTGCTTATACAGATTACAAATTGCTCTGAAAGTCTGTCAATGGCCAATTGCCTACTAAATGTTGGATAAAACGAAAGAATTCTGGATCGATGTGCATGGCAAAGCAAAACATAATGAACATATTATGGTCTGCCCTTGGCAAATTCCTTGGAAACGCATTCCTTCCTCATCATCTAGAACTCACGGATCCATTCTTGAAGTCATCCATCAACTAAGTGGAAACCTTGAAAATGCCATCAGCGTGATTTCAATTCTGCAATTGGGAGGCTTATTGTCCAGAGTGCTGTCCACGGACATGTGGAACCTCCACAGCCTTTGACTATGGGGAGCGGGTCAAACAAACTGAGGCTACTTGGCTTTCATGGATTCAGGTGCGACATCTGGTTGTCATTGGCCCACCTGCCATGGTGCAAGCGAGTGTTTGTTCAGTCTGTCCCATTTGGCTGATCTGGCGTCCTGCAGAACGAGCGGAGCGATACTTGCGCAGCAGATGGAGTTTTCACGTCTCAACAAATTGCTCGAAGACCTTGTTGACATCGTGAGGCTCCCAAGTCTTGCTTTAATCGCCTAGAAAACGCACATCCTAGTTTTTCCCAGCTTGATGTTCTTGATAAATGTTGTCGTGTTGGGCCATCTTTCAGGTGTATATAGATGCCCCAAATGCCGCCAGTGGTCCTATACCTGCAGATGTCCCATCAGACATCTTCAAGGGACCCTACTATGAGTGGTGGAATGCGCAGCAGGTGGGCCATTTGCAAACAGCATGCCAATCAAGCTCTGTCAGATCACATTGAACTCTCTGGTGCTAATGGGAGCTCAGCGTGATACAAGATAGCCTTGACATGGCGTGGTGGCACAGGATCCAGACACCAAGGAGATACTGAGGTACAAAGGGTGGGATGAGTCGCTGGCCTTCATCAAGGATTACATCGCTCTTCATGGCCCTTTCGATGGGTTCTGGGCTTTCTCACAGGCATGTGCCCTTCAAGAGAATTGCTTAGGCTGCCTTGTCGATCTGAGTGTAATTTATTGCACCTTCAGGGCATCGATCGATGCTCTTCTTGTGCCGCGTGCGCAGGGCACCATTCTGGCATCCCTTCTTCTTGCGATGAAGCAGCAGAATCTCATTCTACAGGTGCGCAAATGTTGGCTATCTGGCCTGCCATTAGGATGCCCAGCATCCAAGACTGCTGTCGTAAAGTAGATCCAAGAAACCTGTCTGTGCGGTGCAGCAGGCATGCGCACCGAGGTTTGCAGTGTGCTTTGGTGGAGTCATTGCAGCCCCTAACATGCAGCATGTGTACCCCACCAGCAAAATTCAGGCCCACTCTTTGCACTGCATAGGCGAGAAAGACTTTGTCAGAAAGGTAAAGCAGACCCCTGGTTGAGTGCGCCTGTGCCTGTGCAGAGCCATGCTCCCTTCAAGTGCATAGTGTGCATTGCCGGGATAAGACCAGGCGCCTCTGTGGCGGATACACTCCTCACAAAGAAACTGCAGACTCCCTCCCTGCACATTATTGGCAGCAGAGACTATGTGAACAAGGTATCAAATGACTTGCATGCCCCTGTGCCTTTTCAGCATGGGTGCAGCTGCAGGGAGAAATATACAGTGCATGGCATCATGAAGTTGTGCATGCATGGCTGCCATCTTGAGCAAGAAGGTCCTGGCCGTTGGCGCTTATGATCTGACCACCAGTCTAATTGTGTGCACTGCGCAGTGGTCGCACAAATTGATGGACACGTTTGAGAATCCCACGCTCATAACGCACCCGCGAGGCCACGTCATTCCTGCACTGGAGGGAGACAGCCTGGAGAAGCTGCGCAGCTTTCTGATGGCTCGGCAGCAGGACAGTGCACTTTAGCCTTGAACCAAGAGCAGCTTGACATCAATGGCATTCCTGTAAGCCATGGCCGGTAGTCTGCTTAATCAGAAAGGAATTGGGAACCAGAAAGGAATTGATGTGAAGTCTGTCTGCTCTGTTTATTTCTTGGACAAGTGCTTGCCAGTATTGCTGGCAGCAGCGCTGTTCCGTGACTGTTGTGCCAAACAAATTAATGACAGTACTGCAATTGTTACTGCCCTTTCGGTTGTCAAGGTATCACGTGTACAAGGAGTTCTCAGTAATCATGCAGCGCAGCATGCTGCCCAAAAGGTTGCTAGGAAAATCAACCAATCATGAGCTGCGCAAAGGAAAACGGCAGTCCTCCCACATTAATGTGGCTATTCTGATGCAGTCAGGGCTCTGTCGATAGACTGCGCATACAGGAATGTGCATGTCAAGTTGAGGTTGACCTACCATTGCGCATGCTGTTGCTGCAATATTAATGCATTGGGTGATATGTGCCACCGGCCTCATTGCATTGCCAGCTGAATTGACAAGGGCCACAGTGTACACCTCTTGTTCAGGAGTCTTAGCTCAGAGAAACAATTGCGCGATGTCACCGCAACCAATCTTCATTGGAAGGAGTGGAAGTAGCATTGCAGGTCTGAATGGCAAGCGTAGGAGTTCCAGAACCATGCGATTGGTGCGGATATGTTGTGCATGCATGCATATGCAGTACTTTGCATCGCATCTGTACGTAAAGCCCATGGGCGACAGCAAGCACCACAAGCTTGTACTAGCTACCTGGCGCTCGCAGGGCTTGCAGGGCTGCAAGGCTGCCCCCTCTACCTGTAGGTAGAGGAGGCAGCCTTGCGCAGTACTACTAACTGCCTGAGAGCCTAATAATTAGGCCCTGATTACATCATCGGTTCTTGCAGTAGTCCATGAGAGCAGATCCATGCAGTTCGCAGTTCGGGACGGCGTACGGCTGTCCATTTCACTCTATGATTTACACATGTTCAGGATACGCCTCCACTGAAGGCAGCTACCGCGAACAGAATCAATCAGCTTGCCCAAGGCCACCATGCAAGAAGCATGCTCAAGCTTCTACTTCCACCTTGCTCTGTGTGTAACGAGGAAAAAGCAAAGACAGTCATGTTAAGTGCTAAGTGCTGCCAAAAGCGTATGAATAAGAGGGCTCCAACGGGTAAGGGGTTCGAAACCTCCACCCGTGCCCTTTTGCTTTTTGGTTTCGAAAACCTTTTCTACTTAGGAAGGCCCCAAAACTCAATCTGGAGTTTATCCATTGTCTGTTAAAAAGCACTGTACATTTTAAAAGAGTACCGTACTTCGTTTAGTACGATACTCTTCTCAATGACGGGCCCATGCATATTGATGTATCAGAACCTATCAATTGAAATGCTGCTAATCAGGGAATGCAGTTGCATGCATTAGCTCACACAAATTTCTTACAACAATTCACGTCTCCCGTAAGTGACTTAAGGGAGGTCTCGTCTGAGCATGAGCGTGCGGCCGCGCCCCTCTATCCCTTCGAGGCAGTGTCCTCTGTAGTGCGCTGTATTAGAGCTCTCCTCCTTGTCCACGCGGAAGCTCAGGCTCTCATAGAACATGCGCGCCTTGTCATTCACCCACAAAATGTGCACGAATAGCGCCTCCGTCTCTGCACCCACACCATGAGAGGATGAACTCCACCCTTCGATTGCCTAGGACTCCTGCAATTGACATTTCCATCTGTTTAGGGTTGAAAGGACAAATAACGGAGAGGGGAGGCGCGTACTCCATTGGTTGGCAAGGTCTACTGCGTTGTGGATCAGCTCACGTCCAACGCCCTGTCTCTGCGCTGCCTTGGCCACGCACACGTTTGCCAGGTATGCAGGGTTGCTGCAATCCCCTGCGCACCCAGAAAATAATGCAGTTTGACATACATCGTGGTACTTCCACAAATGATACTGGTAGGCACAGGCAGGCCCCACACCTACACACACCACACCTCCCAGGTGCATCTATGAGATCATACAATAGATGGTGCTCATTGGACAAGGATGTTCCCGCACCTATGAGAACTTCTCCAGGCATGGCCCTGATGGCATACAGGTCAAGTGTGCCCACTACAGCCTCCTCCCCAATTGCCTGCAGCCCCAGCGAGGAGGGGGACTCCTGCAACCACAAGGCTCCTCTCCAATCGATTGATCTCCCATGCAAGCAACAGGCTCTGCTGTGCAAGCTTGTTGCTCTCACGCACCTCTAGGCTCTCAGAAGGCCATACAGCCACCAGGCAAGCGCTGTTCTCATTGGGCTGCCGCGCATTCCTGAGGTCCCTCTGCTCCTTCAGGGCCTCAAACTCCTCGTCACCTTTCATAATCTGGTGTATCTGGTGGCGCACAGAGATGCGTCAGCTCCGATATCAATCTGTGGTGCAAAAGCAAGCTGAAAACCCCCAGTGAAGAGTTGTGAGGGCGCTTCTGATACCTGGCCGGCAAAGCTCCTCTCTGGAGGATAGGTATAAAAGGACTGTGCTCTGAGCGTTGCACAGGCTCTAAGCTCTGCATCTGATTCTGCTGGCCTGGTAGCAATCCACCAAGAAAGTTGGTGACTACAGGCCCAATTAGAGCTGGTGTGCATTGCATGCCATGCACTGCATGACTGATCTGGACAGATACGAGCCTCACCTGATGACTAGCCTTCTTATGTGTGACCGAGGCCTGCTTGCTGAAACCTGAGCAGTGCAGTATAAGCACCGATCTCGGACGTTGCGTGCTGGCCAGTGATATGGCAGACATGCTTTCCTGTGATGATCAAGAAGTACAGTATAGTGAGAAACTTAGTGAGATCAATATAGGTTGCCATCAGCATTTGAAGAGTGCCAGCAAGTGCCATTTCTGCAACATTTCCATGTGCATCTGGGGACTGCATGAGAAGCTTCCGCGCCTCTGCAGCAGAAATTTCGCAGAAACAACCATGCTGTGGTGCTAGCTGTTTCTTTCTATTTCCTTCGCTCGGATGACAGTCGTTACTTACAGCTTGCAGGGTAAATGCTGGGACAAGATCTGGCGCTTGTGTGCGAATGTGCAGGTCAAAAACACCCTTCAACAGTATTGGACGTCAAGGTGCAGACATGTCGAGAAGCATAAATTTTGCTGGCGCACCTAATTTCTGCTTTCAAGTGGGACAAAGGTTGGCCATTGGATGGATGGACCTGTCAGCTGTATCCTGATTAGGCTACCAAAGCAACTGTCACAGTGTGTGCATGCAAGTCCCTGCATGCGTTGTGCTTTGCAATTCTGCAGAGATATTCAGAAGAAGGAAGAACTGCGCAAGGTGCAGAAACAGCATGACAATGGTCTTTTGGCCAGCATCATGCACTGCAGCATGACTCAGCTTCGGAAGCGGGTTTGCAGGATGCGCATGCACGCTGCCAGTGGTACCAGCATGAAAAATCCTATAAGCGCATGGTGCATCGATGGCAATTACAACGTCGTGGCAGACTGCACATTGCCATGATGTTGCAAAATGGCCCGATCATGATCTACCACACACTTCTACGAGGACAATCCCTCATTAAACAGGACACACTATCTACAAAACCGCGATATCTAAGGGTTCACAAAACCAACTGCTGCTTGCACTGCCTGCTGCTCAGAGCCACTGTCACCTTCCAGAGAGGGCCTCTTCCAGTCAATAGCCAGGCAGGTGCATCACAAAAAGAATGAGACCACAGCTGAGCCCCAGTCACTGGAGGTACGGGACGAATCAAATACTCCTAATATCTTGCTGGCAGCCATGGGTGCATGCGCCCCTCTGCCACCCCGATGTTTCTGGCACGCCCCACAATCAGAGCACTGCCATGGAAGCCATGGTGCAGGTGCTGCCAGATCAGGCGCGTTGGCACAGCGGGTTATCAACCCTGTCCGGGGTACACGGTGCCGTCGGGGGCGATGTAGACTCCAAATGACTGGGCCAGGTTGCCGGTTGCGTTGAAGCCGCCGTTCACGAATGGCGCCCTGCAGCAGCCACACCAAAGTCAGCCCTTGCCAGTGCTTTTCTTCTTGCACATGCATGTGCTGTCCAAGCAGTGTGGATTTGGTGGCAGCCACCCCATGTGCCACGATGCTGTGCACAAAAGTGATCCCTCAAGAAGTCTGAATGTACGTTGTGTCCTGTCTGAGCACTACCCATGATGTCAAACAAGTTTGAGATTGAGCTGACAGTGCAACCTGACAGGTGCATCTCCTTCTTCACTGCTCAGGAGATTACATGCTGACAACGCTACTGCACTTCAATCATGTGGTGAATTTTCTATGAAAGATGCCTGAAAAGACGATATGGGAGTGAGTGATTGGGTTGAGGAGCGCGCCTGCGGTCGGTGTAGTAGACGGAGACGGCAGGGGTGCCAACGGTCTGGGTGTAGTCGAAGCGCAGGGCAACGTTGGGGATGACACCCGAGGGTGTCTGCGCACAGCACGTGTGTCAGTGTGATATTGGGTGCAGATCATCTGCTGCAGACATGTCAGCCCAGCAGAACTTGTGTCCAGTGCAATGTGTCCCTGAAGTCTGCTCCGGGCACGCCCCTCACTCCAAACAGATGCACAGAGCATGTTTCCAAACAGATGGCTGCAAAGTCAGTAGCACCCATACTGGGCTGCACTGCCACTGAGGATGCAAGTGTCCAACTGTGGCATACCCCATCTGAGACAGCGCAGTCAGCCCTGACATAAGGGGTCACTATAGTCCTAGTTTTAGCTGTTGATATACATATGGGGTGCTTGTAATTGGGTGCCCCATCTAGAGGTAATTTGGTCACTGATGATCAGATGAATACAAAAAGGCAGGGGTGGGTGCAAGGTGGATCACCTGGGTGGTCACGAGGGCGGTGGTGGCGGAGCCATCAGCGCTGACAAAGCCAGTGGCGCTGAACTGGGAGTTGGGGACGGTCACATTGTTCTGGTCAGCGGGCAGGATGGCGGAGGTGCCCACAAATGTGAAGTCTGAGCCGGAGACGGCCAGGCTCTTGAGGAAGGGCTGTGCCTCCTCGCCGAAGATGAAGGTGTAGCCGACCTTGTCAGTGCCAAACTCCTGCTTTGCCCTGCACCAGGCCAGTGCAATTTGAGCATGTTTTGTGCACGTGGGAACAATTGTGGCAAGGCCCTCTAGTACGCAGCAACATGCATTTCTGACCTGCATTGGAAGCAGCTTTCTGCCCCGGCAGCCCTTTCTATCGCATTGAGAATTGGAAAGAGCGGATATGTAATTATGTCAACCCATGTCCTGTTGCGCTAGTGGGTACACGTGATGGTAATCTGGACTGGGTAGAGAGTGGATGATCCACAGGGATTACAAGTGGTATCAAAGGTGGTGAAGGAGCGCACTGGCCGAGGAAGGCCAAGGTGTTGGTCTTCCTGATGATGGGCAGGATGGTCTTGCTGAAGCCGGGGGACAGCACTGCAGGGGTCGGGCCGAAGGTGGGAATGGTTTGCAGCAGCTTGCGGCCCTGGGACAAAAAGCTAACAACAGTGAGAACTGCTATCGCGATGATGCATTATCAAGGTGGCAGGCGGGATACCAACTTTTCATTGCGATGGGAATTTGAAGCGCACCGCGGGTGCAGCAGGCGTCTTGCCGATGGCTCCAACGCCGGTGTTCTGCACATTGGCACATCAGGTCATTGCCTCTTTGCAACCATTGAAGCCCAGCATGTCTCAGGCACTCGAGTGTAGACACCCAAAATTTTATAAAAGGTCACAGGAACGCACCACAACGCGGGCGGTGACAGGCACAAGCCTGTTGACCACTTGTGTTTGGGTGGAAACAACTGTGACAGGGGTTTGTGCATCCTGGCAGTGGGCTGAGATAGCCAGAGAGAGGACTGCCAACACGGCGAGCATCCTGTAGCACGCCATCACAGCTGCACTGCAAGCAGGTCAATTCCCGGTCATGGTAAGGAAAGTGTTGAGACATTACCCTCTGCAGATCCGAATGACAACCTCGTGATACAAGAGCTGCAACTAATGTAAAACAGGGACCCAAGGGGCACAGAATGTGGAACTTGCCACTGGCTTCTTTGTGCAGCATGAGAGCACATTTATATGCCAGATGATTCTTTTAGACACCATAAAAGAGAACACACCGTAAATCTGCAGTCCTTCTGTGTAATTTAAATTAAGCAAGGGGACCTGCAGGCAAACATCCCGACCGATGTCAGACTGCCCCAGAGCACTACCGCACCGATACGTTCCTTCCTGACCTACTTGTTACATCTAGTACACGTTTTTGCCTGCTTCAGGGCGTTAGTCGCGCGAAGGTGGTTGCTTCAAAATTATTCCCTCAACCAACCCAAGTACCCCCGCCAAACAGTTTGCGACCTTTCGAGACCCAATTCCGCATCACCATGTAGCGAGCTGGGCAGTTATCTGGCACTCATTGACACTTTAGAACTGCACCACAACTATTTTTGATTCTGCGCCCACTTGTTTCTGGGCAGCAAGCTCCGCAATGGGGCGGACACGGTGGACACAGGTGGACACGGGCACCCTCGGCACACCGGGCCCGTCTGGTGGTGACGCCGTGCAGAACTCTCTCAAGAAACCAGTACATAACCTACAATGGCTGATCAAAACATCTGCGGAGAGTGGCATAAAGAGCCCATCCCAGGTGGGGCTCCATCCTTTTGTTGCATTGCTCTACAGCACGTTTCTAACAGAGTGCGCGGCAAGTCTGGACGGCTCACCTGGACAGTTCAAGACGCCCTTGCTGTGCAGGAAAGCTGTATGAGAATGACTGAAGGATATTGCGTTTTGCAGGCGCTAGCTTGCGAATTGAATTTGGTGGTCGATAAAGTTAAATTCCCGCCCCTTACAGGGGTTTTAAATCCCTGGCCAGAGGTTTTCAGTCCTGTTCTGCTTTTGCAGCACCTGATGCAGTCAAGTTTTTTTACGTCGCAATCATGTGCATCTTCATTTTGATGTTCACTAGCCAAAGGTTGACAAAATCTATGTTAAAAAAATAAAGGCTCATGTGCACAAGCATGCAAGCTTTGCCTCCGGTGCTAAGCTGCGCAGCACATGCCATGCAGTGCAATCGGGCTCATATGGGCTGCAGCTGCTGATTCACAACCACCCTTATATTTCCATGCCAAGGCTCCGGCAACAAGTGTGTCCAAGATTTCACAAAATGCCTGCTATGCACTGTGTGATACAGTATCACTGATACTAGAGCTATCCATATATACGCATACGGGCGCCCGCATGCCGGCATGCCAGCTAGAAGGGCAACGGTATTCACACAGGAAGTTTCCCTTCAATGCGCTAATACTCCTGAAAACTTTGCAGTTCTGACTTTGTCAAAGTGCGTGCTAGCATTTGCAGCATGCACGCCAGAGCATGGACTAGTCTGTACTGCTCTACGTAACAAAAAACAAACAAACATGTCAGTCTTGGAAAAGAAATAGACAGTGTGATCCGTCAACAAGTGCAAAGCCCTCCCTAAACCCAGTGCAAAGTACTTTTCTTAAAAACTTATTTTGCTAATGCGCCAGGTTGCAGGCAACAGGAACCTCAGAACATTCCATGCTCAAGATGCACTACAATCATCGATCTCAACAGCAACAGGCAGGAATGCCCATTAAATTTGGCGCAGCACAACAACGGTGGGACAGCGCTCAGACACAAAATGAGTTCTGCGGTGTATTTAATTGGTTCCATCGCAATTTGACTGCCTCCCGTCATCGATGCTCAATAGATCTCGCCATGCGCGCTGCGTATGCATTCTTTATTCGATCTGCCAGGCTGGCCATCCCTGCACCCACACAGACCCATCAAGGCCCAACACCGCTCAAGCTGATGTCTCTGATCCCCCTTTTCAGAACACCCCAAAACTCACCATGCTGGCCGCCCAGCATGAAAAGCGCAGTCCAACCCATTCCTCTTGCCGTCGATGTAGAGCGCCGCAGCATCCGACACAAGGCACCGGACCAGCAGCGACTCAGGATATCAACCGTTGACAGTGACTGGCTTGAGGCCACGTGCTGGTGCACGAACGATGCCACAGCGGGCCAGACCGGCCCAAAGGGGCCCCCTTACTATAAGCCTTGACTGTTTTAGCGCCCTGGAAGCAGCACACTTGAGGGTCTTGTTTAGTGTCGCACCTTCGGCTGCGAAGGGCGCATGGCGCTCGGAGTCGCGCACAGCTTCGCGCAGGGAGCGGCTGCGGCCGCGGCGCGCGAGTTCCACGTCCACAACCGCCTGCTTCACGCTGCGAACCTCCCGGATGCGCGCCATCGGCATGCTGCCCACGCCGTCAAAGGCCACCTGTCCCCCCACCGCCGCACACTCAGCACAAATAAACCTACTGTGCACAGTGTCTCTGTCGTCCTCGAACACGACCAATGCCCTGCAAGCTGCACTGCACTGACGCTCGGCATGTCCACACTGCCAGAGTCGGAAGTTTAAATAGGCCAAGCCAGCTCTTTGCAAGCTCTCCCGATAGCACAACATACCCATTCACCGAAGACGAAACACCGAAATGAGCGGGAAGCAGCCATAAGCAGCCAGGTCTGGCAGGGGTATCGCATCGCGCAGGGGAGGAAAGCAGCAGAGGAAAGCGGCTTGCCTTGAGCAGGGCGTCGCGGTCGTGCATGGAGGCGGAGGCGAGCTTCATTTCGCGCAGCACGTAGCCGGCGTTGTCCTGCGCCAGGAGTGCGTCCTCGTGCGTCTTGAGCAGTGCCAGCGCCACGCGATACAGCACCTTGGCCCCCTCGCTCAGCAGTGCATCCCAGCACCTCATCGCCGTCTACGCAGCAGGCACATTTGTCAGATTTGCAGCAGCCGACAACACAGGAAGTACGAACATCAGCATGGCAGCAGCTGGCTAGTAGAGAACCTCCTTTCGCTGTCTCTGGAAAGCACTTATTCCACAAGCACCTGTTCGTAGTCAGCCTCAGAAGGGTGAGTTTAGGGTAGAGAGGAGGCCCATCTTGGTGTAAAAAGAGGGCAGAGAGCCAGAGAGGATGGTGGAGGGCAGGCACTGGATCAGGGCGTACCTCGGAGGGCAGGGATGTGGAGAAGAGGCAGAGGAACCAGTCGGTGGCGATGATGGTCATGTCGCAGCCCAGATTCTCCAGGTGCTGTCGCAAGCGCGGCAGCTTGGCGTCCACCAGCTCCTGATCAATGCACAGGCTCAGGGTCAGCCCTTTGGCATGTAGATCTGGTGCATTTGGAGCTACAGGGCCATGAGCTTAGCAGAACAACAATGCACGAGCATGACTTCAAGCAGCAAAGTCACCTGCAATGACCGCATCTCCACATGCGCGCCCACAAGATTTTGCGAGTACAATCCCTGATAAAGGATGCCTGCAGGCGTCAATAACATATCAGTCCCTCCTAGGGAGCACCAGCAACTTCACCCAAGCTGCAGATGTATCACAAGACTGATGTAGCACGGCCGCAAGGGAGGGCTTACCGCCATCATCTATGAGGGCTACAAGAAGCCAGAAGGAGTTCTCCTCAGACCGCTCCAGGGCCAGCAGTAGCATAGCTGCCAGATAATTCATACCCTGACAGTACCCGACCTGCACACACAAAGATGCACCGATTTTCTGCAAATTCTGAACATCAATTTCCTGCAAATCCTGAGCGTTATGAAAGCCTGAAGAAAGGTCAGCTAGGGGGATGGCCATCATTGGCACTGCGCTCCTACCGCTGGCTGGTGTGCGCTGAAGGCCAGCAGTACTCTTCTAAGAGCCGCCTGGCCCTCGTCCGTGCTCATGTAGTCATTGGCTGGAAATGTGCGCGCTAGGTCCTTCGCAATTACACCAGAAACACTCAGCCCTCCATGCTGGTATCTCTGCCCCATTTCCTTAACCAGGGCAATGTGGAGAACACCTGGAAATATCGGTATCCCCCTGGATCAATGGAGTGTGAGGTTGTGTGATCAGTCTCACCAAGTCGATCTGGTGTGCAAATTCTGAGGCGGACTCGCCCATGTGCACCATGGCATCATAGTAGTTGGCAATGTGCTCGCGCTGCTTCTCCGCTGCTCCGCTCAAGCTCAACCATACCCAGGGCCTGTACTGTGGAGGTATTCCCTGCACATCCATTCTGCTGCTTGTGGATTGATAATTCATGGCAACTTGATATGTACTTGTTGGTGGTATGCTGTGACGACCAGGGCAGTGGGGTCTCTCTTCTCTCCTCTGCCCTGCTGCGATTACTGAAAGGACATCCATCAGGGAAACCGGTCAGGAAGATTGACTTGCCTTCCGGCAGAGCTTTTTCAGCTTCTCGCCCTTGGGGAGCTGCTTTTTATCTGAGTATTTGGCCCACTTGGCTGCCTGATGTGCTTGCTTCTCATCACATCGTTGCCTTGTGATGTACTGCTCTTCCGTGCAATTGAGGGCAAACCCATAAGTATCTCTGATAACTCTGGGAGCCATGTCAAGAGGCCGAAGGGCCTGTGAGCCGCTAATCTTGACTTGACGCCTGCACAATCCGCAAGATGGTGCTTACAATTTGATTGACCTCTTACATGAACAGTAGAGATAGGATGCTTGAGGGTCCACCGTTTTGTCTCAAGACATTTCCTCGAAGAATTTCACAGTCACCCCTCGTAAGGGAGTAGCTACTGCGCTCTCAACAATCCTTGACGACCTATTTGAGAACTAGGATGATGAAAGACACATACCATCACTGCATCGATGCGTGCAGGACTCAATTCCCCGAGACTACTTGTCATGAACCTGTCTTGCTTCATTGCAGCATGCTCGTATCACCCCATTCCCACGAAATACGATGCATGTGGCAAGAGGACGTGTTCTGCGACTAATCAGAGCTTGAAGGACAAATATCAGAGTAGGTCAGCACCACAGGCTGGGCTGGTTTCGCTGTGTTGACTCAATCAATACAGCAAAGAGACCGACAGTCAACTTGACATCGCCGAGAATTATTTGCAATTATCTCAGCGGCTTGATTTGAGACAGGTTGCTGTTCTTCGTGAAATCCGTGTTGAAGTTGCATTTCCTTGGACCCCTTCAGGAACGCCGCAGTAGACGGACCCCAAAAACTGCAAATTGGTTCCGTGACAGTGAATTTCCCATGCATATTTGTCAAACCATGTCGGCTGATGCATATCCGGTCTTGTGGACGTCACAGGGATTTATATTCTCGCCGAGTTGGTTCAGATCAGACGTGACAGTTGGTGAAGGACGTTAGGATTGAGGAACGAAGGGCACTGCAGAGGAATAATTCGCAACTTGATGCAATGGCATATCGATGCACCCCAGCATGATATGTATTGATGATGGATGTGCCTGGCCCGTTCGACAATCACACCTTTCTTAGAGTAAGCCCTGCTCCTGATGTGCATCTGGCTGCCCTGAATCGGGCATCCTGTTCCGATCGCAATTGACGAATGCACAAGGCTCAGCCACTCAAAGATGCGCTTGATATTGCTGTGCAAGTTGGGATCACTTTTTTGGAATTTATTTCCTTCAGTCAGCCTTATGGGTAAGACTGCATGGTATTATATAGTCTGCAGAATCCAAGTGAGGGATCCTGCTAATGTGTGCAGGCGTCCGATGATTCGGCCAGTCCATTTCAGCTGATATCCGCATGGCTGGGCGGCAGCACCTATTTACCGGGACTGGCCTCCATCTGTTGCTCACCTGCCTCATCCTTACAGCGGGAGCTCAGCAGACCCACAATCAGAAGACGGCAGACTTGCAATTTTCTTTAGCAGACAAGCTAAAAAATTCCCAAGAGGTGCCATTACTTCTGCAACTTTTTCCAGGGTTAAGCACCTGCAAGCCAACAAATATTTGAGCAACTGAGTGCTGCTTACGTACAGGATGCAGCCTTTGAAGTCATTGGAGAGGATATCAATCCCAAGGAAGACAGGGAAGATATCACCGCCATGCTACACAGGCTGCAGGTCTTGGTCCCTCCTGAAAGCCTATTGCCTTGCTTCCGCAAGTGAGATTCGGGCTTTGATGAATATAATGTGGATGCAGGAGCGTTTCGATCTGAACAGTGGGAATTCAGATGCAGTGAATGCCCTCCTGGTGAGGCTCCCGTATGGGAAATCTCATATGTCCACCATTGCGTGCCTGCGTTGTCCTGTCTTGCTGTGTGTTACTCTAGAAGCTGCTTTCTGCTGCTGTAGGACCAGATCGGTGCACTGCCGGGGAAATCCTGGGATAGAAAGAAACCATCCCAGCTCTCCAATGGCATCCTGACAGCTTTCAAGGTGAGCACACGAGCACTGCGCTCTGTCAGCGGGTGTGTGTGTGGCTGCATCAGTCAGCAACATCACATCCAGTGCATCTTCAGAGCAGCCCCGCTATGATCGTCATCTTTTCTGTGCTGAGCTTGGGCTTAAGAGGGCTGAGAATTCATCGTACAGGGCATGGCAAAGCGGTGGAGTGCAAAGGAGGGGCGGCTGCACCGCAAGCGCTTGAAGCAGAGGATTGCAGAGCAGGAAGAAGCTACTAGGAAGTGGGAGCAGATGCAGGAAGCTAAGGTGTGGTTCCTGCTCTCTAGGCTCAATAGCATATGCCTGGGCTACACAAGATTTCCGCTGTAGCCTTGATAGTCTGTCTGCTACAGTGCTGCTCCTGAGCAGATAAAGCCCTTGTCTAGCACCAGCTCAGCAGGAAATACCAAAGCATTCATGTGTTTTCTGGATTATCAAGGCAGCCCTTGCATGCGATGCAGAAGAGGAGACAGGAGGAAATGGAAGTGAAGAGGCGGCGGCGGGAGGACCGGGATGCAGTGAGGCAGCAACGAGAAGGTGTGCATTGCAGGTCACTACATGGACCCCTTTCAGCATTTCCTATGCTGCATGAGCACTTGAAGCAGCAAGTTGCTCGTTGCCATGCTGGTTATTGTAATCCACTCGACTCTGAGGTGCCAGCCAGACCTGCTAGACTTGAAGGCATTGGTAAAAAAGGCAGGGATGCATGAGCAGGCCTGGCGTGGTCACATGGGCATTCAGTCTGTTGATTATTCTAATTACATGGGCAGCAACACCATGACCTGCGCCCAAGCAGTAAAGTGCTGGCTGCAGAGGCGGCTGCCAGGGTTGAGGAGGAGTTGAGGGCGGTAGCAGAGAGGGAGGCGCGAGCCAAGGTGGATCACATGACGGCAGCCGCAGGGGAGGAGCAGTACGAGCTGGGAGCGCAGCTGCTGGCAGACGCCGAGAAGCTGCAGCAGGTGCTGGCCGGCAGCGCCTTCCGAGACATCTTTGCCGGGTTCAGGAAGCATGGGTGAGCACCTTCACCAATGCGTGCCTCATTTCCATAGCACTCAATATGCTTCCTGCCGACCGCAACATCACTGCCAAAATAACATAATCTTGCATCGAGAGAAATTTAAGCAGCTTCTGGGACATGGATTGTTTAGAGTTTTCCTCCGGAGGGGCTCAAGAAAGGTTACTTCTGGGCTGGCATAGGAGGGCGGGGGATGGCATATCGAGGCGGGGCATTTTGATTCCCAGCGGAGGCACCACGCTCATCAACCATGCCTATGCCACCATTAAGGTTACACCTCCTCCATGCCCTCCTCCCCTTAATATGACAGCGTTGCTTCCCATCCCTGACAGCTCAGCATGCTGCCATTTTACACACCGCCGCGGACCATGGCTGTCTTTCTGCTCTGACATTTGAATATAAATCCGTTGCAGGTGTTGAGGGAAACGCTGGGGTGCACGCTGCCGGTGGAGATTGTGTACAACGGCGAGCGCGAGATGGACAACCGCACCTGCGCCAAATTCCAGGCAAGGCCGGCTGCCTGAATGGTGCCCCAAATCGCTGCCCTACCTGATGCACTGGCCCGTGGCCATGCCCAGGCTCATTTGATTGGCTATTATAGCGGTGTGAAAGCGTACATCTTCCAGCATTTAGCCACCCAGCTGGACAATTGTCTCTCTATTCGTACTTCACACCTACCCCTGGGAAAATTTGCCAAACTGCAGAGCGCTGTCTACTTCTGGACTGGCTGGCAGCTCTGCATGCTGTGTCAAGCTGTATCTCCACATAGACCACCTGGCCAGTAATTACTGACAACTTGATCAGGTAAATTCAGGAATTATTCCAAGAAAACAAGTTAATATTTACTCCTCTGATGATGGCGCGCACAGGGGGATTTCACGGGGGTGCGGTGTGTGGACGCGGGCGCGTTCAACTGGTACCCGGGGCACCACCGGCCAGTGAAGCTGGGGCATGACGACTCGGAGGGCGCCAAGGGAGCCATGGCCGACCACGAGGGCCACAAAGACCACAAGGGCTTCCAGTTCAAAGTCTTCTCCCTCTGCTACGTCACCTCCTTCGACGAGGTGCGCTGCGGCCTCAATGGAGCCTGTTCCAGGAAATCTTAGTTGCAAAATACATTGATGGCGTCCCCATGATTTGCCGCTCCAGGCCTGTGCATGACTGGAGCATAAGGAGACCTCCCCTAGGAAAGTGTTAGTGTCTGCCAAGCAGAATTTCAATGCGCTGGATTGGGCTGCATTGCTGCAATTTCTTTGCCTCTGCCACCATCCAGCCAAGCAATCCTTGCCACATTTTGTAATGTCCCTGATGAGCACAAATGCAGGCAAGACAGAGGTGCATGCAGTGTCACCCATGCCTGGCATGCGCGATGTGAAGCAAAGATACAGCGTTGTCAGAATTCTTTGCATATCTGCAGGTGCTGATGCTGGACTCTGACAACCTGCCGCTGCGCAACCCAGAGTACCTCTTTGAGTCGCGCGAGTACCTGGACAGCGGCTCGCTCTTCTTCAGTGACTGGTGGGACATCCTGGAGTGGGTCAAGCCCGAGGCCTACACCGCCTTTGGCCTCCAGTTCCCTGGCTACACCGGCGCCACGCTCGCCGCAGAGTCCGGCCAGCTGCTGCTCAACAGGTGCTCTTCGCTGTCTTCTTGACGGGCTTTTATTAGGACTCAAACGGCTGACAAAGCTTTCTCGAGACCCTTCAGGCCATAGTTAAGTGCACAATCTTGCTGTGCCCAGCTTACATCAAAAGCACTTTACAATCGGAATGATGCATGTTTAACAGCAAGGGTGCTGTGCGCCTGCATAGAGGTCAACGCCTGTCTGTGCAGCCTTCGGCAGTCATGCAAAAGTTTGGGGGCATGACAAATTCAGTGTGTCCACGTCACTTGGGCCCAAGATAGTGTCTCTGGCACATGGCGATTACCTGTACGTGTACGCAGGAACATGCATGCGGACGTGCTGGAGTGGCTGTGGTTCCTGAACTCGCACGCGGACACCATCTACAAGCTCATGTATGGTGACAAGGACACCTTCTCCCTCGCCTTCCACCTGGCCGGCAAGGCAGCGCAGTATCACCAGGTCAGCCCGCCACCTCATCAGCACTCACATTAAATTGCAGCAAAGTGGTCAGTCATTTACAAAGAGGACAATATAACTGTAGAATGCTTGAGTCATAGTGTATCTTTGCTGCGCAGGTGCCCATTCCGCCCAGCTGCCCCTTGGACGCGTCAGCACAGAATGTGAGCTTCCCAGGCTCTCTCACCACCCTCCTTAAAATATTCTTTCATTCTATGCCCTGCATTGTTGCGCACAGATTTGTGAACATCGATAATTGGCAGAATCTTGCCGGCTTCTGAGCACAGTATTGTTCTTCTGCGTTGCGTTGTGTTCCCTATGGCCTCTGGCTGTATTTGTGCTGATCATGTGACCAATGTGAAGGGCAGGAGCCATGAGAAGATGAGCGTGGGTGATGCGCAGGCGGAGCCGATCCGGTATCTGCATGCGGGCATGGTGCAGCATGACCCCAGCGGCCTCCCAGCATTCCTGCACCGCACAGCCGAGGGCAAGGTCTACCCTTTCAACCACGGCTACAGAAAGGCGCGGCCCTTCCCTTTACAGTTCTCCGGGTCATCTTTCCCCGATAAATCTTTGATTTCAGTGGATCATAGCAACGCCAGCTTGACCTCTTGGCGGGGCAATCTATTACATGATATTCAAAGCAGGTGTGGAAAGACAGTGCGTCTGTGCAACACCGTTAAGTGATCTTGATGCCAGAAGCAGCACTCTAAACCAGTGCTGCAATCCTTGAGAGAGCTGCGCAGTTCTGCTTACAGCGGCTTTGCGCAAGTGATTACTGGTTTCCAAAGGCTGACATGGGGCCATGTGCGGCAGGCTGACTTTCTGACGGTGCCGCTGAGCTCGAGACGGGCGTCGGGCGTGCTGGGAAGCGACTTCAAGAAGATGGGCCTGAAGACTGAGCAGATCGACCACACCACCTACAGCGAGTGCCCCGTCCCTGACCCGCGGACATTCCATTTGGTGTGCCACCGCCGCCACTTTTCATCCAATTCCAAACCTGTATAGAAGACAAACCAGCACAAGCAATTTTGCTGCTGCATGCATGTTTGAGAACATGCCACCAGCAATGACTTCCCGTCCCTTTTTAAAAGGCAGATGTGTCATGACCCATATGATCTGGTATGGCGCAGCATACTCATTGATGAGCTGCTCCTGCTGACTGCAGGAGTGCGGGGTTTCTCTGAGGAGTGGCACATATCCGGTGCCGGTCATTCCAGTGCAGGACATCCCAGAGTTGGCCCGAGTACTGAACGCCAGCTATGCAATCCACGATGCTCTCCAGCACGCCTTCCACACCACCTTTGTGCTGGGCCATTGACCTCTTTCAGGATGGCATGCCGCCTGTGTCAAGGCAGGTAGTGGCGGCTCAGCCAATGCAGCTGCCCTGCTGCCAGCGATCGAGGAATTTGCTGCATGCTGTATGAATGCATGCCTTGCCCATTTGAGGTGGGGAGATAGCTTCACAACTACTCCTTGATCGGTGGATTTGCACACACTGACTCCACATATTGTGCCTAGACACTGAGCTTGAAAGTGAGGATCATCTCTCCGGCACTGTGAATTGCGCAAATGTTCTTCTACTGATGGCATTTGCTGTACATCTGTTCTGATCATGGCGGGATCAGGTGGAAGGCGGGGGAGGAATGTAGGGGAAAGGCTCAGAACTGAAGTATGGCATCGGTAGGAGTAGATTTAAAGACATCTTCATGTGATTGTCTGTGTCAGCGATCACTGTACATGTATATCGCTTGTTTTCTCTTTGAAGATGCTAGGATGCATACGTGCAGCAATTCATGTAAGTCATCACGTGTGATGATGCATCCTGCCTGCTGTGGCTCATAATGGTATGTTGCGTGGATGCACAACGGCAAAATAGCAGACTCTGAGAAGTCTCACAACGTGAGCATTGCATTACAAATGCCTGAAGCCCGCATCACAATACTGCCAGTCCTCGTCATGTTGATGCACTTGCAACAATTGCAGTGCTGTCATCAGAGGCTGTGTCTCTTGTCAGGCTTTCCAAGAATAAATCCATAGGACACCATAAGGCACCTCAGAATCTCATCACAATAAACTATTCAGAGCGTTTTGGAGGGGCAGGCAGATGACAGGTCCTGATTTCACTGGCTTGGCTGTTGTGTCTGTTCCTCGCCAGCCTGCTGCTCAAACTGCAGCCGCTGCTCGTGCTCGCGCAGCTTCATCTGCAGCACCTTCCTGAATATCTCGGGCGTCAGTGCCGCCTCTCTGCTCCCGTACACAGACGCCTGGACCCACACAACTCTGCCCTCACAATGCTGCCAAACTTCTGAGTCGTGTGGCTGCAAGTGAAGAAAGGATGCCACCTCCCAAACCCCTCCTGATGCATGGCATGGCAACATTTGCTACAGGGACAAGCGTGAGGCACGCCGTAGTCAAGTAGTCAACGCTGCTCCTCTCGATGGGAACAAAAGGAGCAACCGTGCTCAGAAAAGCCAAACCATACCACACCCCTCTCAGGGAACCACGGCAGCACCTGAATTGAAGCGGCAACCAAATCTTCTGACGCAAAGCAGGCAAGACTTGACACGGTCCAATCCTGAGGCGACGACCACTATGCTATTATTGAAAGCAGTGCTTTGTTATCTGAGGCAAATGGGCGCCGCACCTGCATGCTGGCTACGAGCTTGGCAAGCTCGCGGCCGGAGAAGCCCTCGGTGGTGGCTGCCGCCTCCTGCACCAGCTCGGGCGTGATCCCCTTCAATTGAATTGCATCCGGCCGCACTGAGCGTCCGCGCAGGAACGCCCTCAGCCGGCCGCCCAGCCCCTTCTGCGCTTCCGCCCCCGCGCCACCTGCCGCACCCAAAACGCATTCCTCGGCTCCTGATCTTTTGCAAGGCTCGTGCCTGTGCTTGCCTGGAATTAGGTTAACCTGATGTGTGCAAAGCGCGGTGGCTGGCTGTGAAGAGGCCGCCACACATCGTCCGATCCTCCCTGCTCTTCACGCAGATCAAGGCACAATGACCTGAAGAAGAGCCAGGTTGGCTCCAACAACAAGTGGCAGATCCCATTCGCCGCATCATCAATGGGATGTCAATGCCCAGTATCTGGTGCATCCATGCGCAACATGCACCTTTCCTCTCAAACATTTTTGTTATGACTGGGCTTTGCTAGACATATCAGAGGGTGACCTAAAGAGGAAAAGTACACAAGAGCCGCAGGGGCGCGCGCCTTCGTCGGAGCCGGCCTTGGCGATGTAGGAGTTGAGGTAGATGTCGAGGATGCGTGCGCGCTCGGCCGGGCCGGGCAGAGGGAACTCCAGCGCCTCGTCCATGCGGTCCAGCACGGCCGGGTCCAGGTCGGCCGGCCGATTGGTCGCCAGCACCACCGCGAAATCGCGCGACTGGTCCCCCGTCCGGAACAGCGCAGCGTTCAGCGCCGCCCGCAGGCCCTGCAGTGCATTGCATCACATCTTTACTTGCTGGGGGAAGCTATGCGTCAGGCCAGTGTTGAGGAGCATTCACCCAAAAGGTGCACCACACACCAGCTGAACAATGGAGACATTGCTTGGCATGTCAAAGCACAGTTCATGTGGAATGCTCTGGATATGGGATTATAAAACATGGCGCACTGCACGAGCGCTTCTCCTGTCCTCAGAACAAGCCCCTGCTAGCAGTCAACACGTACGTAGCTAATTTGAGCTGTTTAGAAAAACACATGGGGCGCATCACAGCCGGTTCGGCATTGCCAACCAAACCACTCACGCGCGGAGACAGGATGGAGATTGTTGCTTGCGCGCACCTCGCTCATCTGGTTGCCGCGACGGCCGAGGAAGGCGTCCGCCTCGTCGATGAAGAGCAGGAGACCGCGGCGCGAGCTCTCTGCCCAGTCAAACATCTCGTGCAGCTGCTGCACCGCCTTGCCACCCAGGGGCGCCACGTCACCGCCGCTCATGATCGCATAGTCCAGCCCGGCCGTCCGCGCCAGCCGCTTTGCCGCCATGCTCTTGCCCGTGCCTGCCCAGCACGTATATCAGCCCATCAGAACATACATCTGTAGCGCCAGCAGCTGTACATCCCATTGCTTCAAGTCGCACTTGCCATCCTCCCTGTTCTCAGTGTTAGTACATGGGGAAGTGCTGCTGAGACAGCAGTGGGGTTAAAGATCATAGCAAAGAAAGGCAAGATGAGGGATAGCAACATTATGCTGAACTCATCTTGAGAAGCCTTGCCTCGGCTCTGAGCCCTAGCCCCATAGCTGACTGAGCAGCACCGTGTTCACAATCTCTTCCCCCGCATGTTTGTTGTTGACAGGTAGGAACGGAGTCGGGCACCGCACCCCCACAAACTCAGCCACCACAATGACGCTTGACATTGCTGCTAGACATGGCAGATCCCAGCTCCTATCAAGTCAACCACCCACCCTAGACCAGAAATGCACGATAAGGCATCTCTACCATTCAGAGCTCTAATGATTTGAGAAAGGCGGCCGGCCACTGCGCGCACCGGGGGGCCCGTAGAAGAGCATGTGGCGGAAGGGGGCGCCGTGTGCGCGCGTGTTGGCGGTGACGGCCGCGAGCGCGCGCACGTGGTCCTGCAGGCCGCCCGGCAGCACGATATCGCTGAAGTCGCGCTTCACCGCCTCTGTCGCCTTCTCCATGCTCCCGCCTCCGCCGCCGGCCGCGCGGTTCCACCAGTGCCGCCGCGACGTCTCCCGCACCAGCTTCGGCGTCCCCAGCCACCTGACGCACGGCAGCTGCTTACCAAAAACTTAAACAAAAGTCCCTTGGCCACCGGCACCTTCCCATTGCAATCGCTCTATGCATGCAATGTTGATCTGTGGAACCCAGTTGGGAGATGCAGCATAGGCCCACAAACCCCATATCTCTAGCACAGAGCGCTCAGCTCTGCTTTGTCCTTCCAGCCAACACACATGAAGCCAAGAAAGCAATAGGCGCCAGGGCAAGCAGGGTATTTATGAGCCACCAAAGACCAGCGCAGACACTGACAAAGCAGAGAGAAATGTGTGCTGGGGCTGCGCGATGTCCTGGCACGGATGCGATACACAGGCAGAACAGAGGCAGCAAAGGCCTTGATGAGAGTATCGTGCCCACCTGTCGATGGCTTTGCCGCCCACCCGGGTTGACTCGCGTGCGCTGTACACGCCGAGCGCCAGAATCGACAGCCCGGCAATGAGCGTGGTCATCCGGTCCACATCCGTTAACAAAGAGGTCACCCCGGCGCCCAAGTGCCTGCACCAGCCAGAAGGTGCCAGCAATCAAACATGGCCTCAAGGATAATATCGCCTTACTAGCCAACTCCACGCGCTCACCAGTGCCCTGTTTATGTGGCTAACCCTGTGAAGGATGATTAACATATATGGAGAGCAAAAGTCAAGTCTGCATGCTGACTGAACCAAACTTTTACTTGCAATTCTTTGGGCTGCAGAAAAGTCCTAGCGCTGGCACACAGGACACGACTTCATTGTGGCCAAGATGAATATCGTATATTCTACAGATTCATGGACAATGCAAGGGCGCACCCAAAGGTGGTGTTGATGGCTTCCACCAGCTTCTTGCGCTCTTCCTCCAGCCGCAGTGTGAGCGCGCGCCGGTTCACATCCTCGTTCTCGCGCGCCTCTCTTGCCCGGCCCTCCGCCTCCGCCAGTGCTTTCTCCCGCTGCACCTTCTTCTCTAGCTCCGCCTGAACACCGGCAGGCACGCTCTTTGGAGTAGTGACCACCAATTACTACTCTCAATAGAGTGTAATTAGGCATCTGACCTGTCACACACTTGTGGCAGAGCGTTTGGAATGCCTGTAATACTTGAATTAAGATGTTGCTTTTCCTCCATATGACCAGTGGGGACCAGACTGGGGCTCATGGTGCAGTCGCTGTCGATCGGCAACTTGCAAGGGCAAGCGCAATGAAGACCGCTGACCTTCACTGACGCGCCATCATGAACACTTTGCATAACCATCAATCAAGGTAAATACACAGGCAATTCTCCGCTTGCCAAATGCAATTAGCGCAGAGTGCACACCCGGTACTGCTCGGTGGCGCGGCGTTCGGCCTCGATCTGCTTCTGGATCTCGTACTTCTTGGCCTCCTGCTTGGCCACGCTCTCCTCTTGCAGCTGCACCAACTCCACCTGCCTCACTCTCTGCTTCTCATGCTCCGCCTCTGCGCGCTTCCTCGCTAGCTCATCCTCATACCTGCCAGCCAGCCAGCCAATCTGACCACGCTGTTCCCAAATTCCGAGATGCTGTTACATTCAATACAACTCAAGATGCTGCTTTATGGACTGCATTCAATACTACTCAAGCTGATCGGCAAGAGCTGTTGCATGCTCTCATCATCGTGGCAGCCAAAGTATTCAACCATCTCAACGGCTTCTGGTCACCCCATATTTCGCTCGTTCTGTTAAGAAGGGCTTGAGGCATTGGAGCTGGCAGAGAGTTGCATGATCCCTGTGCTGTATCGAGCATGGGTCTCTGTGAATCTCTTGACAAACATGGAGGATGCAGGAGCTGTGTACCTGGCAAGCTCCGCCTTGTTGTACTGGTCTGCCTGCATAGACTTCCGCTGCTCCTCCCAGTGCACCTTCTCACGCTCCTGCAAATTGAAGGTGACTTTGACGGACCAATACTAGGCTACGCTGGGTTTGGTTCCTGTAATTGAGCAAGCAGCTTGGTATGATCAGCTGTTCCACAGTGAGAAGTGTTAGGAGCTCACGATCGCAGCCTGCTGAGCGGCAGCCTGATACTGAGCCTCCTTTGATTTGAACTCCTGTTGTTTTGTGACTTCCTGCTGCCTAGACAGCTCGATGACCTGCAACATCAGACGAAGCGCTGTTGACTTTTATCGTCAGAATAAATACCAAAATGAATGCGATATGAATATCCTCAGCTGCTGCTCTCGATCAATTGTGCAAGCCTGTCCTTATAGTAAATAGAAGCTCCGAGAAGCCGCGTCTTACAAGGAAAATATCCAAATTTAGAAGGCTCGTCACATAGATAGAACCACGCTCAAAGTACAACATATGAATCCACCATTTGATCGGAACTTTTCAATTGCTTCCTGAAAAAAGTTCAACAGATCGCAAGTTCCATGTCGTTACCTTCTTCGCATTTGGGGAGGCATTGATTTCCCTCAAAGCTTTCGCTCCTCTTTCCAACGCTTCAGGATCAAACGATGGGGCTCTGGCGTCCGATTCACATATAGCATAAGTCATACTGCCTGCAGCTATACCAGCCGCCAGTTGCAAACCTTGACGCCATTTTACGACGCCTGAACGCAATGCCATTGTACAGAATAGTACTATGCCTTTGTCTGACAGCTGAAAGGTCTCAGATCACAATTCCACGGCGGAAAATCATATCATGGTGTAGACAGAAAGAATGAAGCTGATTGGCAGGAACGCCACTGCAGACATTGAATCCTTTCCGTTGCATGGCTGCATGGCTGCATGCGTGACAAGGACACAGAGCTTCACGGAAACATTGTGCTTTTGTCAATATCACAAAGGGGATGGTCTCGTGCTGTGTAGTTTATGATAGCCCAACAGATTGCAACGATGCATGCTAGGGCGCCTTCAAGATTTTGCTGCCAGTCACAGCATCATGCTATGGTATATATGCTAGTCTTTCTCATATATATATACGCTACATGTACTGTACAGTAGTACCGCATGACCCTTGCAGCAGCGTGCAGCAGTGTGCAGCCGCGGCCGGCCAGCCTGAGGTTACATTTATACCCGGCGCCGGGGCTTCTTGAACAAGCAGAGCCCAGCTGGATCTAGCAGTTCTGGAGGCATGTGTCTCTCTGTGCCACGCCATGACCTGACGCTGGAACTTGAAGAAGAAAGCTGTGGGCCGCGACATGTGTATACACTGCAACCTACATGAGCACAATCGACAGCACAGGTGTCTACCAGGTAGAACTAGACGCACAGAAGAAGAACAACTCATTGGCACAGCACAGGTACACATCGCTCATGACCATGACAATCCACTGGGTCCATTACCCACGATGCTTCAAAATTCCACGACCGATCACATGAACAATTACAAGGCGCGCTCCATTGCAAGTCTCAAGCGCCGTTGCCCACAGCGTGAGGTGAGCTGCGCACTGAGAAGCTCCTCAAGAGGTGGAGGCTGCCATAACAATGCTGATGTACAGCAGGCCATGGAGGGTGACGAGGGCCTTGGCTGAGTAGGGGTCAATTGGCGAGGGCAGGTATATGTTGTGCTCGATCGGATCCTGGACACAAATTCCACGTCGACTTCCAATCATACTAATGTGGATCACTGCGGAGTTGACCTGAGGCGTAAAAGCAGCAGCTGCAGCAAGATCTGCTGTGCAGGAATGCAGGAAGACAATGCTGTGTCCTTGAGTAGGGATTACCTTTGTCCATTTCTCAATTCCAGGATGAGGTGTCCCCGTCACACGCACATGCCCCTCCGGCCAGCACTTGACCCTGCACACATAATCTTTCATTGCCCACATGTCGTCTGCACCCAAATCTGGTGCACCCAAATCTGGTGCATACAACAGTTCCCAACATGGCTGAGCAAAGCAAAGCTAGAGCTAGGGACGCTGGTGCATATCCCCAGTTTAGATCATGCTTGTCATGGGGGTGTTTCCATGTCCAAGAGGAATGTTTTTGTAGTCAGATCGAGGGAGGATGCGCACTTGATGTCGTCCTTGTCCATGGGTCCCACAATGACGTAGATTTCATAGCAGCGCTCCCCCTCAATGAACCCCTCGCGCACCTGCCAGGCAGAGCACATTATGTCCAATACAGAGCAGAAAAATGCAGAATATAATCCTGTGATGGAGGCACGGCTGGCGGGGGGCGGTATAAGCACTGGGCACCGTGCTCACGGTTGATTGGGACTTGTTTGGATCTGGCGAGTCTAACACGGTTAATAATGTGGCAGCCAGGCTTCAACTGCAACTTGTCTGCAGGACGCACCTTGCCTCTTGGCAGGAAAAGCGTATACGAATAATAATGATAATGCAATAATGATGGAGAGCCATGTCAAGTCTGTGCACACTGCAGCGAGTGTTGGCATAGGTGATAGTGCCAACAAGGGTCACTTTGCATGGTTGTGCAGGAATAGGTGAGGGGAGAAACGACGCACCTTGAAGCGCTCACCCCGCACAACAACATCGGGCTCCTGCAGTTCCTTTGCCTGAGTGAAGTGCTCTTCGTCGTTCTGGTCCAGCGCATCTGCATGCAGCCACTTCACTAGTTCTCTCATGCCACCATGTGACGCTCTGTGAGCTTTGGAGACTGACTCGTTTGCATCGCTGATACAGGCACCCTTAACTTGTATATTGTTGGAAATACCCAACAGGCCTTCAACCTGATACATACTATCTTTTGAGGGCTTGCTGCCGCCAACCCCACCTTCTTGCAGCTTTGCAGCCTCTGCCTCTGCGTCCTGAGAAGAGTCCTTCTTTTGCGCACCAGCTTCCTTATCTGCAGCGCACAAACCTCCATGTCTCTGACGTGACTACTGCTCGAGCAGGAAAACAAGCCAGGCCTGGAAGCCATGTGCGCGTGACAGGAGATGTTGACAAAGGAACAGTAGCTCGGTCACCAGAAGACGAGTGCAGGCCTACAAGCAGTCATAGGATGAAATGCGGGCAGAGAGAGCATACCAATGTTGGCCAGATCGGCTTCCTTCATGGCAACCTTGCCACCGCTCTGGGCTTCAGCCTCATCCTCTGCTTTGGCAACGCGCCACACCTCTTCAGAGAGGTCAATGTCCTCTGTGTCGCCGTCATCAAAGTCCACATGATGCCTCTCCTGTACAGCACATCACAAAGCTCCAGAACCCCATTGGCACTTGCTTATTAATTATTTCGTGGCCCCCTCACAAGGCAGCCGCTTTATTGTACTGGCAGGCAAACGTCTTGAGAGGCAATCCATGCCTCCTGTGAATAGACAGCTCCCTAGATTCATCTTTGCATACACAAGTGAACACATGATCTGTGGAGCAGTGCTGGGAAGTCGTGTGTAGGCTGACTTAGATCATAGTCAAGTTGTAATTGCTGAGGATCCCATTCCAAGCAGGTCCGCTTACCTTGCTGAAGGACTTCACAGTGCCGATGTAGAAGACAGGAGGCTCGTCCTCGGTGTCCGCATCATATTTGATGAGCACACGCGCTCCAATCAGCCCCATGCCGCTGAGAAATGAGCGTGCAACAGCAGCGCCCCTGCCACCCCTGCCGCCATTCCTCCCTCCTCCCTGCAGGGACTTGAGCTTGAACTATTGTCTCACAGAACTCTGTACTAGAGGCTCGTTTGAGCATGACCATGATGATAATGATCAGAAAAGGAGTCACCTTTGCTTCGGATCACCGCTGCGCATATGCATGCAGGCATGGCCTATACTATAGATAGTATCTATGCATGACGGCTTCTGCATCCCTGCTGCAACCAAGTATGATGCATGAATTGGTCACATTCAGCTCTTATCAGCCATGCATGTCTGATGTCCGATGGAGCCAATGAGATAGAAGCACTGAAAACGTGCAATAATCGTCTCAGGGAAAAGCTGAATGTCTCCTAACATTCTTGCACATGCATGACACTTCCCTGCATGCCTGCATCAGGGAAGTGGTACAGGTATCAGCATGAATGCACCCTTGCGCGCTTTGCCTCGCCCCTGCCAGCTGTGCGACCCGGGCCGCCGTCCCGCTTTGCTGCTTTGTGCTGGCCGCTGATGTCAGGCGCTCCCCTGCTCTTTGCGCCAGGCTCCATTTCTGGAGGCACGCTCACACCTGGGATCTCTCCTTTCCTCAAGGCCTGAACAAGTGCAAGAGTACGGTGTTTGGCATTTTGTTGATCCATTCGGTTGGTTGAGGATCCAGGTTGCTACCGTATACTGCATGGCTTGCGACTGTGCCGGAGCTGCCAGCCAGTGGGAGAGCAGTACCCTTTCGAAGGGCAGCAGCTGGGTCTCATAAGCCTTCTTCACTCTGTGCGACAGATCTGTCATCCCCCTGCATGACAGAAGTTAGTGCATCAGTCTGCGCTGATTTCCTTCCTTCATCAAATGTCCGTTTGCACAAGAAGTGTAGATGCACGAGTGGTGGAAGGTGTGGCATGCAGCAGAATTCGACGATCAGCAGCACGCGCTTACTTGGGAGCACCGAGATGGCGACCCATTGCAGCCCAAAGCTTCCCAGAAGTGACAGCCTCATAGCCTCCTGCCTTCATCACTGGCACCCACAAGTCCTCTCCTTTTATCGCGCTGTCATTCAGACGAAGCTCCTGGAACATATAACGAAAAGCTGTTGCACGGGGAACACAAGAAATAGGAACTCGCAGATGCCACTCCAAATTCTGATGGCTACAGCACTTATAGACACGTCTGGTATATTGCACGTTGTGATCTGGTTGGCTGATCCTTCCCTCTTGATTCAGTTGCGGTGGTTACTCTAAACTCTCTACCTCAACCATTTACAACAATCCATCATTGAACCAACATTTACGGACTTGTATACAGCTTGCACCACATATCCTATCATGGTCAACGCAATACCACTGGAACAAATAGGGAGCTGGAATTCACCGGTTTTTCAAGGTCTTTGTCAGCCAAAAATGTATTCAGGGCCTGCAGGATATTTTGCTGTGTTTTGTCAGTCGATTTCACGGTGTTCTCTTCCTTCTGTGAAGAAGGTGCTGGAGTCTCAGTGGGCCCATCTGCTGGTCTTGGACCTGCCGACTTACTCGTCTGCCCGTCCTCTTGTTCATCGGAAGACATGTTGAAAATATATGACCGCTTTAGTATTTATCGATGTCAAAGTTGGACCCAAGTTGCCGTGCTATGCAGAGATTCATCAGTGTGCTAAATATTGCATGCTAACGTTCTCATTGAGGTATCCTGTTCTGGCATCAGCTGCTTTGTCAGCACCCTGAGACATGCAAGTTTACAAACCTCAGTTTGAAATTCGAAAGTCAAGAATTCAAGAGTTGTCTGGTACTTATACAGCAAAACCAGGACTCATATCTGCTGTCAACAGCACCAGCAGTACAGGTGCACATGGGGGGTGGGCAAAGGCAATTCGAATTCAGAAGCTTGGCTGTCACTATCACACCGCTTTAGATAGGCATGCATGCGGCTTTCCCTGAGGGCTCGAAGACCTCCTTTGCTTGCCAAAAGGAGCTTTAGGCTAATTTAGCGTCATATCCCTCGCACATCAATAAGGACAAACAATTTCGGATGTATAAAAACATGCTGGAAAATAGGAAAGAAACGCCGGAGGCAAATCCCCAGCTGAGAGCTCCTTGTTTGGGAGCTCCGCCAGTGCTATCGCTTTTTGAAGCCGTAGCGTTTCCTGCGTCGAGGCTAGACCCATCATATGAAAATTACGTGGACAGCCCATCAGCTCTGTACATCTAGCGCGTTGGAGTTGGAGGGCAGCAGCTTGTTTGAAATGTCAGGTCTGACATGGTCTGGTGTAACAAGGGGATCGATACCTTTCATAGAAGAGGTCAGTTCGTGCAGAGCCCTGCACCATAGCATAGCAGCTCAAGAATCACATTATTTGCAATGACTAAGAAAGAACATTTTCAGGATGTACTTTGAGTGATAGAAGCCACTTGCAAAAAAACCTGAACCAAGGCTGTGACAATCGCAGTGCAGAGCTCACCAAGTTGATGATCTTTGGACAGCCATCTCTCTGCATCCAGCAGCACAATCTCATTAGACACGGAGCCATGCCACAGTAACCATGTTCACATCAGGCTAGAGAATCACTATGCATGCAAAGAGGTTGTTGAAGGTACTCACATCTTTTTCTTGTACTGTGCACTCCTTGCAGTAGAAGGCGTCTGAAATTCCCACACCACCGCAGATGACGCATCGGCCAGCATACGAGCCATAATTGCACTCATCACAGATCCGCACAAGTGTAGCTGGCCTCACGTAGGAGTCGCACACCACACACTTTCCATCACCTGCAAATCACAATTGCACAGTGCATGAGCCTCAGCTTCCCAAGCCCTCTTGCTGGCATCCTTGCTTACTTTTCACTGCACGAATAACATGTTGAAATGCATGCTAATGACTCTTCCTTTATAACAACACATACCCATTTCTAGCAGCAGGTCCTGAGCAGGAACCATGTCATACAAAAATACCGAATGCTAAAGAGCAGGCAGTACATCAATAGCTAAAAATAAGAATGCCATCCGATTTAGTCAGAGAGAAGCAGGAAGCGCACATTTTTCACACAGGCGTCCAATCGCTGCAGCGCACAGGAATCAAGTCAGATAATGGATGAGAATACAGAGACAACAAACAAGAGGACAGAAATTGCAACTCTTCCGTACTCGTCAGCAGAATGATCGGCAATAGTGAAAAATATACCTATGCCTGGTTGTTTTCTGCACATGATCAAATCGGGATGGTGCTTTGCCATATTTACCGCCGCTGCACCGGTTCCCTGCTTATTTCGTGACAACCAAAATCCGACAGATACTTCCTGTTCCTGAATAAGAGTTTTGGTTTCAAGAAAGCAAAAAAGCTTGATGAGTTGAGTGAGCTGGTGCACCTCTCGTAATCTTCCGGCGGCGTTCCTCCCACGGTGTCGGAGTTCGTTCCGGCACCAAAAATTTTCCCGTGTGCTCCTGCAGCTCTGCAGTTCATGACCTCCATAAATCAATAGAGCTGTTCTCATCTCCATTAGTGACAATCATCCGACGTGGGGCAAGAAGGAATATTGTGATCTGAGCAGTGCACATCACAGGCAAATGCTGGCTGCCAGCGCCTTACTGCCGTGAAACTCTTTCTGTAAATCACACAATAATTTCCAGCATGAGAAAAGGGCCAGGGGCGCGTAAGAAAAAGCCGACACGAGCACAGGTTGAAGCGCAAGAGATTGAAGACTTGGAGCTCAGACTCACAGAGCTAGATCCAGCTGCTGCATTGGCTGATGACTCCAGAGGCCAAGATGGAAAACGTGAGTCATTCCCATCCGGCAAGAATGCACTTTCCTTCTCCGCCAGAATATTAAGATGTTCACACTTTCCAATTCCTTTGATCTGGTGGGTGTCAAAACGTTTCGGTGCATCATACGGTTTGCTGCGTTGGGGAACAGCAGCAGAGAGGCTGTGGAACTTCGAAGACCTGCCTTTGTCGCGCTGCACCAAGGAGGGGCTCAAGAGCGCCAAGTACACTCGCATGACGGCCATCCAGAGGGCCGCCCTGCCGCACACCCTCACCGGCAAGGACGTGCTTGGCGCGGCCAAGACTGGCTCTGGCAAGACCCTTGCCTTCGTCATACCGGTGCGCATGCTCCCCTACTCTGCTGTAGGATCTTCGTCAAGAACGCCAGTACTGCAGCTCTTGTTGTGGCGTGTACAGAAGCAGGAAGCTTTCTGGATGCGCCCATGAAACACCGAGGATGTCTGTGACTATGGTGGGGAGGCTTATCTATGTGGATGCTAAAGAGGTGATTGTGATAATTCACGGTTGTGTTGTGCCTATCTATGTGGCAGCTGGTGGAGAAGCTGTACCGGCTGAAGTGGGGCCAGCCGGACGGGCTGGGGGCGCTGATTATATCGCCCACGCGCGAGCTGGCCATGCAGATCTTCGAGGAGCTGCGCAAGGTCGGCGCAAAACATGACCTCAGCGCCGGCCTCCTCATCGGCGGCAAGAATGTCAAGGAAGAACGGGACCGAGTCAACAGTGCGCACCCCACCTCCCTGCCTGCCCTCCTGGACACAATCTTAGCTCACCTCATCGCGGTGACATAGCTTCACTGGACATGTCATGCTCGGATGAAGCGGATGAGTGCCTGGTAGAGGGAATAGGGGCCAGAGGCATGGCTGTGTAGGTGTAGTGTGGGAGATGATGGCATTTGTTTGCATGCATGCGTGCGTAGGCATGAACATCCTGGTGGCGACACCGGGGCGGCTGCTGCAGCACATGGATGAGACGCCGGGCTTTGATGCCAGCAGCCTGCAGGTGCTTGTGCTGGACGAGGCTGACCGCATCCTGGACATGGTGCACCCCCTGCCTCCTGTAATGCCCAAGTGTGCTGGAATTCTCATAAGTGAACCATATTTTTCTTGTACTCTTTTCCCACCTGTCAGCTCAGGGAGGCGATGCAGATGGCACATTGTACATGGACAAGAAGGGTAGAACATGCACCGTGTTCCATTCTGTGATCCCAAACTCTATCTTCTTTGTAAGAATTTGCTGTTGTTTTGAGCTCTGCAGCCCTCAGATTTGGATTTGGGCAGGCCATATCTCTTTGGCCCCATTTCTCCAGTGCTCCTCAGGATTGGGCGGAGTAACAAAGCACACTAGCCCAGCAGCTTGTGAAGACTGCACAACGCTTGACAGTCCAGCTTTGTTTAAGCAAGCGCCCTCTGTGCGGACCACTCTAGTTCTTGAGTGAGTTCTTGAATGAGATGTCTGGTGTGGCATGTGAGCAGGGCTTTTCGGGGACGGTGAATGCAATCATAGAGAATTTGCCGCCGCAGCGGCAGACGATGCTGTTCTCGGCCACGCAGACGCGGTCTGTGAAGGACCTGGCGCGGCTGAGCCTGCGTGACCCCACCTACATTGCCATTCATGCAGAGGCCGTCGCGCCCACCCCCCTCAAGCTGCAGCAGGTCTGGGCCCCTTTTGACCCAAGGTACCAGATGCCTTTCATGACCAGATGTATTTTCTTCTTGATTCACGATACCAGATGACCCCAAGATACCAAATGACCTCTACATGTGGCAAAATCTTGAATAGCGTGCAAAGCAGGTTGCACCATGACATGCTGTAGCTTGTCATCCACACTGACACGAGTTGATCGGGGCCCGAGAAGGAGAGGGGTGTTGGCAGGGGAGCACAGGCTGACTGAAATATGCTGACGCAGGCGTATGTGATCACTGAGCTGCCGAACAAGATGAGCATCCTGTGGGCCTTCATCAAATCGCATCTCAGGGTGAGCCTCTTCACCTCCTTGTAGATTTGGGCCCACGAGTCTGAGCTACTGCCTGAGCCCTGTTTCACATCAGCCGTCTGCCCCCTTTGCATCGACAACATGCAATCAGCTGCTGATATTGTAAAATGTGTCGTTCTTTTTGCGCAGGCAAAGGTGCTGGTGTTCCTGTCCACGTGCAAGCAGGTGAAGTACACATATGAGGTGCTGCGTAGGCTGCGGCCGGGGGTGCCGCTGCGCTGCATCCATGGCAAAATGAAGCAGATGAAGCGCATGGCAGCCTTCCTCGAATTCAGCGAGGTGAGGATCATATCAAATGTACCCATTTTCTAATGACAATCATAGGGGCTCGAATCTCAGAACAATATGCATGACGCTAGCAGGAATGTATCAACGATTCAAGGACACAGAGCAGGTCATGCTTTCTCAGGTCATGCTTTCTGCAGAATGGCGACGAGACTGTCTGCTGCTTTAGCTTTGAATGCATGCACACTCCTTGAGCTGATTGTGCACGACAGGCCAAGGGAGGCGCAGTGCTGTTTGCTACGGACATTGCAGCGCGAGGCCTGGACTTCCCGAGTGTGGACTGGGTCCTTCAGATGGACTGCCCCGAGGACGTGGCTTGCTACATCCACCGTGTGGGCAGAACTGCCCGCTATGTGTCAGGTACTCTCCGCTCACATCCATGCACAAGGCCCCGCCAGCGAGCAGATCTCCATCTGTCTTCAGATGAGCAAGCAATTCTCATGTTGCGGCATGCACCATATGGACATCCAGGCGTAGAAAGGAAGTGTGCATCTTGCAAGGGCTTAATTCAATGCCCTTGCGCCCATTGTGGCGGCATGCACTGTACAGGTATCAATTTGGGGAAGAGTGCAACTGGCAAAGTCATCATTTATTGTCCCGGAGAATCACTGTGTGGGGAAATACACTGTGTCGATGTGCGAGCAGGCGGGCGGTCGCTGCTGATGGTGCTGCCGAGCGAGAAGGAGGCGATGCTGCGGCAGCTGGAGCAGGCCAAGATCCCCATCAAGCCGCTCAAGATCAACCCCAACAAGACCCAGCCCATCGGCCCCGCCCTGCAGGCCATGCTCTCCAAGAGCACCGACCTAAAGGTGCCCAACCTGCCAGCTCTTCACCTTGTACGAATTTACCTAGTTTAGTAAATTAATCGCAAGTCACTTGCAGACAGGAAGCAGGTGTGAATATGGGTGGTTCTCACCGGCTTGTCTGAAAAACTTGTTGCAGAGATTGACTTCTTTTACGGTAGTATGTCGGAGAGAGGTCTGACTGGTGCAGCTGCTGATGCAAAATTGCGGTCATGGTGCAGGAGCTGGCGCAGCGGGCCCTGGTGTCCTACATGCGCTCGGTCTTCCTGCAGCCCAACAAGGCGGTCTTCGACGTGGCATCGCTGCCCGCAGCCGAGTACGCGGCCTCGCTCGGCCTCGCCTCGGCCCCGCGCCTGCGCTTCCTCAAGCGCGTCAACGCCCAGGCCGCCGCTAAGGCCGCGTCGGCCGGCACGCGCGCCGATGACAGCGAGGCCGATGACGTCAGCGATGACGATGACATTGATGATGACGTCAGCGATGACATGGAGAATGAGGCGCGCAGAGTCAGCGGAGCTGGCGCGGGCAGCAGCGGAGGGGCAGGGGCGGGAGATGTGGACTTGGACTTGGGCAGGCCAGAAGAGGCGGGGGTTGGAGGCGGCGGCAGCGGCAGCGGGGAGGACAGTGATGACGGCGGGTTTGTGGTCAAGAGGCGCAACATCCATGACCTGGACCTTGCACCTGAAACGCCGGAAGATATACCGGAACCATGTGAGCCATTGACCAAATTGGTCATCCCTCCTACATGAAAAGAACTTTGGATTGGTACTCTCCCGGTTGCTGCATTCCAGCTGCATGACTATGCATGCTTCTGTAGCAAGGGATCACAAGGGAATTGAGTAGAGGATTGGATTGCAGGCGCAACCAAGAACAAGAAGAAGAAGCCACTGAAGATCAAGGTGGGCAAGACGACGGGTAGCCGCGTGGTGTTCGATGAGGAGGGGCAGGCTCTGCAGCCGCTGGCGCAGCTGGCACTGTCAGTCTCTGCCGAGTGCGCAGCCACCCACGCCCCTGCTCTGTTAAACAATACATTCAACCAAAGCAAGCTTTAGCATGCTTCCGATCGTGTGCTGACTGGCCTTGAGCTTGCAAAGTAGAGTGGCTTCTGATCAGGCACATGATCCCTCAAAATTCATTGGCATGCAGTGAAGGTGCACTATGGTCAACTTTGCTTGGCATGTTGTCAGCAGTAGCTAGCCATGACAGAAATACAAGCCACTTCATTGTGAATCATTCCTTGCAAATGAGGCTATGATGCGGAGATGAGAATCCAGTCTGCGCTGCAGGGACGCGGGCGCAGAGGAGCTGACGGCGGAGGAGCGGTTTGCGCGCGCTCGGGAGGAGCTACAGGCGCGAGACGCGGCCGACCGCGAGGCTTACCGGGAGCGGCGGCGGCAGCGCACGCAGCAAAAGAAGGAACGCGCGCGCGCCCGAGCCGCCGACGAGGCCGACGGCACCGGCGTGCGGCTGGCAGGCACGCCCCCGTCCGTCAAACCCCTCTTGCTGCGCTGTGCCTGTTCATGGTTATTCCGCTCAAATTAGGGACTGCTGATGGAAGCTGTGCCCACGTTGTTGTGGCCTGTCTAATTCAGACCAAGCGGAAGCCTCGCCTGTACAGCACATTGTTTGAGGTGTGAAGAGGTACCAAAGCATGGACTTGAGCGATTTGTAATTGGTGGACAGGCGGTGAGGAGGGTCCATCCAGCGACGAGGAGGGGCATGTTGATGCTGGCAGCAGCGAGGGCACTAGCGGAACTGACTCTGACGCGGGGGTGGATGATGAGAGGCCGGCAGAAGGCAGAAAGCGCGGCAGAGGTGCAGACGGGGAGGAAGCATCTAGGAAGCGGCTTGTGCCGGAGCTCTCGCACATGGGCATGGCCAGGCAGTCAGAACCAGGCGCTGCCTCCAAGGGCTCAGCGATTGCGCAGCTGAGCATTGCAGACCAAGAAGCCCTGGCGCTGAGCATGCTCTCCCGCAGACGCTGAAGGGTTTTCTCTGGCGTGGAGTATTTGATAATGACTTTTATGGCTGCATGTGTGCTTCAATGAACTGAACAAATGCATTGTCATGAACATCTTGACAGTGAGAGGATAATTAGGATGTGGCATGAAGACAATAATTTGCCATGCATGTAGTACAAGCGTTTTTGCATTCGCAGTGACTCTCTGAACGACCGCGCTCAAGGATCGTGCATAAGATATCATGACATGTATGCGTGTGCAACAGCTGCCATTTGCCTCACCCAGCGGAAACCATGTTACAGAGATGTCACCAGTCTTGAGGACAGCCTTACAGATACTTCAAACAGCTGAGCTGTTGAAAGAATATGGCAGTGACAGCGCATCTGGGAACATTTGCGCCGATGACACGGCTAACAATTTCACTTGACCGATTTCCACAGAATTGCTGCACTTTCATGCAGTCGCCCTCAGGCGCCCAGCAAAATGCCCACGGGAGGTGCATCATGACAACGAAGTCAGCATCCACAGAGGGCAGAGATCTGACTAAGACTGCGGCAATTGCAATTCTAAGTGCTTGAACAGTGCTCACAGCCACAGGCAACGCACATCGGGCTCCAGTGTCATAATCTTAAGAGGATCCGACACAGCGTGTGCATTCCACACAAAAGAGAGTCTCTGGACAGATCTCAATTTGGAGGACAGATCTCTTGATGCATTCCTTCGCAGTAACCACAACAGCCAGCTCTGGATCACAAACCAGAGTGGCTGCAATTGTACGTTCATTGCTTCTCTTGTCTTGCATTTGTTTGGTCGCACATGACCAGGCCTCGTTCGTTCCGTCGCACTTGCATGCATACATATTTGCCCAGGGGTCGGCCGTCTCAAAACATCAGATAAAACAGGGCTCGGCAGGGTGATCTTGAAGCCGTGCCTTGTGAAACTCTGAAGGAAACCAATCCGTTTCCCGGGCAGATAATGCTTGAAAAAAGAGTTGCGGGGCATTCAGAGCCCTGCTTGCACCCAGGCAGGCCACCCACTACCGTCCTCCACTCAGGCACAAAGGTGCCAATTCACCGCTGGCTCTGCTCCAGGGCTGCTCACTCTCAGTGCCTCTCACTGACCTGTATCCTCTAACTCACACCTCCCCTTGCAGCCGATGGGGCGCAGGGCGCTCTCTCCGCTAAAGAACACAAAAAAGCTGCAGGGTCGCTACTTGAGTGCCATCGTCAGTGCAGCTACGGCCACATTACTCCTTATGCTGGGTGACTTCCTTCACATCCAGGACAATCCCAATCTCACAACCCATTCCCCAATTTATCCCTACTCCCTTACTCAAACCCCATCCCTTCCTCCCGCTGAGGCGCAAGCAATTAAAACCCCGGCCCCAACGATGGGCCAGACACGGGTGCCCCATGCATCTGTCGTGTACCAAGTAGCCGCTGAAGCAGGTGCAACGTGGCGCCAAGTCAGGCGACGGCGGCCGGCGCCAGATCAGGCGCGCATGCCAGGTCAGCGCATGGCGCCAGATCAGGCCGGCAGCTCCTGCAGGCTGACGCGCACGCCCTTGGTGTGGTGGCGGTCGTCCCACATGGACAGCGGGGCCCAGCGGACGAGCTCCAGCACATGGATCTCCACGGCGCAGAGGGTGCGCGCGTTGCAGGAGGCGAGCGGCGCCATGCGGCTGGCCGGTGGCAGCGCGCGGCGCGCCTCCTCGTGCTTGGCCGCCACCCACAGGCACGCCAGCACCACCGTCTCCCACGGCTTCACCGCTCCCAAACTCGCCACGTGCTCCGCCGACACCTATGGAAGAGCAAAAGACCACTTGTCAGCCCACTGTGCCTTCAAGTGAGGGCCACAACATGCGCTTTCTCCTGCCGTGCCAAACAGGACCCCTACTGTGCAGTCAGCAGGGCGGCGTAAGGCATGCCAGAAAAAGAGGCACAACGAGCAGGTCAGGCATCAGACAGGTCAGGCATCAGACAGGCTGAAAGATAACTTTGATGCTGACGCTTGTGCAAGCTTGCGAGTGCATTGCTTCGAGGTGAAGGGATGGCCGGTTGAGAGCAGGCAGCAGCGGAGAAATTGCGCACCAGCGGCTGGACGCGCGTCCAGAGGTGGAGGGCGAAGGCGGGGGTGTCGGCCTGGGCCATGTCGGTGCCGCGGCTCCACATGGTGAGCACCTGCAGCCAGGAGGGCGCGCACACCGCAGCGGACGCGCCAGCCTGCAGCGCCCGGCACAGCTCCAGCTGCACCTGCGCCTGAGGCGGCAGCAGCGGCCGCGGCATGCGCAGCACGTTGTACGCCGGTGCCTACAGCCCGCACCGCATCCCCTCAGCACAAGGTGCAAAACTGACGATCTGGGCGGCAGTGCTTGGGATGCCGTGCTTGGGATGACAACATGGAATGGAGCTCCCTCTTCAAGCAACTTAGCAGCTTCAAACATTGATCGGTGGTTGCTTGATGGGTTGAGGACGCCTCTTGCTGCTAAAGCCAGGATGGATTCTTGGCTATATTACAGCTGGTGTTCTGCGGAAGAGATGATCACCTTGACACCAATGACCATTGCATTGCCGGCTGGGTTGGCCGCCACATCGACAGCCTCCGGCTGCAGCCGCTGCGCCTTGGCTACGCCCGTGCTGTGTACGGCCGGGCCCCGCAGCACGCGGTTCAGCTCCTGCAGCGCGCACCTGCGTACAACCAGCCGGCACATGTCAGGCACCTGACACTATCTTCTCTGCTCCTAAGCAGGTAGCATAAGCAGGGCCAAGGCGGAAACATAGGTTTCAAAACAAGGCAACAGACAGGCTCAAGGCAGAGACAATAATCTGTATGAGGAAGCTGAAGCTCTGTAGTTCAGGCTGATCTGCTGTTTGTTGTTTTTCAATCGCGCAGATTGAGACCGGGCCAAAGAAGCAGCAGATTTTGTAAGGGGATGGGAGGCGCACCCGACGGCACCGAGCTGCGCGTCGGAGAGGGCGGCCATGGCGCACTGCAGCGCCTGCGTCAGCACTGGGTCCGACCCGTTGTGGTTGGCGATCAGCAGCGCCAGCTGCGCAGGGGGCAACCTCGCCAGGGAGTGGCCCGCCATCAGGTTGGCCACCGCCACCGTGGTGTCGCCCCCCGCCGCTGGCTGGTCGCCCCCCGCCACCTGTGGGGGGACCGGCTCTGGCTGCGCTGGCGCGCTGGCCGCCACCTGAAGGGCGGCGATGCGAAGCACGGTGGCCACCGGCTGCGCCTGGGTGGGCACGGCCGGCGCGCCGGGAGCCGTGGAAGGAGACTGCGTCAGGTCGATGAACTCGGAGGCCGGGGCGCGCTTGGCGACTCCAGAGCGCGTGCGGTGGCATTCGCGGGGCGCGCCGGCCACGGAGAGGCGGCTGCTGCGCAGCTGCATGCCCTGCCCGAAGCGGTACACCTCTGCCTGCCCGAGCGGTCGCCCCTGCTGCCGCGGCGCGGACCGCGGCGGCGCCATGTGCTGCGCGCACGGCTGCGGCAGCTGCTGCCGGCGCAGGCTGGAGGAGCCCTGCAGCCGCGCCGGGGCCGGCGCTGCCGCGCGCGCCCCGACGTCGCAGATGTAGGCCTGCTCGTAGCAGGAGTCCGGGGAGGAGCTGTCCAGGTCGGAGGACGAGGCGGAGGAGAGCTCCTCGCCGGTGCTGACGTGCAGCTCAGGCTCCTCTGGGCAGGAGGGGCTGGGGCAGCTGTGCGGCGGCTGCGCGGCCTCGCAGGCATCGGGCGTGCTGCTGGCGAGGCACTGCGCGGGGGACGCGGATTCTGACGACAGCGCGGCGGCCACGCTGCAAAGGTGGCCCAAGCTGCGTGACACCTGCGGCGTCACCCGTCGCCGTTTCCCGCCGGCTTCCACCTCCTCGCCTGTAAACATGACACTTGCCTCAGCCCTATCTTTTGAACCTCCTCCGGCATACCATGATAAGAATTTGAAGGTCTGTTGCAAGCCTGCCAGCCAATACAGCATGCATAGAGCAACTACAATAGCCCTGGATGCTAAACAACCCTTCCGGCAATCCATGACAGGCCACCACAAGCCTGTGGCAGAGTACGAAGCATGCAGTGAACACCATCAACAAAGCAATACAATTAATATATGTCGTGGCTGACAGGGCACCCACTCAGCGGCATGGAGAAGCGGAGCAGGCTGGCGGGGCTGTCGCCATCGTCCTCGCTGTCGCCCAGCAGCCGCGTGCGCCACTCGCCGGCCAGGCCCGTGCCCAGGCTGGCGCTGCTGCGCGCTGACTCCTCCACTGACAGCGTGCGCGCCAGCGGCGCCCCAAACTTCCTCTCAAGCTGCTCCTGCAAGTGGAACGCAGCCCATTCACTATACCGCCTCTGAGATATTCTGAGATGTCATGCATATGCCACCGCCGCCATTGTGGCATGATGTGATGGGCGAAGGAATGGATAATCTAACAAAGCACCCTTGTGGGTGATGTGGGATATAATGCTGAGTGAAAGTACCTGCACGCCCGCTGCAGCATTCTTCCTCTTCCTGAGTCCGCTGAGCCTCCCAGCCGGGCATGGCACCTGCATTCAGGCAAATGCAGCTCATCAGTAAACTAGCGCCAGCAAGTGCCTCTGTGCATGATGAGGCCCCCATCATTACAACGGCATGGTGTGAGGTAAAAGCTGAGCATCCACAACACAGATCACTGCCCTAAGCGCACCTCATGAGCTGGCGCCAGCTGGAAGGCATCAACAGACTTGGTCAGGTGGCCCAGTTGTGATGCTGGCGCTGCTCCCTCTGACCCTGCTCCAACTCCCTGGTACTCTATCCCTGCCATCCCTCTTCCCACTTGACACGCTGCCGTCCTCAGCCCTCCTCATACGCATTGTAGCCACCTCATGTCCCCTTGTGGGGCTGCAAGCTGGCAGGAACTGCCTGTTTGCAAGAAAAACAGCATGGATTAGACATGGCTTCTGAGCTGAGAGTACTGATTGCATGCTTCATGCTCCAAAGTTGCTGATCTGTCCTTGAACCAACTACCTGCATCCTGATTCAGATGCCCAAGGTTGTGGAAATGTGGACACCCTGTCCCCTGATCTCTCTGGCGGCTGCTGTGATCAGGCACAATTTAAATCTAATGACTGGCATTGGCATCGATCCGAGAGGAGAGTAGTTGGAAATGCCTGTACAGGTTTCCTTGGGCAAGCTCTAGAAATTCGCCTTGGGCGGGACAGAGACCACTACCCTGACAGGATCCAGCATGATCGGCCAATCTGATTGCTTCAAAATCGTCTACCATTGCAGCGAGCCTGTGTGTCGGTCGCCAACAGTGCGCCTCGGGCCGCCCATTCAAAAGCTTATAGACATATACACATCCCGCTCACAGGGCAGCCCACCAAAACGGGTATGCGGAGTCCGATCTCGTGAAGTTGCCCAGATCCATACCCTTGTATCACTTTAAAGCACGATCCTCCCTGCTTACCCTTCGTGCCACCCACGCGAGGCGGGACTGCAAAAAAGGGGGCGGCATCTGAGGACCCTTTTCCCGGGCTTGCAATTGAATCCCGTCATTAGGGACACACATTTATTGCAGGTGGAACGCATCCAAGGCGAGCATCGTCGACCTTGTGCTCTTCACTTGTAAACGAGGTGCCGATTCTGTTAGATCAACCTTTCCGAAGCCAAACTGGCAACACCCCAAGAGAAGGAAACGGTACCCTAAACCATCCAGGCATGGCATCAATGCTGTGGATCTTTCATGATGTCCTGAACCACTCCGCCCATTCAACGCAACCGACAGCACCTTCATCCAATAAGGAAACCTCGACACATGTTCGGAGCTCACCTTCGGAGGTCCGCGGACAACCTGGCTCTCAAAGTAGCTCAGACACGCCGATCTGCAGCTGTTCCAGACCCTCCGATCTGCCACTTATTGATCCTGAGCGCAACATCTGGCCATCGCAAGGCTCCTCTCGGGCCTGAGGCCGTCTCGTCCCTCCCCCCTCGGGTCTCCAGCCAGGTTTGGGCGCTCCGAGCAATTTGGGTACTCCTATGCTGAAGACGTCGTAGACATTCCTGAGCAACAGGTGCTGTGGATCGTCCTGCCGAGGCACACCGGGTCCAGATTGATCTTGCAAAGTGGGTCGGTGAGTTTTGCCTCCCTGCCTCCTCTGTTTTGAAGGAGGGAAGCCTGTTTAGGTGCACACATTGGCGGAAAGGGTTTCATATTGAACCCTCCAATACCCTGGTAACAGGATCTTATGTATCGAACGCAAGACGCCCCCTAGGTTCACGACTGGCTGCTGGTCGAAGCAAATAACACTCTTCCCTAAGCATCTCTTCAATTCTGCATTTTCCCCCACTTCAGAAGCAAACATGGGTGCCGAGGTGCTGAGAACTGTTGACAAGGGAGCCAAGGGCTTCCAGGTACATCCCTGTCTCCCTTGCTCAAATTTGCAATCTCCAGGATGTGCCCTGTCGTGTTCTGTGTTGCTGCCTTTGCACGTGCTGTATATCTCAATGAAAGAAGAGATTTTATTGCTGCCTATCTCGGGATCGTCATCTGCATTAAAGATGCAAGACTTCGTTCAGCCAATCTTTCTGATGGACTGAAGTGGTGTTCGTGCCTGTCACAGTACAAGGTGAAGGACATCTCCCAGGCGGACTTCGGCCGTCTGGAGATCGAGCTCGCAGAAGCCGAGATGCCCGGTCTGATCGCCTGCAGGACCGAGTTCGGCGCTCAGCAGCCATTCAAGGGCGCCAAAATTGCCGGAAGTCTGCACATGACTATTCAGACCGCTGTGCTGATCGAGACCCTGACAGCTCTTGGCGCAGATGTCAGATGGTGTTCTTGCAACATCTTCAGCACACAGGTATATCCAAAGGATCGCTTTTTTTGTTTGCAGTTCATTGATGATTCAAAGATGCTGTAATTGCCTGCTGTTGCCAGTACTGATCGTGAGGGTTGTCCTGGCACGCTGATCGATATCCCGTATTCTCTTAACATGCACAGCTTAGAATTGAAAAGAATGCTTGAAAGAAAAGCGGTCTGAAACAGCGTGATTGCACCAGGACCATGCTGCTGCCGCTGTTGCTCGTGACACCGCCGCGGTGTTCGCGTGGAAGGGTGAGACCCTGGAGGAGTACTGGTGGTGCACTGAGCAGATGCTCACATGGCCCGATGGCAGTGGCCCGGACCTGCTGGTGGACGACGGTGGCGACGCCACGCTGCTCATCCACGGTTAGAACTCACCCGTTGAAGCGATCACAACCACCTTGTATCCTCGTCGTCGCTTTGCTTGAATATGTGTCTGGTGAATAGGGTTGACGAGCACGAAACTCCCATCTGATTCCCACGGTGTCACACAATCCCCCTTGGTGATTGCTAAAGTGACATGCAGAGGGTGCCAAGGCCGAGAAGGCGTACGCCAAGGACGGCACCGTGCCCGACCCCACCTCCACGGACAACCCAGAGTTCCAGATCGTGCTGGGCCTCATCCGCGACGGCCTCAAAAAGGACCCCACCAAGTGGACCAGATATGCTGAGGCCCTCCAGGGTGAGCCTCTCTCTGCCTGCCCCATGCCTCCTTTAGCACAATCAATCCTGCTGTGTACTTGCAGCTCATTTGCGTGAGTGTCGCCTAGAGGGGGCTGGTGTGTCTTTCACACGCCATTCCCGCCCCTAGGCCCATGCATGTCTCAGCAATTCAGCTGGGGGAGGTCTATGCAGCATAGTATTGAAGTCATAGTTGCTGTGCTGGCAAATGCGACACTTGCTGATTTACGAATGTAAGTGTGCTGGCACCGTTGGTGATCAGCAGTCTGGCATGCATGGAGCAGGTGTGTCCGAGGAGACCACCACCGGCGTGAAGAGGCTGTACGAGATGCAGGCCAGCGGCACGCTCATGGTGCCCGCCATCAACGTCAACGACTCCGTGACCAAGTCCAAGTTTGACAATGTGTACGGCTGCCGCCACTCCCTCCCCGACGGCATCATGCGCGCCACCGACGTCATGCTCGCCGGCAAGCACTGCTGGGTCGCCGGCTATGGTGACGTCGGCAAGGGATCCGCCGCCGCCATGAAGGCCGCCGGTGCGTCAAACCCTACCTCATCCTCCCTTCTGCAAACGTGTACCCGCCCTTTGCCACCCTTCTGCATCAGCAACGTAGCCTGCAACTTGCAGCTCTGTGAGATCAAAATCTTTCAGGACAGTCTGGCTGTTCTCCGATGCTAAGTCAACCACGGAGAGCATAAATGCAGAAGGCTTGCAAGTGTCACAGTGAGTGAATGCAAGTAAGCCTGTGTTGTCCAGCTGCACAGAGGCATGCAGTGCCATGCAGCAAATTGCAAGTGCATGCATGTCTCTTCTCTACTGCTGGCCGAAAAAGTGTCTGAGTTTGTCAGTCCCGGTGTGTGTATCTTTCCCCGCAGGCGCGCGCGTGACGATCTCGGAGATCGACCCCATCTGCGCGCTGCAGGCCACGATGGAGGGCTACTCCGTGGCTCCCCTGGAGGACGTGCTGGAGAATGTGGACATCTTCATCACGACTACGGGCAACAAGGACATTGTCATGGCGCACCACCTGTCCAAGATGAAGAACAACGCCATCGTCGGAAACATCGGTCACTTCGACAACGAGATCGACATGGCCGGCATTACCTCATGGCCGGGTGCGCATGCCTGCTGTTTTCACATGGTTTCTCACACTGCTCCTGTGACCCTTAATATTGTGATTAATTTCTGCGCTTTGTGCTGATTTTCTGTGCAAAGTTGTGGATATCTGAGCCATCAGTGGCCGCATTGTGCATGTCCAAGCAATTTAACTGATCAGTCAGGAGCAAAGCACGGAGCTTGCCATTGCTGTGACCTTGTAGCTTGGCGTGCATGGCAAGGTGACGTAGTGTCAGGGGTGAGGGTTTGTCTGATTTGAGGCGGCTTGTGGCTTCGCAGGCATGAAGAGGCAGAACATCAAGCCCCAGGTGGACCGCTTCATCTTCCCCGACGGCCACGGCGTCATCGTGCTGGCCGAGGGCCGCCTGCTCAATCTGGGATGCGCCACCGGCCACCCCTCCTTCGTCATGTCATGCTCCTTCACCAACCAGGTGCACATTCACTCCTTATCCTCCATTGTCATCGCTGCACCACGCTGTCTCCCTTGAGTGCTGCCAGCACGCTTTCTTCCTGTAGCCTAGCCTTTGCGACTGCTGGCAACTGGGCAGCAACCTTCTTAAGCACATTGTTGCAGTCTGCCTGTTGCCTGGTGCGCACTCCAAGTATGCAATATGCCTCATCAACTTTTGCACTTTTACTAGAGCATGGATGACAAGAAATGAATTATGGCAAGACATCCTGATGGTCGCAATGTGGTGCATCAGGTGATTGCGCAGCTGGAGCTGTGGAACGAGCGCAAGTCTGGCCGCTATGAGAACAAGGTGTACGTGCTGCCCAAGCACCTGGACGAGAAGGTGGCCGCGCTTCACCTGCCCAAGCTGGGCGCCAAGCTCACCATCCTCTCCGACGACCAGGCCACCTACATCAATGTCCCCAAGACCGGTCCCTTCAAGCCCGCCCACTACCGCTACTGAGCCCTGCTCCCTGCCCAGATGGGCAGCTCCTGGCGCCTGCTCTATGGTGGTCACTCCGCTGCCGGCCTCTGCTGCAGCATCCAATCTGTGCATCTCTCTTGCTGCAATGTGGGGCTGCACAGCTTAATGTTGCAGCGCTAGGGAGAGGCCCTCACGAGGAGGCGCTGCACTATGTGCTGCGTCGTTGAATTCACCAAGAAATCTTTATACGAGACTTGCTAGCCCTTCTGGTATCTTGCTGTTCTTGTGCTTCAGATCTTCTAGAATCTAATGTTGAACTGTGTTTCATTAATGGCTTGCGTCTGGGATGCCATGTCTGTACTTGGTGATGGATGATCTCAATACCGATTACAATGTAACGTTTGATACCAGAACAATCACGTGATCACTCATGAGTCGTACCAGTCCGCAATATTAGCAATGGCGCATAGACATAAACATTTCACACAAATACCTACAAGCCGAATGCTATGCATGCCACACCGCGAGAATCCCTGATATTAATTGAATCTGATCTCAACGTCGTCTACTTGTGCTTACAGACGGCTAGCCCTAGCCTGCAATTCAGGACTTGCAACTCATTGATCAGCAACATGTACAGTGATGATGCTGCACATGCAGATCCCCTGAAGGAAGCAGGCAGTGCTTTTGGCTGAATGTCTGGTGAAGCACAAGAATACGGACCCATCAAGATCTACATGATCGTTGACGCATCAACAACAGAAACCTAGCATATTCAACGAGCATGCAGATCTTCTTGCACAGGGACTTGATAGGGACAGGGCTACTCTGGGAATTGTCTTCTTCCCTGATCAATGCGGATCGCAGTCTACAGCATCGATGTACAGATGCGCGTCCAGCACAAAATGTCAATGTGGAGTAAAGAAGACAGGACAGCAGTGCAAAGAGCACGGTCCATAAACCCAATCTGCAGAAACTCAGGAGGCCTCCACGCGGGCCTTGAAGCGCGCAAGCTGGTCCAGGCCGGCCTGAAGCGTCAGCCGGCTCGGCGGCGGCGCCGGGCCGGCTTGAGCAAGCGCGGAGGGAACACCCCCGCGCGTTAGCGACAGCGGCGCCTCCTGAATCGCGCGCACAAATGCGCCCACCTCCTCATCCAGCTCTGCCACATTCCACATCAGCTCATCAGCCCCATCTCTAGCTGGAGGAATGCATCTCACACTCGTATATTCTTTGCACAAAGACCTGCACAGAGTTTGCACAGGCGCAAATGCAGATGAAGCCATGCCGCAGGCGCAGCCAGGAACCTTGATCCAAGGCTGCGAAAGATCAAAGAGGGCCGAGGAGCATTGCCACCAACTTTGAAGATCTGAGAGCGCATTGGTGAAGGCCAGGATACTCTCCACATGACCATTCCAGAGGAAGTTTTGAGAGGTGGGATACCTGGAGGGGATGGCGTGCCGCCCAGTGACATGCGCAGGGGAACAGGCGGCTGCGGCGAGGCTGGCACGGCGTCCGCGTCGAGGGCGAATGGCAGCACGTCGGCCTCGGCCTCCTCGCTGGGCAGCGCCGCCAGCTCAGCGGGGTCCCCCGTTGACCCTGAGCTCGGGTAGGTCAGCCGGGGCGGCCCCACCATGCTGCTGAAGCTGCCCCCGGACGCCGCCACGCCCCCTGTGGCAACGCATGCAACACCAAACCATAAGGCTCTGTGTAGACGGCAGCTGATCCGAGCAGCAGCCTCATGCTCGAGGCAGATTGTGCTTTCTATGCCGTCATGCAGAATAGAAAAGAAAGTAAGGATAAAGGACGATGACGGACAGGTAACTGCAGAAACTCACACCTTATGCAACTACAGGTGAACAGCAGATTGGTGATACTTTCAGCTTGGACATCCCTCAAGAATATAGACAGTCAGCAGAGCTCCACTGGCATGATCAAGGGACATCTTGGAAATGAAAACATTGATCAGTAGGGTGTGGGGACAGGCGGAGGGGGGCGGACGGCCAGCGGGGAGCAGGGGCGAGGGGTAGGAGGAGGGCAGGACGAGGGGCAGAGTGCAGGGGTAGCGCGGAGTGGAGGCGCCCATGAGGGAAGACTCCAGGCTGCCCTGCACCGGCGACAGCGAGTACCCCAGCGCGCCCGGAGGTGGCAGATCAAAGGCGCTCGAGCGCGGGGACGCCCCCACAGACGGCCGCCGGAACACCGTCAGCGCTCCCGGGCCGACGGCCGCCGGTGATGCTGCCATGCCGGCTCCTGCGTGCAGGCCCCCGCTCTGGCCCTGCATGCCGCCGCACCCAGTCAGATATCAAGCTAACGCAAGGCTTTGTCAGTGGTCAGGCAGATGGCGCAGGTTCCAGATTGAAGACGAGTTTGACATGTGCGGGGTATGACTACAGAATGCGATGGGTACTTCAATAATTCGTCTCCTGCGCATTCTGCAATCACCTTTCTGACACATATGAACCCTCTCTCAAGTAAGAATGGACCCAGTTCACATCATGATAAGGAGAGCCCAGCACAGCCGTGAGCTTCTGCAGGAAGAGCACCGCATGCAAACTGAGATTCTAATACGCCACTGAAATGATATTGGCAAAGAGCAGGCAGCAGCGCACCGAGTGGTCATGGAGAGACGACAGTGACAACGCAGAGGGTGTGAACGCGAAGGGAAGCTGGGGCGAGCAGGAGGCCGGGAAGGAGGATGCCACGCTGCCGCTGCTCTCGCTGCCGGGGCCGGCCCCCAGGCCGCCGCCCAGTGTTGGCGGCGTCGGCGGAGGCTGTGCGGATCCTCCGCTGCCGAACGACGGTCGCCGGCCCGAGCCGCCGCTTGACGCGGCCTGGCCGCTGTCCTTGCGCAGCAGCGATCTGCTGCTGCAAGCCACCGCCGCATCAGTGCACCCGTCTTGCCTTGACATATACACCTTCTAGGGGTGAACACATGCCCTCACGGTGGCGCGGTCAACCATACCTTTGGCATGCTTGACCTCTGTCTCCTTAAGCACGCCCCAGGCTTCATCAGGGCGTCTATATTATATCTTATTTCAAATAAACCTCCATGAAGACAGCAAAACAGCAGTAAAATGTACCCTCAAGCCCTTGTCAGCAAGTGCTTGCTCTGTCAAGCGCCAGTTATGACGAAGAGGTACTCCATTAAGTTCCCGTCATAAAACGAGCCTAATAGAAATGTCTTACAGATGAGGGCCGGGCAACTCATCTTCACAAAGATCAATGCGGGTTGCGCAGTGCGGCGGATGGAAAGATTAATTCTCTGATTTATCCGAGATTAATTCTCTGATAGATCGGGGTGGCGGACCTGCTGCTGCCAGGAGGGACCCTGTCAGGCTGCAGGGAAACGTTGAAGCCGGTGGTGCGAGCGCTGATGGGCTCCAAGTCCACCTCCTGCAGGTGCGGCGGCTGATCCAGGCTCACAGCAGCAGACGCTGCCGGCGCCGACGCTGGAGTCTTTATGACACCGCTCGTCCACCTCACAGTCTTCAAGGGCTGCAGCGCACAACACCAGTCTCTCAAATACATCCCACACACAAATATGCATCTTGCAAATCCTTGCATATGCTTTCACATTTTAGCAGGTTCCTATTCATCAGGGGCTTTCAGGTTTTAGCAGGTCAAAGCTGGCATCTTAGGGTCCAGCGGGTTATTTCTGCAGTGATCCTGCAGACCTCCATGTCGACGCAGGTCTGTGAGCGTGTTGCAGAACGCATACAAATAGCTGTCCTGTATTGGACATCTGCTTTGGCACAGACATCCACTGAAAGGGCCACAGATAACACAAACAGGACCGCGAAGTTTGCATGGGAGGAGCTGTGGGAGACTTGGGAGTGGGCACCCGTGGGGAGGCGTTGCGGCGCTGCATGGCGGCGAGGTCGCCGGAGGAGTGGATGCGGCTGCGGTGCGTTCCCTCCGACGCCCCGGGGATGCACACCGGCGCGCTGCTCTGCCGCGGACCACCTCCCGCCGCAGCCTCCTGCCCAGCGCCACAAAGCATTATTCAAAGGGAAAAGATTTGCCAAATTGATATGCCCAGGGGTTGGTCCGACGGCGACAAAGGAGATCTAAGTACAAGGCAAAATGGCTTTTTTGCAACCGGGCACCCCTTGACCATTTCACGCTACTGAGCCAGGCTTGCCTCTTGCATTTCTGTCTTGATAGCATGCAACAGGACACAGGGCTCATCGATGCTCCAGGGGTGAAGATGAACTGGCACATACAGAAAACCTAAAAATAGGGAACGTGGCCGTACAGGTGCGCACCTGGTCGGGGGCGTGCTCTGGCGATGGCCGTCCACCACTGGCCTGCTGCATCATGCGCTCCTGAACTTCCGTCTGCCGAGTCTTTGCCAGCAGCGCCTCCTGCGCACAGAGCAACAAGACCTATGTGGCACACTCACAGGGGTGAGGACCTCTACACACTGCACTGGGCGCTAAGTTTATGAGAAATGCAGGTTCACGCGATTTCTGCTGGGCACAAGGGGGTGGATTGGGGACCTGATTGGCGGCGGCTCGGCTCCATGTGCGGACAGCGCCGGTGGTGGCTGCATAGTGGGGGGAGGTGGGAGTGCCGGGGTGCTTAGGTGGCGTCATCCAGGCATGGGCCTGGGCCGGCCCCGTCGCGCCTGTCGCCTGTCACACACACAGGCCACGCATTCGCTACCACCATCATTTAACACATCCTCTGGCAGGAAGAGCATGTAATCACAACAATCTCTATTATTCTTGGGGCCCAAATAATAAAGTGATGCGCACACCAGAAATTAAGCTTGCACAGCCAAGGGCGAGGGCAGACCTCGTCAGACTCGATGTGGGTGGCAAGCTTGGCCATGTAGCCGCCTCTGTCATGGCCGGGCGACTGGGCGGCAACGGGCCCTGAGAATGCATGCCTGCCGGCCTCGCTGGCGCTGTTGGGGGTGGCGGGGAGGGAGGGGGATGCCTGACTTGGCGTTCTCTGCATCGTGCTGAGCGCGCTGCGCAGGCCGTGTGGCGTCCAGCTGTGCCGCCGCAGCGCCGGCTGCTGTGTCGTGAAGGGCTGCGCCCCCCGCAGGATGCCCGCGCCTGCGCCATGCATCTATCCTTACTGATGATCTTCTGGCTCTTGGCTCTCGACTCGCAGAAAAAAGAGTCTTTGCTATTGGTCATTTTGAGCTGCGAGTCACCTCAGGGAGAGCAGAGGTCTCAAGAATTTGCCTCGTCTGAATGAGTTTGTCCCACAACACCTATCGGGTAACGCGTTGCCTCAAACTAAAGATTGCATGTTGCCTTCTGTGAAAAGTGTGTCCCATGATGGCCGATGGGCGGTCTTGCCTGATGAGATGGGAGGGGATGAGCCCGGGTAGGGCTGCTGCTGCTCGGTGCTGCGCGTGACAACCATGGAAGCAGCCATCTGCAGTGCTCCCCGGGCCGGGCCGCCGCTGCTGGCATAGTCCTGAATGATCTGCATGTCAATACCGCTCTTATGAGACCCTGAACCAGCTACTTGAAAGAAAATCATCTTGAACACCTCAGCCTTCAGAAAAATCTCCTATGATCCGACATGGCAGCGCCTCTGCATGAATGAGTCACATTTCCAGCAATACCCACTGAGAAGGCAGAAGATTAGGTTGAGGATAACACCTGCGCGACTGGCCCAGGGGATGTGGTCTTCTTGAGCATGGTCACGATGTCTCTGTGCGCAAACTCGACGCTCATGCGGAAGAGGCCGTACGACGTCTCAACGGCAGTGAACCCAAAGTGCTCCGGCCGCGGCGGCAGCGGGGCCGCTCTGGGTGCGACCGTGCCGGGCATGCCCCTGCTGATCCGGTACTGCAGACTCGCGCACCCCCTCCCCTGCTGCTGCTACGCCAGCCACCAAAGCCACTCAGAACCAAACGGAGGGGATGCAATGCCTCAATCTAGAGACCAAAGCGCTAATTGAAAGCGCCCTTCAGGCTTGACAAGCTCCGGCACTGACGAGTATGCACAGGTGGACAGAGAAATTGATCAAGTCAAGAGGCGGAAAGCGCGGAAGCAGGAGAGCAACAGTCAAGAGCCTGCGGTAGGAAGCATGCCGGGATGTCTGGCGAGAGAGGGAAACACTTCTCACCGCGCAATCCTTGAAGAGGCTGTAGGTAGGGAGGACGCGGACGTAGGAGAAGAGGGAACGCAGCGCAATAACCATGCGCTTGTAGATGGCGGCCGGCTCCAGCCGCGACGTCATTGGCCGGCCTGCGCCCGCCTTGGCGTCCGACGGCAGCGCCGGCGCGTACGACAGCACCCACCGCTCCAGCAGAACCCGCCCTGCACATCGGGACTGCTCATGCGCAGGTTACAAATAAATACACTGCACAACAGAGACGGTACGCGGCACAGCATGCACACTCACAGCCAGAAGATCATCCCCTTGCTGTGGGGGCAGCCATATTCCCTCAAATTGTATGCTCATGACATTTTCATCATAAAGTACTGCCTATTGGTCAAGCTTGCCAGGGCTGAAGTGCGCTGCCAACATGGCAACTAAGTGCTTACCCGCTGCTCCTGAGTCTGCCTGAGGAGATGGTCCCGTCGCCGCAGCTGCCTCATTGGCGGCCCATACATTGCCGTAGATCTGTGCAACAGCAGAAATAGGTCAACAATAATGAAATGCGTTGTATTGATCTGCATGGAACAGTGGTAAGAAATAAAGTCATGGCGACTGATCCCATTCCATGACCATGATGATGAGGGGTCTTGAGGAAAGTGTTGCATGCCTCAATGATCATGGGGCAGGACGGATCGCGCCGCCACAGCTCCACCTCTCTCTGGGCGCACTCCACTTCCTCACACTCCAAGTTGAACTGCATAAGAATTAAGCACCAAGTTGAACTGCGTCTTCCCTTGTTTGGTGTACCGAAAGCACTGTTTGATGCAAAGGATCTTGTCTGCACACATGGCGCTTGCCAAGCAAGCAAGCAAGAAGTTTCTGGTCGGAACAGTCTGCATGTAAAGCCTGGCGATGTGGAATAAGCACTTCAGGCAGTCTGCAGCTCACCCAACACTTTGGCCCCTGCTTGGACAGATTCCTCGAGGAATGGTATATGCGCGAGCTGAGGATAACGTGTGCAGCCTTCACAAAACATTCCGCAACAATCTGCTGCACTCGGGGCCTGTTGGATTCAGACATTCCAAACTATGGTGATCCCCAATTTCTGATGTCTGTGCTACTTCAAGGCTGCATACCAAATCTAGGTCTGCGGCTGGTATCGGATTGGAGACAGCGTATGTCCGAAGGCCTTGGAATACCTCTGAATTCCATTCTTTTACGACAACTCGGAAGTCATTGACCACAGGAATTCTTCAGCATAAAAAGTCTCCAAAAACTAATTTCGTCATGCAGAGCCCAAGGAGTATCTTCAAGTATCCATGCAAGCTTACAGCTTGAGTTCTGAGTGTAGAAGTTGCCATTCTTTGGCTGTCTTCCCTAGCGCCTCAGCCAATGACGCGCATGGCGCCTAACTTGGCACCACTGCAGAAAGTTCACTTGAAATGGAAATTGCCAGTGGTCAGGCCTGGGCAAGAAAATAGTGCACCAACTACATACGTACATGCTCTATACTGTTTAGATTCAGGCTAATAGAGGCTCGCCCTTGCCACGGTGGCTCAGAAGAGGTGAGTTTTCGAAAGGGGACTTGACTCACCTGGGAGGATTACTTTCTGGACCAAGGCCAGTCCATAGCTACAAGGGGGCCGTCAGCAGCAGGCCAAAGCAACTGGGTGAGCAGGCACCTCTTTCGCATGAATGAGGAACCTGGCCAGAAGGGTCACTTGCCAGTGGGATTGCGAGCGTGGTCCACAATAAAAATAAAAAACTCACTTTCAGAATCAACATACACCAAAGGCCCGTTTGCAAAGGCCACATACGTTTGAATTGTTGTCAGCGGCTGCTGTGCTGCAGTTTCCCAGCGCGGGAGAGAGGCGGAAACCAAATGGCCAGAGGGCTTGCGTCCCTGCCATACCTGGCCGCTTTATTCCTTCTTCTTGTAGGCACGACACAGGCGCAGCCGGTCACGACTTCAGGGCAATATGGCAGCAGCTTTCCAGGGGCTTGTCCTCTCAGCAAGCTTACCGACGTCATCATCACAGTAGTGGCAACACTGCCCGAGTCCACAACAGGACCTCTCCCAGTGCGTCTCTGCCCTCCTCCCTTTGTGCATTACTGATTCGTCTTTCTCGGATGAGCTGTGCGTTTTGTGAATGAGCGAGAGGCATTATATGGTTCTGTGCGGTGCCGCAGATAGCATTCTCTCCGGCCTTGAACTACGCTTTCGGGAACCCCGTGGCGGGCTTCCAGACAAGCCCCTCATGGACGCAGTTCCTCAACACCACAGCTCCATTCTTCTCGCCCGGAAGTGTGACAACATTGCCGTCGGGTGTCGCAGCAGCCTCAGCTGGCTTGAAGTTTTTCGGGGAGTGCGTCACTGACCTTGGCCTCAGTAAAATTTTATATGAAGGCTTCCATCCAATTATCTTAAATTTGCAAGCTCTGGCCACCTCTGGTTGCAATTGGGAGCCTGTCAGGGTCACAGAAAAGTCTCCAACAAGGAAGACATTCCTTTTGCCCGGCTCAGGCTCCCAAGGGATCAGGACTTATCAAACTTCCAGTAGCAGAAAGCAAATCTCTTGCCAATCACAATGGCCCGAAGGCGCAAAATTGTGCTGCAGGTGCAAGCAGAACCTGCTGACGCTGCAGGCGACGTGCAGCTTTGTCTTTGACTACAGCACTCGCAGGCTGCTGGACCTCCTGAGCAAGGCCTCCCCTGCCGGAGGCATCCCACTGGGTGGCACCGTCACCTTCCAATTCTGCACACTCGGCCTCGGCAACTCACAGGTACAGTGCTGTGCACCCACAGCCCCTTCAGGCCATGTGCATGCATGTGAGCTACACCTTGGGTACAGTCCACAATTTCTCAAGTTCATAACAAAGCACAGATGGGTGGACCAGAAACTGGCTGGGAACATGCGCAGTAAGCTAAATTCTTCAAGATGCAGCATGCATGGAAGTGCCCTGGAAGACAAGCATGGATGCGCATGTTGCCAATGACTAATGATTACTAATCGGTGTTGCGCGGCGGTGCAGGTGAGCAGCCCGACGTGCTTCGAGTCGCGCGGCGGAGCGCCCAAGCCCGTGATCGTGAAGATCAGCAGCAAGGAGCCCGCGGACGTCATCCCCCAGATCGGCTTCAACGCCTGCTACAAGGACGTCGTGGGATCCCCCGACAAGTGCCTCGCCTTCGCCATCATCCAGTCATGCGCGGCCTCACAGCGCGTCGCGTACGGCGCCACCGATGCCACCGTGGCCGCCGGCGGCAGCAGCGTCGGCGGCGCCAGCGGCACGATGGTCGGCTCTGGCCAGAGCTACGGCGCAACCAGCCAGACTCAGGGCTCCCAGGCTGCCAGCCAGAGCAGCCGCGCCTCCTCCGGTGCGCAGTAAAGCTCCTTTTGACCTTTCTGTCCCACAGAGCTTGCCCTACAGGCAGCACGAGGAACTGTCCTTGCCACATGCCGGTAAAGAAGGTCCCGGAGAGAGAAGAAGGCACCTGTGGCCATGCGTTACCTCTTGTCAGCCCCCCACAATACTAGCTGCTGTGTGCATTGGGGGCTGCTCAAAGCAAGAAGCAGGTAGCAGATCAGGAAACAATAGTTCAGCTGTGAGCTGCAAGGAGGCTTGCAGCTGGTGCGTTTTTGACATGTTGGTCGGCCCTGCCTGTGTGCTTGGAAAATGTTGCCATTTCAGTGAGAGATGGGCACATGATGGCTTCAAATCAAAGCTAGTTACTGACTTGAGCTTCCGGTCCCTGCAGCGTACAAGAATGGCAACAGCTATGGCAGCCAAGGCTCCGGGAACAGCTACAGCATGCAGAGCCAGGACCAGGGGCGCAAGCTTCTGAAGTGAGGGGAGCAAGCAGAAAAACCCCTTGTGCTTGAGCTGTCAGCACGCACCGGGTTGGCTGAGAGGGGGCTGATTTAACATACACTCGCGAGGGGCATTGGGGGAGCCTTGCCCGCTTCTCCAATGCCTCATCTGCGAGAGTCAGCTTCCTTGCTGAACTGCAAGCAGACAGCACAGGCAATGTCATGCTCACTGATTTGCAGCAGTTGCGAGATGACCAGCTTGGGACCTCCTTTTTTCTCAGGAGCATCCAAGGGGCCAGAACACAATGTAAAGGGACCTATGCTTTTAGGGGCACCACCAATGGCGTGGGTGTAGCAGCCATTCCCGGGAGGGGCCCTTGATGTAGGGTAGATGATGTGTTACTTTCTGCCAATGCAGCGTTCACTTCCGTGACACGTGAAGCTGATTGACAGATGCGCAAAGTTGTTCGTTCTGGCAAGGTCCTGTTCAATCAAGTAACCTTTTGGGCTGCTCCTAGCAGTGTCCTTTGAGAATCTCTGGGATCCCAGGCTGGCACTGCTGCTCATGCCCGTAACAGGGACTTGTTGGCACAAATTGTGGGCATGGTTGTCAACAGCAAAATAACATTGGTGTTAGTGGCAATGCGATTGCTGCACGTTGCTAATGATTTGATTCACATTTAATTCTGGGTGTTGAAACCTTTTCATGCAAGAAGTCCTTAGCTTGATGTTCTGAGAGAAAAATGCAAGCAGCCATAGGCTTTCAAGTTGATGTCAACATTCCGTGTAATCAGTACCGGACTGATTACCTGTTCTTTTATCCTTTCCAATCAACGTCTTCACATTAACAACATGTAATCTTTGTGGTTCTGCACAGCTACAGGTATGGTACCTGAACAATTAACCTCTAAAGTACAACTTTTTCTGAGTCCTGCCAGCATGGAGCAGGGTGCAAGTCTGTCCAGTGCTTTGCGGCCGTGTGCTCATTGAATATAATGTACACTGCTTCTGATCAGCGTGTCAACGTCCCGCATGCAAAGCAAACATATGCTTTGCGCAGGGAACATATGGTATATCACCGTACACAACAATGCACTCCCACAATTTCTCGCCGACAGCCGAATGCAGCGCGCACTGCAGTGGTCAGGCGGGCAGCTGGTCCAGAAGGGGCAACTGTAGCAGCTGAGTGGCCAGGAGATCGATGGGCAGGCTGAGCCGCATGAGCGCGCAGCGCAGTCGCAAGTGCTCCTCCTCTCTATTATCCCGGCCCCCCAGCACATCCCTCACCAGCCCTGCGCGCACATACATCTACATTCCAAACAGTTCTAATCTACCGTCAAGACAATTCAGCTCAACCAGGACCCAGCCAACAACCCACGCGGTAATTGAACAGGCACAAATCTCTTGATTGGCCCCGGCTGGCGGGGGGCGATATAAATACTGAGCACCGTGCACACGGTTGACTGGGTCTTGCTTGGATCTGGCGAGTCCAACAAGGGGTAGGATTATGGCAGCCTTCAACTGCAGCTTGTCTGCAGGACGCACCTTGCCTCTTGACAGGAAAGGCGTGTAATAGTAATAATGTAATATGTCTCTTGAATGCATCTGCAGAAGGGCGTCAGACCTTTCCAATAATAGGGCAGGGCTACAAAGATAACAGCACATTGCTTCGCATCTGCTGTGTCACTCTTGCTGAAGGTTTGGTGGTGGTACTCATGGGACAATACATCACCTTAGCGGCCCACTATGTAACTTTCTTCTCTGGCGCTGCATCTAAATATGAACGTGCTGGACGCCGCACCTTTGGCGGCGTCGGCGGCCGACCGCGCGACGGCGTCAAATGCGCGCGAGAAGGCCCCTCCGCCCTGCCTGGGCTTGGGTGCGGCCTCTGCCACAGCAGGCTTCAAATGGCCCTCGTCCAGCGGCGGCAGGCTCGTGGTTGCCACATCTGCATGCCCCTGGTTCCCTGCAGAACCACGCACACGATCTCTTGACGGCGGCTGCAGTGTGCAATGCCTCTTGCGCAACAAAATTCCAGACATAAAAGGCAAGTGTGGTCATCCATTCCAAATCGGGAAGTCGAGCGATTACGTGTGTATGAGACATCCTTGCAGGATGGACTCTAGGTTAGCGAAATGGCTCACCTGGGCCCTTCATTTTGATCCAGTGAGTCATCTCTTTCCGGGCAGCCGCGCGGCGCTCCCAGCCGCTGCCAATTACCTCCTCCAGCTGCTCATAGCTCACAAACCCTGTGAACAGCTGCACATTCATCCCTGGCCCCCCAGGGTCCCCCCTGCCTGCCGGCCCCCCCTGTCCTGCACTCCCAGGGAGCACAGGCCTTGCCTCACCCTCTCTGGCTGCTGCCCGAGGCCCGCTCAAGCCGGTAGAGACTGTACTGGGAGGATTGGCCCTCCTCAGAGGGTCGTCGTGGAAAGCTTCTGAAGCAGATGCAGGCTGCGAATGCTGCTGCGGCTGCTGCCCAGAAGCTTTGCTGTGTGCTTCTGGCTTCTCTGCAGAGCCAGGAGCTGTAGGCAGGTCTGTGGCGGATTCATCTGCTGCTGGCGTCTGCAGATCGAGCGCTGCCAGCCGCTCTTCAAGGCTGGTGGCCCCTGACAGGCTCCTCTTGGCTTCTGCCGTGCTGTCAGTGGAGGCGGCTGCTGCAGCCTGCATGCCTGGCATTGCTGCCAGCGCCATGCCGCCCGTGGCAGACAGGGAGACCACGTAGCACCAGCCAGGCTCTGTCACGATCTGAGGACACACAACGGCACGTGAGCCCATAGCATTACAGACCAAACGTGTCCTTGGTAGCACGCGCACATGCGAGTATGCATGTTGGGCTGAATTCTTCTGCATCATCTGTTTGTAGCACTTTTGCTTCTCAACGCTGAGCTGACTAAGCAAGGATGGTCCCTAAAGTGAAGAACTGCACCTCGCAGCAAGACCAAAACTGTGCAGCCCTTCACTCTGGAGACCATCATACTGTGTCACAGCTATAACGCAAATTGTAATAAAGACAGGATGTGAATATGCGAGTTGAGCTGAGTGCTACACCAAGTCGCCGTACCTGCATGGAGATGGTGATAAATGCAAGGCAGACACAGGCTGGTGAGAGGTGTTGCGCACCAGAGACTTGAAGGCGTCATCAAAGTCCTCCACTGCAAAGCTGATGTCTGGATATCCAATCGTTGGACGCTCCTCGGTGGACCGCTGTCCCTCAAGATTCACCTGATAACAGCCATTAAAAGCAATTCATCTCCCTGCTGCCATGTGCAATACCGTCAGTCATGGTGCGCAACTCCACCATGGCTTCCACAATATTTCTTGATCATGGGCTCTTGTTGCCAGAAGGTGACGAATCCTACATCTGGTCAGGTGAGAAGCTTTGAATAGGGATCAGCAGCTCACATTCACATTCATGGGCGATGCGTAGACAGGTTTGGAGACCCGACTGGCATCGGGCGGCGGCCGCATTTCCCGGTGCGTCACTTCTTGGATGTCAAGTCTCCTGCATGCATGCAATCGTCTCAACTCCTCCCACAACATTCCCACAAATCACATTTGACAATCCTATGATGCCATGACCCTGTGGATGTATGATGCACCACAGGAGGCATTGCAACAGCAGCAACAACAGCAAGCTCCATTAGAGTGGCCGCTGTCAACAGCTACGCTCGAACTAAAGGAGATATGCTGCTTCGCCTCCAGAGGTGTGCAGCAGAATTGCCGCACAGGAATCAGTTTCAACTGCAGGTGATTTGCAGAGCGCAGGGATGCACATGCCTGCAGGTGGCGACGGTGAGGACGAAGGACGCCTGGATGACAAGGTTGAGCAGCACAGAGCGGCACCAGTCGATTTGCTCTGCCTCTGCGCTGCCGCGCCCCAGATCCTCTGGCAGGCACGCCCCCTTCCGCCGCACCAGCAGCGCCGGTGCATCCCCCTGCGTCAGCATGCGCACCCCTCACAATAGCATCTTTCTTGAAAGCCACAGCTCTGGGTAGCACATGTCTTGGCTTATCGACTATTGCATGGTTGTTGATGCACAGTAGAGCGATGATGCAAAAGTTGTTCAGGCGAATAACTGTGCCGCGCTCAAATGCTGCCAGAAGTTAGCTGGATGGAGGGATTGAACGGGGAAGTGCATGAGAATGATGCCCAGGGATGCAAGTGATCACCTGGTAGGCTTCATTGATGACAAAGAAGAGCAGGTCATCCGGCTGCTCGTTGCCCATCAGCTCCTTGGGTTTCTCAAAGAACTGCGGTGACACCACATCATTGTGGTTACCCACAGGCGAGTGCATTGCTGGATGACGGCCGTCATAAGGTTGTTGACGCAAACAATCTACACAATTCACTGAGTTCACAGGTGTAGCAAATGTCATTCGCCCTGAGCTGTACGTTGTCCAGCTACAATTTGTGAGCCCAAGCATGGAGAACGTCTTCTCTCACACACCAAGCGCTTTACGCTTGTGGAAGAGCACAAGCAAGTACCCACCAAGACTTCAAAGGCATTCAGCCACTGCAAGCCGCGCCAGGCACCAGACTCATCCAGTGTTTCAAGGTCTGAGGTCTCCACTCTCCCCGCCGCCACATCATACCAGGTGCCATCGGTTTCGGGTGGCTGCACTCCCGCTATTGCTGCCACCCTGGCTGCCTGTCGCCTGACCTCTGCCAGGGTCGCCAACCATGGTTCCGCCATGTTGAACTTCTGTGCTCCCTTTCTGGCCCACTGCTCTTATGCCGTCCTTCGACACCTAGAGCTCTTGTTGCTGTAGTGACTCGCTCTATAGTGGTAACAATGCTCCTGTCAAGAGCAAGGAGGGCACAAGTTCAAGCCAGTCATCCAGGTGGTTCTTGCAATGGACGTCTCAGACTTGCGCCCGGTGTTTCGGTGTTGATCTGAGACACACTTACAATTATAATTACGCAGCCGATGAGAGTGTGTCGATCTTTTCTAGCGAAGAGGGTGGTTGTTTGACAGAAACTGCTCATCTGCAAAGTGACTTGAACTGCTACGTCTCAGCGAGTTCGTGGAAAGCGCAATACACTCTCTGTACTTTAGAGTTGAGGATTGCGTACTTGCATGCAACAAGAACGCCCACAGCTTCGCAAGAAATGCGATGACCAGAAAACCCCCTGGCGTAACTTATTCTCGTTGCGAGGCCCAATGCATCAGCCTCAATTTAGGCTTCGAGACGTTTGTATATACTACCGGAATGCACTTGCATGATTGGCAAGCTTCCAAAAAGAAGTGCGATGCCGCACATGCCGTCACGTGCGCAAATTTTCCCCTTCATTCCAACCTCGGTGCGGTGCACGGCAGCCAATCACACAACTGCAGACTACGGAAAGCAAGGAAAGTCGCATGTGCCAATCGTGCTCCACAAGGGGGTTCTCTGAGACAATCGGCAAAGAAGGCATGCAATGCATACAGAGATCCTCTCACCTCGTAGCTAAAGATATCCAGTGTACTGTATAGAGAGCTTTTCAGACTGCTTTTAGGATGCCGTCTGACTACGTGCTTCGTGGGTTGAGGATGGGCATCGGCGTCTTCCTTACCATATTCATAGCGTACTGTTTGATCAACTACAAGTTGTTGAAAGGTGCGTCTCTGAGACTGCATAAGCCATTGTTCGAAGGATGCTTAAATACTTCCATTTAGAATCGTCAGTGATGGGCAATACGTGAATCGCTCCGGGGTCCCACCATCTGATGCGTCACCGCAGATGGCCGTCCCGAGAGCGCTCACACAGCGAATCTTGTTGGAAGTGCGGCAAGCGCCGCTGCAATCACCTGCGTGGTATGTGACCCTGGGGACTTCCTGCGTGTCCTCCTTACCTGAACTAGCAGGACCCAACTGCATGCTGGCTTTTAATTCAACAAATACGTCCGGAAAAGTCATCATTTATCCACCACGCAGGTCGTGGCTTCCCCTGTTGTTGGCAAGGTCCTCATTGTGGGCATAGATCGGACGATCGGGACGATCCTGGGTGGGCTGTGTGGTTGGGGTGCCTTCGTTGCTGCCCACCAGATCTGGAACGGAGACTACCTGGGCACTTATGGAACTCTGTCAATCTTGGCCTTCCTGGCAGCATTTGGCAGTGTTGTCATCGCCTGGAAGCTGGCCAAGTTGGAGACCACCCCCAGGCTCTTCACACTGACCTTCATCCTGGTGGCACTTGGCTCAGATGACCCAGAAAGTAAGTGATCTCCTCTTGCTGGGTCCTCAAATCTGTCTGACATCCTACTGCAGGCACTTCTATTAGCAAGGACCATTTTTGAATGTGAGGTGGTCTGAAGGGAGTGGGATGATTTGATATTGTGCGCTGCGCAGGTGATTTTGAGGTCATGATTTATCGCATTGGAGGCATAGTGTGCGGCAGCTTCATCTCCCTGGTGGTGGCTGTCTTTGTCTACCCCATCAGCGCAACAGGTGCGCTTCTCTAGTTCACCATGCAAAGCCTGACACCGGCAGATGCCACGTATTTGAGATGCAACGTGAACATGTGATGAGGTTTGGACATGTTGGGTAGAGAGCACATGTGACTGCCTATTCAAAGACGTCTCATAAAATTTTGTGTGGCGTGTGGGCAGAGTCGGTGCTGGAGAGCATCAAGCGGGCGCTGCAGGGGCTGGCGGAGCTGAACGCTGCCGCCATCCAAGAGGGCAAGCATGCGCTCGGCCATGCCCGTGACGCTGACCAAGAGTGAGTCACCACTCATCCCTGCACTTTGCATGAGTGTCCTGGTCTCGTGCTGTGCATTTCCAGTCGACTTGGCCCCTGTGAGTGACATTGCAACAGTCCAGCGCAGCCATCAAGCCAAGTAGGGTGAGAACAAAGGGGATGTGCAGAATATGATGACGCCCGGGATGATACTTGTGAGGGTTGTGAAGGCTGCAAAGCAGAGCCCTCACGACCTGAGGCCAATGCATGTAATGTCCTGAGCGTTTGTGGCTGCAGGAGGTGCCCTAAATTGTTCTCTGCGCAAATAAAATTCTGACCAAGTCACTGCCTGGCCAGGGATGAGGAGATGGGCCTGCAGAGCCCGCTGTTGACCTACGAGGAGGTGAGCAGCCACAGCGAGCAATGCGAGGAGGCGCTGATGAAGATTGTGTCAGCGCTGTTGGCCGTGCATGAGATGCTGCCGCTGTCTCAGAACGAGGCCTATATCGGCACCTTCTTCGGCCGCATGTGGTTCCTGCCCGGCCTCGTCTGGTGCGGCTTGAAGCACATCCCCAAGGAGCAGATCAAGGTAAACCCTGTGATCCCTCAACGCTTGTGCACCTGCGCAGTGCATATTGTGTGTAGCTGCCGAGCCAGGAGCAGCCACCGATGATGCTGTGCGAATTGCGCCAGCCCCTTGACCATTTCTTCCGGTCTGGTCCTCCATTCCAGATCCATGCAGGTGGCACAATTTGTTGCGGAAGTCTCAGTATTATTGCATGCACAAGTGACAGCGGTAGCAGGTTGAGAGTCATGCCTGCTGCACGTTTTGATCAATTGCATGGGGTACCTGCCTGTGAACACACTGTAGCATAGAGCATGCACGAGCGACAGCGGATAGCAGCCTGGGTGTCAGGCCTGCGGCGCATGTAGATCAGTCGCATGGGCTACCTGCTTGTGTATAGTGCATGCATGAGAGACAGGGATAGCGCCCAAGTGTCGGCAAGTGTCATGCTGGTGGGCAAGGCCGCGCAGGAGGTGGTGACGGACATCCGGTGCACGGCGTGGCTGCTGTGGCGCATCCACCTGGCATTCCGCCAGATGGCCTTCCGCCAGGTACATTGCTTGCTGGATATCGTTTCAATCAAGACCTGCTGACGTCTTGGTCTGCCTTGATTATTTATCGGTAATTTATAATAACATTTAATTTATAAAACGGTGTCAGTCGCAATGTCTTTGGTCGAATGCTGTAGCAATGAATGTGTCATGCTGGTTGCCTCAGCTGCCAAGGTGACACAGGCAGCAATGTAAAGATACAAAACCGATACTGTTTACTTTGATACATTACAGGGTATGGGGGCGCACTTCGCACTTGTGCTCACCAAGATGCTGCCCCCGGACATGGTGCTGCGCCTGGCCGCATCCGCGCAGGCCGCCTTCAACTGCCTCGTCGCCGCCTTCCCCGCCGTTGGACCCACCACGCCCGGCCTCGAACAGTAATGCTCTTCCCCCTCCCGCTGATACTTGTTCCATCCAATACTTGCCAGCGAGCAGTGATACTCCTCCCCATTCCCCTGCAACTTGCTCCATCCAAATGATTGTCAAGCTACATGTCAGCGAGCACTGATGCTCTCTCCGCTCCCACTGCTTGACTCTCTCACTTTCTCTCACCCCATCCATATGGTTGTCCACTACTTGTCGGCGAGCAGTGACGATCCTCCCCCTACCACTGCCTGTCTCTCCCACTTTCTCTTACCTCATCCAAGTAATGTCCGCTTCTTTTCAGCAAGACACTGCTGTCAGTCTCCCGTCGATATTCCAGGTCCAGGGCAACTTGTTGTTCAGCAATTGCCAGGTGTTGAAGTGACCAGCTGCTCAAGCAAGAGAACGAAGAGCTCGTTGCCAAGCGTTGTTCAGCCGCACGCAGTTGCTTCAACAGATCATTGAAGGTGCTGTTTACCAGTTATTTCTCAGTGTCCGGCAGAGGCTGACAATTGCTCTGAACTGCATGGTGGAAGGTTGTCCTCCAAGTGCTGCTCGCGAAGTCTTTGTTACGTGCTACTCATCGTCGGCATGGCACAGATCTGGTCTAAACACGAGGTTGTTCAAGTGAAGCCTACGGAGGCTGTGGTGTGCGGCAGGACATAATTTCAAACTCGATTGCTGTGCGCGCGCAGGTTTAAGCAGACGGTGGCCGAGCTGATGGCGTTGACGGGGCAGCAGCACCGGCAGCTGCTGCGGCACATGCGCCAGGAGCAGGAATGGGCGCGTCAGCCCCCAACCAGCACAGGACAGGTGGGGCGGAAATCTCCACTGGCCCTCTTCCGATACTTACTATGATTGTGGCCCAGTGGTCAGGCTCTCTTGTGCTGGAAAATGGGGCCCAAGACCATGGTGGCCATGGTGCATGGGATATTTGCATGCAGGTATTTGCATGGGCCCCCTTATTGTATGGCGTCATGGACGCGTCGATATAGATAAGGATTGAGACCTGATACCTGTGTGCTTCTCATCCAGGCCCCGACGCCAATGGATGCGATCAAGCAAGCGGCGGAGGCCAGCTATCAGGGCAAGCAGCAGGACACCAGTCCACCGGACGGTAATTCACCGCTGTCAATCCTGCTGCTGTGCGTGCAACAACGAGCACACGGGGCAAGTGTAGGAGGACTATCATGAGTGACATCACATCCATCCCAGCCAACACTCCTTCTACCTGACTCTGTTTCTCTATCTCAGCGCCCGGCAGGGCATCCAAAACACATACTAATTCCACCAACAAGATCATCCTGCGATGTCCATTGCACCCTAGCAGGGCAACAAAAAGAGGCAAGCATACGTGTTCTTGATGTACTGCACATGGGGGCATGGAATTGGTAAATGTCTGAAGGTGGCCGGTGCGTGTCTTTGCAGGCACCGGCAGGGATGGCGAAGCCGGCAGCGCGTCAGCAGATGAGCGGCTGTGGGACGCGGCGCGTGCAGAGATCCACCTGCCCATGCCAGAGTCGGAGGTGGGCGCAGAGCGGGACATGCTGGCGGCCGAGGGCTTGTCCGGCGCAGACCCTAGAGACCAGGCCGCGTTTCCCAGCTGTGCCGCGGAGCAGGTCTGTTCTAATCCATACCCATCAACTACTTGGTAGCGGGGGGTGGTGCAAATAACGAGCACCGTTTCCACGATTTATTGGGTCTCGCTTGGAGATGGCAAATCCAACAAGGGTTAGGCCTCTAAGTGCCGCCTGTCTGTGGACGCACCTTGCCTCTTGGCAGGAAAAGCCTGTAAAAGTACATGCATTAATTGTGCGGCTTGTAGAAAGAAGGGCCTCTTTATGCCAGTAGCACCACTGGTAGCTCTTTGTCCTCAAATCAGGGCCTTGCTCGGCTATCGTGAGTTCTGGGAACACGGAAAATCTCTGCCCCAAGCCATGAGACTCTGATGATTTGCCATGCGCGGCAGTTTATGGGCACAATGGTCTAGAGTGTTCATAATGCTTTGTGCAGTCCCATGCAGCTAGCAGACTTGTGTGCTGCGCGCGCAATGTAGTCATAGCAAGGCTCCAACCGGCCAGTTCATGGCAAACCCAGGTGTGGTCACTCCCGAGGCGCTTCCGGTACGGAATGCGTACGGCAAAACCCCCTGTGATGTTGTGGCCTGGTGACAGGTGGCGGAGGTGCGATGGTACACCTTCCAGTTCCTGATGGAAGAGCTGGCGGAGGCGCTGGAGTGCCTGCACATGAAGCTGCACATGCTGTCGCAGCAGCTGCCGGACCCCGCCATCCAGCTGCAAGCCTGCCACAACCACAAGCAGGAACAGGGGCTGATTTGAGATATTTAGCATCCAGTACGTGGCAGGCGCTGCGCAGTGATTGTGATGACCTTCAGGCTGCCACGGTGCCGTATGATCGCTGCTCTGTCGACGCTTGTGGACCTAATTAGCTGATGTACCTAGGTCATCGATGACAGGCCTGTGATGACATGATCATGACAATTATCATGTCTGTATATATATGTTGTGCGCCTGGCATTGCAGATCAAGATGGTAGGCTCAGAACCTTGAGGCAAGTTGCTTTGAAGCCGGGCTCTTGTAAGTGTTGTCGTCGGAAGGGTTCAACCACTTGTAGTGTGAAGAAGCTCAGCGCTGGCCAGCATGGTGTTGCTGGATCCTGCATGCAAGGTGTCCAATAATGTCTGCCCAAAGAACATCGCTTAAACGGGTGGATGATGCTTAGGGAAAGCCATCATGATTACCTGTACTCAGAAGAGTAATTTTGCCTGATTCGTATCTGGCATATTGGGTCCCCACGCCGTAAGGTTACGCCACGGTAGTAATGCAGGATTCCTAATTGGGCAACACGGCGGTTGTCGTTGAATGAAGTACACGGTTTGCCGTTCCTTTTCAACTGGATTTACCCCAAATCTGCTATTTAGCGCTTTAAGCAGGCAGTCCTTTTTGTTTGGCCGACTCTGGCGAGGATCAACCCGTTCGATTTTCACCAGGAACTTTTCGCTTCAAGTGTACTTCAGTCGGTCACTCACCGAGATGATCACTCCTTTGTACTAATAGCCAGCCCATACGTTGCATCTGCATATCATAGCACGTCGACTTAGATGCAACCGTACAAGACGACACTCGGACGCCCCTAGCCTGCTACGCTGAGCAGCATCCCCAAGTCGGGGCCTTTTCGCACAGAGCTGATCTGCTCGCGACACTGGTGTAGCCCTCGTCCTTCTGGAGAGGTGCGTGGTTGTTTTATAACTTCTGCTTACAGTTTAATCGTGATAATCGCTTCATTTAAACAAGATTTTCGTTCCGGTTCTTTTTCATCGTTTCGGGCGTGTTATCCCTCGTGCCCGTTCCCTCGTGGGTACGTAATACTTGACTGTGTCGTGTGTCAATTGACAGGTGATAAGACTTTACAGTGTCACTTCAGCGGTTTAAGCATCAAGCCACGAGATATAATCCAGGTGAGCAAGGGAAGTGTCGGAACTGGATCCATAGTGGCATCAGTGGGTGTTCTAGACGACTTTGGGCAAAAGACCGAATTTTTGTGCACGCGTTTGGCCTCAGTACCGTTTTAAAAACTTCACATGTTTTTTCGCAGGAATTGACGAGAGACGGCTCTGCGATATGTAGGGAGCATCCTAGCTTTATATACTCAGACGTGGCAGTATGGAAGGCGGGATACAACGATCCGATCAGGCCTCGAGCAAGCAAGATGACCAGCAGGTACAAAACAGTGTCCGATTTGGGAGTGGCAAGGGGGCCGACCAAGGCGTACAGACGACCCCTGAAACTTCGGCTCTGTGTGCAGGCCCTCTCACCAGGAAAGAGGTCTAAAGCAGCCTCTCTGCCGAGTGCGCTCACACAGTCGCTGGGTAGCTCCATGAACATGCGATCCCCCTCCATGGAGGCAAGCACCCCCTTTCGCTTCCACTGTGCTTTTCACACAGTCTGCCTTGTGTCGTGAGCCTTGATGCACCCAAGGTTGAGCCCGCCAGCAGCCTGTGGGGCCATTTGGACGTCTGCTTTGTCAGGCTTCCAAGGCATGCACTGGGGGAGGACCTTGCATGAAAATACGCATGCTGGTTGGTCTTTGAGATGCGATGAGATGCGTAGGGAACTGGGCTGCAGACTTTTGCAGGCCCCACAAATGTGGCTGCAGACGCCCCTGCGTATATGCCCTATGGCGTTTGGCTTTGATTTGCCGACCTGTAATAACAACAACAATATTGCGTTTGGTGGTGCAGGCATACACAGCGTTGTACAAGTCGGATGCGACAGCGCCAGAGAGCCCCTTCAGCCGCTCGTCAAGCATGACGGCCATGCAGACCTTCAGCAGCATCAGCAGCCAGGGCAGCCGCCGCCTCAGCCCACCTAACCACATGCACCCCTCGCGCACCCTCTCCTCATCCCTCAGCTCCCCCAACCTCAAGGTGCCCCTTCGAGCTTAAATTTAAATTGTGACTCTAGTTTTGGGCGTGACTTGCTGGTCGCCAGGGCACTTGCTTGACGAGCATCTTGCTTCTGAGCTAATCCTGAGAAGCAGCCTGACGTGCGTGAGGAGTGCATCTGGTTTCTTGTGAAGACGGCTTACGCCCATGTGTGATGCCTGGTCCAGGGGTTGATGGCAGAATCACGGAGCATGAGCATTCCTCTGGACGCAGCGCCGTTGGACACCGTGGCAGAGCAGGGCCCTTCGCCGTCCGCCCCAATAAAAAAGCGGTTCTTGCCAAGGCAGGGCGCCTCTTCTCTGCCCGGCCGGTCAGTTCACGGTCACACTGGCCTGCCCCATGAACATTCTGTTCTTGTCTTCCTCACCCGACACTGTATCATTGAAGGAGGACTCTGGGTGTGGCTATAAGAGATGGTGGCCGCGGTCGATTGGGGCTTGCTTGGATCTGGGGAGTCCAACAAGTGGTAGGATTGTGGCAGCCTTCAACTGCAGCTTGGCTGCAGGACGCACTTCTTGGCAGGAAAAGCGTTTAATAACAATAATATTCATCATAATAATAAGAGATGGTGAAGAAGAAGAGCTGAGTGGCATTGGGGTGCAGCGATGGGCGGGGACTGGAGGAGTCGTGGCAGCGGTACAACACGAGCGGCGCAGGCAAGCAGCAGCCGCCGCCAACGCCCAGGCTGCGCAGCCGCGAGCGCAGACGCGCCCAGGTATGCGCCAATCTCTTTTTTCACGGGATTTTTGGTCTCTTGACGTGCCCAGCTCTGGCTGGAAGTCCTTGAGGGATGTGGTTCTGTGCCTCCTTGAACCTGCAGCAACTATGGGAACGTGATTGCTCAAAGGGAGATCTTCGAGCAGGTGGCTGGCTGGCGAACTCTTGGACTTCTGTGCTTCCCTGGCTTGGACTATAATGTGGACTATAATGAGGGAAAGCAGAGCTGACAGCTGACTGGCTTTTCATGCAGGTAGAGGAGCTGGACGACCTCCAGGCCGTGCTGCGATACAACATTGCGCTGCAGGTGTGAGGAAGCTCCTAGCTCCGCACCGTCAGTAAATCATGCAAACCTGCATGTTGCCCCCTTTACAACAAGTACTCACTCCCCAGTTCTGCAGAGGGCCTTCGAGCAGACCGTGTGCATCGGGTAAAATGTCCACAGATGGAAGGAGAGTGGTTGGCAGAGAGTGCTTTAGTTTTGGATACTTCCGCGTTTTCCACTGAGCAAACACGACTCTGTTGCTGAGATTGTGTGTTAACGTTGGCGGCCAGACGCGCGCGGTGCAGCTGGAGAGGAACGTGGCGCGCAAGGACCGCGAGATCGCAGCACTCACGGCCGAGCTGCGCGCGCTCGACGCGGCCCGGCCGGGCGGCAGCGACGGCGGCGCGGCCGATGCCGGGCTGGAGAAGTCCGGCGGGCACAGCAGTGAGGAGGGCAGCGGCGACGTACAGCCGCAGCCGCACAGCCGTGATTTTGCGCGTCTGTGCCTGCAGAGCCAGGTCGCCCGCCTCGCCCAGCTGGCAGCCGCGCAGGACCTGCGCAACGCTGACCCCACCGGTGGGGGCCTCAAATCCCAACATGCACATCCACTAGCCTTTCCATCTTGCAGCAAGGGGTTGCTGGTGGGGTATACGGGCTATTACATTGAGCCCCCCTGCTCAAAGGTCCTCCATTCTGTAGCAGTTTATTCACTTGAATGTGCCCACTCTATTTTCTGCCCAGTTTATTCACTTGAACGGCCTTTGTCTGAGCTCGTCAAGCCAAGTCGAGGCATGCATGGGGATGGCAAGCCTCGCGAGGCGGGCAATCCAACCTGTTTGGAGCCTGCTATGTCTGCTTGCTTGCGCATGTGCAGCTGAAAGCATTGTACTTCCAGAGTTGTGGGGCTTTGAAGGTCGGCACAAATGTTCAAGCGTGGGGTCGAATTAAGTGATTACATTTTATTTTCGGACTAAATTGATCGATGAATGCTGCAGGTGAGGGGCTGTCGGCAGAGGTGGTGGATGAGGTGAGGGAGGAGGTGGCGCGCGGCTGCGCGGTGGCGGAAGCTGTGCTGCAGCTGCCGCAGAGCCGCGCCGTGCTGCCCTTCATCGTGCTGGAGCACTCCGCTGTGCTGCCCTCCCAGGCCGCCACCTGGCGCGCAGCCCTCAAGGTCCGGCCCCACGCTGCCATTTCTGTCCCTGGCAGATTCTGTGCAGGGGTCCAGTCATTACGTTCCTTTGCATTACATCAGTCAAAGGAGCTGGGTGTTCATTTCCCTTCTTTTGCCCTGATGAAATTGTACAGATAATGGCAATGTATTCAAGGGCTAGGACTAAACCATCCACCCTTTGTCGCAAGAAAAAATTGTGGGAGGGACCTACCAGGCGGGTAAACGGCTAAGGTGATCAAGGCGACTATAGTGTCCTTGCAGGAGGGTACCACTCCTTCTGGAATCCACACGAAGGAAATTGTGAGTCTGGCACAGGCAGTACATGCAGGAAGCGCGAGAAAGGTGTCGGGCATCAGGACAGGTTCTTGAGGTGCAGGACTGAGCGGGGTGGTGTGGGGTACAGGTTGTGAGGCTGAGCGAGCGCCAGCGGGCGCAGATACTGGAGTGGCGGCGCAGCACATGCGCAAGCGTTCAGGCGGTGCAGAAGGAACGCCAGCGCTGCGTGGCCCAGGTGCCCCCCACTCCTACTTTGTCACTCCTCTGGTGCTCTCCTTTTCACCTTTCCTGAACCCCTGGCTGCTCTCATGCCGGCAACTGTCAGGGATTGACCCACACAACAATTATGAACATTGGCTCTTTAGAACGATTGCTGAGCTGCTGATCTGCTCTCACGCCTGCCGCAGTCAGGGATTGATTTATTCAGAAGATTTTTGAACACTGGCTGTATTTTTGCAATGACCCTTGCTGAGCTCCTCGTCTGCTATCACGCCTGCAGTACTTCAGAAACAATCGAAATGGAAGCTTCCTTACCATTGGATTCATATTCAAAATATTGACAGATGCCGGGCTGTGGGTGCAGATGCTGCAGCTGCTGGCGCCGGAGGGGTTGCTGCTGCAGAGCAGTGCGCCTCAGGTGTTCTGCGGGCGACTGATGGCGGAGGGCGCCCTGCCGCTCGCCAAGGTCAACCTGGACACCATGGAACACATCAAATCCCTCAAGGTGGGCTCCAGGCCCTTGACTACAGCATTAAAGAAAATTCTCCGTGCGGCGCTCAATGGAAAATTTCTCCATTGAGCGCCGCATGCACTGAGATATAGTTTAAACAAGCCGAGTGAAGAGGTTAAGTGCTCTATTCTCGGCTGCACCCCGTGCTTCTGTCATAAACAAGATTAGAGGGGGTTTGGAGCTTCTTTGTGACTGCAGGAGGGTGTGGAGGGGATGGCGGTGCAACATTGCTGACGCCTGTGCTCTGTGCGTGCGCAGGGGAACTTGAAGGAGGAGCAGCAGGTCTTCATGAAGGCTAACACCGTCCTGCTCACACAGCTCCTGTCGCCGGTGCAGGCGGCGCTGCTTATGCTGCAGTGCTGGCCCGCCCACTGCGACTGCTTCGGCTTCGCAAATTTTGTCGCATCTGAGGTGGGTCCCTGGCTTGTCATGGCCGCATTTTCATGGTTTGCCGGAGACCGCCCTTGTCCAAGCTGAAAAACCAATAGTCCCAAGAAAGCAAGGTGGGTGGTTGCTTATCAAATCCCTCATTTTCCCCCCTCTTGGCAAATAGTACTCATTGACGCTGTCAAGAGACCTCATAGAAGGAATGATGATATTCACAGAGCAGTGTGTGGTTGTGGCAGGCAGCACAGGCGAGTCCCAGCACATCTCTCGACTGCTGCAGCCAGCCGAGCGCATTCGCGCGCGCAGTCAGCGGCGCCAGCACTGATGAGATGGAAGAGTGACAAGCATGCGTAACAATGACTAAATGGGAATGCGTGTAATTCGTACATGCATGAATTATCAAACCGGCACGTCCCAGGACTTCTCTTTGGGGCAATGGAGGGTTGGGCGTCACAGGACCATACAATTTCGAGGGGCAGCTGCGTGCGCTCGTCTGAAGCTGCACCAAGGGCATTCAAAGTAACACAAAGCATACAAGGCTGGCGGCGGGGGGCGCGTAGGGGAGGCTGCTGGGTTTCCAGAGCCGATGGACGTGATTTTTGGGATATAGCTTTGCTGTCAAGGAAGCAGATTTGTGCATATGGGTGCGGTAGAAGAGAGGAAGGCCAGTTGGCTGCATCATGCGCTTTGTTCACAGCTGCATCGCGCTTGGATTAGGGCAAGCCAGGGGCACTGCAAAGTGGCCCCGTTATAGCGCATGCGCCCGTTTCACCCCACTGTCTGGCACCGGTAAGCAGTTGGCTGCACAATAATTGCGGCGAGGTGTTTTTGCAGTGCGTTGCTCCAGGATTCATGACTCACCTTGAGATGATTCTCCCTGGAGCTCTCCATCAATTGTGCAGTGAAGGAGGGAGGGTGACAGTCACCGCCTCTCAAGCCGTTGGTGTTTTCTTCCAAGACAGCCGCAGCGTGTCATTAATTCCCAAGTCCCAGGTTTCATCAATTCAGCTCTGGCTGTTGCTGCTTTAATTCACAGTACGGGTGTAGGTACTGTCGGGTTTATCAAGATTGGAGGCTTGCATGCAGTTGCTGGTGGCATTACCTTTCGTCCTTTCCATGCATGGGTGCTCATGGCATTCCTTTTCCTTTCCATGTCTGTCTATAAAAGCTATGAAAGAGGTGATCTCCGGTGGGTGTTGCTGTGAGATTTTCTCCTTCCTACCTTTGTGTCCTAATTAGCTTCTTGTACATCCATAGACTCTGTCGCGTCCAGGTGTGGACTCAAGTTGCTTGAATCCTGGCAGTCATACGAGGATTTTGAAGTCTGGTACAGCACTTTCCTTGGTTTCTCAGTGACTAGGTCATTAGGTTGACAGACTTCATCGGATAGGCTTTGGCCTGGTACTACTGCCTGCTTGGGCATGCTTAGAGCAGGAGGTGCATGAGGGCAACGTGCACATGACAAGGCCTGCACCCTCGTATCCTAGTCTCTGGGAAAAAATGTTGGTTTGGCAGGATGCACATGCATCTGGGGTGGCCACTTACTGCCAGAGGGCCCTTTGGGCCTTGGGCTTTTTCTTGCAACATATCACTCAGATCTGTGCATCACGAATGGAATGAGTACTTTCTCTAGGACTTCAACTGCACGATGCTGCTAGTGACATGTTCCTACCTTGCACCAGCGCAAAGCAAAAATATTTGCCCGGCCACGGCGGTTTGTTGATGCACGCATGACTTGCGAGCAGGAGTTTGGGGTCAGCAAAGGACAAGGAAATTATTGGGCTCTGTGCCCGTCTAAGTTCGAAAGGGCTGAAGGTGGAGTTGAGTTGATGTACGTACAGGAAGTGCAAGAAGAGTGGGACTTGTCAAGGTGCATGTGGTGGGGCTTGACAGAGGGTGAAATTCAGTTTGGGCCCAGGTTCAGGGGTGCGGTGCGTGCACTGTGTTTGTGAATCTGCATGCGAGCATGCATGCCAGAGTTTATCATGATCCCAACTGATGTTTCCAATAGGAGCAGACAAACACATTGATGACGTGTCTACATTCTGTCTTACCGTGGAGCCTTAGACAGCTGCTTTGGCAAGTGCAAGAGTAGTACGACTGACTGCTACACAGCAGAAGTTGGATCCAATGTTGCAATTTTGCAAACAGTGATTCAGTACATACATTTACATAGTAAGCTTTGTCCTTGTAGAAAGTGTTCAGGTGCAGCTCAATTACATGGAAGGCTTGTGCATGGTTGCAGCAGCTGCAGCTGAAAGTCCGGTGTAAGTTTTGTCTTTTATGGCCTCGTGTACAGAATGAGCAGCAGGGCCTTGATCGCTGCAATGACCACATATGCACCGTAGCATTGCAATTGCTGTGCAGCATTCAGGGAAGACAGTCATCCGATGTCATTATGTGTGCGCCCGCTGGCGCATGTCATCAAACGTTTGAACCAGTTCCTGCATTGGTGCATCATCAATTGTTGCCTGATCGCAGCAGCCTGCGCCTATTGCTACATGACTGCAGACTCTGCAGCAGCCTGCAAGCGCTGTTCAGCAATCTCACTAGTCACTGAAGAGGTTGTTCTTGCTGGACCCAATTACCCCTCATTAGTACATGGCCAGGGAACATGAGGCGCACTATCAGGGCACCATCAGGGCACAGTGCCTGACCTCACACCAGCCACTCTCTGACCAGCGATGCTAGCTTCAACTTAAGAGAAAAGCAGACCCCGCTCTACAGACCCCTTCGCAACAAGAGGCCAATCGCACAGCCCACGGCCTGAGCTGTCACATGCTCAACAGCCTCTGACCACCTCTGCCAGCCGCAAAGAGCCGCCGCCGCCAGCTCTGTGGCGGCCGAAGCAGGCCTTGCTGCATGGCCCACACACTAGTGCCAGCCGGGCGCTGATGTGGCGGCTGAGCGGACGCCGATGCCTGTTCTGGCGGCCGGTGGGCCGAACCAAACCAGGACTTCGCGCCAGATCAGGCGCGGGAGGCCGTGCCAGAATAGGGGCGGCGGCAGATCAGGCGAGGTAGCGGTAGAGCTTGCGGTCATTGGGATCGCGCTCGAGGAACTCGCGCTCGATGAGGGACTCAATGCGCTTCTTGATGACGGTGGGGTTGGGCAGGAAACGCGCGCTGAGCTGGCGCGTGACTTCGGCCACGATGCTGTTGTGGTCCAGCACCCGCCGCGCCTTCATTATGCGCACCACCGCCGCTTCTATCTGCGGCTTCCTGTCCTCCTCCACCTGCAGCCACAAGCAGCCACCCAAACTCACTCTCCTGACCACAAGTGTCATATACCTATCACACCTTGCTACAGTGGGCCGGTGCATGGCTAGACAGATGAGTCAGCTGCAGAGAGCACGCTGATTCCCATGGGAACCAGGAAAACAATTGCCACTTAAGTGCCGCTGCAGACTAGCGGTGCCCAAGGGGAATCCTTCACAAGTTCTCGTGAGCTTTGTGCAAGGATAGCAGTGCCCAAATAAGGCAAACCTGTGCCCGGGCAAATGCAGTTGCCTGAAGCAGATCCTCACCCCTTTTGCAATGTCTGCTGTGAGATGAATGAGGACCAAGCGGACAAGGGTGATCTCATTTCACCGATTTTCTTGCAGTTCTGGCATCTGAAAATGTTCTAAGTGCAACCGCTGACGGGTTGTCTTGGAAGGTTTGGTAGAGAGTGAGTCACCTTTTGGCGAGTCTCCTGCTTCTCGGGCTCGGTCTCCTTCTGCGCGCTGACGGTGCCGATCTTGACCTTGTAGAACTTTGAATGGAAGCCCGCGTTGTAATGGAACACATCTGCCTCCCCGATGTCCTTGCTCATGGGCTCCTTTCGCAGCACATTCTTGCCCTGCATCACAAGAGCAGCACTGGTTCAGCAGCATAATGCTATATATGTTCAAACAGCATGCAATACACAGTTGGACAGCAGTCACCGCTCTGTCTACGATCTGTGAACGTCATTGGCAGGTCATACAATTTGTCAAACGACGTTCACATGTCGTAGTTGCAGCAGGGACTGCTGTACCATGCAGAGCATGACAATGAAGACAACAAGGGCACATGCATCTACGAGTGTACAGGGTGGATGCGATGGGGGAAGAAGAGTATAAGGCAACCAGGGGCGCACCTTGACGCAGGCGAGGGACTGCAGGGAGCGTTTGAGGTCGGCAGGTGGGATGCCGGAGGCGCCCAGGATGTCCCGGTAGCTGAGGCTGTCGGCCTCGTTGAAGAGCAGCAGAATTACCATCTGGTATGTGCTCACGTTCAGCTCGTGCCGCTTCTCGCCAAAGCTCGCCTTCATGTCTGCGCAGACCAAGAGACAATGCACATTGAGCCCAGAACAAAGTTGTGTCTGCAACAAAGAAACGTGATGCATGTCAGCCCAGAACAAAATGATGCCTGCGCACATAGAAATACGATGTATGTCAGCCCAGAAGAGCTGATATCGCATGACGATGTGCTGATCAGGGGGCAATTAGGAATTAGGGAATGGTGTCCAAGACATGCAGAGTATGGGGTGGAGTTGGAGCTAAAAGGAAGTCCAAAAAGATGATACAAGAGACAGGATTGGTCACCTGCATGGCCCATGTTGGTTTGCCAGGAGAGCTTGCGGCCGGAGTGGGAGGCGAGGTAGAAGGCCTTGAATTCCTCGCAGCAGCGCTCCAGCTCGCGCGGCAGGTTGCACTTGGCCGCCGTCTGCGTCGGCCATGACCCCGTCGTCAGCACCTGCGCGCACCACACATCCGCATTCACGTGTTGAGTGAAGACAAATTGTTTGTCTTAGGCTGTATCTTGCAGGCATGCATGCCAGCTATGCCAGCTGCACCCTGCCAGCATGGTGTCTGCAAGGACCTGCCGTCATGCCAACCCATGACAATACATTTGTGCCCTCAATCCTGAGACAAAGAGAATGAATCCTGATGCCACTCCTCAGGTGATCGCTCAGCATCAAATGAGCATGCATGTCATTCAGAGCATAATATGACAAGGTCATGCATGCACTGGGCTTGCAAGTAATACTGCCAGGGGATGGTGAGCCATGCATGACCATGGAAACTGCATGCAGAGTACACGCATGCATACTGCAGGGAACACTGCAAGGAAAGTACTTTGCCATGAAGGAGCAAGAAAAATGCTCGCAATGAGCATGCATGCACATGGCATGCATGCACCACTCCATGGAGGTACTGCGCCACAATGGAGGTTAAAATTTGCCAACGCTGTGCACGTAGAAGGTTTCTCATTGTAAGGCGGTACTACTGCGCCATGTGAAGGAAAAAAGAGCGCGCCTGCACAAAGAGGTCAATGTCGGCGTCGTCGGCTGAGGATGCGGCTCGTCGGCTGGCTTTGTAGTCCTGCATCGTGTCGCGGCTGGTCTTGATGTCGGTGAACATGGACTCCAGCTTGCTCGTGAACTGGTACCCGCACTCCGTCTTCAGCTTCACCAGCAGGCTACGCTCCGCCTCGTCCGACACCTGCGCCGACATGCCCCACATCAGGCCATGCTGCGAATTGCCCGCTGCATGCATGCTACTTTCTACCTTCATGCTGCTGTGAAATGCCTTCTGGCCTCATCTGACACTGAATGTCATCCAGGGGCTCATCCCTCAAGGTCGAACAAGAACCCCTCCGCTGGCCACTCATGTGCCTGTCATGAAGGCGCCACAAATGGCACTAGGCTGCTTCACATGATGACAGACTACTGGGGTTTAAGCTTTTTAGGGTTTCACATGTCAAGCAGGACCTGCGTTAGATTGGCCACCGGGGCTACTGTCCCACTGCTGCTGCCCAGCCATGACACCTTGTGAGAGCTGATCTTAAGCAGAGCAGGCCCGCTCACCGCTCGGCCAGACAGCAGGCGCTTGGCGAGGTGCTGCTTGTAGTATTTCTCAAACACATCCTTCTCCTGGAGGTATCTGAACAGCATCATCACCCGGTCCAATGTCGCGTCCACATCATCCTCATTGCTGCCCTTCAGCGCCTGTACGCACCATACCACCTCAGAATATTGGAAGCGCACAATTCGACAATTATGGGTCCTTGCGCTGCCAATGAGGTTACGGTAAAACTCTCACGGGAACCCGTTCTGAGTAAGCATCTTCCCTCAGCACTCCATGCAGTGACAAGAGTTTGACCATTCCATGTGCATTCTGAAGATTTTCAAGGAGCATGTGAGAGGCCTCGCTCAGAGAAGCACGAGATGCAGTGCAATCCTGGCCTGCATGGGAAGCAGATGGGCGCGGACCTTTCGTAATTGGTCGTCCATGAAGAGGGAAATGTACTCGGGGGCGCGCGGCGACAGGTTGAGGAAGTGCTCGAACGCGGTGTTGAGCACGTTGTGGAACGACTTGTCATTGTTGAAAGCAGCGCCAATAATCCTGCACATGCCACAGATCCCCTTTATCACTTTGATTCCCTCCCACCTTGCATGCATGCATGCTGCATTGCGGCATGCATGCACCTTCTTAAACTTGCATGTCAAATTTCAAAATTTACTCAGCCGCCAACGGCCCTTCTGCAGGATTTCCCTCAGTCCGATAGTGCGGCATGCAGCTTCTTAGGCTTGCATGTCGAACACATCACAAGTGCACCTGCTGTATTGCCGCTGCCAAGGGCCCATATGCAGGCTTCCATTCTGGGTTGACGGAGACATATGAAATTAAAGAGCAAATAGGATCATTCCCCTAGCAAGAGATCTAAAGTGGCAATGCAGATTGTGTTGTCCCAAGCAACTGGAAGTATGACTAATTCACTGATATCTGGGCATGCATGTTGCAGGCCTGAACACAGGGTTGATGCCAGCCATCAAGAGATAGACTTTGCATGCATGCAGCAAGAGCTCTCTTCTGTCCAAGCGGAGGAGGCAGCCGCGCACCTGTCGTACTTGTCCTTCTCTTCGAGCAGCTTGTGGACGAAATCGACGGGGTCCTTGGTGCGCTCGGGGTCGGAGATGAGCTTGCGGCCAGTCTCCTTGACGTGGTCACCCAGAACGCCGCGCATGAGATCCAGGCCGCCCTCCACGCGCCTTAACAAGTTGTAGATTGCATTTACAGAATGCAATGTGGCTTGTATGTACGTGTGAATGGAGATGTCAGGGCCAATTAGGGGGTTTTGAACACGAGCCATGCAGATCTGTGCGAGCATCTATCACTACACGACTAAGCAATGACTGAGCCTGAGGTCCACGCGCCTGAACAGGCTGTACATGCGCCCCAGGTCCTCGTAGCGGTCCCCCACCAGCATGGGCACCAGCCCCGACTCCTCCATCTCAACCAGCGCCCGCATCTGCGCCCCAGCTAAATTAAATACCTCCGATGTTGCATGAGTTTTGAGCAGCTTTTGTTTAATGACGTGTAAAAAGGAAATTTTCCGGCTGAGCTGTGTCAGCTGCAGGTGATCCAGTTGCGCAGCGGAGACGGGCAAACGCAGACAGCGGGTATCGGCTTCCAGAGACACTATAAGGCAAACAAATGAGTTCCTCGCAAACGGTGCTCCTATGGCAAGCATACATTGAGGAGATCGCAAAAGCAAGCGGATTCATTTGGACGCCTTCGCCTGTTGTGCTTTGGCACTTACAGACAGGGTCACCCATCATGGCAGGGCCGGGCAGCGGGGTCTGTCCTCAGCCTGACATTCACTGGCAGAATGGATGGGCGGTGCAAGAGTTGGGAAAAAAGGGAATGAAAGGCAGGGCAGGCAAGCACCTGCTTCCTGACAAGCTCATTCTCAACGACGCGGGTGACTTTGGGTTCTGAGGAGGGGTCCAGGTAGTTTGAGGTGCGCTCCGTCTCCTCTGCTAGCCGCCGCTCCGCCTTGCGCAGGTAGTCGCTGCACGTGCTGCTGGCCAGGTACTCCTGCGCCTCCATCTGTGCAGCCACAATAATTCCTTTGGGGCTGCAACATCCAATTGGAAAGTCACGTGAATCTATATCTGCGAAGGCAAGTCGTCGGTTTCAATTTTGAGGCAATGTGCGGTGAACAAGACAGGCATGCAGGGAAAGGAAGCATGGCAGCTTGACATTCAATGGTATCACATCTTTGTGGAGTGAATGCTGAATACAAGTAAAAGTACCAATAGTTTGGTATAATTCACACCTGGTAGAACTCGGCTGCCTTCAAGAGGAAGTGCTGCTCAAAGTCCTCCGAGTATACATTGGCGCCTAGATCCATAAGCATCTGCAGCACAAAGCAAAATGAGCGCACATCTATTTCCCAGGGTCTCCAGATACGCGTATTGTTTGCCTGCCACTGAATGCCGGATTCAGGGCTGTCCAGATCCTCCATTTCTCGGCTCCATGCATACAACATGTCTACAGAGCTGGGAGCCCATTTTTCCCTTGAATCCACTCCACCCAGTCGCAACTGATCCCTTGTGAACGGCAGTGTCAACATTGGTGCTGTGGCCCATGAATGCTTCGACAGCCAACTGCTCATTGAAGGGCGAAAACAGCCTTCATGAGGCAGAACAGCAGGGAGCAGCCGCAGCAGCACCAAGGAACCGCCAGAGCATCTATCAAAGGAATCTTGCATGACAGGTCAGCGGGCAGCCCACGGCGGTGATGGAGCGGAGGAGGGTTCAAATGTTCCAACGAATGGCTTGCAGCTGTGGAGATGTGATGGCCAGAACCTTCTGCCCCTTGCCTCAATGATCCTTCATTGCAACTGCACAGCTCTCCTCGTCTGGCCTTTTGCTTTGCTCATTGATGACTTACGCATTGGGTGATTATTTGGTTATCCCGCAGCACTGAAAAATGCTTGAAGGAGGGGAGCGCACGGTGGTGATGGCTCGAAGGAGGGCTCGATCGACGATGTCTCCGGTGCGCTCGCGATGGATGAGGTCGAGCAGCATGCCCAGCATCCTGTCGCGGATGCCGCGCCGCCGCACCACGCAGTCGCGCCACAACTCCAGCCCCAGCTGCGTCACCGGCGCCTTGTTCTGGTGCTTCACATAGATGCGGTCCATGTACTGCGCCGCACACACACACACAAAACGGTCATCCCCAAACATCACATAAAGATTGTGCCAGCTGCATTTCAGTGACATGCATGTTGCAACCTCCTGACTCCCTGTCAATGACTGCGCATGATAGTATGTTTAAAGCAGTGATCATCCGCAGGCATGGCTGGGTTGTGATCCTGCGCTTGGAATCATGGAAAGTGCACACGGGCAGTCAGCTCACTGCGGGTGCTTCCCTTTGCAGTGCAGGCTCTGTGATCGTGCAGATCAGCCAGCTCTCACCATGAGGATGTCCCTGACCATCTGCATGCTCTTGTTGTGGTGCTCCCATCGGAGCTTGAGCTCCTTGAGGAAGCCCTCCCCTTGTGCTGCCTCCACCTTGGCAGCAATCTGCCTCAGGTGCGCCGTCTCCGTCTCTACAAGGCCATTGTAAAGCCGGTCCCCAAACTTGTTGATGACCATGTTGTATGCATTCCTGCCATGGCGCAACACAGCCTCAGCACTTGGAGTTTCGCCTCTCTGTGATGCATGCAATCAGAAGTGGTTCTCTCATCACATCCGAGATGAACGGCTTCATCAACCAAGTGTGAGCAAAGCTCCCAACGGGGATTCTCGAGGTAGATTGTGCTCCAGAATCACCTGTAGAGCTCCTCAAAGCTAAGGCCGCTGGCATTGTGATTGTTGATCTCGTGAATGGCATCCTCAAGCACCTTCCAGGTTTTCTCTGCAGGCAGGGGGCACACATGTTGACAGGAACACAGGAACAGGAGCAAAAGGTGCGCACATTGTGTCTTGCTGACAGTGCCACAAGAGCTCTCACCTCCGTAGCTTGGATCCATTTTCACTGGGTGCTTGAAGGGTTCTATTTTGAACTGCACAGTCACACACACAAGCTTAAGAGATTCTTGCACTCAGGAGATAGTAGGTGAGAAGCGCTTTGTGATCAACGGCTCGCGGCAACTAACTTGGAACAAATAGGAATTGACGCTAGGCTGATTACAACAGCGATCGAAGATTCAGAAAGTCTTTCATCGTGAGCACAAAGCGACGAGGCTCTAAGCGAGGTTGCAAATCTCGGCTATCAATGAGGCCAGCCATTTGTGAAGGCGTCTACTTACCCCTTTCTTCTTTCCAGATGACATCTTTCTAAGGTCAATGCGGGCGTCCCTTAGCACAGGTGCAATACTATTCTCTCATCAGCCAGTCCCAGCTTTGAGAACTTCGCTCAACTCGAGAAGCTGGGCAAGATGACATCTACAGCTACTGTACTTCTAGTCAGCTGACAACACTGCACCCATGAACGAGTGGCTCTGGGATGTTCTGCAGGATCTCAAGATGGCTTCCTCAGCAAGTACTGCACAATGAAATTCCCAAAGTGGTCTGCACCGCTAGATTATCAACGAAATCTCGGATTGATTGTGCGCCTAGTGAATATATATACGAATTGTTGACATCCGAGATGAACATTTCTCACACAATGCACTGGGTCCTCCCGGTGTCCACCGTGGCTTTGTTGATCCCCCCACACCCCGATGGATGTCCAGGATCCTAGGGTCATGCAAGAAGTGCTGATGGATATAGACATGATAAATGTCGATCTTTGACATCTCAGATTGCCATTCATGCCTCAAGCATGCCACATGTGCATTGTGTGCAGTGCAGGTCACCCATGGTGCACGTATGTGGCCACTGGCACATGGTACATGATATACATCTTGTGGCTGATCTGGAATCCTTTTCAAGCTTATTAATTATTTCAAGCTTGCAAGAGCATGCACCCTGTCCAGGGACTCTTCAAAGACAGCCATGATCATGATTGATTTAAAGTCTAGTCTGCATGCACCTCGACTTAATTTACCTAACAGCCTGATCATGATTGATTCAAAGCGGACGGAGGCTCTAAAGCTGAGTACTCTCGTCTGTCTCTGCAGAAGCCTTCAAGTCTTAGCCCACTGTAGCTTATGCCACCTACATCTGTTCGATGCCACCTACATCTGTTCGTCTGAATACCCTGTGCTGACTCAAATTCAGGGTCTGCCATTACAGTACACCATGCTTGCATTCTCAGGACTGCTCCGATGTCTTGGGCTTCCAGTTGCCAAAGACATATGCAAGTGCCATCAGCTGCAGCTGCACGAGCTTGACCTTCGTCTGGATGCGCAGGTCTGCCGACGCCCTGTTGGGGCTGGGGTTCAAGTAAATGCGCTTGGGCGGCCGGCCCCGCCCCTCGCTGGATCCTGATGTGAGCTTGCGCCCTTGCGTCCGCTTCACTCCTGACAGCCCCGGGGTCTGTAGAGCTTCTGCGTTGACCAGCTGTCCCGGGGCCAAGGCCTGGTCCTATGCGCAAAATACTGGGAGATAAGCCACAGAGCTGAAGGCAGATCTAACAGGGTGATTTATTCATGAGATGAATATACATGCTCAAACTCTTGCAGGCACTGCATGTTCCATCGCTGCTGACTCCGGTGCATCCAGCAACCTATTGTCAATAATGCAGGGGCCATGATGAAACCATCAGGGATTGCTGCAGCTGGTTGTGGGAAGTGGGCTGCTTTCGGAACTTGACAGCTTGGCTGAAGTGCTTGAAGGGCGCAAATATCTCAGATGGGCTTCAAGCTTCTGCCAATGTAGAATTTTAGGAAAGCTCACCTCTGGCGTGGACCCTGAGGAGGCCTTGGCGTTGTCGCCCAGCACGCCACCCGTCTCTGGTGTTGCCATGTCCATGCGAGCAGTGGACACCGTGGAGTTCCAGGCCGCGGCGTCCCCCCTGTCTGCCAGCGGGCCCATGCGTCTCATGGGGGGGCTGGGAACCCCCCTGAGCACACGTTTCATGACTCGCCTGGTGGCTTGCTATCTTGCTCCAACACCTGTCTTGCCCGCAGGCAGACAGGGGGGACGCCGCGGCCTGGAACTCCACGGTGTCCACCTTCTCGCATGAAGGATTATGTAAGCCTCTAATGAAGCATTCTGATGACACTCATGCTGCACAGCGCAATGCATGCATGTGGCATTGCCACTGGTTCTGTATCTAACGCCATCTAACGTAATGTAGAAGATATAGACCCCCCTGATTGCAATGCATCAGGGGTGATTGAACTAGACAAGTAATGGGCAGCCTGGAGCGCTGTGTGACAACAACACTGCAATATCTTTCAAAGCGCCCCTGCTGGAAATTAAGAAAAGAAGACAGATGCTGGCTCCACTGTAACAACGACCAAGCACTCTACCCATTTTACAGTGGTTTCAGCTCCCTTTATTGTGAGTGGACATGAACCCCAGGGTCGGCATCCAGCTCCGTTTCAAGTGTCATGGTTGTTCCTTGCGTGCATGATTCTGGAGAGGATAAAGAGCGTTGCACCTTCGGGCAGCTGTAGCCCAGGTGCTGCTGCATCTGCGGGTCTGTCTGTGGGGGAACCGCCTGAAGCTCCTGCGGCACACTCTCCTTCTCTCCTGGCTCAGAGCCTTCTGACGGTGCGTCGAGCAGTGCATCCGGCTTGTCCTGAATGGTGCCGATGCTCGAAAGACAACTAAAGCTCACGGAGATCTGCATGCAGCCACAACAAAGTCAGCATCCATGACTGCACACATGCACCCATGCTCTGAGCCTAAAAAAAGCGTGAACAGCAAGCAAAGCACATGACATTACCATGCCGGACTTGTCCGAGTTCTCCAGAAGGTCAAGTCCATCTCCTCCTTCGCCTTCTGAGCATCTTCCAACCTGCTAAACTCGATCAAGGCCTACAATGCATTGATATTCTGTCAACATTTGCAAGCAATGGTCTCACCACAGGCAGATGGAGCCACCTCTTTCCACGTGAGGTAAGGTCTTGGTGTGCAGGTGCATGAGGGGAGTGACTTCATAACGATTGGAGCACTCAAGGCCCGTTTTGAAGATTTCGGTGAGATAAAATACATGATATTTTCGATACCAAGGATTGCGAAATGCAGGTGCCTTCCAGCTCGTCACACTATTGTCAATCACAGAAACAATGCACCTGCACTGTGTCTGTGATTGACAATAGTGTGACGAGCTGGGAAGGCACCTGCATTTCGCAATCCTCGGTATCAAAAAATATCAGGTCTTTGATTTCACCGAAATCTTCAAAACGGGCCTTGAGTGCTCCATTTGTTATGAAATCACTCACCTCATGCACCTGCACATCGGGTCCAGCAGATTCGGAAAGCCATGCTGGAAGCCATGGTGTGCGCAAACCAGCAAGTATGAGCAAGACCTCTAATCAGTCTTTGTGCATACAAGGCAAAGACATAGTTATCACGGCCCTTTGTAACATGCAGATCTGCAGGACAACACGGCACTGACAGTGTTATGCAGATATGGTCCCCCTGGCCTGCACAACTTTTTGCCCTGTACTATGCAAGCCTTGTAAAGGTCTGAGCCACATGTAGCCATAGGAGCACACCTTCACGTGAAGAACCTTATGCAATTCCTCGTTGTTCTTGGGAGCGTTGGCACCGGTGGGCAGCTGCATGGCAGAGAATAAGCTGCACAGACATCACAGAAGTGCAAATGAGAGCAACTCAGATGCAGCGCATGTCTGGTCAGGAGCTAAGAAGAATTAAAATCTCTGATGTGCTTCAGATGTCAATAACAAATTTTTTGAATGCATGCATGCATGTTGTGCGCATCCTCATCCTCCATGCATGACATACCATGGGTACAGGAAGAGGTCCTCCAGGTGGGTCGGCAGCAGGTGCAGAGTCGGAGGCTGGCTGCCACTCCTGCCCGGCATCGGCAGGGAGTGGCCATGCATCGTGTCTCGCACCTACATGCATGACATTGCAATGCTCATAAATACAAGCATCCTCTCCAGATGTCCCTGCACCTCAGAGTCTGCAATAATTCTGGCAGTCACAAGCCGCAGCTCCCGGCCACAAAATTGGTGTCCATATGCAAGCTGGCTTGAACTTGGAAGGGTGCACAATAGCAGGCACTTCATCCTATTGTGTGCAGCTTGTCTGGCACAGCCATCATGATCCCACACACCACCGGATCCGATTCTTATGGAGGCATTTTTCTGTCAAATAAACATTTGATGGAGGCACTCACCTGCTCTGCGGTGCGAGGATCTTTGAAATGGATCAGGCTGTCCAGCCCCAGATGCTGCCCCTTGATGGTAAGACCGACGATGTCTGCCTCCTCATGTATGAGGCTCAGTACGGTCATCATCGTCACCTTCTCACCCGCGTGCATGCAGGATGCAGCTCAAGCAGTCCATTCACGTGAGTCCTCATGAGGCCAGTCCCTGCTGCACGAGACATGTTGCATGATCCATGCTGCAAAAGGTGGTTCACAATATCCATTTGCGGGAGCTGCATCCTGCATAGTTTTGCATCCCAGGTTCATCACCTGTACACCGTCCAGGTGCATGTGGAGTACGGGGGTGTACACCGCAGGTAGTTTGTCCTCTGAGGAGCCTGCATGCATGACCAAATGCCATGACATCTCTGCATTTGAGCTACATGTGCTTCTGCTCATGTCGGGCACACCCAATCTGGCGTTACATGTAACAAGCATGTCAATGGCCTCTGCATTGTGAAATAAGAATTTTGTTTTCTGGCCCAAAATTCTGGATGAGGACACAGTGCCATCATTGCATGCGCTGCTCTTGACAGTGATTGGGTGCCTGCACAAGTGAATACTACTTACAGCAGATGCTTAAGAGAGAGAGAGAGAGGGGGTAATTTCGCACCTGGTATGGACAAATTTGAGGGATCCTCTGTCTTTTTGGCAGAGGGCAGAGTGCTGACAATGCAGGATCCTGCAACTTTTGCACAAGCGAGAGCAGTCACTAAGCTTAAGGAGGACCAGCAGTGGACTCCTTTCCAGAAAGCAAGTTTTAAACCATCCACAAGTACCACCATTTTATTTGAACAGGAAGAACCTGGTACATGTGAGATCCCACAGTCTGCTTGGACAGTTAAAGCTTCAGCCTGCAATCCTTGACGATCATGACTGGAATTGCTGCAATTTCTGCTTCCTCTGTTGTATCGAAGACAGCCGATGCATATCGATTGCCCATGTTCCCTGTGAGCAGATCGTCTTGCGTGATGTAGGGTCCTGGACACACAAACACGCAGACTTGCTCTGCCTCAACTATGTACTACACGGCGCTTCAAGATATCAAGAACGAATACAATCTATTGGTTGCTGGGATGTGACGCGCATGATGACATCAGTGCCTACAAACCGTCGGTCAAGTCTGCCTTTTCACGATTATTCGATATTTGAGACTCTGATCACGCATCTGTATCCTCTGCAATCTTAACGACATTGCAAATTATATTCACGCATGCACGAGTGCCTTAGGCCAGGATGGTGTATTCCAGGTACATCATCGAATCATCAAGACTGCTTGCTTCATGAGGTTCCGGACTCAGTAGCCTTCCCAGCTCTTAGTCACTTAGTCACCCACTTTGCATGGGCACCACCATGAACCAGATGTACAAGTTGTAAATGCATTTACAGAATGCAATGTGCCTTGTACCAACATGTGTGCATGAGATATCCGGGCCCTTTAGAAGTATTTAACACCAGCCATGGAGATCTCTTTAAGCACTTATCGTTAATGTAATATTACACAACCGCTTGGTACCAAGCGATTACCGTCCCGGTATCTCTCGCACCCCTGGAGTCCAGAATGCCAGGGGACTAAAGACTACTAGGTTGTCTTTACTGATTAGTACCTCACAATGCAATCACAGCTCAAATTGCGCGACACTGGATGTGCACATCTCCTAAAAGAGCCCTCAACAGATCAGGGCAGTAACATGCAAAATGCAGCAAAGGCAAGATTGGCATCAAGATGGTAAGCGCTCAATATACTTTTGCGCGTCAGCCTTGTGTAAAGTGGAACACTGCTCGCTCACCGGATAATCTGTGTCATTAACACAGTGATGAAGAACCCACAAAATTCCCACATCACTTCTCGCTCTTGAGGAGCATGAACTCCTTCAGAAGGACTCCTTCTCCCTCTCAATCGACTCTCGATTCTTCAAGAAGAGTTTTGAGAATTTACCTGATGATTTATGCAATTTTCACTCAACCCTTCTTTGCCCAATTGCAACAAGTGGAACACAAAACAACACTGCAACGTGCTGTCGGGGTGACCATCAACAGCGTCACTTGTTCTTCGATGTATTATGACTCTCCAACATGCCTTTGCAATACAACTCTAAAGAACCCTTCACAACCTCTGTGGTCGAAAATCGTACACTCAAGTGCTGCAAACTCTGCTCACCAGCAAATCTTCTTCTCCATGTCAAAAAACACGCTCTGAATTAATCCTCAAGTCCTCTGCTGCACCGAATACCACCAAAACTCACATCCGCAAAAAGATCGTCCATGAAACTCTTTTCTGCATTTACACAAGCTGCAAGCAGGCTCGCAATCACACTGTGTGACTCTCGGCCAGTCTCACGTCCGAAACATCCAGCCAAGAAAACTTCCCACTTCATCGGCTGATGTGCTGAATGTGAGCACCGCTCAGACAGCTGGCAGCTGGTAAAATAGCCATCCTTGCCTACTGCTTCAGCCACATTTCGTATGCTGTGGTATTTGGAGCGCCATGGCCCGCCATTATCCACGCTCACAGGCCTCACAGGGTGCACTCATATCAGGCCGCGAGGGCAGCAGCGTTTTCAAAGGGCTGCACAATGGCTGCCAGCGCGCAGGCCGTCTCCACAACGTCCGCGCTGCGCCGGCCGCTGAGCAGGCGCTGCAGGGGCGCGTACTTGGGCAGGTCCAGGTACTCCAGCAGAGCCTTTGCCGAGGCCTTCGCCTCCGCCACTGCCCCCTTGTCCAAGCCCTGCACGACAGGCGCGATCACGCTCAGTGCCCCTGACCCCGCCTGCTGCAGATTTCGTCAGCGCACACTTGGGTCAAGGCCGACACCACAGAGCGATCACACTCAGTGTTCCTGACCCCGCCTTACTGGCATGAGCCTGCCATAGATTGCGAATTCTGCCGGTGCACACTTGGGGCATGCATGCTTTTATTTGTGCTTTGAATCTGCGAGGCAGCAGGCGTGAAGCACAAATGTGAACAGAGCCTCAGCGGTTCTGGCCCTCACAACAGCATGGAGCCTGCATTTCACGATGAAATGCTTTGAAATGTGTTTGCAACTTCAGGGCGACAGACAGTGGAAGCTTTGGAAGGCAGGTTGACGCAGCCAGCATGCGGCAGAGCAGCAGGGACGAACACACAAATCTTGCCCAGCCAAAGTGTGTGGAATTACAGCAGGAGAGATGAGCTGACCTCCAAAATGCTCTGGCCGCGGTCAGCTGCGGCCGCAGGGGCAGGCTTGGCGGCTGCGCTGCGCATGAGTACGTACAGCGGCCGGAATTTCTGGCTGAGCTGCCCATCCTCCGCCAGCTCCCTGTGCACAGCATGCCAGAGGACTCTGAACATTTCCCTGAACCAGCAAAGCCCCCCATTGGAGGTCAAGAATATCAGAATGTGCAAGCTGCTGCGAGCAAACATTGTGCACACCCAGGACTTGGCAGATGCTGGAAGACAAGAGAGGCATGCCGTGCACAAGGGCAGACTTCGACAAACATGGGCTAATTTGAGATACCACAGCACAGCAAATTGTCCCTCATGTCACAGCTCAGCTCCCTTTCAGCAATTCTGACAGTGCAGATACTCTCTGTAGCAGCTGGGCAGTACAGCAGCGCAGTACCTAAAGGCGGCAACGATGCGGTCGAAGTCGGCGTCGCGGCGCAGCATTATGCCGATGCGTCCGGGGACGTCGCGGGTCGCCATGACAGGCGTCCCGGTGCCGCGCTCCAGCCGCAGAAGGTCCGGCAGCGGGTCGTATGTTCCCTCCCTTGCGCGCGCCGTCGCCGCCGGCGCATTCCTCAGCGCGTCCGCCAGCGGCTGCGTCCGCTCCTGCCGCATGCATGCGTAAGCTTTATTCATACTCCGATTGAATGCTCTACAGATCGCTCATACAGTTCAAATTGGTACGACGTAAAGGTGATCTATGTCTCAGGATGTTGTAACAATGCCTGGCACATGCCCCTTTGTTTTAGAGCCTTAGCAGCCAGTAGACATGCTTACAAACCCCAGCGTACTGAAGTAAAGCATGTAGAATGACATGTGTAGCTGCAAAGGACTTGCTCGTTGGAAGCTCATCTGCTCAACATGTGGGGCCTGGCGTGCTGACACAGTTAAGAAGAGAAAGGGATGCAGCGCACCGCAGCCAAGTCAGCCAAGGGCTTTGTGGCCGGGGCATTGGAGCCCTGACCCCGGCCGAAGCTGGTGGTTAGGCTGTGGCCGAGCCTGCTGACAAAGCCGGCGCCGGCGCTCGGCTGCGCGGCCTCGCCGCCGTCTGCAGGCGCCTGTGCAGCAGCGCCCTTCCTGAACCAGGCAGTGAGCCAGCCGCTCTGGACGCCTGCGGGCTGTGCTGCTTCGTGCGTGCGCTCCTGCAAGTCCGCCTCTGTCAGCCGGCTGACCACGGAGCCGCTTTCTTGCGCTGCTGGGGGAGTAGCCAGATCTTGTTTGGTGTCGGCTGGGAGTGCATGCTGCTCAGCCACAGCCGCAAGTAAGGGGTTGCTCTGCCCTGTGGGGATAGCTGCGGGCTGATCTGTCTTGGCGGCTGCTGGGATTGCGTGCTGCTCTGCCACCGCATCCAGCAGAGGGTTCCTCTGGCCCGTGGGGATTGCTGGTGTGGCTGCTCCAGCGCCCTGCACACAGGTTCTCTTCTGTCAGAATTGCCCAAGCATAGCTCACAAACGCTATTCTGCAGGAATGATACCAGAGTGGGCAAAGCTCAGTAGAGGTTCTTGCAAGAGTGTAAGTTGGAGAGGGCTATATGAACGGGCTATATAAAGTGGGTTTCGCTTGGCCACGGGGTCCAAACTGAGTGAGGAAATACCTGGGTGTCGGCAGTGCAAGCCTTTTGCTTGAAGAAGTCCAGGAGGCTGCCCAGGGGGTCGACATGGGGCCGCCCGGCCGGCGCCTCGGCAGCAACGGCCCGCTTCAGAGGGTCGTACTTGCTGGCGCCCTGCGGCACCTACACACGCACACACAAAAGTGATGCAACACCGCTTGAGAACACTGCATCACTTTGCCAATTCTCAGTCCATCTGAATTCTAGGCATTTTCATTTAGTGCCTGAGCTCCCAGCGCTCGAGGACGAAGTAGATATGGTTCAGCCGGATGCATCATTTTGTTTATCCGTAGGGAGCTGATGTGCCTTGAAGCACAGGAGACAAAATCGTGAGGAGGACAGGGCACCTCCAGGGAGACGAGGCCGGTGATGGGGTCCCATTTGGGCCGCGCATTGTTGTGCCACGGAGCGGCGCCGCCGGCCCTGGCCGACTTGAGTACTTCTGTCACGGGGCAGTAGCGCGGCGGCTCCCAGTCAGCGCAATCAACGTTCAGCAGCGAGGCAACTGGGCCCTCCTCGGGCAGGCCCCAATCCGCCGCCGCGGCCGCACGGTTCAGGAAACTGTAGATCGGATCGTAGCGCACCGCTGACGTCTCTGTGGCAGCAGCAATCGCAACATGTCAGGATTCAGGGATGCTTCATTTGCTGGGAATACTGCAATCCTAAACCCTAAAACCCACCCTAAATTGGGTGTTGTCCTTCCTTTGTCAGGAGCACCATGTGAAAGCACACCTTCAACCTTCCCCACATTTCCAAGAATTGGCAGAAAGCTGAAGACAAGTACCTCACATGACGCAACTGCTTGGCCATGCATGCACTCCAGCAAATATCTCCCAAGGGTGATGCCCCAGAGCCACCCCATCACACACCCATTGCCCAATCCTGAGGACCCATATTTTGCCCCGCGTGTGGAACACACCAAAAAGGGAAGAGAGGTGCACACCTGGCAGGCCCTGCTCCTTGGCGGCGTGCAGCAGATCCCAGACGGGGTCAAACTTGGCGGCAGCGGGGCTGGGTGACGTCATGCCCTTGAGCAGCTGGCGCAGGAAGTCGTACCGCGGCGCTCCCTTCTTCGGCACCGCGTCCACCAGCGCCCGTACTGGGGTGTAGCTCGGCGCCTGCCAGAATACACAAAAATTGTGATTACAGTATTAAGATTATAACACAATTTTAGAAGGGCTCCACGTTGCCTCCAAAGGGAATTCATGATTGTTGAGATTGTTACACACTTCTTCTTCCGAAGGCAGGGTGCATCTGCAGGTAAGCTGCAAGTAAAGGCTGCCAGAATCCCACCCATAGTTAAATTTGCCAGATCCAAGCAATACTCAAGCAACCGTGGGCACAATGCTCAGCATTTGCACCGCCCCCAGCCAGCGAGTACACAAATGCAGATATCAAATTGCATGCACACTCCCTGCATCCATCTCTCCCGTTTCTGGTTGAGGAGATTTCAGAGAGCTAGTAGGACATCCTCAGGGGAATACGTGCAGTACATTGGTCCCGAAGGAGCTCAGAGGAGTGCAGTCAAACCTCTAAAGTTTACAGTCACACTCCTCATTACAGAGGTGTCAGCATTCAATACTGACTGCATTGAGGCTGCAGCCAATTTTGCAGCCATGTCTTGGTCCAGCATGGTGCATGCTGCCTTGGATATCCGACTATAAGCCCATCCATCACTATTACTTTTCCCGGGAAAACTCCATTGTTATTACCATATACCTATCCGCCCATTGTACAGTGCACAGGTTGCAGACACTGCAGGGAGGACGGCACACCTGCAGGGCTGGGTCGGAGGATGCGGTCTGCAGCAGCTCGTGCAGCATGTCGTACTTGCCGTACCTCTCCCAGTCCAGCTCAGCCTCCGCATCCGCCTGATCGCGCCACCTCTGCCGCCGCTGCTGCGCCGCTCGCGCCCGCTGCTGCCGCTCATTCTTGCTCTGCAGTGATACACAGCATCTCACAAAAAGTATACACAGGCTGACGCATGCTGCAGCTGCAACACAAATGAGTTTTTCACATTCAAACATGGGGAACATGGTGAATCTTGAAGATGGGAACACATGTGTGCATGATATGGAACTGAGGCTGAGATGCAAGGTGTCACTGAAGTGTGGGCCGGCTCTTGAATGTGGAAGTAGGATGCACCCCATTAGTTTGTGACTAGATGTCGTTTGAATGCAGCGAGTGTAAGTGCAGTTGAAGAACAGGAGGAGGCACCATGACGAGGGGCGACAAGGCGGATGCAGCGACGGAGAGGAAGCCCAGGGCCAGCACGAGGGGCGCGCCGCCGCCGCGGGAGCGCAGATACTCCTCAGACTCCGCGGCCTGCCTCTTCGCCTTGGCGCCAAACGGCTCTGCACGCAACACACACAGGGCTGTCAGGAGACTCCGAATGTGCTTTTCACGTGCACACAAGATGCTCTAAAGTCTCTGCCAAAACATGACATGCAGAAGTCTTCAGGAACAAAGTGTGTGTCTGACCTGTGACGGTGGTGGTCTGGCGCTTGGCTGGACTTGTGCCCACTGGCGAGCCGTCAGAGGTCTCATAGCGGAAGATTGGCTGGGCTTGTTTAGGGGCTTCCTTGGGGGCCGTCCTTCCAACGGCCCTCTGGAGGGCCTTCTGGACCTCGCTCTGGTAAGTGCTGGACTTCTTCTGGTACTCTGCCGGGGTGCCCGACAGCTCTGCCGCCTTGAAGACTGGCAGCTGCTTCTGCTCCGCGATTTTGCCCTTCTCCACAGCCGCCTGCTGCAGGATCTCCACATCATCATATGTCCAATCATGCTTCAAGGCTACTTGTCAGATTCATTCAAGGCGCCGAGGCTGGCATACATCTCTGCGGGTTGCACTGCCCTAAATGCGTGCTGCAATTGGTCCGCGTGCTTGCCTGAGCATTGGTGGCTGCCTGAGCGTTGGTGGCTGCTTTGACTTGCGCCTTTGCGTCGGCCACGGTGCGCCTCACCTCTTCCAGCTGCGCCTTGAGCTTTGCATTGCTCCCCGACGCCTGGGTGCCGGAACCACTCGCTGGCACTGCACCAGCATGTCACACACAAATGTCAAACATGCCCCGTCAACCCATTTATCTCTTTGATAGGTCACTGATGCAGGACGGATCTCATGGCATTGGCAGTCTTTCATGATAATCTTAACAAAGGTTTCTAAGAATTGCAGCTACCAGAACCGATCCACAACAAGCCAATGAGCCCTGCTGGCATGGAGCACATAAAAACCACCAGAGCACAGACACAGCAAGGAGCCTTGTGTCCCACCCTGCGAACCGGGAGCAATGATCTCGAGAGGCTTGGAGCCATTGTCGGCAGCAGCGCTGCGGCCGGCGATGGGCCGGCCCTTCTGCGCTGTGACGCCCTTGTCCACGATGGCACTTGCGCGCGCGGCCAGCACCGCCGCGTCCTCGGCCGCCGCCCCGGAGAAAGCCGCTCCGGCCCGGGGGTACTCGAGGTCCCCCCTGCCGCCCTCCCCCGGCTCGGCATCGTCATCCTCCCTGTCCATCCAATCGTCCGAGTCCCTGCATTCCCAGCTTACACGTCAAGCCTTATTGCTTGAAAATCTGCCATGCATGTGTTGGGTTGTCCTCTGGGAGTCCACTTGGAGCAAAAGGCTTCACAACTATTGATGCTGCCTGTTTGCTGAGGAGCTGCCAACAGGCACAAAGAACTGCTGATGTGCATGAGCGCTTGATGGCGCGCATGGGCATATGACTATGCAAGGGGCTGGTACTTACATGGGGCTAAATTTCTTAGTGTCCTCCATGGAGGTGCGCAGGATCAGCAGCAGCACGGACACCGCCCCAATGGTCACTGCAGTAGCACAGGATATGCTCAGCGCTCCCCAAGAATTTACCTTGATTACCTCTGCCAGCATTAGGTGCACGCAACGGGGACAAGTTGGGAACCAGTTGGGAAGTAAAAAGGCCACACCCCCAAGAACAAGAATAAAGATGATATACGCACCAACCATGCGCACAGCGGGCGACTGCATGCTGTCGCGCAGGTGGTCCTCAATAGTGAAGCCAGCCTGCGTGGCAGGGCCTGGCGCATTGCGGCCCGAGCGCCCAATCTTGCTCTGCTGTCCGCTCTGATGGTGATCTCCCTGCATTGAGCCCACCCCTCAGCACAGATAAATGTGGCAGCGCCCTCCTATAGGCTCTTGACAAGCCGCACAACCATATGGGGACTGCACCATGCAGTGCAAGATGGTGCATGGGTGCTGGGAGCTGACCAGATGGGTGAAGAAGTGCCGGGTGTCTGCGGCGGCTGACTGCGCTTGGTGGACGACAGGCTTGACGACGCGGTTGTCAGTCGCTGTGGCTGCCTTCACCGCTGCATCCTGGATGCTGCGGCCTGTGGCCCTCAGCGAGGATGCAGCGGGCACCAGCACCTTGTGCCTGGCTTGCCAACCCATGCTCTCGGCCGTGCTCCGCAATCTCTGACTGCTGCTCTCCTGAGCCACCTGCTCGGCGGTGGTGATGCTGTCATCTTGCTATACCATGCCTGCTTCAAGTCTTGCTTGTAAAGGAAGTGCAAACAAGCACATGGGACTCATTGGAACAGATCTGATGATGCATGGACAGGCCCGCAAGCAATCTGACCTGTGGCACGGCTGCACGCTTCCCCCTCCTTGCATGAGCCATGGGTGTCGCCATTAGCGAGGCAGCCAATATGACTCCAGCCAGGACTACAGACTGTGCGACACAAGCATTTCCAGCATCAGAAAATCATGCAAAGGGGTGTAGAAGGGCATCTACAGATTATTTGCAGCGAATGCAGCTGTCTTAGGCCACCAACCCAAGCCAAGGTTGTTGACCAGACACTGGCAGGATCTATGTCCCCTCACCTTCAGAGTGGATGTCCACCAGGACTGGTAGGACTCGCCCTCGTAATGGTGCACATCGTCCCCCTCACGAACACCTTGCTCAGATTGCACATCACCATCCAGCACCTGTCATGCAGAAAAAAGTGTCATGAAAGAAACATCCAGGACTGACACACCACAATGGGCACTGGACACTAAGAGCTCACCTTGTGCTGCACACGGGCTTCGGCATCTCCTGATGCGCTGTTCTTAACTTGGAGTGTCCCACGCGTAAGCACCCGAATCGGTCCGCACGGCAAACATTGTGCGAAGGGCAGGGAGCGCAAGATTGCCCCGTTATACGACTTCGGGGCACGAGACTGGCGTTGCTCTGCCAACGGATGCCCTTTGCAGGCTGAGGCAACAACAATGGGCATCGTGGCAGCTCGATAAGGGGACTGGATTCTTGCAGTGGGCTGAGATATATTTCTCACGTCCTCCACATGTTGGATGCTTGGAAGTCAAGTGTCCCTTCGAAGGCTCAACCGTTTTGACTCGACACACCAGACTGACAATATGACCTGAAATTATTGAGAAGAGGGAAAGGATGCATGCAAGTGACAATTGTCAAATTCCGATGATATTGAAATTGATCCGTTGAGATAAGGCACATGCATGACCACCTGGCTTCAGGGTCTGCTCAAATCATCCCTCGTTTGGAACATCTGGCCTGCAGATCAATGGCATCGATGGTGTGATGGGTATTCATGATGCTCTTTGTCCTTTTGCACAGCCAGGAGTTGGCTGTGATTAGATTCTAATCTTGCTCCAAAAAGTAGGGCACCGCAAGATGAAAAGATACAGCAACCTGCTGCAAACGCAACGATGTTTCTTGCAAGGAGATTTTGATTGATCTCTTGAATCGAGTCATTCAAACGCAGCTCAAATCATGGATAAGCCTCCGGAGACAGACTGCATGGAAGTAGGCGTTGCCAAAAGGAGTGGCATCAGGACAGATGTCACTATCGAGTACAGACAGGTGAGCACTTATAATCATGTGGCTTTGCACTGTACCTGTTTTGGAGCTGGTGCACTCACTTATACGTGTTCATTGACATTTACAAGGTTGTGTGCGCTGCAGTATGGGGGAGAGCAAGACATGTACCATGTGATGCAACTGGTGGACAATGAGCTGAGCGAGCCCTACTCCATATTCACATACAGGTGCAGGAGAAATGCACATGCACCCATCCCCAGATCATGTGCCTCGGCTCCGCACTAGCATTGTGCGGTAGTGCAGACAAGAGCAGCTAGTGACAGGCGTGTGGGCAGGCAGGTACTTCCTGCACAACTGGCCCAAGCTGTGCTGGCTGGCCTTTGACGGCGCGCACTGCTTCGGAGTGGTGGTCTGCAAAGCGGACGACCATCGAGGAGCCCAGCGAGGCTACATCGCCATGCTGGTTGTTGAGCACGAGTACAGGGGACTGGGCGTGGGTGAGACCTCCAGTCTCCCTGTACTGTGACCTCCATGCATGCAACACAGCAAGGGCATAGCCAGCTAGCCATGCATGTGGCTGCATGCATGGCGCATCATGCAAGGATGACAGGTGAGAGCGATGCATGCAGGCACAACATTGGTGAAGCGAGCCATTGAGGAGATGATTGCGGCGGATGCGGATGAGGTGGTGTTAGAGGCTGAGGTCACCAACAGTGGAGCCCTGGCGCTCTACAGGAACCTGGGCTTCCTCCGAGACAAGCGCCTGATCAGGTCCTGCACATGTCCCACGTACCGCTCTCTTTACAGCTAAAATCTTGGAGCTGCTTGCATTTAGTCGCTGAGCCGTGTCCTGCAGCAAGGAGAGTGTGATGACAGTGGCTGCAGGCAAGCATTGAAGCACTTCATTGGGTTTGCGGATCTGGCAAACTTTCATAAAGCCTGCATGCTTGGCTGCAGGTACTACATGAATGGCGCGGATGCCTTTCGGTTGAAGCTGCTGCTTCCGCTCCCACCACGCAGGCAGTTAGAGCACAATGCTGTCGCGCAAATGGCAGCTCTTAGGACGGCCTAGCAATGCCCGGCACCAGTGCAGGGAGTCTCTGTCATTCCTAAAAAATGAGTATTACATGTATGTTACCGTGGAACTGATGTATTTTTGTGTACAATATCACTTGACGCACTCAGCAGCAGCAAGCTTCTGTGGAAGCAGCTGCGTTTCTAGAAAGCGCTTTGTCAACGCATGCTGCATATGATTTGGATTTATTTACAATTAGCAGGTTTGGTCAGGCCTTGCTGCCCCAGTCCCTAGGGCGCAGTGTGCATGTAGAGTGCAGATCTGGCAACCGTATCTGGCAGCCCTAAGCCGCATTGATGTGAAGTTGACAGAATACATCGGCCTTCATGAATATTCGCGTTTGTTTGGGCTTGCAGAGCGCATGTTTGCAAAAAATAAAATGTTAAAAGCAAGGAAAAACAACTCCAGTCATAACTTAATTGCAAGTGACCTAACCCGCCCCTCTGGGGACTGTGCTCGGTTGCCTAATCCAAAAGCACCAGCTGGCCGGGATCGGATCCCCGATCAACTGGTTGCTTTTTTCTCGTATCTTTTCCCTTTCCTCTGCTGGTAGCCCTAAGTACTGATCATGATGGGTAATGGGTCAAACGGCTGTTCAGTGTGCATGCGCTTGCAAACTCACACGTGTTCAAGGAAATATTCTTTGAACATCACTTGAAGTGGTGCTGCCCCTGCCATGAATATAATTATTATAATTATTATTACAGTGTCGGCAAACCCGAAGGCCATAGGGCATACACACAGAGTCTCTGCAGCCACATCTGTGGGGCCTAAAGGTCTGGTCTGCAGCCCATATGGTATCATACTAAAAGTCTAAGTCCAAGTGAGGCGTGCGTATTATGGGAACATCACAGCCGGGAACATCATGGCAGGCGCTGCCCCTGCCATGATGTTCCCGGCTGCTGCCTGCTGCTTGCATGCATGCATGCCGTGCCGTGATATGCATGATTTGTCACAATCCACCAAGGAAGACAGGAGCTAACCAAGCATGCATGATCACTGATGGCAGAACCTAGCGAACCTGCAGCTGCCGGGGCGGCAGGTGCGCCCTGGGGCACCAGGCCGGCCAAGGCTCATGTGACATATGATTTTTTCCAGATGCTGTGGCCAGAAAGTCCTGTTCATAACTCTCTGGCAGACTCATCAAGCACAAGAGAAGGAAATGGCCATTGTATGCTTTAGATTGTGCCCTGCCGTTTAGATGCTAGATGACGTGCCAGGAACCTGAGAGGCAAGTGTCCTGCCAAATCTACCTCCACGGGAGAAAACTGTCTTTCGACGAGAGGCAGCACAGCAAAACACATCAGATTAACTCTTTGATAATCGAACGATGTCTGCGAGCGCATTCCTTTGCTCTTGCAACACTCGGCCATTCCAAGCTGCAGCAACCCCGCCCTTGTTGCCCAAAAGAGTAAAATGCCATACCATAGTGAGATGCAGTCTCGAAGAGCAACAGCTGGCTAGCAGGAGGGGCACTATGCAGGTATGTGGTTGGATCATTGTGCGGCATGTGCTACCAGATCTCCTTGATCAAATCAGATTTTTGGTGTTTAGTTAATGCCGCATTGGCTTCTTACTTACTTTATCTCTGATCTATTGATCGCGTCGACTTGTGCTCCAATAAACCAGGAATATTGAGTTCTTGTGGACTGCACGTACAGGGACTGTTGGCTGCAGCAGCAGGGCTTATCACAACTCCCTTGCTTCCAGAGCGTGCTTGGGCGCTGCCAGCCAGCAAAGCGCAGGCAGCTGACGTTGGCACGTATCTCCCACCAGCAGGCGTGGAGGACTTTGTGCAGTTTGTTGTCTCAAAGGACAAAACTCCTGTGAGCATCTTTACTAGTCTTCTCTGGGGCATGACCCTATAGCAGGAGCACCTGTGATCCATGTGAACTTAATAGCACTTTTGCGAGCCCATTGACATGCTCCTTTCCGTGCACAGGCCATCAGGGCTGGAACAATAGATGCCACTAAGGAACCTTATCGATTTGCATTGCCGCCAACATGGCACGAGGGGAAGGTTGCCAACATTCAATCCGGCAACTTCTGTCAGGTGCGCGCAAATGAAACCCGGCCACACGAGCATGCTTTGTTGGCCGCACTTTGAGAGGTTGTTTTGTTCTTGTCCTTTCTATTGTGCAGCGTGGGGTTACTAAAATTGCTCACTGGTCTCTGATGCAGCCGCGCTGCGATGAGCCTTGGACAGAAGTTGTTTTTGAAGGAGCGTCTGAAGGAAGAGTGTCGGTATGCACCCAGCCGTTATAGATCAAGCTTCAAACTGGGACTGAGCGCAGGCATTGCATGGAGGAATGCATGCTGGGTGGAGGGCAGATGCTGAGATTTTGAGGTATTGCAGCTTCTGGTGGCCCCCTTGAGGCGACTCGGGGTAAATAAGCCGGTCTCAATCGAGAAGGTTGGTTCAATTGACAGCGTCCTCAGCTCCATAGGACCCTTCATCTCAGGTGTGATCAGGAGCACCAGATGTCCACTCATCGTGCTCATTCTCAGCATCTGCCGTACAACCCCTGCAAAATTTTAGAGCTTTCTGACAGCCAGAGATCACCCTTTTGCCGTGTTGGCTCCAGGCACTGGTATTGACGAGGAAGATGTTGTATCAATGGAGCAAAAGGTCATCGATGGCAAAACGGTGGGTTCGCTGAAATTGTCAGATGACAGGATTCAGAAGCTCTCCTATTGCAGAAATGACCAGTTGGCAATTCTGACACCAACAACTACTAGAGGCACATGAAGAACAATGATGTGATGGTGCTTCAATGGGTGTTTTTGGCTGCAGTACTACTTCTATGAGACCTATGCTCCAAGCGGCACCAACCCCCCTCACAGCGTCACATGTGTGACTGCAAAGGTGGGCGAAAATCTAGCTCATCCAGTTGGTTCGTGATGAAATTGCAGTCTGCTCCGCACATGATCTCGAATTTGGGAGGAGATGCGTCATCGTGATTGCGGAAAGTGTTTATTATGGAGACCTGAAATGCTGCTGGTCATGTCCTCGCAGGGGGATCTGGCATATCTGTTCATTACGGCAGCAACTGATAAGCAGTGGAGCAAGTCAGCCGGCAAATTGAAAAAGATGGTAGAGACCTTCAGAGCCTGAGAGCAGTACAGGCATGCCACTGTCGACGGCTTTGGAGGATGATGGAACTGAAAAGTCCAATGAATCGACCCTTCACTCATGAGTGTGAGCCAAGATGATCAGAGTGTGAGCCAACACGACATCCAAATGACAAATGCAAATTGTGCATAATACTTTTGTACTGCCTGCTGACAATGAACAGGACTGCTTGAGTGGAACTGCAGAAGGTGCCTTTTGAATGCAACAATGTGGGCTGTGAGGCCAGATATTGCAATGAAGTTGTTACAAGATTTCCTCAATGTCATCATCAACTTGGTCATGCTGCAATTCTTCCTCTGGCAACACTGACAATACTTGTTCCGGCCGACACCTCTGCTCAGACAGCTCGCCATGCCACAGCTGTGTCCAGCACTCTGGCAGCAGAGCAGACGCCGCTGCTGAGCCATTCGTAGACATGCATCGCACACTGGGCAACACCCCTGCTGCAAAAGCTCGCACGCTCCCTCCCACACTGCATGCACAGAAACCCCCATCAACGCACACCCCAGACGCGCGTTCAAGAGACTGCCAACTCATTACGCTCCTGAAGTGCAAGCAATTGCTTCCACTTAACAATTGAAACATCTAATTGCGCAGCAGTGCTCAGTCATATGCACCCCAGCGATCACAAGTTCTAAGAAATTGCCGAAGAATGCACTGGAGCTACCATGCAGCATGCGCAAACATTTCTTCTTGCCAATTGCAATAGGAGTTGCAGTGTTACATGTGGTGGTTATTGAGCACACTGCAGGGCACTGGCCCAGTCCATGCCCTGGCGCTAGACCGTTGAGGAAATCAACCACAGACGTCAGATCGACAGTCGACCACGAAGCAGCGGTGCGCACCAGTGCAGGGCGGCCCCGCCGCCGGCCCAGACGAGGCTCTGCAGCTGCTGCGCGTTGGCGGCCGCGCCGCGCTGCGCTGTGGCCCACCCGCTCCGGCGCAGCGGTAGCCATCGGCGCGGAGCCGGGTGCGCGTTGGCGTACAGCACCCCTCGCACCAGCAGCGATCCGGCAACGCCCTCTGAGAACGTGGCCGCCGCCCCCAGGTCCCCCGCGTAGCCCGATGAGCCGGAAGCCGCCGCAAAGCCGTGGCTCGACACCCGGTCTGCAACGTTCCCTTCCAAGCCTCAGCTTCTGAGAAAGAGGCATCGGCTTTGTGCATGCACAAAAGGAGAACCTGACGTAACGTGACATTGCTGTAACTTCCAGGAGCTGCGAGCTTTCCCTTGGATTCCCAAACATGTGCTTGCACAACGATGAAAACAATCTTGAGGTGATGGGGCATCACTATTACCTTCAGAAGCTGCCAGCGGAAACGGAACTCACCTACATCGCTGAAGTAGCTGGCCACAAGAGCAGCGTCCTCCATGGCTTCGTCATCCAGGAAGTGCAGCGCGTTCTCATGCAGGAAGCCCGCTGTGGTGCCCACGTCCAGGCCTGACCGCTCCCAGACCCCCTCTGGGCTGAAGCTGAGCGGCAGCCGCCTATGCCTGCCACCATTTGGCACCAGGATTATTTGTAATAAATCATAACCTTTAATGCTGCTTCCTGAAAATTTGCATTGAGGCTAATGTAGGGAGCTGAAATATGGCAATCCTACCTTTCTGCCACCTGCAAAGGAGCAGCAGGCTCTGCGCTTTCACAAGCCTGGATCAGGAAGGATGTCCCGCCAGACAGAGGCTGCTTCAACTCCTCATCCATCTGGCCAGCTGCAGCCTGCTCAGTGGCACCATGTGCATGTCAATGTCTGCCCGGAAAGTGACCCAGAGACATTAAACAAAATACGAATTGAACTAAACAGATACCGCAGAGCTGTGTTCGGGTAGGTACACAGACATAGGGACTAATTTGAAAAGTGTGGCACTGTTTGTAATGCCAAGCGCCTGGTGAGCAGTGTGCGCGCACCTCTGAACCCTCCTCCCCACGTTTGTTGTACAGGAGCTTGCCGATGGCATGGAACGGGTCCAGGGCAACATCTCTGGCTGTGGCAAGCTCCGGCATGTGCAGCTCTGGCTCTGCCTGCTTGCTGCCCTTGGCCTTCCTCTGCACAGCAAGCACCGCTCATGTTGCTGTGTGTTATTGAGTAAATCTTTGCTGCAAGATAGAGTCAGCTACAGCATCATAGAGCAGGACACCGCTCCCTTGCAGAATGGGCATTGCACACAACGCATGCATGCAGAAGCAACAGCAGCTTAAGCATGCTTTGAGGAGCCTTTAATGTCCCGCATGTGTGTACAGTAATAGAAATAGAAATTGTAAGTGATATTAGGCATAGCTTCTACTCGTTGATTCCTCAAATGTGACATCGCTCTTCTCCTCAAGTGCATGCCTTAAAGTCTTCCTAAGCGTTGCCCACCGCCCCAAACATGACTGCAGAGGGACTCTAAAGGATCTTTTCCTCTCTCATCTTTTTGACAGCGGATGGAGAATGGCTCGAGAGAGGCGCGGTCACCACCTTTCGGGTCTTGGGCTGCGGCGGCAGGGGAGCGACGCCAGTGCAGAGCAGCTGCAGCAGCTCGAGGGCGCTGCGGAGGTCGCCGGCAGCCGAGCGCGCGATGGAGAGCGCCTGCTCCTTGGACAGCGGCATGGCCTCCTCGGCCGCCGCCCGCTGCAGCGCCTTCGCTGCGTTGTTGTCCGTGATGGGGTTGCATGCTATCTGCGCAACCCCCACCGTGTCCAGCGCATTCTGTACATCCTGTGTTGAGAAGCACAAGACCTTTTCAGTCAGAGACAGCAGAGCATTCAGGCTTCGTCCTGTGCAGTGGGACACCACACTATTCCAGTCAGAGACAGCAGAGGACTGAGGCTCCCTTCCCTGATAGATAAACCTCATGTGTAGTGGGAGAACAAGACTAATTAGTCAGAGACAGCAGAGCACTGAGGTTCCCTTCCTTCAGAGTGACAATTCCTGGCTTTCAGCGCACATCCGTTGGTGCATGACTGCCTATCTTTTTTGAATTATTTTTCATTGCTGTCTTTGCCCCAGGCCCTGCCAATTCACAAGCTTGATCTCTGCCATTTTGACAAGCCTTTGGCTGTCAGCAGTCGAACAAAAGGCTTATCAGAATGACCAGATGTCAAGCATGTGCATACCAGGAATGCTCTTGGCAGGTCCAAGCTGCTATACGAGGTTTCAACTGAACTGCACAGGACTCATGTTGCCTCCTTGAACAGCCAAAAGCCGGAGGTGGGCAAACCACAGCGCACCTTGTGCAGGCCTTTGACTGTCAGCACAGAATAGAGATCTCCACTTGCACAAGTACACAGATCAATTGCTCGCCAAAAGATTAATCTTCGCACCTTGTGCAGGCCGTGCCAGGCGGCGCCGCGGTCGCCGGGGGCGCCCTGAGTGGAGCTGGCGGTAGCGATGACTACCACGGGGCAGCGCGCTGCGGCGGCCAGCAGAGCCAGCGCGGCGGCCAGGCGCGCCCGCTGCTCCAAGCCCGCCGCATGGGGGAGGTCGTCTATCACCAGCAGCTTCACCCCCGGCTGCACGATCAAGGTCATCTTCATTTCTTAGTAAAGTTGTTGTCAGTAAACTGAAGAAGCAATTACCTATAAGGTCTTTGACGTTTTGCAACAACTTGTTAGTACCAGCCTGACTTCGTCAACACATAATAAATGTTGTCTCCATTCAACCCATCCTGAATATTTCCATCGGGCCAGATGCGCAAATAATCAAGTCCAATACTGCATTGGTCATCTTTGATGCAGTCTCCGAAAGTCCGGAGAAAACCGGCAGGAAGAGAGTGCGAGCTCCTGAAAGGTACAGAAGGGTCTTTCCCTCTCGCTGGATGCTGGATGGTGGATTGACGGGCAATGCTGCAGCGCACCTTTGGGGGTGGGTTCTGGCTCTGCTGTGATGCTGCCCCAGAGGCATCTGACGCGGCAGTGGAAGGCTGCAGAGACAGGCTGGACAGCTTTGCATGCGCCACAAACGTCTCGAAGTCGTCCAGCTTCGATGTGTACTGCAGCCCGCCGTCTGCCTGATGCACGAGGAATTGCCCCGTCAGACGGTACTGTTCACAAGACGATATAGACAGCGCCGCGATAGATGGCTCTTGGCATGCGGAAGGATGGCGCAGTCTTCTGTATGATTTTATGGCATTATTTGAGAAGCACACCGCGTGGTATCTGTGCTCGTCCCACAGTGTGGGCACGGGAGGCTGCCACTCACACACATCAAAACCCATCTTTTTGGCGAGCACATGCATAGCTGTGGACTTGCCGCACCCTGGTGGCCCTGCATTGATCACAACATAATTGCAGCCAGAACACAACACTATTTTTCCAATTGCGGGCGCAATCAATTTCAGATTGCACAGCAGAAGGGGTGATGCCCACCGCTGAGAACCAGCATTCTGGGTGCCTTGCATCTCAGGCCTGGCTCTTTCTGCAGCTCCAGCCAACCGCTGATCTCCTGGATCTTCTTCTTGTGCATCACCAGATCTGCTGTGGTCTGCGGTCTATGCCTGTGGGACCAGCCTGCTTGTCCACCTGCCACGTGTATTGCCACAGTCAGATTGTTACAAATTTTGACCCCACAACACAAACAGAAGACTTTGCGAACTCATGTACATGCGAGGGGCACAACAGCAGACCTGCCATGCTGACAGCTTTGAGAGGTGATGTCTCTGGCTGCGATCCGTAACCTCGTGCTGCGCTCTTTGTCTCATTCGCAGGAAGGACTTTGCGTGCTTCAGATTGGACTGCATAGCTGTCCAGTGTGCGCTGCACAGGTTGGAAGGTGAGCTGACGCTGAGTTCCTGTCTCCTTGGACTGTGACAGCTGCAGCTGGAGGGTCCCTCTGCGCTCTTCCTGAGAAGATGGCAAGGCCAGCTCTCCTGTTTTCCCCTTCTGCTGGCCCCTTCTCCGATTGTCCTGTCACCCCAAGCAGCGCATTCAGGATTCATCTAAAACACGTTGCCCAGGTGATATCGTATTTTCAATACTTTTGTACCTTCTTTACTGGCGTTGGTGCCTTGGGTGTTGCCCTTCCAGCTTCCTCTGCCTCTTCATCAGAGCTGAGGATCAATACAACATGTTTGCGCTTTCGACTCATGTCAATGAGATCGTGATCAAAGAAATTCTTTTCATAATTGGATACCGTGAGACGATCGTGCGATGCGCAATTGTGCGTAATTGAACCTTGGATTGGACAAAAAAAGCATGGTGATCCCCCCCCTGAATGAAGGCATACTTAAAGGTGACGGGTCATTAGAACTTGGCAGCTTGTCTGTCAACGTCAATGGACACCTAGCCTGTATGCTGTTTCTGTTCCAAGGACAGCAACTCGGCCAAGGATTTGCCCACATGCAGTACTAACGCATTAGTAATGCCACATGGAAATTTTCTCCGGGTTGTTCAGAAGCACAAAGCAGTGCAAGGGAATGCAGAATCAAGAACCCGGAAGTATTTAGCTTGTGCAGCAGCTCTCGTACGAGCAGAACATGCAGACGTCAGAAGCTGCTGCTCCGGATTTCGACGATGATGAAGACTTTCGCTTGAGTGCTCCAAGTGTGCACACGTCCAGTCTTTTGCAGCAGTATGAAGCTTCTGCAATTTGGAATGGGTGTTAGAATCCATGGTTCGCATGCTCTTTTGATTGACGTCCACTGATGATGCAGCTGCAAAACTGGAGGACACGAGACCACCGCTAGACGACGATGCTGGTTCGATTGATTTGTATGGCGACGTTGCAGGTTATTTCTTTCAAGTTATCCTGTCCTATCCAGGTTGTGAAAGTAGTATTGTGTTGTGCATAACATACAGATCCTATCCAGTGCTCGCGTCCTGCTTTGCCTGTGAGCTAAGTTTTTGCTAATTCGTCAAGGTAAATTCGAATGTGGTTGTTCCCATTCCTATGCCCACATCTGGTGAAAATTGTAGCCTTGTAATGACTGAACATATGGAACTGCAACTTTATGATGTGCAGAGGCTCCACGAGACAATACAGGCTCACTAATATGTCAAAGCCTTCGAATGTACACCACCCATCAATTCCTGGCACTAACACATAAGGACAAGCTCGTGTGACTTCCTGAGACCTGTCCTGTAGGAGGCTCATTCTCTAGTGTGTTCCAGCAGATGGGAACAATGACGATTTTGCATCCCTGTATGGAAGCGGACCTGCGCCAAACCAGCAGACTCAGGAGGAGTCGGAAGAGCATATCATGCCAGCTGACAGACCTGGTCCCTCAGAGAACGGGACAGAGCAACACCAATCAGATGCAGGTGAAATGCAGACCCTGCCGCCTATTTATTAACGCCAGAAGGAATTTCATCTGAGGAATGCCATTTTGAACTCTTCCTGCAAGCAGGTACCAGAGCACAGCAAAGCAATGCTGGCGAAGGGCCCGTTGTGAAGCGCGGATCTGCTGCATCAAGCTCGAGAGGGGAGCCTTCTTATGGGACCATAGATGCTGTGTATGTCGGCAATCTGCAGTGGTGGACAACAGATGCACAGATCGAGGAACTCTGCACCCAATTTGGCTCTGTGCAGAAATTTAGGTTCTTTGAGGACAAGGCCAATGGAAAGTCCAAGGGCTATGTCCTTGTGACCTTTGACAGCCCAAAAGCAGCATACACCTGCAAGGAAGGATTGGACGGGTGTGCACCCCTTACTCTCAGCATGCGCATGCAAATGCAGAATCTCTCTTCAACCTCACCGTTTGTGAAAACTTTTCTTTTTGACACCCTGTCAACTTTGTTCTTGACAGGACCATGGTGGACGGAAAGAAGTGCGTTGTGACCTTTGCAAAACAGAAGGTGGGGGCCACACATCTGAATGGCTAAAAATTCATGAGCTGCCATTGCCCAATTTTGCTCATGATCAAGCATATCTTGGCAGTGATCAAGGTTGTGTTGGTGCAGCAGGAGCAAGGGAAGGGGCAGGGTGCTCAGAGAGATGGCACTGCGATGGCGTCCACCAGCCAAGGCCCCACAGGCAGGGTGAGTGCAGATCGAGCCCCAAGGCCGTCTACTATGTAAGGCACTGTTTTTAACAAGACATTTGACGGCCACGCAGCCACAGGCAACATCAGCGCCAAGATGTGAAGCACACAGCAGTCCTGATGCGCCCGGCTCTCTTCAGAACATGCAACATCCTCATGTGGTGTCCTGACTCTCAATTGCTCCCCGAATAGGAATTTCTAGGCACCTTTGCGCAGAAGATGTGTCAACTGCACGTGCAGGGGCCGGCATACCGTGGGAGATCCCAGGAACAGGGCGGCAGAGGGCCGCGCATGCGACCTCCGGTGGGGGACCCCCCGTTCTCTGGAGGCATGGGCGGCGGCGGGGGGCCCGGAATGGGGTGGAATGGGGGGCCTGGAATGGGACCTGGGCCCTTCATGCCTCCAGGGATTATGGGACCCGGTATGGGGCCAATGGGGCCTGGAATGCCCTTCATGCCGCCAGGATTCCCGCCTGGCATGCAGCACAATATGCACATGGGAAGAGGTGCGATTCTCCCCCTTCTTGACCAGGGAATCGCTTGTCAGTAGATAGCTGTATTGGCAAAGGGAATTTTTCCTGCACATCACTGTAATCTTGGTCTACTACTTCTTCAGTGACTGGCTGCTCCTTGAAGGACCTACCAACGTTTTCGTCGCTGCAAAGCTGAATTCTCACATTTTAGATTGTGTGCAGAGGGTTTGCTCTATATTCAGAAATGTCTGTCCTGCAAAAATGCACTGTTTGTGTGCAGCTCTTGTGTAACATGCCAGATGCCTTGAATGGCAGCTTCTCATGTGCCAAAACAGGGCTGCAAAATGATTTTCAGGGGCACCATAAGTACCTGTAACTTGGAAGGATCTATGCACAAGCACATAATGTCGAACAGTGTCCAGAGTCGTGAGTACTTTGGCCTTCCGCAGGAATGCCATATGGCCGGGGACCGATGAATAACTTCAAGCGGCCAAGATATTGACAGTGGTCATTTAAGTGTCTTTTATTTATCGCTGGCAGTGGAGATGGTTCAGAAAACTGAAAATGTCTCCGTGGATCTGAACACTGCACATCAAAGTTCGCGGCTCACAAGTGCCAGGCATCAGGACCCAGGCGGTGACAAGAGTCACTAGCCAAGAAAGTTCTGACATATACATTGTAAAGTACAATTTGCTGCTTTCCTCATCATGCCCTGCTGTATTGTCAAGAACTGGCTGCAGTGTCACCGCTGCACATCGCAGCTGCAGCATATCTATGCATGTTCCACTGGCAAGAGCCACCATTTCTTTGTTATGGAATAGGTCAGCATCAATGCTGGGAGGCTCTCCCAAGAGAATGCCAAGCTAGTGAGCATGGACCCGGCGATCAGCAGTAGGGTGCGGGTAGCAAATGCGGCAGCGCCAAACACCATGCTGGCATTCCTGCCCAGACTCCACATGTGCAGCCCTTCTCTTGGCCTGTTGCACAATCTGAAGTCTTCATTGCAACGCATGGAATTCTTGAGGATGCTCGATAATTCTAGGCTCTTATTGAGGCCATTCTACGGTCTTAACAAGTGGCAAACGCATCTTGAACAAGTGCGTTTAGCACGTTGGGGTCCCAAACCCAGGATTCTCACCTCACGTTGCTCCCGTTCAGCGCGTTTGCTGGTACCATATGTCCGCAACTCTTTGAAGACAGCCTTCAAGCCCATCTTCTCCTGTGAGGAAGAGGGACCTTTCAGAAGGAATGCCGATGTCGAAACCCTACACGATCCTTCTGCGGGATGCAGGGTGCAGGGATGCAGCAATCGTGTCACGGAGCCCCCACCTCCTTGTTCTTCATCTTTTCCTGTCTTGTCTCGGCTTTGTGTGCCTCCTTTTCCTGTCGTTCAGCCAGCTTTTTCTCCAAGAGCTTGTCTGCAGTCGAAGGAAGAACGTTGGAAAACGATACGGAATGGAAAAGGGCTAGCCAGTTTTTCTGACATAGAAGGCGAATCGATCAATCTTCGCTAAAAGTTTCAATTAATGTCAGTTCAACTCAGCGATCTCCCGTACCCTTTTTCGGGCAAGCCTTGCCGTCTCCCTTCCCGAGCTGCATGACAACGAATCTAGTGATGCGATATCCCCAGTATGGATTATAATTCCTCTTTCTACAGCACGTAATGATCTTTTCCACGAAATGCACGCAAAGATCTTGGGTCCTCGGAGCTGAGTAGACTCACGGCCAAGTTTGGCGTCATGGAGTGGGCCACTGTCGACCCACCCACAGATTTGACCTGATTTGCTCAAATGATTTTGAGTCAAATCGAAGGCTGGCTTCGATTGTGCCGACATTTGAGACCCTAATTGCCTAGTCACATCTGACGTCTGAAGTATGCGTGCACATGAATATCTATGATGTGCACAGTTTTGTCACATGCGCTGCAGACCGCGGTGCATGCATGCCAACCTTGAAAGTGCCCTGTAGGCTACCAGTGGTGCCACACGTGTGGATATATCCATGCCGTGCCATGCCTCCGCAGAGTACATCCGCAGGCTGCATCGCCCTCTATGCAGCCACCTCCCATATCATATTCCCCAACAGGTGCATGTCTGTCACTTTGCCCTTTTCTGCCCACCATTCAGGTTCCTTGAACGCTGCCGCATTTGCATGTGGCATGTTCATGTGATCATGCAATCCTTCACTGAAGTCTGGCAGAGCCTGCCAGGCAGTCACTGTGCCATGGCAACATCACCAGGCTGGCCGCATCCGCATGTCCCCGTGGGTGTGACAACAGCGTCAGCGTTGGTCAGTCCGTGAAAATTCAAGTGGCAGATGCGCTTGTCTCAAGCTTCATCAAGAGCATTAAGTCAAAGGACCCGCCATGGGCCACAAGAACCTCGTCCCACTGAGCACGTAGTCCCTCATTTTCTTTATTTCATATTACAGGTCGCCAAACCCAAGGGACCATAGGGCATACACGCAGGGCGTCTGCAGCCACACCTGCAAGTCTGCAGCCTCCACAGTTCACCAGCGTAATCGTAACACGCATGTAGCACACTGTGATCATCCACCTGCATATTTCTCTAGCAGTATTCCATGTGCGCATATAGCCATGCGCTCAAGTAGCACACCTTGCTGAAACCTTTGTTTGCCAGTCATTAGTCTGCAAAAATAAAATTTGCTTGCCATCGTCCCCACCGTCAAGGTACCAGACCGATCTGCATGAGTAGGTATACAAAGATCTTGTGTCAATGAAAGCCATCTGAAGACTGGGCATAGGCTCAGACTATTCAAGAACCTTCCATGCTGATCAGCATGCCAACCAGCATGCAAGTAGATCTTTGTATTCATAATCGTATCTCTACCTACTACTGCGTGAGATGCTTGTTTCCAAAGCACTTCAAACTCCCTACTCTTGGTACAGCAAGCCTGTGTTTACCAGCAGGGACTCCTAGAACATCACTTGCCACTCCTCTCAAGTACAGGTATAAAGAACAGTTTGAGCGAAGAAATACTGGGGCAAAACGCACTCGCTCCCCACCACGATACTCTCATGTGGGCACGTGCAGAACAGCAACACACAAGCTTGCAGCGAACTCGCTCTGGCTTTATGCTCGTATCAGAAGCCACCCTGCCTGGCAGTTGCAGAGTACCAAGCTAATCCTACAGCCAGAATAATGCTGGCCACGAGCACATACTTGTTGGGCACTAGCTGTGGGGGCCGGTACTCTTCAAAGAAGCGTTCTTCCCATGTCATTTCCCTCTGCTGCCCGCTCTTCCTGCTGCTGGGTGGAGCCCGCGTTCTGAAGCTCCTCTCTGGCCTGTGAGTCACATGCATGTCATGAGAAATTTGCAACGGACTTTGCTCAGAATCGTCCATGAGAGATTGCAAGGGACACTTGCTCAGAACTGTGCATGAGAGATTGCAAGGGACCTTGCTCAGCACTGCGCATATTGATTGAGCTGTGATTGGATGTGCAAGTGTGCTGAGGGTCTTACGCAAAGCGGTCGCTGGTTTCAATCACAGGTATGGAGACTCGCTCGTCAGGTCCAAGCCTCAACTTTGGCGCTTCCATGATGAAGCGCAGGTTTGCGGCCTGCTTCTTTATCTGGGGGTTTGGATGCGTGTTCTCCAGTGTCTTGTACATGTCTATACAATCTTGCTCCCTCCCAACTGCCTGCAGCACATCTCCTTGCATGAGAACAGGGTCCAAGAATGGAAAAAGTACGACTTTTAGGAGTGTAAAGTTGTCCAAGACCAAGGAGCCTGCGATTGACACCAGTATAAATCACCTGGTATGCGAGAGCAAGCCACAACTGCACTTCGCCTCCCAGCGGGCTGAAGGGACCCTCTTTGTCCAGCGCCTGAGTGAATAGCTGGACAGAGGCATTGTATTGGCCCTTGCCATATGCCAGCTTCCCCATGGTGAATTCCCGCTGCCTGGCTGCCTTCTCTGCTGCTGCTGCGGCCGCTTGCTGTTGCCACAAGAGATCTCAGTGATTGTAATGAAGCATGACAAGGTTTGAAAATAATCCCGTTGAGCCCGATGATACATGGATTCTGCCATGCGCGCCTATCCTCAAGACTTGGTTGGTACCTCTTGCAGCTTCTGTTTTATCCTTTCCTTGTACTTCTCCTGTACAGTGGTCATTTGACTGGCATCTTGTAAGCCAAGCTCCTGAGCAACCAAGTCATCCTCATCTACTCCCTCTCGTAGCCCTGCACAGATATAACTACCTGTCACTTTGCAACTTGGGGGTGTTGACCTGTCCAGGTGAAGGAGGAACATGAAAGTTCTCTGCAAGAAGGCAGAGCATCTGGGGATGTGTCCACCTTCAACAAAGTCCGCAGAAGCTTGTCTTAGTCTTTCTTCATTTCCCGCTCTACAGCAGCCTGCCAACTTGTCTCCCTGGAGAGTCCTTGATCTGATGTATGTGACTCTGATATGCACCTGATGTCTAGGATCCAGTGTACACCGATGCTTCGAAAGACTCAAATGAGGTTGCGTTACGTTGATAGAATATCCTGGCGCCTTCTGGGATGAACTCAGGGTGTGTGGCATGGTAGATTGAAGCTCAACGCAGCACTGCAACTGCACCAGCAATCGAGGATCAATGCGGCCACACACAAAGATCAAGTTTGCGCCATACCACTACGCAGTTTGCGTTGTATCTGGAGACCAATCGTTCTGTTCACATCAACAATTGCTTGGACGGTGAGTCACGAAGATCTATGACACATCATCACATGTACAGCATGGTCAAGACCCCAAGTAGGAAATGCAGACCTGATGAACTATTTCGCCTCTCGGTAGCTCCTAATCTCAAGCTTGAGTGGAAGCCAAATCGGAGCTGCATCATGTCAACGTCCTCTGATCCCTGAGAAGGTTGGCCATTGTCTGTGACCTTCAAGTGCGTTGGGTGGCTATTCAGGCGGAAAATAATGTACAACGTGCTTTCTTGTGAATCTGCACGGTTTTTTGCGTGCCTTTCGCTATCCCCCTTAAAGTAATTTTACACTGATCCAAGACGCGGGGCGTATCTGGATGCTGCCTTGAGGCCCATGATCGATCAACTTCATGGTCAATCTTGTTTGAATTTTAGGATCGTGGATACGGTCCTACATCGTTGCTGCTGAGCACCTTCATAGAGGTGACTGCATTCTTCAAGAGCCACCGATCTAATCATCTCTTCGAAGAATTCTCCCTGCGCGCCCCAGGAAATACAGAGAGCAGAGCCACTGATCTGCAACGCAAGCGCACCATTTTCTGCCGCCACTTCCTAAGATGGTGGTGAGAGATCAATCTTGCTCCCTATCCTAAATACTAGGTGTAGACTGTGACCAGACTGCCTTATGGCACCTTTACTCAGCAGAGCCCATAGCTGACTGCATGTCATGCAGCTTTGCTTAAGTATGCTTAACATGTTGCAGCAGGAATCTGTGCCTGCGGCCCAAGACGCAGAACCTGCTCCCCTCATGAATGGGCATGCAGATCGTGACTCTGAACACTGCAATGGAGTGGATTTGGCAGAAGGTCCGCACCCTAATCACAGCGCCGATGAAGACCCTGCAGATGGTGCTCCTGAATATCTACAGGTGAGCTCATTTAGAGATGTGATCAGCTGGTGCATTGGCATGCATGTTCCCCTGTGCATGAGTCGCTGTGATGCAGCTCTGTGGTGCTAACTCTTGTGGTGCCAAATTGGCTCAGGACATGCCAGAGCTTATTTCTGATGAGGAAGACGATGATGTTCCTATCCCAACATTCCAGACTGACCAGGAATGGAGGCAGGCAATAGCTTCATTCAGAGGTAACTATGGCGCATGCATGCTTTGTGTTTCATCCTTTTTTCTCTCTAGTCTGCAAAGCTTTGTGCACATTCAGAACCCCTCTGCTAAACCTCAGAGCAATTTGCACCTTGCTCTCTGTAAAATATTGCTGAAGTGCCTTGCCTTTCTTCCCCACAGTCAAAGGAGCAGTGTCCTCTCGATCCACTCCATTTTCCCCAGACTCTGTTCTCGATTTTGATCAGACATCCGTGAAGACAGACACCGGCTCCGAGAGCGGGGCACAAGGGCAGGTAAATGTTCTTACAGACCATGCTTTTGGATGGTTTTTCTGTGCACTTTTGGCTCAATGTGGGTGTTGCATTCAATCTGCTTTTATGTGCCTTGAATGCCTAAGGTTATCGAGGACAAATTGGGGGTGCACAGGCTGCTGCTGATGCGGCGTCCAGTGAAAAGGCCAAAAAGGGGGCACCATCTGACAAGGCTTGGCTGCGCATGATGGAAGTGCGCACTGAGTCTCTACTGACCACTTGAGCCTATTTTTTAAACATCCTGTAAGCACTGTAATTACCTTCAATCTGTGGGAAGCAGTCCATTGGGCTAGCCTCTCAGGCGCTTCGTATTTTCCACATGCAGCTGGAGGAGCAGAAGAAGCTGGATCAGGATGGCAAAGTCTCCGCCGAGGAGGTGGCTGCAAGGAAAGCCGCCGCCGAAGCTGAAGCTCAGCGCGACCTGGAGCTTCGTGCAGAGTGAGATCCTTTGCCCGTCTGCCTTGGAGGCACTCCCAAATATTCGCTCCTGTAAATGCTGTTTGGCAGGAGTACATCCAAAAAAACACAACACTGAAATTCATACTGTATGGGCGTGTGGGGGTTGTGTAAACTGTGATCACCTGTCTTGAACGTGTGCAGCGCAAAGGGGAATAACCTACTGTGAGTGCCACTGAAATATGTAAGGCAGACATGGGAACAAGGATGCATGCAAATGACAAACACATGACCTCGCTTGGTTGTGGCAGGGAGCGGCGTAGGCTGAGGGCAGAGCAGGGGCTGGATGACACCAGCAATGACCTCATCCTGGCTCAATGCGCGCTGAGGCCAGGGGTGGTCGAAGATGCTGTCTGCGAGAAGGCTGATGATGGACGCAGCATCAAAGGCTCTCAGAAGCACATGAAGATTGTCTGCACGGAGGTGATCACAGACTTGTACTCCTCATGTAAAAATGGCTGCTCGCAGATCTATAATGTTTGTGTGTTGCCTGACCATGTTCTGTGAGTGCATGGTAAGATGCATGGTGATGTGGCAGGGGTGCACGATTCACTATCACTACGCATGCTGGCGAGCCTTTGAGCGTGGGTTCAAGGTGCAGCATCCTGAGTTCTCCTGGAAGGTATGTCTCCTTTTGCTCTGAAATATGTTCTTGGCAGCCGTGATCCCTATTCCCTTAATGGATTTCCAGGGTTCTCTTGCCTGCATCATCGCTTGATGCACATTTATACTTTGGGGGAGCATCTATATGACGGTATCATTGGCATGTGCAGAACAAGGACGGGGTGCGGTGCTTCACTGATGGATGCACGGGGAATATCAAGCTGGCATTGGAGTTGCAATTCGACATGGGCACTGAAATATCTCGACGCGAGCTGCTACGGCTGCCAGATGAGCCCAAGCGAGCCGCTCACCCGCCACCCCAGGCCGAGCCAAAGAAGGCCCGCAAGCAGAAGGGCGCTCAAAAATCCCCTGCAGCTGATGCAGGTCTGTTGCTGCTTTGCATGCATCAGCAACCTTGAAATCCATGCTCTGTCCACATGCAGCAAGTAGGAGGTGGGTGCTTTTGCCAGGCTGCCTCACCGCTGTTGACTTCCCTTCTTGTTGCTTTGGCCAAGGTGCTAGTTGACATGCTTCCCCAGCTTTTGTTTGCATTGACAATCATGCTGCTTGTTATGGTGATTTGCAGAGGAAGGCAAGGCCAAGGCGGAGGCACGCCCCACTCGACAGGCACTGGTGGAGCGGGCTCCTGTGGCGCCAGCCCCTGCACCAAAGCCTGAGGTCAAGGTGAGACTTCACCGGCTTCCAGGCTTCAATGTATGTGTCACATTGGCTTGTTGTGTACTTACCTTGTTCTGCTCTCTTTGTTCACCATTCAACAATGTCCTGCAAAATCCCTGTGCTGATGTTCAAATTTTGTGTCTAAGACTTTGTGGTGAAGGGGGTTGTCATGTGTCCAGGTTGAGCCGGCGCCTCCGCCAGCACTGGACTTCCCAGATATCAATTTTGTCCAAAGGAAGAGGGACGATGAGGAGGATCTGGAGCGTCTGGAGAAGGGTCTCAAGGTGAGCAATCCTTACCTTCATTCTTGGGGCTGTTGTGGCTGTTGAATGGCTCTCATTGAGCATGTGTGAAAGGCCGCCACATCAGGCATCAGCACTGCAGCTGTCCATGCATTCAGGCGCTTGTCATGCATGCTCAGAATGGGTCTTGGCAAGTATATTTCTACTCGAGGGGCCACAGTCTCAAAATATGTCATGGTGTGTGTGTGCAGGGCAAGAAGGAGAAGAAGAGGCGAGAGAAGAAGGGCAAGAACGTGGTGCACATGCTACCAGACGCAGAACCAGCACACGAGGAGGAGACTGAAAGCAGAAACCAGCCACAGTCCTATGCTGAGGTGTGCTGTCAAACGCTTTCCAGACCATCCCTGTTTGCTCAAGCTAATGGCACAACATATGCACATTTCCTTGAAACTACCTTGTGATGGAATGCTGTGCAGCCTGCATATTTGCCTTGTGAATGACTGGCATGTGTGCTGCAGCACTTTGTGGCTGCGGATAGCCCAGCACCTCGTCCAACGCTCAACAGCAAGGACTTTCCCGGCCTCACCCCCGCTGCAGCAGCCGGCTCAACACGGCCAATCCTGGCACCTGCACCTGCACCTGCGCTTACACCTGCAAGACCCTCTGCAGATGGCCTCTCTGCCTGGGAGACCATCCTGTGCCTCCAATCTGGTGCGTGACTTGCTGATTGCTTCATCTGTCTTATCCTGAGGCCTTGCTCCTGTCATGTGCTGCTTTCCTTCTCTCCTTTCCTGGTGTTCATTCTTGAGGAGGGCAACTGGTCAAGGCATATTTCTGTGCATGCAGCTCGCCCAGGGCCACACCTCCTCATCCAGAACGTGGACGTGCAAAGCCTCCAAGCTGCATCCAAGCCGCCGGCCGCCCATATTGAGAAGATGGTGTTGCAGTATGGGCTGTTTGCTGCCTTGGTCGTTTTCCCTGGTCTCGCGGCTGCTGCTGTGTCCTACACCTCATCGTCAGCTGGAGAGCAGGTAGCTACAGCTGCTGCTCAGATATCATGAATTGTTGCCACACAAAGTGGCACAGCCTTTCTCAGCTCTGTCAAGAAATCTGCCCTTGCTATGTGCTGCCTCGAGAAAGCATGAGGGATTTCAAAGTATCTAGTGACATGCACCATTGCATTGATGCCAAGCATCATGATAGACAGCCGCCACATGCGTGCATATACTGAAGTATCATGATCGCTGTCTCCAATATCCACTGCATATGAGATGCCCTGCATCCCAGCCGTTGGGACTTGCCCGTCCTCCAACACTTACTTCTCACCTGCGTAAAGTACAAGAGGGGCGTGCAGGCGTACTTCAAGCTGGACGGGAAGCTGCTAGAGAAGAAGCGCCTGGAGCTGAGCTTCCTGGAGCAGTACCCCAGCCACGACATGATTGCCAACGTGGCTTCCGAGTCAGGCACGCCGGCGCTGCAGAAGCGAGCGACAGCCGAGCAGTTTGAGGAGACGGGCGCCGCCGCATGTGTCGGCAGCAGCGGCGGCAGCGGTAGTCAGCCTCAGAGGAGCGCCAACGTGGAGATCCCCAGGTCCTCACAGGGTGACAAGGACAGGCTGACGATGCAGGGGCTGATGAGGGGGGCCAATGTGATGGGGCTGGAGGGAGGCAAGGCCAACCAGCTGCGCGTGGCTGCCAGGGAGTTTGTGCCGAGCGGCAGCCCTTCTAGTAACCCAGCAGAGGCAGCACCCCTGGCGGTCTCAGCCACTCCCTCTGAAGCCGGTCAGCCACTCTCACCCCAAATATAGTGCATTTCTCATTCAATCCTTGCTATATCAATGCTAAAGTTGGCCTTCCTTCCTTCCTAAGGGTCCAGTCCTTCTGTAGCTGCCTTGTCAAAGTGGCATTTGGGTGTCCTGTATCGCATCAGGAGGTTGTCTAGTCCTTCTCTCATTGCCTTCTTTTTCTAGCATTTTAAGTTTCAAAGGTCCATCAGCATCAGGCATCAGCCTGCATTATGGATACTCCCAGAGGAATCAAAGGGACAGGCGGTCATGCTTGAGATGTGTTGTGTGCAGGCGCCACAGAGCCCACGGCTGCACAGGTGGAGGCTGACCTGGCGGCCATCACATGCATGCACCTGCTGGGCTGCAATGAGACCGTCCTGGGCCAGTACAACCAGCAGGAGCGATTTGGCATCTCCCTGGAGGACCTGGCAGACCACTCCTCCCACGACGTGCACTCCATGGGCCTCGTGCTCTATGACATTGACACCCACGAGCTGCATGGCCTCTGGCGCGCCAAGCGCGTCACTCACAACAACGTTGCAGGCCAGGTGACGTCACTGCTATGCATCTTGATGAGTGGGCTGTACATCCTGCTGTTTTGCGCCTGAGACGCGTTGGCGACCACTTCTGTGTTTTGTCGAGACCAGTGTGGTCAGTGTGATCAGCATGACTGTGTAAGCGAGGATTACGTTGCGAGCAACTCCTGGGCAACTCTGCTGCGCAGGTCATAGCGTTCGAGGTGCTGCAGAAGTTTCCACCCATCAGCCGCGACAGGTACTCCAATTTCCTGGGCCTGGAGGAAGACGGCAGCCTGAACCATCCACAACTCATCACGGGCGATTTTGTCAAATTCTGCATCCAGCAGTTCCAGAAGGGAAAATCTGCCCCCTCCCCAGGTGTGACCCACCACCTCTTCCAAACCCTCTCTGTAACACTGGCTCGACGAAGCAGCCATGCAGAATGTACAGTCAAAAAGATGCACATCCAAAATGAAGACAGAAAAGAAAATGCTGTAATGGCTCTTTCCCACGCATTGAGTGCATGTGCTGTAAAATGCAGGTCGTGCAGGTGGCTCTGGCCGCAGCATAAAGGCAGCCATCAAGGCGGCAGCATCTCCCCTGAAGCCACACGTGGCCCATTCCGAGCCTCCAGCTCCCGCCCCATCCGCGCGCCCCGTCGCCACTGCAGCAGCAGCAGCAGCAGCCCCCGCAGTCGCGCCGCCTCTTTTTGTCCCGGCGGCCAGACCCCCTGTGCCAGCAGCACCAGCGCCCCCAGCACCCGCGGCCCCAGCTGCCGGCAACCCACTCTCATCGCTGTTCGAGGGCCTGTTCCCCAAGGAAGCCCCTGCCGCTGCGCCAGCCCCACGGCCACAGCAAGCCGCCCCCGCCGCGCCGCTGGCGGTGCAGACGGCAGCCTCAGGCTCGCAGAGCAGCAGCGCGTCGGGCACGCCCCGGCCCAGCAGCGCGAGCAGCCGGGAGCCGGACCGCGCGGCGCGCATGGCCACCTTCTATGGCATGGCGCAGGCGTCGCCGCAGAGCCGCGCACAGATCACCAACCTGCTGCAGTCGTCCGCCCTCAACAGCCACTCCTCCCTAGAAATGTCCCCCCGCCAGCCCGCCCCCGAGACCACCCTCGCCGCAGCCGCCCAAAGCCTGGCGGCGACTGCCGTCGGCGCGCCGGAAGCGCCGGCAGTCAGCCAGGCAGCTGCACAGCCCTCCGCCGCAGCGCCAGCGCCGGTGCAGCCAGCCGCGCCGTCAGCACCGGCCGCAAAACCGCCAGTGAGGCTGATGATGCCGGCCGGCCGTCCCGCCTACCGCCCACCAGCTGTAGGGGTGCGGCCCTACCGCCCGCCGAACGCGCCCGTGCCGCTGCAGCCGGCTCCTCAGCAGCAGCAACCTGAGCCGCAGCGGCCACAGGCGGCAGCGGCAGCGCTGCCGTCCATCACGGACCTGCTGATGTCCAACATCCAGCGAGCGCCCTCCCGGCCTTCCGGCTTGCCTGCGGCACGGCCGCCGCAGCCGAACTCTGCGCACAGGTCCGGCTCCGGGGCGGAGCAGCAGGCTGACACGATGTCCCGCACCAGCAGCGGGACGTCCCTGAACAGTGAGGCCGCCAGCATGGGCTCTACTAGGCGCCTCAAGGTCTGCCCGCTGTGCCAGGAAAGGGAGGGAGAGTACATGGTGCTGCCTTGCAGGCATCTGGGGCCGTGCTGCACGTGCATGCCCCCCAATGAGGACAAGACTCAGCAAAAGCGGCGTTACCCCAAGTGCATGGCGTGTCAATCGCCCGCGGACATGCTCCTCCGAATCTTTGGAAACTGAGGTGCAACTAGAATCAGAAGACTCCCCCACAGGTCCTCAGAGCTGCCCTTGCCAAGTGGCTCCAGGCTCATGCTATTCAGTAGCAGCTACTGTGCTGTCAAGATGAGGGCCTTTTGGTTTTGATTGCATTTGCAAAGCTGATGCTGGATGCTTGTTTTGATCAAGATGTCTGTGCAAGTGGCATGCGTGCAGGTGTACATTGTGTGTAAAAGTTTGTACCAGGAAGCGCATCATTCATGTTCACTGCATTGTGAGCATTAGGTCATCCACGTGAATATTGTACAGTCTTGATCTATAGTGAGGATGTGCAATTGCAAGCATGATTGTTGGGTGAAGTCCTGTGATAGCAGGCATTATATGAGACTGCTGGCAGTGATGCAGATGGTTACACAAGGGGATCCTGATGCATTAGGACCCTAGGGGTATACAGGCCTGTTAATGGCATGACTGTCTGTAAGTTTTGAACCTGTCAAAGCCGGCCACATACTGTGATTTTTGAGTCAGACATACTTCCCAAGACAAACCTCAGATTTCTCAAAGGACCTCCCCACGCTGAAGTGCCTTTGTACAGAATCTTCCCATGAAGCTAAGAGAGAATGCAGACATCAAGGGAGACCGGGCGCCAAAGAAGGGCTGCCTCCCAGGTGTAACAGAGTGCAATACAAACATTGCCCGGCCCAGGAGAACTATTGACCACATCGCATACAGTCAAGTATTCCTAGTTGAGGGTTGAGACCCAATGGATCAACCCAGCGCTTTTATCTGCGCGTCAAACGAGCTTCCGACACATTTTTTCATCGTAAGTGAAGTTGTCTCCTGCTCCGGCGCGACTAGTTCCAATCGCTCCAGAAATATGGAAGGGGCATTAATCGCGTTTTGGAGATGTTGTATGCCTACCTACCTGGTACACCTGGTAGCGCAGTCTCTGCCGCATCTGCGGCCGCAGATGCACCAGCTGGTATGCCAAAAGAGGACCTGTCGGATCTGCCTAACCTTGGCTCGTCTGGCTCTTTGTAAAGTCTAGGCAGCTAATGATGGGTTGAAAATCATTGCTTTGAATGCTGCTGGATTTTGTTGTATCCTGCTTGAAAATTCACAAGGCCAAAAATGGACGAAAGACTGTTGCAAGATGATTGTACCACATCATGTTCATGATGGCTTAGTTTGCAACTGCTCCCCATGGCGAAAAGAATTTATGCCGCTGCGGTAGCCAGATCCTGGCCGTTCTCATGCATGATGACCGAGGTACACAGCAGCACCGGCGGGAGACTGTCACCGGAGCTGGTGGCTCAAACATTGTGCTTTCTGATGTCAGTACTTCCTCATGATGATAGATCAGCTTGTTGGGCAAAAAACCAAAATGCAAAAAAAAACACCAGGCCGGGGGTTTGAACCCCCGACTGGTGCTTTTTTGGATTATCGCTCACTGGGCAGGCACATATTATCGCTCACTTGCAATTTAACATTGCACAGAAGCTGACCATTTACGTTTATGTAGCGCATGCTCGTTCTCCGTGGTGCTTGTCGGACCTCTTTACATAAACCTCTTCAACGCTAAACGGCCACAAGGTCTTTTTGTTGTTGGTGCGTCGTGAAGGGTAGGAAGTGTTGATGAAGAGACCTCGTTGAAAACGAACGATAGCCGTCATCTCCTGCTCTCCTGCTCATCTCTTTGGGGATCGGCAGCACAACACCTTGCACAATCATGCTTGCTGTCGCGAAAAGTCCCTCTGAATTCAAATCTCACCATTGAATTGCTATTTTCTGCAACATATATAAGACCAGTCCTTACATTCACCGACGTTGCAATATTTAGTCATGCATGCATTATTATTATTATTATTATTATTGTTATTGTTATTATTACACGCTTTTCCTGCCAGAAGCAAGGTGCGTCTGCAGACAAGCTGCAGTAGAGGCTGCCAAAATCCTACCCCTTGTTGAACTCGCCACATCCAAGCAAGACCCAATCAACCGTGGGCACGGTGCTCAGTATTCATACCCCGCCCGCCAGCCGGGGCCATGGTGAATGCACCATCGATAATTTGACTGAGTCCATGCATGCCATGCATGTGCTATTTGGGGCCTCAGGTTCATCCTCTACACTACAGCCTTACAAGCTTGTGCAGTCCCACCGACGTTAAGGGTTCCAACACTCCAATTTTTGCTCCGTTCTGGGTGAAGATCTAGCCTTTTATCACAAAGTAGGAATGCAAAGCAGGTCTTGCTTTTGTACACAAGCAACATAAGATGTCCGGTCCAGATGAAAATGTCACGTTTCGTCACACCATCCATGTAGATGTCTACATGTTATCACTGCACACCCAAGCGATTACAGTGCCAGTATCTCACACACCTTGGGAGTCCAGGATGCAACATAGCCCAACTTCCACGATCCTGGATGTGCCGGTCTCCTGAAAGACCCTGAACATATCAGGGCAGCAACATGCACAATGCAGCAAAGGCAAGGATGGCAGCAAGCGCTCAACGTTAATGTACTTCTGCGCAGCAGCCTGGCAGGCAACACATCGCCTTGAGTGAAACGGAACACTCAGGCAATACGTCGCCTTGTGTGACCTGATCATACCCTCGAAAGGCTGCAATCTCTGTTCAACAGCAAACCTCCTTCTCCATGTCAAACTACACGCTCTAAAATTTAACCTCAAGTCCTCTGTTTCGCCGAGTACCACCACCGCACACATATGCAAGAAGATCATCATCCTGAAGCTTGTATGCAAGATGGCTGCACCACCTCATCGTTCATGATGGCTTAGTTTGCAAGTGCTCCCCATGGCGACATATTGAGGCGCTGCGGTAGCCAGATCCTGGCTGTGCACATGCATGATCACCTCCCAAACAACTTCTTGAACGGCACCGGCGGGAGACTGCCACTGGAGCTGGTGGCTCAAATATTGTGCTTTCAGGATACCCCGGTGATGTTCGATGAGATTATTGGGCAAAAAAGTAGAATGCAAAAAAAACACCAGGCCGGGGGTTTGAACCCCCGACTGGTGCTTTTTTGGATTATCGCTCACTGGGCAGGCACATATTATCGCTCACTTGCAATTTAGCATTGCACAGAGGCTGCCCATTCGTGTCTATGTAGCGCATGCTCGTTCTCCGTGGTACTTATCAGAATTCTGGATCCGCAAGATATGATGGGTGGGCAGGACATGATTGTGGTGCAGGATTGCAGATCCTGATGTTAGAAGCATCAAAACAAAAGTCAATTTGTTAAACGGAGCATGGGTCAACAAAATCTTAACACATACACATCTAAGTCATTCTTGCATACAAATTGTCCCAAAAAAATCTGTAGCAATGCCCATTTGCAATGCTGGCTCATGCAGGCCGGGGGAATGGCTCTCTGATTGGCAGCACCCCAACTTCTGTAATGACCACTGGCTTCAAGGGCTTGCCATACTTTGCACGCACACGGGCAGCCCTGTCATCACCGATAAAAGATGCCAGCTGATTCACCGCTTGTATTCTCTCATTTGGTTTGAAGGTTGGCTGGGATGCAATGGCCGTGATTGTTTCATATCCCTCCAAGACTGTCCCAAACACAACATTCTGCCCATCCAACGAGGGCACCGGCCCAGGACCTGTCCATGGGCAAAAGAGTTTGGTCACCTTTTGCGATATCAGGCAATCTGACCTGGAATGAATGAAGACACTTATGGGAAGAGCTGCAGGCTACTTCAGCACGCCAGCAAGATTGCAGTTTGGGAGTGGGGAACGGGAGCTGGCTTGCTTGCCTGTTGTGATCAAGAACTCTGTTGGCGAGTAGGACGGCCGCTGCTTTATGAGCGGGTCGTCATCGTTCTCTGCTATGCTGAGAGAGACCGTTCCCGGTCTGGAATGCTCAAGCCTGATCACACCGAAGAAGATGTAAGAGCACGAGAGAGTCAAATTTTCCGACACACTACTTTGACTTGCAGCACAAGCTTTCTCTCCCAGACAGTGCTCTCACCTGAATGATTTTGATGCCAGGAGCTCATTGTTAGTGGGCAGGCCTGTGGGTGGCTGCACCAAGCCCATCCGAGGAGAACCCTGCCTCCCTGCCTGCACATACCCGCCTGGGACCACCTGCAGCAGCAGGCTTGAACATGTGGGCGCACCCTCTAGATCTACAGTACCTCACATTAGTCTTCTTGAGACTACCTTAAGAAAGAAGCGGTATTGTTTGGCTGAGAGCGCACTTTGGAGAAGATCGATCCTTTGTAAGCTCCATCTTTGGCTAGCGTCAGAAAGTTGGCTACGGTCTGTGGCAGCAGCCTCCCATAGAGCCCTGTGACAGCATGCAAATCCTCAGCACCTGTCACAATCCAATAGTTTTTGACAGTGCTCAATAATGCACTGCAATACGGGCAGTGACCTACCAATGACAATGCGACCCAAGGGCTGCGTGGTGCTGCAGATGATTTTGTCCCCCAATGTGCGATCCGCGCGGATGCCACCAGGACACACCCCAACATTTATGTACACCACATCTGTAATTGTTGTATCGACAGCATCCCTGCATAAAGAGCTTGATGTGAGGAATGGTCGAGGCGCTTGCCCTACTTATGACACCTGCTCACTGAATCATCAGATAGGCAGATGTTCTGTTGCCATATCCTTGAAGATTGCTGGACTAAACTTACGTGCTACTGGTTGCCTCATCTGCCCTGCCACTCCTTACTGGAAGGAGTGCCGCAGCAGCGGCTGCAAGCGTGGCAAGCACTTGACGCCGCTCTGATGATGCAATTTTGCCGAGACTTGGTGTTGGAGGCAAGGAGCTGCAGCAAAATGCCTTTCTGCGTAGCAAGGCAAAATCACAACACGGCCTTGAGCTGACATGCTGGGCCTGGAAAAAATGCAAGGCATCACCTGCTGTTACATGAAATTGTACGGTATGCAAAAATGTCACAGATCATGTTACGTTGTCTGTACCTACCTTCTTTGTGTCTGCACACTAGGCATGAGGCTTCTCTTGAACTGGTCGCCGATGCTCCCGTGGACTATATTGGGGCCTGTACAACTGCTACATAGTGCTCCTGGTAAAGTAGCCATGATCGCAGGACCTGTCTCTTCACGCTGACACAACGAGGGAGTCCCAAATGCCAGTCCTGACTAGTATGTAATTAGCAATGAGCAGGGATGATTGTGCATTGTTCACATAGAATTGTTGTCTATAGTCTACTCAAATTTGCATCGCAAAACATCTGCTCCTCTCTTCATCAAAAGGAGGATGAGGATTTTGAGAGGAATGTGCTGACGTCAGCGAGTCCGAGAGACTTTTGGAGTGTCCATCCCTTGAAAGATAACCTCCCCTACAAATGAAACCTAGCAGCAACATTGTGCAGGCCTCCTATTTTTCTGAAAAGGACTCTAGTCACAACCATCTGAAGAATTGACAAGATTATTGGTTGGTCTTCCAAGGTTGATGACTGGCCAGATCGTCCAACATCGAGCTGCTAGTAAGGTTTACACTGTGTTCTGAGAACCTATTTCCACAATCTTGCATCATTTACTGACGATGTTGCATCGATCAGCAATCCTTGGTGCCTCACGGTGCATGCGCTCCTGTAACTTTTCAACAAGTTCTGGAGCAGCGCAGACTTTACAATGGGACCAGAATCTGACTGAAGACCAGGTTGGAATCCGATCTACATATCTGCCTCGAAATTCGACGGACTAACACTTTTGGGCTGGTTGTTTTACATGTGCACCGTCAGCATGTTCATAGTTCGTGATTTCTACACATCCGAAGGACTTTGGCGATGTTCGCTTTATACCTTTGAAACAAGGAAGCTTCTTTCGGGCAGCAGTGTGCTGTTCAAGACGTGTGGGAACACTACCACAAAAAGCTACACTTCAAGATTGACATCCAAGATGTGCTAGTGTAGCTGGACTTCCAAAGCACGGCTCGGGAGTTTGCTGCCAAAGAGCTGATCCCCAATGCAGCGAAGTGGGATGAAGAAAAGCACTTTCCAGTGGACACGCTCCGCAAGGCCGCTCAGCTTGGATTTGCAAGCGTCTACATCTCAGAAGACATGGGCGGCACTGGGCTGACGCGCAGCGATGCAGCAATCATCTTTGAGGCGCTGGCCTATGGCGACATCAGCACCACAGCCTACCTCACCATACACAACATGGTCTCATCCTGCATAGACAGGTGTAACAATCTCCTGTATCCAAGACACCTGATCATCACTGCATGATGGACAACTGAGCAAGAAACTTAGAGAGTGTCTGCCGGGCTTGCAGGTACGGCACTGATGCACAGAGGCAGCGCTTCCTACCTCAGCTGATTAGTCTGGAGGCATTCTCATCTTACTGCCTGACAGAGCCTGGCAGCGGCAGTGACGCCGCATCTCTCAGCACCACAGCAAAGAAGGATGGCACTGACTATGTCCTGACGGCAAGTCCCTTCCCCATTCTCTGTGCTGAGGCTGTCACATACACCCGTGGTGCTTGCTACATCTCGCATGCATGCTGAAGTGGTTCTGTGCATTTGCAACCAGGGATCCAAGGCGTTCATCAGTGGCGGAGGGGTTTCAGATCTGTACCTGGTCATGGCGAGGACCGGTGCGCCGGGGCCTAAAGGCATCACGGCGTTTCTTGTTGAGAAGGTCTGTTGCACAGTTTGCCAAATCTGGTTAAATATTAATATTGACGAATGCTGCAGCTGTGATCTCCATAAAAATATCTCTGTTGGTGTGGCAGGGATCTCCTGGGTTGAGCTTTGGGAAGCAGGAAGCCAAGATGGGCTGGAATGCTCAGCCGACCTGCTCAATCAGCCTGGATGGGGTGCGAGTGCCACAAGAGCACCGCCTGGGAGAGGAGGGCCAGGGCTTCAGCATTGCCATGACTGCATGTGCGCCCTATAAACACACTTCTTGGACCCAATTTTAGGATCCTGGGCATAAAATTGTTTTGGAAGAACGCATTCGAAAGGCTATCTTCATCCCCTGTAGGAGGCACTCCTTGTACCCATCTGGCATAAAGCTATTCTTGAAAACTCAGTCAAAATGTTGTCCCAACCCCTGTCTTCAATTCTGCACCGCTGCATTGTACGTTTGGCAGACGGGGATGAATGGCGCTGATTGTTGCAGTGGATGGCGGCCGCATCAACATTGGGACCTGCAGCGTTGGCGGGGCAGCCTTCTGCCTGGACAAAGCGATGCAGTACGCCTCAGAGCGCAAGCAGTTTGGGCAGCCCATCAGCCAATTCCAGGCTGTCCAGTTCATGCTTGCAGACATGGCCACCGCCGTGCATGCCTCTCGCCTCATGGTCAGGTGTGCTATAAAATTTACAGTGTAAATTGATCTATGCACCACTCATTTTTCAGCTGAATTTCAGCTGAATTGTATGCCCCACTCATTGAGAACCCCCCACCAAGCTTGCCATGTCCTGATTGTCCTTTTGAGCGTTCGACAGTAGCGACACTTCTGTGAAAGTTGTTCCCTGCAAGAAAAATTTCAGGGGGTTGAGGTGGCGTGTGGTGGTTGGCCAGGCGGGCGGCTGAGAGCTTTGATGCTGGCGCTGAGTCGGCCACCTTGGAATCTGCCATGGCGAAGCGCTTTGCCACGGACGCATGCTACAGCGTTGCAGACGATGCTGTGCAGGTCAGTGCACTTCCATGAGGGAACTGCAGCACAGGTCCTGGCTTTTGAAGACACTTCGCAATACATGCCAGCATTGTACAATCTACCTGTCTGCCTGTAAGTGTGCCGTTACGCTCATGTAGCCACTGCTGTATGATGCAGTTGCAAGGCAGCCCTCTCCTTATCTGCGGCGCTTGCCTTGATGTCTGCATATGTCTCCCTTAAAAATTGCAAAATGCCTTGCTGAGCAGGTGCTGGGAGGCTATGGGTACCTGAAGGAGTATGGCGTGGAGAGGGTTATGCGGGACCTGCGCGTGCACAAGATTCTGGAGGGCACCAACCAGATCATGGATGTCATCATAGCGCGCGAGCTCAGCCGCCGTCAGCGCTGACTTGCCCCTGTACCAACACTTTGTATCTACCTTGAACAAAAGGTTGCGCACCTATGTGTACAGTGGGGAAGCTGGTGCTGGCTGTGTGGTCCGCATGCAGTGGGACTCTGGAATTGTACAGTAGACGCATGCAAGGGCTCCCTATACCTTGAAGGTTGTTCAATGTGATGTAACACGGTGTTACTGACACGTGATCGCATGCGCATGCAATCGCAGCACCAGTATTGCGCCGCCAACATGCACCATTCACAGCTTCAGTTCAAATTATGGCGCAGCACCGGCTTGCAAATTCATCCTCTACACAAAATCCAATGTTGTAGTGGAAAGGGTTCGCTCGGGCAGGAACTACAGTAAGCCAACCTGAAGTCATATCAACTATGGAAAGAAGCCACGTCACCGGGCGTCACAAGGCACTTCCAAGGAAGGAGGGTGTGAGATTCCTCTTAGTATCCTCGAAGCCTTCGGTACTGCGTGCGTCACGAATCGATAGACATATTCTCTGATGAGAGAGCAGTGATTTAGGACCAACGAGAATGTGAGCGGTTTACGGAGGGGAAGCCCCGTTCCCGAGGGCCCCTGATGGGCCTTTTTTCAACGTTGAAAATGGAGATCCAGGACAGTCCTGCAGAATCCTATCCTGGAACTCTGATATCTTCCACTCCTGATGGAGTGGTCCCCCGGATTAAGAGCGAGTATTTCCCCAAGAAGCAGGCTCGCTTCGACATCCTGGCCGACTCCTTCGAAACGTGAGTGCTGTAGATAGAGTAGAGAAACGGCTGTACTAACACTACAAGATAATTTTTCCTGATTTTTGGGGGGGAGATTTCCTGGCGATCGTGGGCTTTGTAAGCCATATGAGTTGCCTGTTGCAATGCGGCATGTGAAAACTTTGTGCCTCACAGCACGTGTCCAGCGTCTGCAATTTGTGTTGAAAACGATACCATTGGACTTAATTGATGAAACTGTGGATGTTGCTACCCGTTAATGCAACTGCTGGCAGATTTTGCACTTTCTTGCAGGTCTTGGGATGGAGCTGACAGCTACGACAAAGGCAGCACAGCAGGCTTCATCCGCACTGCCACGCTGGGAAAGAGCTTCTCGTCAGCCACGGCGCCAGTGCGCAGGGATGTGCTGCTGCGGACTCATGAGGCTACTCCTGGTCCCAGCCCAGCTGGAATAGAGTACACCAGCATCAACCAATTCCAGCAGCGGGTTGAGCTGTATCGCGGCAGGTGCACAGCAAACTCAGACACCACTAAAATTTGATGCCATCAGACATCAGAGCATTGATTGCAGACTCAGTGGCCAAGTGGGTCAGAATGGTTTCCATGTGACCTGGCATGTTCAACAGTAATAAGGATCAGCCTCAGTGTCTCGAAAGTTCTGACCCGGGTCCCTGTGCTGTGCAGCATTTCCACAGTGTACAGGGCGGTCTGCAGCGCCACGCAAACATCTGTGATCATCAAGGCCTATGAGAAGGCCAAGATGAAGCCCAAGAACTTCTCGCGGATGGAGAGGGAAATTCGGCTGATGAGGATACTGGGCGGCGAAGACGGCCTCGTGGAGTTGTACGCTGTCTTCCAGGACTCTGGCTTCAAGTACTTGGTGAGCTCCATTCCCCAATCGGCCCCCGGCTGGCTGCGGCGGTGAAGAAAGCCAGCACCGGGCCCACGTGTATTTGGATCTTGCTAGATTCTGGCTAAGTAAATATCGTGGCAGCCTTCATCTGCAGAGTGCTCATTGACACTTGGCATGATTAGCGAGTGATAATTGCTAAATTTTAAACTCACAGTGTCAGGACATGCAGATCATGCCAGTCATGCTGAGTGAGACCATTGTCACATGAGCTGATGAGCACAGCGGCTGGCTACGGTTTTAAGCTCTGCAGCAGATGGCTTATCACTTGGTGATGGTCTGGCGATGTGACCAGGTGATGGAGCACTGCAAGGGGGGTGATCTGTTCAAGACACTCATGATGAAGGGAGGCTCATTGGATGAGCACTGGGTCTGCACTGAGGTGAAGCTTGCATAGACCTCAACTGTGCGATGATAATATCAAAACTCAGAGCAATTGAGCGCTGTAAAGGCAGGAAAGTCCACTAAAACATCGGTGTGCGATGCAGATCATTACTCCATTGCTACGGGTGCTGACGCGCATGCACAAGGATACCGTGATCCATCGGTAAGCCTGCTTCTTGTTGATGCAGTCTTTTCCGCTGTAAGTTAAGCGTTTGTGAGATAGAGGGCACACATACTCCAGACACATGGGATGCTGACAACTGGGAGTATGTTAATGTTGGTTGGCTGCACATGCAAAGTGGGGCTGTGTGCATGCCTGCGGCAGGGACATCAAACCTGAGAACATCTTCTTGACTGCCGCTCTGCGCTTCAAGCTGGGAGACTTGGGGCTGGCCATAAAGACAGATGAGGAGCTGCCCTTCACTCGCTCTGGCACACTGGACTACATGGCTCCAGAGGTGTGCACACCCCTTCAACCCATAAAATTATGAAGCTTAAGGAGCATGCACAACGCAGACAGGTTCATTGCTTGGAGGCAGTGTGCTCCCACTTGACACTCATGTCTACCAAACAAAACGAGTCGTACCAGGAATTCAAAAGGAACCCTCGATGGTAACTATGGCGGTTTTGGACGGGACAGGTGCTGGCCAATCAGACGTCAGAGACACAGGAGGATCCGACCGTGACAAAGGCTGAGCTGAAGCTGAAGGGCATCAGGCCGTACGATGAGAAGGTGGACGTGTGGGCCACGGGCATTCTGGCATACGAGTGCGTCGTGGGGAAACCTCCTTTTGAAGTCAATGACGAGGTGGGTCTGCCCCTTGTCAAGGGTGTGCCCCTGTCAAGAGTCCCGAGAAGCTGCTGTTGCCACGGTGATGCACAGTACATCATCTATTTGTTTGCATGCACCAGCCTTTCGATGGAACTGGGTTCTCCTCGTTCCCTGGGGTCTGTACAGTCATTTTGCAAGGATCGGTGCCCCAGCTTTATTATCACCGCAAATTGCACCCACACCAGGAATATGTGTGCTCACCGATGATTGCCTAGGAGCCAGGTAAATGAGAGTGGAGTGCTTGGGTGGTGCAGGTGCAGACGGCGACGATGATAATGTACAGCAACAAGATCAACTTCCCCTCCAAGCACTCCACCCAGTGGCAGGACTTTGTGCGGCAGGCCCTGGAGAAGAAGCCCCACCTGAGGCCCACTGCAGCTGCCATGCTGGAACACCCCTGGATCAGGTGCCCACATGCCTTTGCCTTATCACTTTCCCCTCTGAAGGGATCAAATGGGAACTGTTATTCGTCAGTAATGTAAATGACTCTCAGAGCAGCCTCCTTTCTGTTTTGAGAATCTAGCCGGTCACATCAAACATTGTTGAATACTATAATATGATTATTTGTAATAATCACACGCTTTTCCTATCAAGAGGCAAGTTGTGTCCGCAGACAAGCTGCAAATTCACGATAACTGTAACACATGTTCTCACTTTGACGCTCTGAGCTCCCTCTGCCTTGATGTCAGCAGCCTTCATTCTCTGATGTCTGTTCCTGGGCTGCACGCAGGTCCCACACCCATCGGCGCGGCCAAGAGAGCAGCCAGTCCCTGGAGGCAGAACAGCAGATCACTGCCGCGCCACAGACAGCAAACTCAGCCCCCCTCCCCAGCAACTTCACCCCAGCCCTATCCACCGGCTCTTCTGGCAATCTTTCATCAACCGTCCCTAAGAAGCTCAGCGGCATGAGCAAAGGTGTGCTGACAGCCCCTGCCCAAGAGCTTACACAGCTGGAGGACAAAGATGTCCAGTGGAGTACTCTGGAGCACTGCTTCTGGTGAAACTTTGCTTCTGGTGATACTTTGTGTGGACATGGGGCCTTTTAAAATATGTGAATATGGCATGCAGGGTCAATCTCGCTTGAGAGTGGCTTGGTTATTCATCACCCAAGTGCACCGGGCAATGGCAATGGGCATGCCATGGAAGGCACCCCAATGGAGGCATCACGCCCCAAACTCCAGGTGCTTTGCTGCTTTAGCACGGCCTCTTGCATGAAATGTGGCGCCTCTGTCCATTTAATACCATTGACTCTAGAATAGGCGCGATCAAATTTTGTAATTTGCAGGCGTCTCCTTTTGAGAACGGGCATAACCCATCGGACAGCTCTGGCAAGATCAAAGCGGTCTTCCCGCAAGGGTCAGGAAAGAGTTTCAGCCTCAACAAGACTGTTCAGGTGCGCATGGGTCGCAAGAACTGTTTTTGATTTTTTTCTAAATCTTCTGTAGTCCAGCATATGACCGTGCTGCTGCAATCCAAAACATTGCCACGCTCAGTTGATTATGGTTGCACATCTTCCATGCCAATTGGAGATAGACGCCTTGCATGCAAACGGTTTTTTGGCAGACATTTGACGTGGGGCAGTGGTCAGCAAGAGGCTTGTGCTACCAGACATGCGGAATGCATATTCTTACTGGTCATATCCTGAACTGTTTTCTTCTCTGGACCAGGCTTTGCAGAGTGCAGGGGATGGCTTCAACGAGAAGGGTGTTATGCGCGGCAACCATGACAGCCTCGGCAAGGCTCCGTCAGGGCTGCTCCCTGAAGGAAGCGGCGGGTCTTTCATGGCCTTGCTTCGGAACGTTTCACTGCATCCGTCCACCTACCTGGACAGCAGCGATACACTGGATGCGGCTGATGCATCAAAGAGCGGCATGCGCATCCGCATCAAGAATTACTTCAACCGCCAGAAAGGAGATGTGGGAGCTGTTGACTAGTGCACTTGGATGCATTCGGGTTCTTACATGGCCGTACATATTTCCTGGAATGCTTTGCCCCATAAAATATTAAGGTTTGTGTGGAAGGCACAACTGACAATTATTTCCTGCGGTGTACTCTAGACCCTTTCGAAAGGGTTGAATATGAATTTGATGACGAGGACAGACAGTTATCCGGCTCATGCAGACCCATGAGACTATCATGCTGCAAAATTTCATACTGCTATTTAGTGTATACTGCTAGGTAGTGTATACCGAAGAATATGCAAGGATGTTGCAGTAGCCCTCATTTCACGTCCTAAAATCGCGAGAGAAAAAATTGCAATAACTGTTAAACATTGGCTTTGATCTGTCTGTTATCATTGCAATGATAACAGCTGAGGCAGGGGTGCCAGGCCGCCCTCATCCCACACCCCAGATTTGCTCCTGACCTCTCCCACTCTCTGTACCGCCGGCTCCTCATTGAACGCGTTAATCACTTCTTGCATGAAGTTGGGCACTGCCCGCCTGGCGGCCGCCACCTGCCAACACAAAAGATCAGTCATCACCATTGTCAGCCTAATCTTTGCGCACAGATAGGGTGACACTGGCATGACAGGGCAATTACATGAGGCGACATGGGGGCAAGGATTGCACCTTGGCTCGTTCGTCCTCTGGAAGGGAGCTGAGCAGTTTCTCTGAGCGGCGGAAGGCAGCCTTGACTGCCGGGTGCTTCAGTCCCACGACCTCCTCGTACTCACGCATGGCCGCTTCAAGCAACGCACACGCACTTGTGGACTCCCCTGAACATCATAACATCAAGTGTGTGAGACTCCACCAGAGGCATAGTGTTGCATGCCAGCATATTGATTAAAAATTGCGGCTGGGAGTGGTAAGGGCAGCAAAGGTAGATTGAGTTGGAATGCCGTCGCACCAAGGTTGACATATCGATCGGCGACCTCTGACAGGATGCCGAGCATGCGCGCCCGCACGGCGCTGGCATCTTCCCGCCACTCCTCGTTTGCCTCAAACAGGCCTCCCAGCGCATCCAACTCTGGCAACACACCTGCAGCCGCCATCACACGCTGTCGCACTTACTACCCAAAATACAGTCCCTTCAAGCAACACCTGCCAATGCTGCAGGCCCAGGACAATTGAGAAAGATTCCCCATGTCAGAAAGGTACAAGTACCCCAAACTGAGTCATTGCTTTTGCACGTTTGTGGAGAAGGACAAACACTGACTCTCCTGTATGAATAGGGGGGCCCTGTCATTCCCAAGAGAACGGCGAAGCGCCACTACAGTGGACGATTACACTCAAGCACTGTCTGGGTGTTCCAGTGATGCATGCAATATGATTGAAAAAATAGAGATGGGAAGGCGCACCGGGGTGGCGCGAGCCGCCGACCCAGTCGGCCTTCAGCAGCGCGGCCTTCTCCAGCATCTGGCGTGCGCGTGCTCTCTCCCCGGGGCCCCCCAGCGCAAGCGTGGAGCCCACGTTGCGCAGCGCCCACACGCGCTCCGGTACGGGCGTGGCCGCCTCGCGCGCCTCGGCCCGCGCAGCCGCCGACTCCGCCTCGTCCGGCCACTCCTCCTCTATCAGCGCCGCTGCCAACTCCGCCTGCGCGAGTTCCTCACCTCAGGTTGCCTTCATGGTGATCTGAAGGAGTAAAAGTACTCGCTTGCCTTCGAGGTGATCGGCCTGTCTGAGGAGTGCATCTGCACGTTGCAGACTGTTTGTAGGCAGGCATACCACAGACATTCTTGTAGACAATGGGAGGTCAGACCCAGGGACCCCAAGAAACCAACAAGGAGAATTTTGGGGTGATTCATACTGGAAGCAGCGCCAAAAAAGCTAGCAGTCACCTCCTGATGCAGCAACAGATTCGCAGCTGTGAGCTGCGGCCGCACAGCCAGGGTGTGGTAGGAGACAGGACCAGAGACATAACTTTCCTATGATGAGTTGTGACAATCCTAATGACCCCTTTTAGAGGTCCAGCAGAGCCTCTAAATCAGCCAATCTCAAATTAGAGTCCCCTGGGTTCAGCACCTGCTGGATGTGTTCCCTCTCGCGCAGGGCGGTGCGACTGGCGGCTGACAGGTTGGCCTCCGTGGCCGCGCGCAGCATCTGTCCCACCGCATGCTCTGAGCCCAGCACCGTGCTTACCACGCGCGACACCGGCCCCAAGGAATCCTGCAAGACCCATACCGCCATTAGCTCCATGCCAATGCGGCACTACTGTGCACCAGAATGAAGTCATGGTTACATTGCACTCTGTGCATGGCAGGACGCCTTTCTATAGGTTACATTAGATAGGGAGCCCTGCTTTCTAGAGAATGGGAGAAATGCAGACATCAAGATAGAGAGAGCAACAGAAATAACAGGAACGACAACCTTGCCTGTGACCATGATTCTGCTGGACTTTAACCAAGATGTAAATAGAGCAATGGGAGAAAGTGACGAAAGCAGAAGTGGCACCTTGGGGGCTGAGCGGGTGTGCTGGCCGAGCAGGCGCGAGGCGAGGGCGTTGGCGGCCTCGTACCAGGGGGAGGCTTCGATGCGCCGCGCCGGCCGCTGCGCCCACGTCTCATCCAGAAAGTGCGCCAGCGCCAGCACCTCCCCTGCATGCTCCGCCACGCAGCCACCACCATCCTGAAATAACAACAAGTGCCCTTGGTATTTGTGAAGCTGCAAATGCTTTGGATGTTGCTGGAACAGCACATCATATCTATCCTGGAGCTACCAAAGCTACCACAGCAAATATGTCCTGGTAGTCAGCCTTCCATCCTGCACATTGCAAGCAACTAGGCTGTCCCAGCCAGCAGGCAATCAGGGCAGACCGTCAATGGCACAGCATGTTGTGGGAGCAGGAGCAATATGCAGACCTTGCGAATGAGCTCCTCTTCGTCAGCCATGTATGCCGTGAGCACGGCGGTGGCCGTGGCCTCGTCTTCTCGCTGCAGCGCTGCGATGGCCGTTGCCAGGCGAGCATCCACCCTCTGGGGATGCTCCTCTGGCAGGACCCCCCGCTCTGTCCGCACCTGGCCCCCACCCATAACACTGACGATTCCACGCCAGCATTATCTGTGATACGTGTTCTCAACAACGTCAGGACTTTGCTGAAGTCCATATGTGGCACACTTCGAATTTATGCCTCTATGAAGGAAAATAACTGTGCGCATAGTTTGTCAAAAGCTCCATGCACACCTTGTTTGCATTAAAAGGGTGACGGCCACACCTCAAAGCTTTTCTGGTGTCGCTGCTTTGGTTGGCTCGCATGGGCGTCTAGCAGGGAGCGCAGGTGAGATGCGCCGACGAACGCTGAGCGTGCGGCCGCTGTTCGCAGCCAGTGCTGGAGCTCCACCTCGCCCATGTCCTGCAGAGCTCCCTGCACAGTGCACCTCTCTTCTCGGCTCATCTTTCACTGTGTGCAACCCATTGAAAACTGTTCTTCACCTCGTGGAACCCAACGGCATGATAAGATCTGCTGTGGGGATCTCATTAGGCCTCTCTGGATTATGAGGGTGTACCAGTAAGGAATGGGATTCCCTCTTTCTCCTCATCCAAAACTGCATTTTTAAGCTGCATTTTGGAAGCCTAAAGGATCCAGCAATGTCCAAGCAGAGTGAGGGCGTGCGTGCCTGGCCAGCCATGGACTGCAGGCGCACTGAGCTGCCGTACAGCTGCGACGCGGCGGAGCACGCGCGTCCGGCCGCATCCTCCGCGGCGTCCCGGGCCGCGTCTAAACTTGCGAACAAGAGCTTGAGCGGCTCTGCCTCGCCGCCGAGCGCGCTGCCCACCGTCAGGGTCACCTCCACCACCGCCTCTTTTGGCAGCCGCTCCTCTGTCATTGCGCCCTGCCGGGAACAGTGACAGAGTTATTAAAGTGCCTAAACAGGGTGCCGTGTCAATTGATGAAGGCCGTTCATCGATCTGAGACCGGTGACAACTGCAGCTGGTAAACTCCTTGCGTCTTTGGCATCTCCTGGACAGATGGCTACCAGCAGCTCCAATGACACTGGTTGTTCAGCTTGCACAGACATGTGTTAGCAACCTCCATGCAGGGCGCAATATGGCTTCACGGAAACATTCCCCTAGCATTTCTCATGGAGAGCAGAAGGCTGCCGGCCAAGCGCAGACAACACTATGGGCCAGTGCTGTGAGCGAGGACTGCTTACAGCAGCTGCGATGGAGCTCAGGCAGCATTTGGACACAGATACTCTACAGAAACCGCCACGTAAATCACTGATGCCTTCGCAGCCTTCCTTGCAAAAAAGCAGAAATATTGCTGGCCAGGGCTGCGTTACAGGCTTATTGAAATTTGTGAGCGTTGGAGGCGTACCTTGGGAGGGCGGGCGACCTCCAGGGAGCCCAGCAGGCGCACGGCGTACTTCTTCTGCAACCGTCGCAGCGCTTTCTTCTCGGCCTCGCGCTCGGCCCTCTCCTGCTCCTTACGCCGCCTCTCCTCCTCCTCTGCTCTCTGTCGCTCCGCCTCCGCCGCAGCCGCCGCCGCCTCCGCCTCCCTGCCGCGCATGCACCCATGTTCAAAGGTGCACCATGCTTGCGTGGATAATAAGGACACAGAGCTGCAAAGTGGGCACGTGAACACTACCAGAATGTGACGTCTAAGTTGAATGGTGCACAACTGTGTCTGCACCTCCTGAAGATTGAAGGCATGACTATTAGGAGTCTGAGACAGGTCGTTTTCAAGGCCTCAGGCCCTCTAAAATAGACTGAAGACTGTCGGCTCCTGAACATCATGGTCGGGGCCGTGAAACCCCTGAAGACATCGGGGGACTGCTGTGGAGCATCATGTTGTTTCAGGGGCCGGGCCGCGCACTTTCGGCGCTCCTCGGCGGCGACTCGCGCGCGTTCGGCGGCCTCCTGCAGCAGGCGGCGCTCCTGCTGCGTGCGCTGCGCGAGCTCAGCCGCCATCTGCGCCTCCTGCGCCTCAAACGCCGCCCGCTCTGCCGCCGCGGCCGCCTGCGCCTTCTGCCGCTCCCTCTCTGCCGCTTTCTGCGCGCCCTCACCCGCACCGTCAATTCATTTTGACAACCAATATTTTGATAATGAGCAGGACTTCCTCCCTTCGACATTGCCCATCAGGAACGTGTCCCTATTTGTTGTGTCTGCGTAAGAATTGCATGATCAGTCAGCAGCATTCCTCTGGCCGAGACATAGCAGACATTTGGGCAAGGTTCAGCGTCAGAGGATGCTATTGATGAAGTTCACGAAACTCCCAAGATTGCTTTTGACTGAGCAAGACATAGAGGAAGTGCACCAGCAGGGCGGCGTCCCTCTGCTCGCGTTCGCGCTGCGCCGCTGCGGCCCGCTCGCGGGCCTGGGCCATGCGCGCCTCCGCCGCCGCCGCCACCTCCGGGTCGGCCGCCCGGCTGCGTCGCAGCGCCTCCGACCGCGACTCCCACGATCGCTCCACTTCCCTCTGCACATTAACGACCCCGTCTGATCCTACCTCATCCACCGCCATCACACTTTCTTTGGGGCGATCTATATCTTCAGGGGGAATTATCTGTTAGATATAGATCCCCCTGCTTTTTTCGGGGGGCTATCACAGTATATCTAGCTTGATACATATACATATAGTACCACCTGCTCTGTCACAGGAGGATACTGATCCTATTAGTTGCAATGAGTATCCTCCTGCTGTCTTCTCTAGCAGCTTGCATTGCGGTGGCTTCTGTGAAGGCCTGAAACATCGGCTGGCACATGTGGGGTAGAAGGAAGGTCAGAAGGTATGCTGGCTGGTGACAGTGCACCTGCAGGTGTGCCATGTCGAAGGCAGCGGCGTCTGAGGCTGCGCGGCCGAGGCGGGCGGCCACTAGCACGCTCGCAGCCAGCACCCAACCCGACAATGGCCGGTCCGGCGGCGCTGCCGGAGGAGTCGCTTCCACCAACATGCCTTGCATCACTTCAGATGCCTGCGCCAGTTTTGACAATTTTACGCGCATGTCTGTGTCGTCAAGGGCACACTAATATGTCCAAGGAAGGGCACTGTCCAGTTTGTGCATCGCAGCTAGGGAAGGGCAGGCAGCCAATAGGAGGCTCTCCGCCTTACCTGTGTACCGTCGAGGGCCCAGTAATGTGACTCATCTACAGTGCTGTCTTCCAGGGGAACAAAGTCTCCATCTTGGTGGCTGTGTGACTCTCCTGTCTGACTCGCTTTTTGGCCCTGTGGGATATCTGAATTGGACTGGCTGTGCACCTGTTGAAACTTGCACACATCATCGATTTCAATGGTGAGAATCATGTGAAGAGACGTTGTCCAAAAGCATGCAAGAAGAACCAATGTTGTCTGCATGTCCTGCACCTTCTGTCTGACAGCTGTTCGGCCAAGCCTCCCAGGCCCAGCCTGACTCGGTCTGTACGTTCGACGCGCATGACAGTCTGGAATGCCGATATTTTTTCGAAATACCCCCTTCATAACGAGATTCCTAGTCCTCCTGGTGTACCGCTCTCAAGGCTGAAGTACTATGCTTCCCTAGGCAATAATGCTGCACTCAGAGGAATGCGATCGAGACACGCTCAATAGAAATATGATTATAGATCAAACTGAATTCATGTTGCAAAGATGTTCCCACAACACACGACAGAATTTATCACAACTGTCGATGCATACAACTTGGCCCAACCTCCAAAACATCTGGTATAAGGGATCGCCTTCGGCCCAATCATCAGTTCCAAATTCTAAACGATTAAAAGAAGTGGGGAATGAGCAAGGAATTCCTTCTCCTGAGCAACTTGGAGCTCACGAACAAGCCAGATCAGCTGTGCCAAGATTGGCTCCATCTGGACGTGCGGAAGGCCTTTCCCGCGCATCTTGCACAATGCAAGGCTTACTCGCCGCTCTGGTCCATCGCAAGCTGAGAACTCCTCATTCACGCTTGGAGTTTGGGTTGCCTACCTCGATTTCTGTTTATGCCGCCGCTGTTGGTCATTTGAGAAGAGTTAAAACATCGGAATAATACAACAAGATGGCTACCTGCGAGTATGAAAGGCAACGTGAAGAGCGCATCGCCGAAAATCGGCGTAGAATGGAGGAGATGGGCATATTTACGGTGTGTTCCAGCAGACTCAATGTTCCTGAAAAAGCCGATGTGTCATTGCTGATGGCACCTCAGGATGGTCCTGTTGGGAGTGAAGAGCCTCAGCCCCCACATTAGAAGGAGGCCTATGTTTTCCATATATTTGTCACAGAGAATCCTCATTCTCAGACGCATCGATGCTTCTCTCTGTGTATATCTTAGTGTCGGAGTTTGTGACCGTTGAGGGCCTTCTGCTTTCGGATCAGGGCCTGAGGTGTTGTTCTGCCTTCCACAGCTGAGCAACCAGCTACATCAGACGGCACAGAGGCGCTCTCGAGCCACTCAGCCGCAACGACGCGCCCCAGCGGCGAACAGAGCAAGCCGGGAGCTGGTAGACGCCCCCAAGCGAAAGTCAAGCCGTCTGGAAGGCAGGCCGGCGTTGAATTACAACGAAAACGCGCTAGACCTGGCTGACAGGCCAGAGAGAAAGCAGCGGTCCCTTCTCCTTGATCGCCACGGTGAGCCCAAGCCCCTTTCACGGCCAACATTTCTGGTGATGGATGTTTAGTTGCTGCCTTCTCCCCTTGTGCATAAAGCTTCCTGTCTCAACACGAGAGAGTACTGAACCCCACACACTGCTCCGCAGTCATCACACAGGAGGAGATTTACACAGAGGAGCACGTCAAGCTTCTTGGTGACTATGAGGAGCCCTGGTAAGCGCTCCTACATGTACCTCAATGCTGACCATAATCTGCAGCATAGCCCCTGGTGGCATCACCTGAATACATCACCCAGCATCTTGATGGGTTGTCTGACGCTGTGCATGCGTGCAGGGAGCTATTCAAGGATGGGTACGATGCTCAGGGCAACCGCATCTATGACAAGGTCAGCGGCATGACCTGCCACCAGTGCCGCCAGAAGACCCTGGGCCTGCACACCGCCTGCTCAGAATGCCAGACACTCCACGTGAGCCCCCAGCACACCTTTCATCCCGCCCCTCCCAGACATGTACATCTGAACACTTCTTAAGCAGACCTTACATTCCAGAGACCTTGCTGCCCCATACACCATCTTCAGACTCTCCTACAATTGCTCACCACCCGCTTGGAGGCGCCTTTAGCTTTGTGGTTTTTGGTTTGCTCCACCCCTCACCCAGCCACACACTTGACTGCATGTATGCAATGTGATCACTCGTGTTCCTGGGCCGGGAGATGTTTTTTTTGGTCGATGCAATAAGTCTCACCGCAGGGCAGCCCCTCCTCCCTTTTTGGCGCTCGCACTGCCTTGTGTGTCTTACATCCCACTGTGGTGTAATTGCCCTGGATAATCTGGTGGTGCAGGGTGTGTTCTGCGGGGACTGCCTGTTCATGCGGTACGGGGAGAACATTCTGGAGGTGCAGGCTGGGGGCGCCTGGACATGTCCGCCCTGCCGCGGCCTGTGCAACTGCAGCTTCCACCGCATCAGAAAGGGCTGGGCGCCAACTGGCACCCTCTACCGCCGCGCCATCGCCGAGGGTGCGCGCACAGTCAATACTCCTGTGTGTAACATGTCACTAAACTTGAATGGGCCAGACAATTATTATCTCAACTCAAATTCAGAGTTGGTATCTCAACTCTGAATGTGCCTGATGAAATTTCCAAATGCTTAGCTCTCTTGTAATTGTCAACAACCAGAAGCTCAGAACTCTATGCCAGTCAAGTATATGGTCTCAAAGGGATTTACTGTTGGCGGACTGTATGCTCAGATAACAATGTGCTGTTGACCAGGCTACAAGTCGGTGGCGCACTACCTGGTGCTGACCAAGCTGCAGACAGCTGCTGAGGCCGACATGGAAACCGACGCCACCGCAGCAGTGGTTGAGGCAGAGGCCGTGCCTGCCGAGCAGCCTGAGAGCGTGCCGGTGACCAGGCAGCGCAAGAACTCACTCGCCAAGCCTGCAGGTAGCCTCATTTCCACAATCTCTCTAAGGACTTAAACAGACTTGAAACCTTCATGCTCCTTGATGACATTGCAAAGTGAAGACAGACATAGACTACAAATCCAGGTCAGAATGCAAGATATACAAGCACTGCGGTTGCCAAGACAGGAGGAAGAGGACCCTTCTGTTCCGATCAATTGGATGCTGTCATTACATCCAATCAGCCCTGGGCGGCTAGAGATGATGTGTAATTTCCTTCCTTCCTTCTGTATGAGCCACTTAAGCTCCAAGAAGTATAGGGCTGAAAGTTGCTGCCTGCAGAGCTGCCGGCAGCGGCCGCAGCCGCACCACCGGTCTCTGAGGCGGCGGCGGCGGCCGAGCCGCCGCAACAGGAAGGGAACGCGGCGGCAGACGCGCCGGCCAAAGCAGGCAAGAAGGGCGCTGCAAAGAGGGGCCGCGCCAAGAGCGCTGCGAGCCCTGTGGCTCCGGCGCGGCAGGCGCACATCGACAACATCCTGTCCAAGGCCAAGCGCGTGGCCGGCACCGCCAAGTCCCTCGCCGTCAAGGCGCTCAGCAAAGTGGTGGACCTGCCAGGTGCGCTGTGCTCTGCTTTCTTCCCCTGCCCTGTTGGCCTGCATTTAGAGCACCTGCAGAAGATTTGGGATGTATCACAGAGGCAGCGCACGAAGATCTTAGTCAAGCGATTGTAGTGTTATGTGAGTGCTTTGCTTATCTCCTGCACTGCTTGTCTTCAGTGTCATAAAGAATGGAAGCCATGGCTGCTGGCACCGCTGCATGTGCTGGATGTACAACTTAGCTTGCCGCATGAACAAGTGAAAAAGAGTGCAGTCAACGTGCAGAGCGTGAAGGGGGGCTTTGCGCTGTGCTTGCAGGGGCTGGGGAGGGCAGAGGCCTGGGCAAGATGAAGAGGGGCAAAGCAGACCCAGCAGCAGCCTCTGCCTGTGCCGGTCGCATCACGCGCGCATCTTCTGGCCCGCCCAAGGCACTGGCTGTCAGGAAGACCCCCATGGCGTGCGTGCAGAAGAAAACTCGCGAGCGCAGCTGAGGGTCACTTGCACTGCCTGGCAGAGTGACAGCTTTTACTGGTCAGCGAGGATTTTTGAGGCCACCAGGAATTGTGGGTAGTCTTGGGCTTTCTTTGCTCTACACAATGCAGCTTGCTCGGCATTCTGATGACAACAAGATCTACTGAAGGGCGGGAAAGCTCGACACATCAGCCAAAAAGGACAGGCAACACTCGGCCAGGTGGCCAGCATTAGTGCTGGCCCAGCTGACCATCAAGAAGAACATTCAATTAAAGCATGGCACTTGTACTGCATTCTGCGAGTGGTGAGACACATGTCCTGTCTCAAATGGAACTGAGAGCAATAGGGATGCACCATATGACATGTGCACAAAACATTGAGATTTGGCAAATTGGTGTAGCCTGTTTACAGTGTCATAATTAGCAGCAATGTTGAAAACAACTCAACAGCAATTGCAAAGTGCAAGGCGCTCAGGATTGTGGCCTCTGAAGTGGATAACCAATGGGATCCACAGGAACTATCAGATCCCAGCATGCTAAGCGGCACAATATATAAGGTGCTGCCAGATTCGCACCCTGCTGCTGCAAAGTACAATTGTTCATTATGAGTTTGAATATCCACGATATCAAGATCATTTCGTACTCATCTCTGCTCTCTCCACCTCACTCCTGTCATCGTCTGCTTGACATCTAACCTGTGACTGCAGCCTGTCCCGAGGGCAACCAGTCTTGCAGGACACTGGGCTGCTCATGAATTGACTGCAGCTTCCAACGTCTCCACAAGCTCGCCATTCGTGTATGCCTCTGCGCCAGACACAGAAAACCAAATTCAGCCGTTAGTTTTCAGTCCCAGGCTCCTAAAACGGCACCTTGTCCAAGGCATGACAGCGCGCATGATCACCAATACCATGTTTGTCTTTCACCCAGCAAGCAAGCAGCACAATATCCAGCAGGGATGGACTGCGTTTTACCAATCATGATGTCACAGCCGCCATAGAACTCCCCATTGATGTACACCTGTGGAAAGGTGGGCCACTGCGAGAACTCCTTCATGCCGCTCCTCAACCTCTCATCCTCTAGAATGTTGACAGTCTCGTATGGTGCATTGAGAGTGTTGAGGATCTGCAGTCCACACGCTTAATTTGAGGAAAAAGCTGGCCATCATGCTGTAAGTCTCTTAGCAAAACCATTGCCCTTGAACATCGCTAATACCAGCTTAAAGTGTCTTACCTGTACGCATGTGTTGGAAAATCCACACTGCATAGACAATCCTCACATTAATGAGATTTGCGCAGCAAGATGGTAAACAACTTGAGACTGTCACATGGGCGCTGCAATTCTGCGGCCAGTCAAGAGCTTGAATAGGACGTCTCAGCACATCATCAGCTCACCTGTGGGAACTGTTTCGTGCCCTTCATGAACAACACCACCTTGTGCGAATTTATGAATTTCTCCAGAGCATCTTTCAACTCTGGCGATAGTCCAGGTTGTGCTTGTACTGAGGATGAATCTGGACGAACGCTCAGTTCAAAAGATATACGATTGATCGCAGTCTATCTCGACGATCACACTATGTTAAGAAAGGTTCCAAAGGAAGCAAACAACACTCTCGCAAACAAAAGTTACTCCTTACTAGCACTTGCACCTACCTGGCCCGAGTGCTCTCACTGCCAGATCTGTACGTCTAGGACGGTAGATCTGCTGCACTCTGCACGAACGAGAAAGACATCTTGGCCGCTGCAATGGGAATAACACGCTGTGCACGGAGCCCGTTGAAGCGGGGCAGAAAGCCCTGCTCTGCGCAGTTTGCAAGGACGCCATCATTACCCTTAGCAGATGCTCAACACTTGGCACGATTAATATCACTGAAACGAAGCCGTTCACATACAGTCTCAAGCGCGGATATCCTTGTTTGTCGCACAAGATTTGGAGAGAAGATGAAATTGGGCACGTGGTCACATCGTGCTGCTGATGACGTGATCGACACGTCTTCTCCTGCTTGGTTCCGAGTCGGTTCCAACTTTTCGTCAGAAAAAAAGTTTGTTGACACATTTTATCTGCACAACAACATCATTATTGCCTCTATCATTACTAATCAAAACGCGGACTGTCAACGAGCGTGCATATAGGAGCAACGACGCGTCTCACGGTATCGCCCCGAGCTCTCAGTGGAAGCTGTGTACGCAGCGGATATTTGATCTCCTTGCTGCATTGTCAATAGGTGTACGGCTCGATGTGTTCTTGTTACATTATATAACATCAATTGTAGCGCATTATGAGAGGACGGAAGCGAGCACGAAGTGGCTTCAAGGTTTCGGTGTGTTTCGCGATATGAGGAGCCTGCATGAGCGTTGAGGGTGCATGATGTTTCTCAGGGCTTGTGCGAAACCGAATTGCTCACGATTCTGTGTCTGGCGATTGTCGGTAAGCATCTTTGTGTCTCGTGCAGCGGCTCGGAGTGACTGCTCAGAAGTTGTCTGTACCTCGCCTCCGCATTCGGAGACGGAGCTCTGATTGCCGACCTGTCGCTGCAATAGAAGTGACGACATAATATTTGCAAGCACCTGTTGGGCCTTTGGCGGCGGTTCTTCAGTAGCTCAAGGCGCTCCGTCAGATACTGCTCAAGGGCCTTACAAGGTCGGCTCTACAGGAGGCCAGCAGGCCTAGGCAGCAATGACCAAACTAAATGGTGGCGTCCACCACGATGCTGGCACAACCCATAGTGCAGGTGTGCCAAGTAAATGGTCCCTGATATTTCACGCTGTCTGAACACTTGCACAGCAAATTTACTGCCCTGCAGTTTCTATGGCTCGGTTCTTGCCTTATAGTACTTCACGACTCACTTCTCTGCCTATGTGGTGCAGCTCTGAAATTGAGAGGGCCAGGGAAGCCGCAGGGCTTGTACAAGAGCCTGATCGGGAAGACAGTGCTCATTCCTGCCTCTGAGTTTGCAGTCGACATCCCTGAGCTGTGGTACAAAGGTGAAGCTCCTCCCAACCCAGGGAGTACAAGTGTTGATGTTCCAGCTTGTGTGTGCCCTTGCAACAAGAAGCCAAGGTCAGCTTGTGGGATTTTGACAGCGATAGCCCCTGCTGCTTAGTTGACTGATATTCTTGGTTGCTGCAGCTCGCGTCGTCAAGAAGGATCCCTCGCACCCGCGAGCAGTGGTCCTGAGGTTTTCTGAGGACGGCAATCTCTTCTGGCTGCCCGTGGAGCAGGTCAGCAAATGGCTGCAGGTGCGCTTGCTGCTCTCCTGTCCTTTGAGTTTGTCAAATCCACTGGCGACGTTACCAGAAGTGGATCCTGTTCATGATGGAAGCACAGGTGCAATCATTACCTGGTGATGGCAGCAGGGAGTGAATTGTGTGAGACATTGCCACACATTGACACATTATGGACTTGAGGAGGAAATCAGAAGTCTGCAATGGCTTGCGCTGATCCTTGTGCTGCATTTGCGCAGGAGATGGAGGCTTCAGGCCTGTCTAGCACGACAGGCACCATCGGCGACGCAGCGTCAGTCTACGCAGCGCAGGTGCTTGCGGACTTCAGCCGCCCGGCGCCGGATCGGACGCCCGAGCCGCGCACTCCGAGCCCGGAGCCGCGCGCATCGGCGCTGCCGTCGCAGCTGCCGGCCTCGGCCTACTCAGTGTCCAGTCAGCACTCGAGCGTGACGCAGGCAGGCAGCGCGTCCGATGAGGAGGAGTGCAGCGAGGCCCTCAGCAGCCTCAAGCTGGCCAGGAAGACTCGCAAGCGCAGCGCGGTGGGTGCCGGGAGGAGACAAGTGGACAGCATGGGCCAGCGGCCTGGATGATTGACAGTAAGCAGCAGCAGAATTCAATGGAGCGGCCTGGATGGTTGAAAGTAAGCAGCAGAATTCAATGGAGCCGTTTTGTGCAGAATGTGCGGAACCGTCAATCAGTCATGAGGATCCTCTGGGACCAATACACAAGTACAGTGCCATAGCGTGAAGTGTCAGGAGAAAGACTTTAATATGAATATATTGCAGCTGAGCTGTAGGATACATCAATTATATATTAAGTGTTGATTGATTAGAGCCATGTGAGCCATGATCAGGCCAAGGCCCCAATGTTAGTGTGTATAATTATGGTGTTGTGTCAGAGTTCTGCCACTGGCAGCTGTGCACGCTGGCTGGCAGCCATGGCACTAAGGGAAGCTTGGTGAAAAACTATTGAATATGCTAATTAAGGGACAATGTCAATTAAAGTAGCAGTGCTCGATTGTCACACTGGATAAGTGTTGAGGAGCTATCCCACTTGCTGAAACTGCAGTCACTGCACCGTCATGACGACTGCGTGCGCGCGTGGGTCTCCAGCTGGCAAGTTGTGCATGTATGTTGTAACAGAGAGTGAAGTACCAACTGCCATGCTAAGATCACTTCTCACATGGCCTTAAGCACCAATTCATTCCGAATGAAGATCCCCAATTTTGTTTGGCAGGGTCAGTGCTCACATTCCTGCCCAAAATAGTTGGTTGGGCACACAGGCTGGGCAGCATTTTCCGAAAGCGGCATGCACAAAGAATTTGAGGCATTTGCATCCTTTGTATGAAAGCTCACACCTTAAATTTTAATTTGTTTCTACTGTGCGCTGTTTGCTGCGAATCTCTCACCCGTCAAAATCTGGGATCTGCAGCCTCAAACTTTCACGATCTTACTGCAGCTGTCTCACGTAACTCATTTGATCTGCTGATCTTCAAGATCTCTGTCATATATACAATAATACCATATTGTATGATTACCTGGATTCCGTGGAGGACTTATGTGACGTGCGCCTAAGCTGCTTTACTAGGAATGTTGAAGTTTAGAGGAAGCCAGCACCTTCGCCAGCGCCTGATCTGCGCGACACTTTCTGGCAAGGCTATTCGTGTTGATGGCATACGAGAGCGCGATCAGAACCCAGGCCTCAGGGATTACGAGGCTTGCTTGTTGCGACTCATTGAGAAAGTCACAGACGGCTGCGTCATTGAAATTAATGAAACAGGTGACCCTGACCCCAAAGTAACGTTTAGATCAAACAATTAAACCTCAAAAGTCTGTAAGTCGACGCCATTGCCACCTACCTCTGCCTGTTTGCTTTGCCCTTTCCATGCCAGAACCCTCTATAGCTATGGGGCACTTGCTGAGCTTTTGATTCCTTTCAGGAACAAGCCTGCGCTACAAGCCGGGCCTAGTGACGGGGGGTTCAGGCTTGAACCACGACTGTGGGAAGTCTCGCAGCATTGGGTACTTTCTGGAGCCGCTAGTGTGCCTTGCCCTGTTTGGCAAGAAGGTGTGTGCCCTTCTGGCCCTGATGCATGCCCTTCACTCCTGTATGTGATGCTTGGCTGCGGCAAAATGTGCAGCATCCATTTGCCCAAACAAAATCTGAGAATAGCTGCAAGCTTCGGGTGCTGATGACTACCTGTGTGGTCCAGCCCTTGTCCATCTCATTGCACGGCATCACCAATGATGGAGTGGATCCCGGTGTGGATGTTTGGCAGCAAGTGACGCTGCCAATTATCAGGCAACTCGCGGACATTGAAAAGGACGGCCTGCAGATGAAGGTTGGTCATGCTCATTACTACTATGCTGGGACATGGGCATCTTTTTTGTACTTTTTATTTTCTTTTGTCGCCTTGTTTTGATCTAGATAATAAGACCCAGTGACTCTTACATGGCAATGTGTCTGGGTTCAGGTGTATAAGCGAGGGGCGCCTCCAGGTGGCGGAGGAGAGGTGCATCTTTCTGTGCCAGTCGCCCGCGCCCTTCCGCCCATCAGTCTCACTGAAGAAGGTGATGATCATATGGTCATCAAGCATTGTGCCGTCAACACTGATGCACACTGCCTGGCTTCTACAGTGCAGAGTCCTCGCTGTCCATGGTTTTTAGTCAATTCTCAGAACCCCTACTTCTCTCTGTGCGCGCATGCCTGGCGCCTGCTGTGCAGATTCCATGATGTCTTACTTCATTATCAGATGCCGTGCATTCCCTTATGGCTCCCATACTTGCAGACGGCAATGCATATCTCATGGATTTCTCCTTCTCCATTGTTTCTCAACGGCCATGTCTTACACTGCATGGCGTGCAGGGATGGTGAAGTCCGTGCGGGGCGTGGCATACGCGGTGCGAGTGGCGCCGGCGGCGGCCAACCGGATGGTGGACGGGTCGCGGGGCGTGCTGAACGAGCTGCTGGCGGACGTGCGAGTCTTTACGGACCACCGCTCGGGCGCGGAGGCCGGCGCGTCGCCCGGCTACGGCCTCACGCTCGTCGCGCAGACCACCACCGGCCGCCTCATCAGCGCGCAGGCCGTCGCGCCCCCGGCCGCCAAGGTGCACCCGCATGAAGTCTCTGAAAAGCTGACAGAGGACGATTGTTCAGACCGGCACGCTAATCAACAAGATTTTGCCCCTTGCGCTGCTTATATAAGATTTTACCCTCACGGAGGACCGTTCTGGACATCCGTCCTCTGACGCAAGAGATGCCATGCGACACCTGCTCTCCCTGATCTTCCTGCTGGACGCTCTCAGGACCCCTGGTCTCCTGTAAGCTTATTGGGCCTTCATGGCGGATGCCAGGTTTCTTGATCTCTGACGAGGCAGGTGTCACTGCTGGTGGCGCTAGGTGTTGTGCAAGGCTCCCTCCTTGCAGTGCCCTTGACACAGTCTTCTATGATTGCGAACTTCCCTGCAAGATGTCATGTGCGGGGTGCAGGGCCAGCAGGCTCAGAGGGATGTGGGGGTGCCTGAAGACATCGGCAGGACAGCGGCACGTGCGCTCTTTGAGGAAATATCTCGGGGTGGCATCTGCGACAGCGCCCACCAGGTACAATTTGAGCCCGGTTTTACACTAACATGTGAAATTGTGATTGCAGAAGGAACCTTCAGGACCACATTTTCCCTTGTTTCAAGGCGTCTTCTGCTGCGCGTCTGCTAATAAGAAGTGCTTGTATGCAGGGTTTGGTGCTGCTGTTTTGTGCGCTCGGTCCGGAGGAACTGAATGAAGTCAGGCTGGGGCCACTGACGCCGCATGCAGTCAGGACGTTGCGCCACTTGAAGGCGTTCTTTGGGGTGACGTTCAGTGTCAAGCCCCAAGCGGCCAGCAGTACAATTTTTCTGTCTTGCATTGGAGCTGGAGTGAAGAACATGTCAAAGAGGGTGTCATGAGGATGTCAACAGGTTTGTTTCTGTTGTGTTGCAATAGAAAGTGTCCAGGAATTTGTGAAATATATGACCAAAGCTCAACAATGCAGAGAGCTGTTCTTGATGACAGCATGCAGCTGAGAGTGCATAACAGTACGTGACAATGCAACTGATGTTTTGGATAGGTGACTGTTGGTAAGGCATCTTAAAGCGATAGGAAAGTATGAACCACCTGCCGGAAATCCTCGGCATTGAAGTGCCACTTTTGTGCAAAGAGGTTGCCTTAATCTATTCAGGCCAATACATCTTTTTATTGTTCAACACTGGACCAACAATACAAACAACTTGCAAAGCAGGCAGGCCAGCTGCTGCACAGACAGCAGCTGCGCTCTCAAGTTCTGCTTCCGCGCATGGGGCGCTTGCCATCGCCGTCATAGGGCGGACCGCCTCTGCGGCCCTCATTGGCCATTCCCATCTTCATGGGGGGCGAGCCGCCGTATCTCCTGGGTCCCCCATAGCCGCCCTGCTGGCCGTCATAGTAGCCCCCCTTCTGCGGGGGGCCTCCCCCGTACCCCTTGCTGTGACGCATCTGGCTCTCCTGCGACTCGTGCCAGCGCAGCTCCTGCGTCAGCGTAAACACCTGCGCGCAGCCACAAAGCCATCATGCAGGCATTGCAAAACAGTCGCTCTCCTGGTTGCCTTGATGGTGGAGTTTAGCACACTACTGAAGGACAAATCCAATTTCATGCTCTTTGGAAAGCGAGGTAGCGATGAATTTACCGGTGCTCATTGGCCCCAGAGGCTGCTCAGAAGGAGCACAGATGACTGGCCAGGAGCAGAATGATGGGCAATCGGTCCAGCAGCTGGATTGCATCAATCCTGGCTGGAGTCATGAGTCAAAACACGCAGTACAGGTAAAACTAATTTCATCATTATCATTCCTAGATGGGGGGGGCTCGCGCCTGGGCCTGCAGGTCCTCGGCCTCGTTGTCGAGCTGCTGGGTGACGTCCTCCAGCTGCAGGTATGCGCGCCGCATGTCCTCCAGCGCAGTCTTGGCCAGCGCCAGCTGCCGCTCCAGCGCATGCACGTGCCCCTCCGCCAGATCCCGCCCCATGTCCTCGTTCTCATCCTGCGCGCACACCCACCACGCGCTCGACATTCTCCTTGTAGCATGCCACAATACCTTCCACCTAGCTGTAGAGCCTGTGCAATTGGCAGGCTATCACGTCTTTGTACTTTCCCAAGCTCCTCCAGCCGGAAGCCACAGCTAAACACAGATAGGATATAATGGTGGCGGTGCCCTACATGGCAAATTCCAAGATTCCATTGTGTTTATGAGAGCCCACGCCGATCCAAAAAGGCCGCTCAAGACTTTCATGCATTCTATGGCAGCAAGGTCGGCAATCCGAAATAGATAAAACCAAAGAAGATATGCGCACAGCACAGCAGGGTGAGGGTGGACCTGGAGGGCGCGGCACTTGGCCATGAGCAGGCGGCCGGCCTTGGACTCCTGGCTGAAGTTGACGGCCTGCAGCTCCTCCTGCAGCCGCCGCACCTCCTGCGCCTTGGCCTCCGCCTCCTCCCTCAGCCGCGCAAATTCACGCGCCACCGCCGGATCCGTCAGCAGCTGCCGAGCCTGCACTCGGCCCAAGACACGCTCAACCCCTCGATGATATATGTCCAGAACCATTTGTATGGATTCCTGCTCTATTTGTCATGCAATACACTGCCCTAGCTAGAAGACAACCTAATGCCTCAGGATCCAGTGATTTACAGATGTTTCTAAAGCTTTCACAATGACGAAGCTGCTGGAGATACTCTTCAACAGCCCGATTTGAGGACCATGCGCAACCTGACATTGTGCTGTACATGACAGGTTGGAGGAGGGTCGCAGCCAGCTCAAGAGCAGTGATTTCCGGAGGACACCAGCCTTTGACACAATTTAAATATGTGTTCAATTTTTTAGGGAGCTGGACTTTGCGCACCTGTGCCAGACTCGGATTTGTAGCCTCTCTGGCAGCAGCCACTCGCCACCGCAGCTCCAGATTCTCCAGATTCTTCTCGGCCAGCGCTGTCTGCAGCTTGGCCTCGCGCGGCCGCACAGATGCAAGCTCAGCCTCTACTTTCCTGAGCCGCTCCAGCTCCTGGCGCACGCTGCTGGGGTCCGCCGGTGCCCCTGGCAGCGCCTCCTGCGCCATGGCCTGCCACTGCTCCGCAGCCAGCTGGGCCTGCCTCAGTTTTGCCTGTCACATGGCAGGTATCCTGAGTTGCTGCTCCATCACAGCTGTCAATGTCTTGCAGTCTGGGGTACAGAAAGTCATGATTAAGCTGCCTTCGCAGAAGCACACCTCAAGATCAGCCGCTCGACGATCTTGATCCAGATTTATAGCTTGCCGATTGGTGTTCACCCTCAAACCAGCACCAGTGTCCTGCATTGATCCAGTGTTCGGTTGACTTCATATACAACGCAAATCGAGAACTTTACCGGACCATCAATTATGCAACGACAATACGGGTTTATTAGAGCGGAGGGAACAAGCCTGTGCTGGTCTTCCTGCTCTACTAGATGGCACAGGATAAGTGTCTGGGCTGGGGTCCCTTTCTCCATAAATGTCACCCCCGTAAAGGTCCTCCTGCGCCAAAATACCGCTGAGTTCATCTTCAAATCGCTGTAATTGTGGACTTGAGGATCACTCAGTCATCAAGGCGTAGCCCTCACCTCGCTCATGGTTTTGTTAAGTACAGCCGTAAATAATTTTGAAGGCGATCGAAGGAATCAATATCTGGTCAAAATTACTTGATGACAAGTCCATTCTTGAGATCAGCAATTTGACCTGAAAATGCTAGGCGTGCAGACAGGGAAACCAAAAAAAGGGAGGATCGCCGCATCGACTGGGCAACACCATCATGCATGCCAGAAGCACGGATTAACCCAAGAGCGAATGCAGACATCAAGACAGAGCGAGCGCCATGCATTGCAGCAGTTTTTCTTCAATATGCACAACACAAACACTCTTACCATTGTACTATGTATAGCCTAGATTTAGCAATGGCACTGCCCGGGCCTATTTGGCGGCTGCCAGGCTAGCTTGCCCCCGGGCCCGGGCCCGGGCCCGTGTGGCTGCCCAGAACTTCATATTGCAATTGCTGTCAGCTCGCATGCAGAGCGTTGTCAGCCGCACATTCTCATTGTTGTTACACGAGCGGCAAATCCAGAGCTTGACCACGCAAATGTGGCTGGCAAAGCAGCAGATTCAGTTCTGAAGAATGCTGATCAACCTGCCAGGTACACATCCTGCCTTTGCCAATGCAGGTGCAGCCACCTTTACAAAATATAAAGTTTGATGTTCCAAGAAAAACAGAAAGAACACACAGACATAGTGGCATCTCAACCTGTACCACACCTACACTCTGAAGCCCTAATGTAGGAGGCCTCCTACATTATTGATGGCAAGTTTTTGCTCGGACACACAGTGCACACCAAAGTGCAGGGCCAATGTCACCTTCCTGCCTGCCCCACCGGCAGTATCAAATCAGATTTCAAAAGACGCACACACTTCTTTTATTCTATCCACATCTTCCCGGCAAACAAGGAAAATATCTATCGATCTCGCAGCTCAAATCAGCAGGGCTGCTCTTGCCCCTGCTGTTTTGATGCTGGTCACCCAATGCTTCAACAGGGGATCCCACACCTCTACAGTCAGGCCTCCAACGCCAACTTGCATATATTACTGCACCCTCAGAAACCACTAGCGAGTCTGGTTATGCCAAAATTAACTCTCCAATTGTTACTTGATGATGAAGCATGGCTTTTCTCCAATTTGATTTCTACCCTCTGCCAAACAGGCGCCTACCCAAGTTGCCCCCGTTGCCCACAGGACCAAAGTTGTTGCCCACGCGAGGCAGAAGGCTGGAAATGCGCTGGTCGTTGCCAAACGCATTCCTGGAGGGGTCAATTGCAGAGTTGATCTGCGTGGTGGGGTTGAAGGAAAACTGACAGGGGTACACCAGAGTGTACAGCCCTGGCGGCCCGTCCGGAGCAGTCTCCCTGTAGGTAGACAGGAACTGGATGGCCGAGATGCTGTTCTCTGGGAAGCCTGTCTTGATGTTGATCATGGTTGTGGAGTCATCCTGCAACACATGCATGGAACACATCAGACCATATATGGTGTTGTCACCCCAACGTGCTGCAGGAACAAGGTGACATAAGCTGCTACAATGCAGCAGCATCTGGCCTCACATGTATCTGGATTAATGGGATTTTTCTTGTGCTCTCAAGGGAATTTCAGATAAAATGAGAAGCCTTAGGCTGCGTACCTCAAAGCAGGTGGAGCTTGTCTCAGTGGTGGTGTCCATGGTGACGGAGCAGCTGACAAACTTCACTGTTCCATCTTTTGGCACACGCCTGATCTGAGACGTGCCAGACGCGCGCGTGATGGCGCTGAAGGCAAGATCACACGACGGCTTGCCGTCCGAACCAATAATGCACCTGCAACATGAAGCGCACACCCATCAGGCTCCAAAGAACAAACTTTTTTCTTCAATGGTCTCTCTGGTGCTGAGACCAAAGTGTGCACTATAGGCAATTTGTTCTGCAATGATGAAGGCAGCACAGGAAGGAAATATTCGTATGCACCGAGGACTCACCCGCCGCCAATCTGGATGCCAAGAGCCCATGACTCATTGTAGTCATGCTTATCCTGCCTGGGCGTGACTACATGGAAGCCATCGCCGGTGATGTACGCGACATCCTCAAAGTACTTCTTTGCAGAGGAGCTGTTGCTTGCAAGTCCATCCAGTGGCTGTGGGTTGCGGCAGTTGAGGGCCACAGGAACAGGTACCTAGGAACAAGTTGATTGCTGGATTTAGTCTTGTGCATTCCTGTGAATATAAAGCACCGTGTTTTCCGTGACTTGTTCAGTATTGATCGCATGTGGTCATTGATAGAAGGTGCAGGCAATAAACTGGTAATGCCAAGAGAAACCACACCTGCTTGTTCAGGGATGCGTAGCCAGTCCAGAGCGGGGCTATCTGGCCAATGAGCATATTGGCAGCTGTGGCATCCGTTGCATCTTTCTTTAATTGCTCGGCGTACTGTGTTGGGTCCCTGGCAGCTGCTGCTGCATGGAGAATGCACCAGCAGGTGAACATGCAAAGAACTGCAGCACTTTGCATGCTGTACAAGGGAAGATTGCTTCAATCCTGCATATGACACACAGAGCAATCCTGAGCAAAGCCGCTTATGCTTTCATTTGGAGAGCAAATCCAGTCCCCTGAACCTTGGCAAGTAATGTTTAGGGGATGATTGGGCAACGATCGATTAAATGTGTGATTTTGATGATATGTTGGAATACAAAGCAATACTTGCGGATGTAACCACGCTGACTTGACTTGTTTTTTGTCTTCCAATATTTCAAGATCTAGACGAGGCATTCATCATTCTACTCGCTTGCTACTCACACATTGGATACAGCGGTAGATTGTAATCTGAGAAAATTACATGGATCAGTTTTCGCACTCACTATACGACTTTGCACGTTGTTTACCTTGCAGATCTACAGAGGTTGCCGCATCTGCTGACGTCGCCAACACCCCTTTTGGCTCACAGGGTTGTGCAACGGACAGGAATATGCAATTTTTGTGGTTTCGTACTGCCAGGCAGCGTTTCAATTTGCAACATTGGGCAAATCTTCAATTTACTTGGTTCCGAGATTTTTCGAGTACTAAGTTATTGCAAGACATTCCAGCTCTGAACCAAAAATTTTCTTGAGAGGTCAGTGTCTTTTAAGGTGACGGGATCTGTGTGCAGGCAGAGGCCATCCATGCAACAGATATCCCGCAATACTCCGGTCAGATCCAAGAATTTTGGTGCAGCAACCTACAAGGCTTTGATGACCAAGATGGATGCCAACAGTGTTGGCATGCATGGAAAAAAATCATAGGGCATATGCATAATCTGTACAAGGGTAGAATTTGCTGGTGCATAGGAGCTCCTGCCAGTAGCCGTCAAGTGCACTCGTGACAGACATCATGCATGCGCCTGCGCAGAGCTGGACCATGATCTGATCAGCATGCATGCATATGCAGAAGGGCCCGGGCATCTGATCTCCGAGAGTCTCTGCTGGTTATGTACCTCGTTTTGCTGCTTTGACGTCATTGCAGTCTTGTTAAGAGATCACATTGTACTGCATGCTGACACACGTGCCTAAGACAACAAGGTTATATAAAAAGGAATGTGTTCCAAGCAAGTTGCATATTTAGCCATGCACAAGTGCCCATCAAAAATAATACTCTAGGGCACCTGTAATCACACCTCTCAGGCAACATATCAAAATATCTGCAAACAAGAGTCAGAAGGGGCCCTCTCAATGATCAGGTTCAGCTTCAGCTTCATCTGAATGACATATGCATACTGCGATGCCTTGCAAGACAGTCTTTATCATCCTTCGACTGGCTCGTGCTCAGGTCTGAGATTCTGATTATTTCCTAAGGAGTCATTCAACCTGGCAGAGATGGTGCATGAAATCACTTCTCACTGTCATGAGGAGTGGCCTCCAAACCTAAAATCAAACACAGCATGCATCCAATTCGCCAACATCCTCAGGCCCGTGCTGAGCGGATCAAAGGGACTTCACAACCAGAAGAGTCCTGAACGCAGAGACGAGACAACAAGGGCACCGTGCAATCCCTCACTTTCTTTACGGCCACAATGGGATGACTGGAAAAATGCTACTCTTCTGACAAAGTCGACCAACATGAAATTTCAGCTTTGTTATTTGCAGTACTTTTCAGTTGTCTTTAGTAGCGCGGGTTTGCAGAAACCCCGTGATTGTAATGTGACTCAACTGCCTTGGAATGATCGCACTTGATATCCTCTTTAAACATCTGGCTTGCCTTCAATGCCAGAAGAGGGAGCACATTTACCATTGCTACCATTCTCAATTTGTATTGATACATATCCAGCATTAGATCTTGGAATGGGTGCGTGCCAAGCCTCAATCCTAGCAAGACGGCCAGTGCGCCCTGCTCTCAGTTCATTCCTGTCAGTCTCTTCATTTTCTGCAGTGCCTTCCTGGCAGAAGCTAGTGTGTGTCACTCGGTGGGAGACCGCCCTATCTGCCTAAGCAGGCGGCGCCCCTCGTTGCCGCCGTTGCCCTTTGGCCCGAATCCCCCGTTCTGGTGGTTGGGAACGACTGCAGTGATGCGAGGGTCCAGGCCAGCAAAGTTTCCAAGAGGGTTGAAGATGAGCGCACTATTCCAGTCAAATTGGCAGGCGTACATCAGAGAGTATTCCCCTGCACCCACGGCAACATGCTTCAGACTGCAGTGCTCCATACACAAGCGGCCAGCAAACGCTAATAAATCCAGCCATTCAAAAGACAGTTGGATACTCAGTGAGGTTGCCGAAGCACACAAGACACTCCAGATTCTCACACTCTAAATGTTACAGGTGGTGACTTTGGCAGTATGGATCTGCTCCATCGGAATACCCACAGCCAGAACTGCCGTCAAGTTGAGGTTCCAAGACTAAAGTCACCTGGAGGACCATCTGGTGAAGAGTCCCTGTATGTTGAGATGAAGGATATCTTGGATACTGACTGTTCAGCAAAGGGCACTGTGATTGGCACAATCGTTGTCGAGTCATCCTGCCAACACACACTTTTTATCAGAACATGAACTGTGTAAACTGCTAGCCTGCGGAATGTCCCAGGACAGATGTTTGGCAGCACGGCAGTGGTGTACCCTAGAGTCTTCCAGGCAGGATCCTCACCTGGAAGCATGTTTCGCTGGTCACAATTGCATTGTCCATGTAGACTCCACAGCTGACAAACTCCACGCTGCCACCTTTAGGCACTCGTGTGATCTGTGCTAAGCCCGACGCGCGAGAGATTGCATTGAATGTGTAGTTGCAGGATGGCATGCCATCAACAATCAGGCACCTGCGCCCACCAGGCGCACTCTTTAAGTTACTTCATTTACTGGAAATCATAAAGCTCTCTTTAAAATGTTCAAGGGCCAGAAGCTGCGCAATGCGCTGATGAGCACAGCCCGTTTGTTGCAGCCTGCACAAGAAAAAGTTAGTGGTGACTCACATGCCGCCCCATGTGATGCCTACAGACCAGCTCTGGTTGTAGGTGCCTTTCTCCTGCTTCTCCACCACTGGCTGGTATCCATCTGCCACAATGTAGGCGATGTCATCGATGTACTGCTTGGCAGAGGCGCTGTTGGAAGCTGTGCCATTCACTGGGACCGGCCCATAGTGGCAGTTCACCAGGACTTTGACTGGGACTGCCGAGTTTAAGGAAGCATAGCCTGTGTACAGTGGGGTGATTTTGCCCAGCAGGCTGTCTGCTGCGATTGCGGCCTCTCTGTTGTCCCTCAGGTCTTGTGCATATGCAACAGGGTCCTTCAAGGTGCACAGTGCTGGCTGTAGCACCAAGAGCAACCCAGCAGCGATGGACAGGATCCGCATTCTACTACTGCGATCCAGCGACATGCTGGATGCTGCCCTGCACGTGCACCAGAATGCAAATATTGTCACTTGTTCCTCAACATCTTGTTTCATAGCATACCCTTCTGGACTACTTTCCGTGTCAAGGGCCACAATTTGGCCATTGTACATGCGCCTTTAATGTTTGTGAAGCACTCGTAGACGATGTTGGGGATTTTTTGCCAGAGGGACAGAGCGAGCTGCAGTACAAGAACGTTATCGTGTGGAGGGTTCCAAGGGGCATGCACAGCCTGTCTGCGTGCTTGCTGGTTACTGTAAGATTACTTACACTTGCAGATAATTCCCCAACAGATAATTCCCCAACACCTCAATGGGTGTACCATGGCTCATCCTGAAGCTAAGCTTTGTAGATCTCGCCAGATCAGGATCGCACCTCGTCTCTCACGACGTCTCTGGCTTCGGGCAACAAAGCTTGCAGATCACTCGGCCTTTCTTTACATTTCGACGCCAATGTCCTTGTATGTACAAAAGTACCAATCCTCCTTTTCTTTCTTTTCTTTCTCACGGCTCCAGTGGGGAAGAAGCTGAGTGTAATAATATCATAAGGTTTCGCAAAATGAAGATTGGGGTACTTCATCGTGCTTTCGAATGCGGCAGTCACCAAGCTAACAAATGCTACTACGAATTCTCTGATAAGATACTTGGCCAGGTCCCAAGCCGGATTGCGTGCAGAGAAATCTGGGAAGCCTTCCATCCCGGGACGTCACACGGGCTTCAGAGAGGTTGGACTCCGTAGCGATCGCGTGCACGTCTGCATGAATTTTCCAGATTAACTACGGCTTAGAATTGATTGTGTGTTTCACACTGTGCTGCGATGGCTGCTGCCGTTCATATTCGCCGACGGTGCTACGCCGAGAGGCCGGAACAGCCCTGTCAGACAGCGATTCCTTCTCAGCGATTTGTTTTGTATGTTTATTCAAAAGATCTGTTATGTTCTTTCTATATATGTTGTCGATGTCTGCAACTTTCGCGCGTGAGTGTTTTGCGGGTGCCCTGCAAGTCCCGACTCTTCCATGACCGCCAAGGCTCCGCTGACCCAAAAAGGTGGCGGGCTAAGCTTTATTAAAAAGACATTATATACCTTAATTACTTTGCAATGGCAGGTACATCATCATGAAGGTGTTGGCTGTTGCCTTGTGGGGTGCTGCCATCCTGGCATTCGCCAGCACTGTCTATGCTGCAGAGACCAAGGTGACGACTCCACCATTGTCTGCAGCAAATATGAACTTGGAAGCTTACGTGTACCTACTCAACGCCAGGAAGTGCCTAGCCCAAGCTGCACAGCGGCAAAGCACTGCACAGGGCACCAACGTCTGGCGCCTGTTGAGTATGTTGTGCTGGGTGTGCAGGAGGGCCGAAAGATCCTACAATACCCGCGCTACGGGCAATCCATTGGAGGAGCTGCAGTTGACAACAACGTCGGATGGAGCAACGCAGATGCAAATGGGTACTCTGTTGTGGAAGGGGTGACCTGCGCAGCAGGAGAGGTGGTGTGCCACGGCAGGTACGCGCGCCACAAGCAACATGCTTTTATGATCATTCATGCACACAGAGAGCGCCGGTTGGTGGGGCACGGCATAAACGTGTCCGCGGTTGATTGGGTCTTGCTTGGATTTGACGAGTCCATCAAGGGGTAGGATTTTGGCAGCCTTGAACTGCAGCCAGTCTGCAGACGCATCTTGCCTCTTGGCAGGAAAAGCTTGGTAGCAATGCAATGCAAGGGGAAGTTCCATCACAGCAATGCAGTTTACCCTCCAGCTCGTCAGTCCACGCTGAGACGGTATCCATTACTGCTGGAATACTTATGTGCTGATTTCATCGTGTGCTGGCAGGGCGGAGTGTGTGAACCTGCTTGACAACCTACTGTACTGCGGATCCTGCAGCAACTCCTGTGACTCCTTCTCACAAGTCTGCAGCAACGCCATGTGCGTGTGCAAGGCCGGTCTGTCGCCGTGCGCAACCTACGGGGGTCGCTGCCTGGATGCAGACTCTTGCCCCAAGGGCCCTTCCACAATGTCCAATGAAAACAACTTGGTGGATGTCAACACCCAGTTTGTGGGCACAAACCCGAGTGATATGATCCCCCAGATGATGGGTTGAGTCTCAATCGAAACACCCAGTCAAGTCCTGAAGTGGAGATGAAAACTGTACGATCATGGTGATAAGAACAGCACTAGTGGAGGAAGTACTTCTTTCGGAGGAGGCAGCCCAAGTGAGTGAAAGAGAGAACGGTGATCTATATCACTTTGCGGCTGTACAGGTTTTGAGTAATGATCAGTTTGCAAATCATTTCAATTGAGGTTACCAGAATATCCACGGACCTGGCCAAAACTGCGCAAGTCGATGGTATGTCGGTGGCTGTGACCATCAGTGAACATCAGAATTGTCAGACTGTACTGCAACACCATGAGGACCTTGATTACTGCTATGTTGAGTTTAACGAGCTGATCAGAGAAATAGTCTTTTCAGGAAACATTTCTGCCCTGAATGCAGTAGCCCACCGATAGTGCTGTGTGAGCTCAGAATTATGCTTGCAAGATCTGCTTTTACTTTTGCAATGTTAGCAGGTGCTTCGATCCAAGAGCATCTGCGATGAAGCTGCAGCTGTAAGACAGCGGTGCATTTCCTTATATGAACCCTGCTGTGTATTATTATTATTATTACACGCTTTTCCTGCCAAAGGCAAGGTGCGTCTGCAGAC